>Ga0209185_1000010_pt1 | contig 448992 bp, 397 predicted proteins | sample SidtaG_2_FD_187425 | JGI IMG/M metagenome (GOLD analysis project Ga0209185, IMG submission 187425) | Marine algal microbial communities from Sidmouth, United Kingdom - Sidmouth_Asex2 metaG (SPAdes) (version 2) | ecosystem: Host-associated > Algae > Red algae > Unclassified | place: Sidmouth...
TCGATCGCTGACGCTTCGCCAATCAATTGATCATCTTCACAAGCTTCATCCGCAGTACCCGATCGAAGAAATACAGGGTAGTTTGATATCGTGGATGGAGGAATGCGGTGGCCCTGGGAACTGCTCGCAAGAAGAAATGGACGACTTTGATCGATCAGTTCAAGACTGGATTGAGGACGAGCTTGGCAGCGCCAAAAATGCCTGAGAACTCTCCACTCACGAGTACGTCATAAACCGATCTGTTTCTGATGATAGACGACTTCAGAAATAATGTTCATGATGTTATTCAGATTATCAGAAGAAGGATTAAAACCTTCTTTCTCAGATAACGCTGATAGAAGTTGCCGGTATCGTCAGCGTGCATCACTAGGGTAAATTTAACCCTAGTGATGCATAAAATTTCGGCCCAGAACCGCTTCGCTGCTTCTATAGCAGCATCTAAGGCGCTGTACTCATTTTTTCTGGATCTCACTTAGAGTGACTAAGCTCAACCCAGTAAAAACTCCGTGCAGCGCCTTATATACAGCTCTATAAGCTCCTGGACTCGAAATTTTATGCATCACTAGGGTTAACAAATAGGCCTTAGCCATCCTGTGTACCCAGACAAACAAACGGCTGCTTACCAGATTCGCTATCGTTTTCATTTTTACTCAATTTGAAACGCTCAACACGCTTATACAGCGCATCCGCCATTGAAGAAATTTCTTCCGCAGTTTCTCGTAACTGCACGACACCATCCTGCGTGCTGTCAACTCCCTTGCTAACTTCATTTATCGCACTGGTTATACCGCTTGTGCTGCTGGCAGTAGCGTGCATAGTACGGGAGATTTCATCGGTAGTGGCATCCTGCTCGATAACTGCGGCAGCTATAGTTCCTTGGATTTTACTGATATTGGCGATAGTGTCGCCTATCAGGCTAATAGCCACCACTGTGTTATCACTGTCTGTCTGGATGCTCTCAATTCTATTCTCAATCTCTTCGGTAGCTTTTGCAGTCTCCTTCGCTAATTCCTTAACCTCATTTGCGACAACAGCAAATCCCTTGCCTGCATCACCTGCTCGGGCAGCTTCTATGGTAGCGTTTAATGCGAGTAAGTTGGTCTGCTCCGCTATTGACGTGATCGCCTTCAAGACATTACCGATATCCTTGGAAGAAATTGACAGTTTTCTAACGGCTTTGTCAGTGCTTTGAGCAATGTCCACTGCTTGATTAGCCACTTCAGTGGCCTCACCAGAATTGGCAGATATTGCCTGGATTGAGCTGGACATCTGCGTCACAGCTGTTGCCACTGCATCCACATTGTTATCAACCTCTGTCGTGGTTTTGGTTACCGAACGCATTTCCTTGGCAACGTGTCTGGCAATATCATCGATTTGTCGGCTGGCGTTTTTCATAGTATCGGATGATGTCGTTAGCGCACCGGCGCTCGACTTTATGTGACTTAAATTGTCACGCAATTCATCCAGTAATTTCTCTACACCCTCCCCCATCCTGCCGATAATATCGTCACCCTTGATCGTGACACTGCGTGTCAGATCACCCTGCAAAGCGCTATCTACGACACTCAGTAGTTCGTCAACTTTCCTGTTTACTAGTTCGGCCTGCGCAAGCTCGCTGTCTATAGCCAGCTGCTTTTCTCTATCTTTTGCTATCGCTCCTGTTTTATCCTTCCACTCGGTTATGATACCCAGTCGCTGGCCACCATCACCCACTATTGGGCTAGCGACAAGTTGCATCACTGAATTGCCAAACGGAATACGATACTCCTTACCTAAACCGGAATGGCTAAATGCTTCTCTCGCCGAAGCAAAAGCATCATGTAGATTATTCCCCAGCAAGTTGGAGACAGAAAATCCAGCTGAATGTTCACGCACGTCGTCTTCGATTGCGCCAAACGTTTTATGAAAAGCGCTATTGCAGTAAATGATTACGTCATTTTCGTCGGTTACTAACAAACTTGCTGAACTACTGTTTAGTGCGTTTTGCAAACGAAGCGCCGTCCTCGCCTTATCATCTACTTCCTGCATGATTAGCGAGAATTTATCGACGGCCTTATTAAAGTAGTCTGTGACTTGATTGATCTCATCACTACCAACGACGTCCAGTTTAGTCAACTTAGCATCTTGGTTTTTGACTACTTCCCTTAACGCCAAGGCCAGTTTGCTCACTGGCATCAATACCTGTCTGCGCATCTGCCAGAAACCTGCAAGAGCCAGTAGCGCAGATAGGACAATGCCCCCGATCAACAACCTTAGATAGAAATCGACTGTTTTCTGGCCTTCCAGCACAGCGGATAGAGTACGTTCATCTAATATTTCCAGAAATTCATCTATCGGCCCCATTATCTGCCGTTTGTATTGGTGGTACTGCTCAGAGTGCATCAGCTGTCGAGCCATTTCTAAATCGGGTTCGCCTTGCTGAGTAAAATCACCATTATCATCCGCGAATAACCCCTTCACGGCGTTCATGGCAATAGTTTCTAGTTCCACGAGACCATCAGAGTTGTTTTGTGCGTCAGTTAACTTCTGGAATTCTTGTGTAGTGAAGCCTAATTCACGCATCATCGCCTGGAGAGGCACGGCGACTCCGTCCGGTCGAGGCTTCTCACCAACAGCCATAAAGTCCCAGTAGATCCTTTCATAGTCCTCTGGTCGCGGTTGTTCGCCATTACGAATGGCCAATACCTGCCAGTATTGATCCTCATACAGTGAGTTGCCGGTAACTACGTAGGTGCGTGCTAGCCTTGTTAAATCATCTGAACTCTGGCGCAGTTCATCTGCTCTCAAATAGGACTCGTAGCGAATGTCGGTGGTATCTGTGAGCTTACGATTTGCATCCAGCATCATCATTACAAGACACAATATGGTGACCATGACACAGGCACTTACTATTGAAACCTTTAGTAACCAGTTAATCTTCATTCGAATCCCGTAGCCAAATTCTGTAAAATCTACGCTGCTGAGTCGAGAATCTGACGGATTACAACGCTTGCTGTTATCAATCGGCAGTTTGACGAGAATATTTATGGTTACACTGTGTAGATAAGTGCTGACTGTATTTGAGTTATCACGTGACAGGCAGGCGCACTACCCCCGTCCAAAGTGCACATTAACTGGGCCCTGAACAGATTCAGACTGAAGCAGACGCACTCAGCATGAACAACTTTATTGACGTGCCTGCGACGATCTCATCGTTGTCAATATCAGCGTAATGTTTACCCCGGTGTTGTATAGAATTTCGAGTCCAGACGCTTATAGAGCTGTATATAAGTACCAAAGGCGGCCCCAAAAGATCCAGAAAAAAATGAGTACAGCGGGGGCCGCCTCCGGTACTCAGACGCTGCAATAGAAGCAGCGAAGCGGTTCTGGGTGGGGCCGCCTGGGCCGGAATTTCATGCAACACTGGGGTTTACCAACGCCGAATATCTGCAGGTTAAACGAACGTTCTGCTTGAATTGCTGGAAATCGTTACTGGGTATTTACTGCTAGTGTCCTGAGGCGTACGCCGATTGACTCTACCTGATTTGCGGATCTTACTCACCGCTCCTGCATGGATCAGGTATACGCATCCCGCGCCTTTCTGGCACGCGCAAAGATAGTTTCAATTTTCTCACTGTCGCTCTCGGCAATCGCTGAGCGAATCTTTTTCATGTGATCGTCAAGGCGATCCATGGAGTCCAGAATAGCGTCACGATTGGTCAGACAAACGTCACGCCACATGATCGCGTCACTGGAGGCAATACGAGTAAAGTCCTTGAAACCGCCTGCCGCGTAACGAAATATTTCTTCCGCTTCTTGCTGGGTTGCCAGTGTATCCACCAGTGCGAAGGCCAGCACGTGAGGCAGGTGACTGGTGGCTGCCAACACTCTGTCATGTTGTTCCGGGCCCAGAATTTCTACCGTGGCCCCCGCAAGCTTCCATAATTCGCTCACCGCCTCCACCGCATCATCGTCTGCCTCTGATGTGGGCGTCAGTAATACCCTTTTCTGATGATACAAAGTTGGATCGGCTGCATCCATACCGGTCTTTTCCCTGCCCGCAATAGGGTGTCCAGGGACCACTCGGTTGAGCTTACCCAACACTGACTGAGCATCTCTGATGAACGGCGCCTTGACGCTTCCAGCATCAGTGACCACCATATCGTCAGTAAGGTACGGCTTGATCGCCTCTAGTTGCGAGCGCATGCTGAGCATCGGCACAGCCAACATGACAACACTGGTTTCAGGGATGATGTCTTCAGGGTGTAAAGCGTAACGGTCAATCAGACCCAGCGTCACTCCTCGGCGCCCAGACTCCTCGGAACGTACGAGTGCAGTGATTTCGCCGTCGTAGGCTGAAACCTTTAGCGCACCTGCCAACGATCCTCCGATCATACCGAGGCCAACAATACACAGGCTATTCATAGGGCGCTGGGGTATGAGCCTAGCACCTTAAACATGGGCACCAGTTCTTGTAACTCGTGCAATACCGGTGCAAGCGTCTCATCGTGCTGATGCCCGTCTACATCGATGAAAAAAACGTATTCCCACAGCGCTGAACGTGAAGGTCTGGACTCTATGCGGGTCATGCTGACCCCTGCCAGCTCCAGCGGCTCCAGTAACCGGCGTAACCCACCTGGCCTGTGTGGCGCAGCAACCAGCATTAGTGTTGAGTCATCGCCACTGGGAGGAACGTCCTGATCACCGACTATTAGAAAGCGCGTGGTGTTGTTCTTTTCATCCTCAATACCTTTGACAAGTGAGTTCAACCCATAGAGCTGTGCAGCGGTGTCACCCGCTATGGCTGCTATCCCCGGTATTTTAACGGCAAGTTTTGCTGCCGCTGCATTACTGCTTTCGCTCACCCGTGTTGCATTGGGTAAATTTGCGTTGAGCCAGTGCCAACATTGAGCCAGAGCTTGCGGATGTGCGTGAACCGAGCGTATCTGCTCAAGCGAACCTTCCTGGCTCAACAGAGAATGTTGAATGCGCAGACTCAGCTCACCACAGACACGCAAAGTAGTCTGAGTCAGTAGATCTAGAGTGAGGTTCACCGCACCTTCGGTAGAATTCTCTACCGGTACAACGCCGAAGCGTGCTCGACCCGCTTCCACTGCATGGAATATTTCTGCAATACCGGGCTCAGCGATAGTCTCGACGGCATGCCCGAAGTGTTGATCAGCCGCTGCATGACTATAGGTACCCTCAGGCCCGAGATAGGCAATGCGCATCGGCTCTTCCAATGCAAGACTAGCCGAAATGATTTCACGAAAGATGCGTTGTACGGCGCCATCGTTCATAGGCCCCTCATTGCGTCTTGCAACTTCTTTGAGTATTTGAGCTTCGCGTTCTGGCCGGTAAAAATCAACTGGCTGACCTTTCGCAGCCGCTAGCTTAACGGTAGCGACCTTTAACGCCACGTTGGCTCGCTGGTTCAGCAATGCCTGAATCTTCAGATCTATCTCGTCGATCTCTTTACGCACTTCACCCAGATCTGGCAATGGGGTATCCGAGCTGGTCGCTGAAGCGTCTTTGTCAGTGCTCATGCGTGTTCCCTTGCAAAACCATTGAGATAGCTGACCAGTGCATCGACTGACTCATCCGGTACAGCGTTGTACAGGCTAGCCCGTAGACCACCGATCGACTTGTGCCCTTTCAAGCCTATAAAACCCTGCTGCTTGGCATTCGCCAGAAAGCGTTGAGTCAGTGTGTCATCGCTTAACGCAAAGGGTATGTTCATGCGCGATCTGTTTTCCGGGTGTACAGTATTGATAAACATCTCATGTTCATCAATGACGGAATAGAGCCTTTGGGCCTGCTGCTCATTCTGAGCAGCGACAGCCGCCAGACCACCGCGCTCCAACAACCACTCAAACACCAATCCAGCTGCATACCAGGCAAACGTGGGCGGTGTGTTTAGCATGGAATCGGCTGCCGCTGTTGCCCAGTAGCTGAATACAGGGGGCAGGCTGTTAGCTGCGCTACGCTCCAGCAGATCATTGCGGATGATCAACACAGTAATACCTGCTGGGCCAATGTTTTTCTGAGCCCCTGCGTAAATCAGACCATATCGGCTGATGTCCACCGGTTGCGACAGAATGGACGACGACATGTCCACAACCAGAGGTACACTCACTTCAGGCACTTTTTTGAAAACTATACCGTCGATCGTCTCGTTATCTGTGATGTGGATGAAGCTGGCGGTGTCAGCATCTACCCAGCTATGACTGTCCGGAATTCGTTGTAGGGGATCGCTGATGCATTGCGTAACCTCTTTGACCCGGGTTAGCGGCTGAGCAACATTCATTGCCTTCTTCGACCAATATCCTGTATTGGCGTAGGCCACGCTGCCCTTTACGTCCAGGTTATGCACACACAGCGCGAACTGGGCACTCGCTCCGCCCTGCATGAACAACACGGAATATTCATCGGGAACACTGAGCAATGTTCTCAGGTTCTGTTCGGCCTTTTCAGCAATCTGCGCAAACTCTGAACTGCGATGGCTCATCTCCAAAACGGAAACACCACAACCGCGGTAATCCAGCAGATCGTTCTGCAAGGTTTTCAGCACCGACTCCGGCATTGCTGCCGGCCCTGCATTGAAGTTGGGCAATCTCGAGGCCATGCGCTGCTTGATCAGGTTCCTGTTCGTAGAGTAATCAAGAACCTGTTCCGGTATCCCGGCATTCAGGCAACAGGGCTGTCATCGTCGGACGCTTGCGTATCATCATCATCGCCAGATCCGTCGCCGCCTGCAGAGTCATCGACTGAATCAATGTTGTCTGTTGAGCCCGAGTCGTCTTCCAGCGCGTCACCGTCAGTTGAAGCAACAGTGGCTGCGACAGCATCATCATCAGCTGATCCGCCTTCATCGTCCTCGCCCTCCAGCAAGTCATCGGTACCTACATCAGACTCATCAATGGCCGTCAGCTCAACCAACGCCTCACCTTTACTCAGTCGAATCAGACGCACGCCTTGCGTGTTTCTACCCACGGTGGTGACCTCGGCCACGCCGGTGCGCACCAATGTGCCACCATTGGTGATCAGCATGATCTCATCATCCGCGCCAACCTGAACGGCACCAATGACCGGACCATTTCGCTCTGTGGTCTTGATGTCAATCACACCCATGCCACCGCGACCTTTGGCTGGGTAGTCCTCTGGTTTTGTGCGCTTGCCGTATCCGTTCTTGGTAGCACTGAGAATGGTGCCTTCTCCAACGACGATGAGACCGATAACGGTGTCCTCTTCTGGCATGCGGATGCCTCGAACACCTGCCGCCGTACGACCCATCTTGCGCACGGCATCTTCATTGAAACGCATGGCGCGACCGCCGCTGGAAAACAGCATGACATCGCTATCGCCGGTGGTTAGTGCAACGTCTATCAGAAAATCATCAATACGCAGGTCGATGGCGATGATGCCATTAGTACGAGGACGTGAAAAATCAGACAGAGCCGTTTTCTTCACGACACCTTTGCTAGTAGCGAAGATGATGGACTGGGATTCGTTGTAGTCACGTACGGTAAGCACTGCGTTGACCCGCTCGTTCTCTTCCAGTGGTAACAGATTAACGATTGGCCGGCCTCGTGATCCACGACTTGCCAGTGGTAGTTCGTAGACACGTTTCCAGTAAACCTTACCCACGCTGGTAAAGAACAGCACGGTGTCGTGCATGCTGGCGACGAACAGCTTGTCGACGAAGTCTTCGTCCTTCATCGCTGTAGCAGACTTGCCTCGTCCACCACGGCGCTGTGCGCGGTAGTCGGACAACGGCTGAGCCTTAGCGTAACCACCATGCGATAGAGTGACAACAACCGACTCATCAGCAATCAAATCCTCCACGCTCATCTCGGAATGATCAACCTGGATGACCGTTCTACGCTGATCACCGTATTGCTCGATGATGGCAACCAGCTCACCACGAATAACAGACAGTAAACGTTCCGGGCTGGTCAGAATATCCAGGTAATCCTCGATCTTCGCAAGAATCTCTTTGTATTCAGCGATGATCTTGTCTTGCTCGAGACCTGTCAGACGGTGCAGGCGTAAGTCTAGAATAGCCTGTGCCTGCACTTCAGTGAGCTGGTACTTGCCATCGTGCAAGCCAAAGTGTGCTTCCAGATTTTCAGGCTTGGATGCAGCTGCACCCGCACGCTCCAGCATGCCACTGACAATGCCCGGCTCCCATGTGTTGGCAACCAGCTTCCCCTTTGCTTCCGGAGAATTCTGCGATTCCTTGATCAGCTGGATAATCGGGTCGATGTTAGCCAGTGCTACAGCCAGACCTTCGAGTATATGTGCTCTGTCACGAGCCTTGCGCAGCAGGAATACAGTACGCCGAGTTACCACTTCGCGCCGATGACGGATAAAAGCCCTGAGTACCTGAACAAGGTTGAGTAATTTGGGCTGGCCATCGTCCAATGCCACCATGTTGATACCGAAGACAACCTGCAGCTGTGTTTGCTTGTACAACTGGTTAAGCAGTACTTCGCCGGAATCGCCACGGCGCAGCTCGATAACCACTCGCATCCCGTCCTTGTCTGATTCATCACGTAGCTCTGTGATGCCTTCGATCTTTTTGTCTTTGACAAGCTCAGCTATTTTTTCGAGCAAGCGTGCCTTGTTGACCTGGTAAGGAAGCTCATCAACGATGATGGTGTCCTTACCGGTTTTCTCATTGTATTCAACACTAGCGCGCGCCCGCACGTAAAGCTTGCCACGCCCTGTTCTGTAGGCTTCACGTATACCTTTGGCACCATTGATTATGCCGCGAGTCGGGAAGTCAGGGCCCGGCAAATGCTCCATCAGCTGCTCGACCGAGATGTCCGGATCATCAAGCATGGCTATCGTGGCGTTAATGACTTCAGATATGTTGTGCGGCGGAATATTAGTAGCCATACCCACGGCGATGCCAGTGCCGCCATTCACTAGCAGATTAGGTATGCGTGATGGCAAAACAGCAGGCTCACTCTCGGAACCGTCGTAATTAGGCACAAAGTCGACCGTCTCCTGATCGATATCGGCTAGTAGTTCCTGTGCAATTTTGGCCATGCGCACTTCGGTGTAGCGCATCGCCGCTGCAGGGTCACCATCAACCGATCCGAAGTTACCCTGACCATCGATCATCATGTAGCGCATGCTGAAACGCTGTGCCATACGAACCATGGAGTCGTAGATCGCGGAGTCACCGTGCGGATGGTACTTACCCATGACCTCACCCACTACACGGGCTGATTTTTTGTACGGCCGATTGAAATCGTAGTTTTGCTCATGCATGGCATAGAGGATGCGGCGATGCACGGGTTTTAAACCATCCCGGACATCTGGCAACGCACGCGACACGATAACACTCATGGCGTAATCGAGGAACGACTGCCGCATCTCGTCTTCGAGATTAATGGGCAGAATTTCTTTGGCGAAATCGGACATGGAATGAGGGGCCAAACGGTGTGGCGATCGGGTCAGATCAACCGGTCGATTATAGCACATCAGCGCCCGTAAAGCCTCATACAAGCGTCCTTGCGACCTTAGGCAAGGGTAGGTATCGTGCAAAGGCTCTCAGTGCCTTACAGCGAACGAGACATGGCCAGACGGCTTGGCTTAGCACTACCGCCCTTTCATAACAAAGTAGATAGATATGGGAAAAACAGACGACACAGACAGGCTACGCATCGACGCTGGCTGGGTAATTCCCATGGATGCAATGAGTCGGGTGCTGGAAGAGCACTCTCTAATAATAGATAAGGGGCGTATCGTTGCGTGCGTGCCCTGGCTCGATGCGGACGAGCAGTACGCTGATTTCCGCATTGAGAACAGACGCTCAGGCATATTGATGCCGGGGCTGATCAATGCGCACACTCATCTGGCGATGAACCTGCTCAGAGGCTACGCCGATGACACGCCCTTGGAAGAATGGCTTGAACAGCACATCTGGCCTACTGAAAACACCCATATGAGCCCAGACTTTGTTCAGCAAGGAACAGAACTGGCGTTGGCGGAATGCCTTCTCAATGGTGTTACTACCGTCAACGACATGTATTTTTACCCTGACCAAGTAGCCAGAACCTGCCGTGAAGCAGGAATGAGAGCAACAGTCGGCTTGCTGGTATTCGATTTTCCAACGGTATGGGCATCATCCGTTGATGAGTATTTTTCTAAAGGATTAGCGCTACACGACGGCTTGCGAGTCGATCCGTTGATATCCGTAGCCTTCGCGCCACACGCACCCTACACGGTTTCGCAAGCGGCGCTGGAACGCATAGCCACACTGGCATCAGAGCTCGATCTTCCGATCCACATGCATGTTCACGAAACGGCAAGAGAAGTAGAACAGTTCGAGAAAACTCATGGGGTCCGACCCATTCAGCGACTTGATGAAATCGGTATGCTCAGTCCGTCTTTGCTGGCAGTGCATCTCACGCAAGTGACCGACATCGAAATCAGCCGATTGGCAGAAACGGGGGTCAACGTCGTTCATTGCCCTGAATCCAACATGAAACTCGCCAGCGGTGTTTGCCCGATTCCCGACCTGCTGGACGCTTCGGTCAACATCGCAGTAGGGACTGATGGCGCTGCCAGTAACAATGATCTAGACCTGCTAGGCGAGCTGCGCAGCGCCGCGTTCCTGGCCAAGGTATTCAGCGGTGACGCCGCGACGCTACCGGTAATGCGGGCGCTACGCATGATTACCATCGACGCAGCAAAGGCACTGGGCATGGATTCAGAAATCGGCTCGCTGGAACCGGGCAAGGCGGCAGACTGCGTCGTCATGGAACCAGACTTGGGCATGCTGCCGATATACAATGCCGCCTCGCAAGTGCTCTATACCAGCAGTAGCCGTTGTGTGACTGATGTCTGGGTGGCAGGCAAGCCGCTGCTCCAACATCGCAAGCTTCAGACTCTCGACGCTGAGCGACTGCAACAACACGCACAACACTGGGCAGTTAAAATTTCCGGCACAGCGAAAGGGCAACCTGCGCGCTAGAAACGATCGAGCTTCAACGTGGGACCGTAAGTACTTGACAGAACCATTAGATAACCTGCAAACGCCATGAGCACCAAAACACACAACGTCGACCCTGCTGAGCTGGCAAAATTTCAGGACCTGGCAAGCCGCTGGTGGGACGCCAGCAGCGAATTCAAACCGCTGCACCAGATTAACCCCTTAAGGCTTGACTGGATAGCCGATCGTGTGGAACTCAGTGGCTCGCGGGTTCTGGACGTCGGTTGTGGTGGTGGCATTCTGGCTGAGTCTATGTCTCACAAGGGCGCTGATGTGCTGGGTATTGATCTGGCTGAAGCTCCGCTGGCAGTAGCCCGACTGCACGCCATGGAGACCGGTGCTGCTTTGGAGTACCAGGAAATCTCGGCAGAGGATTGCGCCGCCGAGCAACCCGGTAGCTTTGATACGGTTACGTGTCTGGAAATGCTTGAGCACGTACCAGACCCCGCCTCTACCGTAGCCGCCTGCGCTGCTTTGGTAAAACCGGGTGGGCGAGTGTTTTTCTCTACGCTCAACCGTAATCCGAAGTCGTGGCTGTTTGCCATAGTCGGAGCTGAGTACGTGTTGCGATTGTTACCCCGCGGTACGCACGACTGGCAAAAATTCATCAAACCTTCCGAGTTGGCGAATTACTGTCGCGAAGCAGGGCTGCAAGTGAATGAAATTATCGGACTCACCTACAACCCTATCACCAAGCACTACAGGCTTGAGAAGGATGTCGATGTCAACTATATGATAGTTGCAACGCGCATTGCCACCGACAACGCGTGATAAAGATTCACGAAGGGTCAAGCCTGTATTACAGCCTGCTCTGGACAGAAACAGACGCGCGTGAACGGTTCGTTGCACGATTGGGTTTGGTGCATGCACTGAGCACTACACTGGATGATGTTCAGGAACCACAGGTTGCGCAACGCAAGATACACTGGTGGCACGAAGAGCTCCAGAGGATGATCAATGGTGAAGCTCGTCATCCAGCCACAAAAGCCTGCCAGCATAGCCTCGGTACGCAAGCCCGGATCCAGACTGATACAGCGGGCGTGGCAATCCCCGACACTAGTAATGAAGTACTTACTGTTTGCCTGTCAATTCTGTCCAGCGTATCGACATCGCGGTTTACGCCGCCGCCTACCGATCAGGAGGCTGACACACAGCTGATACAAAAACAGACCGCTCAAATCGCGCTGTTAGCCTATGCGCTGAGTGACGATAATGGTGATCTGGCAATAAATTCACACTCGGCCATGGCGGCACTGGCAGCGGCAAAGTACGAGCAACTGACTCGCCTGCCCTACCTGCTACACCGCGGGCATCCGGTGTTCAGTGACGAGACCTACAAACGGCATGGCATCAGGCCCACAGATCTTGCCTCGCAGGTGCGCGTTGCACAGGATACGCCTGCCAGTAACGCACCGAAGCCAGGCACTCTGGCAGGCATACCAGTCACGGTGGATACTCCTGGCCAGCAGGCATTATTAACTAGCGCTATCGATACTACGGCTCTGGCTCTACAGGACGCTATCAATGATCAGCAAACAGTAAAAAGGTATCGCCATTCACCACTGCTGCCGCTGTGGCGGTTACTGGTGTTACGTGAAAAACAGGTTACTACCTGGCAGAAACAACAACCTGACCTGATGCGTGAACGCACCAGCCTGACGCCCTTATCCAAGTTTTTCACTGCGTGGCGGCACCGTCGCTGAGCTCCACCGTGCCCGAGGCTTCAGTTGATCGCGTACACTTGTCCGCATGCAAAAACCAAACTACATCAACAGCCGTGACACTGATCGCGGTTGGTCTCTGCCGAGCGAAAGTCTCGACGGGCAGGTTGTACTTGTCACCGGCGCAACAGGCGGCCTGGGCACGGCATTGTGCAAAGCCTGCGCCTCAGCCGGCGCTACCGTGGTGATGGCCGGTCGCAGACTGACCAAGCTTGAGAAACTCTACGATGTTATTGCGGATCGGGGCACCGCTCAACCTGCCATGATGACGCTAGAACAGGACAAGGCTGGCCCAGCTGAGTACATCGCCCTGGCCGACAAGCTGCAAGAGGAATTTGGCAAGCTGGATGCGTTAGTACATACCTCAGCTGAGCTCGGCACATCGACGCCGCAAATGGCCATTGAGCACGCTGAATGGATTCGCGTGATGAATGTCAATCTGACCAGTGCTCGATTACTCTCACTCTACTGCATGCCATTATTGTCGAAGTCACCTTTGGCCAGCATGGTATTTCTGCTCGATCATAAGCCAACTGCATATTGGGGCAGCTATGGTGTATCCAAGCAAGCGTTGCAAGGGTTTATGCACATGCTCGCCGATGAGCATGAGGGTAAAAAAGGCGTGGACGGACATCCTCTGGTTGCAGTCAATGGCTACGATCCTGGCCCCATGCGCACGCCTTTGAGACGACGTGCGTTCCCTGGCGAATTGGAAAAAGAAACCACCTTGCCGGAAAACAGACTAGGCCCCCTGCTCTCTTTAATGACACGCACCGACAGATCCCGCACAGGTGTTGCTCAACACTACGAGATATGACATGACGTTGAATAATCAGCAAGGCCACAGGGCTACTTTTACACTCGCCCTGCTGCAGCATACCCCCACGCCAGCCGAGCTGGATACTAGTATAGAACGTGTTCGTACCGCTGCGAAAAATGCCAGCGCTCAAGGTGCTCAACTGCTGCTGGTGCCTGAAGCAAGTATAACGGGCTACAACATCACAATAGCTGTAGCGCAAGAGATGGCGCTGGAAGCCGACGGCAATGTAACAGCAACGCTTAAATCCTTATGCAAGGAATTTGGTATTGCTCTTGCGTATGGCTACATAGAGCGAAATGGAAGTTTGCTGTTTAATTCGGTTCAAGTCATTGACGCTAGCGGTAACTCAATAGCGCACTACCGCAAGACCCATTTATGGGGAGATCTTGATCGCAGCCTGTTCACGGCAGGTGATGTGTACGCTCCCGTGTTTGAACTGGACGGTTGGCAGATCGGCCTGCTGATCTGTTACGACATCGAATTTCCAGAATCTGTTCGCCATCTGGCGTTGTCTGGCTGCGAACTTGTGTTGACACCAACAGCTTTGATGACTCCATGGTCATTCGTTGCAGATCACGTTACTCGCGTCAGAGCTGTCGAGAATCAGCTGTATGTAGCGTATGCGAATTACTGCGGACGTGAAGGTGACATCGATTATGTAGGCCGCAGTTGTATTGTAGCGCCTGATGGAACTGAACTTGCCAAAGCTGGATCCGAGCCCATCGTATTGTTGGCTACGCTGACAAAAGAGAGCATCGACACGGTACGCCGCGATCTGTCCTATCACACCGACAGACGCCCAGAATTGTACGGAGCGCTGACATGAAGCCGCACCCTCGCATCAGCGTATTCGGGCCCGATTTTCCGTTTGGCTATGACGACTGGCTAGCGCATCCTTCAGGGCTTGGTCATCTCGCACAACACTGTCATGGCCAGACCGTTGCCATTATTGGTGCCGGGATGTCGGGCCTTGTGGCAGGCTATGAGCTGATGAAGCTGGGGCTCAAACCTCTTATATTTGAAAGTGGCCGCATGGGTGGTCGGTTACGCTCCCAGTCTTTTATCAATGCTCACGAGATAGTGGCGGAGCTGGGTGGTATGCGTTTCCCTGAATCCGCTACCACCTTCAACCACTATGTCGAATTACTCAATCTGCAGACAAGACCATTTCCTAATCCATTGACTCAAGCCGCGGGCACCACAGTCATCGATCTGGCCGGTGAACCCATACTGGCACGCAGCACGAAGGATCTGCCACTCGTATTCCAGGAGGTTGCTATAGCCTGGCAGACATCTCTGGATACCGACGCAAAATTCACGGAGATTCAAACGGCCATTCGCCAACGCGACGTTGTTACCTTGAAAAGCTTCTGGGACAAACTCGTCCGAGAATGGGATGACAGGACGTTCTATGATTTTCTCGCCACATCGGCAGCATTCAGAAAACTCAGCTTCAGACACCGGGAGATTTTTGGTCAGGTTGGTTTTGGTACTGGCGGATGGGATTCGGATTTTCGCAACACGATGCTGGAAATTCTGCGTGTTGTGCTCACCGAGTGCGACGACAATCAGCATTACATTGTGGGCGGCGCCGAACAGGTACCCAGAGGTCTTTGGGAAGCAACACCCGACTGTCAGCATTGGCCAAAGGACACATCATTGCGCAGTCTTAACGGTGGCGCTACGCGTCCGGGTGTAAAGAAAATTCAACGTTTGTCCGTAAACACACTTCAGGTCACCGATCAGTTCGACAATCGATACGAGGTACCCGTAGTACTGGCCACCTGTCAGAGCTGGCTGTTAACAACCAGCATTGAAACGGATGAGACCCTGTTCTCTCAGGAGCACTGGATGGCTCTGGACCGGACCAGCTACATGCAATCCTCTAAAACTTTTGTCATGGTAGACAAACCCTTCTGGAAAGAGCTAGACCCGGAAACAGGCGATCCCTGCATGAGCATGACCCTCACTGACAGGCTTACGAGAGGTACGTATCTGTTCGATAACGGTGATGACAAACCCGGGGTCATCTGCCTAAGCTACACATGGATGGCAGACGCATTAAAAATGCTACCGCTTCCTGCCGAGGAACGAGCAAGGCTTGCACTTGACGCGCTAGCCAAAATTTATCCCAACGTTGATATCCGAAGCCATATTATCGGACAACCCATTACTATTTCCTGGGAAGCCGACCCTGATTTTCTCGGCGCATTTAAAGGGGCACTTCCGGGTCATTACCGGTACAACCGCCGAATGTTCACGCACTTCATGCAGGAAGATTTTACGAGTGAACAACGGGGTATTTTTATCGCCGGGGACGACGTATCCTGGACACCCGGCTGGGCAGAAGGGGCTGTACAGACCGCGCTCAACTCGGTGTGGGGCATTGTCCATCATCTGGGTGGGCAAACGGATGACAGCAACCCAGGGCCGGGCGATGAATTCGATCGTATAGCGCCAGTAGATCTGGGTGACTAATTGGCAGAAGACTGACGAGACAGGCTCGGTCGGCTTGCTGCAAAGGCACTGAACCATCGCCCGGCATCCGGTAGCGCTGTGAGCGCTAGGTGAGCAAACTGCTAGTTTCCTCGCACCACACTACCGCTGACTGATAGATCTGTCCAATTTTCGCCTCTGCCAGTTCAGCCGTCTTTAGGGGATCATTACCTTCTAGCACTTCCAGGGTGTGCAACATCTCGCCTCCAGGGCCTGTGCGGTTCAACAGTTCATCGCACATATCCTTGTTTACCGTAACGGCCGAGAGCGCATCGTCCAGCTTCTGATCCATAAACACATCAAGCAGCGAAAGCAGGCCCAAGGTGAAGTAACGAGCGGAATCCAGACCTTGATCCTTGGCCACCAATTGACAGAAGCGCCCACGTGTCAATGCAAGCTTCATCAGTTCTGTGGGTTTGTCATCCATCTCACTCATGATCAGCAACGTGACCCAATTGCGAATGAGTTGCAGCCCCAATAATACCGTCGCGTGGTGGATGGAAGTGACTTCTACTCGAAGGCCGTTGAGGGGTGAGTTAGCATACTTGAGCGTTCTAATACCCAGTGACACATCACGACCGACAATATCGGCAACCTCGTCAATAGTTGAATTAGGATTGTTAATCTCAGCCAACAGCTGCATCAATGCTACCCGGTTCGGGGGTATCTTGGCACCGCTTATCACCTTGGGCTTAGCGAAGTAGTAGCCCTGGAAGTAATGAAACCCGTATTCTTTCAGTTCTTCATACTCTTCTAGTGTTTCCACTCTCTCAACCAGAGAGCGCCGTCCGTCCGCTTCATCCTTGATCCGATATCCGGCCAGGGCCTCCATGGAATGGTCTGTAATGTCATACTTGATAATGTCAGTGAAGGGTAGCAACGATGCAAACTCAACGGGATTCACATAATCATCCAGTGCAATCAAGTGGCCCGCATCCTTAAGCTTTTTAACTCCAGCAATAACCTTATCGGTCACTTTCACAGTTTCCAGCACCTCTAGAACACAACGCCCTGGCGGTAGCAAGGCCAGCAGTTCAGGTTCTTCAAGAAATCGGTCAGTCAGATTAATGAATGCTAGACCACTGCCTACAAGAGTATCCAGCCCAATCTGTACGATAGAGTTGTACAACACATTAGACGTGGCTGTGTTTCCATCGACACTTGGATCATACGCGTTGCTATCTGAGGAGCGGAATAATAATTCATACCCGTAGGTGTTGCCACAAGCGCTCAGAATAGGCTGGCGGCCAATATAAAACGCACTCATGGTTGTCGTACACCCGGTTTCACTACAGGATTCTCCGCTCACTCCACTTACTTTGACTCTATCGTCCAATCAGGGTCAACAGTTAACACTCAATGGTTACTTGAAAAACCTTGTGAATTCTGTAGCGATCTCCCGACAGCTGGCCTGGCTAATTCACCGAAACCCATCTGATACGCTTATAACGTTCAGATGTGGTTACGATCGAAGATGCCATCCCCTTGCTCGTCGACAATTTGTTGTCCTTTACGCTCAGAGTGACTAACCGCCCCATCGCGATCACTGTGATTGTCGGCACGGATGAACTGGACGGATTGGAGTGTGCCGTCTATTTCCTTCGCTATGGTACCGGCCGTACGAAACTGGCCGCCTTCCTTGATCGGTGCCGCCGTAATGGTAAATCCGTTGTAGTCGATGGAAGGTGCGGCTTCAGCAGCAGCGGGACTTTTATCACCGCCTCCAAAGAATTTTCCCAACAATGTGCTAAGGCCCATGAATGCATCCTGTAAGGTAGTATTGCCGCACAGGATAACAATGGATCTCAATCTGCGCTGCACTGTATTTTGATTCTTCTTAATACATACGGCTCTTACTCCTCATTGATCTGTAACCTCGGATACCGACATTGATTACTACTGAGCATCATTCACTGATAGGAACCCTTACGCTTGCTGCCGATGAAACGGGCCTACGTCACATTATTTTCCCGTCAGGTAGCCGTGCCTTTGAGGCTCCTGAAAACTGGTCCGTAAATTCGGCTGGATTCAGCCAGATACGCCAAGAACTTGATGAGTACTTTGCAGGCAAAAGACGCCAATTCTCCATCAGGATTTCGCCCGCAGGCACTGTGTTTCAACAAAGTGTCTGGAAGGCTTTACAAGAGATCGACTACGCCAATACATGCTCGTATGGGGATATAGCGCTGAAAATTGGCAAGCCCTCAGCTAGCAGAGCAGTAGGTGCTGCCAATAGAGCCAATCCGATTCCGATCATCGTACCGTGCCACCGCGTTATTGGCGCCAGTGGGAAACTGACAGGATTTGGCGGTGGGTTACACACAAAAGCCTGGCTGCTGTCACATGAACGTGGCGAAGTTCAGATGTTTGAATTTACCAGCCCAGCATCCGACCAAAAAAGCCTGGCTTGAGGGACTGGCGACATTGCTCATACTGCGCATAGTACGTCTGAGAGCGGGTCTGTACACCCGTCGCAACGCGTATGAGCCAGGGTTTTTTTTCGTGGCTATTCCGCGCAAAGCCAGCTGGCCCCTCGTGATAATTGAGATACAGACTAAAGGCATCAGATTTTGATATGCCGTTGCTCCTCGCGGCTTGCCCGACATACCAGTGAACAAAGTCTGTGGCATCTGCAAAATTGTGCCTGACGCGCCAGTAATCGCCAGTTGCTCGTAAATACTGATTCCAGGTACCGTCAATCGCTTGTGCGTAACCATAAGCTGAGCTTGCTCGCCGCCAAGGGATAAAGCCGAGCAGTTTTCTTCTGGGTGGCTTAGCCTTGGCTCGGAAAGCAGATTCCTGATACATGAACGCCAAGGGTATATGCATGGAAGTACCCCATTTTTTCTCAGCCTTCACTGCGGCCTTGTGCCAACCTTTTTTCTCCTCGAACATGGAGCAAACATTGGTGGGATCACGTGGTTGATTAGTCGCACAAGCGGTTAGCGTCAGTACAAGACTGATCAGTAGTGCAGGCCGGAGTACGAGCCGTCGAAAATAGTCGTAGTTCATACTGATAGTGTAGTGAGCAAAACTGAACTGGGGATGACTCAGCAATGATTAAGATGAAAAAGTAATGATAAACAATAATCACCCCCCAGTCCCAGCCAACGCACCGGTTGCAGGAATCTATGAGCATTACAAAGGGCCACGTTATCAGGTTCTCGGGACAGCCCGTCATTCTGAAACGGATGAGTGGTTAGTGCTTTATCAGGCTTTGTATGATGAACATGGCTTTTGGACACGTCCGCTAAGTCTTTGGCTAGAGCCTGTTAGTCAAGATGGCGCGCTACGTGACCGATTCACGCTGGTAAGCGCGAATGACACCAGCCTTGAGGTATTAACGCAACACAGTTAACAAAATGGGTTATCCAGCGCCTTGATGCACGTGAGTTGACCGGATTCCCGGCTTGGATCTTGCGAATCGGGAAGGCAGCTCCTTCGAGTATGTGTTGCCATGCGTTCAGTTCGTCTCCCTGCCCTTGTGCTTGCCACAATCTTCAACACCGCCTGCGCCTCTATGACGCCTGCCGAAGCGCCAGAGCTTCAGGAACCCGCGCTGATCAGTGCCCTTCCACAGACGGTGGATACTTTCAACCTGGAAGGCTACAAACACTTTGACGATGGCTCCAGCGGCTACTCTGTTCGCTATACCAATGTCCGTAAGCGACGTATTGCTGATGTGTATATCTACCCTGTTGCAGAAGAAAACAGTTCTCTAGAACACAGCCAACTGGTACTAGGCTCTACACGCGCTACGCTACAGGCTATTGGTGAAGCTGCCAGCCAGGGTCACTATGCAAATTTCAATGTAATCAATGCCGCCACTCAGGCGAAGGGTGTTCGTACGGTAGCTCGAGTAAAGGCCACGTACTTACGACAAAACCTGGCATCGTACACACTGGTTTATCAAACCGAATTTGACGGTACGCTTTTGAAGATCCGATTGTCTATGCCAGACAACGAAAGCAATCGCAGCAGTGGCGAGTGGGATTCGTTTGCCGAGAAGATGTTTGACTACGTCATAGATGATCTGAACGGGCTAGCGCCAATATAAGCCCCCCCCTGCCCGGCTAACAGACCGATTAATGTGGAGCAGCTCACTTTCAGGGTCCAGCTACAGGCTACGTTCAGCATTAATTTAAAGTAGACGATCTCGCAGGCTGCTGTTTACATTAATCAGCGTTGCTGTTGCGTAGCGTGTAGCGAGCCTGCGCTGTGCAAATGCGTTTTCTAGAGCTCATTTCAAAAAGCTCATTTCAAGAGCTCCAGGTTTAGCTACTTTCCATACTAACCCGTTGTCTAAAACAGCGTGTCACATCGCCGAGGCCGGAGCGAAGGTCCGCTGATGGGCACCGGGATTCCCGCCGTGGTTGCAACTTCACAGTGTCGGCTCATCGCCAACCCGCTGTATGTAACTTCCAGCGCCAGACGCAGATGCATGTTTTCACGCGACCTCCACCTGACCAGGCCTATCGAGCATAGCCTTTTGCACTTAAGGTCGTGTGAGCGCTCACAGTTTTAACCGCATGCCCCTGCAGAACCTGATCAAGGTCTCGTTTCGCAGACGTTGATTGTCGCCTGCCAGCACTCTGGAAAACGATTATATAACAGTCACTTAGCGTTGAATCTTCTATAGAGTCATATTTTTGACTACCTGAAATACCTCCTATCTTGCTGATTTATATCACCTTTTCCTAAACCGCCACCCCGTTTGCGTTCCACTTAGCGCTTCAGTACAGTTCACGGCATGTTGTTGACGCGAGTCGAGCAACACGTCTATCAGCTGGCATCAGATCAGCGGCGAACATCCAGGGGATTGATTAATGAAAACGCAGATTTTCAACATCACAGCAGCAGCTCTTCTTTCACTCGGCATGCTTTTCGGTAGCGCTTCCGCACAGGCCGCCAACAGTCCTCTGGACCTGATCTTCGGCAGCAGCTCTGCCTCAGGTCCCAGCAAGGCTGACGACAGCTACCTGGTACTCAGCGCCGCCGCCTACCACTTCAAGAACTTCAACGAACGCAACCTGTTCACGCCCGGTATCGGCTGGGAATACTCGCCTTCAAGCAAAATCGGCTGGCATGCCGGTACGCTGTCTGACAGCTTTGGTTACCAGGCCGTGTACGGCGGTATCAACTACGCCACCAAGCCTATGTTCTACAGCAGGGTACGGTTTATTCTTGGTGCTACCGTTCTGCACAAGCAATACAAGATCAACTCGGGTGCTGAAACACGCATCGTGCCTTTGCCTGCCATGGAAATCAAGATGACCAAGCGTTCTGTGCTTAACCTCAGTGGCTCTCCGCAGGTGGACTATGCCAACCAGAAGAACAACGGTGTTCTTTTCGTTCAGTTCAAACTGCAACTTCGTTAATACGCCGGGACTGTTCAACAACACACATTCTGACATCAGAGCACCTTCAATTAGTGCCCCGTATCATTGGCAGTCTCTGCATCAATAGTATTACCCCCTTCGGTTGGCCTTCGGGTCAGCCGCCCTTTAAACACTTAACGCCCGGTACTTCTCTTACTTCTCTTACTCCAGTGCTCCAGTGCTCCAGTGCTCCAGCAGTTAAGTGTTTAGATATTCAGTTATCCGGCAACCAAGCACTCTACCCTAGTATTGCCAACATCAAAGGCATATCAATTCTCTGTAATCACGCAAAACTTGGCTGTGCATCAGCAAGGGACTGGTAGTCCAATACAAAAACGCCATGCCCGCCCAGTGCAAACTGTAGCCAGCCAAACGGCACATCAGGAAAGGCACTCTCCAGCGCAGCGCCACTGTTGCCAACCTCCACAACCAGATATCCATCAGACTTCAGATAATTGATGGCATCTCGCAACATGATTCTCACCAAGTCCAGACCGTCATACCCTGCCGCAAGCCCCAACATCGGCTCATGTGAAAACTCTTCAGGCATGGCGTTTATGTCTGTTGCGTCAACATAAGGGGGATTGGAAATAATCAGCGAATAACGTTGTTCTATGGGCTCAAACAATGACCCTTCCAGTAGATGAACCCTATCCTGTAGTCCGTGCAACTCAACATTCTGTCTGGCCAGCGCCAGAGCCTCGGGTGAGAGATCCGACGCATCGACTTGCGAAGATTCAGACGCCAGAGCGCAGGCGATGGCAATGCTACCTCCACCGGTACACAAATCAAGAATTCGGGGAGATTCGATCTCATCCAGCAAACCGAAGAAACCATCAGTAATAAACTCTGCCAATGGCGAACGGGGCACCAGAGCACGCTCATCCGCCAGGAACTGGTGCCCTGCAAACCAGGCTCTGCCTGTTATGTAGGCTGCCGGCTTACGCTCTACTATCCGGCGCTGAAGTAGTTCGTTGCACGTCGCGCTCTCTCCTGGTGTGAGCTCCCGAGCATAATCAGGGGCAACCGCGGGCGACAGATCAAGTGCATGCAACACAAGCCACGTTGCCTCATCTATAGCCGTATCAGTACCATGGCCAAAATATAACCCTTGCTTTTCGAATGCCTCAGCAGCCGCTCGGATGGCAGTTTCTATCGTATAAGCCGTTTCTGGCAGAAGAACCAAGTAATTACCCTCGCGTCAGTGATCGGCCTGTGTAGTCACATAGTATAATCTGTGTTCGCCCACCCGCGTGATTCCGGTTCTCTGCCGTTCACATCAACCAGCTTCCGAGCCTCTCAATCGCTATGAAAAACAAGTTACCTCTGGTCTTCGTCAGTCTCGTTACCCTGGCGGCAGGTGTGTTCATGTCTTTGAATTCGGGCAAGCATGCTGGCTCTGATGAAGTAGCAACCGGTGCAAGTGCTCAAGAGCAGTCATTGGCAGCCGTACAGGAGGGATTAAAAACATCGTTGGCATTGCCGCTTGACTTCAAGACAATTCCTGATTTCCAACTACTGGATGTTAATGCCAACCCTATTGACCAGACCGTTTTCGAGGATCGCTGGAGTGTGATTTTCTTCGGCTACACACATTGCCCTGATGTCTGCCCCATAACCTTGCAAGTGATGAAAAACGTGGCGAGCAAACTTGCTGAACAAAATGAGGAACCGCCGCAGGTAGTCTTTGTCTCAATGGATCCTGTACGTGATACCAGCGAAGTGATGAAAAATTACATCAGCTACTTCGACGACGAATTTGTGGGTATCACCGGTGAATTGACATCGGTCCACAGCATGACGAGCTCATTAGGAATTGTTGCCTCATTCACGGCCAATAATGAAGATCCTGACAACTACCTCGTGGATCACACGGCCTCCTTGTTACTGATTGATCCACAAAAACGTGTTCGGGCCAAGATAAGCCCGCCACACGATGCCGACACTATTGTTGCCGACTACCTGACAGTCGTCGCGGCACCTAGTTAGTTCAACATCAACCTGAGATTATCGGGGCTTTTGCCATGCTTAAAATCAAAAACGTACTGTTCGCCCTACCTGCTTCCGCTCTGTTGCTCAGTGTTCTTGGCACGGCGTACGCAGAGCTACCGCAGATCACTGACAGTCGGATTATCCAGCCACCGCCCGGTGCAAGAGTTGCTGCTGCGTACTTTACAGTCACTAATACCAGCGATCAGCCGCTGGTGATACTGGGCGCCTCCAGCGATGCCGTGTCGCGCGCCTCCTTACACCTGAGTTCAGTGGTCGATGATGTTGCGCAGATGGAAGAACAGGACAGCGTCATTATCAATGCCGGAGAATCGCTCGAATTCAAACAAGGCAGCTATCATGTCATGCTGATGGGCCTGACGGAACCGTTGAGTGCCGGTAACAACCTGTCGATAGTGCTCGATACCAGCGAAGGCCTGTTGAATGTCAGCGTGCCGATCATAACGCCAGACGAAGCCACCGCAATGGATGGCATGGCGAAGGATTCAATGACGCATGACAATATGAATCATGACAACATGAACCCTGACGATGTGGAAGATGCACCGATGCAGCACGACAGAATGAATCATGACGACGCCGGGCTTGACAACATGAAACACGATGGTATGGATGACAGCAACATGGGTACCAAAGAAGCTATGGATCATAAATAGTTTGGAACATTCATGACGACTGAATCAGCCAGCTTGCTCGACAGGCTCAAGACCTACAGCCTTTATCCGCTGCCACAGCACGCGCTCACCCGTGCGGTGTATTGGCTGACAAGACAAGAATCAAGACTGACCCCAACTGCCATTGAAAAATTTGCAGATGCATTCGATGTCGACATGAACGATGCGGTGAATCCTGACCTTAGCAGTTACCGCACGTTTAACGAGTTCTTCACGCGAGCGTTACAACCACAAGCACGACCAGTAGCCGCAGGGCTAGATGAAATCGCATCACCCGCAGATGGCCGAATTTCTGCCATCGGCGCTATCACCGATGCACGTGTATTTCAGGCTAAAGGCCGACACTACTCGCTGCTCTCATTACTCGGTGGCGACGGCGAGGCCACTGAGCGTTTAGGCAACGGGCGGTTTGCCACGATCTACCTCTCTCCAAGAGACTATCACCGCCTGCACATGCCCCTGGGTGGCCGACTGATCAAACAAACCCACGTACCGGGCAGACTGTTTAGTGTGGGTCCGCACACCGTGCGTGCTCTACCTGATCTGTTCGCACGCAATGAGCGAGTCATTGCCCAGTTTGAAACCGAGTATGGGTTAATGGCGCTGGTGCTGGTTGGCGCTATGAATGTAGCAGCAATTGAAACCGTTTGGCACGGCCTGGTTACCCCACCACAACGCGCAAGTATCTCGCACGAAAGTTACGCGGATGAAAAAGCGTTGCAGTTGCAGAAGGGCGATGAGATGGGTCGATTCAACATGGGCTCCACCATCATTGTCCTGCTGGAAAACCCTGCATTATGGCGTCAGGATATGCAAGCCGGAGATGCCGTGCGTATGGGACAGTTGATCGGCCAGGTAAGCTGACGCATCCTCCGCATCATCGTTAAACCAGGCCTGTGTGCTTCCAGAGCGAAACGAGTAACCCCAACTATCCATATCCTGGAACATTCGCGCACGCCCCATGAATGGCAGAAGATCAGCTAGCAAGACTTGCAGATAGCACACAGCCATTTCTTCTACAGCGCTTCCCTTTGCATCTGTGTGCAACGCCGACCGGCGCTCCTCGCTCATCAACAACCAGTGAGACGCCTCGTGCAACACGGAATGCACCGGCGTGTCCAGCCGTGCGTACAAATCACGCTGAATCAAACCTGCCTCTTCATCACCCCAGTGGCTGCCCGGTATAGCTTGTGCATCTGCAACCCTGACGATACGAAGACCGGCAGGATTGAACAGCTTATCGATAGGCTGCCAACCTGAATCTGCTATTCGCAGCACATCGTCAACGGAGCTATGCCTGTCGACTATGCATGAGGCTTCCTGATCAGGCTCGTGCATCGTTGAAACTCAGCACCTGATCAATATGCTCGTGTTTGCCAAGCACCATCTGTAACCGGTCCAGTCCTAGCGCGATACCGGCACAATCGGGCAATCCAGCCGACAGTGCCTCTAGCAAATGTTCATCCATAGGCACGCGAGCAATCTCAAGCGCGTCGCGTTTCTGCAAATCTTCCTCAAAACGTTGTCGCTGAATGGTTGCATCCTTGAGTTCGTGGAAGCCATTGGCAAGCTCGATCCGGCCATAATACACTTCGAAACGCTGGGCAATGTCTCTCCCGTTCTCATCCTTGCCAAGTCGCGATAACGCAGCTTGCGATACCGGATAATCCGTCAGAAAAGTAAACGAATTCCCGCAGAAATCAGGTAGTACGAATTCGTCCATGAACAGATCAAGTGCCGCATCCACATCATCGCCGATGGTTTTCGGGAGCTCTCTTCGTGCATCATCGAAGTAGACTCTGATATCCGCCACGCAGAGATTTTCAGGCCACTCGCCCAGGCGGCTGTGTACTTCTTCTCCGTAGCAACAAATCTGCAATCCAGGCCAGTCTTTTTCGAAAACCTGCCAGACACGCTGAAGCAGACGCTCTGTATCACGCATCAATTGCCGATGATCCATACCCAGCCGATACCACTCGAGCAGAGTGAATTCGGCGTTATGAAAACGGCCAGACTCCTCGGCTCTGAACACTGGTGCTATCTGATAAAGATCGGGAGCGGGTGGTGCTGATTGGGAGGCTCGAGCAGGTGTCGAACCTGATTCTGATTCGATAGGATCCTCGGCGAAAGCCGCCAGCAATCGCTTCATCGCAAATTCAGGGGATGTGTGCAGATAACGACTGTCATTGGTTTGCACACTGAGCACGTGGGGATCAGTAGTCGCATAACGAGACAGCAAAGCCGTACACACTTCAAGAACCTGCTCTTCGTCCATCCACTGACGAATCGCTCGACGCAAGGTTGCGCCCGCCTGCAAACTGGCGAGCGAGGCGTTAGGCCGCCAATTCACCAGGGCAACTCACTATTTGACGCGGGAGACGTACTCACCCGTTCGCGTGTCGATCTTGATTTTTTCGCCTTCTTCGATAAACAGGGGGACTTTCACAACCGCACCGGTTTCCAGATGAGCAGGCTTGGTACCGCCTGTTGCGGTATCGCCACGCAGACCCGGATCTGTTTGTTTGATCGCCATCTCGACAAAGTTGGGAGGTGTAACTGCCAGTGGCTGGCCGTTGTACAAAGTAACCTCACAGACAGCCTCGTCCATCAGCCACAAACTTGCATCGCCAACCGCTGTCTTGTCAGCCGCCAGTTGCTCGAACGTTTCCGGGTTCATGAAGTGCCAATGCTCGCCATCACTGTACAAGTACTGCATGGATATATCCATGACGTCTGCAGATTCTACCGATTCACCCGACTTGAATGTGCGCTCGACCACGCGCCCGGTTTTCAGATTACGGACTTTGGTTCGGGTAAACGCCTGGCCTTTGCCCGGCTTGACGAATTCGTTGCTGACGATACTGTGTGGATCACCGTCCAGCATGATTTTCAATCCACCCTTGAATTCGTTTGTGCCGTAATTTGCCATCGGTATCTCGTGTCTGGTGCAGGCGCAGCAGCGCCTCGGAGCCGCATTATAGCCGCCCTTTGACAAAATCGTGGCACTGGGAAGCGGTGCCCAAGAAACAATTGCCGTAACTCGTTACCAAAAAAGAGCCCTCAGTGACGCCGTTGGGCGATCTGTTGATAGAAATGACCGGTAACGAAACCTGTCGAAAGCAACCCTTTGACAAGTTTTCAAGAAATTCCCTGCGGGATTACTAAACTCACAGAATATTAATCTGTGATAGCTGCGCTGGCCATGCCATCTGACTGTTTCGCACACTTGAAGGGTCTCGTTTTTGCCAAAGTTCCTGCACAGCGGGATGCGCTGATCAATGCGCTGGAACGCTCTGATCTGTTGGAGTGCATTGACACGCCTGACAATCTGGCAGAACTACGCGACATCCTGCAGGCCCACGCGTACGATTTCGCTGTGATAATCGTTGATCAGGATGAGCAGCGCCTGCCTGTCTGCTTGCTGCGCTATCCCGATCTACAGGTCCTGGCGGTAACGAGACGGCGCAAGACAGGATCCATTGACAGCTGGCGACGGCAAGGGGCGAACGACGTCGTCAGCAGTCAGCGACAAAACAAATTGCAACGGGTTCTTGAGCGAATGCTGGAAGGTTGCCTGACCCGTTCTCAACTTCGGCTGGCTACGCTGAAGTTGGCCTCTCAGTACAAGCTAAACAAAATTCTGCTGGATACTCAGGCAGAAGCGGTAATGCTTTGGCAAAACGAAAATGTTGTGGAGTCCAACGCTTGTCTTGGTTACCTGATGGGATGCACAGCGCTATCAGCACAGGCCACAGACTGGCAACAATGGTTGTCAAAGCAATCGTATGCCGAGATTCATCGCCCGTTGCACGCCACCCGTGACGATGTTGTGATCACCAGTGCTATCGGCCACAAATACAGGGCCCGCGTTGAGCAGTTGGCACTCGATAGTGGCCCTGCCATATTGATTAGAATTAATCCAAGACCCATCGATCCGTTGAGCTGGCGAGATGAACAAAACGATTCAGTAACCGGTGTATTACGCAGAGAAAGCCTTGTAACTCATTTTGATAGCTGGTTGCAGTCGTCGCGATTGCCTCGCTATACCGTTGTACAAATCAGCATTGAAATACCTGACACTCTACCGGTTGCTGGTAGCGCAAACAGCACACTGCAGGAGCTACTGGCATACAGAGCCGCCAATCTGCTCCAGCAACAGTTTCAGGACCAGATGTTGTTGGGTCGAACGGGTCCCACCACATTAACGCTAGTCTCTTGTCAATTAGTAGAAGACTCGCGCAACTTTGCCATGCAATTACGCCAATATCTGGGGACTGTGGGAGATCTGGTTGACGACCCCCATTACATTCGCATCAAGACATTGACCTTGTCACCTTCAGCCCTGTCAGCCGAAAGGGTACTGAACCGGCTGGAACTGCATCCACTGATAAAACACAGAACTCGCCGGCAAAGAACCCGCATACCTGAACCTATCGCTTCAAGCCTCAGCGCGTAGTCGCGCAATGCGAACATCCAGTGGTGGATGAGTAGAGCGTAGCGCAGACAGCTGACCTCCCGTTATGCCAAATGCTGCCAGCCTCTCCGGAAGATCAGGTTCTGCAGAACTTCCCCTTTTGAGTGCTTCAAGCGCTGATATCATGTGCTCTCGCCCCGCAAGCTTTGCACCACCGGCGTCTGCTCGAAATTCCCGCTGCCGCGAAAACCACGCCGCGATTAGACTTGCCAAGAAACCGAACACCACATTACCCAGTATGTTGCCTATGAAGAAGCCCATACCGTAGCCCCCGCCGCCAGAGTTGTTACCGCGCATGGCGTTGTTGATCAAGGTGCCCAGAATACGAGAAAAGATTATGACAAACGTGTTCAGTACGCCCTGCACTAGCCCCATGGTTACCATGTCACCGTTGTAAACATGGGCCACTTCGTGGGCCAGTACAGCCTCAACTTCCTCTTTAGACATGGTCTGCAACAGACCACTGCTCACGGCTACCAGAGAATCGTTCTTGTTCCAGCCTGTAGCGAAGGCATTAGGCGAGGCCTGCTGAAAAATACCCACGTCTGGTAACCCGATACCCGCCTCTTTCGCTTGAGCGTGCACGGTTGCCTGCAACCATCGCTCTGTCTCATTGGCAGGCTGATCAATCAACTGCACATTCATGGAGCGAATGGCCATGGATTTACTCATGGCCAATGAGATGAATGAGCCGACAAAACCGAACAGTGATGCGTAGATAATCAGCGTTACCGGGCTCTGGCCAATCGCCTTATCGAGCCCGAATACCGATGTGATGATGCTGAACACCACCATGACAGCCATATTGGTCGCCAGGAACATCACTATTCTGTTCATTAATTTCGTCTCCACAAAAGCATCAATTTATTCGTCACGAATATAGGGGTTAGTACACGCAGTACAAGCACACCCACAGTAAATCAAGGTGATAGAACGTTACCCCCGTTTCAGAATAATTGTGAGATTCGAAAGCCCAATCCAGCGGATTGAGCTTTGCCAATCAACATCAGCATTCGATTTCCACACTGTCCACCTTCTGGAAACCTCTGGGCAACTTGCGACCACGCTGACCTCGGGTACCCGTATAGCCTTCGAGCTCCCTGAACTTTATTGTCGTGTGCCGCTTGCCACTGATAATCCGTAGCTTTTGTGCAGGTGCAAGCACCACCAGCGCAACCATCGACTCTTCGCCAGATTTGAACTTCGCTGTAGGGATGTTGTAGATCTTGTTGCCTTTGCCTTTGGCCATTTCCGGCAGCTCACCCACCGGAAAGCACAGCAGACTGCCTGTGTTGCTGACCGCGCACACCACATTATCGGTTAACGACGAAACACCAGCAGCCGGAAGCACTGAGGCGCCACCGGGCACACTGATTACCGCCTTACCTGATTTGTTGCGACTGACTATATCGCCAAGTCGAGCAACAAATCCGTAACCGGCTGAGGTTGAAAACAGATAGCGTTCATCATCATCACCCATGATGACACTCAGGAATTTTGCGCCATCAGGTGGCTTTAATCGACCACTGATCGGTTCGCCCAACCCACGTGCGGAGGGAAAGCCATGAGCTGGTACACAATACACACGCCCTGTAGAATCCAGGAACATCGCATTGCGGTTCGTACGACCGCGAGCTGCGCTCTGGTAGCTGTCACCTGCTTTGTAATTCAGGGACAACGGATCTACATCCAGACCTTTACCCGCTCGCACCCAACCTCGTTCTGACAACACGACTGTAATGGGTTCACTGGGTATCAGATCAGCTTCGGAAATGGCTTGCGCCGCGTCGCGCTGAATAATGGGAGAACGTCGCTCGTCTCCATATGTCTCTATGTCTTCCTGCAGCTCTTTCTTGACAAGGGTCTTCATGCGTCGCTCAGAACCTAACGTTGCTTGCAGTTTGTCACGTTCTTTTTCGAGTGCTTCCTGCTCACCACGAATCTTCATCTCCTCAAGCTGAGCCAAGTGTCGTAGCTTGAGTTCAAGGATGGCTTCAGCCTGTTCGTCGCTGATCTTGAAACGCTTCATCAGCACCGGCTTGGGCTCATCGTTGTTTCTGATGATGGCAATTACCTCGTCGATATTCAGGTACGCAATCAGCAGGCCTTCCAGCAAGTGCAATCGCTTTTCGACCTTGTCCAGACGCCACTGCAAACGTTTTCGCACAGTGTCCATGCGAAAGATCAGCCATTCATTGAGAATATTCAGTAAAGGTTTTACTTGCGGCCGACCGTTCAGACCGATCACGTTCATGTTGACACGGTAGGTTCGTTCAAGGTCTGTGGTGGCGAACAGATGTTGCATCAGACTATCGGTATCCACACGATTGCTGCGTGGCGTGACGACCAGGCGGGTCGGGTTCTCATGATCAGACTCGTCACGCAGGTCCTCAACCATGGGCAGTTTCTTGGCATTCATCTGGGCGGCTATTTGCTCCAGGATCTTCGAACCTGATACTTGAAAGGGCAATGCCGTGATGATCACATCCGCGCCTTCTCGTTCATACAGAGCGCGGGCGCGCAGACTGCCCATGCCTGTCTCGTACATGCTGCGAATATCATCGGGTGAAGAGATGACTTCAGCGGAGCTAGGAAAATCCGGTCCGTTGATGTAGTGCATCAGATCATCGAGCGTAGACTTGGGCTTGTCGAGCAAATGGATGCAGGCGTTACCGATTTCCACCAGGTTATGTGGCGGGATATCGGTGGCCATACCCACTGCTATTCCCGTGGTGCTGTTGAGCAGTATGTGAGGCAGCCGCGATGGCAGCAATGAAGGCTCGGTCAGCGTGCCATCAAAGTTCGGTACGAAGTCCACAGTGCCCTGACCCAGCTCTTGCAGTAAGGTTTTGGAAAAACGCGTCAGTCTTGATTCTGTATAACGCATGGCCGCAAAGGATTTGGGATCATCCTGGGAGCCCCAGTTGCCCTGACCGTCGATCAACGGATAGCGATAGGTAAAGGGTTGTGCCATCAGCACCATGGCTTCATAGCAAGCGCTATCGCCGTGCGGATGAAACTTACCCAGTACATCACCCACTGTACGAGCCGATTTCTTGTGCTTGGATACCGCTGACAAGCCCAGCTCGGACATCGCATAGATGATTCGGCGCTGAACTGGCTTCAGACCATCACCAATATGCGGCAAGGCACGGTCCAGAATGACGTACATGGAATAATCCAGATACGCCTTCTCGGTGTACTCGCTCAGCGGCAGCTCTTCAACCATTTCCTGCACAGGTGCAGGAACCTTGGCTTTTTGCCGCGATGTTTTCTTCTTTTGAGCCATAGGTCAGGCAAGCAGGTTCGTAAGTTTCAGGGCACGGTTTATCAAACCGTTAGTGGATGAGTCATGACTGGTCACCGCTGCAGCCTGCTCCATTTCATGATGTATGGACTTGGCCAGTTGCTTGCCAAGTTCCACACCCCATTGATCGAATGGATTGATATCCCAGACCGCTGCCTCGACAAACACTTTGTGTTCATATAAGGCAATCAGAGCACCCAGTGCGTTGGGTGACATCTGCTGCACCAGTATCGTGTTGCTCGGCCGGTTTCCTTCAAAACTACGATGACCGGACAGACGATCAATATCAGCATCACTGGCGTTGGCAGCCTGCATCTCTGCTTTCAGCTCGTCTTTGCTCTTGCCCATCATCAAGGCTTCAGATTGCGCAAAGCAGTTCGCCATGAGCAATTCCTGATGAATACCCAATGGGTTCAGACTTTCCAATGCCATGATGAAATCGGTGGGTATTAAATGCGTTCCCTGATGAATCAACTGGAAATAAGCGTGCTGCCCATTGGTACCGGGTTCTCCCCAGACCACAGGACCCGTTGCAATCTCAACCGGTGAACCATCCACGTGCACCGACTTGCCGTTGCTTTCCATTGTCAACTGTTGCAGATACGCCGGGAATCGATGTAGATACTGATCGTAGGGTGCAATCAGATGACTGTGCGCACCCCAGAAATTGTTGTACCAGACAGTCAGCATGGCAAGCGTTACCGGTAGATTTTCAGCCAGTGGTGCGGTCCGCGCATGCTCATCCATCTCGTGAGCGCCTTGCAGAAACTGCTCGAAGCGTTCGATACCAATGGACAGAATCAGCGGCAAACCAATAGCGGACCAGATGGAATATCGACCACCGACCCAGTCCCAGAAACCGAACATGTTGTCGGCATCGATACCAAAATCAGTGACCGCTTCTTCATTGGTGGATAGCGCGACGAAGTGTTTCGCGATATCTGCATCAGTTGCGTCGCTATCAAGGAACCACGACCGTGCAGAGTGCGCATTGGTGAGTGTTTCCTGCGTGGTGAACGTTTTCGATGCGACAATAAACAGTGTGGTTTCAGGGTTCACCTTTTTAAGTGTTGACACCATGTGCGAGCCATCAACATTCGATACAAAATGCAATGCGATTCGCTTATGAGCGAAAGGAGCAAGCGCTTCCACCACCATCAAAGGGCCGAGATCAGATCCGCCTATACCGATATTGACGACATCGGTGATAGGCTTTCCAGTATGCCCTGTCCATGAACCATCACGGACGGCATCGGAAAAACGCCCCAGTCTGTCCAGCACATCACGCACGTCCGGCATGACATCCTTGCCACCCACATGCACCGGCCGATCGCTACGATTGCGCAGCGCTGAATGCAGGGCAGGTCTGCCCTCTGTAAAATTGACAATTTCACCCTCGAACATTCGCTCCAGCTGTTGTCTGACACCGGAGGCTTCTGCAAGATCAACTAACAGGCCATGCGTTTGGTCGGTGACATGATTTTTGGAAAAATCCAGAAACAGACCAACAGCACTTAACTGAAATTTTTCGAATCGCTTGTCATCGGCGTTGAACAGCTCCCTCAGATGGGTAGCTTTCATGTCGTCATGATGAGCTGCCAGCGCTTTCCAGGCATCCAGATCAACAGGATTAGTCATGGGATCAACCGTCGGTTAATTGAGTTGAAATGATTGATTTCCTGCGTGCATGTCTGCACACAGTGCTACCGGACCGTTTTGCACCGTGGCCAGTGTCGAGATACCGAGCGCATGAAACGCGCGATTCAGCTTTTCGTGATCGGGGTGCACCACCGTCAGTTTGTCGAGCCGAATACCCTGATCCTGCATCCGATCAACAGGATTAACACCCGGCGGCCACTCTATAAGGATAGGAAACGTACCGCCAAACGCCAGCGATCCATCGTCAATTAACGCCAGGCGCCAAGTGAGATCGTCTCGTGTCAAGGTCACCGGCTGCCCCGGATCCACACCGGCAGCACGTGCCGCGCTGAGAGCCCGATCAAGATTATCAGTCGCGACCACCCATGTTGTGAGCATAGGGGATCCGCTGAGGAGGCGCTGGTGCGCTGCGTCATCCAGAGCAAACCAGCGTTTGTGGGCCGGTGCAGGTGCTTGCGGATCGATTGCGATGACCTCCAGAAACTGGTCTACAGCCAACGCTGACACATGATTGTGGGTAGCCATCAGGGGGTGAGCACCGCCTGATGGCAGGGTAATGCCGCACCGTTTTGCCAGCCAGTCAACTCCGGATTCACAGCTAACGGCTGTAACGACCAGGTGGTCGAGTCTGCAACTAAAGGGAGGCGTGTCATTCATGAACGGGACTGCAGAGGTCGAAATAGGGAAACCGTGAAGTCCCCAGTATACTCTTCCGAGACCCGTACACATGAGGCGCCCGTGACCACCAGTATCGAGCTACCTCTATGGCTGGTTCTAGCCACACTGCTATTTACCTTTTTGTGGCTGCTACAACATTTCCTGCTGCCCTCAGCCCGCTGGATTGTCAGACGTCGCGCCAATCGAGTCATCAGCGAGGTCAACACTCGCCTTGCCTTGCGTATCCCCTCCTTCAAGCTCACGCGACGCACCGTGCTGGTGGATCGGCTGACATTCGACCCCAGAGTGATTGCACTGGTTGATGAGATGGCAATCGAACAGGATGTGCCGCGAGAAGTGCTGATGCACAAGGTGGGCGTGTATGCTCGCGAAATCGTACCTGCATTCAACGCACTGGTGTATTTCAAGGCCGCCTACTGGATGGCCAGGCATCTGGTTCACGCGCTTTATCGGGTCCGACTCGGATTCGCCGATGACGACGCGTTGCAGAAACTGGGGCCAGAATCCAGCGTTGTGTTTCTGATGAACCATCGTAGCAACATGGACTACATTCTGGCCACTTATCTGGCTGCCGAGCGAACGGCCCTGTCCTATGCGGTCGGTGAATGGGCGCGCATCTGGCCACTGCAGCAACTCATTCGGGCCATGGGCGGATATTTCGTACGTCGCGATTCAGGCGACCCTTTATACCGTCGTGTACTGGAGTGCTATGTGCAGATGGCTGCGCAGGGAGGTGTTCCGCAAGCGCTGTTCCCGGAAGGGCGACTCAGTCGTGATGGCAAACTGGCCGGTGCCAAGCTGGGATTGCTCGGGTACATCACGCGAGGTTTTGACCCTGATGGGGTGCGAGACATCGTGTTTATACCCGTGGGCATCAATTATGACCGTGTGATTGAGGATCGTACCCTGCTGCGATCAGCCACGCGGCAACCTCGTCGTAGCCTCGTTTTTTCTGCATCGACTTTCTTCGGTTACCTGGGAAAGACTCTGTGGCAAGCAGCAAGAGGCAAACATTACAAAAACGGGTATGCGTGCGTGAATTTTGGCGAGCCAGTCTCCCTTCGCAAGTGGATGCAAACACGGGATCTGAGTGCGGGGGAGCTGGACGATGTTCGCCCACTGGCAACGGATCTGATGGAACGTATTGGCAACATCACACCTATTCTTCCTGTGGCTCTCGTCACTACACTATTCGAAAGAGCGCTGTCAGTTCAATACAGCAGCATGGAGCTCAAGGCCGCTGTTCTGGAACTTCTGGATGATCTTGAAGCACGCGGGTATCGAGCCTACATCCCACGCGGCGACTACAACTATGCGGTTGATGTAGGAGTGCGGATGCTAACGCTCAGACACATACTCATTGAAGACGAAGGCTTGTTAAGAACTAATCCTGATGAGCGAGCACTGCTTGAGTACTATGCCAACTCGATAGCGCATCTGTTTTGACGAGTCGCTGTTAACGTGGGCTTCTCACGAGACGCCAATTTAATCCCTGACACTCTATTACTGATAGAAGGACACCTACAGTAAATTGCGGTGGCTCAACAATAACTCTGAACTTAGCTGATTCAGTTTTCAAGCGGGCTTATGGTTAATCTCTGTTCTGGTAAATCTGGACTACCACCACTGTGTTGTAGCAGTTATTGTCCTATTAATGACGATGCGTATGCAAGGGATCGCGTGGTACTGGATAACCACTCGATGCTAGAAAATTCCATCAGGCCGACAATTGATGTGAAGCTCTGCCACGCTAGTGGTATTTGATAGCGCGATGACGTCCATGGTTATCTTGGCAAGTTCTTCTGGTTGAGTCATCTTGTCAGCTGGCAGCATGCCTGCAGCAGCTGTCTCTCCCATATCTGTGGCAACCAGCCCCGGGCATATGGCCGTGGCACGAATCCCATCATCCCAGCCTTCATAGCGTAACGCATGTGCCAGCCCGACGGCTGCAAATTTACTGACAGAGTAGAGGGCCGACCCTTTGGATGCCACACGCTTTCCAGATAGAGAGCCGAGGATGATGACACGTCCATTCCCGGACTTCCTGAGGGACGGCCATGCAGCCATCGCAAGGCGCCTTGGTGCACGAACGTTCACCTCGAGTAATCCATCAACAACGGATTCAGATGCCTCAATAATGGAGGACGAGACATACACACCGGCGTTAGCCACGATGGCATCAATACGACCATGCTTGTGCAAGACAGCTTTTGCCCAGGTAGCTTCATTATCACGATTCGTCGCGTTGTAACTGAACCCTTCGCACAGTGCAGGATTTAGCACGTCAGGTATTTGTGATGGGGTGCGTAGTCCAAGAGAGACAAACCATCCGCGTGATTGGGCTTCCCGAGCGAGACTCAAACCAATGCCGCGACTACCGCCAGTAAGCATCATCACAGGTCGTGCCTGAGCACTCATAGTGAGCTTGACCGTTTCACGGCCTGCCCTTCTTGCATGATCAGCGGCATACGTGCCCCCCCCTGGTTGGTCAACCCTTGTGATGCATAGTCACACTCTGCCAGCGCTTCAATTTTACCCTCCATGCGCAACACTATAACGGTATATACATTCGCCAAACGTATAACGGCATCGGCAGGTAGACTATATTGGCCTCATCTGCGTAAAGGTGGCCTGAGACACAGGTGCCAAAACCTTTGGCTATCTCAACCATGGCCTTAAGCTCATCCACTGAGAAAACCAGATAGCCTACGGGGTCTGAGGGGGAGGAAAGTCCGCCATCAGCCATAACCTTGAAGTATTCCGCACCACTCTTCAACTCCTGACGACAAGCACGTTGAACGTCGGCTATTCCATCGACGACTCGTCCCATGGAGCCTAGCTGTGTCTCGTACCAGCTGACACTCCGGTTATTGTAAGGGCCACGATAGTCAGTATGACCACCAGATTGGGATAACGCCTCGCAACAGATAACAAGGCGTGGTCTTCATAAATAGTGTATGAACCATTGTGCAAGCTCACGAATCGCTCAAGCTAGTCTGTTTCCATTTTTCAAACGGGTCGGAATCAAGCGTAGTTCTGGCAGAGTATCGATCTGGCAGCGCTTAACGGCATGCTACACCACTATGAGCAACGGCAACTACCTATGAAAGAAGGTGATTCAGTTAAATGGTCTTGGGGTAAGGGTTACGGACATGGCATCATTCAGTCAATGTTTACCGAGAAGACTACCCGAACGATAGACGGCTCTGAAGTGACCCGCAACGGCACACAGGATGATCCAGCCTGCTATGTGAAAGTTGATGATGGCAACAACGTGTTGAAACTGAAAAGTGAACTTGAGAAAGATAGTTGATCTTGGGTTCGTGACGTGCACGTCGCAAAGGCCACGCGGTAGTATCCCGCACCTCAGTCCTCTGTCAGCAAGTTTTCAGATTCGCGCTGTTCTTCTGCAAGCTGCGTCGTCACAACGTCTCTTTCTGAAGTCTCAACGCGGGTATCAATAATATCGCTGACAGGCTCGGGTCTGCTAGCGGCTGCCTGTTCAGACTTCTTCGCCGTGTTTACGGAAGCATCTGCGCCACTTTGCTTAGTCTCACTAGTGTCAGCATTGACGGAATTTTGCACGAAGTCGTTGTCATCCAGCTTGTCGATAAGCGTAATGGTATGCAGCGACTGAGGCATCGTGATGCCAGCTGTGCGTAGTGCCGACTTGATAGCTATAGCACTGGCAGTCTGTACCTTTAGAAGATCATGTGAGCGCTGGTCTATCCACCCCAGAATGGTCAGTGAGATGATCGTCTCTCCCAACGACTGTATATGTACCTGTGGCGGGGGATCATTCTGCACGCCCGGTACTGTTCTCATTGTCTCATCAGCGATCCTACGAGCCAACGCCAGATCTTCACTCTCATCAACAGGTACCGACAGTTCAAACCTGCGCATGGGATGACGCGTGAAGTTGGTGATGATGGACTTGAATACCATAGCATTCGGGATGCGAATTTGATTGCCATCAGGGGATATCAGAATCGTTGCTCTGCCAGTTAATCTTGCTACAGACCCCTGATGTTCGCCAATCTGCACGAAATCATTGGTTCGGAACGGCTGTCGTATGCTCAACAAGATACTGGCAATAAAATTTTCCACGGTATCGCGCACTGCAAATCCCAGTGCCAGACCCACAATACCCGCAGCGCCCAATACGGTAGCAATGATGGATGTAGCATCCAGTAGATACAGCGCCAGCAACACACCCATCAGCAACACGAAGAGCCTGAATATGGAGCCGATTATGGTGGCTATGAAAGCATTCGGCGCAACTTTGCGCCAGAGTGCCTGGCGGTTGGCTACCCAGCCTGCTGCGTACCAGAAGGCTATAAAAACAGCGATCGCAAGAATAAGAACCGGGAGCACGGAACCCATTTGCTGAAGCAGCTGGCGAACGCGATCCCACGTTGTACGTACTCGCTGAGAAACGTTGCGAGAAATCTCAATCTGATTATCGACCTTGACGACGCCTTCCAGAGAATTACTCAGCGCCTGCGCCTCCGTCCGTGCTTCGGCACTCTCAACCTCGCCCTTGAGTTGCACCACACTATTGCTGACGTCTACCGTGACACCTGACATCGTGTCAATTTCAGACAGGATCCGCAGCAGCCGCTGCTCAATTTCCGTATCGTCAGCTGTCGTTGTATCGACAGCAATGGCAGGGCGTCCACCACCCTCCTCATCTGTACTCTGCTCGGTACCAAGGACTTGATCAACCAAAGACTCCTGCTGCGCTAATACCGCGCCTCCGGAGAGTAGCCATAAACACAGGACAAGCCACGAGGCTATAATTGGCCTTGCCAAAAGGCCTCGGTCGTACTGGCTTTGTCTCATTGCTGGTGCGATCTATAACAAGGAAAGGTTATGATAACGACTGAAGGCGCCGGGCAACACTGTCGTAACAGATATTACCCGGCGTTAGTGCTTCGGTGCTGACTATTCCGAATCGCCAGGATTCATGGACTTCAGGTACTCAAAGGCCTCGCTGGTGGTGGACATGATAAGGGTGGAATTTTCTTCCATCACTGTCTTGTACATATCCATAGTCTTCTGGAACTCATAAAAGTCAGCAGCCTGCGCAGACTGATTATAGGCAGCCGCATAAATCCCCGTAGCCTTTGCATCTGCGTCCCCGCGAATCTCTTCCACCTCGCGGTAGGCTTCTGATTGAATACGCTTGAGTTCACGTTCCCGATTACCGTTGATGCGAGCTGCCTCACCGTTACCCTCTGAACGAAATCGTTCCGCTATCTGCCGCCGCTCACTGATCATTCGTTCATAGATCTTGGGGCGTACGCTTTCGTTGTAGTTAATACGCTTGAACCGGATATCCAGAAGCTCGATGCCAAACACCTCAACCTTCGGCGCTGCTGCCTTAAAGATTTCCTTTTCAACCAGAGCACGTCCTTTGCGGATAGGTACCAGTCCACCCAACGTATTGATATCTGCCTCGGATAGCGAAGCGTCACGTAGCGGTTCACGATCCTTGGTAGTTCTTACCAGCTCAATCAGCTCATGCTTTGCTACAGCGTTGCGTGTTTCGCTACCCAGGATGTCGTCCAGTCTTGACTGCGCGCTTCGCTCATCACGTAATCTCAGGAAGTACTGCAACGGGTCAACGATGCGCCATCGAGCAAACAGATCCACGGCAATGTAGAGCTTATCTTTTGTGGGCATGTTACTGGGCGATCCATCCCACTCCAGTATACGCTTGTCAACAGGGTTTACCTGCTGGATAAACGGCAGCTTGAACTTCAGACCCGCCTCGGTCTTGGGCTCACCGACCGGCTTGCCAAACTGTGTAATGATCACTTGCTTAGTCTCGTCAACCGTGTACAGCGCGCCTGAGACGATGAGCAACGCTACGGCTGCAATCAAACCTATAAGAATACTGGTAATTTTCATCGTACTGCCTCCTGCGCTGTATTCAAGTGCATCAGCGGCAGTATCTGCTGGGCATTTTCATCCACGATAATCTTGCTCTCAAGTCCTGGAAGAACCTCTTGCAAGGTTTCAATGTAGATCCGCCGGCGTGTTACATCCGGTGATTTGGAGTACTCAATGAAAACCGCGTTGAATCTTGCAGCGTCACCTTCCGCTTCATTGACACGCTTCAGACGGTAACCATCAGCTGCACGAATACGCTGATCCTTCTCACCTTCAGCCAGCGGTATTACCTTGTTGTATTCACGTCTGGCGGCATTGATCAGACTCTCTTTTTCCTGCTGGGCCTGGTTAACCTCATTGAACGATTCCTGAACAGGTCGTGGCGGATTGATGTTTTTCAACTGCACCTGATCAATGCTCACGCCAATTTCATACTTGGCAACCAGCGCCTGCATATTGATCAGTGCTTCGTTTTCAATCTCCTGACGACCTATCGTAATAACCTCATCCACAGTTCTGTCACCCACCACTTCTCGCATGACAGACTCTGACAGATCGCGGAGCGTCTCTCCCGGATTACGGACATCAAAAAGAAACTTGCGCGGTTCCGCGATTCTGTACTGCAGCACCCATTCAACCAGTGCAGCGTTCAGATCACCCGTGACCATCTGGCTTTGCTGAGCCAGATCGGGACGACTTTGGCTATCGTTAGAAGCGCCCGCAGTAGCAAATCCAAACTCCTGCTTCAGCTGCCTTTTCACCGGTAGAATGGTCACTGAATCCGCACCCAATGGCAGCTTGAAATGCAGTCCGGGATCCTGCTCAGAAACGTATTTACCAAAGCGCTGCACAATGCCTACCGAATCGCTGGGTACCGTATAAGAGGCGGTGTATATTGTCAGCACCAGCAACGCCAGCAGCATCAATCCCAGCCCACCAAGCAGGCTGCCATTGCCACCACCGCCTTGTCCAAACGAGCCCTGCGTGACGTTCCCATTGCCCGCACCGTTGGGCGCTGATCGGGCATTCTTCAATTGTCGTAAAAAATTTTCTAGCGCGTCGTTACCCGCCATATTATTGTCTCCTCATCTTTATATAAGAGTAGACGGGCTGTTGAATATTGCTTGATTGATAAGCCCTCTGAGATCAATCAATTTCAGGGATAATGCCGCAGCGACAAATTGTGTCGGCAATAACGGCGATTTTCGACAAGTTTTCCAGTATCCACATTGCTTGCAATATTCAGCAGCGCACTGTAAGTGATTGCTGACGCAGCTCCTACGCGTACTTGATTACCATAACCACTTAAGGTATCTAACATGATTGACCCTAAAGACATTGACCGACGCCTATACGATTTGTATGACGAGTATTGCCATACGATCATGAGCCGCCGGGATTTTCTGCAAAAAGCCAGCGCCATGACTATCGCCGGTGTATCCGGATTGGCGATGGCTCAGGCGTTATTGCCACGTTACGCAGAAGCTCAAACCATTTCTTTTACAGACGAAAGAATCAGGGCCACCTACGTTGACTATCCCTCCCCAGGAGGCACGTCAGGCGATATGCGCGGCTATCTGGTTGAACCGGCAGCTGAAGGTCCTCACCCTGCCGTTATCGTTATCCATGAGAATCGCGGACTGAATCCGTATATCGAAGACGTTGCGCGACGCTTTGCCACAATGGGATTTCTCGCCCTGGCACCAGACGGGCTATCGCCGGTTGGTGGCTACCCGGGTAACGATGACGATGGCAAGGTACTTCAGAAGAGCCTTGATCAGGATCAACTGAAAACCGACATGCTGAACAGCGCCCGCTATGTGCAGTCGCATGAAAGCTCCACAGGCAAACTCGGTTCAGTAGGTTTCTGCTGGGGTGGCGGTGTCACCAATTACCTGGCCGTAGAAATGGGCGTTAACTTGCACGCCGCAGTACCTTTTTATGGTGCGGCTCCCGATAGCGAGCAGGTGAAGGACATTACTGCACCATTGATGGTTCAAGCCGCAGAAATGGATGATCGAATCAACGCCATGTGGCCGGGTTTCGAGGCTGCGCTACAGGCCAATGGCAACGACTACGTGCGGTATCTGTACGAAGACACCGGCCACGGCTTCCACAACAACTCGACACCTCGTTTCAACGAAGACATGGCGGCACTCGCTGAACAGCGCACCATGGAATTCTTCAAGAAGCATCTGGCCTGATCCTTATCGCCCCCGAAGCATTATCCAGGGGCGACTATTAGCCGGACTACATGGCCCATAAGACCCAGAAAAGGGGTCGGACCACGGCCGTGGTCCGACCCCAAATATTCTACCCCCCAGTTTTGAGGCAGGCTAGCTCCAGTTGGCTACCACGATCTTGCCTATGGTATTTCCACGTTCTATCAGGCCGTGGGCCTTGCGCAGGTTCGCAGCGTTGATCGGCGTTAGCGTCTCGGACACGGTGGTGATGAGGCTGCCATCATCTACGCGCTGAGCCACATGATTCAACAGTTTATGCTGTTCGATCATGTCATCGGTTGTGAACATTGAGCGTGCAAACATGAATTCCCAGTGCAAACTGGCGCACTTTATCTTCATGTCTGCCATGGGCATCTCAGCATCTGTGTTGTCGATAGTCACAATCCCACCCTGTGGCTTGATTAGCTCTACGCAGGTATTCCAGTGACTCATGTCGTTGAAAATGGCAATGTGATCAACGAATTGGAAACCAGCCTCCCGCACTTGTTCCACCATCGGCTCACGATGATTCACCACAAAATCAGCACCCAGTTTCCTCACCCAGTCGGTCGTTTCAGGTCTGGAAGCTGTCGCGATAACCACCAGACCAGCCTGCTTGGCCAACTGTGTTCCGATGGAACCTACACCACCACCCGCGCCAATGATCAGAATCGACTCGCCTTTGTTAGCCCCGTTAACATCAATACCCAAGCGATCAAAAAATGACTCGTAGGCCGTAATGGAGGTGAGTGGCAACGCGGCGGATTCTGCAAATGACAGACTCTTCGGCTTGTGTCCGACAATGCGTTCATCCATTAACTGGAACTCAGCGTTACTGCCAGAGCGCGTTATGTCACCAGCGTAATAAACCTCATCACCCACGCTGAACAATGACACCTCGCTACCCACGGATTCTACAATGCCACTAGCATCGTAGCCAATGACTCGCGGTGGGTCCTCCACACCCTCTTTCGGTGCACGTACTTTAGTATCCACGGGATTCACGGCAATAGCCTTGACGGCTACCAGAATGTCACGGCCCTCAGGCTGTGGCTTGGGCAATTCCACATCCAGAAAGGAATCCTGATTGTCGATGGGCAAATAGTGAGTCAATCCAACAGCTTTCATGCGCAGGCCTGTTTAAAGGAAGGGGCGAAACCGAGTCTACGCCTTGCCAATCAACAAACGGGTGAAAATTTCCAACTTGCCTAAAAACTGGCTGGCAGCCAGCTACCCATACTCAGTAGCGCAGCAACTGCAGAACACCGGCCATACCGAGTTTTTCCAGCGTGTCGATATTCTGCTCCGGTATGCCTTCTGCATTCGGGTGCGCCTCTACAGCCTTGGTCACTGCACTCTCCTGCAGCAGATGCAAGATCGGGTACGGCGCACGATTCGTCCAGTTGCTTACATCATTTTCATCCGTGCCTTCGAACTGATACCGCGGATGAAAACTGGCCAACTGCAGCGCCCCCTCGAAGCCTAGATCTTCCAGTAGCGCTCCGGCCATGGCTAACAGATCGAGGTAATCGTCAAAATCCTCAAATCCTTCCGGCAGTATTACTAGAGAGGTGGCGTTGGCATCGCGCTCAGCCAGCTCGTGCGCCTCATCAGCGAGCAACTGCAGGCAACCCGGAATAGAGCCATCCTGAGCAACAGCGATATTCAGATGACCCTGGCGACGCACCGTATTCGCAAACGGGCACAGGTTGAGCCCGACAACCATGGCATCCATCCAGTGATTGACGGTGGCGGTAACGGTTTCGCTGTCGATGATTTTATCCAAGGTGAAGGGCACTATCTCGTTCGTTGAAGGGACCGGCTACCGTATAATACGGGAATGACAAATCCCGAACTCGATCTGCTGCAACCCTACCCGTTTGAAAAGCTGAAGGATCTGCTTACCGACGTAGCGCCCGCCGACAAAAACCCGATCTCTCTTTCAATCGGCGAGCCTAAACATCCTGCGCCTCAAGTAGTCCTGGAGGCCCTGGTGAAAAGTGTCAGAGCGGTAGAACAATATCCAGCGATACGTGGCAGTGATGAACTACGCCAGACGATCGCGCGATGGCTGTGTTCCCGGTTCATGCTGCAAAACCCCGACAAACTCGCTAACCAGCATATCCTGCCGGTCAATGGTACCCGTGAGGGCCTTTTTGCGGTAGCACAGTGTCTACTGGACAGGCAGCAGAATGCGCGCACGGTACTCATGCCCAATCCGTTCTATCAGATCTACGAAGGAGCTGCCCTGCTTGCTGGCTGTCAGCCTGAGTTTTATGCCATTGACGAGAACGCGGACGCCAATCTGGAAGCCATCACGGACGCGCAATTTCAACAAGCCCAACTGATCTACCTATGCACCCCGGGCAACCCTACTGGCGCTGTTATCTCTCTGGCAGCATTGCAGCACCTGATTGACAAAGCACACCAGCACGACTTCATCATCGTCAGCGATGAGTGCTACTCGGAAATATACAGAAGGTCTGTCGGAGCACCGTGCGGTCTGTTGCAAGCAGCCGTAGCCATGGGCCTGGACTCTATGGAACGTTGCCTGGCCTTTCACAGTCTGTCAAAACGCTCCAACCTGCCCGGCTTACGTGCAGGCTTCGTGGCTGGCGATGCCACCTTGATCGAACGTTTTACACGCTACCGAACCTATCATGGTTGTTCCATGTCCGGTGCCGTTCAGCATGCCAGCGTCGCTGCGTGGAGTGATGAAGAACACGTCACTGACAATCGCACAGAATACGACGCCAAATACGAGGCGGTAGTCAACATACTGAATCCAGTCGTGCCCATGAGCATTCCGCCTGCAGGCTTTTACCTGTGGCCTGAGCTTCCCGATGATGATCAGCACTTCACCCAGCGACTGCTCGCAGAGCAAAACGTACGGGTAGTGCCCGGTAGCTATCTGGCTCGCGCAACGGGCAATACAATGTTCAACCCGGGTAAGAACCGGTTACGTCTGGCTCTCGTTGCGCCACTGGATGACTGCGTAGAAGCCGCTAAACGAATTGCCATTTGTCTTTCGCAACCCCTCGAATCTTAAACCCGTGAACACATACTACAAGGAGAACAATAAACATGAGTGAGCTAGAAAGCATCATCAATGATGCCTGGGAAAAACGTGCAGACATCTCTACAGCCCAGGCGAGCGGTGAAATTGGCCAGGCAGTCGAGCAGGCTATCGCATTGCTAGATTCAGGTAAGGCACGTGTAGCCGAGCCTCAAGGTGTTGGCAAATGGCAAGTGAATGAATGGCTGAAGAAAGCCGTACTGCTGTCTTTTCGTTTGCGCGATAACGCACCCATTGAAGCCGGTGGTTTCACACGCTTTTACGACAAGGTGCCCGGCAAATTCACTGACATGAGTGCTAATGAGTTTCAGGAAGCCGGTGTACGCGTTGTTCCACCTGCCATGGCACGCAAGGGTAGCTACATCGCCCCTAACACTGTGCTGATGCCGTCCTACGTCAACATAGGTGCCTATGTAGATTCAGGCACCATGGTCGATACTTGGGCAACCGTTGGCTCCTGCGCACAGATCGGCAAAAATGTGCATCTATCAGGTGGTGTCGGCATCGGTGGTGTTCTGGAACCACTTCAGGCAGCACCCACAATCATTGAAGACAATTGCTTCGTTGGCGCACGTTCGGAAGTGGTTGAAGGCGTTATCGTTGAAGCCGGTTCTGTCATTTCCATGGGCGTATACATTGGTCAAAGTACTCGCATCTATGATCGTGAACGCGATGAAGTGAGCTACGGACGCATCCCCGCAGGCTCAGTCGTGGTTTCAGGAAACTTGCCATCAGACAACGGAAAATACAGCTTGTACTGTGCTGTCATCGTCAAGCGCGTTGACGAGAAGACTCGTAGCAAGGTGGGTATCAACGAACTGCTCAGACTCGCAGACTAAGTAACGGAAACAGAACTCATGGCTCACTGTACGATCGTATACGGCATACCCAATTGTGACACCGTAAAAAAAGCTCGTAAGTGGCTTGATGCATCGTCAGTGAGCTATGAGTTTCATGACTACAAGAAGAAAGGCATAGATGCCGATACGTTAGAACTCTGGTGCAAGGAATTGGGCTGGGAGTCGCTGATCAACCGGCGCGGTACAACATGGCGCAAACTTGACGAATCAGACAAGGAAGGTCTTACACAGAAAAGTGCCATTCAATTGATGATAGATAACACCAGTCTGATCAAGCGGCCGGTCATTAATAAAGATGGGCAATTCTTGTTAGGCTTCGATGAAGCAGCCTATACAAATACGTTTTCGTAGCTAGAGGCATCTTTTCGACACTTACAATCTTCACCCTACTGAGACTATCTTCGTCACCTGATCTCTGACCAAGCTAACTCATCATCCAGTGCTCCTCGTACCGCCAGCGCCAAACTCTGTTTGTTGTAGGGTTTAGCCAGCAACTGATCTATCAGTACTGAACGGGGGCTTGCTTCGTTGGTATCCAGTTCATCGTATCGGTGAGTGAATCCGCTAGTGATGAGAGCTTTAAGCTGTGGAAATTTTTGTTGCGCTAATACTGCCAACTTATAGCCATTCATGCTTCCGGGCATAATGACATCGGCAAATAGCAAGTCAATGCCTGGGTTGGCATTTAACATCGTCAGCGCATGTCTACTACTGTTGGCGCTTACTGTCTTGTACCCTAAATTCTGCAGATGAGTGACGGCAACTGCTATCAAAGCTGGCTCGTCATCTACCACTAATATTGTTTCATCACCGCGCGGCAGTCCAGGCTGTTTAGTTTCCAACGTTTCTGCCTTGATAGCCGCATAAGTACGTGGGAAATAAATTGCTATCCGAGTTCCTGTCCCTGCTTCTGACTGTATATCAATATTCCCTCCTGAACGATTGACAAAAGCATACACAATGCTCAACCCTAAACCTGTTCCTTTACTGGCAGATTTTGTTGTGAAGAACGGCTCTGTGGCTCTTTTCAACACTTCCGGCGTCATGCCCGTGCCGGTATCACGAATCGTTATCAGCACATATTCACCAGAGCAAACACCAGGGTGGCTCTTGTAATTTCCTGAGTCAATTAACAGATTTGTTGTCGTGAACTCCAGCTGACCGCCGCTGGGCATTGCATCCATCGCGTTAAGTGACATATTGATGATGGCATCTTCAAGCTCACCCAGATCGACAGTCACCGCCCAGGCGCTCTCGTCACGACGCCAGATTTTACGTATCGACGCAGGCAGCGTCCGATCAATAAGAGATTCCATGTCGTCAAGAAAACCGCTTAGGCCAACAGGACTGGCAGCATTTGTTGATGAGCGAGAAAACCGTAGCAGTTTTTTCGTCATCTCCGCGCCACGACCTGCCCCCATGTAAGCCGCATCGAGGTGAGACAACAACTTTTTATCATCAGGCGCCAGTATCCTGATGAGCTCAAGGTTCCCCATGATGATACCCAGGATATTGTTGAAGTCGTGTGCGATACCACCCGTCAGTTCTCCCATGGCTTGCATTTTCTGAACTCGCCTTATAGCCTCCTCTGCTTGCCGGCGGTCGGTGATATCGGTAACGATAGCTCCCAACCCATCGATTCTTCCGTCATCAGCGAACACCGGAAACTTGATAGTAAGCAACGTATGCAACTGCTGATCGCTGACGAGCTGCGCCTGTTCTTCCCGACGCTCGACTGATCCGGAGGCAAGCACGTGTAAGTCATGATTCCGCGTCGATGCAGCAAGCTCAGGGTCATGCACATCACCAGGGAGCAATCCGATCAGATCCTCGTTCTGGACACCGAATATTCTTTCAAATTCCTTGTTTATTCGCAGATATCGACCTTCACGATCCTTAAGATAAATTTCTACGGGGGCGTTATTTAAGATAGCGTCGAGCTGCTGCTTGTTGGTCAGCAACTCCCTGTTTGACTTCTCAAGCGTATCCACCTTAAGGCGTAGCCGCTCGATCTCGGCTTGCAGCTCAACCGTCTCAACTCGTCCACTCATGAATTCAACGTACCGCGAGGCGAGATAGTTTGTGTATCAAAAACAGTTTGCACACCACTGTAAGAATGAGTAGGCGGACGCCGTTATGTCTGTGTATCATCTCGTCTACGCACATCAGGAATATCGGGGTAATTATCCTGTCATACGCCATCGGGAAACCAGACCTTGATAAACTGAAATCAGACTGCAATAATAACAGCAAGTTCGCGAGTTTATTCGGTGGGTCTTCTAGTACGCGTTATAACGTCAAACTACCTTATCCACACCCTGTTACATTCTCTTTTACGCCGTGTGTTTGCCGGATATTCGCACACGTTTTGCCTCTTCTCGCTCAGCAGTTGTTTCAGCCACCTTGTTCCTCAGATAAACCGGAGCTGCTTCGTCAGCAGATGTCATCTCGCCTGTTCGATATCGTGACTGAGCAAGCAGTAGTAAATCATGCGCGTGAGGCCACGCCTCTTGACGGAGCTCTACAGGCTTTCCCGGTGTCTGTGGCTGGAGGACGCCGGCATAACGCTCTGCACCCGAACCACACCACACCCAAGGTTGTATCAACTCGATACATGGCACGGTTGCGGGTGTACAAATACACTCCTGAACTACCGGGGAGGCCAGCCCCGTGTCGTCATTGACAGAGTACGTTGCAAAATAGATTTCGGCCATGCGCGCGTCCAGACTCACCGCAATATGCCTATCACCGTGCAAACGATGAACACCCTGCGCCAAGGTGTGCAACGTGGATATACCCACTACGCCCACATCAGCACCCAACGCAATTCCCTGAGTAAGAGCCACACCGATCCGAACCCCGGTAAAGCTGCCCGGACCACGACCGTAAGCGACTGCATCTAGCTGCGAGGACGTGATACCTGCCTCGCTCATCAAAGCGTCAATCATGGGCAGAACCAGGGCGCCATGTTGCTGTGGAGACATACGGTGATCGCTCACTATTTGATTATCTATCAGCAATCCGACAGAGCAAGCCTCTGTGGACGTCTCGATCGCCAACAGCTTCACGCTGTTTCCTCGTCCCGTAAGGCTTCCCGTTCACGACGATAGAAATTCTGAACTTCGTCGATATCTCGTGTGATAGGCATCGGTGGCAGGCTGGTAATAAACACCTCGCCGTAATGACGCGATCGTATTCGTGGATCACAAAGCACCAATACACCTCTGTCTGTTACATCACGAATGAGACGCCCTACTCCCTGCTTCAATGCAATGGCTGCCTGAGGAATCTGATACTCGAAAAACGGGTTGCCACCTGCTTGTTTCATATGGTCAATCCTGGCGCCCATAACAGGGTCTCCCGGCGAGCCGAACGGTAGTTTGTCTATAACCACTAGCGAGAGAGCTTCACCTCTGACATCTACCCCTTCCCAGAAACTGCTGGTACCCAGTAGTACGGAATTTCCCACAGACTGAAAGGCTTCGATCAGTTCTCGCTTGGGCATCTGCCCTTGCAGCAGGATGGGGAAATCGATATTACCCTCCAGCAAACGAGCAGCCTCATTCATGGCGCGATAGCTGGTGAACAATAAAAATGCCCGGCCTTTGCTGGCTTCAAGCACCGGTTTTATCATGTCAACAATCGCGCTAGTGTAGCCGTTGGCTTGAGGTTCGGGTAATCCCTCCGGCAGGTACAGCAGCGCGTTATGCCGGTAATCGAACGGACTATCCACCTGCAACTCACGAATATCCTCAAGACCCAGTTGACTCTTGAAGTGACTGAAGTCCCCCCCCACAGCTAGCGTTGCCGATGTGAATACCCAGCTTGACGTCATGGCTCCCATAGCTTTCTGGAAAGGGTTGGCGACCGTCATGGGAGTCATGTTCAGACTGAATCCGGTGCGGTAGGTTTCGTACCAATGAATATACTCACCAACCTTCGGATTATCGACAAACTGCTTGAGAGATGCAGCATGTGTGACTGCGCGCTTGTGACAACTCTCTAGCCCCTTGCCCCTGCTGGCAACGTCTGCGAGCGTCTCCTCCAGTGAGCCTAGCAGGATAGTGAGACGCTCAAGTTCTCGATCTATTGAGCCTGTATCCCTGATATTGATCCACGCGTCCCGTCCCGGTTCGACACCAAACGCGAGGCGAAAGTGACGAACGCCAGTTTCCAGATCCTGGGCCAGATCGCGCAGATCCCTCATGTCGGGGGCCTCGTGCAACTGCTCACCCACTGTGTCTCGAGCCAGGTCGAGTAGTTGCCGGCTGCTCAACTTACGGCCAAAAAACTGCGCAGCAATATCCGGGAGCTGATGCGCCTCATCAATAACGAAACCGTTAGCACTGGGTAGCAAGTCACCAAACCCTTGTTCCTTGAGTGCAAGGTCAGCACACAGTAGGTGATGGTTGACTACCACGATATCGGACTCCTGTGCACGCTTTCTGGCTTTGTGAATGAAGCAGTCTGCAAGGTCTTCGAACTCGTGCTTGGAACAAAACTCGTCGTTGGACACTATAAAACTCCAGACCATGGAGTCCTCGGGTACAGCCATGACCTCAGCGATATCACCGGTATCGGTAGTGCGGGCCCAGTCAGCAACCACACGCAGATGTTGTTGATGTCTGGCATCAACCAACGCTGGATGACGCATGGCTCGCTGCAGCCTGTGACGGCATAGATAATTGGCTCGTCCTTTCAGCAAACTGGTTGAAACGCCTGTCGCGAGCGCTCGGTTAACCAGCGGAAGATCACTATAGAACAGCTGATCCTGCAGGTGCCGGGTTCCAGTGGATATGATGATGCGCTGACCGCTTAGCAACGCCGGAACAAGATAGGCGAATGTCTTGCCCGTTCCCGTGCCAGCCTCGCCGACCAGGACAGAGCCTTCTTCAAAGGTACTGAATATGGCCTCTGCAAGATGTTGTTGTTCGAGCCGAGGCGCGAACCCTGTCAAATTACGGGCTATTGGGCCATCATCGCCCAACACATCAGTGATCGAGTTTATTGGTTCCATTCCCGGTGCCTCCGTGCTCCGGTTGGAGCTTTGCTGGTAACGATAACCAGCGCAGCTATTGATATTGGTACTGCTGAACCTTCTTGTGTGCGCTTCTGACACCTAACAAATCGCCACGCATGTCGCGTGCGTGCTCAATGATCAGCCAGTTTCGATACAAAAGGGGCTGATTGTCAAGTGCAAAGGCGTTGGACTTTGTAGCGAAGCTCTCGGCCAGCGAAGCGTCGAGATTGTCCAGCTGAATCTCTGCAGCCCGGCTCCACAGCAGGGCGCTCTTCGGGCTCAATTCAAGGGCCTCGTAAAGAAGCTCGAGCGCGATAGCATCTTTTCCATCCTCTCGGGCACGCTCTGCTGATGCCCAGAGACGAGCCACGGACTGATCTCCTGTGTCGCCCCGTACCGAGCCGTCCGGTCTGGCTACGATAGGTTCGACTGCCACGACCTTGGCACCGACGGTAGGCTGCACACTTGCGCAACTCGAGAGTACTGTCGCTACAAGAGCGAAGATCAGCCAGCGACTGGCGCTGGCCACAGGGGATATCGAATAATTGATCATGGGGTCCTTCAGAGGAGAGCTACGCACATTCTGCCTAGCTGAGCATTTTACAGCAAGCTGTCAATAACATTGATCTCGATTCTTCGGTTCTGTTCTCTGCCCTCTTCGGTCGCGTTGGCCGCGCGAGGGCGACTCTCACCGTACCCGAACGGCTTCAGGCGAGCAGGATCAATACCGTTGGAGACCATGTAACGTACAACGGAGAGTACTCGCTGCTTGGATAATTCAAGGTTCGCAGCCGCCGGTCCACGGTTGTCGGTATGCCCCTCGACGGCCAATATGACATCCGGGTAACGCGCAAACGCGTTCACCAGTTCACCGAGAACCACTCGTGAATTTACCGACAGCGTAGTCTCATTGGGAGCAAACTCAAGGCCCTCGATAGCGCCAGTGTCGATTTCACAGCCAGTTTCATCAACCAGTGAACTGGCAGGGGTGCTGGCGCAACGATCCACCCCATCTGCGATGCCGTCAGCATCAGCGTCAGAGACCTCAGACTCCTGAGAAACTGTTTCTGGTAACTCGATGCCAGCCACCACTTCACCCGTTGTTAGAGAATCGGGCAGGCTGGGCAGCTTCACCCCACCTCGTCCCGCTACGGAACCGGAGTCGGTTGCACAAGCGCTCGCTAGAGCGACACCAGCCAGCAGAAAAAAACACTTCAACTTGATCATGACAACACCCATCCTTTACGTTTCAGCCTTCGCCACCCGAGTGTGGCGACACTGAACAACGTTAATATCAGTAGAAAAGCCTTATCTATAGCGGCACCCAGACGGCACCCCGGGGCATTCAAACCCGTACGGATAACCCCGTCACCCGGATCGTTGTGCGTGTTTGCCTGTGAATCATCTGGTGGGTAGGCAAAAGCCTGCAAAACCTCGTCCATGAGCGCTGAGGTCCGTGTGTTCAACTGATTGGTTAGAGCCAGATCAGGTTGCATGGGGGAGGTTATTAACGAGCTACATAGGCTCAGGTTCCCAAAAGGCTAGCAGAGGAACGACAGAGTTCAATCTGATTCGCGCGCCTCAGAGCGTCAAGTGCGCGTCTATGCCGTGATGGCAAGCCTGCGACTCACCATCAAAGCGCTCACGCTCACCAGCATCCACAAAAGACCATCACCGGCACCCGTCGTTCCCGCCACAATTGAACAGCCACCGCTTCCCGACCGAGTCGTGTTCTCGGGCGCGGGTGCCTGATCAATAGCCCCGCTGAAATATAATTGGGTCTGCGCCAGTACTTTCGCAGCAACTTGACTACCGATTCGCCGTCCCGGTATGTCGTCCACCGGAGGGTGAATACCCCCCCAGATACGCGACAGACTAGTCTGGTCGGAAGCATCGCGATATCCTGCCCATTGCAGTGTCACATCCACCGAAGGCCCTTTTTCGAACACGAGAAAATCATCCTGCCTGGCAGTGAACTGTGCCAGACCACCTGGAAAGAATTCACTGCCCGTCAAGGCGCTCAGCACATCTGCAGCTGCACGTGAAAAGGTGGAGTGCCCGGACACGTAGCCTGCGAACGGCGGTGTGACAAAACTGGGGCGTTGATAAGGCCACCAGTTTTCCAGCAGAATCCAGCCAACGCCCGCTACATCAGCTCGAGGGTTGCGGATGAAATCAGGGCCTCGCCAGGCTCGCGCCTTTATCTTGCCAACATTAACGCCTCCGTTACCAGCCAATGGGTCACCGCTTACGATGGATTCGATGAAGCCCTCTTGCAGCGGTATGCCTTGCACATGATAGTTACTCGCCGATATATCAGTGCTTTGACCTAACGAGGCCATGTATCGCAGTGCAGATACTGGTCTTATGTAGTCATAAGCCCCTTTGATACTCCAGGCAGCTATAGCGCTATCATGCATGGCTGCACCTAGAGTAAAATAGGTGCGAATGTCATATTCCAGCGCATCAACAGCCTCACCACTGCCGCCAAACCGGCGCGTGAAAGCGGGATGATCACTAACCAGAGAGTTGTAAATCTGGAACCAGTGACCTGGCGGTGTTTCGCTATCTGGTCCATCAGCCCAGAACTCTGCCAGAACCCTTGTGAAATCACCGCGCGGCACGCGTTCCTCTACATAAGGCAACCCGGTCACTGGATTGACTGTGTAGCCGAGCTCCTGTGTACCGCCTTCCAATGCATCGTAAAATTCCAGTATGGAGGCACCTTCGTCGGGCAGAGAAGCCACATTACCCAGACTGGCTGGAGAGATGTCCAGCATCACACCATCGGCAGGATCCAGATGGGAAGACCATTGAGCCACCATCGCGTGCCCCAATTGATAAGGGCGGTTAGCAACCGGATCATCACCCAGCAAAGCAGGTGGGCCCGGATCCAGAAATGCCGGAGTCGACAAACCATCTCTGCTCACCAGGGTGATGTCATCGTCGGTCAGCGCAAAGGGTTCTACCTCACTCCACTCGGCACCAAGAAAGAGGGGTATAGAGGTCTGATTACCGGACTGATCGACAAAGGTGTCCAGCTGCAACGACTGCCAGCGATTCGCATCGTTTAGCCCGGGATTGCCGCGAGTAGCCGGGTCCAACGGTGGGTTTGATGTTGTGTAACGTTTGTTTGCATAGTTGTTAACCTCGTTTGATCCATCAGTCAGACCAAAGGCGATCACGCAATCTGCCAGATAATTACCCAACGTGGCTGGATCGTTACCCTCGGAAATGTCCGATGACACCATGGATGAATCAAAGCCCAGTGTGGAGAACAGCGCATCCACGCGTTGTAGAGATTGCGCAGCACCTGGCGAGTCAGCAAAACGAGCATTGAGCAGGCGATACATGGCGTAGCTCAGCGTAGTCCGCCGCGCAGTGTCGAGGTCTCTTTGCGCGTTGTTCTGCCAACGGCGCCTGCTCTGCGGCGAAAACTTGCACGCATCTAACGCGGTATTATCTGGTGCAATTGTTCTACCCAGAAAATACAAGCCTGGAGTTTCGTCATAAAGCGCCCAGCTGTCATACATCAGTGCCGATGCGTGAAAAAGGTTACGAGCGTGTACCGTGGGTCGCGCAAAATCACCACGAATTGCAAACAGTATTGTCTCGTTCCAGTTGCGTGCAACCGACAGCTCGGGGTCATAGATGGGGTAATCTTCTTGTGCTGCTGCATAAGTGCTTGTCAACAGCACCAGTAACAGCCCCATCACAGAGACGATTCGTGGCTCGAATATTGAACCGATCAGCATTGTCTTCAATGACTGTCGATGAACTGTTAACTGCAGAGGCATAGCGGTCATATTCCCGATGTTTTGTTCTTATCGTTTGGCTATTCTGCACTGAACGTTCCAACAGGTACTGTGAACTATGACCACCCGAAACACTATTTCAAGCCTGATCATAAGCTGCATCTGTCTTACAGCTTGTGGTGGTAGTGGCAGTTCTTCAGACAATCCCATGATCAGTGACGCTGTTTCCGGAAGTGATTCGGCACTGATCAATGACCCCACGTTGATTAGCGATTCGTTGCTGACCAACGACCCTGTTCTGGACAACGATCCCCTGCAGATCAAGGATCCTATCGCCATCTACGATCCTACGCTTGTAGCCGATCCTGACGCCGGTAATTTTCCCTTCCCCCCTCGCAATCCTGACGACACAGAGAAACCAGTGGCGATTGGCGATGAGCCAGTGACGCTTGTTGTTCCGGATACCTCACCTGATGGCATCCCTGCGATCGAGGATCCCGCACAGAGCGGGCAACCTGTTCCGGGTTCGGCAACCTCCGGTGAGCTTTTAGAAGATTCAGCAACTGCGCCTACAGCTCGATTTACCGTCACCCTGGAAAACCTGTGGGGCGTCGAAGATTTTCCGCAAGATTTTCCGGAGGACGCTCATCTGTCGCTGATTGGTGGCGCCACTCACAACGCTGCTGTCTCGTTCTGGGAGCCAGGTGAGGTTGTCAGCCGTGGAATGGAAGACATGGCCGAAACCGGCCTGATAGATATATTACTGTTCGACGAAGTGGCGGATGCCATCACGATTGGCACCGCAGATTCCATGATAGAAATACGCTACTACACAGACCCGCAAATCGACGACGTACCGGGTACGAATACATTTGATATCTACATGCAAGCAGAGTGGCCGCTGGTCAGTATGGTGACCATGCTTGGACCGAGCCCGGATTGGTTTGTCGGCGTGTCCGGCTTATCGCTGCGTGACGACGGCAAGTGGATAACCAGCCTGAGCGTGGATTTGCCGCTGTACGACGGTGGCAGCAAGTCCGATATCACACCTGTCATGGGCGGCCCAGACATCATCCCACCCAACCCGGTGGGCCTGGTGGCCTACGACACGGCTACAGGTGTCTACCTGCCCAGTGATGAACCTCAGAATGTGGCTCGACTGACCTTCAAGAGAGTAGTTACTCCCATTCGATAGTGGCCGGCGGCTTGCTGGAAACATCGTAGGTGACTCGTGAGATACGTGGTATGGAATTGCATATCTTGCGAGACACCTCTTCTAAAAAATCCCAAGGCAAGTGCGCTGCCCTGGCTGTCATGAAATCGATAGTCTCCACAGCGCGCAAGGCAACCACGTAATCGTAGCGACGCCCATCACCTGTTACACCGACCGATTTCACCGGCAGGAATACAGTGAACGCCTGTGAAACGGAATCGTAAAGATCATGGGCTCTTAACGCATCAATAAAAATGGCATCTGCCTCTCTGAGAGTATCGGCAAACTCTTTGGTGACTTCCCCGAGGATGCGAACGCCCAATCCAGGCCCCGGGAACGGATGCCGCTGTACCATCGCGGGTGGTAAGCCAAGGTCGACACCTATGGTTCTGACCTCATCCTTGAACAACTCGCGCAGGGGTTCAACCAGCTTCAAACGCATTTCACTGGGCAGGCCACCGACATTGTGATGTGACTTGATTAGATGGGCGCTGCCACTGGTGCTCGCTGCAGATTCGATCACATCCGGATAGATCGTGCCTTGCGCCAACCATTGCGCGTTAGGTAATTTGGCCGCCTCCTCTTCAAAAATTTCAATAAACAGATTGCCAATAATTTTTCGCTTGGCTTCAGGGTCTGTGACACCGGCCAACGCATTCAAGAAGATACCTTCCGCGTTCACGCGAATTACCTTTACACCCATATTGTCTGCAAAGGTTTTCATAACCTGATCACCTTCATGCAAGCGCAATAGCCCGTTGTCGACAAACACGCAGGTTAGCTGCGTACCGACAGCCTTGTGCAGCAACGCTGCTACCACCGATGAATCCACACCACCGGAAAGTCCTAACAGCACATTATCGGTGCCCACCGCCGCCTGCACTCGCAGCACCGCATCCTCAATAATGTTGCCCGGCGTCCACAGCCCGTCGCAGCCACACACGTCCAGCACAAAGCGTTTGAGAATAGCGTCGCCCTGTAGTGTGTGAGTAACCTCCGGATGGAACTGTATGCCGTATCGGCGTTGCGATTCATTGGCTATGATGGCACTCGGCGCATTTTCACTGGTGCCCACCAACAAGAAACCTTCCGGCAGTTTCTCGACACGATCACCATGGCTCATCCAGACATCCAGTTCAGGGCGACCAGACGTGATGCGATCTTCGAGACCATCAAACAAGTCAGACTCGGCTACAAGTTCTACCGAGGCGTAGCCAAACTCACTGTGAGAAGCCTGTGCTGCAACCTCACCACCCAGTTGATGCACCATGGCCTGCATGCCGTAACAAATGCCAAGAATGGGTGCACTCTGTTCCAGCACAGCACCGGGGATCACCGGTGACCCTACTGCAATGACAGACTCCGGCCCACCAGACAGAATGACACCACTAGCCTGAAACTCAATAACCACCTCGTCACTGATATCCCAGGGGTGTATTTCGCAGTAGACACCACACTCACGCACACGGCGTGCAATCAGTTGAGTTGTCTGACCACCAAAGTCGAGTATCAGGATGCGTTCATCGTGCAGGTCAGCCATGGGTATTCACAGGTCGTTAGCAATTAATTGGCATCGAACTCAGGGTTCGCATGGAGGGTTCACATGAGACAAGGTGTTCTCGTCAATGACCGGAGGGATAGAGCTTTGCGGCAAAATCAGCAACAAGCTCCAGCCGGTGTTTTTTACACTATCCGATAATTCGGGGCTTCTTTCGTCATCTGCACATCATGTACATGACTCTCGCGCATACCAGCACCCGTGACGCGCACAAAGGTTGCATCACGGCGCATGGCGGCGATGTCTGGTGCACCACAGTAGCCCATACTCGATCTGACGCCGCCCATAAGCTGATGGATGATCGCCGACGCAGGCCCCTTGTAAGGAACTCGACCTTCTATCCCCTCAGGAACCAGCTTGTCTTCGACATCTTCATCATCCTGAAAGTACCGATCACTGGAACCTGCACGCATGGCACCCACGGAGCCCATACCTCGGTAGGACTTGTAAGAACGGCCCTGATACAACACAACTTCACCAGGTGCTTCCTCAGTGCCTGCGAACATGCTGCCAACCATGATGGTTGAAGCCCCAGCGGCAATTGCCTTGGCCAGATCTCCGGAAAACCGGATTCCACCATCCGCAATCAAGGGCACATCCGTATCTGCCAGTGCTGTAGCCACATCGTGAATGGCTGTTATCTGGGGGACACCGACACCTGCCACTATGCGCGTGGTGCAGATCGAGCCTGGCCCGATTCCCACTTTAACGCCATCTGCACCACGTGCAACCAGATCGGTAGCTGCCTGAGCGGTTGCGATGTTGCCACCGATAACTTGCATGTCAGGGTACTGTTCTTTAATCCATCCCACGCGATCGAGCACACCCTGTGAGTGTCCGTGTGCGGTGTCCACGATGAGTACATCCACGCCTGCAGCCACCAGCGCTGCCACTCTCTCATCGGTATCAGCACCGGTACCCACCGCTGCGCCCGACAACAGTCGGCCTTGCGAGTCCTTACAGGCATTGGGGAAATCCTGAGCCTTGCGAATATCCTTGACGGTAATCATGCCGCGCAATTCAAAATCATCATTAACCACAAGCACTTTCTCGATGCGATGCTTGTGCAACTGTTCGATAGCCTCACTGCGTGGAGCGCTTTCGTGAACGGTGACCAGTCTTTCACGCGGCGTCATGATGGCGGATACGGGCTGATCGAGACGTGTTTCGAAACGTAAGTCTCGCTGCGTGACGATGCCGACAAGAGATTTGCCATTGACCACGGGCAATCCTGATATCCCGAGCCTTGCGATCATGTCTACCACTTGCTGAATGGTGGTGTCCGGCGAAATGGTGATGGGTTCGGTCACCACGCCACTTTCGTGCTTCTTGACGCGTGATACCTCATGCGCCTGGCGCTCGATGCTCAAATTCTTATGGATAACACCAAGCCCACCCTCCTGGCCCAGAGCGATGGCCATACGGGAGTCGGTCACCGTATCCATGGCCGCTGAGAGCAGGGGAATGTTCAACGTCAGCTTGCGCGTGAGTCGTGTTGAAAGATCGACGTCTCTGGGCAAAACCTGCGAATGTCGCGGGGTGAGCAGGACATCGTCGAACGTAAGAGCTTCCTGGGAAACGAGCATTGCTTCTATAACCGGAGCTGGACAGGATGCGGGCGAAGTATACAGTGATTATCCGTGTGTAATCGGATTAGATCCTGAGAAGGACATTGCCGTGTATCCTTCGGCGGTGGAGAAAAAAATTTACACAGTCAGCCGTTTGAATCAGGAAGTCCAGCGACTGCTCGAGACCGGTTTTGGAACCGTGTGGCTACAGGGAGAGCTATCGAACTTCAGCCGACCCTCCAGCGGTCATTTCTATTTCTCGCTCAAGGACAGTCAGGCTCAGATTCGCTGTGCCATGTTCAAAGGCCGCAACCGCTACGTTGATTTCAAACCTGACAGTGGGGATGCGGTTGTCGTGCGGGGCAAGTTGGGACTCTACGCAGCGCGCGGTGATTTTCAACTGATCGTTGAGCACATGGAACCTGCCGGCGCCGGCAAGCTACAAGCGGCATTCGAAACTACCAAGCGGGAACTGGATGCGCTGGGCTGGTTTGCCAGCGAAGACAAGATCGCCCTGCCTGCCCTGCCACAGACCATCGGTGTGATTACATCGCCCACTGGTGCAGCACTGCGCGATGTATTGCAGGTACTTAAACGCCGCTGCCGCCTGGCCAGAATTATTATTTATCCAACCCTGACTCAGGGTAAGGCTGCGGCACCCGACATCGCCAAAGCACTTAACCTCGCTAACGCTCGCGCTGAAGCTGATGTCTTGCTGCTGGTTCGCGGCGGCGGCTCGATAGAAGATCTCTGGGCATTTAACGAGATACAGGTAGCCGAGGCTATCCGGGCATGCACCCTGCCGGTCGTGGCCGGAATCGGTCACGAGGTGGATATCACCATCAGTGATCTGGTCAGCGATCTGCGCGCCCCCACACCATCGGCTGCGGCAGAGCTGGCAACGCCCGATACGTCCACGTTACAACAAAAAGTTGACTCAGCACGCCAGAATCTGGTGCGCTCTCAATCACGGCGCTTGCAGCTTTTACAGTCAGCCCTGGAGCAGCAAACGGCCCGACTGCATCTGAGACACCCTGAAAACCGGCTCCGTGAACAGTCGCAACGCGTGGATGAGCTTGATCAGCGTCTTCTGCGCGCTATGCACAATCAGATGGGGCAGCGTTCAGGTCACCTGCAGAGCACGGCACGCTCGCTGGCAGCGCGGTCTCCGGGATACCGCATTCATAGGCTCTCCGACAGGATTGAGAGCCTTAGAGCGCGTCTACAGGGAGCTGCAGCTAAACAGCACACCGCATCACGTGCCCGATTTGAATTACTGGCGAGAACATTGCACAGTGTCAGCCCGCTGGCCGTGCTGGATCGTGGCTTCGCCATTGTCAGTAAGGACGGCAAACCGGTAACCGACGTGGAAAATGTCAAACCCGGTGAAGAAATCAAAGCTCGCTTGGCTAATGGCGAGATTCAGGCCATAGTAAGCACTTCAAGCTCGACAGAAGTGTGAGTAACTTTCGCGTTTTCGTTGCAAAACCTGTTTTTTGTGATATAACGGCGCGCTGCGAATTTCCGGACCCGAACAGGTAGTCCCATGACAAAAGTCACGTCTAAGAAAAACGCCAGTCACGCTGCTAAACGTTCTGCAGCGTCTAAAAAGACGTCAGCCAAGCCTGCGAAAACCAGCGCTGCTGCGAAGAAGAAACCGGCTTCCAAAAGAGCCGTTGTGGAGAATGCTGTTTTGCCCAATACATCTGACGAAAGCACTGCGAAAAAGAAGAAAGCCACCGCCAAGGCTACTGGAAAACTGACTGCGAAAAAAACAGTCGCCAAGAAGACTGCTGCGGCCAGCAAGAAAACAGCAGCCAAGAAGACGTCCAGCAAGGTTGCAGCCAAGAAAATCACCAAAAAAGTGGCGAGCAAGAAGGCGGCGGCTCCCAAAATCGAGAAGTTGCCGGTCGCCCCGACAGTGGTTGATTCAGACTACGACGACAACGATCCGGACATGGATTTGCCCAAGTCCAGCCAGTCGACTGTAGTGCCCTATGAGCGTGGCAGCAGCGGTCACTACATGGACAACGACCAGCTTGATCATTTCAGCAAGAAACTGGCAGAGTGGAAGCAGCAGCTCATGGAAGAAGTGGACCGCACCGTCGGTCATATGAAAGACGATGCAACCAACTTTCCAGACCCCAATGATCGTGCTACCCAGGAAGAAGAGTTCAGTCTGGAGCTACGTACCCGCGACCGTGAGCGTAAGCTGATCAAGAAGATCAACGAAGCTCAGAAACGCATTGATGACGATGAGTATGGCTACTGTGAAACGTGTGGCATCGAAATCGGCGTAAATCGGCTGGAAGCCCGACCCACTGCAGAGCTCTGTATCGATTGCAAGACGCTGGAAGAAATTCGCGAACGCCAGACTGCCTGATTACTGATCCCGCGGGCCCAGGGTGTACCGCGGCCTGACTGGGCGCTTTGCACCCTCGCCCACCGGAGATCTACATGCGGGATCCCTGTTGGCGGCACTGGCCAGCTACTGCGATATAAAACACCGTGGCGGGCGTTGGCGAGTCCGGATCGATGACATCGACAAGCCGCGATCTGTAGCAGGCTCAAGTACCGCCATTTTGAAGTCGCTGGAAGCCTACGGATTTGAGTGGGACGGCGATATCCTCTGGCAGGGCCGGCGGTTAGAGCATTACTCAGAACGACTGGCAGAACTGGTTCGCCGCGGCCTGATATTCTCTTGTAACTGTAGCCGTCGAAGCCTACCCGCCGGGGAAATCTACCCTGGTAACTGCATAGAACGCACTGTCAGGTACGCGGGAGCGCGTGCCAGTTACCCAGTGGCTGAACATGCCCTGAGGTGTCGGATGCTGGGTATCGTCAAGCTTGACGACGGGATTCAGGGAGCTCGTATACTTAAGTTGCAGAAGTCAATAGGTGACATCATTGTGTGGCGGCGCGACGGTCTTGTGTCGTATTCTCTGGCGTGCGCCATTGATGACGCAGAAACAGCCAGCCATGTTGTGCGCGGGGCTGACTTGCTCGATAGCACAGCAGCTCAGGTAGGCATCATGCAAGCACTTGATCTGGTCCCACCCTACTACGCACACATTCCTGTGGCAGTGGATACCAATGGGGACAAGTTGAGCAAACACTCAAAGGCTCAGGGAATTATAGAACTGGAACCGCTGCCTACTCTGTTGCAAGCCTGGCACTTTCTGGGGCAGTGTGCTTTCGATGCAAATTCATTATCAGAATTCTGGCGATATGCCCCCACACTCTGGAACCTGCAAAGTGTACCCGCAAGAACCCGACTCCCCTTATGAACCTGCGGCCACCGTCTGACCATAGTCTACTGATTTTTCTGTTCGGTCTGTTTCTGTTCAATTCACCCCTGCGCCAATGGTGGTCCGAACTTGCCCTTCCTTGGTATGCCATGTACCTGCCCTGGCTTCTGATCATTGTGCTTGTAGCCATTAATCAGAAGAGGCAACGACGTGGGGATTGATCTGACGTTATTGTTTGTCATTGCCATCGGCTATCTTGGCTTGCTGTTTGTCATCGCCTGGTGTGCAGATACAGGCTGGTTGCCGGATCGCATAGTCAACTCACCCTGGGTGTATTCGTTGTCGCTTGGCGTTTACGCAACCTCGTGGACCTACTATGGCAGCGTGGGCCTCGCAGATCGCAGCGGCTTTGCTTTTCTCAATATCTATCTGGGACTAACTGGCGCCTTCATTCTAGGGCCCTATCTCCTAAGACCTGTTCTGCGCTTGTGCAGAGACCATCAGCTCACCTCCATTGCTGATCTGATGGCTTTTCGTTATGGCGGAAGAGCCACCGGATTAGCTGTCACACTGTTCATGCTGGTGGGCATTCTGCCCTACATTTCGCTTCAGATCAGAGCGGTAACTGAATCTATCAGGATCCTCAGCAAGCAGGTGCCACCCAACGTTCTGGCGCTATTATTCTGTCTGGCCATTACGGTGTTCGCCATACTGTTTGGCGCGCGCCACCTGACACCCCGTGAAAAACATCACGGGCTGGTGGTTGCCATTGCGTTTGAATCTGCGGTTAAGCTGATTGCCATGGTTGTAGCGGGACTATTTGTAGTCACTCAGGTTTTCGACTCTCCCATGGCCATGACTGCGTGGGCAACACGGCAGCCCGATTTGCTGGAAAATCTGTATGCCCCTGGAAACACCGGACTCTGGCCAACGTTGTTGCTGCTCGCGTTTTGCGCAGCGTTCATGCTACCGCGCCAGTACCACATGACCTTTGCCGAGAACCAGAATCCACGACACTTGAATACCGCCTACTGGTTATTCCCCCTCTACTTGCTGATACTCAACCTACCCATTATCCCTATTCTTTTCGCGGGAAAATACCTGTCACTGTCCATATCGCCGGACTTTTACGTGCTTGGAATGACCCTGACACTGGGGCGTGAATGGCTGGCAATTCTCGTTTTTCTGGGTGGTTTGTCTGCAGCAAGCGCCATGATGATCGTTACCACACTTGCATTGTCATCCATGTGTGTCAATCACTTGCTGTTACCGGCGACACTGCCGCACAGTCAGCCCAAGGACTTTTACCGGCGTCTTCTCTGGGGTCGCCGCCTGGTCATCAGCACTATCATAGCTGCAGGCTATGGATTTTATATCGTTATAGAACTTAACGAAGGGCTGGCCAGCCTGGGGCTGATCTCATTTGTTGCTGCTGCACAGTTATTGCCCGGTATGTTCGGTCTGTTGTTCTGGTCTCGAGCCACTCAGGCAGGGTTTATCGCCGGATTGGCTGGCGGCGCTCTGGTCTGGTTTGTTCTCCTGATACTGCCGCTGGTCAACCCGGCTGCGTTAGCCACAGACTGGATACCGGTCGAAACCGACATCTGGACCTTGTCTACGTTCTGCACACTGAGTACCAACAGCTTGCTCTTTGTCCTGTTCAGCCTGTTCACTCGCCTTTCTCGCGAAGAGATCAGCGCCGCGCAGATGGCCAATGAACAAGCCGCCTTGCCGTTTCAGAGTACAGCTGTTGCACGATCCGTCAATCATTATCGATATGCGCTACAGCAAGCGCTGGGCAACAAGGTGGCTAGCGAAGAGTTACAGCGAGCACTGGCCGAAACTCATATTGCTGCCGATGAGACACGCCACTCTGAACTGCTTGTGCTACACGATCAGCTTGAGCGCAATCTGACCGGACTGGCAGGGCCTACCATGGCTCGGGAAATACTACGCCGCCCCCCCAGCAGCACTGACGCATCGCGGGCTAACGCTACCGATGCCCGACTACTGGAACGCCGACTCGAAGCCTCGCGTGAGCAAATGCGCGGACTAACCAAGCAGCTGGATGACCTGCGTCAATACCTACAGGATGTTTTGCGTCAACTACCGTTGGGCGTATGTTCGATTTCTGCCAATGGTCGTATCTATATCTGGAACTCAGCCATGCAGGTAATGACCGGTGTGGCGGAGCGTGATGCCTATGACAAGTCGCTTGAACAACTGACAGAGCCGTGGGGCACCTTGCTGGCAGGCTTTGCCCTGTCGCATGACAACCATCAGTTTCGCTGCCGAACCCATCTGGAAGAACAGATTGCATCGGTTAATTTGCACAAGGCCGATATCGGCGAGTTGGCAGGCCGCAACGATGCGTTGGCGGGACAGGTAATCCTGATGGAAGATACAACCGAGCTGGATACACTCGAAAGCGAGCTTGCTCACAGTGAAAGACTGGCCTCAGTAGGCAGGTTAGCCGCAGGCGTGGCACACGAAATCGGCAACCCGCTAACCGGCATTGCAAGCATCGCACAGAACCTTCATCATGATATAGACAACGCGGCTGATGAAGCCATGGTACGTGAGCAAACCGACGACATACTCACGCAGGTAGGCAGAATAGACAGCATCGTAAGATCACTACTGACGTTCTCTCACGCTGATACCGTATCAGACACACAACAAGAGGTTGTAGACGTGGCAGAGCGGGTAAACGAGGCCGTAAGACTAGTTCGTTTGTCTCCGGATACTCGTCATCTGTCCTTTGATATCGCGATAGCACCACAACTGTTTGTCAAGGGCGATGCCAACCTGCTTATGCAGGTATTCGTCAACCTGATTAACAACGCCTGTGATGCGTCCCCGCATGGCGCTACAGTGAGCGTCACAGGTCTGTGTATTGAAGAGCTGCTTGTCATAGAGACGCTCGACGAAGGTCCGGGCATTGATACGGAGACACGCAAGCAGATATTCGAACCCTTTTTCACGACCAAGCCTGTAGGCCAAGGGACCGGACTTGGCTTGTCACTGGCCTATAGTATTATCAGCAAACACAACGGCAACCTGCGTATCGGCGATAGTCCTACGGGCACCCGGATGATTGTATCGTTACCCTTGTATAAGAAGGAGACATCATGAAACGATTGCTCCTTGTGGAAGACGAGGAAGTTATTCTCAAGGCACTACGAAAACTGCTTGAACGCAATCACTACGAGGTGCATAGCGCAACGACAGTTGAGCAGGCATTAGCGGCACAGCCACAGACGTTTGATCTTGTTCTGGCGGACTTGCGACTGCCCGGTGCTGAAGGTACCTCCATCATTCCGCATGCTGAAGCGGTTCCTGTAGTTATCATGACCAGCCATGCCAGCGTACGTTCAGCAGTTGACGCCATGCGCCACGGTGCCATCGACTATATTGCCAAGCCTTTTGACCACGACGAATTGCTTATGGTCATTGAACGTGCACTGATGCAGAACCTGCTCAAGGCTCAGAATCTAGCACTCAAGCTGGATGTGCAACGTAACCAGCCTGATTTGCAATCCACCCATGAGCCCGTGATAGAGCATCTGCTGAAGAGCATGAACAACCTTGCTGATAATCGCCGGTTCCTGCACTTGCACGGTGAACGCGGCTCTGAAAGAGAAGCGTTGGCGCGCACTATTCATGCACACAGTGACCGCCATCAAGCGCCATTCGTTGTGGCAGACGTAGGCGCTGATACCGGCCAACTCAATGCACGACTGTTACTGGGAAACGACCCGGGTACACCCTTGGAGAATCTGCCACCCGGCGGGCTATTGCAAGCAGCCCAGAATGGCACGCTGGTTCTTCGCAACCCTGAACTGTTGAGCGCCGAACTTCAGCTACAGCTTAGCAACGCCATCAGCGAGGGCACACTGTTGCACCCCGACAATGGTTATCAGAGAACCATCAACGTGCGCGTGATTACTGTGAGTCATGACACTATCGAGATTCTCGAACAGCGTCAATTTCTGACATCAGAGCTTGCAAATCTGCTCAGAGCCTGTCAGTTCGAGGTACCACCCTTGCGCCAACGCACGGCAGATATCGCCCCCATCGCCAAGGCACATTTAAACGCCCTGGCCCACCGCCATGGCCTTACCAGGCTCAAGTTTTCGGCTGAGGCTGCAAGTGCGCTGCAAGCCAACCACTGGCCAGGTAATGTCGCCGAGCTCAGGCACGTCATCTCGCGCGCGGTGTACATCGCCCGGGGTAGCACCCTCTCTGCCGTGGATCTGGGTTTCGCTGTGACAGCCAACACAACGCGAGATCTGAATCTAGACGAGTACTTTCGCTACTTCGTTTTGCGTAACCAGAGCGCCCTGTCTGAAACTGATCTGGCCGCAAGACTTGGCATCAGTCGTAAAGCATTGTGGGAGCGGCGTCAGAAAATGAAGCTGCCAAAAGAGCTGAATGAAGATCTGTCAAGCTCTGAAAATGACGACAATTGAATAAACGGGTTAGTTTTATAGTTTAAATTTCAATGGGTTAAAATCTTTTTGCCGTGTGAATTGACTGGAACTTACGGGAAGGTAAACTGCTCGCATTAAAGTTACCCTTTGTGAGCGTATGTCGACAGACCGGACTTATCCCGTACCCGCAGATCGTGCAGAATCTGCGCACATCGATGAAGAGCGTTACAACCAGATGTATGCGCGTTCCATTGATGACTCCGATACCTTCTGGGCCGAACAGGCGGGGGATTTTATCGACTGGTTCAGGCCTTGGGAGGCCGTCCAGGAATGGGATTTCCACACTGGCGATATCAGCTGGTTCAAGGGCGCTAAAGTCAACGTGGCCTACAACTGCCTCGACAGACATCTGGAAACACGCCCAGACCAGACCGCTATCATCTGGGAGGGCGACGATCCTGAAGAATCCCGGCGAATTACCTATCGCGAGCTGCACGATGAAGTCTGCCGCTTTTCCAACGCCCTAAAAGGCCTTGGAGTGAAGAAAGGCGACCGAGTTTGCATCTACATGCCGATGATTCCGGAAGCTGCCGTGGCCATGCTTGCCTGTGCCCGGATCGGTGCGGTGCATTCCATTGTGTTTGGTGGTTTTTCGCCCGATGCGTTGAAAGACAGGATCAATGACTCAGCCTGTTCCATCGTCATCACAGCTGATCAGGGGCTTCGCGGCGGGCGTAAGGTGCCGCTTAAGGCCAACGCCGACATTGCCTGTACCAAAACAGACTGCGTCAAGCGCATGGTGGTGGTCCAGCGCGGTGGCGAAGACGTGGAATGGAAAGACGGTCGCGATCTCTGGTATCACGAACTAATTTCAGGTGCCTCCAATGATTGCCCGGCGGTTGAGATGGACGCTGAGGATCCGCTGTTCATCCTCTACACGTCAGGCTCCACCGGCACGCCCAAAGGCGTACTGCACACCAGTGGTGGGTACATTCTGTATGCGGCCATGACGCACAAGTATGTATTCGATTACAAAGATGGCGAAGTGTACTGGTGTACCGCCGATGTGGGCTGGATCACGGGTCATTCGTACATCGTCTACGGCCCGCTGGCTAATGGCGCTACGACGCTGATGTTCGAAGGTATCCCCACCTATCCTACGGTAAGCCGCTTCTGGGAAGTCATCGCCAAGCATAAGGTCAATACCTTCTACACTGCCCCCACCGCCATTCGTGCACTCATGGCTCAGGGCGATGAACCCGTGACTTCGGTGGACAGAAGCTCACTGCGCCTGCTCGGTAGCGTAGGTGAGCCCATCAACCCTGAGGCCTGGGAGTGGTATTCACAGGTGGTGGGGGAATCGCGTTGCCCGGTTATAGATACCTGGTGGCAAACAGAAACCGGTGGCATCCTGATTTCTCCCCTGCCCGGCGCCACGGCTCTCAAGCCTGGTTCGACAACTAAACCGTTTTTTGGTGTAGTACCCGAGCTGGTTGACGAACAAGGCAACATTCTGGAAGGTCCTGCATCGGGCAATCTGGTCATCACGCGTCCTTGGCCAGGCATGATGCGATCGGTGTATGGCAACCATGAACGCTTCAAGGCGACCTACTTCGCCACGTATCCTGGCTACTACTTCACGGGCGATGGAGCGCGGCGGGATGAAGACGGATATTTCTGGATCACGGGCCGCGTCGATGACGTGCTTAACGTGTCAGGTCACCGCCTCGGAACCGCCGAAATAGAGAGTGCCCTAGTGTTGCACACGGCGGTGGCGGAAGCTGCCGTGGTTGGCTATCCTCACGACATCAAGGGTCAGGGTATCTACGCCTACGTTACATTGATGAACGATGTGGAGCCCACCGACGAGCTCATGGCGGAACTGGTCAAGCACGTGAGAACGGAAATTGGCCCTATCGCCACGCCAGATCTTGTGCAATGGGCCCCAGGCTTACCCAAGACTCGCTCGGGCAAGATCATGCGTCGTATCTTGCGCAAGATTGCCGAGAACGATGTGTCGAGTCTGGGAGACACCTCCACGCTGGCAGATCCGGGTGTGGTTGATGGGCTGGTGGAGAATCGCGCTAATAACCGCTGATGCGCATCGCCAGCCTCTTTGAATTATCAATCCAAAGGGGCTGGTGTCTGAAGTGCAGATCCGATAGAAGCGGGCCGTAGTTACAATAGGTCAATTACTTTTTGTAACAACGCCTCGTCGTCCCACTCGCGCGGCCCCTGCGCCTCGTAGACCACCTTGCCATCGACATTGATCACGATGGTAGTTGGCAAACCGATTACTGACCAGTTAGACAACGAGTCGGCATCACCGAGCAACGTGGGGAAGTCTATCGGGATCTTGCCTAGAAACTCCCGCACCGCCTCTTCTCCCTCGCCTGCGTTAATCGCCAGCATACCGATACCCTGCTCTGACAACACCGCCCACCCTGCATTCATCGACGGAATCTCCTCAATGCACGGTGGGCACCAAGTTGCCCAAAAATTGACCACCCAAGGCTTGCCAGCCAGCGACTCTGTGTTCCATTGACCCTCGTCTATGGAGGGCAAAGAGAACACCGGGGTTTCACGATCAACCTCTTTCAGCTTCTCTTCAGCACTTGCACTAGCAGAGAACGCAGCAGCGCCGAGGGTTAGTACAACTGAGCCAGCGAGAACACACAACGGGCCTGATAACAAGCACCTCATGCGTCCAACTCGTCCTTTGCAGAGGGAATGCTTGCCTCTGCGCGCTCCTTGAATTGCAGTGAAGCAGAATTGATGCAGTAGCGCAGACCCGTAGGCTTGGGCCCATCGGGGAAGACATGACCCAAATGCGCACCACAACTGTCGCACATCACCTCTGTGCGGCTCATGCCAAAGGTACTATCCACTTCTTCATCAATGACCTGCGAATCTACCGGTTGGTAGAAGCTCGGCCAGCCGCTGCCCGAGTCGTATTTGCTGGAGGAATCGAACAGCGATTCTCCACAACAGACACAGGCGTATAGCCCGTCACCCTTGTGACCGTCGTATTCGCCTGTAAAGGCCCGCTCAGTACCCTTCTGCCGCGCTACCTGGAGTTGCGTAGGGGTCAATGTCTTTGCCCATTCTTCGAGGGTTTTCTCAACCTTGCGTGCCATTAAGACCTCTCCTTGTTCATTGATTTGTTCAGATTTACCACATCCCGGCGATCAGCTCCATCAGCGGTAACTCATTGCCACTGATAATACTGATTGGAGGACTGACTAATGTGACCGTATAATGGGGTGTGAGTGCAAAAAAAACAGTTAGTGACGACGACATGGCTCTGTTCAGAGAAGCCGTTGGTGAAGTGCGTTCGGTAAACAACGACCGCATTGAATCAGAGTCACGCCCCGCCACCCCTTTACTACGTAACGCAGAGCAAGATGAGAAGTCTGTCATGGACTCTCTGTTATCCGAGCTCAGCGAAACGGACTTCCTGGAAACCGGTGAGCATCTGTCTTACACGCAAGCGGGTGTGCAACGCTCTGTTCTCAGAAAACTGAAAAGTGGACGTTATTCATTGCAATCAGAAATCGATCTTCACGGACTGACAGTCAGTGAAGCTCGTCAGGAACTCTCCGATTTCCTGCGTGCAGCGCAAGAACGGCGTCATCTGTGTGTGCGAGTCATACATGGCAAAGGGCGCAAGCAGGTTGAACGCTCTCCGCGCCTGAAACCCGCCGTAAATCAATGGCTACAACGCAACAAACAGGTTCTGGCTTTCTGCTCGGCACGTGTCAACGACGGCGGCACCGGTGCTGTGTATGTGTTGCTCAGGCGACCCGCCTGATGTTGCCTGTTGATCCTGCACTGGCGCTTGCAAGGCTCATAATGAGAAGGTTTTGTGCACGACCTTATCGATCACAACTCCCAGCAACTGCATGAGCACCCACAACCCATGAAATCACAGACTTGATCATAATCGACTCTGCATTGAAAAGGCGTGCAGCTGAAGGTAGACCTATACGTGTCGGCATGGTGGGTGCAGGCGCCATGGCCCGCGGGGTCGCGCTGCAGCTGGTCAAGTATTGCGAAGGCTTTCATCTTGCTGCGATCAGCAACCGGCATATTGAAGCGGCCGAACGAGCCTACCTCGAAACCGGTCTCGCGGCACTGACACGCCCGGAGAGTCAGGCTCAATTCGATAGCGCCGTTGCAACACGCGGTCACTGTATTGTCGAGGACCCTGCCCTGATCTGTCAGTCACCCCATATTGACGTCGTATTGGAGATTACAGGCGCGGTAGAGTTTGGCGCCGGTGTTGTCAGCGATGCCCTGGCACACGGCAAGCATGTAGTCATGATGAACGCAGAACTGGACAGTACTGTGGGTCCTATACTTAAACGTCACGCCGACAAGGCGGGACTCATCCTGACCAATGTAGACGGTGATCAACCGGGTGTCTTGATGAACCTCTACCGTTTTGTAAAGGGTATCGGCATGAAACCGGTTCTATGCGGCAACATTAAAGGCTTGCAGGATCCCTACAGAACACCTGCCACACAGCAGAGTTTTGCCGAGCGATGGAAACAGAGCGCCCCGATGGTGACCTCGTTTGCTGACGGCACTAAAATATCTTTCGAACAGGCATTGGTAGCCAACGCTACGGGTATGCGTGTAGCCAGGCGCGGCATGTTTGGCCCAGCGGTAGAAAATTCCGACCATGTCGACAATGCCGAAGACTGGTACCCCATTGATCTGATCACTCACGAAACCGGCATTGTGGACTATGTAGTGGGTGCAAGTCCGGGTCCCGGAGTATTTGTACTGGGCACCCACGATGATCCAGCACAACAGCATTTTCTAGACTTATACAAGCTTGGTACCGGCCCCTTGTACAGCTTCTACACGCCTTATCATCTTTGCCATTTTGAAGTACACAACACGATTGCCAGAGCTGTACTATTTGGCGACGCTGCAATAGCACCTGAGCACGGACCTTGTGTAGACGTCGTGGCTACCGCCAAACGCGACCTTGAGGTGGGTGAAGTTCTCGACGGTATCGGCCATTACATGACATACGGACAGGCAGAAAATGCTGATGTAGTGTGGCAGGAAAAACTGTTGCCGATAGGCCTTGCAGAAGGCTGTCGTTTGAAACGGGATCTACCTATGGACGCAACCCTGACTCTGGCTGATGTGGACATTCCGAAAAACAGGTTGATAGATCGCCTCAGGGATGAACAAAACCGTTATTTCTTTGAGGAGACTACACACCCGTGAAGGCAGTGATTCTAGCAGGTGGGCTAGGCACCCGGATTAGTGAAGAGACCAGCATCCGGCCAAAACCTATGGTTGAAATTGGTGGCATGCCTATCATCTGGCACATCATGAAGACGTATGCGCACTACGGCATCGAAGAGTTTGTCGTGTTGTGTGGCTACAAGGGCCACATGATCAAAGACTTCTTTGCAAACTATGCCATGCGTAGCTCATCGGTTGAAATAGATTTAAGTGATGGTTCCATTCGCTTGCTGGATCCGGTTCGCGAACCCTGGAAGATCACGCTGGTAGACACCGGCGAGACCACCATGACAGGTGGCAGACTCAAGCGTGCCCAACCCTACCTGGGTGATGAGACGTTCCTGCTGACGTATGGAGACGGTGTCAGCAATGTAGATATCAATGCTCTGCTCGCCACCCATCGAGCCGATCAGTCACTGGTCACCTTGACAGCCGTACAACCACCGGGCCGCTTCGGTGCGCTCACTTTGGGTGACAAGCAGACCCGCGTAGCCCAGTTTCTTGAAAAGCCAGAAGGCGATGGCGCATGGGTCAACGGGGGGTACTTCGCTATCGAACCTGCTGCTATTGACTACATTGATGGTGATGACACATCACTGGAGCAGCAGCCACTGGCGGGCATAGCAAATGCCGGATTGTTGAGTGCATACAAGCACCCCGGCTTCTGGCAACCCATGGATACTCTGCGGGACAAGCAGTATCTGGAATCCCTGTGGAGCGCCGATAAGGCCCCCTGGAGAGTCTGGTAACAGCATGCAGTTCAACGCAACCGCCATAGAAGGCGCTTACATCGTCGAACTGGACAGGCATGAGGACGAGCGAGGATTTTTCGCACGTGCGTTCTGTCAAAAAGAGTTTGCCGCTGCAGGTATCAACAATAACGTTGTACAGTCCAACTACTCACGCAATACGTTTGCAGGTACTGTGCGTGGCATGCACTTTCAAATTGAACCGGCACCAGAAACCAAGTTCGTACGCTGCGTGAGGGGATCCATTCTTGATGTCATCGTTGACCTGAGAGAAGACTCCGCAACCTACTTGCAACAGGTTGCCATAGAACTCAGCGCCAATAACGGACGAGCACTATTTGTTCCCGCGCTATGCGCGCATGGTTTCCAGACTATTGAAGATAACGCCGACGTGATGTATCTGGTATCCGGGTTCTATACCCCTGACTGTGAACGTGGACTGCGCCATGATGATCCGGCACTGGCTATTGAATGGCCAATACCCGTTGCCCACATTTCTGACAAAGATGCGCAATGGCCCTTGCTTTCTGATCAGGGACTCCCATTATGATCAACGCCTCATTCTGGACTGGAAAGAAGGTTCTGGTGACAGGACACACCGGATTCAAGGGGAGCTGGCTATCTCTTTGGTTGAACAAGCTGGGAGCCAATGTGCAAGGTTATGCTCTGGCACCTGCAACCAAACCAAACCTGTTTGATGAGGCCAGCATTCACGAACTGCTGAATTCGCGTATCGCCGATATCAGGGATCCAGGGGCAATGCAACAGGTTGTGGATGATACGCAGCCGGAGATCCTGTTTCATCTGGCTGCTCAGCCTCTGGTAAGAGAATCATTTAACGCGCCTGCCTACACGATCGAAACGAATGTCATGGGTACCGTTAATGTATTGAACGCTGCACGCAATAGCAGCAGCGTGAAAGCGGTGGTCGTGGTGACTACTGACAAGTGCTACCAGAATAATGAATGGCACTGGGGCTACCGGGAAAACGAACCTCTCGGCGGCCATGACCCTTACAGCGCAAGCAAGGCCTGCGCAGAACTGATCGTACAATCCTACCGCTTGTCGTTCATGGGGCACAGTGGTGAGGATGCCCGACCCTGTCCGGTTGCCTCTGCACGCGCGGGCAACGTAATCGGCGGCGGCGACTGGTCTGCAGACAGACTGATTCCCGACGTACTGAACAACATTGCTCAATCAGAAGATGTGGTACTGCGCAATCCCAACGCCATACGCCCCTGGCAACATGTGCTAGAACCTCTGGCAGGATATCTGATGCTCGCTGAGCGGCTGCTCAGTGAAGGCCAGCAATGGGCCGAGGCGTGGAATTTCGGCCCCCATGAACAGGACGCAAGACCCGTGTCCTGGATAGCCGAACAGCTCATAAAGGCTATGAATTCAGATAGCCATTGCACGTACGATGTGACTCATCAACCTCATGAAGCACAAGCACTCAAGCTAGATTGTTCCAAAGCCCGGCAAGTTCTTGGCTGGACGCCTGTCTGGACACTTGCCGAGTGTCTTGACGATATTGCCCTTTGGCATGCGGCATTCCTACAAGGTAAAGATATGCGTGCAGTATCACTGGGCACTATTGATCGGTTTGAAAAATCATCCTCTGACGCTACTACCCGGTGACACTTTTCCGTGCCCACAACCGTCCGTCGATTGACGACAGACCCACACCGATAAGACACATTCCGATGAAGTGATTCAGTGAAAGCCGTTCATTGAGCACCAGAAATCCAAGCACGATAGCGGAGACCGGTATCAGGAACGTCACCAGCAACAGATTGGTAGCACCTGACGAGGCCAATAGTTGAAAATAGAGTATGTAGGCCAATGCCGTTGAAACGACTGCCAGCGCTATCAAAGAGCTTACGACGGCGATGCTTGGCATTGCCAGTAAAAATGGCTGATCTACCCACAACGTTATCGGTAGCAAGACCAGAAAGGAGCCGGTTACCTGCCCTGCAGCAGTAGTGGTTGGATGAATCCCCATTGTCTTGAAACGACGACCAAAAACACTGGCAAAACCATAGGAGATAGCCGCCCCTACGATAGCCAGCTGGGCAAGTACATCCGTGCCTAGCCCACCAAGTGCTGAAGGACCTATCATCACCACAGTACCTAAAAACCCAATACCGACACCTGTCAGCTTCAGCCTGTCCCATTGTTCGTCACTCAACAGTAACCCTGCCAGCAAAACACCGAACAACGGTGTGGTCGCATTGATTATTGACGCCAGACCAGACTCTATGTGCGTCTGTCCCCAGACGATGAGTGTAAATGGAATAACATTATTCAATAGCCCCATAATCAGCAACGTGCGCCACTGGATAAAGTTGGTGGGGCGTGGAATTTGCCACATCCACACGATAGCCCAGAGTACCAAAGCCGCCAGACCAACCCGAGTTAGCACAATGGTAAGCGCAGGTAACTCGTTGACCGCAACGCCTACGAAGAAAAAAGAGCCTCCCCAGAGCACTGACAGAATCAGCAACGACAACCAGTCACGGATACCCATGGTTCGATTAATAGTGGATTGCATTGCGATGCGTTCAATAAAAGCGTCCGAGGCAGTGTCATCTAATGTGCAAGGTAACGCACGCCCTTTTGTGTTTCAACTGAGAAAAATCAGCGCAGTGTTTACAATGATGTGATTTGATGCCACTTCAACTCTGTTAGCCTCACCCCTTCGTATCGGCCATCTGGTCTATTCAGACATCGTGCAGAGTCACTATCTCGGATCATGAAACTTGACCCTAGCGTTAAGGAATGAGAGCTAACTCAGCCTTCGGCGGAATTGCTCTGATCATTCTGGCTGCCGTGCTTTGGGGCACCACAGGTACTGCACAAACATTTGCACCACTCACGCTATCGTCCTATTGGGTGGGCGCTGCCAGACTGTTGATAGCCAGCCTGTTCTTCGTCTGCGTACTGCTCGTACGGGAACCGCGTAGTCTGAGCCCTGCTCGTCTTGCCACGTTGCCTTGGCGTTTGTTACTTATCGCAGGCTTGTGTATGGCAAGCTACAACCTGCTGTTTTTCGCGGCTATCAGAGCTACCAGTGTCGCTATTGGAACGGCTCTTGCGCTGGGCAGTGGCCCATTATGGGCAGGCCTGCTTCACATTTGCATGACTAGACAGCGCCCTGCCCTTAATTGGTGGATAGCCGTAGGTATTGCGATCACAGGGCTCAGTTTCGCCACTGTCGCCGCTGACAAATCTGTTGCGCTGCAGGCATCGGGCATTTTACTGTGTTTACTCAGTGGTGCGTCATACGCGTTGTACGCTATGACAACCAAACGTATCGTCTCGCAGGCTCCAGCGGCATTGTCAACAGGCCTCGTCTTCACTGTAGCCGCTGTCTTTGCCGCGCCTGGCGCTCTCGTTTTAGCTGGAGCACCCATCCTTACCTTCGCCGATAGTGCCGTGCTGCTGTGGCTGGGTATTGTTGCTACCGGTATCGCCTATTTGCTGTTCAGTACAGGACTGAAAACTGTCAATAGCGGGACCGGCGTTGCACTGGCACTTGTGGAGCCTGTGGCTGCCGTGTGTCTTGCGATATTTATCGTAGGAGAACGACCCGGCTTATCGTCGATTACCGGTATGGGCATCGTGCTGCTGGGCTTGGGGCTACTGATTCGACTAGAAGTGAGAAGTGCGGCCCGATAGAAAACTACCGCACTACTCGCTGTTAAAAAGGCTCAAACCGCCACGATGCCTGAATCAGCATGCGACAGTGCCGTGACAATACCCCGAAGTTATGCAGGCCCTTGAGCCGACCCATTGCAGGATATCCGGGCTGGCTCGCCGTATCAATATCGCTGAGAATCTCCTGACCATGATCGGGGCGAAACGGGATTGACGTATCAACACGCCCGGCAGCCTTACGTCTCTGTTCCTCAACAAGCAATGCCCGGATCAGGGCCACCCTGTCTGTAGTGCCTTCGAGATGTGCCGCTTCATGAAATGAAATTTTAGGCCCGGTTGATTCTCGTTGGACATTACGTCAATACACGAAGTGAATCTTGTCTCCCAGCCTTTTCACCATACCGGGTAGGTCGTTGTTGGCACGCACACCCAGCGAGCCACTGCACAACGTAATCCCGTTGGCTGGTGAATCAATCGTGTTGGTCAGGTAACGGTAGTCTTCCTCCGTAGACATGACACGCGGCAAAACCAACAGCGGAAACGGAGGATCATCTGGATGACAACACAAACGAACACCGACTGACTCAGCAACAGGAACCACCTCGGCCAGAAATTCTAACAAGTGCCTGCGCAATACATCCTCTGAAATAGCCTCGTACTTTGCCAGATAGAGTCAATATGATGGTGCAAACTGTTCACTCCAAGGGCAAGAAAGCGAACATTTCTCAACGTCTGTTCTTGGTCGGTTCGTCGCCCAAACCATGCAACACTGAGTTAGTCTCATTTCATTGGCGTTTTTACTCAAATCGGGGTCGGACCTTTCCCAGACGCTCCCTACACGCCAAAGCGGTTTGTGATCAGCGTTTGAACCTCTTCAAGCCAGGTCAGGTGAGCTTCAATACTTAAAATTCCTTTCCTCAAGGCAGCGTACACCATGATTCCATCATCAGGCACGGCGCGCAGTAGCGTAGGTGTGTAATAGGTGGATTCAATATCCTGATACGTCGCCTGAAGTTGCTGACTGTTCGCCACCAGGCGCTTCAGTTCCGCCTGCATCAAAGCCGCATTTTCGTCGGTTGTGCTGAGCAGTTTTACCAGTAGCAGATCCTTTGTTTTCTGTTTTTTCAAAGGATCTTCCAACCAGTCGTGTAATGCTCGTTTGCCAGTTGCACTGATGCTGTAGATTTTTTTATCAGGCTTGTCGACTTGTTTCACCTGTTTAAATCGGACCAGTTTGGCATCCGACAAAACGCCCAACTCGCGATAAACCTGCTGATGACTGGCGTTCCAGAAATACCCCACGGCCGAATCGAAAGTACGCACCAGATCGTAGCCTGAGGCGGGCTCCTTATTTAAAAGTGTTAATAAGACAAATTTCAAGCTCATACGCATATTGTTGCATATTGCTGTTATGTTTGCTAGATTATGCAACTAGATGCATAACGGAGAACATAATGATTGATTTGTTTATTGGCTTGCATGTCGCGTTGGGAACGGTTGCCGTATTGGGGATGGTGATTGCCTGGTCCACGAAAAAAGGCGGGCTCTGGCACCGTCGCGCAGGCAAGGCTTACGTATATGGGATGGCTGCAGCGATTGCCGTCTCGTTTGTTGTTTCGTTAGCGACGCAGAACGTTTTTTTGTTTTTAATTGGCTTATTCAGTGGCTATCTGGTGTACACAGGGTATCGATCGGCTGCAGCAAGGAACAGCGTTCGATCAAGCGTCGATCAAGGCATTACGATCTTTGTTTTACTCATTGCACTCTCTATGTTTGTTTATGCGGTATTCAATATACGAAGCGATGTGTCTATCGCCGTTATTCTCGCTGTGTTTGGTGCCATTCTTTTCTCGCTAGCGTTCAGCGATTACCGGCGCGGGGATTACTGGCCCAAAGGGAAAGAGAGAATCCTTTTGCATCTATCGAGAATGGGAGGGGCAAACATCGCAACGATTACCGCGGTTTTTGTGGTGAACGTGCAAACCAGCCCTGCGTTTATCGCCTGGTTAGCGCCTTCACTGATTGGTGGGTTCCTTATTAACTATCATACTAGGGCTTTGAATGCATCCAGGCCAGCCTGAATATTTTGTGCTGGCACCTGAGTACCTTGAGAGATCAACTTTCTAGCAAGTAGAGATCCGGCGCTGATCCAGACCGTCAAGCTCTATCACCCCCGTAAAGGAGGTAAGGCCGCTACAGCTCAATTTGACGATCAGATGAAGATGTTATTCAAACCATCGAATCAATTTAAAAAACAGTCTGAACTCGATTTCCAATTAGATAAAACCTGAGTTGTCTATCGTCTGGCGTATCTATGTGCTGATACTGATTAACGATAGAATAAATCTTCTAAAAGCCGACAAACCGCTTGACCCAAGACACTATACGTTTCGCCCACCGTTTCACAAACCCTTGGCGCACAGGCTCTTCAGCATCAGGAATCATCGGCTCGGAAACATCCGCAATGCCATCCTGATCTACAACACTTAATCTGGAATCAGGAACTGGTGACACTATAGCCGATTCCGCCAGAGTAGTTGATAATTGCTCACGGTTTTCCACCTCCTCCAGCCCATCTTCTTCAGCATCAATAAATCTTTCATCTGACGGATGATCTTCAGAATGAGAGTCAGTTAAAACAATATCAAGATGAAATGAAACATCAGCATTCGCAGACGCATTTTCAGCAGATGGCAAGATACTTTCTGATGCAAACAAGTCAAGATCTACTGCTGGCAATTCGTGATTATCGAAGTCTATCTGCTCTGAAACACCGTTTGTTGAATCACCGGAAACAGGTTGCGGACCACCTTCAACAGTTAAGTCCTCTTCGGGTTCATCTGTTACTGAATCGGTGGATACCTTGTTGGCAATACCACTATCTGCAACCGTATCGTCCACATGTTTAACCTCAGGCATCTCTGGCACTGAGGCAGACACCCATTCAGACTCTTCCGCAATGATTGATTCCTGTACTTCCTGTACTTCAGAATTATTCAGCACTTCAGACTCTACTCGAGCGTCCTGAGCGAGCACTGTCCCTCGATCTTTATTAGCGTCTACAACCTCAGCTGCTTCGGTCAACCCCTGAGCTTCAGCAGACTCCACTGAGAGCGAAAACTCCAGCACTTCAGGCTCTGGTTGAATCTCGTTCGCAGTGGGCGACTCTTGATCATCCTGCAATTCTGAAACATCTGACGTCTTCTGATCGTCAGAAAGCTCTGTAGCCTCCGAAACCTTCACCACTTGAAACTCTGACTGTATTTTATGAGTACCCGAATAGCCGTGACTCTCTAAGACATCCATAGACTCTGCAGATTCTGGCACATCTGATATCTGCAGCGATTCATCGACCTCTGTAGGCGATTCGCCCAAATCAGCGATTTCATTCTCATTGCTATCAACCGAAGTCTGTGAGTCTGTCGTATTGCTTATTGGTACGCCCCATGACGCACGAAAGCTTGCAAGGACATCCTTACTTGCATAGCTCGACGGCGTACGCCTTGAGCGATCCCTGTAGTTATCCGCGATCCTTCGCGTTGCGTTGTGCTCCCTAGCTATTCAGGGTTCAGAATTTTTGCCCTCGGGGGGATCTGTCTTATCGTCATTTTGATTTTGCTTATCGAGAACGTCGACTTCTGTTTCCACGCTTCCCGAAACACCAAAAAAATTGGCTTTTTGAATGGTGGTGGATGATGTCACTATTTCAGCCTGATCCGTACTTACTTCACGCGCAGTAGTGTCATTCTCTTCGTCTTCATAAATACCGCCTTGTCGAGTGGACAGGTTCCTTGCTTCGAACTCGTTACGAGCATCTACCTCTTGTTGGTGCTCTTCCGCGAATTCGTCAATTGCTCGATGTAGCTCGGCTTCAGCCCCACCCTCACCGCCTTCATTATGACTACTTGAACTATTACTCTCATCAGACACTGCCGATCCATCCTCAGATGCTTCGCCGCCGGTACTATCCAGAACATCAGCTCCATCGGGCTGTATGTCATCCAGAGCTACATCAACAAAGCTGGGTCTACTTACTGGCTCTTTCCACTCTTCTACAATCAGGTCATGCGCGGAGATTGCCTCAGCCTGAATCTCTTTCTGTGACTCGTCGTCTAGGCTGGAGAGTACATCTTCAGAAACTGCAGTGGAATAGCTCGAAACATCACGATCACTCAGATCACTGGTGTCCATCGAATCGCTTGAATCGACCGGATCACCCGACGTGCCGGGATCGATAGAGTCCGTAACAAAATCTGAGTCGAATGATTGCCTCAGCTGTCTAGAATCGCTCTCCCCTGTTGGTTGAGCTCCATCAGCTGATCCGAGAAATTCGTCGAAACCACCAGAACTATCCGGTCTAACTGTATCGGCTGAACTGGCCTCTGCTGCAGAGCCATCTGCGCTAAGAAAATCGGCTGGCACATCCAAGTGATTGGATCCATCAGAATCATTCTGACTATCCAGTGTGCCCACCTCTTCCGAATTTACGAGTTTATCTGTTTGATTCGTAGCATCTAGATTATCCGATTCACTGGCGTCACTGGCGTCACTGGAATTACTGGAATTACTGGCATTACTGGCATTACTTAAAACATCAGTATTACCGTGTACGCCATGTTCTCCTTCATCAAGCGTTTCGCCTGATTCACTGACCACAGCTGAACTATCGGAATTCTTAGCAGTATCCGGTTCACTCAGTTCGTTGAATTCAACATGCTCATCTTTAGCACATAGATCGCCATCAAAGGAGTCACCAGAAGCATTCTCAAAGTCTGTCGCGTTCGTGTCGTCTGAGCCATCAAGCTTGCCAGAACCATCCAGATTATCTGACTCAGGCAGATCGCGTAACTCGCCTGTTCGAGCCTTGTCAGACGTATCAACAAATACACCTGTCTCACCTGTCTCACCTGTCTCACCTGTTTCAACAGTAACATCGGCCCCCGCAGTATCTACGGGGTCACCGGTCAGCTCAGCATCAAACGCATTTTCCAAATCACTCGACTCAGTTAACTTATCTACATCACTGGCATCTGCGGCATCATCTTCTGGCGCAGCCCCGTCCATTTCAGCCGATACGCCGGCACTATCTGTATCTGTATCTGTATCTGTATCTGTATCTGTATCTGTATCTGTATCTGTATCTGTATCTGTATCTGTATCTGTATCTGTATCTGTATCTGTATCTGTATCTGTATCTGTATCTGCTTTAATGTTAACAACTGGGTTGTTGGTGCCAGCCCCTGTGCCCTCCACGAAATTGCTGACAACAGAATTTAAGTCTGCTCGCTCCGTCGGCCCTGCTGCGCCTGGCAGCCCACTAGCAAGGTCTGCCAAGGCAAGTCCTGCCCCCCCAACCACCAAATTGCCGGCGCCACTCTCAGCACTCTCAGCACTCTCAGCACTCTCAGCACTCTCAGCACTCTCAGCACTCTCAGCACTCTCAGCACTCTCAGCACTCTCAGCACTCTCAGCACTCTCAGCACTCTCAGCACTCTCAGCACTCTCAGCAACTTCATCACTCTCCGAACCTTCGCCACTCTGCTCAGTGCCTTCAGAATCATTAGCTGCAACACTATCCGTCACACCATCCACTAGACCCCTTTCTGCTTCAAGCGCTGCGTCTATGTCTGCCAAGTCGCGCGCTTCTGCAAGGGTGGGTAGTTCGTCTAGGCGCTTAAGGTTGAAGTAATCAAGAAACTGTCGGGTTGTGCCCCATAGCGCAGGCTTGCCGGGGACATCCTTGTAGCCAATCTCTTTAATCCATTCTCGTTCTTGCAGTGTCTTGATGATGTTTGAACTGACTGCAACACCACGCACTTCTTCAATCTCGCCACGTGTAATCGGCTGACGGTAAGCAATAAGAACCAGTGTTTCCAACAAGGCGCGTGAATAGCGCGGAGACTTTTCCTGAAACAGGCGAGCAACCCAATGCTCCATGTTTGCACGAGATTGCAACCGCCAGCCTGTCGCTACTTCTACCAGCTCGATACCACGTCCTTCATAGTGTGTCTGAAGCTCAACGAGAGATTCTTTGATTTCGTTTCTGTCGGGCCTGTCGATATCGGACTCGAACAAGCTTTCGAGTTGACCGATATTCATGGCCTTGCCCGCAACGAGCAAGCAGGCCTCCAGAATATGTCTTGTCTGTTGCGCGTCCATCAGTTTACTCGGGCTGTTCGAGTTGTTCGGGTGCAGGATCAGCGTTGTCCACTGACTCACTCCGAGGTTTCAGGTAGATCGGTGCAAAGGGTTCAGCCTGCACAATGTCAATAGCAGATTCCTTGCACAATTCGAGGATTGCGAGGAACGTTACGACTATGCCCAGCCTCCCTTCTTCAGGGTTGAACAGGGTGGCAAATTCGCAGAATTCACCGATTTTCAGGGCCGACAACACGTGTGACATCCGCGCTCGTACCGACAGTGTCTCCCGTGAAATACTGTGATGACCTGTCAGATGGGCACGATCCGCCACATCACGCAGTGCCATCATCAGATCCTTCATGGTGATGTCCGGTAACGGCACTTCGCGCTCGATGACCGGTGTTACTACGCGGAGGATCTGGTTCTCACGTTCCAGCCGGGGCATCTCGTCCAGCGACAACGCACTCTTCTTGATGCGCTCGTATTCCTGCAATCGTCTGATCAGTTCGGCGCGAGGATCATCCTCGTCATCGTTCAGCTCATCCACTCGGGGTAACAGCATGCGAGACTTGATTTCAGCCAGCATGGCAGCCATCAGCAGATACTCTGAGGCCAGCTCGAAACGCATGGTTTCCATCAGGCCGATGTACTTCATGTACTGAGCTGTGATGTCAGCGATGGGGATATTCAGGATATCCAGATTCTGTCGCTTGATCAGATACAGCAGCAAGTCCAGAGGCCCTTCGAAGGTTTCCAGAAACACTTCCAGCGCATCGGGTGGAATGTAAAGATCAAGGGGTAATTGGGTGTAGGGTTCGCCACGCACAACAGCGATAGGGTCGGCGACAACGGCATCACTGGGTGGGTCCGCCTCGATCGGCGGCGGATCTGCTTGCATCAGGGTGCTCCGGTTTCGCGGATTATACCGCGACCAGAGCCTTTGACTAGTGCATAAAACCTAGATCACCACGTCCTTCACGCCTTACCTCAATTTCCCCATCATCGTCGAACGCAAGAACGGTGGTGGGCTCGAACCCACAGTTGCCACCATCGATAATCAGGTCCACCTGTTTCTCCAGCAAATCACGGATATCGTCAGGGTCTGTCTCGGGCAAATCCTTATCGGGCATGATCAGCGTGCTACTCATCATGGGCTCACCCAGCTCTTCCAGCAGCGCCTGACAAATCGCGTTATCGGGGATACGGATACCGATGGTCTTTCGCTTCGGATTCTGCAAACGCTTGGGAACCTCGCTCGTGGCCTTTAAAATGAAGGTGTATGGCGCAGGCGTCAGCGATTTCAACGTTCTGTAAGTGGCGTTGTCCACCCGAGCGTAGGTAGCAATGTCCGACAAATCCCGACAGACGAGTGTGAAGTTGTGTTTCGTATCTGTTTTCCGGATCCGAGCAATCCGCTCCATGGCCTGTTTGTCACCCACATGGCAGCCCAGCGCATAACACGAATCGGTGGGATAGACGATAACGCCACCTTCGCGGATAATGCTGACAGCCTGAGTGATCAACCTCTTTTGCGGGTTTTCAGGGTGTATTTCGAAAAACTGACTCATTTCAATAAAAAACATGTCGAGACAACTGCAGATTGTACGCCGAAGCGGTGCGTAGCTTGCATATCCTGCACAATTGGCTTGCCGAAACCTCTTGTTCCATCAATTCACGGACTACTCATGCCTGCCTCCCCTGCTGTTATATTGACCACCCTGTTAACGCTCAGCGTCGCTGTTTCCAGTCACGCTCAGGACAAGTCCACGGATGCCGAATTGGCTGAAGGTGTACTCGCTAGCGTCAATGGCCGACCCATTCCACAAATGTCAGTAGACAATGTGGCGCAACAGCTCACCGCCAGTGGTGAAACGGCTGATCGTCAAGCCATACTCGATGAACTGATCAATCTTGAGGTGCTTACGCAGGCCGCAGAAGAGATGGAGCTGGACAAGACTCCGGAAGTTTCCGCAGCTCTGCAGCTGCAGTACACACAAACCATGGCCAATGCCTATCTGGCCCGCAAAGGTGCCACCATGTCATTCAGCGAAGAGGAGTTGAAAGCCGAGTATGAGGCACAGTCTGCGTCGGTAGACCGCGCTGAGTATCGTGCCAGTCATATCCTGCTGGACAACGAAGAAACTGCGCTTGAAGTATTGGCAGAACTGGCTGCTGGGAAAGAGTTTGATGCACTGGCCGAGCTGCACTCAACCGACCCTGCTGGTGGCAACGGTGGCGACCTGGGCTGGTTTCAGAGCAGTACGTTACCGCCTGAATTTACCAGCGTTGTCGCGACAATGGCGGTGGGCGATATCAGCACTGAAGCCGTCGAAACCGAATTTGGTTTTCACATTATAAAACTAGTCGACAAACGCAACACGGCTCTACCAGACTTCGAATCGGTAAAGTCTGGCTTGTCGAATCTGGCCGTCCGCAAGGCTCTGGCCGCGCATGTGGAAGAGCTGCGCTCAGCCGCTCAAGTCACCACTGAGTGACGAGCGACGTGATGTGTGATGTGTGATGTGTGACGTGTGACGTGTGATGTGTAGTGTATGTTAAATCTCATCAGGTCACTCAGCCCACAATCGCTATAGCCAGATCCATTACGTTGGTTCCAGTTGGCCCGGTAGTCACTAGACACGATACGTGCTCGAGGCAGCTACCGGCGTCAGCGTTAGCAAGATAACCGTCCAGTCCCAGATTGGCGTCCTGAACAGCCTTGAGTGTGTGTTCATCTACAATGCCACCAGCGTCTGCGGTGGGACCATCAGTACCATCCGTGCCGCACACCAACACGGAGGTGGCACCTGCCTGCGATAGCGGCTTGGCAAGCGCTAGAGCCAGATGCTGATTACGCCCCCCACGCCCTGGGTTTGAAGGTAATACAATGGTAGGCTCGCCTCCCCAGATATACACCCCAGACGCCAGTTCCGGTGTACAAAGCACAGCACTCACACGCTCGACAACGTCAGGCATGTTGCCATCCAGATTACCTGTCGGCTGACAGACCACCAATCCTTTTGCCACGGCCACTTGCGCAACGGCTGCCTGAGCAATGGCAGATGAGGCAATAATATGAGTGTCTATTTTTTTCCAGACTGGCAGATCCGCGTTCATCCCGGTAGCGGCGTCCGGGACCAGTAAGCCTGAGCCAATATCGCCTGGCTTGTCGCCTGGGACATCACTGATCAGAAGTTGCAGCACGTTGCACTTCACTCGCGTGGCAAGCTTTCCACCCTTGATCCGGGACAGCAAACGTCGGTGCTTGTTCATCTCACCAATAGTGGCACCACTTGCCAGCAGTCTGTCAGTTTCGCGCTTTAGATCTGCCAGACCCAGCCCGTCGACGAGGTGCTCGACCAACGACGACGTACCGCCCGACACCAGAAATAAGAGCTGATGGTCAGCAGGTACGCTAGAGACGAATTCACTGAGGGCCTTACCAGCCAGTAAGGAACCTTCATCAGGCACTGGATGAGCCGATTCCATACAACGAACATGGCGTTGCACTTTCAGTTCATCACTTAGGTGACCGTGTTTGGTCACCACCAGAGCTGAGACAAGCCTGTTGCCGATAACAGGCAACGCACCCATCGCCATGGCATCAGCAGCTTTGCCCACAGCGACGAGATGTATCTTGTCTGCAAGCGTGTGTTGCTCGAGTGATCGTTGCGTGGCCTGTCGCCCACCCACAGCGTCCACTCCCGCCTGAAACAGATCCAGTAACACACTGGCACGTTGAGTCGAATTCATGCTTATCACCTCACGACCCGCTATCAAACTTGTTGCAATGCCCGTTCAAGATCACGTTTGATATCACTGACATCTTCCAGCCCTACCGCTAGCCGAATCAGGCCATCGCCAATACCAGCAACCGTTCTGTCTTCAGCTGTCATACGACCATGCGTGGTGGTTGCAGGGTGCGTGATAGTGGTTCGAGCATCGCCCAGATTACCCGTGATTGAACACAGCTTGACCGCATCGATCATGCGCCATGCCGCTGCTCTGTCACCCGCCACTTCCAGCGACAGAATACCTCCGGGAGCTTTCTGTTGGCGCTTGGCCAGGGCCGCATCGGGATGAGACTCAAGCCCGGGGTAATAGACATGCCTGATAGCGTCCTGAGAATCCAGCCATGAAGCCAGTTCAGCTGCATTGGCTGAATGTTGCTTCATTCGCAGACTTAACGTTTCAAGTCCCTTGATAAATACCCAGGCATTAAACGGACTCATGCACGGACCTGCACTGCGCATGAACGCGGTCAGACGCTCTATCAGTTCTGCAGAGCCGACCACCGCACCACCTACACAACGTCCTTGTCCATCGAGGTATTTGGTGGCTGAATGAATGACGATATCTGCGCCATGCTCTAGTGGCTTTTGTAACGCCGGCGTGCAAAAACAGTTGTCGACAACAAGCTGTGCACCATGACTGTGGGCAAGGTCGGCAAACGCCTTGATATCCGCAAGCTCTGTCAGCGGGTTGGTAGGCGTTTCCAGATAGAGCAGTTTGGTTTTATTCGTGACCAGAGGCGCCCAGCTTTCATGTTTCAGTCCATCTGCCCACAGCACTTTGATGCCATAGCGTGGCAGAAAATTCTTGAACAGGTTTACGGTGCTGCCAAACATGTTACGCGTGGCCACGATCTCGTCACCCTGCTGTAAGGTGCCGAGCACTAGTGTTGCCGTAGCCGCCATGCCTGACGACGTTCCAATACACGCCTCCCCACCTTCCAGAGCTGCCAGACGTGCCTCGAATATCTGCACAGTAGGGTTGGTGAACCGCGAATAGATAGGTCCAGGGCTTTCGCCACTGAACCGTGCTGCGGCTTCGGCAGCACTGCCGAACACGTAGCTTGAAGTGGTCATTATTGGCTCGCCATGTTCGCCAAATTGCGAACGCTCAAAGCCGCTTCTGATAGCCAGTGTGTCGTCGGACCACTCTGACTCATCGAAGTTGTTGGGTGGTGTGCTGTCAGTAGTCAACGATTGTGCGCCTTGTGTAGTTGGCTTACGCCTGCCCGGTAGGGAAACCCATCTGCAATGGTTATACTACTGCATCTGCATCAACAGAGCCGTATTCAGAGCTTGTCAGCCATACGCACGAAAATTCAAGCTGTCTGGGCAACACTTTTGCGCCTGACAGGCACGGCGTGTATGATTTGCGCCGTAACCGGTGCACATCACGTATCGGCCAGCGATACCGCGAGCATAGTAGCTGAGCATCTCAATGCACAGCAAGATCACAAAACATCCATCAAGACTTACTTACAGCAATGCCTCGCAACTCTTGACGCAACTGTTGCATTGGTCACTAATGAGAACAATTCACCCGACTATCTACTCGAGCGTTTTGCAGAGGCGGAGCAAGACTGCGCTGATCTCCCGCAACTGGCGCACAATCAAGGTGTGGTAGCCGGCAGGGCTGATCGCTGGCCAGAGGCAATCGATCACTTCGAACGATCGTTACAGCTTGACGGCCGCGCAGCAATGACGCACCGCCACCTGCAGCAGATTTTCGAACACCGAGCGGCAGCGGCTTATGCTCTTGCGCTGAACATACCCACCAAGGCAAGCCCCCCGGAACTGCAATTGCAGCGATCTACCGACCAGAATGCAGCATCATCAGTGGCGTTTGAGCACAGCGAGCTGCACAACATAGGTACGCTGGAATACGAATTGTTTGCCTGGTGGCAGGCATTGCATAACACCATTGGGCTGAAGGAACATTATGTGGACGATTTCCCCACCTCTGCCATCCGGCGCTCCAGACAGAAGTTCGAGCTCATGGAATGGGCGAATATGCATCGCGAAATTGCCTTTACGGCCAAAGATGCGGTGGTCGTTATCAGCGATACTTACCACAACCGAACGTTACTATTGCTAAGACTGGTCGGTAATCGCTGGAAAATCTATCAGGAAACCACTCTGTGAACTGGTCAATGACATCTCTGGGCACGTTATTTCGAGGTGCGGCCTGCTGGTGTCTTTGCACAGCCTTGTTCAGCATGAACAGCTGGGCGGCTCCTCACGTGCCACCCGACTCGTCAAAGGCGCTTGATACTCAGATAGCCATGACGCTGACATTGATTGCCGAAGGTGACCTTGCACAGGCACGTCTGCTCGCCAGGCAAATGGCTTACCAATTTCCAGACTACGCACTGGGACAACTGATCTCAGCGGAACTGGAAACCACAGCAGCGTTCAGTGACGTATTGACCACCCGTTCCGGATCGATGAGCCAGCCGCTCATGGCACTGTTACTTGAGGCTCAGGCACGGTTGTCGCAAGCGCGTGCCCCCTCAGACAGCCCCGGACTGATTGAACCTGCCACCTTGCCGGATAATATCATCCAAGTAGGCGCGCATACCAGACAGCTCTTGTTAATAGATCTGAAGGCATCGGTGCTGTATCAGGTCATGGGTAATGATCAAGCCCCTACACTTGTGCAACAACACTACATCGGAGGTGGCAAGGCGGGGTTCGGCAAACAAGTCGAAGGTGACAACAAGACTCCGCTTGGCGTGTATACCATTACCGGACTGCGCTCTGATGCCTCGTTACCCGATCTATACGGTTCCGGAGCCTTGATGCTCGACTACCCCAATACACTGGATCGCCACCTGGGCAGAACGGGCTCGGGTATCTGGTTACACGGCGTACCCCATGCTCAACGTAGTCGCTCACCCCGATCCAGCGAAGGGTGTGTGACGATGTCCAACGATCATCTGCTACGCCTCAAAAACCAGATAACTCCCTCAGATGCACTCGTGGTTCTTGGCCATGATTTTCGATGGAGCAGCCACGAAACCCGACTAGATCGACAGGTAGCCTTCCAGCAGCTATTCGAGCAATTCAAACAGGGCTGGGTAGGCAAAAGCCGTACTCAACTTGAATCGCTCTATGCAGACAAGGATGTGATGGAGCATCGATTCCGTGCCGCCGGTGGTTACCAGATCAGTGTTACCGATACAGTTGACACCCGACACAGTACTGAGAATCTACAACAATCCAATCAGTTAGAGCAATTTTTCAAAGACTTGGCTAGGGTGGATTCAGGTGACATCAGCATGATAATTAATCCCGTGCAGCGTGTTGCAAAGCCTTCGGACTCCCTCGCTCACCTGGTAATGCAGGTCCGGTTCGGACTCATGAATGAGCACCAGATCACACTTTACTGGAGTCAGGCGAATGACGGTGAGTGGCGTATCGTCGCTGAGCAATGGAACGGTCTGGATATCTGACATTTTGTGTCTCACGTGTGACGGAGAAAACCCGTCTGCCGGCTGATTATTGATCTAAAGTCTGACTGTAGGTTGCCGCTCAATCTGGAAGGGATATTGCACCTGCACACGCAAGGCGTCACCGGCGATTACATCCAGCACATGTTTTTTGGCAAACTTTTCAAGAACGATGACAAAGAGCCTGAGCCGCGTTCTCGCCGACGCAAGACTCAGCAGCCACAGCGTGAGCGCACTCAACGTACCCGAAAACACCACGAGAAGATCAATGTAAAAGATCTGCGAGTGGGCATGCTCGTGGTTGAGTTGGACAAACCGTGGGAAGAATCCAGCTTCATGTTCCAGGGACTGGAAATACAATCTGCGGCTGACATCCTGGCAGTTCAGAACGAATGCGCGCATGTCTGGGTAGACTACGACGAGTTTAGCCTGAGCACGACGCACCCTTCCGCAGCACCGTCCGGTCCCGGTGTCGGCTCCAAACTCAGTGATACCATCCTTGTCGAAGATGAGATTGACGCTGCCACAGAAGTTCATGACCTTGCTAGCAAGGCAATCTCCAGTCTGTTTGAAGAGATCAGACTGGGAGCCGAGATTGATGGTGGCAAAGTCAAACAAGCCGTAAACGGGTGTGTAGACAGTATTTTACGAAACCCCGATGCCTCTGTGTGGCTGACAAGAATTCAGGCAAAGCATGAGGCAACCGCACAACATTCACTCAACGTTTCTGCGTTAAGTATTGTCATGGCCAAGTCCATGGGCATGAGCATGCGTGAAATGGAAGACGTTGGCGTCTGCGGTATGCTGCATGACGTCGGAAAAACCAGTATTTCCGGCGAAGTACTGGATAAAAAAGGGCCTCTGACGGCAGAGGAGCGCGCCGAGATGCAGCGTCATGCACGCTACGGACGTGACATCCTGCTGTCGACAACGAGTGTCATGTCGGGAGCCGCGGACGTGGCGCACTCCCATCACGAAAGACCCGATGGGCTGGGTTACCCGCGCAAACTGACTGATGATGAGATTCCGTTGTTCGCAAAGATCGTCGCTATTGCAGAAGCCTACGACACGATGACCATCAACCAGCCCTACCGCGCAGCACTCTCGCCTTCTGATGCGCTACAAGAGCTATATGCACAACGAGGCAAACAGTTCGACGAAGACCTGGTTATCCGGTTTATTGATTCGGTCGGCATTTTCCCACCAGGCAGTATTGTCGAAATGCTCAATGGTGAAGTGGGTATCGTCCTATCCAATACGTCTGACAAGCTTAGGCCAAGAGTCATCATGATCCTGGACGCCTTCGGAGAACCCACAGCACAGCGCATTGTAGATCTGTCGCAAATGGATACTGACAACGAAGGCAATATCTTCCAGATCAAAACCACGCACAGCGATGGAGCCTACGGTATTGATGTTGGCGACTTTCAGCGTGCTGGTTTGCGTATGGGTTAGTGCGGTAAACGAGTGCTACCGCTCACAACACCAGTAGATCGTCTGCCACGTTTTGTTCATGCTTGGCGTTGTCAGAGCGCTGTTGCTGAAGTGCGTCCAGATATTCCACGTCGACATCCCCGGTAACATACTCACCCGTAAAGCAGCTTGATTCGAAATGTTCAATCGGATGCTTGTCGTAGCGGACCGCTTCTATCAAATCCTCAACCGTCTGGTAAACAAGCCAGTCCGCGCCAACTTCTTCCTCTATTTGCTCAATTGTCCTGTTGTGGGCTATCAGCTCATCTGCAGCTGGCATATCAATGCCGTACACGTTCGGGAAACGCACTGGTGGTGCCGCTGAGGCGAGGTACACCTTTCGTGCACCCGCATCTCGCGCCATTTGAACAATCTGTCCGGATGTGGTGCCGCGCACTATCGAATCATCAACCAGCATGACATTCTTGCCGCTGAATTCCAGCTCAATAGGGCTGAGTTTCTGTCTGACCGATTGACGTCGCAGCTGCTGACCAGGCATGATAAAAGTGCGACCGATATAGCGATTCTTGATGAAGCCTTCCCGGTATTTCACACCCAGATTGAACGCAACTTCCAGCGCTGAAGTTCTGCTGGTATCGGGGATGGGAATGACCACGTCAATGTCGTGCTCCGGACGCTCCGAGAGTATTCTACGGGCCAGCGCTTCACCCATACGCAATCTGGATTTATACACCGAAATATTATCAATAATGCTATCGGGACGCGCCAGATAAACGTACTCAAAAATGCACGGAGACAACGCCGGATTTTCTGCACACTGCTGAGTATGAAGATTGCCCTCCATATCAATGTAAACAGCTTCACCAGGGGCGATATCTCTCATCAGAGTAAAACCCAGCCCTTGCAAGGCAACACTTTCTGAGGCAATACAGTATTCGGTACCTGAGTCAGAAACACGCTCGCCGATTATCGCAGGCCGAATGCCCAGAGGATCTCTGAAGGCGAAGACACCGCGCCCTACAATCATGCCTATGACCGCATAGGCGCCGCGACAACGTCGGTGCACTGCGGCAACCGTGGTAAAGATCATGTCGGCAGTCAGTTTTGTGCTGGGCTTCAGGTCCTGTAATTCGTGAGCAAAAACATTTAACAACACTTCGCTATCCGAGCGCGTATTGATATGCCGCAGATCAGATTCAAACAATTCACGCTGAAGAACTTCTGAGTTAGTGAGGTTGCCGTTATGCCCCATCACGATACCGTAGGGTGAATTGACATAAAACGGCTGCGACTCTGCTTGCCCTGAGGTTCCAGCCGTGGGGTAGCGCACGTGGGCAATACCCATACGTCCTTCGAGTCGCTGCATATCCCCTGCGCGAAAAACATCCCGGACCAGCCCGGCACCACGCCGCAGCACCAGGCGCCCGTCGTGGCAAGTGGCAATGCCAGCAGCATCTTGGCCACGATGCTGTAACAGCGTCAGTCCGTCATACAGACGCGTACTGACAGATTCTTTCCCTACGATACCGATGATGCCACACATGTTTATCAGTACCCTGATACGGAGAAGTCGAAATGCTGCCTGAGGCTGTCAGGCAATCTGGAATGAATTACGGCGGCCACTTTTTCAAAGCGCGGTAGTAGCGTCGAGTTGCGCCACCATGATTCCTGCTTCAGTGCTGGCACAAGATGCGCAGCCAGCACCAGCAAGACCACGATTATGCCACCCCGCAGCACACCAAATCCGACACCTATGGCTCTGTCTGCTTTTCCAACCACTGATCTGGCCATGATTCGGCCAAAAACCCAGTTAATCAGATTACCCACGAGCAGCGTACCGATAAAAAGAATGGCAGCGCTGATGGTTGCACGGGCCTGAGGGCTTTGCACCGCATCCATGGGTAACAGCACGGCAAACCGGCTGGTAAACAGCAGCGTGATGACAATGGCTGCCGCCCAGGTAACCAGGCTCATGGCTTCTCGGAAAAAACCGCGCATGAAACTGATAACGGCGGAGACGGCGATTACAGTCAGAATAGCAATGTCTACTTCGGACACGTGTCAGTTTCTACCTGCGTTGCAATCGCGAATATTAACAAAAGCGCCAGAAGTCTGCGCGGCAGAATACGTCTCGTTTAACAATGGAACAGATTCAGAGAGCTTGATGCGTCTGGCTCAAGGATAACTGAGAACCAGTGCAGCACGGCCCAGAAGGCTCTCTACTTCACTCTCGGTCGCTAAAGCACTTTGTTCGGTAATCATAGGACCAACCAGCACACGGAAAGGCTCCGTTGGTGAATCCCGATCACGCACAAACGAGGCGAACCCCGCCTCTCTCAGTCTGTCCCGCACCGCTACCGCGTTGAGTTCCTCGCTAAAGCTGCCCGCTTGAACAATCCATGCGGTCAAGGGTGCTTCACTGCGGCTTTGTCGCAAAGTATCACGCACTTCCTGCTCGGCTTTCATGTAATCAGGCGGATCATTTTCACCTACCTTGATATCCAGAGGTACTCGTTCCAGCGGCTCTGCGGGTATGACCTGCGGTTCCGGGTCAGTAGGCTTTGCCACCCGAATTTCCTGTACCGTGCGGTTGCCCTCTTCATCAACAATGCTGAGGGGCTCCTGACGCAACTTTTCAACACGTCTGAACTGGCTTTCGCTACCCGCTCCATCGAGTATCAGTGGCAGTACGATAACCATGACAGCAATGAATACGGCGGCTCCCCACAGTCGCTGCCGGAAAGTACCCTCGTCTTCATCGTCGAAAGAATCCCGGCTCATGAGGAATTCTTCGAAGATTCCAGAGCGTGGATCGCATCGCTTACAGCCGCGATCGTATGGAACGAACCAGCAACCAATACCAGCTGAGTAGTTTGCAGCGCACAGGCAATGACCTCGCGACAGGCGCGATCAGTGTCGCTGTATCCGCTGACTGTCTTGCCTGTCTTGTCTTGTACATCACCGACCAACTGTTGTACTGGAATAGCGCGAGGCACTGATAGATCCAGGCAATGCCAGGCCTCCACGACAGGATCGAGTGCGCTAATCAGACCTGCAATATCCTTGTCAATCAGACAGGCAAACAGGCATTGGGCCTTGTGGTCAGGATAACGCGATTGCCACGCCTCCCGCAGGGCTTGCGCCCCTGCTGGATTATGCGCAACATCCAGTATGAATGTGACACCTTGCGATTCAAGAATCTCGAAGCGGGCAGCAAGGCGAACAGTGGACAGTGCCATTTGAACTGCCGTCGGGCTGACCGGCAAATTCGGCTGCAGTGCCTCGACAACGGCCACCGCACAGCCAGCGTTACGTCTCTGATGATCGCCCTGCAGTGCGGTTAACGGTAATTCAGACACGTTACGTTTTCCGACGTGTTCTACGTAGATGTCCTGAGCGCAAGCGTACTCATGCAACGATTGTGGTGGCTCTATATCGCCTACGATCAACCATTTACCCGGGCGCCCGATCGCTGCTTTTTCAGTCGCAATCACGCTGATATCACTACCCAGATAGTCCTGATGATCCAGTGCAATACTGGTTACAACCGAGCAATCGGCATCCCACAGATTGGTTGCATCAAGCCGGCCACCCAGCCCCACTTCCATGATGTAAATATCACAATCGCTTTGCTGAAAAACACGCATCGCTGCCAGTGTGGTGTATTCAAAATAGGTAAGTGTTCGGGGTGCACGCCCCGTCTCCACAAAAGCCAATGCCTGCACGATAGAGTGTGCATCAGCCATCTGCCCATCGACGCAGATCCGTTCACGAAAATCATGGATGTGAGGGGAGCTGTAAGCTCCGACGCGATACCCGGCAGCCTGATAGATGGACGACAACATGGCAACTGTTGAGCCTTTACCGTTTGTTCCCCCCACCAGCACCAGCGGTTTTTCAACAGGTCTCAAATGAAGCCTGTCAGCAACGTCACTGACACGTGCAAGACCCATATCTATAGCAACTGGATGAATACCTTCAAGCCACTGCAACCACTCGTCGAGTGGGGCCGTTTGGGCAGGTGGCGTCAGTGGGGCCAGTTGTGTCATCAGAACAGGTCGTCGCCCGGTACGTTACTTTGCCGGACTGGTTTGCGCATTGACCGGGGTAGCCACGCGAATTTCATCGTATTTCAATACAGGTTTGTCACTGAGCTTCGCCAGCAATCTGGCCAGCGTGTCACGCATATCACGGCGATCACAGATCATATCGATAGCACCGTGCTCCAGCAGAAACTCACTACTTTGAAAACCTTCTGGCAATTTCTCACGCACTGTTTGCTCGATTACCCGTCTTCCAGCAAAGCCGATTCGGGCACCGGGCTCTGCAATGATGATATCGCCGAGCATGGCTAGCGATGCCGACACACCACCCATGGTGGGATCAGTCAAGACTGATATGTAGGGAAGCCCTCTATCAGCCAGATTTCTAAGCTGCGCACTCGTCTTGCCCATCTGCAGCAGTGAAAACAATGCCTCCTGCATACGTGCTCCACCGCTGGCACTGAAACAGACAAAGGGAATACCCAATTCCAGACTACGTTCGCAGGCGCGGCTGAAGCGTTCACCCACCACCGAGCCCATAGAGCCCGCCATGAAGTTGAAGTCGAACACGGCTACGACAACCGGCATGCCCTTCAGTTTGCCTTGCATGACAACCAGCGCATCTTTCTCGCCAGAGTCTTTAGTCGCCTGACTAAGACGATCCTTGTAACGTTTGGAATCCTTGAACTTGAGTATATCGATGGGCTCGACAGTGGCACCAATCTCTTCTCTGTCGCCAGGATCAAGCAGCCTTTCCAGTCGCTTGCGAGCGGCAATCATCATGTGATGACCACACTTTATGCACACGTCCTGTGCTCTTTCGAGTTCAGCGTGATACAGCACGTTAGAGCAGTTATCACACTTGACCCACAGACCTTCCGGAACGTTGCCTTTCTCTTCAGTATTACGCGCACCAATGCGTGCAGGAATCAGACGTTCAAACCAGCTAAGGCGCCTGATGGATGGCACCATTGGCTTTTTGTCGCCTTCTTTGGGTTGTCCGTCATCACTCATGCCGAAGCTCCAACCTTGTCCATCGCCTGACGCATACCGTTGACGGTATCAAACATTTGTTGGTGCAACGTATCAAGTTCCTGGCCATATTCGCCAACCAGCGATACCAGAACGCTACCCACTACCACGGCGTCAGCTGTTTCTGAAATGGCCGCCGCCGATGTGGCATCACGAATACCAAACCCGACAGCTACCGGTATTCGGGAAATGGACTTAATATGTTTCACCTTGCTGGCGACGGCTGAGGTATCCAGATTTGCAGCGCCAGTGACACCCTTGAGCGAGACATAGTAGATGTAGCCACTCGCCTTTTCACACACTTGCCGCAAGCGGGAGTCTGGCGTTGTCGGTGACAGCAGGAAGACACTGTCCAGCTGCCTGGAACGCAGCTCTTCAACCAACTCACCTGCCTCCTCAGGCGGTAGGTCTACCGTCAGCACACCATCGACTCCAGAGTCAGCCGCCAGCCTGGCAAATTTAGCGTAACCCAGTCGCTCAACCGGGTTCATGTAGCCCATGAGCACAACCGCTGTGTGGTCATCTGTTTCACGAAACAGCTTCACCGTTTCCATAACCTGCACGAGCGTTACGTTGTTCTTCAACGCTCGTTCACAAGCTGCCTGGATAACCGGCCCATCGGCCATGGGATCAGAGAAGGGAATGCCCAGCTCAATGACGTCCGCGCCGGCCTTGACCAGCGTGTGCATCAATGCAAGTGTGACATCCAAATCTGGATCGCCAGCGGTGATATAAGGCACCAGCAATTTACGATTACCGGCCTCAGTGAAACGCGCAGCTATACGGCTTTGACTCACAGAGTAATTCCTTCGATGTCGGCTAGAGTGTTGATGTCCTTGTCGCCTCTACCCGAGAGATTAACGACAATATTTTTGTCCGTGCTCATTGACGGTGCCATCTTGATGGCGTGCGCTATAGCATGAGCAGATTCCAGAGCAGGAATGATACCTTCGATACGACACAACTTGTGTGTTGCTTCAAGCGCTTCGGTGTCGGTTGCGGCCACATACTGAACACGGCCGATGTCTTTGAGCCAAGCGTGCTCTGGTCCGACACCCGGATAATCCAGACCAGCGGAAACACTGTGAGTCTCGATAATCTGACCGGCTTCGTCTTCCATCAGATACGTTCTGTTGCCATGCAAGACACCGGGCTTGCCCGCACTCAAGGGGGCCGCGTGCCGACCGGTTTCCAGGCCGTCTCCACCCGCTTCTACGCCAATCAGCTCCACTTCACTGTCGTCAAGAAAGGGATGAAACGCGCCAATCGCATTTGAACCGCCACCTACACAGGCCACGATAGCGTCTGGCAAGCGACCTGTGTGTTCCAGCGATTGTTCCTTGATCTCCTTGCCGATGACGCTGTTGAAATCGCGCACCATGGTGGGATAAGGGTGTGGGCCTGCGGCGGTACCGATGATATAGAACGTGTCATCTACATTGCCCACCCAGTCACGCATGGCCTCATTCAGCGCATCCTTCAATGTACGTGAACCCGATGTTACCGGTACCACGATGGCCCCCAGCAACTTCATTCGGAAAACGTTCGGAGCCTGCCGGACTATATCCTGCTCACCCATGTACACGATGCACTCCATTCCCCAGCGCGCGCAGACAGTAGCGGTAGCAACGCCATGCTGGCCTGCACCGGTTTCAGCGATGATGCGTTTTTTACCCATGCGACGAGCGAGTAAGGCCTGGCCGACTGTGTTGTTGATCTTGTGTGCACCGGTATGGTTCAGGTCTTCTCGCTTCAACCAGATCTGGGCACCACCGAGCTCTGACGACCAACGTCGCGCATGGTACAGGGGATTGGGGCGGCCCACGAAATTCTTGAGCTCCCATTCAAACTCTGCTATAAATTCGTTGTCAAGACGATATCGCTCGTAAGCCTCTTGCAGCTCACTGACAGGATCCATCAGTGTTTCGGCGATGAAACTGCCGCCATAAACACCGAAATGGCCCTGTTTGTCCGGGTACTGCTGAGTAATCCGGCCGTCGAAAGAACCCGTGTCTGTATTCATGTAAAGCGTATTCCCTGTAGCGTTGTTTGCTGTTCGGTGATCAATCGTTTCTGGCAAGTTCGTGCGCTGCATCAGCCCGATAGACAGCATCCATAAACATCTTCATGGCCTGCGCATCCTTCACACCTTTGCTCTGCTCGACACCGGAACTGACATCAACCGCATGCGGGACTACCTGTTCTATGGCCCGCCCCACATTATGTACGTCCAGACCGCCTGCTAATATCAGTGGTCGTTCCAAATTACTGTCCAGCTGCGCCCAATCAAAGGCGTGCCCCGTGCCACCCAGCTGGCCTGGCTCATTGCTGTCAAACAAAAAACCCGCTGCTCTCCGAAAGGCTCCCAGCTCCTCTGCTGTAGGCATACCGCCTCCAACACCCACGGCTTTCAGATAGGGGCGTTCGAACTGATCGCAAAACTGTGCTGTCTCTTGCCCATGAAACTGCGGCATCATAGAGGGCATCAGGTCAAGTGCATGATGGACATCGTTGACTTGAGCATTTAGAAAAAGGCCCACACAGGTTACGAACGGTGATAAGTGCTGGGTTATGCCAGCGGCGGCTTCAGGTGTCAGGTAACGGGCACTGGCGGGAACAAATACGAAGCCGAGCGAATCCACACCCAGATATTGCGCCGATTGGGCGTCTTGCAGGCGTGTAATACCGCAAATCTTGACTCGGGTTTTTCGCGCCATATGCACCAAATTTTAACAGATGCCAAGGCCGGAAGCCATGCTTGAGACGAGCCTTCAGGAGGTTCTGCGACGTAAGAGCAAGACCCCTATGGTCGGCACACCTTCTCAGGGGTGCCAGGGGTGGATACGTTGCGCTTCGAAGTCCGGAATACCACACTCGGCGGGATAGCCGGGTTGTATGAAGCACAACCCATGGGGCGGTGCGGTGACGCCCGCTCTTGTCCTGTCCTGCTGCTGCAGCAACGTGCCCATCCAGTCAACAGGCCGCTCTCCTCGACCTATTGCCAACAGGCAGCCGGTGAGTATGCGAACCATATTGTGCAAGAACCCGTTTGCCGTCACTTCGAGAATAATGCGATCCTGATCACGATGGATCCGGATGCGCTTGAGTAACCTTCTAGCGTGGTTCGCCTGACATTCGGCCGATCTGAAACTGCTGAAATCGTGCTCACCCAGTAATGCCTGAGCTGCATCATTCATGCGTTGCGCATCCAGTTGAACACGCTCCCACCCTAGCGTCCCCGCTTGATAACCGGGACGGGTTGCACGATTGAGCAAGGTATACCGGTAACTCCTGTCGATAGCAGAGAAACGCGCATGAAAATCAGGTGCGACTTCTGATGCCCAGTGAACAGAGACACGTCGATCAAGGTGTGAATTGGCGCCGAACGTCCAGGCACGTAGTGGGCGGTCAAGCTCTGTGTCGAAATGAACGACCTGTGCTGCCGCGTGAACACCGGTGTCTGTGCGGCCTGCGCAATAAACTGTGACGGGTATCTGCGCTATCTTGCCAAGCGCCCGCTCCAGCTCCGCTTGCACTGAGTGGCAGTGCGGCTGCCTCTGCCAACCACAGAAACCCTCGCCGTCATATTCGACGGCCAGGGCTATTCTTTTCACAACGTGTACCCGCAGATATCAGGAAATATTACGTAACAGCGTTTCAGCTTCATTAACCTGAGCAGGGCTACCACTTTTGACAATTTCGTCGAGCGCACTACTGGCAGAGTCCTTATCACCCATGTCGATGTAGGCTTTGGCAAGATCCAGCATGGTATCCATTTCATCGGCGTTGTTGCCGTCTGCTGAAACACCCTCACTCAGTAAGCCGTTTTCTGCAGCAATACCCGACATTTCCAGATCAGTTAGGTCTGAGTCCAACAGCTCCGCTGTATCAAGTTCCAGATCGCCCGACAGCTGATCAAGATCCAGTGTCAGATCATCGCCGGGAGTACTCATCCCGTCGATGCCATCCAGCTCATCCATGGTCAAGGCATTGCCGAGTGCGCTTGTATCGTTATCGTCCAGCGCCTCGGACAATGTTGCATCCATGTCGATGCCGGGTTCATCGGAGTAGTCAGAAAATTCGATACCACCATCATCAGACTGACCAGACAATTCATTGGCAATTTCAGAAAAATCACCCGTGGCTTCCAGATCTGCCTCGTCGAAAGCGAAAGCTGGATCAAGATTCTGATCCCTCATTTCCGATCCATCTTCATCGTGTAGATCCGCAGCATCGCTACTATCAAAGCCACGACTGATGCTGCCAGAGTCGCCGTCTTGCGCTGGCAAGAAGTCATTGTCGTCAAACTTGGAGCCGAATGAATCACCTGAGCCAATGGCAGATACTGCTACCGCGCCGCCGGCGTACATCGGATCGCCCGGTCGCAACTCGTCACCCATCGCGGCAATACCTGCCCAGTCAGGGTTGGATTCGCCACCAAAGCGTGCGTGAAAATCTCCCGCTGCCTGGTGGAAACCTTCGGCATTTCCTTGTGCATGGTAGGTCTGTAACAATTTGTGTAGGTATTCTGGCTGATTAGGCTTACGCTCGATTGCCTTCGTTAGTAGCTCTTCTGCCTGACCGTGCAGGCCGTAGGCGAGATAAACGTCGACCTCTGAGATGGTGTCATCTTTGTCCAGAGTGTCATCAGAAGTTGAATCTGCAACCGCCTGCGTTTCTGAACCGAATTCCTGACTGGTGTCAGCCATGTCATCGAAAGCACCGGTCGATGAGAATGTATCGTCGAGATGGTCCTTCTCACTGGCACCGGATGCCATGACTCCGCCAACAGCCGCCGTACCAGCGGCAGCCATACCCGCCGCTGCGCCGGCGCCACTCAATCCCTTACCTTCAGAGTCTGCTTGCTCAGCTTGGGAATGCCCCTCACTTTGCAAGTCTGCAGACTCACCCTCATCGATGAACTCGGCATCATCTTCAAAGTCGAGCATGGAATCATCGTCATCATCACGACGTTTCCGACGAAACAACAGAGTACCCAGCACACCCAGCAGACCGATGGCGCCAATGCCAGCAATCATCATGCGTTTCGGGTCGTTGAGAAAATCCTCGTACCACGTGGTCTGCCTGACCGGTGGTTCGGTGGCCCCTGCCGCCTCGGTATTTTCAGGATTCTCCGCATCCTCGTCCAGAAGCTCAACTTCTGAAAGCGTCTCGCCAGCTTCGGTCAATGCGTTCTTGCCTGTCTCACCAATTTCCTCGGCAGACTCACCTGCACCATCAGCAGCATTCGACATCGCTGTGGAAGCATCTGCGACAAGATCCTGCGCGCCGTCCGCAGCACTATCCGCCATATCGTCGGTATCAGCCGCATCCGCCATATCGGAGGCATCGGCAACCGCATCTTCAGCTGTGTCGAGTGCCTCGCTGTCTGCCAATGCCGCAGCCTCTTCCGCAGTTCGTGCATCCGCCAGCTGTGCTTCCAGTTGTGCTACTTCGTTCTGGCGCAAGGCTACCAACGCATCAAGGTTGTCTGTGGTGCTTTGCAACTCGCCAGCCTGATCGGACAGATCTTCTGACTGCAGACGCGTTGATGACAGCTCTTCCCTTGCGAGCTGAAGTTTGCGATTCAGCTCACCCAGTTGCTTGGCATCAGTATCAGCTGTTTCATCTGCCGTGGAACTGGCCGCCGTACTACCGGGAGCGTTATCTGCAACAATCTTGAGTTCGTCGCGATTGAGAATCTCGTCACGCGCATTGTCTAGAATAGCGCGCGCTTCCGCCGACAGGCCATCTGTCGCGTCTGCATCCAGTGAGGCTGTACTAATCTCTTCTCCCTGCTCATCAATCTGCTCATCGGAGTCTTGGGTGGCATTTGCAACCGTTGCAGTTGACGAGCTGGTATCGGGTGCCTGTGCAAGACGAGTGTCAGCATCGCCACGGATCTGGTCACGATATTCGCGCCACAACTGGTCTTGTTGACCAATAGCGGCAATCGCTTGAGTCTGTGTCAGGCGAGACGCCTCTTCGCTGTCAGGAATACGCAAGTTGGCGCCAGCCCTAACCAGATTGATGTTGTTATCAATGAAGGAAGATTCATTAGCCGCCAACAGCGCCATCATCATCTGTTGAACGGAGACACCAGGCAATTGATTGTTCCGAGCAATTTCAAACAGGGTGTCGCCCCGGCTTACCGTGACTTCGGTGTTGTCAGCACTATCGGCACCTGCGTTATCTGAAGCTGTAGGGGAGGGAGACAGATCATCCAGAGAAACGATGGTGGAACCATCGGATGAGGCATCAGTATTCTGCAGGGCAAGCTCACCGGATTGCGTATCGATGACGGCGTCATCCCCGATTTCTGCACCGGAATCCACTAATTCTACTTCGATAGCATTCGGATCAAACGATTCTCGAGCGGCTTGTTCACGTTGTTCGATGGCAACTGTGTTGGGTGCTTCGAGATCGGTCAATGACACAATCTCGCTGTCTCCCAGCGAAATAACCTCGCCACTACCACCTGGCGATGCGCCATCAAGTGACTCAAGAGTAACGATCTCTCCATCAGAAGCCGGAGTTCCGGTGTCGTTATCCAGACTTAGCAAATCAACTTCGACACCTGCGGATGGGTCTACGGTTCTTTCAATAGGGGTCGGGACCACCAGGGCGTCATCCCCACGCTGCACCAGCGCTGGCTGATCGGCTGTGGCGTTGCGATTAGTTGCACTAGGTGTCATGAACACAGGCGGATCGAGTAAAACGGTGTATTCCCGAACCATCCTTCCCTGAGGCCAGTCCACTTCCAGTAGAAAGTTAAGAAAGGGTTCGACAACCGGGCGTCCGCTTGCGATGCGTATGAAGGGCACCGGACCGCTGTTATCGATTGAGAAAGCCAGGTCAGTGAGCACGGTTGAGCGCTCCAACCCTGCCCGCGCAAAGGCTTGCTCGGATGCAAGCTGCACTATCATTCCATCCAATTCACCGGGTTTGACCGCGGTGAGCCTGATCTCGGCGTCCATTGGTTGATTCAGCGCTGAGCGCATCTCTATCTCACCCAAGCCAAGCCCGAAGGCTCCACCGGAGGCGAGAGCCAGACTTACTGCTGCAGCCGTTGCTAGTTTTCGCACGTATTGAGTCCCACTCAGTCGAACAATTCAATGTTGGCAGCGCCGAAAACTAGCTGCCTCGAACCGTTCGAAGTTAACTGTAACAACACTATCTATAGATCAATTATCGCATCTATTCATCTATAGATCAGCGTTTACAAGTAGTCTTGGATGAGACATTCAGCGATCTGGATGCTGTTTAGCGCAGCACCTTTACGTACATTGTCAGAAACTACCCATAAATTCAGGCCATTTTCAACGCTGATATCTTCACGAATCCGCCCAACAAAAACTGCGTCAGTTCCGGCTGACTCAGTCACGGCAGTGGGGTATCCCCCATCCTTTCGCTCATCCATTACTACCACTCCTGGTGCTGAGTTGAGCAATTCTCGGGCCTGATCTGCCGTTACAGGCTTACGTGTTTCGATATGAACCGCCTCAGAATGGCCGAAAAACACCGGAACACGCACGCAGGTGGGGTTAACAGCGATTGATGAGTCCTCCATTATCTTGTGAGTCTCCCAGACCATTTTCATTTCTTCCTTGGTATAACCATTTTCCTGAAAGTCATCGATATGTGGCAAAACGTTAAATGCTATCTGTTTTGGATACACTGACGGTTCCGCCGACAAACCATTCAACAGCTTCGAGGTTTGCCCCGCCAGCTCCTCAATCGCATCTTTTCCCGTCCCGGAAACTGCCTGATAGGTGCAAACGTTAACTCTTGTAATTTCGAACGCATCGTGCAGCGGTTTTAACGCCACCAGCATTTGAATGGTCGAACAATTGGGATTAGCGATAATATTAGTCGCCTTGTAACCGGCAATGGCATGAGCATTCACCTCAGGCACGATCAATGGCTTGTCGTCGTCGTAGCGGTACTGCGACGTGTTATCGATAACAATGCACCCCGCAGCCGCAGCCTTCGGCGCATAGATCTTCGAGACCGATGCACCAGGTGAGAACAACCCAATTTGTACCTGACTGAAATCAAAGGTATCCAAATTCTGTACAACCAGCTGCTTGTCGCCAAAGGCCACGCGCTTACCAGCCGATCGCGAACTAGCCAACGGATAAAGCTTGCCGACCGGAAAATTCCGCTCCGCCAGAATTGACAGGATCGTTTCACCTACCGCGCCCGTGGCACCCACTACCGCGATATCGTAGGTCTTGCTCATGCATTTGCTCCTGACTTCAGCGCCGCCAGTACAGCGTCGCCCATCTGCGTCGTACCGACGACCTTCTCCTGACTCTTTCCGGTGGCGATGTCACGGCAACGAAAGCCATCGGCAATAACTGCAGATACCGCAGCTTCCACCGCATCTGCCGCTGCAGTTTCGTTCAATGTGTATCGAAGCATCATGGCGATCGAAAGAATGGTGGCCAACGGATTGGCAATACCCTGTCCGGCAATATCAGGAGCAGACCCGTGTATCGGTTCGTACATACCCTTGCCATCCTTGTCCAGTGACGCAGAGGGCAACATGCCGATGGAACCGGTCAGCATGGCTGCAGCATCCGACAGAATGTCACCAAAAATATTACCGGTGACCACTACGTCAAATTGCTTGGGTGCACGAATCAGCTGCATGGCAGCGTTATCCACATACAGATGACTAAGCTCGACATCCGGATAGCTCTTGGCCACATCAATGACCACTTCGCGCCAGAGCTCTGACACCTCCAGTACATTGGCCTTGTCTACCGAACAAAGGCGCGATTGCCGCTGACGCGCTATTTCAAAACCACGGATGGCGATACGGCGAATTTCGGACTCACCGTAAACCATTGTATTAAAGCCAAAACGTTCGCCATCGCGCTCCTCAAAACCTCGAGGCTCACCAAAATACAAACCGCCGGTCAGTTCACGCAGGATCATGATGTCCAGACCGGCAACCAGCTCTGGCTTGAGAGATGAGGCATCAGCCAGTTCCGGATACAGCAGCGCCGGACGCAGATTGGCGAACAGACCCAACTCCGAACGTAACCTCAACAACCCACGCTCTGGACGAAGCTCACGCGGTGCCTTGTCATATTGGGGGCCACCGATAGCGCCTAACAAAATGGCATCGGCCTGACGACAAGCTTCCAGCGTACTGTCGGTCAGCGGATTCTGGTGCTCATCGTATGCTGCACCACCAAACTGACAGACCTCTGTGGCCAGACCCAGATCATGTTGCCGATTAACCTCTTCAAGTATTTTCTGGCCTTCGGCAATTATTTCCGGGCCAATACCGTCGCCGGGCAGAACGACAATCTTGCGTGCTTGAGACATGCGAATGGATCCTGATAAATTCATGAAGTAATAACGTGAACTTCGGCTTGCTCGATGACAGCCTCTTCCGCTCTGGCCTGCTCGTACCAGTCCATGAGAGGCGGGTCTTCCAGTGTTCGTTTGACGTAGCGTTGCGAGAGAGCCGGTAGTTTGATCTGATAGGTCTTGAAGCGACTCGCTACGGGTGCAAACATGGCGTCGGCCACCGTGTAGTGGTCGAACAACCAAGGCCCATCGCTTTGTTGCAACGCATCTTCAAACAACTGAACGATGCGGTTGATATCAATCTGCACATCCAAGGTGGGTACAAAACCGTCCACAATGCGTCGGCAATTCATCGGCATGGCCTTTCGCATGGCGCTAAAGCCTGCATGCATCTCCGCACTCATGGCCCGAGCACGTGCGCGATCGTCTGCACGTTCAGGCCACAAAGGCCGATCAGTGACCTTGTCTGCAATGTACTCACAAATTGCCAGAGAATCCCACAATACTAACGGACCATCGTGCAACACGGGTACACGCTTTGCAGGGCACCATTGCTCTATCAGCGCAGCACCCTCATCCGTGAACAGGGAGACGTTGACCTCTTCAAAGTCCAGCTGTGCATGGTGCATCAGTATCCATGGGCGCAGCGACCACGATGAATAATTCTTGTTGCCCAGAACCAGTTTCATGATGCCGGTGTGTCGAATAGCCAGGGCGCGTTCTTGCGTCGTGACACTTCGTACTCTTCAATACGAAACCGCTGTTGCAATGTCAGCTCAATGTCGTCGAAGCCATTGAGCAGACAGTGCTTTCGGAAACTGTCCACGTTGAACGGGTACACCTGACCACTGGGTGTTGTGACCGTCTGCGCTTCCAGGTCGATATCCAGCTGATACCCTTCAGACGCCTCACATTCAGCGGCCATTGATTCAACGATGGCCTTGTCCAGCACGATGGGCAACAAACCAGACTTGAATGAATTGTTGTGGAAGATGTCCGCGAAACCCGGGGCTATTACAGAGCGTATGCCGAAGTCATCCAGTGCCCACACAGCATGCTCACGTGACGAGCCGCAACCGAAGTTCTCACCAGCCAGTAAAATCTGCGCACCATCATATCGAGGCTTGTTCAGTATGAATTCAGAGTTGGGCTGTCGCGTCGAGGAGTCCTGACCGGGATACCCTGCATCAAGGTATCGCCACTCATCGAACAGGTTCACACCAAATCCCGATCGCTTGATCGACTTCAGAAACTGCTTCGGAATGATGGCATCAGTATCAACGTTGGCGCGCATCATAGGCACGGCAAGGCCACGCATTGTGGTAAATGATTTCATGGCTGACTCCTCTTAGAAATTGCGCACATCAACGAAATGACCGGCGATGGCAGCCGCTGCCGCCATGGCAGGACTGACCAGATGGGTTCTGCCACCGTGCCCCTGACGCCCTTCAAAATTTCTGTTGGACGTTGACGCACAACGTTCGCCTGGCTCCAGCCGATCAGCGTTCATGGCAAGACACATGGAACAACCAGGCTCACGCCATTCAAAACCTGCATCGATAAACAGCTTGTCAAGTCCTTCCGACTCAGCCTGCTTCTTGACCAGACCGGAACCGGGTACAACCATGGCCTGCTTCACGCTATCAGCCACTTTGCGGTCTTTGATAACAGCCGCCGCTGAACGCAGATCCTCAATTCGTGAATTGGTGCAAGAACCGATAAACACGCGATCCAGCTTGATATCTGTCAGCAGCAGCGCCGGTTGCAGATCCATGTACTCGAGCGCTCGCTCATAACCTTCGCGTTTTGCAGCATGCTGATCAGCGGCAGGATCAGGAACTATCCCATTAACGGAGGTCACCATCTCAGGTGAGGTACCCCAGGAGACCTGCGGCTCAATGGCCGCAGCGTCCAGACGAACGACTTCGTCAAACACAGCATCGTCGTCACTCTGCAAATCCTGCCACGCCACCACAGCAGCATCCCATATCTTTCCAACGGGTGCGAACGGGCGACCATTCAAATAGTCGATAGTAGTGTCGTCCACGGCAATCATGCCAGCTCGGGCGCCTGCCTCGATAGCCATGTTGCACACACTCATACGCCCTTCCATGCTTAACGCACGGATGGCATCACCACCAAATTCAATCGTACAACCCGTGCCACCTGCGGTACCGATCTTGCCAATTATAGCGAGCACAATGTCTTTCGCGGTGACACCGGGGCCAACCTCACCATCCACACTGATCAGCATGTTGCGCGATTTCTTTTGCAGCAAGGTTTGCGTGGCCATGACGTGCTCCACCTCAGAGGTACCAATGCCAAAGGCCAAGGCACCAAAAGCGCCGTGAGTTGAGGTGTGCGAATCTCCGCAGACCACCGTCATGCCCGGCAGTGTGGCACCTTGCTCAGGCCCAATGACGTGCACGATGCCTTGACGCAGATCATTCATCTTGAACTCAACCACACCAAATGCTTCGCAGTTGGCATCCAGCGTTTCCACTTGTAGCCGCGATACAGGATCCTCGATACCGTTGGCACGATCCGTCGTGGGAACATTATGATCGGCAACGGCCAGCATGGAACTGGTTCGCCATGGCTTTCGGCCTGCCAGCTGAAGACCTTCGAAGGCTTGCGGGGAGGTCACTTCGTGCACTAGGTGTCGGTCTATATAAAGTAGCACCGTGCCTTCATCCTGCTGATGCACAACGTGGGCGTCCCACACTTTGTCGTATAACGTCTTGCCTGCCATATGCATCAGCCTCTTGAGTACTTTCCCGGGCCTACAGTTTATCGACCTTGCACGAATTACTCAAATTCATATTGATTATCAGCAGCATTCCATGTTGGAATACCAGGATGGACCTTCCCTCTCTCAAGGCGTTCGTCGCTGTTGCAGAAACTGCCTCGTTCTCTCGAGCCGCAGAACAACTGTTCATGACGCAGCCTGCCATCAGCAAGCGCATAGCTGCCCTGGAAGACGATCTGGCAGTCCCATTGTTTGATCGGCTCGGAAGAACCATTCAACTAACCGAAGCAGGTCAGAAATTCCTCACAAGTTCACGGCGCATACTGGCCGATATTGCTGTCAGTCGTGAAGAGGTCTTGACACTGTCAACACATATTGGTGGTCACTTGCGGCTCGCCACCAGTCATCATGTTGGCATTCACCGCTTGCCTCCTGTGCTCAAGGCATTCACGCAAGCCTATCCGCAAGTTGAACTGGATCTGTTGTTCATGGATTCCGAACTGGCCTGCGCGGAAGTTGCCAACGGCCGTATCGAGCTCGCCGTGGTGACGTTGCCTGACAACCTTGAAGGCTCTCTTCTCACGCGCCTGGTGTGGCCAGACCCCTTGAGCATCGTCTGCGCAAAGGATCATCCGCTTGTCGTTGAAATGGCTCAATCACCCTCGTTACCGGCAGCACGACTCGGACATCACAATGCAGTGCTTCCCGCACGAGGCACGGTGACCCGATCGATACTGCTCGACGCGCTGAGACCATTCAACGTTGCCGTGGAAACAACACTGGAAACCAATTATCTGGAAACCATCAAGATGATGGTGTCAGTGGGTCTGGGATGGAGCGCACTACCTGTCAACATGATTGATCACGAGATTTGTGCAGTACCGGTCAACAAGCTCAACATGCAACGACAGCTGGGATCGGTCTGTCTGAAGGGTCGGACCCTGTCTCGTGCAGCCACCGCTTTCATGAAGCTACTACCGCACGAATCGCTCTCGTGAATGCGTCCGTCAACACTGGGTCTACCTGACTACGGAACAACAGCCTCAATCAAATACGGCCCTTGCTGTTCCAAAGCCTGTGCAAGAGCCTCTCGGAAATCAGCCACAGTGTCCACGCGACTGCCCGCCACGCCCATGCCGCTTGCCATGGCGGTCCAGTCCAGCGTAGGACGATCCAGCTCCATCATGTCCATGGCTACCTGACCACTCTCGGCCTGCACGTTATCGAGTTCGTGCTTGAGAATCGCGTAGCTGCTGTTGGCAAAAATAATGGTAGTGATATTCAGCTTCTCACGCGCTTGCGTCCAGAGTGCCTGTAACGAATACATGCCACTTCCATCTGCTTGCAAGGTGACTACTTTCCTATCAGGGCACGCTATGGCTGCCCCGGTTGCGGTGGGCATGCCACCACCTATTGAACCCCCACACACCTCCAGCCAGTCATGCGCTGCCGATGTCGCCATCAGAGTGCTTGGCCAATAGCCCGACGTTACAGCCTCGTCAACGACGATGGCATTCTCAGGCAGCTGATTGGCCAAGATGGCACCAATGGCTTCTGCGCTAAGTGCTGCGTCTTCTGGTTCATCATGGCGCTGCCGCTGTTGCAATCTCGGCATCAGATCCTGAGCGTTCAAGGCCTGCACAAGATCGCTCAGTGCCTGCACGCCATTATCGTGCATTGCTGCCAGCTCGTGTACTGTTGCATTCTCCGAAAACAGCTGACTAGGCTTGTCGGGATAGGCAAAAAATCCGACAGGTGGCTTGGCACACACGGTAACAATGTGCCGGAATCGCGCAAGCAGCTTGATAGCAGGATCTATCGGGTAAGGAATCTCCATAACCGTCACGCGCCCTGCACCGCGTTGGAGACGAGCCTTGAATGTTTCTGCCACCACCGTTGCGTTGCAACGTTGAGCGATTCTATCGCCAAGCTCAAGACCTTCAGCGTGTAGGCAATGCCCACCCAGAACGATACAGACATCTTCTGCGTTATCAGCTGCAGCCATTAGCGTTTGCGCCATTGTTTCTATGTGCTCAGCAAGTACACGGTTGCCACCCGACATAGCGGTATCTGTAGGCTCCATCGTCGCATCATCAGGTTGGTCGGCCGCATCCCATGCCGTATTGGCTGGAAGAATCAATGTAGCTATGTGTCCCGGATGCCGTCTTGCTTGATTGACAGCTTCAGTACCAGCCGCTGACAGTGCTGATGCGCTTGTGGGGGTGCCCACCCAATGCGATACCGGCGCGGCAATGCCTTGTATATCAGAGGTTAGCGGTGCATCGTATTGAATATGATGTAACGCATGCTCACCAACCACGTTGACAACCGGCGTCCACGCCTTTCGGGCGTTGTGCAGGTTAGACAATCCATTAGCAAGCCCAGGCCCTGTGTGCAACAAAGTGACAGCAGGTTTGCCGGCCATTCGGGCGTACCCGTCTGCCGCGCCAGTAACTACCGTCTCATGCAGCCCCAACACACACCGTAACCCGGGCACTTTGTCCAGAGCCGCTACAAAATGCATCTCTGATGTACCGGGATTTGCGAAACAGACATCAATTGCATTCGCGACCAGTGAGCGAACCAGACTCTCGGCGCCATTCATCGCAGGTTGTTCACTATCATGGAAAGCTTTTCTCTATGTATTGTCACTAACAGGCCTTACTTGAAACAGTCGCGCAGCAGACAGCCTTGCTCTGCAAAGTACCACACGCTGTTACTGTTCGCGATGCTGGGAAATTTACACGTCAATGGCAGGTTGCCTGACGTCCAATGACTTGTAGAATAGTCACGTCCTTATTGAACACCGGCTCCCCATGACACCTCTTAAATGGCTGATCGTACTGATCCTGTCCGTAGTGATGCTTGCGGCCGCGGTCGGTTTTGGTCGCTGGGCAGAGTCTGTTAATCCCGGGGGCATTACCGAGCCGGTTACCACAGCAAACACACCCGGCACCCAGACCCCATCGGAACCGGTGACAAAAGACTCCAGAGACGCTTTTACATTCGGTGCCTCGATAGGGTTGCTTGCGGCATCGCTGCTCTATGCCACTTTCGCCATTGCTCTGCTGATCAGAGCCAAAAGTACAGGCCGGGCACCCGATCAACTGACCTACTGGATCGCAGGACTCGCGGGGGTCGGACTGGCATTGTCATATCTGGTAGACGATTATTTTTATTGACTCAATAGCGTCTAGTCTGGCTCCGATAGGTGGCAGGAGTCACAGATCTTTCAAATCAACGCTTTGCCATTGAAAAGCCTCTGTCAAATGCCGATAGGTAGGTACGGCGTGCGGCCTGCATCACGTTGACTGATGTCAGCTCAATGGTTGATGTTGTACTCATCGCTTGCGGAAAATTCAAGGATGGCAAAGGCCTGATTATCAAGAATTCCTAGCGGTACCAGATTGAGGTTGAATCAAGGCTGGCCGTCATACAATACCGGTATGTCGGCCGGCCTCAGCCCTCGGGTAGTTTCAGTGCTTGCGTCAAAGCTTGACGGCATTACTTGCGTACCTGAATTGACCGCATACCCCATTTCACACGTGTCACTTGTTTAGCGAGCTTCAGTGCTCCCTCCCGCTACAAATCCAACAATCATTTGTAGCGCCATGCCTCGGCCTATAGCGGCCACCGGATCTCAATGTGCAACAGGGGCAATCTTATGCGCTTGTACCATCGCAAGTGAGTTTTCAGCAGGCAACACATCAAGCAATCCACGAAATACCAAGCAGAACGCGCGCCAACGACGAGTGGCAGAATTTTTCAATACCCTATCGCCGAGACGCTGGTTGCTGTTACCGAAAGCTTGATGCATGATCGCGACAGTGAACAGCAGTCAGGAGCAAAAAGTGTCGCAATGGTCCAACGAAATAGAAGCCCTGAATCCGGCAGTGGATTACGAACGCATCTACTTCTTGCTCAGCGCCTGTGAATTTTCGTGGGATATTGAAAAAGCCTTGGAGTTTGCTCTTTTTCGCACGTATGCAGTGCCCTCAATATCAGGGTTGTTGTCTCTCACGGGAGAGTTTCGTGACCACTCGCGCAAGCGGTACGATGATACAGAGTTGCTGATGTCAGAGGTCAGCGAAAACGGTCTGGAAAGCGAACGGGGTAAGACTGCAGTGTCTCGAATAAACGCCATGCATAATCGGTATCGCATATCCAACGATGACATGCTGTACGTGTTGTCTACCTTTGTTGTAGAACCTGTTCGCTGGCTGGAAAATTTTGGCAAGCGTGCCATGACGCACAAAGAGATTGATGCCTGTGTTCACTACTATCGTGCACTGGGCTCAAGGATGGGTATTCAGGACCTTCCGGAAACCTTTCAGGCATTCACGGATTACAATCTACAGTTTGAGGAAACACATTTTCGCTTTGCTGAATCTAACGCTGAAATTGCATCCTTGACACGCGACCTGCTGATATCGATGCATGTCCCAACACCGCTGGTACCCGTGTGTCGCCCTGTCGTGCACGCACTATGTGACACACCACTTCGCACTGCAATGGGATTCACAGAACCACCGCACTGGCTGCAGCGTGCTCTAATCCTCGTATTGGATACCCGAGCAGGAATGCTGCGCCTACTTCCCGCGCGTCGCCGCCCTCGACTTATAACAGCGCGTCGCCGCCCTAGCTACCCATTTGGGTATCGGATATCTGAACTAGGCACATTCAAGCAAGACAACAACTCGAACTGATGCAAACAAACCAGTCCAGTCGCGTTGAAGCCTGCGTTCTCAGGCGTTGTGCCAATGGTGAGCGTGTAACCCTATGCCAAACAGGAAGGCATCGTTGTTGCAGCAGCAGGTAGCGAGAAAACAGGGGTAGCTTACCGCCCACCTTAGAACCAGATCGCAGTTTGTTTATGGTGTACTGATCTAGCCCACTTACTGTGTAAGCAACACCAAGTTATGCCATGAAATCAGGATCATGACGTCGCACAATGGGTTGGGGTTAAGCCAGACACTTTCCTAAACAGGCTGATGACACGAACCACGATAGCAACTGTCGACATTGCAGCCATTGTATTATCAAAAGAGACACGTGCTAAGTCCATCTTAAGGCAGACACATCAATATGAATGCAGTAAGCGCACGAGGAGCAATCATCAGTGAATATTGAGATCAGTATCGGGGATCGTCTGGTTGGACCAGACCATCCGTGTTTCATCATTGCTGAGATGTCGGGCAATCATGGGCAGGATTATGACCGCGCACTGAAAATTGTTCATGCCGCAGCTGAGGCAGGTGCCGATGCAGTGAAAATGCAAGCCTATACAGCAGATACCATAACGTTGGCGCACGACGGACCAGATTTTAAGATTTCAAAGGATAACAGCTGGGCAGCATACAACACGCTTCACGAACTTTATCAGACAGCCTACACGCCTTGGGAATGGTTCGAGCCTTTGATCAATGAAGCAAACTCACTGGGTATGGAAGCCTTCTGTTCTGTCTTCGATCACACGTCCGTCGATTTTCTGGAGGCCATTGGCACCACGGTATATAAGATCGCTGCTCCTGAAATAACTGATATCCCGTTACTGCGCAAAGTGGCATCCACCGGAAAACCCGTCATTCTATCTGCAGGATTGGCTACTCAGGAAGATCTGCAACTGGCGGCAAATACCCTTTGTACTGCTGGATGCAATCAGTTTGTCATATTGAAGTGCACCTCAGAGTATCCAGCACCCATTGAGCAGGCGAACCTTCGAACCATAAAGCACATCAGCGACACTTTCAATTGTCTTGGTGGCCTGTCAGATCACACAGTGGATACAGCGGTGTCCGTGGCTGCTGTCTGTGTCGGAGCCAGTGTTATCGAGAAGCACTTTACGCTGGACTCAACTGAGACAGTCGATAGCTTTTTCTCACTTCAACCAGCAGCTTTCAGCCATATGGTGTCGCAGATTCGAATTGCAGAGCAAGCACTTGGGACAGTCAGCTATGAAGTACCCGGACATAAGTCTGGTACTGCCAATGGACGCCGCTCACTGTACGCTAGCAGAGCGATCAAGACTGGCGAGCCCTTTACCGCAGAAAACGTGCGATCAGTGCGACCTGTTCATGGTCTGCATCCCAAACACTGGGATAGATTGATGGACTGCAAAGCGCAACGTGATATCGGTTTCGGTGACCGCTTGTGCGAACAAGACCTGTACGGACAAAGCACCGCATACATTACAGAGCCGCATCTATAGAAAATCAATAACTACCCTCTTCGTCCAAGCCGAAGCAGTAGCTGCGAACGATGCCGGGCAGACACCTGGTTGCTTGATGATGACGTTCCGATGAGAGACTATCTACTGTCAAACTGACAGCTCTAGCTGCGGTTCAGCACCGTATCGTTATCGTTAACTACCTCGACACGCCAAACGACTATGCGATGTCCCATATATATGATCGAGACTAGACTTGAGGATTTCCAAGCCTTCTTCGAGAGTATCTTCTTCGATAGTCAGAGGTGCGAGGAACTTGAGAACCTGCCCTTCTGAACCGGCAGTTTCAATCATGAGCCCACTGGTAAAGCAGTGTGCGGCAACCGCTCCCGCTAATTCGCCTGATGGTAATGCCAGACCTCTGATCATTCCACGCCCGCGCAAGGATACTCCATCAAACTCGCCGGCAAGCTTTCGTAAACCAGACTCTGCTGCCATACAATTACTCTTCAGTGTGCTCTTGAAGCTATCGTCTTTCCAGTTTCTCAGCAGCGTATCGCCCGCAACAAACGCAAGTTGATTACCACGAAAAGTTCCAGTGTGCTGACCTGGTTGCCATACATCCAGAGAAGGTTTGATTAGCAATAGAGACAGTGGAAGGCCACCCCCGATTGACTTCGACACACAAACGATATCAGGCACAATGCCGGATTGTTCAAAGCTGAAAAAATCACCTGTGCGCCCATTACCAGCTTGAATGTCGTCCACTATCAAGGCAATATCATAGTCGTCACATAGCACCCTTATGTCTTTCAACCACTGTGCGCTAGCAACGTTTATACCTCCTTCAGCCTGAACCGACTCTAGAATGAGAGCAGCCGGCGTAGGCAAACCACTGCTGTTATCCTCAATCAACCTGCGAAGCTGTACCGCTGTATTTGAACCATCTCCATAGTAGTTATCAAACGGGTGAAAGGTAACGTTCTGCCGCGAACCATAGTGGCTATCATGGTAGTACTCATTGCCAGTCAATGCTAGAGCACCCAGGCTATGGCCATGATAGCCGTTGGTGAAACTTACGATGTGTGATCGTTGTTTAGCTTTTTTCGCAAGCTTGATAGCGGCTTCGACAGCGTTAGCACCGGTAGGACCAGTAAACTGAACTTTGTAATCAAGCCCACGGGGTTTGAGGATGATGGATTCCAGTGATTCCAGAAACCCTATTTTTGCAGTCGTGGCCATATCCAGACCGTGCATCAAGCCATCAGCAGACAAATACTCAAGCAGAGCGGCCTTGACCGCGGGATTGTTGTGCCCGTAGTTCAGTGCGCCAGCACCTGCGAAAAAATCTATGTACGCACGACCATTCTCGTCGGTGACACGTGCATTACGCGCAGACTCGAACACTGCCGGAAATGAGCGGCAATATCCCCGCACATTCGACTCTAGCTTAAGGATGGTTTGCATAGGTGTCTTGGTAATGGTTCCGTTAGCAGATAACTGTAGTCAGTTCCAGAATCTGATTTACAGCGACATTATATCTAATCGACCCTCCTCCGATTACCGTGATTGCTAAAGGTCCAGAATGTGACTCACTTCTTAACTGTTGGACACATTCACCTAGCAACAATTCACTTTTGGCAACATGCGAATGGCTTGACAAAGCACGTTTATGCGCAGGCCACCTCGACTTTTGCCAACATCTATGCAGCTCGTTGCCAGGTCCACGATGGTTACGAGGCCGTGTCACGCATTTTAGTTCCTTATTACCCCGTTTCACCACCACACTCGTAAAAGCGATCAATGGCCATGCCTGTGATATGTTCTCACCTGAAGCAGGCTGACAAGCGTATCTTGTAGGGTTCTCTTGCGGCGGGATCAGCAGCTAAAAGACTTCATATTTTCCATTGAAAATTGCGCCACAGATTTCGCTTTAAACGTGCGTGCGCGGGGAACTGCGGCAACGACGGCCACTTTATTACTTTAACCCTGGTGATGCATAAAATTTCGGCCTAGGCGGCCCCTCTCAGAACCGCTTCACCGCTTCTATAGCAGCTTCTGGACTCGAAATTTTATGCATCACCAGGGTTCACTCAACATTTAAAGATTGGTGTACGTCAAAACGGAATGTCTTCATCAAAGTCCGCACCCGTCGTCATGGTCGTCGATGACGACGATGAAGCAGGCGTGGTAGATGCTGGTCGCGACTGAGCACCGCCACCGCTATCGCTATCGCTATCGCTATCGCCATCATCACCAGAACCACCACCTTCACCCGCTCGCGAAATACGCCATGCCTGAAGGTTGGTAAAGTATTTTCCATTCCACTCGCGACCGCGCAGATCGAATTCCACCTCGACGCTCTCGCCTTCGGAAAAGTCATCGATGAGCGTGCATTTATCCTGTACCAGTTGAAACGCAACCATCTGTGGATACTGCCCATCGGCCACTTCAATGACGAATTGACGCACCTGGAAGGATGCACCCTTGGTTTCGCTATCGAAAATCTTTTCTATCTTGCCTTCGGCCTTGTAGCCCATCGTATACCTGCTTGTATTGTCAGTGAGTAAAGAGCCTGAAAAACTGCTCTATCATTGTTTCAGTGCGTGTCAGGCAAGTCACGCTTCTGACACGTCTGTTTATACTTGCTTGTTCCGCAATTCGACTTCAGGGTTTACGCCTCGGCCGGAATGATCGGCGTTATGCTGGTCACATCCGCATTCTGTGCTCGGTGACGTAACGCATGATCAACCAGCACCAGCGCCAGCATTGCCTCGGCGATGGGCGTGGCTCTGATACCCACGCAAGGATCGTGACGACCAGTGGTTATCACTTCAATATCATTACCGCTGATATCAACGCTTCTGCCGGGTATCCGAACACTGGATGTTGGCTTGAGAGCCAGAGCTGCAGTAATGCTCTGTCCTGAAGAAATTCCCCCGAGTACACCACCTGCCTCGTTAGATAAAAAACCCTGACTGGTAATCTCGTCGCGGTGCTCCGTGCCTCGCTGGGTAATGCAGCCAAAACCGGCACCCACCTCAACACCTTTGACCGCGTTGATGCTCATGAGACCGTGAGCGATATCGGCATCGAGCCGATCAAATACAGGTTCGCCCCATCCTACCGCAACGTTATCGGCCTGCACATTCACCTTGGCACCAATGGAATCGCCATCCTTGCTTAGCTGTTTCATGTAGGCCTCGAGCTCAGGCACTTGAGCCGCGTTTGGCCAGAAAAAAGCATTATTGCCAATCTCGTTCCAGTCAAACTGTGATCGGTCCAGCTCAATCGGACCTAACTGAGAAAGGTAGCCACGGATGTGGACACCACCCAGAGACGGTTGCGCCAGCGCAATTTTAGCAACAGCACCGGCAGCAACTCGCATGGCTGTCTCACGAGCAGAAGACCGACCTCCGCCTTTGTAATCCCGGAACCCGTATTTCTGCTGGTAGGTGTAATCCGCATGCGCGGGTCGGAATTGCTCTTTGATTTTGTCGTAGTCGCGAGAGCGCTGATCGGTGTTGCGAATGAGCAGACCAATAGGCGTACCGGTAGTCAAACCCTCGAAGACGCCAGACAGGATCTCGACTTCATCGGCTTCACGACGCTGAGTGGTATAGCGGCTCTGGCCAGGTTTTCGCCGGTCCAGATCGCGTTGCAAGTCATCGCTCGACAACGGCAACCCTGGCGGACACCCGTCTACGATACAACCCAATGCTGGACCATGACTTTCACCAAAGGTTGAGACGGTGAAAAGCTTGCCAAATGTATTACCTGCCATAGGGCAGAGTATACAGCTCTCGTACCCTGCTGGCTGAATCTGAAGCGGGATTTGAACCGTTACAGTTCTACGCTTTCGCGTTAACTCACCCTTTCCACATCCTGAACATTGCGCAACTGCCTGATTTTGTCCATGACCGTCGCCAGTTCTCCAGTATTGGAGATGTGTAAACCGATCCGCATATCGGCCACTTGCTCTGACTGGTCTGTTAGCGTGTTTACCGATACGACATCCACGTTCAGCGTGGACAAGGCCGTAGAGACATCTCGCAGCAATCCTTGTCGATCATAGGCCGTTATGTGTATCTCGACATGGTAGCGACTGGTGTCATCGTCGCCCCAATTGACGTCAATGAGCCGCTCTTGTTCCCCAACTCGCAAGTTCAGTATATTACTGCAATCGGCTCGATGAATCGTCACGCCTTTACCGCGTGTGATGAACCCCACGATGCTGTCCGGTGGAACCGGCTGACAGCACGGCGCAATCTGAGTCAACAGATTACCCACGCCGCGCACGTGAATGGCACCGGCTGTAGAATCCGACTTGATGGGCTTGACCAGCGTATCAACGCGCTTTCGTAGCGGCTCCGCCAACTGGTCAATCGCGCCTGCAATCTGCGCAACCGTGACCTCGTTGCGACCAATTGCCGCGAACAGATCGTTCTGCTTTTCGTACTTCAGGCGCTTGACCATAGTATCAATAGCCACGGCGCTGGCTTTGAAACGTTTCAACTCGCGATCAAGAATGGCTCTGCCATCGATCAGGTGCTGATCATGATCCTGTTGATTGAACCAGGCACGCACTTTCCCACGAGCCCGGCTGCTGTTGATATAACCCAGCGACTTGTTTAGCCAGTCGCGACTTGGGGAAGGCTCACGTGTAGTGAGCACTTCAACTTGATCGCCATTGTTGAGCACGTACGTTAACGGCACAATGCGACCATTGATTTTTGCCCCTCGACAACGGTGCCCTATCTCGGAATGTATATGGTAGGCAAAGTCCAGCGATGTGGATCCGTTACTCATGTCTATGACCTCGCCCTTCGGGGTAAATACATAAACGCGCTGAGAATCCAGCTGTTGTGAAAAACCCTCTATCAGGTATTCATCATCACTGTCTTCCAGTAATTGCCTCAGCGCGTTAATACCTTTCTGCAGATTGAGATCTACCGGACTACCTTCTTTATAAGCCCAGTGTGCTGCAACGCCGTTTTCTGCATCATCATCCATAGCGCGTGTGCGGATCTGTATCTCCACAGGCTTGCCCGCAGGGCCTATTACCGCGGTATGCAAGGAGCGATAGCCATTGTCTTTAGGGTTGGCAATGTAATCGTCGAACTCGCGGCTGATCGGTTGCCAGATGCTGTGTGCAATCCCCAGAACGCCGTAGCACTGCTGAAGATCGTCTACCAGCACACGCACTGCCCTCACGTCGAACAGGTCACTGAACTCAATACGCTTGTCGCGCATTTTCTTCCAGATACTGTAGATGTGTTTAGGCCGCCCGAACACTGCAGCATTGCTGACACCGTCTGCGACAACCTGATGATCAAGCTCGGCTACGAAATCCTTGATGTAGGTTTCCCGCGACGCCCGATTTTCCTCAAGTGCCGTGGCAATCCGCTTGTAGGCAATCGGATCCACTATGCGAAACGCAATATCCTCCAACTCCCATTTCAACTGGCCCAGTCCTAGGCGGTTTGCCAGCGGTGCGTAAATGGTCAGTGTCTCCTGAGCCACTGAAACGCTTTTGGGAGAGTCAGACTTTTTCAGTGCATACAAACGCTGCGTTCTGTAAGCCAGCTTGACCAGCACCACGCGCACATCTTCTACGACTGACAGCACCATGCGTCTGAGCGTCTCAGCCTGATCGCCTGAACCGAATACGTCACTGATCGTCAGCTTATTAAGCCACCGAACACCTTCGGTCAGTTTGACAATCTCCTGACCGTAGTTTTCGCGAATAAATTCAAGCGAGTAATGCTCTGCCGACACATCTGTCCCGAACAAAGCCGCAACAATGATAGGTGTATCCGCCCGCATGGACTTGAGCTGCGCCGCAACGTGCAGTGGCGTTGGATAATTAGTACTCTGATCCTTGATTGACCAGCAATGCTCAACCGCGCGCCTGATAATCAGAGCCTGCGTGCGGGTACAACCCTCACTCAGGTAATCCTGCGAAGACTCAAGAGTACCAAAGGCGTTCTCATCTGCGCTGAATGTATGTTTCACGTTGTTGGCAACTGTTACGCGAAGCGATCAAAGAGAATTAATTGGCATGGCGCAGCGCCACGACAGGCGGTGTGTATAGAACCCGACGCGTAGCCAGATAGCCGGCTGTGGCTATACCAAAAGATCCTCCAAAAATTCCGATAGTCCATAACCAAAAGTTCAGGTGAAAGGGAAGCTCAAAAACGAACTGGCTTAGCGACCATGCTATGACGGAGGCAAATACCGCTGCCAACAGTCCAGCAATAGCGCCAAGGATGGCGAATTCTGCAATAACAGCTTCACGCAACTGTTTGTGCGAAGCTCCCAGTGCACGCAACAATGCTGACTCCCTGATGCGCTCTCCCTGACTGCTTTGAACAGCGGCCAGCAAAACGCAGAAGCCCGCCAGAAGTGTGAACAGGAACACGTATTCTACCGCTAAAGAAGCTCGATCCATCAATGACTTCACACGCGTGATAATTGCACCAATATCGAGCGTGGCAATGCCTGGAAACTCTCGTACCCACCCCGTTGTGGCGCTGGCAAAGTCCTTATCGGTATTGAAGCTCGTAACATAGGTAGCCGGTAGTCCCTGCAGCATGGCGGGTGATGACACCGCGAAAAAATTTACCTGAAACGATTCCCAGTCCACAGCGCGCCAGTTGGCAATGGTGGCAGTTGTTTCTACGCCAGCACTCTTGAACGTCAACGTATCTCCTATCGCAAAGCCGTTCTCTTCGGCCCACCCCTGTTCAATTGACAACAAAGCTGGTGCACTGCCATCTTCGGTCCACCATTCGCCATCGACAATCTCGTTGTTGAGTGGAACCGTGTTCGAAAAGGACAGATTATATTCACGACGAGCTCGACGCTGTTCGCGCTCTGTACCCTCCTCAGAAAGAACTGACTCGCCGTTATGAGCAACCAGTCTGGCACGGACCATCGGGTAGATTCCGGTAGTCTCTATTCCCTGCTCTTCCAGACGCTCTCCAAACCCTTCAACCTGATCAGGCTGGATATTCACGACAAACACATTAGGTGCATCTGCTGGGAGATCCTGCTCCCAGGCGGCGAGTAGATCTACTCGAACAATGGAGATTAGCAACAGTGCCATGATGCCCATGGCAAAGGCTGCCAATTGCACGATGCTACTGGCTGCGCGTCGCTGCAGACCTGCGGTACTGAGTCTGAACCTGTCACCGGCAAGTCGCCGAACCATACTGATCATCAAACGACCAAATAAGGCAAAAACTACTAGCATGACAACAACCCCGATCACTACGATGCCACTAAGCAGCGCATCCCTTGATAACAGGAACACCACCAGAAACGTGGCCAGCAACCCCAGGGTGCCTGCAGCCAGAGAACTGCTGTCCAAACCAGAGTAGTCGCGCTGGAGAACACGCATGACATTGACCCGACCAGCCTTGATTATCGGAAGCAGACCAAAACCTGCCAATGCGACGAACGCTGTCAGCATACCGATCACTGGAGGCATGATTCCTGGCGCTGGCAGCTCCAGGCCAAACCAGCCTTGCAGCAAGTTAGCCAATACAAGCTGAGCAAACCAGCCGATGACAATACCAATGACCGATGCTACCAGTGCGATCAAAGCAAGGCGTGTAGACAACCACACGATGACCTCATTGCGTGTTGCACCAAGGGTTCGCATGACCGCACTGGCATCAGCCTGCCGAAAGGCAAACTGTCTTACAGCCAGTGCAATGGCAGCACCGGCCAGCAGAACAGTAACCACTGAGGCCAGCCCCAGAAACTGCTGGGCTCTGTCGAGTGCACGCTTCATTTGAGGGCTGCCATCGCGTACACCCTGCACACGAACTTCTCCGGGAAAACGGGTATCAATGTAGTCGCGTGCATCATCCAGCGCCGCAGGCTCACCGGCCATGAGCAAGGTATAGGTTGCGCGACTGCCCTCTCCTAACAATTGCGCAGCTTCAAGGTCAAGCATGTTTATCATGACACGCGGTGCAAACTCAAACGCGTTCTCCCCTCGATCCGGTTCAAACAGGATCACCCGGGACACAACGAAGTCCTTAGCACCCAGTGTCACATTGTCGCCTGGCGAAAGAGCCAATGCCGCAAGCAATTGCGCGTCCACCCAGGCTTTGCCGGGCGCAGGTGCACTCGCGACACCGGGTAACTGTTCGCCCGGACTCTCCAGTGCAGCCAGCTTCAACGCGCCCCGTAACGGATAGCCATCGCTAACCGCTTTCAATGCCACCAGCTGTGATTCGTCACGTTCATTGATAACGACACTGGGAAAGCGAACGTGCTGAGCGGTTACTACGTCTATCTGTCCGATCCCATCCACCAAAGCCTCTGGCAAGGTGAATCCGGAACTCGCCGTCAAATCGGCGGCCAGTACATCACCAGCCTGCTGCTCGACTGCACGCCCGATGCGGTCGGTAAAGAAACCCACGGCTGTTACGGACGCTACGGCTACGGCCAGCGCCAGTGCAAGCACCCGAAGTTCACCCGCGCGCAAATCCCTGGACAATGAACGAATGGCAAATTTTACTTGCCGCAACCAGCCTGGGGATTGGCCGGACGGACGAGTACCGGATTTAGCGCGCGCACTGCCGCTTGAACCCATCATGTCAGTGCTGCTCATGTAACCTCTACCAGACGGCCATTGCCCATGCGCAAAGTACGATCACAGCGTTGTGCCAGTGAATCGTCGTGCGTGACGAGTACCACTGCAGTTCCCTGCTGTTCACGAAGTGAAAACATCAACTCGATTACCTTGTCGCCTGTATCACTGTCCAGGTTACCGGTAGGTTCATCAGCGAACAGCACGGCGGGGTTGGAGACGAATGCCCGAGCCAGTGCAACTCGCTGTTGCTCGCCACCAGACAATTGCAACGGCTGATGACCGGCTCGCGATCCCAGACCGACCTTTTCGAGCATGGCATGAGACAGCTCGGCGGCATCATCAGATCCCGCCAACTCAAGTGGCAACATGACGTTCTCGACAGCAGTCAGGCCGGGCAATAATTGAAAGCTCTGGAAAACAAACCCGACTTGTCCTGCGCGCAATCGCGCGCGCGCGTCCTCATCCAGCTCCGACATGGGTTCGTGCAACAGTTCAACACGGCCCTCCGTCGGTGTATCCAATCCCGCTAGAATGCCAAGCAACGTGGACTTTCCCGAGCCTGAAGGCCCGACTATAGCTATCGTTTCGCCGACACCTACATCGATATCGAGCGCCTGCAGAATGGTTAGCGATCCTTCCGGACCGTCGACTCGTTTCGCGATCTGCTGACCGCGCAGCACCATGGCGGGCGCTCCCCTCAGGGCACTATCCGGGCTGACGCTGGTCTCGTTACTCATGCGTGATCACTCATCCGTTTTGCGAGGCGGCACATACCACCCCTTCTGCGTGAGCAAAGTCAGGTTCTGTACCGCCAAATGACGGATAATGGGGTTTTATTCGAGATCAACAAGTCATGAAATTCGTTAAGACAATTCGGATTTTACTGTTACTCGCACTGAGCTTCCCGGCCCTGTCGCGCGCAGATACTTACACAGTGCTGGTGATGGGTGACAGCATCAGCGCAGCCTATGGCCTGAACGAGCAGGATGGCTGGGTCTACCTTGCAGAACAGCAACTGATTGAAGAAGGTTTCGACGTCAGTTTTGTCAACGCCAGCATCAGCGGTGATACCACCATAGGCGGTTTGCGCCGGTTGCCTGACGCACTGGAACGGTTCGAGCCTGATCTGCTTGTCATTGAGCTGGGAGGCAACGACGGGTTGCGGGGCTATTCGCCAAAAGCCATGCAAAAGAATCTGCAGGACATGGCAACAATCGCCAAGGAACAAGAAGTTGATGTATTGATACAGGGCATGATGATTCCTTCAAACTATGGCCCTGCCTATCTGAACATGTTCGTGGAGGCCTTTTCCACAGCAGCTACAAACTCAGGCAGCGCGCTATTGCCATTTCTGCTGCAACCCATTGCACAGGATCGCGCTTATTTTCAATCGGATGGTATTCATCCTACCGCTGAAGCACAGCCTCTGATGATGGAACACACTCTGCCGATGATTCGTGAGTTTGTCGCTGAAGATAACCCGTGAAAATCGTTTCCTGACCGAAGCACCCTGATAGGCCAGCTTGATATTGCCAGTACCGCCATCGTTCAGGAAAACGCGGTGACTGCATCAGCCACACCAGAGATATGACAGTTGCCTGATAACTCTTTTTTGCTTGTACCCATCAAACTGTAACGGTCAGACACTATTCGTTAATTATCGAGCTTGAATTTTGAAATTGAGTCGCGAAGCCTGACCGCGATACAGTCCACTTCGCTGGCAGCAACGCGTGCATGCGCAGCAGTGATGTTTGTGCTCTCTGCTGACTTCGCAACCGCTGCAATGTTATGCGCAATCTCACTACTGCCTTTAGATGTATCCAGAATGGTTTCTGATATCTCGCGTGTGGCAACGGACTGATTTTCAACAGCACCGGCTACTGTTACCTGAAGGCTGTTTATTTGCTCTATGATCTCACTGATATTGCCTATCGATTGCGCTACGCTCTCACTGTCAGACTGTATGGCTTCAATGCGCTGACTGATTTTTTCAGTGGCTTTGGCCGTCTCTTTCGCCAGCTCTTTGACTTCAGTTGCCACCACTGCAAAGCCCTTTCCCGATTCGCCCGCTCGTGCCGCTTCAATTGTGGCATTGAGTGCCAGCAGATTGGTTTGCTCCGCTATTGTAGTGATCGTCTTGATCACGTCACCAATACCATTGGATGATTCTACCAACCGTTTGATAAGATCATTTGTGCCTGAGGCTATTCCTGTAGCATCTCTGGCTGCACAGGTTGCTTTGTCGGCATCGCTGACTATCCCGACAATGGTCGTACTCATCCGCTGGACAACACCTGCGACTGTATTCACTCCACCGCTGATCTCTTCCGCAGCAGTAGACACTGATTCTGCCTGACAGGACGTCTCGATGGCATCACTTGAAATACTCTGATTGCTCTCTGTCAACGCTTGTGAAGCCAGAACAAGTTCCCCGGTACTACTCTCGATGGACAAGAGACTATTGCGCAGGTGATCGAAGAATTCATCCAGGCGTAACCCAATCAACGCAATGACATCATCTCCGGGAAGCGATATTCTCTGAGTCAAATCGCCCCCCACAGCGTCTTCGACTATCTTCAACAGCACGTCTGCCCTCGACTGCAATTCAGTAGCCAGCTCATTCTGCTTATTGGCTGCCGCAAGTTTTTCTTCGTGCAGTGCTTTCTCTATTTCCTGGCGCTCCAGAAGAATACGGTGTTTTTCCTCCTCTTCTGACAATCGCTCAGCGGCAGAGACTGCACGCTGTTCCTGTAGCGCCTTGTTCTCTATTGCACTACTTTTGAACACCAGCAGAGCTTTTGCCAAAGCCCCCACCTCGCCCTTGGATGAGGTATCGATTTCCACATCCAGCTCGCCTTTGCTGAGTAGCTCAGCAGATGTGGTTAACGAGGTAAGAGGTCGAATCAACAGATAATGCAGAATACAGAATGAGGCTAGTGCAAGAGTAAGCGACAGTATTGCTCCCTGCCATACTTTACTTGCATAGTATTCGCGCAAGGCTATAGTCTGGAAATTGGTTGAAACCTGTATGTCCAGTGTCCCAAGAAGCTCCCCTTCAAAAGTGATCGGTATCCCTTGCTTGGAAATGACAGTTGCAGGCGCTGTACGGTCGTCAACGAGATTAATAATGTCTCCATTTGCAGCTCTGACAACCCCCTGACTAAAACTGCCATCAGCATTTCGTATTACCAGTGCATCTATACGTTCATCAAGCATCTCCGACGCAAGAGCTTCCAGCGCTCTTTCCTCACTCAGATCCCATAACGGACCTGTCAGGCTTCTCGCACTACGAACACCCACTCGATCAAGCAGCTCAGCGGTATCGCTGACAAGCTCAGCCTTCGTCTGCAGTGCGCCGAACACGCTGTGGCTGATCATCACCAACATCACTGCGATGGCGAGGAAAAGACCGACCTTGAACTGAACCCGGTCAAACCAACGGATTTCGGATTGAATTGTCATTCTTTGAGGTTTTTACTAATTCGACTCTACACTAGCGACTGACTCACATTAAAATCCAATTACCTTTAACCCTGAACGCATGAAACATGTTGCGTTACATTGCTAGCTGAACACGGCCGATAAACCTGACTGAAAGGCCTGAATAACGATGACAAGGCTCACGATTTCCCATAACTGCACTGCCTGTTAAAATACTCAGACACTACTGCGGCGATTGGACGACAACTATCAAATCAATTAGCGCACAACAAATCATGAAAACGACTGATTACGCTGTTGCCTTTGGCCTTGCACTCATTACAGCTGTCCCGATCAGCTATGCAGACGTAACCATTTATGCCTACGATATCCCCGGTTTGTACCAGCAAGATGGCGGCGGCGTATACGACAAGATCGTAGGCCAGCTGGTCGTTGATGAGGGCGTCGGAAGCATCAAGGTTCTGCCGGGAATACGAGCGGAAAAACTATTTGCCAATTGTCAAAATTGTTGTATCTCACCGGCCAATACCAATCCCGCCTTCTATGACTTCGAAAGCGATGTCCATGCTACAGATCCCGTGAATAACGCTGAAATTTACATATTCAGCAAGCGCGGTGCGCCTCCCATAGACAACGTCGAGGATCTGGCTGGCAAACGTGTGGGCATTCGCCGGGGAATGGCGACATCGCTAAGCAGTGTTATCGATGATGCGGGTTTCAAAACCCAGGGAGTTGATACGATAAAACAGAACATGGAGAAACTCGACAAGGGGCGTATCTACGCGTTCATCGATTTTGTACCAGACGTCTATCTTGCGGCTGGCGATCTGGGCGTGGAAGCACACCCACATGCCAAAGGACAACCTCTGGAGCGACATCCGGATTCCTTGGCATGCAGAGGTGTGTCCATAGAATTCATGACACGCTTCAACGACGGCCTCAAGGACATGAGGGAGAACGGTCAATTACTGAAAATTCTGGGTGACAGCATTATAGAGTGAGACCCTCTAACCGTACAACCTCTCCTCAAGTGACTTGCCGCGAGTCATTTGCCGGTAACGCCAGCCTTTCTCCTGTAAAAGCTGCATAATCAAGGTACTGGTTAGCATGTCATTGTCTGTTTCTATCAGGTAGTCACCCTGAGCTGTTTTCGTCACACTCGACACACCGGGTATTTGAGTTGCTGCTGCCATGAAATCACTGTCAGCAACGCTACCAAGCCTCAGCGTTAAGAAATCATGACGATCATCCTCGGTTACAGGCCCTACACTGACCAATCGGCCTTTTTCCAGATACACAACCGAGCCACATAAGCGCTCTAGTTCATCCAGATTGTGCGAGCTGACAAGAAAGGTTGTGTTGGATGATTGCTCCCGTATAAGATCACGGATCATTTTTGCATTGGGTGGATCAATCCCCGCGGTTGGCTCATCCAGTAACACAAGCTGGGGTGATCCTAACAACGATTGAGCTATGGAAATCCGCTTGCGCATACCGTGACTCAGATCAGCAGGTTTGGTATTCATAGAATCAAGCAGATCAACCTGCTCCAGAACACGCTCAACGTCTAGGCGTGATTCTGCCCGGTTCATACCCTGCAACTGAGCGTAGAAACGCAACTGCCGCCCCACACTCAACCGTGGGTCCATCAGTGCATCCTGCGGTAGCGCTGACAGCTTGCCACTCAATGATTGCGAACCTGGAGATCTACCCAGTACGCTCACGGTGCCACCACTGGCTCGCACAAACCCACACAGTAAACCGAGAAGAGTGGTTTTGCCAGCGCCGTTAGGACCAATCAATGCTATTGGCTCGCCAGCCGGCAGCGCCAAGGTTACGTTATCCAGTGCAAGCGTACTACCGAATCGCTTGGTCACCCCGTTACATTCAATCAGATTCATAGGTCTCGCTGCCTCATCATGAAACCACCGAGTACAAGGAATATGAGGGTGTGCACCAGTGGTATCGGAGCGTAAGCAAGAGTCTGCCAATCTGACAGGCGTACCAACTCACTGACTTGCGAACCCGGCAGCGCCCAGTCCAGTAACGGCATGGGACCAAATTTCGCTTGTAGGTACCGCACCAGCAACGAAACACTGATCCAGAGTATGAACGCATACATCGTGGCCTGACGAGCAGACCGAGCCATGACAGACACCCACGCCATGAGTGCGATATAGGGCATGACCAGTAACAGCAAGTTGACCACAATCACGGGGGAACGAGCAATCGCTGCAGACAAAAGATCGGGGCTATAAAGCATGACGACGATTAACACGCTGGCAAGCGTTATCAGCACAACCAGCGTCATGATAACCAGTTGACCGAGGAAGCGACCCAGGAAAATTTCTGTGCGTGAACAGCGCAGCACCAGATAGCGCAATGTACCTCGGCTTCGGTCTGACGCCGTCTGGTCGGCAGAGGCCAGCAATGCAGAAAACGGCAGCAGGTACAAACTAATCACCCAATAGACCGCCAGTTCAGGTGCTGGCCACTGGCGCCAGGCTTCTAGACCCAGACGCGGCAACAGCAGTTCGGTAAGGCCGGAATCACTGGCCCCAACGAAAAAAGCTGCTGCTGGCAGAATGCCGAAGTTCAGCACGGCAATCCAGATAAGCAGGAAGCCAATCAGCGACACCATTCCACGACGTGTGGACAGTAGCCGCGATAATTCATCCTGAGCCAACGCCATGAGCCTCATCGCAGAAAAATTTCTCTATTCATTGTGCGATAGCATACTAGGCTGAACTATTCATGAGGCACCTGTTTCATGAAAAATGCCGGGGCCACCTTCCGGAATCGCCTAGCATCAGAGCCAGAATAACCAGTGCGAGATCAGACCTACAGACGCGGCGTAGGCTACATCATGCTCGCGGGTGTATTCCTGAGTCTGGGTGGCCTGTTTGTTCGCAATCTGGAGTCTGCGGATCCCTGGACAGTGCTGTTCTATCGCTCGCTGACGTTTAGTGTCACGGTTGTTCTGTTCATGGTCTTGCGAGACGGAGCTACGTTTACTCAAAAAAATTACGACAGATAAAACCGCAGGAATTAATCGTCAGTCTCAGCCTTGCCATCGGCTTTATCACTTACGTGTCAAGCCGGTTTAACATAAGCGTAGCCAACACGGTTTTGATCTTGAGTACAGGCCCCGTATTTGCAGCCTTGCTGGGATGGTTGCTACTGCGTGAGCGTGTCAGTCGCGCCACCTGGTTTGCCAAAGTGCTGGCGTTTCTGGGAGTTGCCATCATGGTGTCCGGCGGTATTGCCGCTGGAGATCAACTCGGCATGTTGTTCGCTTTCGTGGCGGTGTTTGCGTTTGCGGTCATGATTGTTGCACTGCGCCGCGCACCCGCGTGCAAGGACATGCTGCTGGGAGGCGCTCTCGTGCTGTGCGCTGTTGCGTTTCAGGGACTGTCAGGGTTACGCAAGAACTAGGACGCCACGTTGGTCAGACGCCACCGCTCAACCAGAGGCACTAGCTTCTCACCGTCTAACCGGCCTTGCGCATAATCTTTCACCAATGCCTCGGAGCGACTACCAAACACCAGTGAGTTTAGCGCACGCTGTGGACACACCTCCGTTATCTCTAGATCAGCAGGCGGGGTATTGATAAACTCAAGTGTGCTCTGCATGACTTCCTCATATCGTTCCAGCATCTCGACAGCCTTGAGCGGCGCTGCAGAAAAGCGTCGCGCACGCTCCAGACGCGTCCTCCAGATGAATGCATCACCATTAGAGACATCACCCGGCTCTGCACGCGGAACTGTCCTGACAAGCAGTATCCGGCGGGCCCCTTGCTCGTACGCATACCGCACTGGCAGAGGATCTGCGACACCTCCGTCCACCAATAGCCGATCTCCAAATGGTACACCGCCTTTGTAAAGAAACGGAACTGCGCTGGATGCCTTCAGGTAAGTCAGAACGGTAGACTCATCCGGTTCCAGATACACAGATTCTAGAAATTCCTTCTCAGTAGCCACAAACACAAGCCGACGGCGAGACCCCAGTGTTGATATTCGCTGATAAGGCAAACGGTATTCAGGATCTTGCAATGTGCTGTCAAAATAGCCATCCAGATCCAGCACGCTGCGCTGCATAAGCCAACGGTATGGCACCAGAAAATCAGGCTTTGAAGTGAGCTCGGCGATAGCGCGTTTTGCAAATCCGTGCTGCCCCAGAAAATAGGCCAGCAGGTTCTGTGCACCCGCAGAAACACCACAGCCTAAATCAAACGGATTAAGCTTGCGCTCCAGTAGAACGTCAAGTACGCCAGCGGTGTAGATGCCCCGCTGCCCACCGCCTTCGGCCACTATCGCGGTGGTTGCTTTCACCGTAAGATCAGCATCAGTTATTAAATGGGTTACACAATGCAGGCGCTCTCCTTGAGCAACACGTTAAGAATTGAATGATTAAGCGAGTAATCGACAGCCAGGTCAATGACATGCACGCCGCCGCTGCTCAGGGCTGTCTCCAGAATCATGACGAAGTGTCTGTGACTCTCGGCGCGGTGACCCTTAGCACCAAAACTGTTGGCATACTGAACCAGATCCGGGTTGTTGAAATCCAGACCAAAACTGTCAAACCCTACTCCCTCCTGCTTCCATTTGATCATGCCGTAGGCATTGTCAGTAAGTACGATCACAACAAGATCCAGCTGCATTCGAACAGCGGTCTCCAGCTCTTGAGAATTCATCAGAAAACCACCGTCGCCGTTGACTGACACCACCTTACTGCCAGGCTTTAACAGCTTGGCGGCCATGGCAGACGGCAGCCCGGCACCCATGGTGGCCAAAGCGTTATCAAGAAGCAACGTGTTGGGTGCATAACATTCATAGTTTCTGGCGAACCATATCTTGTAGATGCCATTATCCAGCGTCACAATATCCTCAGCGGCCAGATGCTCTCTGAGTAAACTGACCAGTGCCTGAGGCAGCATCGGGAACCGTTCGTCCTTAAAGTATTTGGTGACGTGCGAGTCGACCTCGTTTCGCACACGCTCGAAGAGGCTGAAATCCTGTTGCGATTGTCCGAGCTTCTCTCCCAGACTAACGATAGAGCTGGATATGTCACCCACCACGTTATGTTGAGGAAAATAAACGTCGTCTACCGTGGCGGCGCTAAAATTGACGTGAATGACCTGCTTGCCGCCTTTTTCCATGAAGAATGGGGGTTTCTCGATGACGTCATGGCCAACGTTGATAATCAGATCCGCACGTTCAATAGCGCAGTGCAGGTAATCGTTCTCTGACAGGGCTGCTGTACCGATATAACGCTCGTGCCGCTCATCGACAACGCCTTTACCCATTTGCGTGTTGAAAAAATACAGCCCGGTGTTATCGATGAAGTCCTTTAATGCCTCGCTGGTCAGCTTTCGATTTGCACCAGCTCCAATTAACAGAAGCGGAAGCTTTGCCTGCCGTATCATGTCTGCTGCATGCTCGATGGCCGGTAGACCCGCATCAGGGCGGCGGTGTCCTACAACATCAAATACTTGTGCGCTAGTATCTTCTTCAGCAATATCTTCCGGCAACTCAAGATAGGCTGCACCCGGTCGCTCATCCATTGTCAGCCTGAACGCCTCACGCACCATGGAAGGCAGGTTATTTCCATCGACAATTTGTTCAGAGTACTTGGTGACAGGCTTCATCAGACTGACCACGTCCACGATCTGAAAGCGTCCTTGTTTGCTCTTGCGAATGGGCTTCTGACCACCTAGCATAATCATCGGCATCCCACCTAGCTGGGCATAGGCAGCCGCTGTTACGAAGTTGGTGGCACCCGGCCCTAGCGTGGACAGACATACACCCGGCTCTCCTGTCAGCCTGCCATAGGTGGCAGCCATGAACCCTGCCGCCTGTTCGTGACGCGTCAGAATCAGCTCGATGCTGGAGTCTTTCAACGAGTTCAAAAAGTCAAGATTCTCTTCGCCCGGGATCCCGAAGATGTATTTAACGCCCTCGTTTTCCAGTGCCTTGACAAACAGATCGGATGTTTTCATACGTCTACTTACCCTTTTTAAACCAGTTTATGGCGTTACCAATGTGTCGACTGTGCAGCGTGCCAATCCTCTTACCAATTGTTCGGCATTGTATTATTGTCCAGCAGGCAACCGGAGTCTATGCCGGGATACAGCTGAGCATAGGTCTTGACCGTCGTTCCCTGCACACGATGATTGATATGCCTGGGTTCCAGATCATAGAGTGAGTCCAGACCAGCGGCGGCCAGAAGCTCTACAGGATTTACTACTGTAGAACGGTGAACGGCACCCAGTGCAAGGACGCGCAGTAGATGAAATGCTGAAAAAATCTTGCCAGAAGCTATGATTCGAATCTGATCTCGAAGCCCGATTCCGATGAGGGTCTGATTGACGAATATCAACGCATCTCGACGCGGCGTCCCTACCGAGTTGGTCATCTCCGTTGGCGTTGCACCCGTACAGCCTTCACCCCCGTCCACCGTGATGAAGTCAGGAACCCTGCCAGAATTGTGCGAAAAACCTCCGCTCTTTGCGCCTTTATTCAATGCTAGTGTGGCGTTCCCGCTGAGTGATTCATAACTCATCGCTGAGATATTCAAGGGTGACGCCATATAAGGTTGGCTGCAGCAATCGCCACCGAACTTGATTCGGGGATCGGTGTTGATAGGGTGCTTTGGTACCAGCGAATGGTTCATCCATTCATACCCGTCTTTATTAACATCAAAGATGGTGCCGAATGGGCGTGTATCTTTCTCCCCCTTGGCACGCTGGTATATCAAGGACCGAAACTCTCTGGCAGCCGGTTTGCCGTCGAGCTCTGTCTCAACAAAATACTGCTGAATTTCAGGTCTAACTGATTCGAGCCAGTAACGGAATCGACCCAAAAAAGGATACAGCCGTCGAACCGTATGTTTTTTCTGTACAAGGTCATAAACGCCCAGCACGATGACGGACAACACGATGACCATCGCCCAAAGCACCGGAGGGTACAGTAGCGCCAGACCCAGAAGCAGGAAGGGCGCACCCACCGCGAACATTTGAACATACTGGCGCATCAGCACGTATGAAATACCTCTGTGGGTTGTCAGGCTTCAGGTCGCATATGCGGAAACAGCACGACATCGCGAATACTGGGCGCAGCTGTCAACAGCATAACCAGACGATCAATACCGATACCCTCACCGGCGGTGGGAGGCATTCCATACTCAAGCGCTCTTATGTAGTCAGCGTCGTAATGCATGGCCTCTTCATCACCAGCGTCCTTGTCACTAACCTGGGCTTTGAACCGTTCCGCTTGGTCTTCTGCGTCATTAAGTTCAGAAAACCCATTGGCAATCTCACGGCCACCCACAAACAACTCAAACCGATCTGTGACAAACGGATCATCATCATTGCGGCGTGACAGCGGTGATACCTCTGTGGGGTACAAAGTGATGAAGGTCGGATCCATCAGATTCTCTTCAACGGTAGAGTCGAATATTTCCGTCTGTACCTTACCCAATCCCCAGTTAGGCTTGACGTCTATGTGCAATGCCTTCGCAATAACCGATGCACCTTCCATCCTGCCCAGCTCGTCTGCGCTCATACCCGGGTTATGCGCCAGTATGGCGTCGAACAGGCTTAGCCGTGTGAACGGCTTCTGGAAATCATAATGCCTGTCACCCTTCTCTGAAGGGATGCTGAGCGTGCCGAGCACATCCTCTGCCAGACCACGAAACAGAGTTTCTGTCAGGTCCATCAAGTCTCGATAGTCTGCGTAGGCCTGATAGAACTCGAGCATGGTGAACTCTGGATTATGCCGTGTACTGAGCCCTTCATTGCGAAAGTTGCGGTTTATTTCAAAAACACGATCAAAGCCACCCACAACCAGTCTCTTCAGGTAAAGCTCCGGCGCTATGCGTAGATACAGATCTATATCCAACGCGTTGTGGTGCGTCACAAACGGCTTGGCCGCAGCACCGCCGGGTATGACCTGCATCATCGGCGTTTCCACTTCGAGAAACTTTCGGTCCATGAAAAATTGGCGAATGTAGGCAATAACCTGTGACCTCAATCTGAAGGTACTGCGGGCCTCTTCGCTGGTCATGAGATCTACGTATCGCTGGCGATAGCGTGTTTCCTGATCACTCAAGCCGTGAAACTTCTCCGGTAGCGGCCGCAGCGACTTGGTGAGTAATTCAACGGATAGCACCTTGACAGATAGTTCGCCAGTTTTCGTGATAAACAAGGTACCGCTTACGCCCAGAATATCGCCCACATCAAACTGCTTGAATCTTTCGTAAACCTCGTCACCCAGCGTTCCCTGGTGAAAGAAGAGCTGGATCGAACCACTGACATCCTGAAGATCGGCAAAGCTTGCTTTGCCCATGATGCGGCAGAACATCATGCGGCCAGCCACGTTTACAGTGATATCTTGAGCCGCTAGGTCGGCCTTTTCCGTGCCTTCATGCTCGGCGTGCAGATCCGCCGCTTTATGGGTAGGGCGAAAAGCATTAGGGAAAGCATTGCCCGCATCGCGCTTTAATGCAAGCTTGGCACGTCTTTGCTGGATTAGCTGATTGTCGTCGTCAGTCATGAGAGCTGTCTATTAAGGGTATACAAAAGTGAAAGGCTGGAAAACGTGACCAAAGGATCCGTACTACAACCCAGCTTTCAGACTTTCTGTCAGAAAAGCGGTGATATCGCCATCAAGCACAGCTTGGGTGTTGCTGGTTTCGATACCGGTGCGAAGATCTTTGATACGCGATTGATCCAGCACGTAAGAGCGGATCTGACTGCCCCAGCCGATGTCCGACTTGCCTTCTTCAACCACTTGCTGATCGCCCTGACGTCGTTGCAACTCGGCTTCATAAAGTTTTGATTTAAGCTGCTTCATGGCAGTTGCCTTGTTCTTGTGCTGAGACCGGTCGTTCTGGCACTGCACGACAATGCCGCTGGGCTCATGCGTGATACGCACAGCAGATTCGGTTCGGTTTACGTGCTGACCACCCGCGCCACTGGCACGATAGACGTCTATACGCAAATCGGCTGGGTTGATATCAATATCAATGTCGTCGTCCACTTCGGGAGAGACAAACACCGCCGCAAACGAGGTATGACGCCTGCTTCCAGAATCAAAGGGGCTTTTTCTCACTAGCCGGTGTACCCCGGTTTCGGTGCGTAACCAGCCAAAAGCGTGGTCGCCTTCGAACCGGATAGTGGCCGACTTGATACCCGCTACATCGCCTGGCGAGGCTTCTATCAATTCGGTCTTGTAGCCTTGAGACTCGCCCCAACGCAGGTACATACGCAAAAGCATCTCCGCCCAGTCCTGTGCTTCGGTGCCGCCACTGCCCGATTGAATATCCAGAAACGCAGGAGACGCATCTGCATCACCGGCAAACATGCGACGAAACTCAAGCCCGGCGACACGCTCTTCAAGACTGGCAAGATCCGTTGATACTGCCTCTACAGTGTCTTCGTCATCTTCCTCGCGAGCCATTTCCAGTAGACCCGATGCATCGCCCAGACCATTGTCCAACGCTTCGATGACATCAATGGTGTCTTGCAATGATGCGCGGCGCTGGCCCAGCTTCTGTGCTTTCTCGGGATCATTCCAGACGTTGGGGTCTTCGAGTTCGCGCAGGACTTCCTCTAGCTCTTCTTTTTTGCCGTCGTAGTCAAAGATACCCCCGGAGGGAATCGGTACGCTGCCGAAGTTCCTCGATGTGGGTCAGGTAGGGGGCAATTTCAATCATTACGATGCAACGCTGTTGGTAGAACGGAACCGGATCGGCAGGTTGGGCTGGGCTCTCCATGAGTCGCCCATGGCAATTCTACCTCAAAGCAGCCTGTTCAATATGATGAACAATCAGTTGTACCGAGCGTCGATCACGCCAGACGTTAATGTCCAGTGAGTAGACAGCCAGCACCGGCTCATCAGGTAAAGGCTGTAGTGTGCAGTTAAATGCGATGGCGTCGATCGTGGTTGAAGCCGACTCATTAAACAACTCAAGTGACAGCTTCAAATGCGCACCTCCCTTGCCTACAGGACGACTGCTGACTACCCTGAACTGTCCGTCAAACACTGGGGCTTCAAAATGCTGCCCCCAAGGCATGATGCTCGCCAGCACCTGAGTATTGGCAAGTGTCCAGTCAGCTGACACGAGCGCGCCATCAGTCAAGTGCTCTCGCACCGCTAGCTGCCCGTGACTCAACCTGTGGACCTCGTGTTCGAAAGCGGCTTTGAATTCATCATATCGCGCACGCGCGAGCGTCAGTCCGGCGGCCATCGCGTGCCCGCCAAATTTCTCTATAACGCCCGGATTGCCAGTAACAATAGTCTGAAGTACATCTCTGATATGGATGCCATCGATTGATCGCGCCGAGCCCTTGAGATGTTCTTCACCATCGCCTGCGAAAATAACTACTGGTCGATGTAAAGATTCCTTGATGCGGCCTGCCAGAATGCCAATGACACCCTGATGCCAGTCCTCTTGCATGAGACAGACGGTGAACCGGGATGTCTCGGCCCGGCTCACAGCTTCCGCCTCGGCCAGTTGTTTAGCCGCTGTGTCGCGCATCCCACGTTCTATGCGCCGTCGCTCTTGATTAAACTCGTTCAGCGACGTTGCAAGCTCACCGGCACGCTCTGCAGATTCAGTGAGCAGACACTCAACCCCGATAGTCATATCGTCAAGCCTGCCTGCCGCATTCAGGCGTGGACCTAGACCGAAGCCTATATCCTGAGTTGTCATGCTCTCTGCCGAGCGTCCAGCCACTTTCAACAACGCCCGTACACCCGGTCGCGTGCGGCCACCCCGAATACGTCGAAGCCCCTGTTCAACCAATATACGGTTGATCGCATCCATCGGCACCACATCGGCAACGGTACCAATGGCAACCAGATCAAGCAGTGTAGCCAGCGGCGCATTGCCGCACTTGGCATCGATGGCCGTCAACGCCTTGCGCAGCGCAATCAGCGTGTAGAACATGACGCCGACACCCGCCAGGCTGGTACCCGCAAACGTTGATCCAGACAGGTTGGGATTAACAATAGCCACGGCGTTGGGAAGCACCTCGGGGGGTAAATGATGATCGGTAACAACCACATCAACGCCACGCTGTCGAGCTGTGGCCACCCCCTCTACCGAGGCAACTCCGTTGTCTACGGTAACAATCAGGTCTGGCTGGTGAAGATCACAGGCTTTGTCAACAATAAGCGGCGACAGACCGTATCCTTGAGAGAACCGATTGGGAATCAGATAGTCCACCTGCCGGAATCCCAACATCGAAAAACCGAGCATGGCCACCGCGGTACTGGTAGCACCATCACAATCATAGTCACCGATGACGAGCACCCGTTCGTTATGAACGCGGGCCGCCACGAGGCGCTGCACGGCCTTGTCAATATCGGGTAGGTCGTCTGGTCGTGGCAGGCCCTTCAGTGCCAGATTCAGCTCTTCAGGAACGGTAACGCCACGCGCCGCCAGCACTCTGTGCACCAGTGGGTTCTCGTGCAGCGGTGCGGCAACTGGCGGGACCTTGCGCTTGATAATACGAACACGGCTCACCGTTTGATCCAGCCTCGTACGCGCTCAGGCATCCAGGACAATGCAATGATAGAACCCATCATGCTCTTCGACGTGCCCGACTGCGTCAGGGTAGACACATCACAGATACCGCAATCTCCGTCCTCATTCATTACGTTGAGAATGCCTTGCCTTGTTGCAGCGATACGCTTGCAGGACGGAATCAGCCAATTCGCATCTATCGCTTTTCTGGCGTCACGCATACCCTGTTCATCACCTTCAAACGCTGTGTTTGCAACACGGGTATCCACCACGATCGCATTGACATCAACGTCTGGATCAAACGCCTGCAGAGGCCGATGATTGACGTTCAGATGATGGCTAAGCGCCTCGGCAAACGGTTCATCAGCGAATACGGTCAGTGAGGATGTCTGCGATGATAAAGGCAACACTGCCGGCAGAGCGCCGCCTCCCCAGAACCAGAGACTGTTAACCGGCAGCTGGCCTCGATGCTCTCGCGCCTCATTGACCGGGTGAGTATGCAACAACATTTGCACCTCGGCCATCAAACGGCGCCATTGCTCAGAATCGTCGCCGTCCGGCAGGAAACTGGACGCATTCCGATGTGCCAGAAACGAGGGTGGATAGCTGGCTAGTGCCGAACCATCGAGGCCGGCCATGAACCAGCGACCACGAGTATCGCGAAAAAATCGCCAGCCGTTTTCTGCAACAAAAGCATTGAGCGATGCAATCAAGTCTGCCGATTCCTGCTCTCTGAGTGCCAGCATGGGCGCGGGTAGTAAGGTGGCTGTGTCCCGGTCAGCCCTCAGGTAAATGGGGTCTGCGCAGACGACAGATTCCGTCCGTTGGGCTTTGTCGACCAACAAACGTGCTACTGGCAACGTGCCGGCTCCGTCAGAATCCACGCCCAGAAGGCGACACAGTGTCAGCTGCCAAGGATGCTGAGGCTCGTTATTGCGCCAGTGCAGTGCTCCCGGCAGATCCGGATCAGGCAGATGTCCGGGAACCAGAAAAACGAGAGTGGACAGTGGCATCAGAGGGTTTCACGCTAGTGGCAGAGAGGTAGGGGGAACTCTTTTCAGAAGGTAACACTCACACTCTGGCGCGTGACCGCACTTGTTGATGCACTGGAGCTCCCACCGCACTATGATACGGGTAGTTGAGTGCTTCGTCATTCTACAACCGACACAGAAAAAATTACGCATGCAGAATCGTAAGCTGTTGATTGCCGTCCTGATCGCTCTAGTAGCAGCTTTCTTCCTGTTTGATATTGGTCGGTTCTTTAATCTGGAATTTCTTCAGAACGAACAGGCGAATCTTGACAGGCTCTATGACAACAAGCCCCTTCTGGTCATCGCTGTATTCTTATTTTGTTACATCGCTGTTGCAGCATTGTCTCTACCAGGTGCGGCTATTCTCACGGTAGCAGCCGGCGCGCAATTCGGGCTTTTACTCGGCACTCTTATCGTCTCCTTTGCCTCCACTATAGGAGCCACACTTGCATTTTTAGCGTCACGTTTTCTGCTGCGCGATACCATAGAAAGCCGTTTTGGCGAGAAGTTGAAGACCTTCAACAAAAATATCGATAAAGACGGCGCATTTTATCTGTTCACGGTTCGACTGGTGCCCGTATTTCCATTCTTTCTGGTCAACCTGGTTATGGGGCTGACTCGCCTGAAAACGGGCACGTTCTATATCGTCAGCCAGCTAGGCATGCTGGCTGGCACGCTGGTGTTCGTTAACGCCGGAACACAACTGGCAAAGCTTGAGAGCCTTTCCGGAATACTGTCTCCCAAAATCATTCTCTCGTTTGCCTTGCTCGGTATTTTCCCTTTAATCGCTAAAAAAATAATCGACATGATCAAAGCCCGCAAAGTATACGAAGGTTTCGACAAGCCCGCAAAATTCGATTATGACATCGTGGTTCTGGGTGCAGGCTCAGGCGGTCTGGTCACCTCTTACATTGGCGCCGTGGTAAAAGCCAAGGTGACTCTCGTGGAAAAGCACCAGATGGGAGGCGACTGTCTCAACACCGGCTGCGTCCCCTCAAAAGCCCTGATTCGCAGCGCAAAGCTGATGCACCAGATCAGGCACAGCGAAAAATATGGCGTTCAGGAGGCCAGTGCCACAGTCGATTTTTCAAAAACCATGCAACGAATACACGAAGTCATCGCAAAAATAGAACCCCACGATTCTGTTGAGCGCTACACCAGCCTGGGTGTCAACGTTATTAAGGGCGAAGGCAGAATCACCTCCCCCTGGACTGTCACTGTCAACGGAGAAACACTGACAACGCGCCACATCGTTATCGCCACCGGCGGATCACCGTTTGTCCCTCCTATCGCAGGTCTCGACAAGGTGAATTACCTGACATCCCATAATCTGTGGGAGTTGAAAACGCACCCGAAGCGTCTGGTTGTATTGGGTGGCGGCCCTATCGGCTGCGAACTGACACAAGCATTCAGTCGACTGGGTAGTCAAGTCGTGCAGGTGGAACGAGAAGACAAGATCATGGGACGTGAAGACCCGGACGTAGCAGACAGGGTACTAAGACGTTTCCAGGATGAAGGAATCAAGGTCATGATCAATACCAACGCGGTGGCTGTTGAAGTCAATGGAGATGACAAGCAACTGGTGTGTGAACGCGATGGGGAGAGTGTCAAAGTACCCTTCGATGAGATCATCGTGGCAGTGGGGCGCAAGGCAAACACAACAGGTTTTGGCCTTGAAGAGCTCGGCGTGAGAATCACCGACAGAGGCTTGGTGGAAACCAACGACTACCTGCAGACTAACTTACCTAATATCTACGCAGTCGGGGATGTAGCAGGTCCTTATCAATTCACGCACGTGGCTGCCCATCAGGCATGGTATGCCGCTGTCAATTCTCTGTTCGGGATGTTCAAGCAATTTCGCGCAGACTATCGTGTTATTCCCTGGGCCACTTTTACAGATCCCGAGGTGGCCCGCGTCGGCTTGAATGAAACCGAGGCGAAGGAGAAAAACGTCCCCTACGAACTAACCACTTACGACATTGATGATCTGGATAGAGCTATCGCAGACAGCAGTGACTACGGTGTGGTGAAGGTACTGACTGTGCCTGGCAAGGACAAGATACTGGGTGTCACTATCGTCGGTGAACATGCCGGTGATCTGATCGCCGAATACGTGCTGGCTATGAAGCACAAGCTGGGTCTGAACAAGATACTGGGCACCATTCATATCTACCCTACCCTCTCGGAATCCAATAAATATGCCGCGGGTGAATGGAAACGGGCGCATCAACCGGAAAAACTACTGGCCTGGGTGGAGAAATTTCATACTTGGCGCAGGGGCTGATCGGCATGGCTCATTCGCAGCCAGTCACTGGCAGCTGCCTGTGCGGACGAATCACCCTGGACATCGACTGCGTGAGCCGTAATGTGGTTGCGTGCCATTGCCAACAGTGTCGCAAGCAGACCGGACATTTCGTTGCTGCAACGCGTGCTCACAACAGTAAGCTGGTGATAACAGGTGGTGACAATTTGACGTGGTATCAGGCTTCGTCGAACGCCGAGCGCGGATTTTGCAAACACTGCGGTTCACTGCTCATGTGGCGTGAGCTCAATTCCAGTCACACATCCATCATGGCTGGCTGTCTCGACAAACCCACTGGCTTGACGCTGGACCGTCACATTTACACAGATGACAAGGGTGATTACTATGATATCGAGTCTGGTGTTGATGTTTTTGCGCAGTCAGACTGAATGACAGACATAAAAAAGCCCGGTGTTGGAAGCCAACACCGGGCTTTTTCCAGCCTCGCCTAGGGGGAAGACTACTTGCGCTTATAGACGCGGACGTAATCAATTTCCAGTGCAGGGTCACTGAAGCTGTTCAGATCGTCCTGTGTGGGATAGCGCTGATCAGACGAGCGGCCCAGACCGCCAGAGTTAGCCGGGAAGTTCGTCCAGTTGCCACCCATCGCCAGATTCAGCTTAACGTATAGATCTTCGAAATTCACCTTGTCGCTGTCCAAAACGCTGACCTGCTGCCCGTCGATGTACCAGGTAACGCGGTTAGGCTTCCACTCGACAGCGTAGGTGTGAAAGTCCTGACTGTAATCTGTGCCTGTATACACCTGACCACTAGGGGCTGGCTTCAGGAAGTTAGCGTCTCCACTGTAGGAGGTGCTGACGTTGTCAAAGTAATGAAATGAGTTGTAAATATACCAAGGAGCGTGCCCCAGGTTCTCCATGATGTCGATTTCACTGCGCTTAGTGCCTTCCCAAGCGCGTTTGTCATGAAACAGCCAAAATGCAGGGAATGCTCCGACATGACCGGGAATCTTGATGCGTGCTTCGAAATAGCCGTACTTTTGGCTGAACTTGTTATGTGTAGCGATGGCGCCAGACAGAAATGTCTGCTGTGAGGACATCTCGTCGAGGGATCCATAAGTACGCTTGCCATTATTCTTCTTTAACGGGTTCTTTTTGGCACGAATTGCCAATCGTGAGCCGTCAAACTCGAACGGGTTGTGTTGTGGAACAATCTTGTTTAAGTGGTCCTGATCTGAACTGAAGATGTTCACATAAAACTGGTCTTCGCCATTGACAACCCGATACTCGTATCGCTCGCCGTTATACTCGCCATCCCAGCGAAGCTGAGTGTGCCAGCGGTAGGGATTCAAGGCTGTACCGTTAAACTCATCGCTAAAGACCAGCTCGTATCCTGACTTCTGCTTCACCTCGTCGTAGCCATACGACGATGGATCAATCATGCTGCGCACATTGGCAGCGTTAGCATCACCACCTGAAGGAGACGGCGGTGGCGGCGCTGCGCTCACCGAGTTAGAAACAGCTGCTTCCTGATTGTTGCCACTGGCATTGCCAGTCACGTTCACCTTAGCCGTATCAGACTGTTCGGATCTTGATCCTGATCCATCTATAGTCTTGACAGTCATGGAATGTTCACCTGTCCAGAGATTCTCGCTGGTGTATTGAGTGTCGCCAGTGCTACCCACCACACCTCCATCGACAGTTACCTCGTAGTTGGCGGCGCCAGAAACCGCATCCCATTTCCACGTTACAGACCGATTGCTGCCTTCTGTTCCGCGCGGATTACCCGGTGCTTGGAACGCACCCGCATTATTTGCCGAAGGGGATGCGGTAACGCTGCCGCTGGTATCGGAACTGGAGCTAGTGCTGGCGCGCGCCTGCCCTGGCAAGAAGCTACGGTTCGCTGCGCTGGATTTGTATTGGGAGTTGACGACGATCTTGATTGTGTCAGTACGGCCAGAAAAGGAGCCATCTTCAGCAACAGCACGAACGCTGAGCGAGTGGTCACCAGGCCAGAGGTTGCCACTAAAGAACTGAGGGTCTCTTGTAATGCCACGGTTTACACCGTCGACAGTGACTTCGTAGTGAGCTGCGCCCGGGACACGAGTCCACTCCCACTTGACGAGCGACTGGGCCACTTCGGCGCCTCGCGTGTCATCAGGAGCCTCAATGGCCACTGCCGTTGTGGAGTAGAAGCTGACTGAGGCCAGAAGAAGACAAGCCCCGAATACACGTTTGTTACTCAACATACTTTTTAATTCCCCGAACAAAGTAAATAGCTTTTAGGCACTTCGCAGTCCAGAAACGAGGCTGTAAGTCTTGCCATCCGTTAATGTTTGCTCGTACTGTATCCAAACCGAGAGAAGCCCGGCCACTGAGAGAATCACAGCGCACCAGACTTCTCCGTACATATTTCTCCGAGAGCCGTTGTCGGCTCCAACCGCCACCGTCATAAAACCAGCGGTGCGTTCAAAGAAATATATTAATGTAAAACAGCGTGTCACCGAGCCAAATGAGACGCCGAATTAGTGAGCATTTGGACAGGATTAGCGTCTAGATACCTTTTTCGTTGCCATTAAGGCAATACCGACCGACGGCATTGACAATACCGAATAGATCGCGGGAGTGCGCTCGCTTCAGGAAGCCAGCTAGGAAATAAGTTCTGGCTCACCGAGATGGAAACCCTGGGCGAAATCGATACCCAAGTCCCTGACGGCATTAAGCAGTAATGGAGATTCCACGAACTCGGCGATGGTGCGCTTGTCCATCGACTTGCTGATATCGCTGATCGCCTTGACCAACGTGTAGTCAGTCTGGTCATCCAGGATGTCCTTGACCAGTAACCCATCGATCTTCAGGAAGTCCACCGGCAACTTGCGTAAATAGGCAAACGAAGACAATCCGGAGCCGAAGTCGTCAATCCCGAAACGGCAACCAATTGCCGCCAGCTCGTTCATGAACTCGCTGACCTTGGACAAATTGGCAATGGCAGCTGTCTCGGTGATTTCAAAGCAGATTTTTGAGGCTGCTACTTCGCTGCCATTTATAGTTTTGATCAACCGGGCTGTAAATGCATCATCGTTTATGGATCCGGCCGACAGGTTCAGCGACACGTGCCGGATACTGCGTTGAAGTGCCGGGTTTGTGGTGAGCCAATCCAGCGTCAGCTTGATGGCTCGTTCATCGAGGGCCGAAATAAGCCCGTAACGCTCAGCTGTTGGCAGGAAGGCCTTGGGCGATACCAGTTCGCCATCTGGCATTTCAAGCCTCAGCAACATCTCGAAACGCAGACCGTCGGGCTGACTGTGTAAAGGCAGTATTTTCTGACAGGCCAGTCGCAACCGGTCTGCTTCAAGAGCCGTATTGATTTCCTCGATCCAGTGGGTGGCAACTTTACGATTACTGGCGTTACCTTCACCTTCCCGATAAACGACCACTCGGTTACGCCCTTCATTCTTGGCAATATAGCAGGCAGAATCCGCAGCGCTGAACAGTGAGAAGATGCTCTCCCAGCGATCGTCTACTACGACCAGACCAACGCTGACGCCGATTGTGAATCGATTCTCTTCCCAGAGAAACTGGAAATTTTCTACTTCGTGGCGAATCTGATTGGCCAGTTTCAAAGCTTCAGGGACACTGCATTTGTACAGCAGCACTCCAAATTCATCTCCGCCCAGACGCGCCAGCACGTCACTTTTTCTGACCAGGGAATCGAACAGTTGAGTGAGCTGCTTGAGAAGCTCGTCACCAGCCTGGTGTCCGCAGGTATCGTTGACGATCTTGAAAGAGTCGAGATCCATGAAACACAGCGCATGCGCCTCACGGTTTTCACGTGAAGCGTTTAGCGCCTCATGAACCGTGTTTTCGAAACTGCGGCGATTAACCAGACCAGTCAGCGCATCATGGTTAGCGTGATAAGCCGTTGTTTCTGCCTGTCGAACAGAGGCTGTAACATCGCAACCAACGCCTCTGAACCCGACAAATTCCCGGGCCTTGTTAAATACAGGTATGCCACTGTAACGAACCACTCGAGTATCGCCGTTAGCACTCCAGCGGAATTCGAAGTCTCGAAACGGGACATGATCGTTTAGTTGCTGCAGATGGTCGGCCCAGTGTGCGTCGTCATTAATATTAGCCGGGTGCTCCAATAGCTGAGACAGCCCACGGCCCAGAATGCGATCGCGCGGGATACCTAACACCTGCGCAAGACCATCAGAGACCACTTGAAAGGTCAGGTTGGCATCGAGTTCCCAGAAAAAATCTGCACCAGCGCTGGCGTAATGCCGAAACCGAATCTCATTGGCCCGGATGCGCTTGATCTGCGCCAATTGCGTTTGTGGAATCAGAGCTGGCTGCCTGGCAACGGTACCAACCACGGCTGGGTCCGTTACGGCCACATCAACGAACGAGAGTAACGTGGCGCGAGAGACCCCCCACTGTACATGTGTAACGCGGGTAATCAACCGCACCAAGCTACCGGTCTTAGATCGTGCCTGGAGATTGACTCGTTGTGCAGCGGGTGGCACCGACATACTGGACTCTGTCACGGCCATTTCCAGAATCCGGTTGTACTCGGTTTCAGAAAACAGTTCGCTGACCCGACCGTGATCAATCAGGGCCTGAGGACTCGTATATCCGAGTACACGGGCTGCGTTATCGTCTGCAAACAGGATGGATTCCTTTGCAACTATAAGACTACCCTGAATTCCGTCGTTGACCAGTGTCTGGTAGTCTATGGTGACGGCGGATCGAGGTGTATTGAAGGAAGATCCACCCAGCAGCCGGATATCAATGCCTTTAACGCGGTTATCGGTCGTGACCACCGGGGTGCGTACGATCATGGCTTGCTTGAGGGGACTGCTATCGCCAGCGGAACCCAGATTGATCGCGCTGATATCAGCCTGGGCCGAAAATATAGCCTGGCTGTCGAGAGCCATTTGCTCTCGGGCTACATCACCCGGGAACAGATCGAAATCGGTTTTGCCGATGACATCTTCAGGCGACAGACGACCCACGCTCTGAGCAAACGCCATGGAGCAGGCCCTGTAGACCAACCGCTCATCCTTGAGTGCAACGCGATCACTGCATTGTCCCAGCACACCGCTTCGACTCAGCATGCGCACTGGTAGTCGAAAGCGGTGTTGAAAGACTTCACGAGTGGTGGCATCGCTATTGTTATCAGAGCCTCAGTATAGTTGAGATAACAGGTTCTGCATGAGTCCAGCTCACACTTTTTTAACGGCAACCAGACGTGGAACTATTATTCGTTCGGAACCCTCTACAGGTTACGCCGATACTGACCACCCACGTCAAACAATACATCGGTAAGTTGACCTAGTGAGCAAACCTCGACGGCCTCTACCAAGGCTCCGAACACATTTCCCCCGGTTATTGCCGTTTGTCGCACCCGGGCCAGAGCAGCCGGAGCAACGTCAGCGTGTCGTCGCTGAAAACACGCCAATCGAGCTATCTGCTCGTCTTTTTCGTCGTCGTCTGAACGGGCAAGCTCGATTTCTGGCTGAGCATCTCCTTCTGGGTTTCTGAACATATTGACGCCTACTATAGGGATGGACCCGTCGTGTTTGCCATGCTCATAAAGCAACGATTCATCCTGAATTTTCCCACGCTGATAACCTGTTTCCATAGCACCTAGCACACCACCGCGATCCGAGAGTCGGTCAAACTCTGCCAACACCGCTTGCTCAACCAGCTCTGTGAGCTCATCGATGATGAAGCTGCCCTGATTGGGGTTCTCATTACAAGCCAGGCCCCATTCTCGATTGATGACCAGCTGTATCGCCATGGCTCTGCGAACCGATTCATCTGTAGGTGTCGTTACTGCTTCATCGTATGCATTGGTGTGCAGAGAATTACAATTGTCGTAAACGGCAATCAGGGCTTGTAGAGTTGTGCGGATGTCATTGAATGCCATTTCTTGCGCATGCAAGGATCGACCGGACGTCTGAATGTGATATTTCAACTTCTGGCTGCGCTCATTGGCACCGTAACGCTCACGCATGGCAATAGCCCAGATACGCCGGGCTACCCGTCCCATAACCGTGTACTCCGGGTCCATCCCATTACTGAAAAAGAAAGACAGATTAGGTGCAAAGTCGTCGATCCGCATACCACGAGCCAGATAACTCTCCACGTAAGTAAAGCCGTTTGACAACGTCAACGCCAGCTGGGTAATCGGATTGGCTCCCGCTTCTGCGATGTGATATCCGGATATGGACACCGAATAGAAGTTCCTGACCTGCTTGTCGATGAACCATTCCTGGATATCACCCATCATCTTCAAGCTGAATTCTGTAGAAAAAATACACGTATTCTGGCCTTGATCTTCCTTGAGTATGTCTGCCTGCACTGTCCCTCTGAGCTGTGAATACGTGCGTAGTTGTAGTGCCTTTTCCTCTTCACTGTCGGGCTGACGACCCTTGTCCCGTTCAAATTGCACCCGCTGCTGACGAACCGCTGCGACAAAATAGAATGCCAGTATCGTGGGAGCCGGCCCGTTGATAGTCATGGATACCGAGGTGGATGGATCACACAGATCAAAGCCATCGTACAACGCCTGGAGATCCTCTATAGTGGCGATGGACACCCCCGAATTACCCACCTTGCCGTAGATATCGGGTCGCACCGCAGGATCGTTACCGTAAAGAGTCACCGAGTCAAAGGCGGTAGACAGTCGCTTGGCTGGCGAGTGCTCCGAGAGCGCCTTGAAACGCCGGTTGGTTCTGTGCGGCCCGCCTTCACCCGCGAACATGCGAGTGGGGTCCTCTCCAGTGCGTTTGAACGGAAACACGCCTGCCGTATACGGAAACCGCCCCGGCAAATTCTCTGCACGCAGCCATCTGAGCAGATCCCCGGCATCTGTATAGCGCGGCAATGCAACCCTGGATACGGCGATTCCCGACAGAGTCTTTACCTGAGTGGCCGTGCGAATTTCCCGCTCTCTACTGTGAGAGATCATTTCATCGCGGCTGTAGGCATCTACCGTTTCAGGCCAATCATCGAGTAGCGCCTGACTGCTAGCACTGACGTGCTGGGATCTTTCGTTGATCAGCGTGGTGATTTCATCGTCCTGATCAAGCAAATCGGCCGCCGTCTGCAAATGCTGCCTCTCACGAACCAGTTGTGCCTGTTGCGCGGTGGACTCATGGTAGGCGCGAATCGAATCGGCTATGCCAGACAGATAGCGCTGAGCTGAGGAGGGAATAATGGCGGATTGGTCTGTACTGGACTTTACGGAAACAACAGGCAAAGCTCCTGCTTGAAAGTTCAGCCCTGTTTTGCTCAATTCAGCCGCTATGGCTTGATAGAGAGCTGTCACTCCGTTGTCATTGAACCTGGCGGCTATGGTGCCAAACACGGGCATGTCTTCGGGCGATTCGCTGAATCGTTCCTGATTGCGCTGCACCTGTTTTCTGACATCTCGAAGCGCATCTTGTCCACCTTTACGCTCCAGCTTGTTGATGGCTACGATATCGGCAAAATCGAGCATGCCGATCTTCTCAAGCTGACTCGCTGCGCCGAACTCAGGCGTCATCACGTATAAGGACACATCACTGATGTCGACAATGCCGGCATCTCCCTGCCCTATTCCCGGTGTCTCCACAATCACCAGATCTACACCCGAGAGACGACAGGCCGCGACCATGTCAGGCAAGGCCGCTGGCACTTCATCCCGCGCATCCCGGGTGGCCAGCGAGCGCATGAAAATACTCTCGTGCTCGATCGCGTTCATACGAATGCGGTCGCCGAGCAACGCACCCCCGGTCTTGCGCCGCGTTGGGTCGATAGCCAGCAGCGCCACCGACAGGCTGTTTTGCTGATCCAGCCGCAACCTGCGAATCAGTTCATCGGTGACCGAAGATTTACCCGACCCCCCTGTACCGGTGATACCCAGCACGGGCGCCGGATTGGCCACGCTGGCAGCTTGAACACGCAAACGCTCAAGTGCACTGGCTGATAGGCGCTTGTTCTCGATATCTGTCAGCAACGTCGCCAGCGGTGCATGTGCCTGTTGGTTAAAATCCTGAGTGACTGGTGTAAACAGATCGTTGTAGACGAACTTCGGATTCATTGGCTCAGCCGGATCAAGAGTGGCTGCACGGGTATGATCAATCATGTGAGTGATCATGCCTTGCAAACCCATCGCTTGGCCATCCTGTGGCGAATAGATCCGAGCGACACCGTAGTGATGCAGCAAGGCAATCTCATCGGGCACGATGACGCCACCGCCGCCACCAAAGAGTTGAATATGCCCGGCACCGCGTGCGCGCAGACTGTCTATCATGTAGCAGAAGTACTCTACATGCCCGCCTTGATAAGAACTGATCGCTATGCCCTGAGCGTCTTCCTGTATAGCGGCGGAAACCACTTCTGCAACGGAGCGATTATGGCCCAGATGCACCACCTCCACACCAGATGCCTGCAACATTCGCCGCATGATGTTGATGGAGGCATCGTGACCGTCAAACAGGCTGGCCGCCGTGATAAAGCGTAGCGGAGGTACCTCGGCACCCGGAGATGCATGGACAGCAGGTTGCGACATGGTAGGAGGACTCCAGAGCTGGCCGTATCGGTGAGCGATGCAATACTAAAGAGTGCCCGCAGTTGACGTTGACGTCAACGTCAACTTACTCTTGTACGATGAACGCTGATTCTAATGATCCTGTCGTCATCGTTGACGCAGCCCGGACGCCTTTGGGCAGCTTCCAGGGCGAACTTGCCGGCGCAACGGCCACCCTGCTGGGCGCTGCCAGTATTCGGTCAGCCTTGGCTCGAGCAGGCCTGACCGGCAACGATATCAACGAAGTCATCATGGGTTGTGTACTGCCAGCAGGACTAGGTCAGGCACCTGCCAGACAGGCTGCGCTGGGCGCGGCAATTTCTCAATCAGCCGGTTGCACAACCATCAACAAGATGTGCGGTTCCGGCATGAAGGCCGTCATGTTGGCTCATGACCTGATCTCTGCAGGGAGCGCTGACAGGATGGTGGCAGGCGGGATGGAAAGTATGAGTAATGCCCCCTACATCCTGCCCAAGGTGCGAGCTGGATTACGCATGGGCCATGGTGAAGTGAAAGATCACATGTTCCTCGATGGCCTGGAAGACGCCTATGAGACCGGTAAATTAATGGGCTATTTTGCCGAGAACACAGCCACGCATTATCAGTTCACCCGCAAGGCTCAGGACGATTTTGCCATCACCTCGCTCAAACGCGCCCAGACCGCCATGCACAGCGGCATCTTCCAAAAGGAGATCGAAGCTGTGTCGGTAAAAACGCGCAAAGGTGATATCCGTGTACACCATGATGAACAGCCGCCAAAGGCCGACCTTGAGCGCATCCCCACGCTAAGACCTGCTTTTGCCAACGAGGGAACCGTAACAGCTGCCAATGCCAGTTCCATTTCTGATGGCGCAGCCGCCATGGTCATGATGAAACTTTCAGAGGCTGAAAAAAGGGGCTTGGCGCCGCGTGCCAGAATACTTGGTCATGCCAGCCACGCTCAAGAACCTGCATGGTTCACGACAGCCCCGGTCTTCGCCATGCAAAAGCTATTGGAGAGACTTGGTATACGCGCCACAGATATCGACCTGTTTGAAATCAATGAAGCGTTTGCAGTCGTAACCATGGCAGCTATCAAGGAGCTCAAGCTTGATCACGCCAGAGTCAACATCCATGGCGGTGCCTGCGCTCTGGGTCACCCCATTGGCGCCTCTGGCGCACGAATTCTCGTTACACTGCTGAACGCGTTGGAGCACCACGATCTTGACCGTGGCGTAGCCTCTCTATGTATTGGCGGTGGCGAAGCAACTGCCATGGCTATCGAACGGATCCGCTAGACATGTTGAATCTGACCCAGGAACAACAACTGATTCGAGATACCGCGAGAGACTTTGCTCGCTCCGTACTGGCCCCGCAGGCGGCAGCCAATGATGAGCACTGCCGCTACCCGGCCGATGCCCTCAGCCAGATGGGTGAGCTGGGGTTTCTGGGCATGCTGGTGCCGGATGACTTTGGCGGCGCTCAAACCGACAACGTAGCCTATGCACTGGCGTTAGAGGAAATTGCTGCTGGCGATGGCGCCTGCTCCACCATCATGAGTGTGCACAATTCGGTAGGTTGCATGCCGGTGCTGAGCTTCGGCAATGCCGATCAGCAACAACAGTATCTACCGGCAATGGCAAGCGGTAAACTGTTGGCAGCCTTCTGCCTGACAGAACCTGATGCCGGTTCCGATGCCGCAGCAATTCGCACCACGGCCGTGCTGGAAGGCGACCATTATCGTCTTGACGGTATCAAGCAATTCATCACCAGTGGCAAAAACGCAGGAATTGCCATAGTTTTTGCCAGAACCGGCGACGGCAAGCGTGGATTGACAGCCTTTATCGTCAACACTGAGAACCCCGGATACATCGTTAGCCGGGTTGAAGACAAAATGGGGCAACGGGCGTCCGATACCTGTCAGATTACGTTCGACAACTGTCGAGTGCCCGTGTCCGATCGCCTGGGCGAGGAAGGAGACGGTTACCGGATCGCCTTGTCCAACCTTGAAGGCGGGCGCATAGGAATCGCTGCTCAGTCAGTCGGCATGGCCCGCAGTGCCTACGAGCACGCCCTGAGATTTGCACAAGTCCGGAACACGTTTGGCAAGCCTATTATTGAGCATCAGGCAATCGCCTTCAAGCTGGCTGACATGGCCACTCAGCTGGAGGCGGCGCGTTTGATGGTATTGCATGCGGCGGCACTCCGGGATACAGGTCAGGCGTGTCTGGTCGAAGCCTCCATGGCCAAGCTTTTCGCCAGTGAAATGGCCGAGAAGGTGTGTAGCGACGCTATACAACTTCACGGTGGCTATGGCTATCTGCGTGACTATGCCGTAGAACGGATAGCACGGGACGTACGCGTGTGCCAGTTGTACGAGGGAACCTCCGAGATCCAGCGTCTGGTTATCAGTCGGGCTTTGAGCAAGCGAGATTCAACCTGATTCCAGATAAATTCATAGTAGAAAAACTGCCAGAGACACGTATGTCCAGAATCATTGACTTCTATTTCGACTACTCATCACCGTACGGGTACCTGGCTAGCGAGCGCATCGAAGAGGTTGCCGAAGCCAACAACTACAGGGTGGTCTGGCGACCGATATTACTTGGCGCTATCTTCAAAGTGACCGGCCAGGCACCACTGACTGAAACACCTCTCAAGGGTGACTACGCCATCATGGACTTTGCACGTTCTGCCAGAGAGCATGAGCTTGATTACCAGCACCCGCACACTTTTCCCATCGGCGCTGTTGCGGCTTGCAGAGCCACGTTGTGGATACGCGATAACAGTGATGAATCCATCCGTGCTCAAACGGCGAAGTTTGTCCATGCTACCTTCCGCGCCTACTACACCCAAGGCAAGGACATCACCAATCCGAGCATTCTGAGCGCCTGCGCCGTAGAGCTCGGAATCGATCCAGACCGGATGATCGAGGCGATTCAGCAATCCGATATCAAGGACGCTCTGCGCAAGGAAGTTGAGCATGCCATTGCAGCGAAAATTTTCGGCTCACCCATGATGCTGGTAGAGGGTGAATTGTTCTGGGGCCATGATCGCCTGGAGCAGCTCGGACGTTGGCTGAAAAGCGGTGGCTGGTAATAAAAGTGATACCAAAACAGCGCGCGGGCTATCACTGCTCGTGATGCTACTAATGGCATTGCACGTGCTGTTTGGCGTGACTGGTGTAATGGCGGCTCTGATCGCCCACCTTAAAATCGGCCAGACCACCGGAACCCGCTATCACTCTCAACTGCTGTGGCTGGTCGTGACTTTCTGGGTGGCACTGGCAGGCTATATTGTCACCTTTATCATCTGGCAGAAATGGGGTCTATCCTGGCCCGTATTGATCGTACCCGGGTGGGTGAGTTATCGCCTTCTGGTGCATCTACATTACTGGAAAAAACATCAACCCATAACTCGGCTTTTGTAAACATGCCTTACCTGCAGACTCAGACCGATTCACGCGGCGTCACTGTCATCACGCTAAATCGCCCTGAGCAATTCAATGCGATGGATCGTGCATTCATGGACGAACTCACCCTAGGCATCAAGAGCCTGAGCAGCAGCACTCGCGTTCTCGTAATCGATGCCAATGGCCGACATTTTTGCGCCGGCGCAGATATTAACTGGATGAAGGCATCGGCAACATTAAGTGAGGTGCAGAATCGGGACGAGGCGATGGCTTTGTCCAACATGCTGGAGACGCTGAACACATTCCATCGGCCTGTCATCGCCAAAGTTCATGGAGCAGCACTCGGCGGCGGCACCGGACTGGCCTGTTGCTGCGATATCGTGGTGGCTTGCGAATCAGCCCAATTCGCATTCTCTGAAGTGAAACTCGGAATTATTCCAGCCACCATCAGCCCATACGCGCTGGCCGCTATCGGACCACGCGCAGCCAGACGATACTTTTTAACCGGTGAGCGTATTGATGCGCTAGAAGCCTATCGACTGGGACTGGCACACCACGTCTGTTCAACCGACCACCTGGACACACGCGTGGAAGATATTGTCAGTGCCCTTCTTGATGCAGCGCCGGCCGCTCAGGAAAACGCCAAAAAACTCATTGCCGATGTGGCCGGAAAAAAGGTCGATACCGCCCTTCGCGAGTCTTTGAGCGAACGACTGGCCGCAATCAGGACAGGCAAAGAGGCACAAGAAGGTCTCGGTGCTTTTCTCGAAAAACGACCCGCTCACTGGACGTCTTAGAGCCCCTGTCATAAATGTGCAGGTTACAGGGATACAAGAGTACGATAGCCTTGCTTTCAGTTTGATACAGATCAAACGGCTGATCGATTTGGCGAATACTAGCCCTTCCAACCAAGAGGAAAAAATATGACAACCAAACTGGTAATCGGTCTGGACGGACACGGGTCCGGAGATCGAGCGCTTGCCTATGCAAAGCGCATGGCAAACCTGATTGGCGATTGCGAATTGCTTATTGTGTATGTCATCGAGTGGTCTCCTTACTCATTCCAGACCGCAGAGGAAAATGCCGTTCGTAAAAAACGTCGGGAGGAGGAAATCAGTACAGCCACGGAACGCGTCATTGATCCGGCTGTAGCCACACTCAGCTCAGCGAAGGTACAGGCACGCGGAATCGTCCGCCATGGCAACGTTGCCGATATTCTGAATGAGATTTCTCTGGAAGAGAATGCCACTCAGATTATCGTCAGTCGTTCCTCAGAAGGTGGTTTCGCAAAACGCCTGTTTGGAAGTTCCACAGCAAACCTGGTGATGAGCGCAAGCGTGCCCGTCACAGTCGTCGGATGAGGACTTGAACATGACACTGATATTACGCCTATTCATGACACTGATTGCCTCCACGGCTTTCATGTCATCAGCATTCGCTCAGGATGCCGTATCGCTCGACCAGAAAGTCAATGAGGCGTTTGCCGCCTTTACCGGACCGTTTGTAGGTCTGATTTTCGCACCACTGCCCGGCACAAGCTTCCCATGGATCGTTTTGTGGCTGGTCGTTGCAGCAACCATATTCACCCTGTATTTCGGGTTCGTACAGTTGCGTTTCTTCTCTCATGCCATCTCACTGGTCAAGGGTGACTACTCTGACCCGAAGGATGCGGGTGAGGTCAGCCACTTTCAGGCGCTCACTACCGCCCTGTCGGGCACCGTAGGCTTGGGTAATATCGCCGGTGTCGCTGTTGCCGTTGGTATCGGTGGCCCGGGAGCCACGTTCTGGATGATTCTTGCCGGCCTGTTGGGAATGGCGTCAAAGTTCACCGAATGTACGCTGGGCGTAAAATACAGAAATGAATATCCGGACGGTACTGTTTCCGGTGGACCGATGTACTACATCTCCAAGGGATTCAAGGAACGCGGACTGCCAGGTGGAAAGTTCCTCGCTATCCTGTTCTCAGTATTCTGTATTCTCGGCGCACTTGGCGGAGGCAACATGTTCCAGGCTAATCAGGCGCATGCGCAGATCTCCGGTATCGTCGGTGACTATCCGGGCTGGATTACAGGTGTCGTGTTTGCTGTTGTTGTTTTCGCTGTAATTGTCGGTGGTGTAAAGTCGATTGCTCGCGTTACTGAAAAAGTAGTACCTTTCATGGGCATTCTGTACGTCGGTGCAGCAATCGTTATACTAATCATTAATTTTGACCAGATCGGCTGGGCATTCGGACAGATATTCGACGGTGCGTTCACGGGTCTGGGAGTTGTGGGTGGTTTCGTCGGCGCTCTGATTCAGGGATTCAAGCGAGCTGCATTTTCCAACGAAGCGGGTGTCGGTTCTGCAGCCATCGCTCACTCAGCGGTTAAAACAAAAGAGCCAATCACTGAAGGTTTCGTCTCTTTGCTTGAGCCTCTGATTGATACGGTTGTGATCTGTACCATGACAGCGCTTGTCATTACCATCTCAGGCCAATTGCTTATCGACCCTGAAACCAGCCTGTACATGATCGACGGTGGTGCTATTGCCACGGTTGACGGTAACTCAGGTGTTGCACTGACCTCTGCAGCCTTTGGCTCAGCGATTAGCTGGTTCCCCTATGTACTGGCTATTGCAGTGGTGCTATTTGCTTTTTCCACGATGATTTCCTGGTCTTACTACGGATTGAAAGCGTGGACCTACCTGTTCGGTGAGGGCAAGATTTCCGAGATCATTTTCAAGGTTATCTTCTGTGTGTTCATCATTATCGGTGCAGCGGCCAGTCTTGGACCGGTCATCGATTTCTCAGACGCGGCAATTTTTTCGATGGCGGTTGTGAACATCACTGGACTTTACTTCCTGATGGGTATAGTCAAAGAAGAACTCGCTTCTTACGGATCGCGTCTGCGTTCCGGCCAAATCAAGAAGTTCGCTCACTAAAAGCGTTTAAGCCTCAGATGTAACCTGCCCGCCCACAACGTGTGAGCGGGCAGGACTTGCAGACTCGGTACACCTCGATTGTGAACTACTGTCAAAGGCCTGCCAGCACCTGACAACCTGCCCAAGCTTATTGGTACAGTTCTCGCAGAGTAGCCTGTATCCACATGGCCTCCGGCATGCCACGCATGTCCCGTCCAATATGCCTGACCGCGAATTTGTCTATGGGAGTCACCATGCTCGCAGCCTGCCTGATAAGCTCCGCACTGTTACTGGCAATGTTTCATTGCATCAAACGCTCTTTACCTGCCAGACACGCACGTTGCATTCTGGTACAGGAAAAACTTAGCGAGTTCGCGATTGCAAACAGAACTCGTGAGCTGACATCTGCTCAGATCGAACAGTTCTGGGCCCAGACAAGTAACACGTACTCCGTCTACGGGATCACGGCAACCAACGAACTGCGAAACGAGCTGTATCAAAACGCGTTATTGCTGCTGAGTACTAAAAACCAACTGTCAGACTCGGGTTTGTCAGATGAGCGACACACACAACTGGCGAAATTGCACGCTGACACTGTTCAATGGTTCAGCGCAGCTCTGGTTCAGATGGATTCAGACTTTGCTGATATACACACTGGAAAAGTGTCTGCTCACGACGTGTGGGAAGAACTACTACGCGTTGTATCACAGTCTCTGCGTGCTTGAATTTGCTCGCTAGGCCGGCCTAGGATCCTTCCATCGCCTTGTCAAAACAAGGGCCCGCCTTCTCTTCATCAAAGCCTGCATCGGCAAACACTGACTGCGGGCACGACTCCAGCGCGCTGTTATCCAGCTCACTCGGCTCCATTTGCTCAGGAAGTGGCAGCAGGCATTGTTCTATCGCAGATTCAGCCAACGCCAGACAAGACGCTGACGTAAAACCCATACAGCTCGCAAACGTCTCTGACTGACACAGAACCGAGAACTGGTTGCGCGCCATGTCCACCAGCAACGAACGCTGGATTATTTCCTGTGACTGAGCAATAGGGCCTGTAAACAGAACAAGGCTTGCAAGGCCGTAGCCTGCACATTTTCTTACAGCTGTCTTGAAGTGGGTCATAAACTGATGTGCGGTGATAGTCGTACTGACTAGTATACGGCCTGAATAAGTGTAACCCTGTTTTTCACTGCTCGCCGGTCTGTTTACTACACGTATTCGACAGAACTTGATCCGCTTCGAGTACCCTCGGAGCAGACTTTAGCAGCAGTACCCACGACAAAACTTACTGGCAATGAACCTCAAGAACAAGAAGTACTGGCTATTCGATATGGACGGCACGCTTACCTGCGCCATGCATGATTTCGATGCCATGCGTGCCGAGTTATCCCTTCCCTCAGGCGTTCCCATTCTCGAAGCTCTGGCCGCCATGCCAGAAGAACTGGCTCATGAAAAACATCAGGCGCTCGACAAGTTGGAACTGGACATGGCTGCGGATGCAACGCCGCAACCCGGCAGCGTTGAGCTACTCGAACAGCTCGTATCACAGGGTGCAAAGCTCGGCATCGTGACTCGCAACGGCAAACAGATTGCCGAAGTGACGCTCGCAGCCTGCGGGCTGGATCATTTCTTCACAGCCGACACCATCATTAGCCGAGACTGCTGTACAGCAAAGCCCGACCCTGCAGGCATAAACCTACTGCTGTCTCGCTGGGATGCATCCAGTGCCGATGCTGTTATGGTCGGCGACTATCTATTCGATCTGGAATCGGGACGCAATGCCGGTGTGGCCACTGTTCACATGGATGTAGAGAGCCAGTTCGCGTGGCCTGACATGACTGATGTCAATGTGAGTTCGCTATCGCAGCTGTCAAAACTGATTGGCTAGTGTTGTATCATAACAGCACAAGAAAACCTATCGACAGACGCTGGGATCAGCCCGGTACAGGCGGTAGCAATTATCTAGTGCTCAGATTGTCACCCATCAATCAGTGTAGCTGTGGGAACCGATTGATTAACCGGGTGACTGAGAGTGGAGAGTACTTGTCTGATGCAAACCTATACCGATAGGCGCTGAGCAGCAATATTTCTAATGACCGGCTCGACTGCTCCCTGATCAAAACCAACTACGACACCCTTCGCAATTCCGCTTTCATGATCAAATACTATCGTCCCGGTGCCTATGTCTGCAACAGAGCGATCTTGAGGCTTGAAAACGATTGAATAGACACTTTTATATTCACGTACCACTTTTATTCTGTAGGGTTTCGGGTGTGTCTTTTTATAAGGGCTGACTTGCACAACCCCCCAAGTGACGCCACCAAACGATCCATAGAGTAGAACGTGATCAACAATGATTTCGCCATTCTTCTCAAATTCACTACTCCACTTGCCAGACAGTTCTGTCTTGCGCCAGGCTAAAAACCTGGAGATGTGAAACCCTATTGAATCTGCACTGATAACTCCAAATAGAGTTGCGATGATCACCAGTACAATTTCCATGTGGCTACCCTCTAGAACTGTCAGAATTTTGTTTCATACACTCACCCTGGCGTTTCGATAAGCAACCAAAGTATACCCTAGTGATGCAGCCCACAGCCTGCTGAGCACGACCAACAGACTACCCAACAGGGTCATGGTATTGGGTCGTTCACCCAATATGACTACTCCGATAGCCAGAGCAAATAATAGTCTCGTGTATCGGAATGGGGATACACCGGACACCTCGCCGCTACGCATGGCTATTGTCAGCGCATTGCAGGCACACACTCCGACAATAACAGCAGCAAGCACATAAGCCAGAGTTTGCGGTTCCCACTGCACGGTGTCGCCTCTGACAATCATGACCAGCAAACCTGTGGGTATGAGTACAAAAAAGCCATACACTCCCAACTTTACATTGGACAGATCAGGGGGGGCAGCACGCGTGGCCAAGTCTCGACCGGCGAACCCGATAGTAGCTGCCAATGCGAACAATGAGGTTGAATCGAAGCCTGCCAATCCAGGTCTTATGATCATCGGCACTCCAATGAATCCGACCAGCACAGCAATCCAGCGCTTGATCCCTATTGTCTCGCCGAGCAGACAAGCGGCGCCCAACATCACAATTATCGGTGTGGCCTGCAATATGGCGAAGACGTTGGATAGTGCGGTCAATGCGATGGCCACTGTGGAAACACAGACGGGCCAAGTCTTCGAATGCAGCGCGTATCAGTACCGGGCGTGACAGGATGGCCGGATGAAACACGGCTTCGCCTCGTTTTCTGGCCAGCGTGACAAACGCTACCGTACCACCAGACCGAAAAGGGTAAGAATAAATCCGATACCCAGAGAGGCTGATGCAGACTTGATCAGCGAATCTTCGATGGAGAAGGCAGCCATGGCAAGCACCCTGTATAAGCTGCCTTTTGCATTATTCAAATGACTATTGAGTATCGTTTTGCAGAGTAGCAGCGGACGCCTCAATAGCCGCACGCACCTTGTCACGAATAGCATTTTCGTCGGCACGCTTGAAGCCGATGTGTCGCTCGATGAAGTTACCCTCATGATCGTAGAGATAGGTTGTGGGCATACCGGGTACTTTGAACAGTGATGCCAAGGTTCCTTCCGGGTCGTAAACTATGTCGAACGGTGTTTCAAACTCTGCCAGAAATTCATCGGCATCCACCTGATTTTCATCGACATTGATGGCCACTATGGCCAGCTCATCACCGAACTGTTTCACCATGTCAGCCATGAATGGAAACGACGCTCGACACGGCCCACACCAAGACGCCCAGAAGTCAACGTAAACTGGTTTGCCCGCGTAATCTGACAGATTGAATTTGTCTGTGACGGGAGCAGATGTGCCTTCGGCGCCGTAAACAACTGATGTCACCAGCAGACCGATGGCGATTGAGCTGTTAAATACCCATGATTTCATGCAGTCAAACTCATTTATGAGTTGTTGAATACAACAATATCCGTGCCGACAGACTTTCGCGATATTGCCTGTATCGTCAGTATCAGCAAACTCCACAGAACCACCGGCGATAACGCACCACTGCCAGAACCCCCGACTCGTATTGACGGCTGTTCGCCAGCTGATGCAAGCAGTGCAAAATCGACAGCTTCAGCGATTGCAAGAGAGACTTCCTGTCTTGATGAACTGCTGCCGGAAGGGCAAAGATCCGTGGGTATCAACACATCTTTCAAACAAACATCCAGAGCGTGCTGGCCTTCGTCTATCAATTGCAGTTGCGACCCTGCACCGCAGGTAATCGTTCGGCGCAAATTGTCCAGTTGATCAATCTCGGCATCCAGAGCCAGCAGTTGCCTACCTGCTAGCGCGTCGCACAGACGCACTGATTGTCGCGCCTCTACTAGATCATCGGCCATACCGTGCACTATCATCAACGGCGGTATGGACAAGCCACTTTCTACTATGCGTATCGAAAAAACTATTGTCGGGAATGGGTGAAGCACTCAGATCAGCTTCTGAGGCGCTCACGCCAATCACGCTGTCAAGAATACCCAGCCCTTGCGGGTTATCGTACAAACCTTGTTGAGCTCGAAGGGTGAAGTCGGTGAAATCTGTAGGTGGATAAAACAGGATGCCACCGGCTAAGTCCGAGGGTGTGTTGACGGCAAGAGACAGGGCCAGATGAGCACCCGCTGACTGACCGAATACAACAGGTTTTGGACTGCTACCAAAAGACTCGGCTCGATCACGCACCCACTGCAAGGCAGCTTGTGCATCTTCAACCACATCTCCAATGCTGGCGTCGTTGCACGCAGCGCTTCCATCAGAGGTTTCTAGCAAACGATAGAAAGGTGCGTATACAACGAAGCCTTTATCGGTGTAGTGCGGTACCGTAAGTTCCAGACCGAAGAACCCAAAGCCTCGTGCACTCCAGCTACCGCCGTGAAAAGCCAGTAGTGATGACTGTCGAGTATTCGCTTGAACTGTGCTGTCAGGCGTAGAGGAGTACACCCGCATTTCGAGGTTACAGGTTCCTCGTGGGGTCTCTATTGTTCTGTAAACATGTCTCTGCATATACGGTTGAGATACGCCCTCCAGTGAGCGAGCGCCAAGATCAAGGCGCGTGCCTGGTGTTAACGTCCATGCGTTGTCAACGATACCGTTGCCCTCGCCAAGCAAGGTGGAATCCAGTAGCAGGCTGCAATGACTGCTCAGCGATGTGTAGGCAAAATTTACCGGGCTGGTACACGCCATGTCGTTGAAGTAACGTCGACTCTCATCGTCGTCGGGTTCCAGGCTTACACAGGTGTTGCCCTCCATTGTGTAGAGAGGTTCCACGGGCATGTCGGCGAGCAATGGATCCACCACCGCGCAGGCAAGTGCGTTCTGGAAGACATCCTTTATATCAGGCTGTGCTTGCGCTATTCCCGGTACGAACGTTGCTGCGCAAGATAGCGCAATAGCTGCAATGAAGTAAATTCTATCGGACAATATCTGCATTGATAATCGTGACCTTAATCTGTTGTGCCTGTCGAGACGTCAGCTTCCTGCCGGTATCTATCAGCCTGCTTTGTCCTGCCGGAATGAGCTGACGGACTTCCTGCATACGAGTAGGAGTTCCCGGGGCGCTTTGCAATCCTATCTGGACGTTGGCGATGTTTCTCGATGTCTGGTTTATCAGCTGAACGGCAAAAGTGCCCTTGGGCGTAAGACCCTGACGAACCAGCAAGCGAGTAGATGTTGTGGCGGGGGGTTCAAGTCGCATAAGCGCTGCTCGCGCGCGGGTTGCATCATCGCCTGTGGCTTGCGCCGCCATGGCGTAGTAACGTTTGGCTACCTGAGGTTTGCCACTTTGCTCAGCAAACCGCCCCAGGCTCAGTTGGGCTGCGGTGGTGGGTAGCAATTTCACGCTGCGGGCATAGTCAGCTTGTGCAGCTCTGACATTTTTCTGCTGCTCGTATATCTTTCCGCGTTGCAGATAGTAGTAATAAAAATTGTTGTTCAGCGAAATGGCTTTATCAAAGGAGTTTTTTGCCACAGACAGATTGCGCTGGGCCAGTGCGATATCACCAGCCAGGGAATGAAAATGAGCCTCTCTGGGTTCCCGGCTAATTGCATCACGCAAGAGAGCTGATGCCTGTCTCGTGTTGTTTTTCTTAAACGCCTGTTGTGCTTGCTCAAAGGCGTCATAGGCGGGCTGCGTTTTGACGATACGAGCCATCGCTTTTGCGTAAGTGTCTTCTCCGCGACGACCGTTGGCGGGCAATGATCGTGCTGTCTTGATATTCTCAGCTACACGCTTTTCAGAAGGCGGGTGACTGGCGAACAGACGTGACAGTGCGTCACTGCGCTGCCCTTTCGATAACTGCACAAATTTTCGTTGTAGCTCGACAGCACCTTGAGGATCGAAGCCGGCTTCGGCCATGTAGTTCATGCCAAAGCGATCAGCCTCCAGCTCAGCGCCCTGCCCGTACTGACTCGTGATGATCTGTGCTCCCACGCTGGACAGCAACTGGGCTTGCTGACCGTAGCCTTCACGTGCACCGAGGATAGAGGCTGTCATGACACCTAATTGCAATCCGATGCCTCTGGTTTGGCCCTTGGCACCGTGCTTGGCAGCAGCATGCACGATCTCGTGTCCCAACACCGCAGCCAGTTCTGCCTCACTCTTGAGGCGCACTAGCAAGCCACGATTGATACTGATCTTGCCCCCCGGTAGTGCCCAGGCATTGGGTGTTGAATCGTTGATGACATTAAACTCGTAAGGCAACTTGCGATCGCTCTGCGCAGCCAGCCGCATGCCAATCTTGCGAACGTAGGCCTCCACACCGGGATCAACCACATAATCCCCACCCTGAGCTTGTCGTAGTGGCAGATATTGCTGGGCACCAATTTGCAGCTCCCAGTCCTCAGACACCAGTAAAAAATCCTTCTTGCCTGTCACTGGATTCTGCACACAGCCAGCCAGTAGCGCGGTGGCCAGGAGGCTGACTGTCACTAACGGTAATTTGCGGAGAAATCTCATGTGGCGTTTACCTGCAGATAAAAGAGAATACATATCACATGTTACCCGTGTTGGTGTCCACCCACGCCATGAGCGTGGCCGTGTGCCAATTCACTTTCAGACGCCTTGCGCACCGACACCACTTGCACATCGAACGTCAGATCCACACCGGCCAGTGGATGATTGATATCGACGTCCAGATTAAATTTACCCACCTTCAATATCGTTGCCGGGCTCGCTCCTTGCTCGCCCTGCAGAGTAATAATCTGCCCCTTGCGGAACGTCTGGTGCTTGCCACCCTCTATTTTCTTGCGCGGCAGTCGTTTAATCCGGTCGGGATAATGGCGACCATAAGCTCTACCATGAGGGATTGTAATTGAGAAGTCATCACCGGAAACTTTACCAACGAAAGCCTCCTGCAATGCCAGCAAGACACCTCGTTCCCCGTGTAGGCACAGAACTGGATCTCCAGCTTTTGAAGATTCGATCTTGTTCGCAGAAGCGTCATACAAGTCATAATGGAAAGTCAGCACCTTGCCGGGGCCTGCCTCCAAGGCAGCCGCGCTATCAGTGGCTGTGGCTGGCGCTTGATCTGTCATCTGAATTCTCCTCGACTGAACTGCAAATACGGCGATATGGTCTTCATGATACCGACTGAAATGCGTTCACGGGAAGGCTCTTCACGGCAATGGCGACAGATCGCCACGCTTGTGCTGGCTAGCGTTTTCGTGACAGGCTGTACCAACAGCAAACTGATCATGGGTCCCTTGTACAACCAGCTCGACAATCAGATTCGTTCTGAGTTCGAGAAACTGGGCGATTTCAACGCAACACAGACCGCAGCGTTTGAAGAGGCGGTGGGCACGTTCCATGTCTGGCATCGACAGTCTGAGATGCCGCAGTACGCCACGTTGATCGACGAGCTCGCCAAGTCGATAGCACGGGACGGTGCGACCTCTCCTGACGATATAAAGCGCTGGTCAGAAACGGCAGAAAAACATTCATTGCTGGCCAGACAGTGTTACCCCGCAAATTTTCTTTTCGGCACCGTTCAAACCCTGACCGATGAGCAGATCAATTTCATTGAGCGACGATTCAAGAACGAGAGACGAAAAAACCGTGAAAAATATGGCGAGCAAACACAGCAGGAACGTATCGAACGCAGACTCAAGAATATTGAGAAATGGGCAGGTCGCATTGGTCTCGACTTCACCGCTTCGCAGCGCGCTACCATACGCACCAGCCTGACTCAACAAGTGAGTTTGCGCAAAGAGTACTACCAGTTATCGGAACAGTGGAACCGGGAGCTGTTTGTGCTCGCCAGAGATCAGGAGGCCGCAAACTACAGTGAACAACTCACTGCTCATGTAGAAAAACTCTGGACATTGCTCGAACGCGAACATCCAGAGCAGTGGCAGAAAAACAGAGATATCTGGCAAGCGTCTGCTTTCAAGCTTATTTCCAGCATGAGCGAGCAACAACGTAGCGGTACCAGTCGCTGGTTAGCCAAGATGAGTAAAACTGTGAAGGCGATATCAAAGGACAAGCCTTCATTCCAGGTAGGCACAGATCCAGCGGTTGGCTGCCTGGTTGACAGGTCCAGCTAGAGTAATGACTACTGCGCTAGCAACCAGTGTCTGTGGCTATCGAATGCGCGGTGTATTTCGGTGATATCGTGCAGCGTACGCAGTCTTGAAAACAGCTCGGTCGCTTCAACGTAGTTTCTCTTGAGGTAAGCCAGCCACTGCTTTGTCCGGTTACCGATATGACGTGGGCTATGACAATCTGAACGCGCAAACTGCGCCTCCACCAGGTGCGTGAGTGCCAGCCAGTCCAGCGACTCTATCGACTCCCCTTTGCCTGCCGCTGTGATACGTCTGGCAAGATCAGGCGCTGCCAGTGCACCGCGACCCAGCATAAGATGAGTACAACCACTACTGGTGCGAGCCTGGATGCTGTCTTCCACTGTCCAGATTTCGCCGTTGATGCACGTATTGGAATCACCGTCTGCAATAACCGTGCGCACTGTAGACCACCATGCTGGTGGCTTGTAGCCGTCAAATTTAGTGCGAGCGTGTATGGCAAGCTCTGTTGCACCGGCACGCTGAATGTGATCGACAATCTCAGGCAGTGATTCGCTGTTGTCGTAGCCGAGTCTTATCTTGGCGGTTACTGGCACATCGGCACTTACAGCATCCCGAACCGCCCTGACTATCTGCCCAACGTGCGCAGGATCGCGTAATAAAATAGACCCACCCTTACTGTTGTTTACGGTCTTGGCCGGGCAACCGAAGTTAAGATCAACTCCAGGTGCGCCCAGTTGTACGGCACGCACGGCGTTGTCCGCTAATACAGCAGGCTGACTTCCCAGTAGTTGTGTATAGACCGGTGTGCCATGTGCGGTCAGGCCACCGGTTTCAAGTTCCGGGCAATAGCGCAGAAACACCTTCTCCGGCAGCAACACGTTAGTCACTCTGATGAACTCTGTCACACAACGAGTGTAGCCGCCCATGCCCGTCAGAAGCCTGCGCATCGGTGCATCTATGACACCTTCCATAGGCGCCAGCATGATTCTGCCCGCTCGTCTTTTGGAGGGCAGGTTGGCAGCAGAGTGTTTGGCAGAGTTCGCGAGCAAAGTCATTCAACCATGATAACTGGTGTTACAGGCGGCACGCGCTTACACTGGCCACCATGGTAGAGATAGGCATTGAATCCGAGCTCAAGGTTACTGAATGTAATCGTGAACACATACTCCTGGACGGCGAACAGCTGGGGCCGATAACGCTCGATGTCAGCGAAGCTCCTTCGGCTGTGCCCGGGGACGCCTTATCGGTGTTTATCTACACAGACCCTCGCGCTCAGGCACTGGCTACACTGTCAAAGCCCGTGGTTCAACGAGGCCAATGCGCCTCGTTAAAGGTGGTAGATATAACCAATGCGGGCGCTTTTCTCGATTGGGGACTCGATAAGAATCTGCTGATGCCGTTTGCAGAGCAACGCAGACCGGTGGATATCGGTCGCTATGAAACCGTGCTGGTCTACCTGGATAACAGCGGCCGCCTGGCCGCCAGCAGCCGTCTGGATCATCACCTGCCAGAAACCGATGACAGTTTTCGGCCATGGCAGGAAGTGTCACTGCTGATCTTCCAACGCACTGATCTGGGGCTGAAAGCGGTGGTTGATAATCGCGCTCTCGGACTCCTGTACAAAGACGAGATCTATCAACCCTTGCGTGTAGGCGAATCTCATACCGGTTTTATCAAGAGGCTGCGTTTCGACGGACGTATTGACTTGTCGATGCAACCTCGCGCAGAAGTCCTGAAACCCGTGCTTAGTGAACGGATCCTGCAGTTTCTGCACGATAACGACGGTGCCTGTGAATTGAGTGACAAAAGCTCACCTGAAGCCATCCAAACGGTATTTAAGGTCAGCAAGAAGAATTTCAAGAAAGCCATCAGCGCTTTGTACAAGGAACGCAAGATAGTCATACACGCCGATTACATCGAGCTGGCCGACTCTGCAAGCAAAAACGCAAGCCCAGAACCGAGTTCCGGCGAATGAGCATTCAATGGTTTCCCGGACACATGCACAAGGCCCGCAAGGAGATGGCCAATATTCTGCCGGAAGTGGACGTGGTTGTGGAGGTACTGGACGCCCGTATTCCGTGGAGTAGCGAAAATCCGATGCTCGTCGATATAGCCCGCGACAAGCCAGTGCTGCGGGTACTCACCAAATCTGATCTGGCAGATCCCAGGCTCACTGAGCAATGGTTGGCTTTTTTCAGCCAGGATGACAAGCGAGACGCGCTGGCGATATCCAGTTCGCAGCCTGCCAGCTACAAGCAGATTCCCTTACGCCTGAAATCCATGGTGACCAACGGGACGGCAGAACGGCTGAAACCTCGCGTTGCCATGATTGTCGGTATTCCGAATGTGGGTAAATCCACGTTGATCAACAAACTCACCGGCCATGTTCATGCCAAGACAGGTAACGAGCCCGCCATCACCAAGCGACAACAACTGATCAAACTTACCGAAGGCTGGAATCTCAGGGATACCCCTGGAGTGCTGTGGCCGAAGGTTGAGAATCCTGGCAGCGGGTTCCGACTGGCTGCCACCGGTGCTGTCCGAGATACTGCCATGGACAGCGCCGAGGTTGCGGCCTATCTGCTCGATTATCTGTGTATCGAATACGCTGATGAACTGCACAAGCGCTACGGCGCGGATCTACCGCTACACGATAGCGTAGAGACGCTGGATGCCATTGGACGCCGGCGTGGGTGCCTGGGTGCCGGCGCACTGGTTGATTTTGACCGCGCGGGTCGTCTGCTGTTACAGGAATTCCGCCAGGGCCTACTGGGTGGTGTGACCATTGAAACACCGGAGATCCGTACCAGAGAGACACTGGAAACCGAGCAGAGACTTGCCCGGCTAGCTGAGAAAAAGGAGCAGCGCAAAGAACGCAAGACTCAGGAAAGAGAAGCGAGTCGCGCACGCAAGAATGCCGCAAAGGGCCGCTGAATGTTGATCGAGTCACAGAATTAGCCCGATCATCAATATTACCTTGGATCATCGTGCGCTACACCTCGAAAAAGCGCTGGCCACGCCGCTACTCTGTTTTGGAGACTGTTTACAGTAGTTTTCGTTACGCAGACGTCGACCGGAGGCCATCGTGAGTAAGGTGTCAATTTTGCAGATCTGTACTGCCACTGGCAGGCGGGCCCTGATCGGGGGCGTCATCGCAAGCCTGTTGCTGACCAGCGGTTGCAGCATGATGGCAGCGCACGAGCCGGATATAGCCTCCCGCAATCAGGCGCTGCAACGCTGGGAGAGTTGTGTCGAACGTTACACATCCATAACGCGCGGATCAGTTAACACCGTCTATCGCGACGTCGAGACATTGTGTGACGGCCATCGCAGAGACGTGGCAGCTACCTTTCCCGATCATCTGGAGAACCAAGTTGCCAAGCGCTTGTCCCAACGGGCTAGTGATCTCGCATCTACCCGGCATGTGAGCACAGATGCCATTGAAGCGTGGGCTGACCCTGAAGGTACCCGCATTGACACCTTCAGAATACGCCTGAGAGAGGCGCACGAAGGCGATCTATGACATAGTGCTGGGGTTTTTTATACGACAACCCATTAAAACGGCAGGACGTTATAGACTCATGAATAGAACATTAGTAATCAGTGCCACTTCATTACTGCTGACAGGCGCCTTGAGCACATCAGTATTTGCGCAGGACAGCGAACTTGCCACCGACGAGGACAAAGTCAGCTACGGACTGGGCATGATGATCGGTGAGCGCGTACTCAAGCAGTACGGCGACCTCAACTACGACCTGCTCATGCAGGGCATGCAAGCCCAGCAAGCGGGCGGTGAGACACTGCTCAGCATGGACGAGGCGCAAGCTGCATTACAGGCTCAGCAGCAGGCCGTCGCTGAAATGGCGTCTGCAGAAGCTCAGGAAGAAGGTGCCGCTTTCCTCAAAGACAACATGGCTCGCGAAGGCGTCATGGTGACCGATAGTGGCCTGCAGTACGAAGTGGTCACTGACGCTGAAGGCCCCAAGCCTACCGTCGATGACACAGTCAGTGTTCACTATGTCGGCACGCTCATGGATGGTACTGAGTTCGATAGCTCCATTGCGCGTGGTGAACCGGCGTCGTTTCCGCTCAAGGGCGTTATCCCTGGCTGGACAGAAGGCTTGCAGCTGATGAATGTCGGCAGCAAGTACCGTTTTGTCATCCCGTCTGATCTGGCTTATGGTGATCGTGGCGCGGGAGAAGCGATCGGGCCCGGCGAGACTCTGATCTTTGAAGTGGAACTGCTCGAAATCAAGTCGTAATCAGTAAAGGGCCTGTGCGGTAGGTTAATCCCGACCACACAGGCCTTTTAGCTTTCAGCGATCGTGGCCTGTTTCTGATCGCTGTGAGTTCTGCCAGTCATCGGGCTCCCAGACCGGTGCCGCATCAACCGGCAAATGCGTGCCCTTGATCAGATCAGCGGCTCTTTCGGCCACCATCATGCTTGGCGCATTCAGATTGCCGTTAGTGATTACCGGGAAGATGGAAGAATCCACTACTCTCAAGCTCTGGCACTGACGTACGCGGCATTCCTCATCCAGAACAGCCATGGGGTCGTCATCCCCTCCCATCTTGACACTACACGACGGGTGATACGCGCTCTCCACATTAGCTTTGACCCATGCATCTATAGATTCGTCGGAGTCGATGTCCATGCCCGGCTGAATCTCGTCACCTCTGAACGGCGTGAGCGAGGGTTGCTGCAATATTTCACGCGTAAGCCGGATACAGTCTCGCCAGTCTTGGCAATCCTGCTCATGTTGCAGATAGTTAAACTGAATAGCGGGTGCCTCGAAAGGATCACTGGACCGGATAGCAATGTGCCCTCGGCTGCTCGGCTTGTTGGGACCTACATGCACTTGAAAGCCATCGCCTGCAAACGCTGCGCGACCATCGTAGCGCATGGCACCTGGCAGGAAGTGATATTGCACGTTTGGTGACTTCAGACCTGCACGCGATCGAATGAAACCACAGGATTCAAAATGATTGGTGGCTCCAAGCCCTTTCCGGGTGAAAAACCAGCGTGCACCAATCAGACCCTTTCGCCACCAGGACAACTCCCTGTTCAGTGATACCGGTTGTGTGCATTCATACTGAAAGTACACTTCAAGATGATCCTGCAGGTTGGCACCCACGCCAGGGGCATCTACACGTACAGGAACATCGGCGGCGTTAAGCACAGCCGCTGGGCCTATACCGGAGCGTTGTAAGATTGCTGGTGAACCAATGGAACCTGCCGACAGAATAACTTCTGCCTTGCAGAACAATTTCAATTGACGACCCGATGTGCGGTAACGAACACCGATCGCCTTGGTGCCGTCCATAATGACGTGATCAACATGGACTCGGGAAATTACTTTCAGATTAGGCCTTGAGCGCGCGGGGTCCAGGTAACTACGCGACGCAGAGGCACGAATACCCTTGTCGATGTTCATGTGCTTCTGACCGAAACCTTCCTGCTGATAGCCGTTGTAATCGGCGGTAAACGGGTAGCCTGCATCCTGCCCGGCGTTAATAAACGCCTGATATAAAGGGTTCAACTGCATGTCGTTACCGGCGTTGACAGCCACTGGCCCGCTGCCGCCACGATACTGGTTTTCTCCGTGATACCAAGACTCCATACGCCGGTAGTACGGCAGGCAGTTAGCATAATTCCAGCCTGTCGCACCTGCTGTTTCCCATTCGTCTATATCGCAAGCATGGCCCCTGACAAATGCCATGCCGTTGATGGACGATGAGCCACCAATAACTTTACCGCGCGGACAATCAAGCTTGCGACCATCCAGACCCGGTTCTTCTTCGGATTCAAAACCCCAGTTGAACGTCGGCATGTTCATGGGAATGGACAACGCCGTTGGCATCTTGATGAACAGGTTCTGATCAGAGCCACCCGCTTCGAGTAGCGCAACAGAAACATCCGGGTCCTCAGAGAGCCTTGCAGCGAGAATGCAGCCTGCGGAGCCCGCTCCAACAACGATGTAGTCGAATTCATTCATGGGTTAATTACTGCCGTGGTTCATGGGGGGTGTGGCCGCTTTAATCGACACTCTCGAACCTGCTTCCACTTCATTCAGATCCAGATGATTACGCATGAATCGCTCTGAGGCATCCTGATGGGGCTGGTGGTCCCACGGTGTAAAACGTCCCTGTCGTAGTGCGTCGTAGCAGACAATACGGCGACGCTGGTTTTCGCGGATGTCTTCGTCGAGTGCATCCAGGTTCCAGCCTGCATCCAGTGTATCGATGAAGTGTTGCATAACCTCGCTCTGGTCTGCGTCGGTTGCCAGATTAGACAGCTCGGCCGGATCTTCTTCGATGTTATACAACTGATCGGGATCTGCTGGGCAATGGACATATTTCCAGAGTCCCTGGCGTAACATGATCATAGGGCAGACTGAGCCTTCGGCCATATATTCTGTGGCCACCAGTCGATCTGTTTGTTCGTCTCCCTCAGCCGCTGCAACCAGCGACTGGCCATCAAGTGGTATGGCAAGCTGCGTTTCGCTTATGCCTGCCAGTTCCAGTAGAGTTGGCAACACATCCATAGCCGATGCCGGCATGTAGACGTTATGTGGCTTGAAGCGCGCGGGTGCTGCAATAGAGAGGGGAATTCGCGCAGCTCCTTCGAAGAAATTCATTTTATACCACAAGCCTCGCTCACCGAGCATGTCACCGTGATCAGAGACGAACACAACAACCGTGTTGTCAGCGAATCCACAGCTATCAAGCGTATTAAGAAGCTCTCCCACTTTCTCATCCAGATAACTGATATTGGCGCAGTAGGCGCGCCTTGCGTTACTGACATGCTCATCAGTTACGATAAATCGGCTAGTATCCACGGCATCATGGATGCGCTGACTATGCGGGTCACGTTGGTCTTCTCCCAACGCAGAGACCACAGGCTCAGGGATATCGACGTCTTCGTAAAGGTCCCAGTATTCGGGGCGAGCGGTGTACGGGTCATGTGGGTGTGTAAAACTGGCAGTGACACAGAAGGGTCTGTCATCGCGGCCCCGCGCTATATTCAGTAACGTACGCTTTGCATGGAAGACCACCTCGTCATCGTATTCGAGCTGGTTGGAGGTCAGGGCTACACCTGCTTCGGTAACCGATGACAGGTTGTGATACCACCAGTCAACACGTTCGAAAGGGACACGCCAGTCAGGTGTCCAGCCGAAGTCCGCTGGATAGATATCTGTCGTCAGTCGATCTTCAAAACCGTGTAGTTGATCCGCTCCCACGAAGTGCATCTTGCCACTGAGTGCTGTGTAATAGCCGGCAGCTCGAAGATAATGGGCAAACGTGGGCAGGTTGGATGGAAACTCGGCTGCGTTGTCATACACGGTGGTAGTTGAGGGCAATAAACCCGTCATGAACGAGCCTCGCGCAGGCGTGCACAGTGGGCTCGGCGAATAGGTATTGGAAAAATTCACGCTACGGTCGTGCAGGCGGCGCAAATTAGGCGCGTGCAGAAAATCTGCCGGACCGTTCCCCCAGAACGTACCGGTGAGCTGGTCGACCATCAGGATGAGAAAATTAGGGCGTTTCGTCATAAGGTGTACCTGAGTGAATCGGCTAAAAATCTGTTGCTACGCCACCCGCATCCTTGCGTTGCTGAACAAACGCATCCAGTTCCTCACGAATAGCAGGATCCATCGCTGGTTGCTCATAGGCTGCCAATCGCTCTTTCCAGACGCGGTTAGCCTTCTGCATGGCAGTAGGTTCGCCGGCCTCCTGCCAGCTTTCGAAGTTACGCCAGTCACTTAACACGGGTGAGTAGAACGCAGTCTTGAAACGTTGCTGGGTGTGCTCAGTACCAAAGAAATGCCCTCCCGGGCCCACTTCGTCGATGGTATCCACTGCCAGCGATGCTTCACTGAAGTCCAGAGGGGTCAGCATCTCAGCCACCATCTGTAGAAGATCGATATCAAGTATTGTTTTCTCGAAGGAACAGCACAAGCCCCCTTCCATCCAGCCAGCGCCATGCTTGAGCATGTTCATGCCACCGTTGATGGCACCCCACAAAGAGAAAACGCTTTCATACGCGGCTTGTGCATCAACCGTATTGGCGGCGCAAACGTTGGATGTTCTGTAGGGTAAATTATATCGCCGCGCCAGCTGCCCACCAATGATCTGTGCCTTCATGTACTCCGGTGTACCGAAAGCTGGAGAACCCGATTTCATGTCCACGTTGGACGTAAAGCCGCCATAGACTGCAGGCGCTCCGGGATTCACGATTTGACTGAAGGCAATGCCAGCCAGTGCTTCGGCATTTTGCTGAACCAGCGCCCCTGCGATGGTTACCGGTGCCATGGCACCTGACAGCGTAAACGGCGTGATAACTACTGGCTGCCCCATTGATGACATCTCAATGATGCCCTGCATCATGGGTATGTCCAATTGCAACGGTGAATTAGTGTTTATCACCGTCCAGACAGACGGTTGTCGCTTCAGCTGCTCCGAGGTGACACCGTGACCGATGCGCGTCATCTCTATTGCATCCTGGTTGCGTTGTGCCCCTAATGAATAAATGCAGTAAGACTTGTCGGTTAATGTCAGAAGGTCATTGACGCAATCCAGATGACGAACCGAGCAATGCACATCGACCGGCTCACACGGGTATCCACCGTTGCCGTGGATAATATTATGCTGCTGGGAGAGCTTGAGAAAGTTTTGATAATCCGCCTGGTTACCGGTACGACGACCCTTGTCGAGACACGATGCGTTAGGCGCGCTGGCCATCATGAGAAAGGTGAGGTAGTCACCACCGATAATGACATTGTGCGCCGGGTTGCGCGCGTGTAGCGTGAACTGCGATGGCACTGTGCTCACCAGTTGCAGAACAAGCTCAGGATCGAAGTGGACACGTATGCCATCTTTACCGAGCGTTGCACCGGCGTTGAGCATCAGCTGCCTGGCTTGATCGTGCAATACTGCAATGCCAGTGTCGCGCAACAGTCGCAGCGAGGCCTGATGCAGCGCTTCTATTTCATCCTCTGATGCCAACGCCAGACCCTGCATTCGACCGCGCCTGGGCTGGCCGAATGAAGGTTGTTCGAAGTCCCCCGCCGCCGGAGCAACACGACGACCGCGTCGGGTTCGACAGGTGTGACTCACTTGGTACCAAAGATGCGGTCACCTGCATCACCCAGGCCGGGCACGATATAGCCGTGGTCGTTGAGCTTAGTATCGACAGCTGCCGTCACCACCGGTACATCAGGGTGAGCTCCGTTGAATGCCTTGATACCTTCCGGCGCAGAGATGAGACACACGAACCGTATATCAACCGCACCACCCTGCTTCAAACGCGTTATGGCAGAGATAGCCGAGTTGGCAGTCGCCAGCATTGGGTCTACCACAACTATAAGGCGATCCTCCATGTTGCTCGGCACTTTATAATAGTATTCCACGGCCTGCAGGGTATCCGGATCACGGTACAGACCCACGTGACCTACGCGCGCGGAAGGAATAACGTCCAGCATGCCATCGAGCATGCCGTTACCCGCTCGCAGTATGGAAATGAACGCCAGTTTCTTGCCACCCAGCATGGGGGCATCCATGGCCTGCACCGGTGTTTCTATAGGGGTGTCCACGAGCGGAAGATCTCGCGTGACTTCATAGCAAAGCAACCACGATATTTCGCGCAACAACGCCCTGAATGCAGAAGACGACTGCTCCCTGCGTCGCATCAGAGTCAGCTTGTGCTGCACCAACGGGTGACGCACGATCGTGGCCTTGATACCTTTGTCCAACAGATCCTGTTCTGTGAGCATACCGATAATCTCTTTACTGATAAGTTGTCATGAAATGTGCATGTTGCTGCCTGCATTGACGCGCTAGCTGGCGAGCTTCTTGTATCGTACTCGTTTCGGTTGTGATGCCGAATCGCCTAGCCGCTCTCGTCGATCCGCCTCGTATTCAGTGTAATTACCATCGAAGAAATTGATCTCACTGGGATCTTCATAAGCGAGGATATGCGTAGCAACTCTATCCAGGAACCAGCGGTCGTGAGAAATTACGATGGCGCAGCCCGCGAAATCCAGCAGTGCCTCTTCCAGTGCGCGCAGAGTTTCCACATCCAGATCGTTGGAGGGCTCATCGAGTAGCAGCACGTTAGCGCCCTGCTTCAGCGTCATCGCAAGGTGCAGTCGACCACGCTCTCCGCCTGAAAGATCCTTGACGAATTTCCCTTGGTCACTACCTTTAAAATTGAACCGGCCGACGTACTGGCGCGCTGGCATTTCATAGTGGTTGATGGTGATCACATCGCTACCGTCGGCGAGTACATCAAACACCGTCTTGTCACCGTCCAGATCGTCACGGCTTTGATCTACGTAGGCCAGCTGGACTGTCTCTCCCAGATTGATGTTGCCTGAGTCGGGTTGTTCTCTGCCCATCAACATGCGGAACAACGTGGACTTACCTGCACCGTTGCCACCAATCACGCCCACGATGGCACCCTTTGGCATGGCAAAAGACAAGTTCTCTATCAGTACTCTGTCGCCGTAGGATTTGGTGACGTTATCAAACTCGATGACCTTGTCACCCAGACGCTCACCGGGTGGTATGTAGATCTCGTTGGTCTCGGAACGTTTCTGAAAATCCTGCGACTGCATCTCTTCGAAGCGCTGCAGGCGTGCCTTGGATTTGGACTGACGCCCTTTTGCCCCTTGCCGCACCCATTCCAGTTCGGCTTTCATTGCCTTGGCGTGCGAGGATTCCTGTTTGGCCTCACTATCCAGGCGAGCAGACTTCTGATCCAGCCAACCGGAATAGTTACCTTCGTAGGGAATACCGTGGCCACGGTCCAGCTCCAGAATCCAGCCGGCCACGTTATCAAGAAAGTATCGATCGTGCGTTATTGCCACCACGGTCCCGTTGAAATCGTGCAGGAAGTGCTCAAGCCAGGCCACTGAATCTGCATCAAGGTGGTTGGTGGGCTCATCGAGCAGCAACATGTCGGGGCTTGATAACAGTAATCGACACAGTGCTACGCGGCGCTTCTCGCCACCAGACAGGTGTTCCACATTTTCGTCCCAGGGTGGCAGTCGGAGTGCATCGGCTGCAATGTCCATCTGGTGTTGCAGGTTGTGAGCGTCAGAGGCCTCGATGATGGCTTCCAGCTTGCCTTGTTCAGCCGCCAGAGCATCAAAATCGGCGTCGGGCTCGGCATAGGCGGCGTAAACCTCATCCAGACGGGCCTGAGCGTTCTTGATCTCACTCACGGCTTCCTCAACCACCTCACGTACCGTCTTGGCAGGATCTAGCTGCGGTTCCTGCTCCAGGTAGCCGACGTTAATACCAGGCATGGGGCGCGCTTCGCCTTCGATGTCTTCATCCAGACCCGCCATGATCTTGAGCAGCGTCGATTTACCCGAACCGTTCAGGCCCAGAACGCCGATTTTGGCACCAGGGAAAAATGACAGTGAAATGTTCTTCAGGATCTGGCGTTTCGGGGGCACGATCTTGCCGACCCGGTTCATGGTGTAGACGTACTGAGCCATTGAGAATCCGATGCTGGTGAAAGCCGTTAGTGTATAGAAATTCGACTGGCTGACACAGTGCAATCTCCTGGCTGGTATAGACAGCTAACCAGCCCACTGGCAACCAGTGTAGTGTGACGAGAAACTCGAATTCAGCGAACTTGCATGATCCGCACTAGACTAAGGTAAATACGCCGTCTGATGCGCTCTGGCTAGCCGTGCCATGACTGGCACTCGGCGTGCAACGCTAACTTCAACCTTTTTGGTGCTCGACGCTCATGTTTCAATCGTTCTTTCCCAGACCCAAGGTCTTCTTTTTATCGGCAGTTGCGTGGTTTTTTGCCACTCTGTTGATCTGGTATGGCTTCGCTGATGGACTGGCATCTTCGTTCAGCCTCATGCGTGAAGCGTTGCCAACCGTAGAAGGTGAACGGCCACCCTTTCTGAACCCTGACAAGATCTGGCTTTATCAATATATCGTTCTAGTCACGGTGCTCTTCTGCATTGCATGGTTTTTCATTGACAGGAATCGCTGGTATGGCTGGGCCGTTTGCGGCAGCGCCCTGATTTTGCTGGTTTCCTACTTCCAGGTACAGCTCGGGGTCTGGATGAACAACTGGTATGGTGACTTCTACGATCTCATCCAGCTGGCGCTATCCGAAAAAGGTACCAGTAACATCACCTCAGAACAGTTCTATGGCCAACTGCGAACCGTCTTTGCCATATTGATTCCCAACATCATGTTGATAGTCATGTTCTCCTTCTTCACCTCGCACTATGTATTTCGCTGGCGTACGGCGATGAACGACTACTACATGACTCACTGGCAAAAACTGCGCACCATTGAAGGTGCTGCTCAGCGCGTTCAGGAAGACACCATGCGCTTCGCCGGCATCATGGAGAACCTCGGCTCGGCGTTCGTCAGTTCCATCATGACGCTGATTGCGTTCTTGCCCTTGCTGTGGACGTTGTCTGAAGAGGTTACAGAATTGCCTATTATCGGCGCCGTGGATGGTTCGCTGGTTTTTCTGGCATTGATGTCTGCCATGTTTGGTACGGTTGTGCTGGCCGCGGTGGGCTATCGTCTGCCAGGGCTAGAATTCAACAATCAAAAAGTGGAAGCAGCCTACAGAAAGGAACTGGTCTATGGCGAAGACCATGAGGACCGTGCTGCTCCACTGACTGTCAAGGAGCTGTTTGGCGGAGTACGCAAGAACTACTTCAGGTTGTATTTCAATTACATGTACTTCAACGTGTTTCGCTTTGCGTACCTGCAGGGAGCTAACTTCATACCTCTGGTTGCACTGGGCCCCACGTTTGTCGCTGGTGCCATCACTTTCGGAATTTTCCAGCAGATCAGCAACGCATTTGGTCGCGTCGAGAACTCCTTTCAATTCCTGGTCAATTCATGGACGACCATCGTTGAGCTGATGTCTATCTACAAACGTCTGATAGCGTTCGAATCCATTATTCACGTTGATCCTGCTCAGGCTGCGGAGCCTGCGCTGGAAATGTAAAAATGCCAGCTATCGGGTCCTGACGTTTTCGGACCTGATGGCTTCGATCTTTCAGCCTATCACCTTCAGTTCTTCGCGGTACAGGCTTATCTTGTCGATGTAGTTCTGAGTGCCAGCCTGCATAACCTGTAGCGCGCTATCATTAACGGGTTTGATGACTCTTGCAGGTGAGCCGACTACCAGAGATCCGTCGGGAATCTGCATCCCTTCGGTGACTAGCGCGTTGGCACCGATGAGGCAGTTTTTGCCAATGATGGCGTTATTGAGCACGACAGCGTTCATGCCGATAAGGCTACCGTTCCCGATGGTACAACCGTGCAGCATGACCTTGTGCCCTATGGTGACTCGCTCGCCAATCATCAACGGTACGCCATCATCCACGTGCAGAACGGAGCCATCCTGTACGTTACTACCGGCACCGATGGTGACGGTGTCGTTGTCGCCGCGGATTACTGCGTTGAACCAGATACTTACCTCTTCGCCGATAATCACGTCACCAATCACCACAGCTTCCGGTGCGATGAAATAGTGGCGACTCAAGGTCGGCCTCTTGTGTCCCAGGGCATATAGCATAGTGATACCTTACTCAGTTGCGTGAACCAGCCATGATAACTCACGCCTGTGGCTCGGACCTCCGGATGAGAAAGCTTCCACAGAACGAAACGAAGCTGTTAGACCAGTCGGCATTTTGAAAGCTATGAGGGCTTCAGGTAGTGACTGCGTTACCCGATAGTTAAAGGGTAACAACACGCAGCGGATCCCTATGAGCCACTCTAATGTACTTGATCAAGGCGCAGTTCAGACTGAAAAAAAGAGCCGAGCACAGAAGCGCCGAGTTGTTAACGCCGTATGGGTGCCCTTTCTGCAATTCAAGTTGCTCATGTACATGCTGGGCACGACAGCGCTGGTAGCCGTTCTGCTCGGTGCCTTTCTTTATTTTGCGTTTAGCGATCTGATTCAAGTGGTCACTGGCAACTCGAAAACCACGAGCTACTACGGCGAGATGATCGAGATTCAGCTTATTCACCTGTTCCGGTATTGCGGCGCGCTGTTTGTGCTGTACATCGTGCTGCTGGCCGCCGTGTGTGTCACCTACACTCACCGGCTGATAGGCCCGTTACGACCTTTTACCCGACATGTGGAATCGCTGGCCGATGGCGACTACTCATCGCGAGTCAATCTGCGCAAGGGTGATCTTGAGATGTATAACGAACATGCTGAAAAGCTGAATACACTTGCCGAAAAACTGGAAGCCAAGGGTTAGTCAGCGTGGTCCGACCCTTACCAGGATCGGACCTTAGTAAGTGATTATCTCAGGACCCATGATCTTGTTGGGTAACCACGTGGACAATGGCGGATAGTACGTCACGATAATCAGAAAGACGAACAGAATAGCCACGAAAGGCAGGGCTGCTTTCACCACGTTCAATATAGACAACTTTGCAACCCCTGCCGTGACGAACAGATTGAGACCGACGGGCGGTGTGATCATGCCTATTTCCATATTTACCACCATAATGATACCCAGGTGAATCGGGTCTATTCCCAGCTCCATGGCAATCGGAAATACCAACGGGGCCACGATGATCAACAGGCCTGATGGCTCCATGAACTGTCCGCCAATCAGCAGTAACAGGTTCACCACAACAAGGAACATGATGGGACCTAACCCGGCCGCCAGCATGATGTCTGCGATAGCCTGAGGAATCTGCTCTTCCGTCAGTACGTGTTTGAGAATCAGTGCATTGGCAATGATAAACATCAGCATGATGGTCAGACGGCCGGACTCGTAGAGTACTTTTTTAGTATCGCGATGAAACCAGACGGTCAACAGACTGTGGGGGTTACGTAGCAAAGACTTGGCTTTGCCTTCTTCTATATACAGTGGCCCCATGTCGCGGTAGACAAAGTTTGCGATGAAAAAGGCATACATGGCAGCAACTGCAGCAGCCTCTGTGGGTGTGAACTTACCGCTGTAGATACCGCCCAGAATAATGACGATCAGCAATAACCCCCACAAGGCATCAAGACCTGACGCACCAATTTCACTCCAGCCTTTCCAGTCCTGTTTTGGCAGGCCCTTGATGCGCGCTATGACGTAGATACCGATCATTAGCATGACACCAGCCACCAACCCTGGAAATACTCCGGCCAGGAACATGCGACCTACCGAAACATCGGTTGCCGCGGCGTATACCACCATGACAATGGATGGTGGAATAAGAATACCCAGCGTGCCCGCGCTACAGATAACACCCGCTGCAAACTCCTTGGTGTAACCGACTTGTCGCATACCCGCTATAACGATGGTTCCAATAGCGACAACGGTGGCAGGTGAGGATCCAGACAACGCTGCAAACATCATGCAGGCGAAAACCGATGCTATCGCCAGACCACCGCGAACATGCCCGACAACCGCAATTGAGAATCTGATGATGCGTTTGGCTACACCACCCGTAGACATGAAACCCGATGCGAGTACGAAGAACGGGATAGCCAGCAACGTGTAATGGCCAGTGAATGCACTGAGTAAAGTCTGGGAGACCGATGCCAGAGAGGCATCTGAAAATATCAGTAAAAAACCAATACTCGACATACCCAGCGATACGGCGATGGGCACACCCATCAGCATGAAACTGATAACGACGACAAATAACAGAAACGCTTCCATGTCAGTTTCCTCCCTGCGAGTTGTCGTAAATCTCTTCCACTTCGTGGGATTCTATAATGAGGTTCTGCTCGCCTTTCCAGACGCGAATTCCCACCTGAATAAAGCGGATAGTCAGTAAAGCCGTGCTGATAGGCATGACGATATACGGAATGAATCTGGGCATTTTCTCGTACAGCTCACCGTCGTTCAACCAGTGAGCGAAGAACTGTAAAAATGCAGGCATGGGTATGTCGTTGACTTCGTAGAACGCACGCTGGGTTGCGAAGGCCCACCAGTAGTCCCAGCTACCTTTGAACAATAGCAAGCTGAACGTAATGCAAACCGCTACAGCGAAAAGTGTGACCACCCGACGATGCTCTTTTGTCAGAAGCTGTACAACCACGTCTACACCAATGTGGAAGGTGTGCTTGACAGCGTATGACGCACCAATAAGCACTAGAAACGCAAACAGAAAAACTGTTGCTTCAAGTGCCCACAATATGTTGGTTTCCATGAGCCGCGCTATCACGTTGGCAAACGTGATTAGCGTCATGGCACCCAGAAAGAAAGCAATAAGCGTCTCTTCTATCTGATCTCCCCAACTCGAGGGTGGGTTTTGCGGCTGAGTCATGATTCTGTTAACCCCGAGGTGGCAAGTAGTGAAAGGAAGTAGTGCTGAAAAAAAACGCGCCCGACTGAATGAGTCGGGCGCGTTGCACAGGGCCGTTATTACAACTGTTAAAAACCTAGTTGAACGACTGCGCAGCTTCAATCATCTCTGCACCGACATCACCTTCAAACTGCTCCCATACCGGCTTGAGCGCATCTACCCAGGCAGCACGCTGCTCTGCACTCAGTTGACGAACAACACCACCGGCAGCGATAACAGCTTCCTTGGCTTGCTCGTTAACAGCGAAAGACTCAGAGTTACGCATCTCGGTAACTTCAGCCAGAATGGTAGAAAGCTGATCACGCACGTCACCGTCCAGACCCTGCCACCACTCATCAGACGTTACGACCAGATAATCGATAAGACCATGGTTGGACTCCGTGGTACCGTCCTGAACTTCGAAGAATTTCTTGCCGTAAACGTTAGACCATGTGTTTTCCTGCCCATCAACAACACCTGTCTGCAATGCGCCGTATACCTCACTAAAGGCCATTTTCTGTGGATTTGCACCCAGAGCTTCGAACTGGGCAACCAGCACATCAGAAGGCTGAACGCGGAATTTCAGGCCTGATGCATCACCGGGCAATTCCAGAGCCTTGTTGGCTGATATCTGCTTCATGCCGTTATGCCAGAAAGCCAGTCCCTGTAAACCACGCTTGCGCATGGAGTCTTTCATAGCCTGTCCGTATTCGGAGTTCTGAAACGCATCTACAGCGTCGATGTCCTTGAACATGAATGGCAAATCAAAGATCCGGAATTGCTTGGTGAATTTTTCGAACTTGGACAAAGACGGTGCGGCCAGGTGTACATCGCCGTTGAGCATGGCTTCGAGAACCTTGTCGTCGTCATACAAGACGGAGTTCGGAAATACTTCCATGCAGGCTGTACCGTTCATCTCTTCATTGACACGATCCTGAAGTAACGTGGCTGCAATGCCTTTCGGGTGTTTGTCTGTGTTTGTGACGTGGCTGAACTTGATAACCATCTCACCGCTGTCGCAGTTCGCAATGGCAGTACCAGTCAGGCCAGACAGCAGCAGTGCTGTCATTAATGCGCTTGTACGCAATTTCATAGTGAATCCTCGTGTGTGGTCGAACAGGCCAGCGCTACGAGAGCATCTGTGCCTGTGGGTCGCAACATTGCCGACGCCTGGTCGAAAATGCCTGCTGCGCGCATGGTACGACAGGACGGGGAGAATTACAGGCGCCAGACGGGCGGATTCCTGCTCAATGCGGTTATTCGGCGGCGGATATTCGCCAGCGGTGCCGTAGATTCTCAAAAAAATCGGTTAGCACGTGGCCACTGGGGCTGAGAGACACCAATGTGGAAGCCGGATTATTAGTAACTATACCCTAGGGTCAAGTACCTTGGCACGTCGCTTTCACATCACCTTTTCTGCATCAGTATGCTTTCAATAACCGCTGAAATCGAGAGAAGTTCGGCGTCGTGGTGCAACGGCTGCGCTATCTGCAAGCCCGTCGGCAATCCTTCACGCTGCATCGGTAGACTGAGCGCACACATATCCAGCAAATTGCCAGGCTGAGTATTGCGTGATGCCAGCAGCGAGCGCTCATGCCCTGCCGGTGTGGATAATGCCTGCAGTGGCATGGCGACAAACGGGCAGGTAGGAGAAAGCCAGACGTCCACGTCGTTGAATGTACTCAGTGCCTTGCCAATCAGTTGTTTACGACGCCGTTGCGCACTGACGAACGCGTGTCCTGTGGACTCAAGGCCCACGGCGGCTCTGGATTCAGTCACTCTATCTACGCCTGCTCGAATGGCCTGAAACCTTTCAGGTGTCATGGCGCTGATAAGCTCTGCCGGTACGATAGCTGTGAACAGGGGAATGCGCTCGTGTACTTCTGAAAATTTCACCTTCACTCGTTGCGCCCCATGCTGCTCCAGTACTGCACAAGCCTGTTCGAAATCAGCAGCAACCTTGTCATCTAGATCGTCCATGAACAGATCCTCCACAATCCCCAACCGCAACCCGTTGACAGAAGCTCTGACGCCGACAGACTCACCGGTCATCACCCGGTGGATTAACGCTGCGTCGGCAACGCTTCTGCATAATGGCCCGATGGAATCGAGCGTAGGCGATAACGAGAAAACACCGTCAGTGGGCCACCGCCCCACCGAGGTCTTGTGACCAACAATGCCGGTAAAACAGGCTGGTATTCGAATAGAACCACCCGTATCTGTGCCTAAAGCCATGCCTGTCAAACCTGCAGATGTGGCTACTGCGGATCCACTGGATGAGCCTCCCGGTATCCGATGTACCGAACGGTCAACGGGGTTCCACGGCGTGCCACGCGACGTATTCACGCCGGTAGCGCCCAGTGCAAACTCCACCGTTCGCGTCTTGCCCAGCACGACCGCTCCTGAGCGTTGGAGGCAATCGACAACCTGCCCTTGAGAACCTGTCAGATCATCAGTCTGCGCATTCGATCCGTTGGTGACTGGCATACCATTGACCGCCATGATGTCCTTGATGCCGATCGGTAGCCCCATCAGCGGACCTAGATCAGTCCCGTGCTGTAACAAAGAATCCATTGCTACGGCAGTAGCCAGGCTCTTTTGCTCATCAATATGCTCGAAAGCATCAAGCTCAGGCGACTCATGCACGCGCTGCAGACAGGTTCGTACGGTTTGCAGGAACGTGATTTCCCCGCAGCGTACTCGGCTTGCCCAGGATTCTATGCCATCTTTAAATAGATCATCATGTGATTCGTCACCGATCTGCTTATCTGTCATTGCGCTATCCTGTGGTGGGCAAGATCTGATTACACCACAGGCGACCTGCCCGGATCCTGCCAGGAGATACGCATTACTAACGCATCCATCGCCAACCTGCCCGATACGCACGCTGCCCGTGGGGATGTGAGCCGGTATCGCGGGTGGTTAGTGGCACTTGTCGTACTGCTGAATATTGCGACTGTCTGGGTGCTATTGCATCTGGCCGAACAACGCCTGCGCGGTGATGCCCAAACCACGCTGCAACGTCAGCAGCAAACCATAAACAACTCGGTTGATCGTGCCCGACACTTGCCTGTGGCAATCGCGAATCACCCGCACGTGATTGCCACGTTGCTCGAAGAGGATTGGGATGGTGACGACAAACCCAATGGCTCATCACTGATCGTCAGTGAATACTTGCAGGCGCTCGGAGAGGCTGCCAATGCCAGTCTGCTCTATGTCCTTGATACACGAGGTTTCACGCGCTCATCCAGTAACTGGGCGTCAGACGTCTCATTAGTGGGAAACCGCTATCTGTTTCGTCCGTACTTTCAAGATGCCCTACTGGGCCGAGAGGCCCGATACTATGCTGTTGGCGTCACCACTAGCGAAGCAGGTTATTACTTCGCTCAGCCGGTTTATAAAGATGAAACAATAATCGGCGTGGCTGTGGCAAAGATTGAACTTGAGAGCCTGCAAACACAGTGGGAATCCGGGCAGGAGACAAGCCTGCTGATTGACGAATACGGCATTGTCATTATCGCCGGTGATCCGCAGTGGCGTTATCGAGCAACCAGAGACTTGAATCAAGACGACTTGGCGGCTTTTCGCTCGCAACGAAAATTTGCCAACTACCCACTGGATCGTTTGTCAACGCAAGGTTCACTGGCTGAAGATTCGGTTGTCCTGGACAATCGGCGTTATCTGATTGATAGTGCACCGCTTCCCGAACAGGGCTGGACCATCGTGCAATTCCAACCCGCGAGTATTTTGTATCGCGTGGGTGTCATGGCTATCGCCCTCTCCTTTTTGCTATGGGTGACAGGCACCGTCGCCTACCTGTATTTACGGGAACGCCAGCGCAAGAACAAACTCAGTGCCGCGGCGTTGGATGCCGCTACCATGCGCCAGCTCAACGAGCAGCTTGAAGCTGAAATCAGCGAACGTGAAAAAGCGCAATACAATCTTAAGGAAGCACAAGCAGAACTGATACAGGCGTCAAAACTGGCGGCTTTAGGACAGATGTCGGCGGCTATCGTTCATGAGGTCAACCAGCCTTTGTCAGCCATCAGAACATTCAGTGCCAGCGCAAAGCTGCTACTGGAACGCAACCGCATTAATGAAGTTCACGCAAACCTGGATGAAATCAAAGCACTGACACAGCGCCTGGCCACCCTCACCTCTGACCTGAAAATCTTCGCCCGAAAATCAGATGCCTCGCGAGAGCCAGTCAATCTGCAACTCTGTGCAAAAGCGGTGTCCGCACTGATCAAGCCTGATCTGGATGAGCGCGGTATAAGGCTGCAATACGATATGCCAGACGAAACGGTCATGGTACTGGGTAGTGCCATACGGATAGAGCAGGTCTTGAGCAACTTGTTGCGCAATGCCATGGATGCAACCGAGAACACTGATTACGCAGGCAGTGTCAGGCTGACCCTATCGATAGAGAAAGGAGACGCTATTATTCGTGTTCAGGACAACGGTCATGGTCTGGATGACACTGCATTGAATCGCGTATTTGAACCCTTTTTCACAACCAAGCCACTAGGAGAAGGTGTGGGTCTCGGACTGGCTATCTCCTACGGTATTGTGGAGGAGCTCGGTGGACAGCTCAGGGTACGCAATGCTGATGATGGCGGTGCACTGTTCTCAGTTCGCTTGCCGTATATTGGATCTGAACACGGACGCAGCTCTGGACTGCGTGCACCCGGAATACAACCATGACAACCCGCGTTATTCTTATCGACGATGAGCGTGCCATGCGTGAGTCCATCGCACAATGGCTGACGCTCGCAGATTGTGAGATTACAACGTTTTATCGTAGCAATGACGCTATTGCCACTATCAAACCAGACTTTGCCGGGGTTGTCGTAACCGATCTGAGAATGCCAGACATTGATGGCATGGGAGTACTCGAATCTGTGCTGACTATCGATGTGGATATTCCGGTCATCCTTATCACCGGCCATGGGGATGTCAATAGCGCTGTTGATGCCATGCGTCAGGGAGCCTACGACTTCATAGAAAAACCCTTTGAACCGACCCGATTACTCTCCACCATCAATCGCGCTATGGAAAAGCGCGATCTGATTCTGCAGAACCGGGCACTGCGACAACAGGCATCCAGCTCAGGCTCTCTGGAAGAAAGACTTATCGGGGATTGCACAGCGATGCGGAAAATTCGGGATGAGGTAAAACAGTTTGCAGATATTGATGTCAACGTCTTGCTGATTGGCGAAACAGGTACTGGCAAAGAGATCGTGGCCCAGTGTCTACATGACTTCAGCAGCCGCAATACCAAAGCATTCAATGCGATTGACTGCGGTGCGCTAAGCCCTGAACGCATAGAGCAGGAGCTGTTCGGCGAGGCGGGTGCTGACGGACGCCTGGGGCCGTTCGAACGAGCATGTGGTGGCACCGTATTTCTGGACGAAGTGACTAACATGCCACTTGATCAACAAACCAAACTTCTGCGCGTGCTCGAAGAACGCGAGGTGCAGCGTGTCGGAGCCAGTGAGGCGAACGCACTGGATTTTCGTCTGCTCAGTGCTGCTGACAGCACCCTCGCACAAGCACTGGAAGGTGAACACATGCGCAAGGACTTGTATTTCCGATTGAATACGATAGAGATGAAACTGCCACCACTGAAAAATCGTGACAATGATTGTGTGCGTCTTTTCGAGCATTTCACTCGAAAAGCCTGCCAGTTATATCAGCGGGAAATGCCCACTACCAGTAGTCAGGACATAACAGCGTTACGCACTCATGACTGGCCGGGCAATGTCCGTGAGCTGAAAAATGTCGCTGAAAGATTCGTGTTGTACCAGACGTTACCAGTGCAGGAAGTCTTGCAGAGCAGCGACACAGTACTGCGTAGAACGCTAACTGATCAAGTGCAGGCGTTCGAGAAATCGGTGATCGAATATGCGCTTGCACAGTGCAGTGGTAACATCAGCGAGGTCGCCGATTACCTCGGCATTCCCAGACGAACCCTGAATGATAAATTGCAACGTCACGAGATAGATCGTGATCGGCACGTGGTGGGGTTGGCATCGAGTGACTGAATCGACTCAGACACTAAACCCCAGTGATACCTAAAATTTCTAGTCCAGAAGCTTATAGAGCTGTATATGAGTGCCGAAGGCGGCCCCCACTGCACGGAGTTTTTACTGGATTGAGTCGGGCCGCGCAGGCCCGGTCACTCTAGACCTGGGCGGCCCCAAGAGATCCGGAAAAAATGAGTACAGCGGGGGCCGCTTCCGGTACTTGGATGCTGCTATAGAAGCAGCGAAGCGGTTCTGGGTGGGGCCGCCCAGGCCGACACTTTATGCATCACAAGGGTAAACAGTGTCAGTCTGCGTTATCAGCCTTGCACTCGACATACTCTGCACTGTCTACTGTAAATCGACCTGTTTTCAAGTAACTGATGATCTGCTCAATAGATCTTTTGTCTTTCATGATATTTGCGCCGTAGCGACACTTGCGTACCAACACAGCGCAACCACCAACCACCTCGTGTTATAAACAGTTAACTTTGTCCAAAACCACGTCCGTCAGGTCCACTGGCGAGCTGCTGCTTGCGTCTGGATTCACGGTGTACCGTAAACACAGACGCCATCACGATGATCCCTGCGCCCACCCATGTACTCATCCCCGGTAGCTCACTGAACAGCAACCAGCCAAACAAGGTCGCGTAGACCAATCTGACATAGTCCAGAGATGCCAGCATGGATGCCTCGCCATAGGAAAACGCGTAGATATTGGCCTTCTGGGCAAAGTAGGAAACGAATCCGATACCTGCCAGCAAAGCCCATTCTACGTTGGTGGGAGGCACCCACTGAATGAGCGCCGGAATCGCCATGATAAGACCTACGCCGATTGCCTGGTAGGCCAGTATCGTGCTGGGAGGATCCGTTCTCGACAGTAACTTGATGATGACCATTACCATTCCGGCACTGGCAGCTGCCACGACACCCATAAGACCATATATCGAGAAACCTTCCGTACCAGGGCGTAGCATGACCAGAACACCCAGAAATCCGAAGACCACGGCAGACCAACGGTACACACCCACCGTCTCCTTCAAGATCAGAACGGCGAATATGGTCACGAAGAAACTCTTGGCGAAAGCAATAGCGGTAGCTTCAGCCAACGGCATGTTCACGACCGCGGTAAACCCGCAAAGCATGGCAATCAGTGCCAGCAAGATACGCGCTAGCTGCAGCGGCAAACGGGTAGTTTCCAGAGACTTGGGGAACGTCTTGATCAGAACGGGTGCCAGCATGATGGTCATGCCGAGTTGGCGGATAAACAGAATTTGGGTAACCGGAAGATGCTCACCAGCCAGCTTGATCATCGCCACCATCATCGAAAAGCCGAAGGCAGCCAGCATGAGTATCAAGGCACCCTTGACGTTGTCTGACTGTTTGTCGAAAACTTCCAAGTGGACTCCGGTTTAATGACTCGATCGGCAGCTTACACCCATGTCGAGAAATCATCCGACATCAGTCCAGTTTGCGCATCAGGTTATTCGCTGGTAGACACATGACCGGCCGGGTATGTCTTTTTCATGGAAGGATCGCCCACTACGATCAGCACTTCCTGCTCTGAGCGCTGTGAAATCACATTGGCATTGATTGCCGTAAACAGATACAGATGCTCGCCTTGGTCACGGTCTCCGGGTTGCCAGAAAAAGGTGCGACTGCCATCAGGATTGGCATCAAAACTGGCATTACTGGGGAGCCTGTCTACCTGCAACTCTGCAGGTGACCCATCCGGAATGCTGGCAATGACGAGCATGCTGACAGTTCGCCCGGCACTGACCACCTGATTAGGTATCAGCTGCAAAACAGGCGTGGCAAAGTCTAAGGTGTTTTTCTTGTCAACTAACTTTGCAGCGGAATCGTCAATGTCGGGCTGGACCAGCGTGCCGGACAGATCAGTGCTGCCTGCCAGGCGCACCACCATAGGCTCGGTTTGCAGAATCTGTTTTGAATCTATATCTGATGCGACAACGGCGATGAGTACATCAGCTGCCTTCGATGGAGGCGACTCCCATACCACGACCATTTGTCCGCTGGCGCTGACAGTCAGTCGGGCATCCGCTGGTGCGTTACCCAGCTTGATCTGCACACGTCGGCCTGAATTATTTTGCCACTCTAACGGGTACACAAGCGTGTCGCCCGCCATCAACTCCTGAGGCGGTATAGGTTGCAAGATATCAGCAGAAATGGCCGAGCTTATGAACAGCGAAAATAGACCGGCCACTGCACAGCCGGTTCGTACTGAGGGCCAATTTTTGATCCGTGGTTGAATGGTGCTGAACATGCCGAGAGTATACGCACGCCTCGCTTGCATAGACGCAGCCCTACTAGACTAAACCGCCTTGCGAAAAGTCAGATTCCAGCGGACAGATCCGAAATGGGCATGAGTAGACATCTTTAGCCTGCGTACGCCGTGATAGAACCGTCTGGCGGGCCCGCCAAACACCACCACGTCACCATCACTGAGATCCACTGGTATGGATTTTCCTGTACGTGCCGGCCCCACCACGAAAAATCGCGCGTCGATTCCCAGTGACACTGACACGATGGGCTGGTCAAAATCCGCTTCGTCCTTGTCTTGATGTGCGCCCATCTGGGTGCCGGGCTCATAACAGTTAATCAAGCAGGTATCGGGCGCAAAACGGGCAAAACCGGCCTGCTGCGCAGCATGGGTAGCAAGTCTGCTGAAGGAGGCCGGCATGATCGGCCAATCATCCCCCGTAAGCGGGTCACAGCTAGAGTAACGATAGCCTTTGCGGTCCGAAATCCAGCCTACACTCCCGCAACTGGTTGTCTGTACTGACATCTCATAACCTCGCAGGGTCTGCATGCGCCGCAATCGAGCAATACTCAGCAGCTGCTGCAGATCCGCATCCAGTGCACGAGAATCTGCAAAGCCTGGCAACAGATACATACCGGGGCAAATTGTCACCACGTCGTCGAATAACTCAGCCATACTCCCAAACTCGTATTATTGCCCGATATCGGGCATGTTTATAGAATATCGTCACTAATGAACGCATTATGCAGCCTATGTTGCCTCCGCCAGCTCACAACGATCTGATTACACACCTTTGTCGTCAGAGTGGACTGGACCCGGAAAGCGCCGACCGCCTCGTACAGGAAGTCCTCGCTTTCTACGACGAAACCACCGCCTCGTTCATTCGCAGGAGACATTATGAATTACAGAAGGCGGGCCTGGCTAACGCAACCATCTATCGACTCATTGGTGAGGAGTTGCCGCAACGGCGATTTTCACCAGAGAGTCTTAGCGAGCGACAGATTCGGCGAACCATCTACGGTTGATGGCGATACTCATCAGCCACCAACCAGATAAACAATGAACGGAGACACCCACTAATGTGCGGAATCATTGCGTACACCGGAGTCCGGGATGCCAGACCTATCCTGATCGATGGCTTGCGACGACTTGAATACCGAGGCTACGACTCTGCCGGTATTGCCCTGCTTCATCGCAAACGTATCCGCAATTTCAAATGCGCAGGCAAGCTCTCTGCGCTGGAACAACAACTGCCTGAGACGGTGACAGGAAACATCGGTATTGGGCACACACGATGGGCAACGCACGGCGCACCTAATCAAAGCAATGCGCATCCGCACACGGATGCCAATGAGCGAATTGCTATCGTTCATAACGGCATTATTGAGAATGCCGCAGCACTAAGATCGCAGCTGATCGATACGGGTATCGAATTCAGTTCAGAGACCGACAGTGAAGTACTTGCGCACCTGCTGGCGGAGCACGATGGGACGCTAGTTGATGCCATGCGTACCGTCCTGCTCAGGGTTCAGGGCACTTACGGTCTTGCAGCCATCAACAGGATGGCACCTGATACGGTTGTGGTGGCGCGTAACGGCAGCCCCATGATTGTGGGTATCGGGGACGGAGAAATGCTGGCAGCCTCAGACACATCAGCTCTAGCGCGCTATACCCGAAACATTATTCATCTGGATGATGGCGAAGTGGCAGAACTTACGCCGCGTGGTTTTTCAGTGACCAGCCTCGATGCCAGTCCCAGCAACAAGTCGGCAACTCGACTCAGTGGTGCGCTGGAGGATTATAACAAGGGTGGCCATGAACATTACCTGCACCGTGAGATTCATGATCAGGTAGACGTCGTTGAACGCACACTCAGTGGCAGGCTTGATCATCGCTTTTCTACCGCCCACCTGGGTGGTCTGAATCTGCCAGCACGCGACTTGCTGAATGTTCGTCGCATCAAGATTCTGGGCTGCGGTTCAGCCTATTATGCCGGTATGACCGGTGCACAAATGATCGAGTCCCTTGCCAGACTTCCAAGCACGGCAGAACCCGCTGCCGAATTCCGCTACCGCAATCCCATCATTGAACCTGAAACGTTGTACATCGTGGTAAGCCAGTCCGGGGAAACCTTCGATACACTGGCAGCCTTGAGGGAGATACAACGCAAGGGAGGTTTTGTACTCGGTGTAGTCAATGTCGTGGGCAGCACCATAGCCAGAGAGGTTGATGGCGGCATCTACATGCATGCAGGACCTGAAGTATCAGTTGCATCGACCAAGGCCTATACCAGCATTCTGACCGTTTTTTCATTGCTGGCGCTCATGCTGGGGCGCTTGAAAGATGTGTCGCCACAACGTGGAAGTATGCTAATCAAGGCGATGGCGGCGCTGCCGGATGCTATCAGACAAACGCTTGAACTGGAAAATGACATAGTCGGCATAGCCAGATTCATCAGCAGTGCATCAAGCGCGTTCTTTCTGGGCAGGACAGACGCCTTTCCCGTCGCACTGGAAGGTGCTCAAAAACTCAAGGAGGTTTCTTACATACATGCAGAAGCCTACCCGGCATCTGAATTGAAACACGGACCTCTGGCACTGATTACACCCAAAACACCTTGTATTGTAGTACTTCCTGACAATGAGCTACTGACGAAATCCATCTCCTCACTAGAAGAGATCAAGGCACGCGGCGCGCCTGTGGTTGCCATAACCGATGCACTGGATGATCGTATCGACAAGCTTAGCGGCAGAATCATCCGCACACCTTGCGTCGAATCCATATTAAAACCCATTGTGTCGGGCATCTGCCTTCAGTTACTGGCCTACCATGCAGCACTGATACTCGACAGAGATATCGACCAGCCAAGAAACTTGGCGAAAAGTGTGACGGTGGAATAAAACGCGCTGGGATGGTGCAACAAACGCACCAACATCTCGCAATAAAATGCATTCAGATCGATGATTGATAACTAAAGCACTGAATTGATTGCGTAAAAAACACTGGCATAGTCCCTGTTACATGACTGGCGATTGTTCAACCATGAACAACTGCTTCGTTAACTCTTCAGGGATTTTGTCATGCTGCTCAGAAAAACCACTTGCCATTCATTAACAGCTGCCATCGGCATCGCGCTCGCATCGTTCGGCTTGACTGTGCAAGCACAGGACGACACGATCAAGGTCGGTATCCTGCATTCGCTATCCGGCACCATGGCCATCTCCGAAACGACGCTGAAAGACACCATGCTCATGCTGATAGAACAGCAGAATGCCAACGGCGGACTGCTAGGAAAACAGCTTGAGGCAGTGGTAGTAGATCCCGCCTCGGACTGGCCGTTGTTTGCGGAAAAAGCACGTGAGCTGATTGAACAGGAAAAAGTAGCTGCAACCTTTGGCGCCTGGACATCAGTCTCAAGAAAATCGGTACTACCGGTTATTGAAGAACTCAATAGCGTGTTCTTTTACCCGGTTCAGTACGAGGGGGAAGAGTCTTCAAAAAATGTGTTCTACACAGGTGCTGCTCCTAATCAGCAAGCTATCCCGGCTGTTGAATACTTGCGTGACGAGCTGGGTGTGGAACGCTGGATACTGGCAGGTACCGACTATGTCTATCCCCGAACAACCAACAAGATACTCGAAGCCTATCTGAAGGCTGACGGCGTAGAAGATGCAGACATCATAATCAACTACACCCCGTTCGGACACGCCGACTGGCAATCCATTGTTGCTGACATCAAGAAGTTTGGCTCAGAGGGCAAGAAAACAGCCGTCGTGTCGACGGTCAATGGCGATGCCAACGTACCGTTTTATAAGGAACTGGGTAATCAGGGAATCTCTGCTGAAGACATACCGGTCATCGCCTTCTCAGTCGGTGAAGAAGAACTTTCCGGTTTTGATACGGCCCCTCTGGTTGGGCACCTCGCTGCATGGAATTACTTCATGAGTGTCGATGCTGAGGTTAACGATGATTTCATTGATGGCTGGCTTGAGTTCATCGGTGATGAGGATCGCGTCACCAACGATCCCATGGAAGCTCACTACATCGGATTCAACATGTGGGTCAAAGCTGTCGAGAAAGCGGGTACTACCGATGCTGATGCTGTGCAGGACGCCATAATCGGCGTTGCTGTACCCAACCTGTCGGGTGGGTATTCTGCGATGCTCCCCAATCACCACATCACCAAGCCTGTACTGATCGGTGAAATTCAGGACGATGGTCAGTTCGAGATTGTCTGGGAAACACCGGGTTTAGTGGCAGGTGACGCCTGGTCCGATTTTCTGGACAGCTCCAAAGATCTCATCTCTGACTGGCGTGCTCCGCTGTCCTGTGGCAACTACAACGTCAGCACTAGCGTCTGCTCTGGGCAGAACCTGTAAGCCACCTCAAGCGCACCCGGTGGTGCCGGCTTCTCTTACCGCACAAGAAGTCGGCAGCCGCCTTCTATCTCCCTCTAGTTCTGCTTTCCTCACTTCAAGGTGTGCCTTTGCGATTCTTTTCACCTCTGCAACGAGTGCTCTCGTTGCTCATTCTGATGATCCCGATGTTGACCTCAGGACTTTTCAAAGCCGATATCGACGCGGGTACACCCGAACTGGACCGGATTTTTACCCAGTTCGTGGAAGGTAAAGCGGCACAGCGTACTGATGCTCTTGACGACCTGGCGGCGACAGGCCGAGAAGACACGCGTCTGTTATTGGATGCCATCCTTGATGGATCGTTGATGCTGTACAAACCTGGTTCGCGTATCGTCTGGGCCGAGAAACAAGGGCGTCAGTACCAGATTCAGTCCCTCCAACGCACCGATGAATTGACTACAGTCGGGCGGCGCGATGTCAAACGCTTGAAACTGAATAACAGCCTGCGCTCATACCTTCGTGATCTGATTGCTGGTCTTGGCTTGCGTTCGGAAGATCCTGTGCAAAGACTCGCCGCCATAACCTCACTCATAGACAAACCTGAGCAGTTATCTGACATCGTTCTTGCTCAATCACTTGAAACAGAGACTGACCAACGCGTACTCAATGCCCTGCTAACGTTGCAGGCCAGAAAACAGGTGAGCTCTACGACAGCGGACGTTCGTGTACAGGGCCTCGAATACCTGCGATCCGATCTGTCTTCCGAGAGTCGTAATCTCGTTGCCCAACTCGCCACAGAAGATTCTGACCCGACGGTGCGAGACACTGCGTTGAGTGTTCAGCAGGGGCAAGAGAGCCAGGTAACGTTCTACGGCTGGCTGGAAACCCTTTTCTTCGGCCTGAGCCTCGGCTCAGTGCTGGTGCTCGCAGCCATTGGGCTGGCCATCAGTTTCGGTGTCATGGGTGTGATCAATATGGCTCATGGCGAACTGATCATGATCGGTGCCTACTGCACCTGGGCCATGCAACAGTTGCTACCTGACGCATTGGCAGCTTCTCTTATTCTCTCCATTCCCGTTGCGTTTATCGTCACGGGGCTGGTTGGCATAGCGATAGAGCGAACCGTTATCCAGTTCCTCTATGGACGGCCTCTTGAAACACTACTGGCGACATTTGGTATCAGCCTGATACTGCAGCAGCTCGTAAGAACGTTTGTCTCACCACAGAATGTTCCTGTCGCCAACCCGCCCTTCATGAGTGGAGTTATCGAGTTCAATAGCGTCTTCAGCCTTACGCTAAACAGGTTGTACATTCTGGCGTTTTGCCTGGTGGTATTCGGCTTGTTATTGATGCTACTTAAACGCTCAAGGTTTGGCCTGGAAGTCAGAGCTGTCAGTCAGAACAGAGCGATGGCCCGCGCCATGGGAGTACGCTCAGCACGTATAGATTCGCTGACGTTTGGGCTGGGTGCGGGTATCGCCGGTATTGCGGGTGTTGCATTATCACAAGTAACCAACGTAGGCCCAAACCTAGGCCAGGCCTATATCGTCGACAGCTTCATGGTAGTTGTCTTTGGTGGTGTAGGCAATCTGTGGGGTACGTTGATCAGCGGCATGACACTGGGCATCGCCAACAAGATCATGGAACCGTGGGCCGGGGCAATACTAGCCAAAATTCTTGTGCTGGTATTTCTGATCATGTTTATTCAGAAACGCCCTCGTGGACTGTTTCCTCAGCGCGGTCGTGCGGTAGAAGGTTCATGAAAATCAAGCAGGCACACCGTTCAAGAACGTCCAGCATACTCTTCATGGTGGTATTGGTAACAACACTGGTGGGCGTCACAGTGTGTAACCGGCTGCCCGAAAGTCATTCCCTTTATGTCAGCAACTACATGGTGACGCTGTTGGGGAAGTATCTGACCTACGCCATTCTTGCGGTATCAGTCGATCTGGTCTGGGGATACCTGGGCATTCTGAGTTTGGGTCATGCCGCCTTTTTCGCACTGGGCGGCTACGCCATGGGGATGCACCTGATGAGACAGATCGGTGATCGGGGCATTTACGGCAACCCTGACTTACCCGACTTCATGGTGTTTCTGAACTGGTCTGAGTTGCCCTGGTACTGGATCGGCTTTGACAATTTTGCATTCACAGCGCTGATGATTCTGCTGGTACCTGGACTACTGGCTTTTGTATTTGGCTGGTTTGCCTTTCGTTCCAGAGTCAACGGTGTGTACTTGTCCATCATTACACAAGCCCTCACCTATGCCCTTATGCTGGCCTTCTTCAGAAATGAGATGGGGCTGGGCGGCAACAATGGTCTGACCGATTTTCGAGAGCTGCTAGGGTTCGACTTGCGATCAGATGATGTCCGGCTCGGCTTGTTCCTGGCCTCAGGTATTGCACTGTTAGTCGTCTACGGCTTGTGCGACATGATTCTGCGATCCAGACTGGGGAAAGTTGCCATAGCCATACGCGATGCTGAAGACCGGACTCGCTTCCTTGGCTATCGGGTAGAGCGAGTCAAGCTGGCGCTGTTTACTCTGTCTGCCATGATTGCCGGACTGGCAGGCGCGCTTTATGTACCACAGATTGGCATTATCAATCCGGGTGAATTCTCTCCGCTCAACTCCATTGAAGTGGTTGTCTGGGTGGCGATCGGAGGCCGCGGCACCTTGTATGGCGCAGTGCTGGGTGCACTGGGTATCAACTACGCGAAAACATGGTTTACCGGGGCTTATCCCGAAGCCTGGCTATTTGCACTGGGGCTACTGTTCGTGCTGGTTACGCTGGCGTTGCCTAAAGGCGTGGCGGGATTGTTCAGACGCACATCCTCTGGAGCAAACAAGTCATGAACAGCACACCACAGTCGGTACCGAATCCGATCATACGCAGGGATCGCGTATTTGAATTCCTGATACCAAAACAGGTGGATGATCTTGATCTGTCGCACGGCACAGTGCTTTATCTTGAGGATATCTGTGTCAACTTTGACGGCTTTCAGGCGATTGATAATCTTAATTTTTATGTCAACACCGGTGAGCTACATTGTCTTATTGGTCCTAACGGTGCTGGTAAAACAACATTGATGGATATCGTCACCGGCAAGACTCGTCCAGACTCTGGAACCGCGTGGTTTGGCCAGCGTATCAATCTGCTACGCATGGATGAAGCCGATATTGCCCAGGCCGGTATCGGTAGGAAATTTCAGAAACCCAGCGTGTTCGAAAACCTCAGTGTGTTCGACAACCTTGAGCTATCCATGGACGGTACTCGCAAACTGTGGCAGATCTTTCGCGCCAAACTCGATGGCGAATCGTTAGCGCGCATTGAATCAATCGCACAAACGATCAACTTGATTGAACATCTACACTCGCCCGCAGGCATGTTGTCGCACGGGCAAAAACAATGGCTGGAGATCGGTATGCTGATCATGCAGAACCCATTGCTTCTGCTAGTCGATGAACCAGCTGCCGGCATGACACATCAAGAGATGGACCAGACTGTCGAACTGCTCAGCTCTCTGGCAGGCGAACATGCAATCGTGGTCGTTGAACATGACATGGACTTCGTACGGGCGTTGAACTCACCGGTCACCGTGTTGCATCAAGGTAGTGTGCTGGCAACAGGCAGCATGACAGACATTCAATCCAATTCGGACGTGATGCGCGTCTATCTGGGCACAGAGGATGTCGCATGATAAGTATCAGTTCGCTAAACCAGTACTACGGGTCTTCTCACACCTTGAAAGACGTCAGCCTTACCATAGATCCGGGCACCTGCACGGTGCTGATGGGTCGCAACGGTGTTGGCAAGACCACACTGCTCCAATGTTTAACGGGTCTTCTACCTATCCGCAGTGGCACCCTGTTACTGGCCGACCAGGATATCACTCGCGTACCTGTCGAAAAGCGGGCCACTCTGGGTATCGGTTACGTGCCTCAGGGCCGACAGATTTTTCCACTGCTCAGCGTGGAGGAGAATCTGCTGATTGGTCTGCGTGCACGCACGGACGGGTTAACAACAATTCCGGATCTGGTCTACGAACTGTTTCCCGTACTGGCGCAGATGCTCAAGCGTCGCGGGGGTGACCTTTCCGGCGGACAGCAGCAACAACTGGCCATTGGCCGGGCACTGGTGACTCAACCCGATATCCTGCTACTGGACGAACCCACAGAAGGCATCCAGCCCAACATTGTGCATGACATAGGCACAGTCATTCAGACCCTGAACAAGGAGGTCGGACTGACGGTATTACTGGTGGAACAGAAGCTTCCCTTCGCCAGGCGTGTGGGTGAGAATTTTCTATTGATGGATCGTGGTCAGATAGTGTCCAGCGGTGCAATGCCAACGCTTTCTGAAGAGCTGGTTCGCCGGTATCTGACTGTGTAGTGCATTGCCAGATTATTGGGGTATCAGTCGGCGGTTACGCCAGGTATATCCCTGACCGCCACAAACGCATCCACCGCTGTACAGCCTTGTGCGGTACAGATCAATGGATTGATTTCCAGCTCTACCAATCGCCCACCTAACTGCATGGCTGCCTGCTGAACAGACATGACGGCATCGAGTAACAAGACTCTGTCCGCCACCGCCCTACCTCGAAAGCCATCAAGCAACGGAGCACACCGGAGTTGCAATAGCCTTCTGTCCACTTCTTCACGCGTTACGGGGAGAAGACAATGAACGGAATCATTAAGAATTTCTGTAGTGATTCCACCGGCTCCAAGTGTCATGAGTAAGCCATGCACCGGATCACGAACAACGCTGACGAGCAGCTCTGCAACCGTGCCGTCAACATACTCCTCTATCAGACAACCGCCTGCGCAGTCGATACGGTTAATAGCACGTTCCAACTCACGACGGTTACCAATACCCAGCTCTATCGCATTTGCCTCGCTCTTGTGGACAACGCCCAGACCCTTGGCAACCACGGGATACGTGAAGGCAGACGATGCCTTATCCAGAGCACGGCTCAGTCGGCGTGATGAGCGCAGATCAGCGAACGACAGGCGAATATTCACCGGTACGGGTACACCAAACCGGTTGAGCCAGCGTTTCGCCGTGCACTCGTCGAGGAGTCTTGGAGCATGGGCGTCTGGTGCGGCCGTCTGAACTAGGCCCCAGGCTTCCTGACTCGCTCGTCTGGCACTGGGGCGCTCAACGGCACGGCCAGTTCCGTCCACAACTGTCAGTACTGTACTCTTGAAATCAGCACCGGGCTTTTCATCCAGCCACACCGGTTGCGATGGCTTGAAATGACCCGCCGTTTCTAGCCATGCCGCGTTACGCAGAGCACGCAACCCATCGCCCAATCCGCACAGAGCCACCGCGCCATGTTGCTGTACCAGCTGTGTAACAGGCTCCGGCATGTTTTCGGGCAAGGTAGCCAGAACAGCAACCACACCCGGCCATTGAGAAGCAGCCGCAAGATAGGCCTCCAGTGCACTATGCCAAGACGGCGCAGAACACCGATCGCTACGCGGGAAATCAAGCACCAGTAGCGCGATGTCAGCCATTCTTGCATTAGGCTCATTAGCCGATTGAGATTCTGACTCTTCGGTTGACGGTATCTGCAGCATACCGCTGACCATGCCTCGCATGGCTGCAGCGTCGTTCCAGATCACGGTGTGATAGTCCAGTGGATTGGCAAGGCGCAAGTCATCACCAAGTACCACGCGCAGATCATCAGCTTGTATCGGCTGCAGGGGCGGGAAGGTGAGTCCGGCTGACAAGCCCATATCAGAGACCAGCGCAGCTTCGCCACCTGAACAACTCATAGACAACACTCGGGAGCCCCTGACCTTACGCGGCAAATCAAGCACCTTAAGTGTTTCTATGAACTCGCCCAGACCACTGACCCGGCACATTCCCATCCGTTCAATGAACGCACTCGACGCTGTATCGTCACAGGATAATGACCGGGTATGAGACATCAGGGCTGCTCGAGCAAGAGTGGTTATTCCCGTCTTCAGTATTACAATACGCTTGCCCAGTTGCTGAGCCAGTAATGCAAGTTGCTCGAAGGCGCGGATATCTGAAAAACCTTCTACGTGAAGACCCAATGCCGTGACCCTGTCGTCGTGGAGTACGGCCGTTGCCAATTCCGCCAGACTGGTCTGGGCCTGATTACCGGCAGTAATCAGATAAGCCAGTGACAGACCACGCTGTTGCATGGACAAGTTAATGGCAATGTTGGATGACTGTGTGATGATGGCCACGCCGCGCTTGACCGGAAGCCCACCGTGTTGATCGGGCCACAGAGTCACGTTGTCTAGATAATTGATCAGGCCGTAGCAATTCGGACCGATTATGGGCATGTCACCGGCAGCATCCACCAGACGTGACTGACGCGATTCGGCATCTCGGTCCAATTCAGCGGTTTCGCTGAAACCGGCAGCAAAGCAGATCACTCCGCCAGCGCCAAGCTCTTGCAATGAACGGACAAGCTCAATGGTGGCTTCATTGTTGACACCCATGTAACAGGCGTCTGGCACACCCGGCAGATGGTCAATTGAGCGACAACACGGTTCGCCACCAAGCTGCTCTCGTGATGGATGCACTGGCCAGATGGCGCCCTTGAAGCCCGAACGACGGCACTGTTCAATAACGGCTTCAGCCCAATGGCCGCCAAACACGGCAATGGATGCAGGCTTTAACAGTCTGTCTAATCGATGCTTGGACAAGGCCTGACTCAATGGTTATACAAAGGGAAATAACGAAAACAGCGCAGAAGGGTGCCGTCTGGAGACGAGATAGGCTCGCGTGAACGACCACCAGCCCTCGCTAGCATAACGCAGGTTCGTACCCTACGCCACATCGTGAAAGGCGGGGTTTGACAGGCTGCACGTACGCGGTTTTTCTTCTAGCCGGACTATCGCCTGAACGCCTCTTTCCCACCTATCCAGACTCTCTGGACCTGTAGATCTCGCACATCAGGTTCCGTTAACGGATCACCCGTTAGCGCAATGATATCAGCCAGTTTGCCCACCTCCAATGAGCCACGATCCTGTTCAAGGTAGTTCTGCCAGGCTGCATCAATGGTCATGGCTCGCAAGGCACGCATTCGGTCAATAACCAACGAAGGCCCCAACACGTGCTCTTCCAGCGTCAATCTTTGCGTAGCACTCCACAGCATACTCATCGGGCTAACAGGGGTCACCGGCGCATCAGAGTGTATTGAGTAGCGCAATTGAGCCAGATCGGCTTGAGCCAGAGGACTGATTCGACTGGCCCGAGCATCTCCCAGCACCCGCGTTCGATACCAGTCACCCCAATAATAGGTATGGGCAGGAAAGAATGTAGCGCTCGCGCCCAATCGGGCCAAGGCTTCTAGCTGGTCCTGCCGAATCGTCTGGGCGTGTACGATCAGGTGTCGTGAATCGGCTCTTGGCGTCTGCCTGTGTGCGGCTGTCAGTGATGCGATAACCAGATCAATGGCGGCATCTCCATTTGCGTGCATGGCGAGTTGAAAGCCTGCACTGTGATATCGCAACACTAGTTTTTTGAAAATAACTTCCGGCATACTCGGCACTCCCCGAAATCCCACTGGCAGACTGGCATCTGTCAGGTAAGGCTCTGACAACCATGCTGTTCTACCCTGTGGACTACCATCGACCACCAGCTTGAGTGCCGATAGAGAAAATCGCTGAGACCTGCCTTGCCATCCGATGGCATCAGCCAGAGCCTTCGATGGTGAGGCTGGTGGGCTCGTAGTCAGCGGCAACGTTATCTGACTAGCCATCTTGTCGTAAGCTGGCCATACAACAATGCGTTGTGGCAACACATTCAGCCGTTGCAACCAGCGCAGCATAAGCATGGAAGGCTTATCGGCAAAGCCATTCTGTACCGTGGTAATACCGTTGTGCAGATACTGGTCACGAGCCGACAACACGGTGTCAAACAGACTTCGATACGGTAGTTGCCTCAGCAAGAAACTGAGTCTAGGTGCTGCAGATTCCTGCAATAAGCCTGTTAATCGACCTTGCATATCCCGGTCTGGTTCATGGTTGACGACCGACACTGTCAATTCAGCACGTTCATTGACACTGCTATCGTGAAACCCGAGCAGGTGCAGCGCCCGGGTATTGGCAACACCCATATGACCCGATCGATGCCATAGGTAAACAGGGTGCCCGGGGGCCGCCTTGTCGAGCTCGTGACGGGTTGGGTGCCGCTGCACAGGGAGAGACGCGTTATCGTAGTTGAAGCCAACAATCCACTGCCCTTCTGGATACGTTTCAGCCTCTAATGTGATGGCTTCAAGTAATTGAGTCATGGTGCCAGTATTACCCACTGGCGGCGGCGTCAGGTCGAGACCCGCCTGCGCCAACCCTGCGCTGGGAAAGTGGCTGTGCGCATCAACAAAACCGGGCAGCATAGTTTTCCCTTCCATGTCTACTACGGTAGTAAACAGAGGTAGGTCACGTGACAGACGTTCTTGCCGCCCTACCGCCTTGATATACCGCCCTTGCATCAGAAGCGCATCGGCCACCGAATCCTTATCATCGAGGGTCAATATATGTGCGTTAACCAGCAAAATGGAACGTGGCCAGCATGCTAGTGCTACCAGCACCATACTGGTTAAAATTGCTAACAACATTGCGGTGCGCTTCATGTTTTTATGGACACCATTACGTGACTGTAGTCAGGAAGCGCCACCTTGATCACGGCCTGACTTTTTTGCTTACGTATACTGACACGCTGGGTTAAAGGGAGTTCGGCAATGATCAGTAAAGAACAGGTTTCATCTTGTAGCACGATGCTACGGCGATTGATATCGATCGTTGCAGCAACAGCCTTTCTGGGTATTGCAGGCACAATGCCCGCCTACGCACAGGGCGCCGACACTTTCGCACCTGTCATTGAACTTGAGGAAATGGCCGAGAGCGTTGCTGATCGCACTCAGGTATTTACCGTGCAGATAGCAGAAGACGTGCTGCTCAAGGATGCCACGTTGTACTACCGTCGAGAGGGTCAGCTGCCATTCACACCCGCCCCCATGGATCCACTGAGTGACACCGGTTATTTCAGCGTATCCATTCCCACCAGCACCACCGATCTTCGCACTATCGAGTATTACGTGCAGGCTCGCGATGAAGCTGGTAACCGCACAGTTAGCGGATTTGCATTCGCCCCCTATAAACGAGTGCTTACCGCCTCTGTTGACATCAAGCCGATTGAATCGAGCAGTAGCACGAAGCCATTGGCAGAGCCCCCTGGTGTCAACCCTCCATTGCTGAAGCGTCGGTGGGTTCAGATAACGCTGGGAGTACTCGCAGTGGGTGCCCTCGCCTCACTAGCCAGCGATGAGGGTGGCAGTGACTCAGAAGTCGTTCCATTGACTTTCAATCTACAGGGAGACTGACACCCATGACAACGACTAATTCTTTATTCAAGACTGCTGCGGCCGTGCTGTTGAGTAGCATAGTACTTAACGCCTGTTCAAGCGATGCAACAGTAACGACATTAGACGCAAGGCCCAGCGTGTCTATCGGGTTACCGCAAGTGCTGCTGGACTCTGCCAAAGTCGATCCGGCCTTGCTGAGGCCGGCCGTTGTTCTGTCGAATGGCGCCGTCGTCAATATGATTCGGGGCGAAGGCAACACCTGGAGTGGCACTATTGACGTCGTCCCAGCCAATCAATACACAGCCACAGTCACCTGGGTCGAAAATATCAACGGCCGAGAACTGCCGCTGGCCAGCCTTGAGCAATCGCTCGAAGTAGCCGCCGATGGCACTGTTGTGCGTAACGTCGCCACGGGTTACTCCACTATGATAGACAATGACAAAGGTGGAAAAACCAACCTTGAGGAACGTGGCAACGGTACCGATCCGTTTCAGAATCCTAATGACGATAATCCGTCCAGTCCACCCATTGACGATGGCTCTCAGGTACCTGCCGCGCCTGCGACAGGTGAGCCTGCACGTGCCCCAGCACCCGCACCAGCACCCGCACCTGCACCTGCACCTGCACCTACACCTGCACCTGCACCTGCACCTGCACCTGCACCTGCACCTGCACCTGCACCTGCACCTGCACCTGCACCTGCACCTGCACCTGCACCTGCACCTGCACCTACACCTACACCTACACCTACACCTACACCTACACCTACACCTACACCTACACCTACACCTGCGCCTACGCCAGAACTAATGCCAGTGACGGCTGATGTCGTGATACCCAGAGTTGCGGTAAGCGCAGTGCCAGACATTGATGGTGCCAATGTCACGCTGGATGCCTCAGGAAAATTGAGCGGTGAGTGGGCTGCTGCTATCCAGAGCGACAATAGCGGTGCAGACCTGTATATCAACAATCTGATCATCGATGTTGACGCTGAAAAACCAGATGGTTCCGCGTTCCGACGATGGGCAGCAATGCACGATGGAACGTTTTTGTACGTGGTTGTCATCGTCGATGACAATGGTGACCGGCAGCGTGACTCCGGTTCTGACATAAATCAGGACGACAGCCTTGAGCTATTCATCGACGGTGACAACAGCAAGAGAACACGCTATGGAAGCGACGACTTTCATCGTATCTTCCCGGTGCAACTCGCTGGCGCAGACAAACAGTCTGCCACTACGGGCGACATCCCCGGTCCTGATTCATCTACGGCGCCGTTGACTGTCACGTTTGCTACCGGACCTGGCATTGGTCCACGCGGAATACGCCGGCCGCAATTTGAGCGTGACGTCTACGAATTACGCATCAACCTTGCCTCTGCAGGCATTAGCACCGATGCAGCTTTTGGTCTGGAGCTTCAGGTCAATGATGATGATGGCGGTGGTGATCGCGATTCAAAGTGGGCCTGGCATTTGTCCTCAGCCAACACCGCCGATACGGATGCTACGGTATCGAATCCATCATTGATGGGTACCGCGGTTCTCGAATAAGATTTTAGGGGCTGTGTGCTATTCGGTACTGGCGATTAACATCTGTTTAATCTGCCTGAGATTTCTGCTCTCTGCCAGCAATACCGCGTCAATGCCGTTGGCATCACGAACTCGCGTGTTTGCACCAGCCCGTATCAAGGAACCCACCAATTGCTCTCGGTCTCGCCCCACTGCGGCAATCAATGCTGTCCGGCCCAGAGCATCTGCAGTGTCCAGATTAGCGCCAGCCGCTACCATTTGCAGGACAAGGTGCTCATACCCTTTTTTCGTGGCTTCTATAATCGGGTAGGAGCTGTGCAAGGCAGGTGCGTTGACGTCGGCCCCTGCATCGACTAGATATTTCGCTATAACAGGCTGCTCCAGTGCTATCGCTGCGGCCAGTGAAGACTGGCCGTCATCCGATCGACCGTTTACATTCGCCCCGGCGGCAATCAGACTACCGACTAGCTTTATCAGTGATGACTGAGGCGCTTGCTTGATTGCCATCACCAGAATGTCATCTGGCAGTTGGCCCACCAGACCTTTGCTGCGAACCATCAGAGTTACTACAGCTGCACAGCCTGAACTTACGGCTCTGTACAGGTGGGACTGTCCCTGATAAATATGGTCGACTAACAGCGCAGGGTGTTCCTTCAGCGCAGTTTCTACCGCGACAAGATCGCACTGCTGTACCTGAGCGGCTACATGTGCGTGCAAAGCAGCCTGGTAGCTTTTTTTTCCTCGCAGATGCTCAGATAACAAGTCTATGCATACCGGCTTTCTAATGTACTGGGCGATGGGTTTACCTTGCACCAGTTCTGGTGCCAGCAGATCACCTTCGGTATTGAGCAAGGAGGTCAGCCGTGGTACGTGGCAGGCCCGAATAGCACGCCTGTACTCACCGTACAGAATCTGTAGCTGAGCATCTAGCTGCTCGTCAGTTATCGTCTCTACTAATGCCAAATCAGATAGTCCTGCAGATCCAGGATTAAATCGAGCAGCTACCATCAGCACAAAGCGCTCTCCACCCAGACGCCTGTCTGTTGCTATTGCATGCTCCATAGCAGTGAGTCCACGGTAATCTTCACGCGTAATCGATGCACCCTGCCGCAGTAAAAACGATACTACCTCACTATGATTACTGGTGATGGCTACCATCAGTGGAGTATGACGCTCTGAATTCGGCGCCGCATTGTCAACGTGTGCACCGCCCTCCAGAAGCCTTTTCACAATAGAAAGATTGCCCATTTTTGCTGCCAGCATCAATGGTGTATTGCCGCTAACGAAGGCGTCGGGCCGCGCGCCGTCGTTCAAAAGCACATCAACCTGTAGCAGATCACGATTGGCGATCGCGCTCATCAACGTGCTCTCCAGACTTGCGGGCAGGTAGTTGCAGGAGGGTTTAAGCTTCTCGAGTACAGCCTTGTTTATAGAATTGCTGGTGCAACGCCAACTCAGCAAACCACTCACCGGGCTGATTGTGGGTGTAAACGTCATCGCCTTCGTGCCGATCTTCTCTTCGAAATCAACCAGCAGAACACCGCCACGGCTGACAGCGACCCGCTTTACGCTGGTGCCGTAAATGCTCTTCGCTGGTGGAAGTTCGGCATCTGCGTTATCGTGCGGCATCACCCCGTGTTTTACATAGTGATCAGAAACCCGCAGCTTGACGTGGGAGGTCAGATTAAAGGCTTCTGACAGCAACGCTGCACGCACATACAGCCCCCTGGAATGCCAGCTGTGGAGCGCTCCAACTCCTGCGGCGGCGATAGCCAGCACTATAATCAGCAGTTTCACGTGATTCTTGATGACTCATGGATAGAAAACAACAGCTGTGAAGCACGATCCCTTGCTCTACCTCTTGCGTATCGACAGAAAACACCCCACCCTTGACGGATGGGTTGGCAAAACCATTCGCCGTGACGCCACGGCCCCGACCCTGGCGTCTGAACCTGATCACACTTATTAATGTTTAAACAGGAGTCCGCTTCATCCATGAATATGCCGGTTAGCCACCCCGCTTTTGTTCACGTGCGCAGCGAGCACATCCAGTCTCTGGACATTGACGTTCACGAGTACAAACACTCAGCCACCGGCACCCCTCATGTTCATCTGGCGACAAAGAACCCGGAAAACGTGTTTCTGGTGGGTCTGAGGACAGTACCGACAGACTCCACAGGGGTTGCCCATATTCTGGAGCATACCGTGCTGTGCGGCAGTGAGAAGTACCCGGTTCGTGATCCGTTTTTCATGATGATTCGGCGTTCACTCAATACATTCATGAATGCGTTTACCTCGAGCGACTGGACGGCATATCCTTTCGCCAGCCAGAATCGCAAGGATTATTTTAACTTGCTGGACGTGTATCTCGACGCGGTATTTTTCTCAAGACTACATGAACTGGACTTTGCTCAGGAAGGACACAGGGTTGAGTTCGAAGAAGCAGACAATCCGGACAGTGATCTAGTTTTCAAGGGTGTTGTTTTCAACGAAATGAAAGGCGCCATGAGCGCACCTACCAGCCTGTTGTGGCAGACACTGAGCAAGCATCTTTTCCCCAATAATACCTACCACTACAATAGTGGAGGTGATCCGGAACATATTCCTGATCTCAGCTACTCACAGCTGAAATCTTTCTACGACACTCACTATCATCCTTCCAATGCGGTTTTCATGACCTACGGTGATATCGCTCCAGAAGAACTGCAGGCACGATTTCAGGATCAGGTGCTGAGCCGCTTCGAAAAACTGGATCGCACCATTCAGGTTGAACCGGCCAAACGCTATCACTCACCTGTTCGCGTGCAGGAATCCTATGCCACACAAGAAGAAGAGACAGTGGATAAAACCCATGTTGTAGTCGGCTGGCTGCTCGGTGAAAGCATTAATCTTGACGACCGACTCAAATCTCATCTGCTATCCAGCGTACTACTGGACAACAGCGCATCTCCCCTGATGCGCGCGCTAGAGCAAAGCGACCTGGGTAATTCTCCGTCACCTCTATGTGGTCTGGAAGACAGTAACCGCGAAATGGTATTCGCCTGTGGTCTAGAGGGCTCGAATGCTGATCAGTCTCTGGGCGTCGAAAAGATGATACTGGATGTACTGGAAAAGGTTGCTCACGATGGTGTGCCACAGGATCAGGTAGAAGCTGTACTGCATCAACTGGAAATGAGCCAGCGTGAGATTCGAGGCGATGGTATGCCTTTTGGCCTGCAGCTTGTGCTTAGCGGACTACCGTCGGCCATGCAGCGTGGCGACACACTGGCTGCCATAGATCTTGATCCTGCACTGGAGAGGCTTCGGCAAGCCACCGAGAACCCTCAATTCATCCCGGAACTGGTAAGAGAGCTGTTGCTGGATAATTTTCACCGAGTCACGTTGACTCTGTCCCCGGATGCAGCTATCAGTGAGCGGCGCAACTTTACCGAGCGCGCTCGGCTGGCCAAAATGAAGTCGGAGCTTGCACAGGGCGAGGCAACTCGCATAGTAGATCTGGCGAAAGCACTGGCCGAACGGCAGGCGCAGCACGATGACCCTGAAATCCTGCCGAAAGTAACGTTGGCCGATGTACCGATAGACCTGCACATACCGGAGTACAGCTGTACCACTATAGAAGGTGCGCCGGCGACACTGTTTGCGCAAGGCACCAACGGCCTGGTTTATCAGCACGTCGTGATGGAACTGCCGCAGCTTGAGCCTGAATTACAGAAGCTGCTACCTCTCTACACCAGTGTGTTGGCAGAGTTGGGATCGGGCGGCCGTGATTATCTGGAGACCCAGTCCCGACAGGCAGCTGTAACCGGCGGTGTTGGTGCCTACACGTTGCAACGTGGCGCAGTAGACGACGAGCAAGACGTTAAAGGCTTTATGGTCTTGCGTGGCAAGGCGCTTTTACGCAACACCGACATGCTCTCAGGATTGATGCTAGACACACTCACTGATGTCAGATTTGATGAAACCGCAAGAATTCGTGAGTTGATAGCACAGACACGCGCAGGCCGTGAGCAAAGTGTTACCGGTAGCGGCCATATGCTGGCTATGATGGCGGCTGCCAGCGGAATGAGTCCAACTATCCGCCTTGCGCACCAGCTTAACGGGCTCGCCGGCATCAAAGCGCTTAAGTCTCTTGACGATTCATTAGACAACAGCAAGTCACTCAACGAATTGTGTGAGCGCCTTGGGGCCATTCACACCATCATGCGTGATGCACCCAGACAATTTATGGTGGTGTCTGAGGAAGAAAATCTGGCATCAGTGACCGACAGTATGGGTAGCGCTTTCGGGAAATCACCTGCTGCTGATTCCTTTCAAGCTTTCTCGCCATCTCCTGTCAGAGAGAAAACCAGTCAGATCTGGACGACGAGTACCGAAGTGAACTTCAACGCCAAGGCTTATCCAGCGGTTCCTGCCAGCCATGAAGACTCCGCAGCTCTGGCGGTGCTTGGTCCCGTGCTACGTAACGGCTTCTTGCACAGAGCGATCAGAGAAACCGGTGGGGCCTACGGTGGCGGTGCGTCATACGACTCCGATACCGCATCGTTTCGCTTTTATAGTTATCGCGATCCCCGACTAGCTGAAACACTCGCCGACTTCGACGCTTCAATAGACTGGCTTAACAATCACGCCAGTGAAGAACGCGAGCTTGAGGAAGCTATTCTGAATGTGGTCAGTGGCATTGATAAGCCAGGCTCTCCCGCTGGCGAGGCCCGAAGCACTTTTCAGGCTGAATTGTTCGAACGCACTGCTGAGCGTCGCCGTCTGTTCCGACAACGTATCCTTGAAGTCAGCCTGGACGATCTGAAGCGTGTTGGTCAGACCTACTTCGACCCCGTTAAAGCCAGTACGGGTGTCGTCACCAATGAAACGACCGCTACTACAGCCGACGTGACTAAACTGGGTCTAGACCAGCACTCGCTATGATCCTGTCATCAGAGTACTGCACTCGCGCAACGTCACGATTCTGAGTTGACGTTGTGGCGGGTGATCGATAAAATCTGATTGCCAGACAAGAAAAACCCTGATACGAGTCGGGTTTTTTGTGAGTAGCTCGATCTGTCAGGTTTACTATCTAGATTGCACATGAAGGCGCACTTTTTCGGTGCGCTCCATCTGCCAAATCCTGCTGGACAGAGAAGACCTACTTCTCTTCTGTTGTAGCATCATCAATTACAGCAGTATCAGACTCGGGATCCCCGGCCTGAATACGCTGATAGATCTCTTCCCGGTGCACACTCACATCGGGAGGCGCTGTTATACCTATTCGCACCTGCTTACCTTTAACACTGAGGATAGTGATTGTGACTTCATCCCCTATTACTATCGATTCATCCGTACGTCTGCTCAGAATCAACATCCGAGACACCCCCTGATACCTTAAATCATTAACAAAAAAGCAGACTTCAGCACCACTATCCACACGTGCCGGTTGCTTTGGTGAGCCAAGTCTTCATCTAAAAACACTGGTACAAATCACCGATCAAAACTTACTTATATGTCCTGCCATAGTATGACTCATTCAGGTCACCAAGACACACACACTCACATTTAAGTTCCGCTACAAATTCGCTAGTCGATTGATTATTGAAATTTACAAAACAACCATTTTCTGGTCTTAAAGCAAAAAACTCCTCAGTAATCAATGTTTTTTACTGTTTCGTCTCAAGTTTGACTCAATGTGTACGCTATTTGCTGAGCGACCCGCCACTTAAGTCATATATTTGAGTCACCCTAGATGAAAACGAAAATTGCTAAAAAATCGGTAACCCGAAAGCGTACTACTTCCACAACAGGCAAGACGTTGGGAAAAAAGTCATCTGCTGGAAAGGCAGCCGTTGCCGGTAAAAGTTCTGCCAATCCAGCGACGCGTACAAGCACCGCCACAGAAGCAACAGCGAAAAAGCCTGTAGTCAAAAAAGCTGTGGCCAAAAAGCCTACGCGTAAAGCCTCTGTGGCTAAAAAGCCTGTCGCCAAAACGTCTGCGCGTAAAGCTTCTGTAGCTAAGAAGCCTGTAGCCAGAGCAACACGTAAGGTTACCACGAGGACTTGAGTGCTACTACTGGCCTGAAATGTTCAACGAATATCCTCAGTATCGGTTGATCGAACAATTTACAATGCGCCATCATCTCAGCGATTGGTGTGTTCCCGAACAGTTCTGGCCAGTCAGTACGATTACACACACTCTGGCAGGGTTTCCCAGAACGTGCCAATAGCACTGGACAGTTCCAGCTCAGAGTGCGGGTTTCTGATTAGCCACTCGCCGGGATACAACGAGTGATAGAACGGCTGCTTAAACCGGTCGTCGACAAACACAACAATACCGGCGTCTGATTCGCTTCGAATCAGCCGTCCAGCGGTTTGTAACACTCGGGTAAATCCCGGGTATCGGTATGAGAAATCATACCCATCGTGACCTTGACGGCGGTAGTGCTCGGCTATCAACTGTGTCTGTGTGCCTAGCCCGGGCAACCCAGTACTGATGACGATTACCCCGATCAGCTTGTCGCCGACGTAGTCTATGCCCTCTCCAAACACACCTCCGAGTATGGCAAATCCGATCCGGTGTTCGGGCACATCGAGCTCCTCCAGCAAGTTTTGTTGCTCAGTTTTACTCTGCGCAGCAGTTTGCTTCCATACCACACTTTCTGGGTATTCGCTTGTGAATGCTTCAAAAGCCAAATTCAAGTACGCGTATGAAGGCAGGAATACCAAGTAGTTGCCGCACTTTCGATCACTCACGACCTTGATCAAGGATATAAGCGCAGACATTGAATGTGCTCGCTGTTTGTATCGCGTGTCTATCCAGTCAACTACGGCATGGAAAGAACGTTCAGGATCAAACGGCGTAGATAACATCAACTTTGATGTTTCAGGGGGCAGACCCAAAGTGTCCCTGTAAAACAGAACCGGGCGTAATGTAGCTGAAAACGCAATAGTCGATTTGAATATCCTGTATTGCCTTGCCAGTGCTTCAGAGGCATCTAGACAAAACAGCGACACGTTTATTTCTCGGCGTTTGCCTATCTTGGACAGGGTCGTAATACAGCGATGATGTTCACGGAACAGCTCTGTTATAGCGACATAGCGACACAACACACGGAATAACTCTGAGTAGCTCTCACTCAGTGCAGGAGTATCTCCCATCGTTGCAACCATGGCTTCAACAGCTTTACCTACAGATCGTCCAAGGTGGGCGTTTGCCGAGTCGCTGACTGTTTCGTCCTCTTCAAATTCCTTTACGTGCTCGGAGAGCGCGCGCACTAGACGCTCCAGCGATCTGGATACCAGCGGATGAGTTTGCCGGCAAGCAGTCGCCTCGTCGTGACACTGGAGCCTGGATAGCTCTGCAGAAAACATCGATCTGGAGCGATCTACAAGATTATGGGCCTCATCCACAAGTAGCACAGTATCTAAACGACTTTCCGAGAAATGTGGAAGACGAACAAGCGGATCAAATACATAATTATAATCGGCTATGACAACGTGCATCCACGGGAGCATCTGCAAGGCTAACTCGAAAGGACATAGCTGATGCTGCCAGGCGATCTCATCGAGTTGAGCGCCGTCAATGACACCAGTCGATAATAGCTCATGCCGGGCATCAGGCAATCTGTCGAAGAAGCCCAGGCTCATTGGACAGCGACCATGTTCATCGCGCTCGCACCGACCAATAGAACAAAAACAGGTCGCCTGCTTCGCCCTGATCTGTATTGCATTGAGTTGTAGTCCGGCATCCTTCAGATGACTAAGCGATTTAACAGCACTGAGTCTGCCGGCTACTTTCGCCGTAAGGTACACAATCTGTACAACATCATTCCCACTCAATATTTTGCTGGCAGGGAACAAAGCACTGATGGTCTTGCCAATACCCGTTGGCGCTTCGCACAGAAGTGGCTGACCATCTCGCGCTGCCCGAAAAACGGCGGCGGCCATGTCGCGTTGACCTTGCCTGAAATCTCGATGTGGAAACGGCAGACTTTCAGCGCTTTTCTTCAGCTTTTCTCGCCTTAATGTTATCTGCCGAAGCCATTGAACATAAAGAGTCAAAGCTGTGGTTGCGTGTGCTGATACAGTGTCACTGCTGACAGATCGAACATCAGACGTCGTAGTGTCAGCCCTGATATTGACATGAAGAAGCTCCAGCTCAATATCACCCAGTCTGGAGTCTAGGGCTTCGCTCACATCAGCAAGCTCATTAGTCTGGTCTCTCTCTGACACCTCTGCATTATCCGTACTAGCCAGATAGATAAAACCGTAAAGGTACAGCTGCGCCCACTGTTGCGCAATTTGGCTTTCTGGTAATTTTTCAGCGGGTACTAGCGTTGTCTTTATTTCGATCAATCGCTCTTTGTGCTTGTCCAGAATATCAATTCTGCCTGTTAACTTGACTGGCATGGAATCCACGACACAGCAGCAAGACAACGAGACCTCAGCCTTGACACCCGTGTCTATAACTTGCGCCTTAGCGGGGGAACTGACAGAGTTTTCGTCGTTAACACGTTGTGTTGAATGCGCAAGCTCTGCTGCCTCAATGACTTGCCGCTGGATCTTTCGATGAGTTCGGATCCCATCGCGTGCAGTCGGGCCGATTACACCTGCAGGCATCAGGTCGCCGCTGCGACAAGCAAAGTGAGCAAGCTGCGTCACCGATATCTGGACAGGCTTTTGCACAATCAAGCCGATGACGCTGCCAAGTGAGAACCCCAACGTATGTTAACGACACGACAGGGGATACCATGATCAGCGAAGTGTTGCATCCAGAGTCGTTGATTCTGTTGCAGCGTATCTCCCGGCCCCTTGATTTCGATGAACTCGTAGCCGTTCTCACGAAATAGAATCAAGTCTGGGAATCCGGTAGTGTTCTCACGCGGGTCTCGTAGCAATCGATTGAACATGACCTGCCAGTGAATTGCCGGAATATGAGCCACTGCTAACAAGAGCAGCTCTTCAGAGATGCGCCCCCAACGGACCAGCGGGTTTGATTTACCATGATGTTCAGAGTACGCCTGCAAAATTCTATCGCGAAACCTGAGCGGATCATTCAGTTCGACAAACCGTAAGTTGAGAAGATTACTACGTTTATCGCTGAACTCGGTTTCATAAAAATCGGCAGGAGCTGACTGAAATGGATTGAAAAAAGCGCCTTTGACAGGATAGAAAATGATGTCCCAGATAAACAGGCCCAGCACACTATTCACCAACGCATTTTCCGTATAGAAACAGCAACCCTGACGCGAGTAGAAAGAGCGTGCCGCCAGCTCTACTCTGAATGTCGATGCTTTTAGTACCAGCGTCGTGGTATCCGGCCGAAACTGTTTTCGACGTGGCGCTTTGAGCCCTTGCTCCTTGTTAAGTTTAAGCAACAGACGGTTGGCGATCACACCCTCCGCATCGTTAAACGGTTCATCCGTCATGGCGCTCACTATCAATTGGGCCTGTGCAAGTCTACCGTGCTTCATGTGAATACGGACCTGGCGCTCACGCGCAGGTGGGTGGCTGGACGCTTCAAACAACTCAAGAGCTTTGTCACTGCAGCCGATCCTCTCCAGTTGTCTGGCCACCCGGTTGCGTAATCTGTCCAGTCTTCGCGCAAGGTGTCTATCACCGCACACCGGTTCTGGAAGCTGCCGTACCAACCCAATCAGCTGATCCTGTCGCCGGGCATCTATCGTGTCAAACAGAGCTTCACATTCAAAATAGCCAAGATGAGCATCGAGTTGTACTCGAGAAGAGAAGGCGCGGGTAGCCGGGTATATGGGGTATGTCTCGTATTTGACACTACCAATATCACGCAATACGAACTCTGTGCTGCTCTGATACAAATTGCCGAAGAAACACAGAGTAAAAACCGTCCAGTGCTGATGGTCACAGATGGTGACCCAGTCGTCAGCTTGCTGGAGTTTAAGCACGTTCTCTTCTCGAGCACACGGTTCAGCACCGAGAACCGACTCCACCAAGTCAACTCGCGGGGTTCCTGCCGATAAGTCCAGAGCCAACAACTGAATAATTTCTGGTTTAGTGTAGGCTGCAAGCAGGTCCTGTAAACACGCTGAAGGCTTGCAAACTGCCAGATTCGCATGACTCAGAGCGCTACTGGCCTGGGTCAGTGCCGGTATTTCCGGATAACTCAGTTTGCTGAGCCGAAAACTTGATCTTTTACGTGTCAGTAAACGAATATAGAGTTGTTGAGCGGCAATCGGGCTTGCGCACAATTGTGCGTACCAGTTGTTCTCAGCGTCACTGAGTATATCTCGATAGTTTTTCTGAACGAAACCGGCCAGCGAGTGAAAATTCGAGAGATAGTAATCGTTGGGTAGCGTCTCCGGGTTCCCAGCCTGCATAGTTATAGGTGTATCCATGAACCGATCGAATCGCCGTATATTACTTCAGAGCTCACTATTACTGGCCGTGCCAGGGGTGCTTCGGGGATTGCCCGACGCCATGGCGGCAGAGCCCACAGCAGCTAGTGGACAGTCTACTGGTAATAATGCCTGTAATCCATTACTCAGTCATAGGCTGCGCCCGCTCATGTCCCCAGAGAAGCTTACGCTGTGCGATAAATATGCTGGCAAGGTACTTCTTATTGTCAACACCGCCAGCAAATGTGGGTTCACACCCCAATTCGAAGCGCTTGAAACATTAAACCAACGCTACGCTGAGCAAGGATTTACTGTACTGGGTTTTCCCTCAGACAATTTCAGGCAAGAGCTGTCAACGGAGAAGGAAGTTGCAGAATTCTGTGAACTGAATTACGGAGTGAGTTTTCCCATGTTTCAGAAAATTAACGTGACAGCTACCGATGCGCATCCCCTGTACAAAGATCTCGCTGCAGCAACTGGCAGCTACCCGCGTTGGAATTTCAATAAATATCTGGTTGATCGCCAAGGGATGCCTGTTGAGTACTACGGCTCAAGTGTGCAACCGCTGGGCGATCAGATTGTGGAGGCGATAGAGAAACTGTTGTAGCGTTGAGAGACAGGCAACGCGCGCCAGCACATTAAAAATCAGTGAAGGGCACACGGACGGCTGTTACGCCAGAAAAGCCTGACGATACCGCCATAGGCAACAAAGAATAACCTACACTTGACAGTCCAATCGAACAGGCGCCCTGCCAATATGGCCGCTAATAGTCAATCCATCCCAATTCCAGCACTGGTACTGGGACTGGGAGGTTTGATCCCTTTCATCTTGCCCGCTATGGTTATGTGTCTACCCCACTGGAGCAGCGCGCTGATAAATTCGTTCTGGCCATTCTCTGCGGCATTAGACAACGCTGTCGCCCCCCCTTGGCTTGCCCAGCGAGCCGCATTCTCATTGGGTGCTTACGCGGCGATCATTCTCAGTTTTCTGGGTGGTGTTCGTTGGGGCAACCTGCTAGACAACGAACCTCGACTGTGGGAGTGGGTACCGCTGACGTTGAGTGTGGTGCCAAGCCTGATTGCCTGGCCAGCCCTGCTGCTGCCTCCACTCTGGATGCTGTCTATACTGGCCGCAGGACTTGTCCTTCAATATGCACTGGACGTTGAGGCATTACGTCGCAAGGAAATACCCGTCTGGTTTGGCAAGCTGCGACTGATATTGACAACCGGGGCTATTCTGTCACTACTGGTTGCGTTGCTTTCGGTAACGCTTCGATAGTCATTGTTGGGCAACAGTTTTCTGACAATGACGCAGCAAGTTATTTGATGGGTGTCATGGCTTTGGATAGGACAGCCGTTCCAGTGTCTGAGGCAAATGGTATTCATCAAGACCCGACACAGCCACCACAGAAGCAAGGTTCAAGTCGAGCTGGCCGTCGTCACCTAATAGGCCTTTGGCCAGTCTGATCTGTTTGATCTCTCCGATAACAAGAACAGTATCGTTAACCTTCAAGGTCTGTGATTCCAGCAATTTCAGACCTATTTGAATAGGGCTTTGCTCCACATAGGGAGCTGACACCTCGGGTGAGAATACGGCAGTCAACCCGGTCGCGTCAAACTCTGAAGAGTCACGCGGATACCGTGCACTGGCCTGGTGAGCTTGCCTGAACATGGTTTGTGTCACGGCATTCATGGTATACCAGCCTTGCTCTAGCAGGTTTTCCAGAGAGTGGCGTGGAACCGAATGCGGTCGCATCAGCATTCCCATCAAAGGCGGGTTAGCGCCTACGTGAAATGCTGAACTGATGAGGGACAGATTGGTGTTGCGTTGCGCATCCATCGTGCCCAGCAGGTTGGCGCTCTTATAGCCAGACAAGCTATTTACCAGATTAGTGCGATGCGTTTTGTCCATCTCATCCAGCGCCTTACTATCAACGCTACTCTGGATCTTCATCGTGTTAGATGCTTTATATGATTGTTACAGGACTGTGTCATAGAATTCTAGTATGAAATTGCCAGGTTTACGCGGCGGTTTACCGTATGCTGATGCTGCCGGTGCCATTGGCAGTCCCAATGACAGCAGCATCCGTGTAGCCTGCTGCATGAAGAGCCATGATGCAATCTGTTTGCTGAGCCGCGGGGACTATCGCCAGCAGACCACCACTGGTCTGGGGATCACACAACAAAGACAATTGATCAGCATCTTCGACCGATGTTGAATCTACCCTTTTCAGTATGGCACTGTTTGATGGCCATAAGCTACTGCGCACACCCAACATGGCTGTCTTCACAGCACCCGGTAAAAAGGGAACACTGCGCAGATGTACTACCGCACCATTGCCTGACCCCAGCCCGTTCAGTAACCGTTCCATGTGCCCTAGCAAGCCAAACCCTGTAACGTCAGTGATGGCGCGGGCATCGTGTTGTTGCACAATTCTGGCGGCTATACGGTTGCTCGAGAGCATGGCTTGCATTGCGGATTGTATATCGGCGCCACGGGTAGAGCCTTGCATGAGTCCTGCGAACAACGTACCAATACCAAGGCCCTGGCTTAACACCAGTGCATCGCCGTCTCTGACCGGCTGTGGCAGCTTTAGGCCCGACGACTCCGGCAACATCGCATTGACTACTATCCCGACCTCAAGCTCAGCACCCTGATTGGTATGCCCACCCAGTAGTGTGCACTGTTCCTGTTCCAGTGCGTTGGCAATACCTGACATCAGTCTTTCCAGGTCTCTCTCGGTTAGTGCTTCTGAAGCTGCTGGAAGAGTCACCATGACCTGTGCTGAATGTGGCGTCGCATTAAGGGTGACAACATCGCTCATGGCATGCAGCACGGCGATACGACCCAGCAGGTAGGGATCATCAACGATTGAGTCAATCTGATCTACCGACTGCACTAATGTACCCGCCTTAATCGCTATGGCGGCAGCATCTGCAGCAGGTGACAGGTTTTTACCGAAGCCGGATGATGTCGAGATGTGCAAACGCGCTAAAACCCTGTCCAGCACACGACTGGACACCTTTGAACCACACCCTTTGCAACGCATGGCATTTGGCTTGTGCGATGCGTTGCGCTCATCAAGCAACGCATCAGGTAATCGATTCAGGCTTTCATTCGGTGTCATGGGCGGCAACGCTTTGAAACGCTGCATGAAACGCTGGTCGATGCAATCTTTCCACTGCCAGATCCAGCTGGCTTCCAAAGCGATGGGGCCTCTACTGGCTATGGCGCGTTTATCACCCGTGGCCATCAAGCTCAGGAAATTTTTTTGTGGCTTGTAGGTTTTCAACGGGATGTTCAGTAAAAAACGGCGTATGTTGTCAAACAATACCGGTGCTTGCCTTACAGCAAACACGCCGGCTTTCGCACTGGGTGTTTGCTGTTGCGTACCTACGTCACCCGTTGCAAACACAAAAGGGTGTGACGTACTTTGCAGGTATTGATTGGTCACCACAAAACCTTGCGTGTCTATATCCAAACCTGCCAGTGCTGGCCAATCCGGCCCGGTAGCCGCTGTACACCACAGGATTTCATCAAGCTCAAACCGACGCCCATCGCCGGCGATCAGACAACCGTTCTCTACCTGCTTGACATCGACCCCGGTGAATACTTCTACGCCTTGTCGTCCTGCAGCACCAAGGGCAAGACGACCTACCCTCTCAGGCCTGCCACCGAGCGGCAGTTCACCGCGGACAAACCATTGGCAAGTTGCCTTATCGTCCGGCAATGCGTGACATATGGCTGTAATCAATTCAAAGCCACCAGCGCCGGATCCCACGACCCCGATGGTCATCTTTGATGTATTAGCATCAGCCAGCCGTGACAGCAGTTTCTTCCAGCGCGCATGAAAATGAAATACAGGCTTTACAGGAGTAGTGAATTCAGTTGCGCCAGGGATCGACAGCTCAGGTGTAGAACCCGTGTCAAGAGAGAGCACATCAAAACCGATCGGTGGCTGATCGTCCACCTGTACTAGGCGAGCCTGAAGGTCCAGACTTGTCAATGTCTGTTCTATAAACCGCACGCCAGCCCAGACGCACAGTCGTCTTAAATCTATGTGTATGTCTTCTTCACTGTAGTGGCCGGCAATCAGACCTGGTAGCATGCCCGAATAAGGCGTGTGGGAATTACTTGACACAAGGGTCAAGCGAACTCCGGGCAAGGGGCTCATCGCCCATCGTCTTATCAGCAGCACATGACTGTGCCCGCCTCCGACCAGACAGACGTCACGCACCAGAGGCGTTGTGTTCAAGAGTTCGCAGCCCAGTCCATCAGATCTGTTGATGTACCTTTAAACAACACGCGCTGTTCTTTCTTACTGAGTTGGTAGTCGTACATAGGATCGTAATAATCCCTCAACAGCATCTCGATAAAGGGTGCATACCCACTGGTATCGTTGTGTTCTTTGTGCAGATGCAACGCTTGATCAAGTAACGCACAGGCTTGTCTGTAGTTATCACCGCCAAAGCGTTTCTGTATTCTTTCAAGACTACCTTTATGATGATCTGCAAATGCGGTGAAACCGTCCTGCTCATTCGTGGCCTTGTTGTAGCGGCTAAGCAAGTCAGGCACATAGTCGTCGAAGCAATTGCGAATCCGGCTTGGCATATCGCATTCGAGGATGATGATGGACGAACGTTGCATTGCCAGACGTACCGATTCCGGCAGGCACACACGTCCAATCAAGCGGGCTTCATCTTCCATGAATACACGCTTTGCACCTTTGTTGTCGAGTTTAAGCATCTCCACACTCACCGCGTTTTCAAAATCTATGTTACTAGGCTGTATAGATGCCATACCACCAAAGCTTGAGCCGCGATGATTGGCTAGCGCTTCGAGATCTACCGTGTCACCCAGCTTGTTAATGAGCAGCGTTTTGCCATTACCGGTTCTGCCGCCCACCAGCATAATGGGCATGGATTCACACAGCTGCTCCAGCGACTCTATCAAAAACGTTCTCAACGCTTTGTAGCCACCTTCTATCAGAGGGATTTCCAGACCCGCATTACTCAGCCATTGCTGAGAGATGCGCGAACGAAGCCCCCCGCGAAAACAATACAGAACACCGTCAGGGTGTTCTGTAGCGAAGGCTTTCCAAGAATCTACGCGTTGCTCGCGCAGCGCGGGCGTTACCAGAGCAGCACCTAGTGCAATCGCTTCTTTCTGACCGGCTTCCTTATACTTGATACCCACCAGGTGCCGCTCTTCGTCGGTCATTAAAGGCAGGTTTTGCGATTGCGGGAACGCGCCTTTTTCGAATTCTACTGGCGCACGGACGTCCAGCATGGCCGTGTCATCGAGAAACAGACGCTTGAAATCAGCGCGCGTCAGGCCTGGAGCAAGAGGGACGTCAACAGCCCCTGCCTTCTCCGTTACTGTGTCGCTGGTGTCATCGTGTTGCACCCGGTAGCTACGAGTTCTTGTCGCTGATGAGTTGTTTCATGGTGTCGCTGGACGGCAGCACACCCTTTTTAGCGTAAGCCTGTAGCTTGGTTCTGGAATCATCTATGTCCAGATTGCGCAGTGAAAGCTGCCCGATTCGATCAATCGGACTGAAGGCTTCATCTTCCACCACTTCCATCGACAGATTTTCGGGTGCGTAGGTAAGCACATCGCTTTCTGTGTTGAGCAGTGAGTAATCATCTCCGCGACGTAATTCCAGCGTGACGGTTCCGCTGACACTCTGGCCAATCCATTTTTGCAGTGTGTCTCGCAGCATCAGCGCTTGTGGATCAAACCATCGACCCTGATAGAGAAGCTTGCCCAGCCGCCGACCCAGCATGTGATAGTTGTCCAGCGTGTCCTCGTTATGTATGCCGTTGAGCAGCCGCTCATAAGCGATGTGTAGCAAGGCCATGCCAGGTGCTTCGTAAATGCCACGGCTCTTGGCTTCAATGATGCGATTTTCTATCTGATCGCACATGCCCAGACCGTGCCGGCCACCAATGATATTGGCTTGTTTGAACAGCGCTACAGGAGAATCGAAAGTCTCGCCGTCAATTGCCACGGGCATTCCATCAGCATAAGTAATACTTATTTGCTCCGCATCGATTTTTACGCTGCTTTCCCAAAACTTTACACCCATGATCGGTTCTACGATGTGCATGCCGCGATCAAGAAACTCTAGGTCTTTGGCCTCGTGTGTGGCGCCCAGGATATTGGCATCCGTCGAGTATGCTTTTTCTTTACTTGAGCGGTAGTCAAACCCGTTGGCAATGAGGTATTCACTCATTTCAGCACGGCCACCAAGCTCAGCGACGAAGTCTCTGTCGAGCCAGGGCTTGTAGATTCGCAAGTCAGGGTTAGTCATCAGGCCGTAGCGATAGAAACGCTCGATGTCGTTACCTTTGTAGGTCGAGCCATCGCCCCAGATGTTCACGTCATCAGCCTGCATGGCTCGCACTAGAATAGTTCCCGTTACCGCACGGCCCAGCGGTGTCGTGTTGTAATACTTTTTGCCAGCGCTTTCAATGTGAAAGGCACCACACATGATAGCGACCAGTCCTTCATTGACCAGCACATCCACGCAATCGACGGTGCGAGCCTCTTCTGCACCGTAGGCTTTGGCGCGGGCTGCTATGTCATCAAAGTCGTCCTCATCAGGCTGGCCCAGATCGGCCGTATAGGCGTAGGGGACGGCACCCTTCTGCCGCATCCACGCAATCGCTGCGGACGTGTCGAGACCACCAGAAAAAGCGATACCGACCTTTTGTTCCACCGGCAAAGACAACAGAATTTTATTCATCAATAAACCACTTATACACACAAAACACACGGCCCCACAGTCTAACAAACATACCCCACGGGTCGGACCACGAGAGCTTATTGATTCGATTGAAAATTTTGCGAAAAAAACGCTACCTCAACCGCTTAAACGCACGCAATTCAGCTAGAAAAGGCCCGCTTTACGCTATAACTGGCGCATGTGACACTTGGGAACTTGCAAGCGAATTACGTCTGGGCGTCAATGTGACTCACTCGGCGCAATCGCTGGAGCTGCTATCCACAACACACTAAACTGCTTTTTTCGGCGTCAAAAAGTGCCTTTTAAGGGTGATTAATACCCAAAAAACAGTAGTTATATTTTAATAATCAACAGCTTATGGTGGCCTGACCCGCGCGTTAGCGTTCTTTTAGGAAGGGGATGCCGACGGCTTTGGGGGCGGTGGCGCGGCCGATGAAGCCAGCTAGCAGGATGACGGTGAGCACGTAGGGTAGTGCCTGGATGGCCTGTACGGGCACTTCGCCGATAACGGGTAACACGACGCCTTGCAGTCTGATGGCCACGGCATCGAGGAAACCGAACATGAGGCACGCCAATAAGGCAGGTACGGGGCGCCATTTGCCGAATATAAGTGCAGCCAATGCGATATAGCCTTGCCCCGCGGTCATTTCGCGAACAAACGAAGCATTTTGCGCGGTAGACAAATACGCACCGGCGATGCCTGACAGCCCGCCGCAGATAGCAACGGCTGCATAGCGCAAACCACTGACCGAGAGCCCGGCGGTGTCCACAGCCAGAGGGTTCTCACCCACCGCTCGCAGACGCAAGCCAAAGCGTGTCCGATAGACGACCCACCAGGTGCCGAACACGGCCAGCCAGGCTACATAGACCAGGATATTGTGACCACTGACCACATCGCTGTAAAACTGCCCGATTACCGGCACTGATTTAGCCGCCTCGGCAAAAGGCAGCTCCAATGGCATGAAGCGAGCTTCATTACCCAGAGCCGGTGTCTGACCACCTTGCGAAAACCAGGCTATACCGAGTACGACGGTCAGACCAGAGGCCAGAATATTGATGGCCAGACCACTGACAACCTGATTACCTCGATGGGTGATACAGGCAAATCCGTGCACCAGCGCTAAAGCTATGCCTACAACAATGCCCAGCAGCAAAGCAAGCCACGCACTGCCGGTCACTGCTGCAATAGCTGCTGCAGCAAATGCTGCCGCCAGCATCTTGCCTTCCAGACTGATGTCCACAATACCGGAACGTTCTGAAAACAGCCCCGCCATGGCAGCCAGTATCAATGGCGTTGACACTCTCAGTGTGGCATCCAGTATGGCGAAGAATCCGGTCAGCGTATCCATCAGGCCGGTACCACTTCGTCAACGGGTTTAACCTTCAGATACAGACGCACAACCCACGGGCGCAGCATCAAGGCAAGTGCGCCGGAAAACAGAATGATCAGCCCCTGAATAGCCACCACCATCTCGCGAGTGATTTTGGGAATCTCGAAGGCCAGTTCTGCACCGCCCTGATAAAGAACGCCAAACAGCAGACTCGCCATGACAATTCCCACCGGGTGATTTCGCCCCATCAGCGATACGGCAATACCCGTAAAGCCATAGCCTGCGGTGAAGTTAAGCAACAAGCGGTGATGCACCCCCATGATTTCGTTGACCGCCACAAATCCTGCCAGGGCACCAGACAGACACATGGCACTAATAATGACAGTTTTGGGTTTTATTCCTGCATAGCGGGCGGCATCTTCACTGTGTCCTGCTGTTCTCAGCTCATATCCCCAGCGTGTTCGCCATATATAGATCCAGACGAAAACACAACATGCTAATGCAAAGAAAAGCGACAGATTCAAGGGTGAGCGTGTCACTTCAATGCCGAACCAGGCCAGAAACTCATGCATGAAAGGTAGCCACGCTGCTTCATCAAATGCACGTGATTCAGGCGACATCTGACCTGGTTTGATTAGTACGTTCACCAGCAGGTATACCATGATGGATGCCGCGATGAAGTTGAACATGATGGTAGTGATAACAATGTGGCTACCACGGTGGGCTTGCAGCCAGGCCGGTATGAAGGCCCAGGCAGCACCAAACAGACCTGCGGCGGTAATCCCGATCGGAATCAGCAGGATGGTTGGCAGGTATTTGTCGAGTAACAGGAACACCAGCCCCACGCCCAGCCCACCGATATAGGCCTGCCCTTCTCCACCAATGTTGAACAGACTGGCGTGAAACGCAACCGCTACGGCCAGACCCGTAAAAATGAAATTAGTGGTGTAGTACAGGGTGTAGCCAATCGCCTCATCATAGCCAAACGCGCCGTTGATCATGATGCCTACCGCTTCTACCGGATTGACACCGATCGCCAGCATGATGAGGCCTGAAAAAAACAGCGCTACCAGTATATTCAATAGCGGAATGACACCGACTTCAAGCCAGGCTGGCAAAGGAATACTACTGGTATTCACACTCATGCTGCGGAGTTCCTGCCGATGTCCTGAGTGGTATGACTGGATGATTCACGATGAGCATTGGCCATCATGAGGCCCAGTTGTGTCTTGTTGGCATCGCGGCCATCGATCTCGGCCACTATTTGCCCCTCGAACATGACTATGATGCGATCAGCCAGCGCCATGATTTCATCGAGCTCCACAGAGACCAGTAACACGGCACAGCCCGCATCGCGCATCTCAGTGATTTTTTCGTGTATGAGCTCTATGGCGCCGATGTCCACGCCACGTGTAGGTTGTCCCACCAGCAATACATCCGGTAATTTTTCCAGTTCGCGGGCCAGTATCAGCTTCTGCTGATTCCCACCAGAGAACGATGCAGACTTAAGCTTCGGGTCGCTAGGGCGAACATCAAACCTGCTCATCAGTTGTCGACAAGCGTTGCGTATGGTGTCCAGCCGTAGCAATCCACGCACATTGAACTGGCTGGATCGGTGGTAGCCAAGTACTGAACTTTCCGCTGCAGTGAAGGCTTTGACCAGTCCAAGCTTCAACCGGTCTTCGGGTACATGATGGACTCTAATATCACGCATCTGTGACGGATTGGTGGGACTGTCAGGCGTTGTCTTCTGGCCATTGATAATAAAATGACCGGTACCCGGCTCTGTAATGCCCGACAACACTTCCAGCAACATGCTTTGACCATTACCGGCAACTCCCGCAACACCCAGAATTTCGCCTTTTCTGACACGGAACGACAAATTTTTCAGCCGCGTCTTGCCTGAGCTATCGACAACGCCTAGATCGATAACCTCTATACCCTGTGCTGTATCGGCGGGCAAAGGCTCCACCCGGTGATAGCTGCGCGACTCCAGTTTGCGGCCAACCATGAGCTCGGCTAGCTCGTTCATGCTGGTCTCTGCCGTATTCAGATGGGACACCATCTCTCCCATGCGAAGTACAGACACCGTATCGGTAACGTCCATGATCTCACGCAGCTTGTGCGTGATGAGGATGATTGTTACGCCACGCTCTTTCAACGCGTTCAACACCACAAAGAGTTGATCAGCTTCCTGAGGCGTGAGAACACCCGTGGGCTCATCAAGGATGAGAATGTCGGCATGCCGGTATAGTGCTTTGAGAATTTCTGTGCGCTGCTGCTCGCCGACCGGTAGCGCTGACACCAGCGTGTCCACATGCACAGACAGCTGGTACTCGTCTGCAAGGCGCTGTAACTCGGTACGGGCATCCTTGCCGCTACGCGACAACAGCGCGTGATCTTCAGCACCGAGCATGACGTTCTCAAGCACGCTGAAGGTGTCCACGAGCATGAAGTGTTGATGCACCATACCGATACCGGCATCGATAGCATCGCGTGAACTGTGAATGGAAACCGGCTGACCATTAATCAATATGTCCCCCGAGTCTGCCTGATAGAAGCCGTACAGAATGCTCATCAGGGTTGACTTGCCAGCGCCATTTTCGCCCACTATGCCGTGGATGGTGCCGCGTTTTACTCGAAGGTCTATGTCGTTGTTGGCGCGAACTGCACCGAAGCGTTTGGAGATGCCACGTAACTCGATGGCGTACGCATCTGAAGGTTTTGAGTCAGAGTTGCGCTCGACGTCAGGTAGAACTGATGCCGCTGAGGGCCCATCGGCACCCTCAACGGCGTTGGTATCACGACTGCTCATGAAGTCTCTTTTGATGGCATGGCCTTGCTGAGAAATGCACGACGACCCATTACAGCCGATAGTTTTGTATCGACAATCAATACGTGCAGGCGTTGTCGCTCATGTAATCGTGTACCAAAATCTCTCCGGATACGATGGCAGCAGAGGCAGCTTCAACCGCTGTCTTCATGTCGGCACTAATCAGGCTCTCGTTGTACTTGTCCAGTGCCCAGCCCACGCCATCTTCAGCAAGGCCGAGTACTTTCATACCGGGCTCCCAGGTACCGTTCATAGCTTCGTTAAACGCATTGTAGGCAGCAACATCAACACGCTTGAGCATGGATGTCAGCATGGTACCCGGATGCAGGTAGTTCTGGTTGGAATCAACACCGATGGCCAGCTTGCCACCATCTTTGGCTGCCTGATAGACACCAATGCCTGTGCCGCCGGCAGCTGCATAGATGACGTCGACACCACGGTCGAATTGTCCTTTAGCCAGTTCACTGCCACGCCCCGGATCGTTCCAGGCTGACGGTGTTGTGCCGGTCATGTTCTGAATAACATCCACGGCTGCATCAGCATGCTTGGCACCTTGCTCGAAACCACAAGCGAAGCGACGAATCAGTGGGATGTCCATACCACCGACGAAACCCACAGCATTGTTTTTAGACGCCATGGCTGCCAGTAAACCAACTAGAAACGAGCCTTCCTGTTCCTTGAATACGACCGACTGAACGTTAGGCAGATCGACCACACCGTCTATCAGTGTAAATTTTGTATCGGGGAATTCCTTGGCAACGGATTCCATCGGACCTGCCTGTGCGAATCCAACACCCAGTATAGGGTTAGCGCCACGCTGCGCCATACGACGGATTGCCTGCTCACGCTGGGTTTCGTTAGTGACTTCGAACTCACGGTACTCGATACCGGATTCCGTCTTGAAGCGTTCAACGCCATCGTGGACGCCTTGGTTGAACGACTTGTCGAACTTGCCGCCCATATCGAAAACAACGGCGGGGGAAATTTCGGCTGCGCAGACTGCGGATGCGGCAAGCAGCAATCCGGCAACGACACCCAAGCGTGAGATAATCATAGTGATGGTCCTCAGAAAATGGTTACGGCTCGACCAGATCGTGCCTGCTCAGACACATCCTCGGCCACCCGATTTGAGTGTATCACGAACCGTTTTAGACACACTAACCAGACGTTAGAGCATCACTCAGTAGCTTGATCTGCCTCCAGTAGAATGCGTGCCAACTCTGGAAAGCTGTCCTTGTAATAGTAAGGTGACGTCTGGTCAGGGCTTTGCGGATTTTCCTCGTTGACGCCGTAGTCCAGGCCCTTTTCGCTGAGCACCTTATATTTCTTGATAACGCCTGGCCGCGTGGAGCTTTCACGAGTAGCCTCTTCAAGCAAGCCTATCTGCAGCATCAGCTTGTTGGCCTTGACCGCTGACAGTGCCACATCGTGTTCCTTCAACAGCTTGGTAATGGATTCAACATCTTTGCCTTTCATGAATTCCTCATTGTCTTTTGCCAGACGCATCGCTGTACTCAACCACGATTGCGCCCTGATAGTACGAAAAGTAACACGACACGACGTAGTAATAAAACCGGCGCAAACTTACCCGTGCGGTGTTTTCACCGGTTGGGACTCCAGCGCCGCATCACGGAACTGCTCCGCCAGTGCCTGAGCATCCAGAGGGCTGACGCCAACCAGCTCCAGTACGTCTTCGCCCATGAGTAGCGCTGTTTCAAACGTTTCGCTATAGGCCCGGTCTGCACCCACTCTCAACAAACGATGCTCATCTGCACCATCCAGCGCTCGTGCAAGCAGGATCATGTGCGGGTACTCGCGTCGCACACGCTTCAATAGATCAGCGGCAGCTTCAGGATCATCAATGGCGATGATCATGACAGCGGCTTGAGATGCGCCAGCTGCTTCCAGAAGATCGGGGCGCAATGCATCACCATAGAATCCTACGAAGCCCTCGGTCCGCAGCTCGGCAAATCGATCGGGATTGTGATCAATGACAACGGCTCTGAAGCCATTCTCTTTCAACATTCGGGCAACCACGCGCCCGACGCGACCAAAGCCTGCCACGATAACCTGAGAATCAGCCTTGGCACCTTCTTCTATCCCGGTATCAGTTTGCTGTCGGGCAGGCAGGTTGTCACGTCGAGCCGCGAAGAACAGCAGCATGGGTGTGGTCAGCATAGACAATGCCACCACTAGCACCAGTTGCGCTGCCAGCTTGTCAGGAATAGCGTTGTAGGTGATGGCCATGGCAATGACGACGAACGCCAGCTCACCGCTCTGGGCAAGCACCGTGGCTAGCCAGATACGCTGCCTGCGAGGTACTGCGGAATAGCGCAGGATATTACGTATTATCCAAGCCTTGACGAATACCAGCAACGCTACAAGCGCAAAGGTTTCCAATGGCTTCCGGATAAATGTGCCGAAGTCTATCTGCATACCGGTTGAGATAAAAAACATACCCACCAGCAAACCACTGAAAGGATGCACAGCAATCCTGATTGCCGAGCCATACTCAGAACGGATCAGCAACAGCCCCCCCAGCAACGCACCCAACTCCAAGGGCAAACCCAAAGCCTGCACAATCAACAGCAAACCAATGATGAGTAGCAGCGCGAAGGCGGCGAACAGTTCGTCAAGCCCCACACTCACCACGTAGCGAAAAACGCGCTTCAAAGCGAGATGACCAAAGATACCGAAGCTACCCAGAACCAGCAATCCCATGATCACTTTAGGCCATGGACTGCCCTGCGTAACGGCCGCATCAAAACTCAGCAAGGGAAGAAATACAATGACCGGCACCATAGCCATGGACTGGGTCAGCAGCAGCTGATGCCCCGTCTCTGTTAGCGGTGAACCCGTAGGGTAGCGTTCATTGAACGCATGACTAGCGACAGCTTCAGATGATATTGATAATGCAAGTCCGGCAACCAGCGCATGATGCCAGGGGTGGCCGATAAGCATACCCACCAGCGTAATAACCATGGCAGTCAGGCAGAATTGCAGCACACCCAGAGAGATCAGATCACCCAGTAAACGGTGCACCCTGGCCGGTGTTGCCTGCATAGCTACCAGCAGCAGCAGCAATACAGTCGCTACCCGAGAGAAAAGGTCGATATGCTGGGCATCGCGAATCAGTGCAAGGCCCCACGGTCCGATAAGAATACCGGCAAACAGATAACCAAACACGGGACCCAGACCCAGCCTCTTTGCACTGGGGACGGCTAGCAAACCAGCCAGCAGATAAATGAAAATGTTCAGTAGAAGACTGTCGGACTCATTCATCCTGAGTTCTCCGGATTTTCATGCCCCTCGCCTATCGCTCAGTGGCGTCAGGCACCTGTCCAGCGCGTCAAGAAACCATCCAGCCACAGCGTGATTGCGGCGTCATGTTCATGTGCGTCGGCCATCATACGGGCCCGGTCGTCATCACTCAGATCATCGGGCTTACGCTCACGGTTACGCGCATGCCAGATAGCCAGGACCTCGGCATTCACTTCCGGATGAAACTGCACCCCGAGCACGCGATCATTCAGCGCATAGGCTTGATTCGGAAATTCATCCCCCGTAGCGATGCGTTGTGTGCCGAGAGGTAACTCGAAGCCTTCCGAATGCCACTGCATGACGGTAAGAGGCGTGTCGAGAAAATCATGATGCCCGGCCACCGGGTCAACCCGATGAAAACCCACCTCCTTGATCTCCTTGTCGTGAGGTTGCACGCTGGCACCCAGCACGCGCGCCAGTATCTGAGCACCCAGGCAGATGCCGAAATACGGTGTCCCCTGCTTCAGGCACTGTTCGGCAAAAACCAGTTCTCGCTTCACCCAGTCGTGGTCGCTGCAGTCGTTGGCGCTGTTGGCACCCCCGAACACCACGACGCCTGCATAAGCAGCCGGATCGGGGAAAGGCTGATCGGCTAACGGATAACACCAGTCTACCGGGTAGCTATGCGCCTCCATCCAGCGGGTACACCGATCCATATTCCAGTGTTCGGAGTGTTTGACAAACAGGTAACGCGGGGTACTGCCACTCATCAGAACTTATCGCACTCGTATGTAAAAGGGATCGGACAACGCGGATTCACCGAAGGGGTCCGTTGCTTCTATACGCAAGTCTCGCACCCAGGTTTTCGCCGCCGGTTCACCAGACACTATACCGGTGTCCTCATCTATCGTGACACCCGTTGGCAAACGACCGAGACCGGCAATTGCATAGGTCAGTTCATCAAGGTCTGCGTCCTCAAATTCGGGCACTACCGCGCGAATTTCTCGGCCCAGCACAATAATCTGGTTAAAGACTGATCCATCGACAAATACCGGTGCAGAATTTTCCACAACCACTGGTGCCGGCACAATCTCCAGCGCTACCAGTGCATTGATCTCTCGACCGCCATCGCTAACAATCAATGTAAAGACGTGCGAACCCACATCATCCTCGTCCGGGCTACCTGACAGCAAACCGTTGGGGCTCAGGTCGAGCGAACCGTTTGATGGCAGCTCGTCGGCATCGTCCAGAGAAAATGTAAGGTCCCCGGCTTCAGGGTCTTCAAAATACAAGGCCAGGTTTTCTGCAAATGGCTCACCCTCCTCTGCCTCCAGCAGCGGAATGGCATCCAGCTGTTCCGGCGCCTGATTGCTGGTCACGATGCGCAAGGTGACCTTGGCAGTGGACGTGAATTCACCGTCGGTCAGTGTGTATTCAAAGCTGTCGAACTGGTCTGCTGTAATGCCGTCGAGGCTGGACTCGTAGGTGAAAGAGCCATCTTCACGCAAGTCAAAAAAGGCAGCAGAAGCAGGCGCCGAGGCAGGCTCTGGCAGAATTGCCAGCTTGTTGTTACTGACATCAACGTCATCTTCATCGTTACTCAGCAGGCTCCCCGTAGCACCGGCAAACACCTCTCGAATGCCTTCGCGGACCACAAAAGTATCGTCGATGGCCGATGGCGCCTCATTCACGGCGATCAGACACAGGGTATACTCGCTGGGGTAGGTAAGCCCTTCAAGATCTGTTATGGTCAGGCCGTAACGCATGCCAACCGATGCTTGAAGCTGAGGCGCTACGAGCTCAAACTGACCGACACCATCCGCTGTTTCCACCGGCTTGAAATCCACGTTGCAGTTTACCGGGTCGGTACAGGCCTCTGCCAGAGAGGCAGCCGCAAAATCCGGATTAAAGCCATCCTGTGCGGCGCAAATCGGTAAGTTGCCTTCAGCCAGTGCCTCACTCCAGACGTAAGTCTGCTCATCGAGTGCGCTGGAATCGCGACTGGCCACAATACGAGCCTGCGCGTTTTCCATCAGCGCGATCACCCCGTTAACCGGGGCATCGTCCAGAAAAACCTCGGTCTGAGGTACCACGCCCTGATTACCTGTGGAATCTACCCAGTCACAACCGGCGAGCAGAAAACACAACGAAGCAACTACTGTCGGGACTTGATATCGTGTGTTCAAATTCGTTACCTTAAGTGATGATCAATGATGGTCTGCAAGAAATTCTGACGTACGCGCTCAGCCTCAACAGCCATACAGACGTGGGTTGCAGGCCGATCTTGCCAATGCAGTACAGGATAAGCATAGCCCTTACGATCCAAAGCGAGCTGTCCAATTGCAATTCCCTCATGGACCACCCTGGCTGGACCCGATGAAACGGTGAATGCCTCCGGCATGACAACATAGGCGATGGCCGCCGCATCGTGCATGGCACATTGCGGTTCCAGACCTTGATCAGCCGCTTCCCTCGCGGCCCCGCTACGAGTATAAAAATCGACATAGAACCGGCTGCTCGACCAGATCAGCTCACCGGTAAGACGTGCACTATCACGCAGGCTTGCCAGATGACTATCGCCCAGCATGATGCGGTGCGTCACGTCCAGACCTACTACCGTGGTTGGCCAGTCGGCGGCAAAAATTGCATCCGCAGCGTGTGGGTCATTCAGAAAGTTCGCCTCTGCCACCGGTGAGACGTTACCGGGTTCATCGACAGTGCCACCCATAATGACCAGCCCCGCCACCATGGACGGTAACTCGGGCTCGCGTCTAAACGCCTCGGCAATATTGGTTAGTGGCCCGACGGCAACCAGTGTTATCTCACCAGGATGAGCACGCACCTTATCGATGATGTAATCCGCCGCATCCAGCGATGCTAGGGATGCATGCCGGGCTGAGGCTGTTAGCGCTGCCGGCTGCGTTGCTGCCACACCCGGTTGACTGCCCGGATAAACGTTCCCCAGACCATCGGCACCATGGACAAAATCTGCGTACGGTCGTGGCGCTTGAGCACCGGGCACGGCAGCACCCTTTGCCACTGCCACTGTCGTGGCCCCAAGCGAGTCGAGTATATATTGTGCATTTCGGGTGGCAAAATCAATGTTGATATTGCCAAACACCGTGGTCAGACCCAGAAGCTCTATATCTGGATGAGCAAGTGCGTAGGCAATTGCCATGGCGTCATCAACGCCGGGATCTGTGTCCAGAATAACCTTTTGCATAGTGATTTCGTTAGTTGGTCAAGATTTAGAAAACAAAGCTACGCCAGAAAAACATCCACGGCAGCGCTATCAGGAATACTGGGCGTGGCTCCCGCCACACCAACAGACAGCGCTGCGGCCGCACACCCACGACGCAGGCAAAGCTGATCGTCCAGCCCTTGTATGAGAGCCGACAGGAAGAAACCGACGAACGTGTCTCCAGCGCCTGTGGTATCCACGACGTCGACAAGGCTGGCCTCTTGCCGTATCTGCTCGGCCTTGAATCGCAGCAGTGCGCCTTTAGAACCCAGCGTCAGCACTAGGCGGGTATTCGGGTATTTCACTGCCAACAGATCCAGTACCTCATCCGGATCAGTAGCGCCGGCAAGCTGCGCCGCCTCAGTCTCGTTCACTATCAGCACTGCGCAACGCTCCAAAGGCAACGCGGCTACCTCGGCCGTCATCGGTGCAGGATTAATGGCCACGCGCATGCCCTGTTGAAGGGCCACATCGATCGCGGTTGCACAGTTGTTGCATTCGTTCTGTATCAACAACCAATCATCGGACGTGGCGTCTGCCAGATGCTTTTGCAGATCTGCCCGGCTAAACGACTGGTTAGCACCACCGTGCAACACAATCGAATTTTCACCCTGATCATCAACCTGGATGATGGCGTGCCCGCTGGGTCCGGCAATGGATTCGACACTACTGATGTCAACGCCTGCATCACCCAACTGCTTGCTGGCCCATTGATCACCATCGCCGATTCGGCCGATGTGTCTGGTGTGAACACCTGCGCGTGCCAACGCAACAGACTGGTTCGCGCCCTTGCCACCCAGCACTGTGTCCATCGACAAACTGGCCAGAGTCTCACCAGGCTTGACCAAATGAGGTACCCGGTAAATGCTGTCGATATTGATCGAGCCGAAGTTGTATACCGTCACTGCCTGTTCACTCGGACATTGCTTGAGCGTGAGTGTAACAGCGTGTTCGAATCTTACCCCGCGAGCAAAGAAAATCGTTACCATCACAAGGCCACAGTCTGGCTAACGTCGGACTTCTATACAACCTGCCATTCACGTTTGCGATACTCGCTACGCTCTAGTGCTTGCGCTATACCAATCACATGTTGACAAATCTCGATATCAATTCGCCGTGTCGTGGCATCTGCCGCATTGATGAGCCTACGCAATTATGCGAAGGCTGCAACCGCACCATCGATGAAATCACTCGCTGGTCAAAGATGGACTGCGACCAGAAACTGGCCGTATTATCAGCCTGCCTTGATCGTCAGCAAATACCGAACAACGCCGGCGCTTCGGATAAATCCGACAGCATGGCAGAAGGCACCCCGGGTAATGCCTCAGAGGGCTGCAAGTAACGATTCACCCATGCCACGTTAAAACCGAAGTGAGCAGCACCCGCAACATCCCAGGCATTTGACGAAAAGAATGCAATGTGCTCGGGCGATACGCCCAGCGAATCAACGGCCAGTTGGTATACGCGAGCATCCGGCTTGAACACACCCACAGATTCTACGGACAACTGATGATCTATCAAAGTCTGGATGCCTGCACTCTTGACTGCGGAGTCGATCATCGCCGGACTGCCATTGGTCAGTATCGCTGTACGCATGCCTGCTGATTTCAGCCTGTTCAATGCGTCAGGAACCTCTTTAAACGACGTCAAGCTCAGATAAGCCTGCATCAGGGCTTCGTGCAGATCAGCGTCATGCAGGCCGCATTGTCGAAGCGATACGCTTAACGCATCGGCCGTGACCTGCCAGAAATCCGCGTGGCATCCCATGAGACTGCGCAGCCAGGTGTATTCCAGTTGTCGGGTACGCCAGGCAGCCGAGAGTTGCGCGTAGTCCGGCCCCACTCTTTCACGCAGACTACCGACGGCAGAATCAACATCAAACAACGTACCGTACGCATCAAAGACACAATCTTTGATATCGTGGAATGGTCCAGTGGTACTCATGTCGGCCTATCTCGTTTGTCAGGCGGTGGAATGGAATAGGTACCGGTGACGTGCGCAACCGGATCGCCCAGCACGGTGTCGTCGCTGTACAGCAATACTTCGCCGATAGCCAGCCGCTTGCCAAGCTTGAGCATGCGTGCATCGGCAATGACATCGCACGGGCCCGGGCGACGCAGAAAATTGATCGCCAAGTGGGTGGTAACAGCCAGCTCTACAGGTCCTATTCTGGACAACACCAAGGCGTACAGGGCGGCATCAGCCAGCCCCATCATGACCGGACCTGCGATAGTGCCACCCGGGCGTAAAAAGCGGTCGCTGTAAACCGCTCTGAGTCGGACATGATCTGCGCGGAAATAGTCCACCTGCATGCCCATCATCTGCGCAAACGGTAGTCGTTCATCCATGATGCTCTGGAACTCGGCGACGCTCAGGGCGAGGCCTTCGGGTACGCCCGTTTTGCTATCGGCGGGGTCCATCATGAGATTGTGTCGTGAAGCGCTGTCACACAGCGAGATGCCCTACTCTAACACCGGCCTCACACGGTACACTGATGGTGCGGCGTAGCCCGTCGCTCTACACAGTGAGATTAAACAGATGGGTCAAGATCAACCGATTGAACCAGGCGCTGTACCACTACTGCTGGAAGAGCTCGATAGCCAAAGTGTTCTGACACTGACACTTAACCGTCCTGCGCAGTTCAATCCACTGAGCGAAAGCATGCTTGATGCGTTACAGCATGCACTGGACACTATGCAACCGCAAACTCGTGTCGTGGTGATCGCGGCCACCGGACGAGCCTTCTGCGCTGGCCATGACCTGAAACAGATGCGCGCCCATGCAGACACCCATGCGGGGGGTGAGGCCTGGCAACGCGCCTTATTCGAAAAGTGCAGCCGCTTCATGCAAACGCTAGTCAATATCCCACAGCCCGTGATTGCTCGCGTGCAGGGTCTGGCTACGGCCGCCGGTTGTCAACTGGTTGCCAATTGTGATCTGGCGATAGCGGCAGACGACTGTCAGTTCGGTGTTTCGGGTATCAACCTTGGCTTGTTCTGTAGCACGCCGTCCGTTGCATTATCTCGCAACCTGTCCCGCAAACGCGCTTTTCAAATGCTCATGACAGGCGAATTCATTAACGCTCAACAGGCTGTGGAATGGGGCCTTCTCAACAGATGTGTACCCGCAGCTGAACTGGATGAGGCGGTTGCCAGACTGTGTCATGAAATCTGTTCCAAGTCTCAAGTGGCTGTAGCAACAGGCAAGAATCTCTTCTATCAGCAAATAGAGATGCCCATGAATGAGGCATACGAACTGGCAGGTGCTGCGATGGCGTGTAACATGATGTCTGATGATGCAAAGGAAGGCATTGATGCGTTCTTTGAAAAACGCGCACCTGAGTGGAAACACAGCTGACACCGGCTGCTCGGCCTGACCCTGGAGCACATGCAGCAATCAGCCTGACGCTTTTTGACCCGGTGTAACAGCACTATCGCGTAGCCATTGCTCCAGATCGTCAACCTGCATGGGATGGCCGATCAGATACCCTTGTACTTCGTTGCACTGGAAGTTGCGCAGGATATCAAATTGCTGCTGCGTTTCAACACCTTCGGCGACGACGGTCAGGCTCAGATTGTGGCTCAAGGTTATGATGGCTGACACGATGGCTACGTCGCCAGGATCTACACACAGATCCTTGACGAAAGACTGGTCGATTTTCAGTTTGTCTATCGGCAATCGCTTCAAGTAACTCAGTGAGGAAAAACCGGTACCGAAATCGTCAATCGCCACCTGGATACCCAGCGACTTCATACTGCGAAGTATCTTGATGCCCTTTTCGATATCCTGCAACAACAGACCTTCAGTCAGTTCGATTTCCAGCAGACGAGGATCCAGACCGCTATAGGCTAACGCCTGATTGATATCTTCTATCATGTCGCTTTGAGTAAACTGCACCGACGAGCAGTTGACTGCAATGGATATCGGTGCCATACCTGCATCAATCCAGCGTTGCATCTGCTGACAGGCTTGCCGAAGTACCCAGCGGCCCAACGGCAAGATCAATCGCGTCTCCTCCGCCAGAGGAATGAATTCTGCGGGACTGACGTTACCCTTCTCCGTATGATTCCATCGAACCAGTGCTTCCATACCGCTGAGTTCGCCGGTTTGCATGTTCAGCTTCGGCTGATACACCACCGTCAGATCCTCATTCTCAATGGCCGTGCGCAAATCCACTTCCAGAGAAAACCGCGCAAGCGCCTGCTCGTGAATTTCGCGAGAATAGAACTGGTAACCGTTGCGGCCGGATTCCTTGGCGTGGTACATCGCCACATCAGCGTTTTTCATCAACACCTCTGGTGTCACACCGTCAGAGGGAAAAACACTGATGCCAATTGTCGTTGTAACCGACACAGTATTAGTACCAATTTCGTAAGGCAGGCTTACGGACTGAGCAATACGTTCCGCTACCCTGCCAGCGTCTTCAGCGCGATTGATCTGGCCCAGCAGCACAACAAACTCGTCGCCGCCCAGACGTGCCACCGTATGCTGTGAGTCAGCGTCGTCGCTGTCAACCATGCTCACTGTGTCACTGTCGCGTATCACGCCTATAAGTCGCCTTGATACTTGCTTGAGCAGATCATCACCCGCATCATGACCCAACGTGTCGTTAACCTGCTTGAAATGATCCAGATCAAGAAACAACAACGCAAACTTGGCCTCATTGCGGCGTGCCAGCTTCAATGTATAACGGAGCTGTTCACTTAACTGCGCTCGATTAGGCAAGCCGGTAACCAAGTCGTAGTACGCCAGATTGTGTATCTGACGCTGCGCATCAATGCGCTCTGTGATGTCCTGCACCGTACCCAGCATGTGAGTGCAATGTCCATCGTGTTGGCAGTGGGGTTCAGCTTCAAGCCTGATGCGACGCATGATGCTGTTATCAACGGTCGATGTTGAGAATTCGATATTGAACGGCAGGCAATCAAGCACGGATTGCTCTGCAGTCAAGCGTACATTATGGCGATCCGACTCATTGATCTGATCGAGAAATTCTACCCAGGTATTCACAGTCAATTGTGTCGGCAGGTCCAGCACTCGGCCAAACGCACGCGATGAAGAGAAAGAGCTGGTTGACAGGCACCATTCCCAATTACCCAGCCGTGCGATGCGTTGTGCGTTGTCCAGTTTTGCCTGACTGGCACGCAGCTCATCTGCAGTAAGCTTGGACCTCATCATGTACTGGATACGATGCGGTAGTATGAAAAAGTTAATCGGCTTGGTCAGAAAGTCTGTCGCACCTTTATCATAGGCGCGCGTTATGGAATCAAGATCATCCAGGCCGGTGATCATCAGAATAGGGACGTAAGCCCCCGAATCTAGTTGGCGAATACCATTGATAGCTTCAAACCCACCCAAGACCGGCATCACCGCATCCATGATGATCAGATCCGGTTCATGTTCCAGGAAGCAAGCCATGGCCTGAATGCCATCCACCGCTTGCACCACATCAAAGCCTGCATCCTCCAGAGCTGCTTCGGCCATCATCAGACTGGCGACGTCATCGTCCACATGCAGGACAATGGGTCGATCCCGCTGCGTAGTCGGTATCACCATTTGCATTGATTGTGATACTGCTTCAGGCATCAGGCTGCTGTTGACATAGGGTTAAGCAGCGCAGCAAGACTATCATCAAACAGTTCGTCTATGCCGTCGCTCAAAGCCATGCAGGCCGGAAAATTCTGGTCGCGAGCAGCGCGCTCAATATCTCGGCAGCGCTCTGAGAGGGCGTGAGCACCCACATAAGCGCTGGGAGTCTTCATGGTGTGGGTAATGTTGCGAACGAGCTTCAAATCGCCCTTATCCAGACCCTGCTGCATCAGCTCAGTGGCCTTCGGAGCCTCTGAGGTAAATAACGCCACAATGCGCTTTAACAAGTCAGGCTTGCCTGGGCGTTGCAACGCGGCAATTGCCTTTAGCGCCTGAGTATCGACGACCGTTACCATGTCAGCGTGGACGAGGATTGCGCAATCGGTGCCATGAACCCAGCCCATGACTATTGATCAAAGACTGATCCCTGCCAAATTGTGCGTACTGTGCGGTCAGCTCTGCCTTTAACGAATCAAGTCTCAGAACAGCCGATTCCAGGCTCTGGTCAGCCGATGTCACCGTGGCTACAGGCTGGCATTCTATTTCAACAGGCGGAGCAGGCTCTACCTGCGCTTGCGCGTCAGCAGTAGATTCACTGACCCAGAAAATTAACATGGCGCTCATGATCAGGGCGAGGAACGCGGCAAACCATTGACCTGACGGCAATGCCAGATAGCCCCACATCAGCAGCAGGTACAGCCCTGCTGCCACTCCCAGGCGCACAATGGGTGAACAACTCTTCAACTTAAGCTTCCTCACAAACATTCTATGTGACTCGTATCGACGCACTTGCCGACAACTTGACAAAACTAACCGGGTTATTCTTGAATACAACGCTTAACCTGAACCGTCATTCAGCCAGGCTAGAGCATTTATCAGCCAATCCAGCTCACCATTTTGCTTCTACGGTAGGCTGTAGGGGTACCCTTCACTTCTGCGAGACCCAAGCCAATGAGTGTTAGCCCTATTGTTACCCCAGTGTCACTTCAGCCCGGGGACGGCGATACGCCGTTACCGGCTCACGCAGCCAATTACACCCCGTTAAGCCCACTGAGCTTTTTACCGCGTAGCGCCGAGGTTTATCCTGACAAGGCTTCCATCATTCACGGACAGCACCGCTATACATGGGCCCAGACTTATAAGCGTTGTTGCCAAAGCGCTGCCACAATGGCCGCTCTGGGTATTCAGACTGGCGATGTAGTGGCGGTTATAGCGCCTAATATCCCCGCACTGTTCGAACTGCATTTCAGCGTACCCGTGTGCGGCGCCATTCTCAACGCCATCAATACGCGCCTGGAAGCGGCGACCATCCAGTACATCCTTGAGCATGGAGGGGCGAAGCTGTTGTTTGTCGATCGCGATTCAACCGCTGTGGTCACCCAGGCTCTGGACGGTCTTGAAAACAAACCCATTCTGGTTACCATCGACGATGATCTGGCCACTGGCGAGCCCATCAGCGAACTGTACTACGAGCAGTTTGCTCTCGCTGACGCGTCAGCAAGCAAATCGTTACCTACCCTCGATCCTGACTGGCGCTGGCAACTACCTGCCGATGAATGGCAGTCGATTTCGCTGAACTACACGTCGGGCACAACTGGCAAACCGAAGGGTGTGGTGTATCACCACCGCGGCGCGACCATGAACGCTTTGTCCAATATTACCGGATGGCACATGGGTCCTCATCCGGTCTATCTGTGGACGTTACCCATGTTTCATTGTAATGGCTGGTGCTTCCCTTGGTCTCTGGCCGCCAATGCCGGCACCAGCGTTTGCACCAGGAGCATTACGGCTGAGACCATTTACGACAGTATCAATACGCACGGTGTTACCCATTTTTGCGGAGCTCCCATAATCCTGAATTTCATTATCAATGCTGATCCTGCAGTGGTACGCCCATTGCCCCATGCGGTAAATATCATGACGGCTGCTGCTCCGCCACCTGCGAGTGTACTGTCGCGCATTGAGTCACTGGGTTTTCGTATCACGCACACGTACGGGCTGACTGAAACCTATGGCCCCGCAGTCATGTGCGCCTGGAACTCAGACTGGGACTCATTGCCTGTGAGCGAACGCGCCAGATTAAAATCCCGTCAGGGTGTCCGTTATCAGGTGCTGGATCAGCTGGATGTCATGAATCCGGAAACAATGCAACCTGTGCCCCGCGACGGAAAAACAATTGGTGAGGTCATGTTTCGCGGTAACATCGTAATGCGAGGTTATTTCCGCAATGCCGTAGCCAATGCCGAAGCATTCAGAGGCGGCTGGTTTCATAGCGGTGATCTGGCCATCATGGATCCTGACGGATACCTGCGCATTCTGGATCGGTCAAAAGACATCATCATTTCAGGAGGTGAAAACATTTCCTCCATTGAAATAGAAGACACCCTTTATGCACACCCGGCAGTACTTGAAGCGGCTGTTGCAGCTCGTCCGGACGACAAGTGGGGGGAGACACCCTGTGCATTCGTGACATTGAAACCCGGTGAGTCTGCAACAGATCAGCAACTTATTGACTGGTGCCGGGACACGCTGGCACATTTCAAATGCCCGAAAACGATAGTTTTTCGCGAACTACCCAAGACATCAACAGGCAAGATACAGAAATTCAAGTTACGTGAGTGGGCATCCGAACTCTAGATGCTTCGAGGGACCCGTTACAGGGTCATGACTAGCCGATGGAGTAGCGCGACTTCATCAATCTGTCGAACCATTTGAAGAGCACACCATCTATTGTGCTTTGCGCACCCAGAGAGAAGCGCTCCATCAAATTTTTCTTCTCTCGGTAACTCAGTAGCAGCACGTCTCGCTCCTCGCAGGCGTCTACCAGATACTGATCACTGGTTGAAAGAACGTCTGCCAGATTCAGGTCCAATGTATCCTGGCCCGACCAGATCTCACCTGTCGCTACCGCCTCTATATCCAGCTTGGGGCGCCGAGCACTGACATAGCCTTTGAACTGACCGTGGATTCGCTCAATGTCTTCCATGAATTTCTGCCGGCCCTCTTCGGTATTTTCGCCAAATACCGTTAACGTTCTTTTGTATTTACCCGCCGTCAGCATTTCAAAATCTACATTCAATTCCTTCAGGAGTCGATGAAAATTGGGGATCTGAGCCACTACACCAATGGAGCCCAATACTGCAAAAGGTGCAGCGACTAACTTGTCGGCAACACAGGCCATCATGTAGCCACCACTGGCAGCTACCTTGTCTACGCAAATGGTAAGTGGGATTTTCTTGTCTCGAATACGGTCAAGCTGGGATGCAGCCAGACCATAAGAGGTCACCATGCCACCTCCGCTTTCGAGCCGCACAACTATTTCGTCCTCAGGTGTAGCCGTTGTCAGAATCGCAGTGATTTCACGACGCAGTTTCTCTACCTCGCTGGCCCTGATGTCACCATCGAAATCCATGACGTAGAGTCTGGGACGCGTTTTTTCCGGTACGATGGTCTCACCGCCGCCCCGTTGTTTACTCGCCTTCCTGGCCGCTTTTTTCGCCGCCTTCTTCTCGGCCTTGTCAGATGCCTTCTTGTCCTTCTCAGCCTGCTTTCTCTGTGCAGGTTCCAAGAGGGAGGTGGACAACGCATCCTCCAGATCCTCTAGCCGGTCGTTGAACTTGCGTATCTCTATGTGCCCGCCAGATTCACCACTGTCAGAGTTCCTGCCACGCATGGCAGCTGCCACTATAGCCATGCTGATGACAACGACAGCAATCACAAACGTGAGTACTTTAAGAAAGAACAGACCGTACTCGTAAAAAAATTCAACCACGCGAAAACCTCTTGTTTTTCAAATTCGAGAAAATTACTGACTACAGGTGTTGCTATCTGAACGCGACTAGCCGCTATGGTGCTTTCGAATGAACCAGCATTGATGAATGCGGGGGTTTCGCTGAAAGTCCTTGTCTATAGACCAACGGCTTCTGTTCTCTACGTCAATGGGTCTGTCATGTCCTTCGGTCAATGTCACGTCGAGCTTGAATCGTCGAAAATTATTGGAAAATATCAACGTGCCACCGGGCGCTAACAAGGCCAGGCACGCATCTATTGTCTCAACATGATCACGCTGCACATTCCAGTCCGTTTCCAGTGAGCTGGAATTGGAAAATGTTGGTGGATCCAGCAATATCAAGTCGAACAAACCAGCAGCATCGCTACTCACTGAGGCATCCGCCAGCCATCTGCTGACATCCTGCCTCACCACTTCGTGCGCCTGCATGGCAGCCTTGTTACGATCCAGATTTCGCATGGCCCACTGACAGTAACGTTTGGACGTGTCCACTGAAACACTGCGCGTGGCACCACCGAGTACCGCAGCCACCGTTGCGGTACCGGTGTACGCAAACAGATTCAGAAAACGCTTGCCGTTGCTGTTCTGCTGCAGATAACGCCGGACCGGTCGATGATCGAGGAACAGCCCGGTATCCAGATAATCGGTGAAATTGCACTCCAGTATGGCGCCTGCCTCATTAACCAAAGAGCCCGAGCTGCTACCGGATGACTGCTTTTCGTATTGCTGCAACCCTGATTGCACTTCACGTACTTTCAGATGGACGCAACTGGATTCCACCCCCAGTGCTTCTGGAAGCGCATTCACTATGGCTTTGAGGCGCAGCTGCGCCATAGCCAGATTAACTGTCTGTGGTGCCTGATATTCCTGCACCACGCAATGGCGTTCGTCAGACTCGTAAACATCGATAGCCACAGCGAATTCGGGTAAATCGGCATCGTAAAGACGGTAGGCCGTAATGGCGTTTTGTCTCAACCAGCCCTTCAAGGCTCGCTGATTTTTCTTTAGGCGATTAATGAAGCCTTTGATATCCACCCATGGCTGCTGTGACGCTACCGCTACCGAGTCACTATGCGGTTTTCGATAGAGAGCCGACCGGGGATACTCGGATGACTCATACGCAGGCTCATTGGATGCAGGCGAGGGCGCGGCGGCTACCGATAGCGCGGATGCTGAAGATATTGCAGACGCCACAGCACCACCTCGCGGAATATCTCCCATGAGCAACACGCAATCTATGCCGCCGTTCCGAACCTGTAGCGTTGAGCGTAGTGGCAGACGAGCGCGATGGTAAGGCGCGGCTTCTGCGGTAAACAGCGAGCAGGCCCATCCGGCATACACCCGGCTCAAGTCAGCACCTAATGCTGCATAGAACGCATCATCCGCGGCAAGTCTTTCACCGTAAGGCGGATTGGTCATGATCAGACCGGTTTTATGCGTTTGTAAAGCACTCGGGCGACCGGATGACAACGCCAGATGCTCCACCTGAATGCTGTCTTGCAATCCGGCTTGTTCGATATTCTGCAGGCAGTTACTGATCGCGCGCTCATCGCTGTCGGAGCCCACAATCGCGACAGGTGATGCCTGACGCATGGCCGCAGCGTGCGTCTTCATGCCTTCCCACATCTCGGCGTCATGGCCTTTCCAGCCAAGAAAACCGAAGTACGTTCGTGAGAGTCCCGGCGCTATCTGGCAGGCCATCATGGCAGCTTCGATGAGCAAAGTTCCTGAACCGCACAACGGATCTGCCAAAGCAAGACCAGCGCTGACATTGTCTGACCAACCCGCCGCATACAGTAACGTAGCGGCAAGGTTTTCTTTTAGTGGCGCCAGACCCTGCGCTTCACGATAACCACGCCGGTGCAAACTACTGCCAGACAAATCGATGGCGATACGCGCCTTGTCTCTAAACAGATAGACGTTAATACGCAGATCCGGGGTATCGCGCTCAACATCAGGCCGCCTGCCCATAGCGTCGCGAAATTGATCCACCACCGCATCCTTTACTTTCAGCGCGCCATATTGCGAGTGCGTGATGACGGATTTTGCGGTGTAGAAATCCACCGCCAGGGAGCCGTCAACGCTCAAGTGCTCGGCCCAGTCTATTTCCTGCACCAGGATGTACAGTGCCTCAGGCGATGGCGCGGCACCCTGATGGATGGGTACCACCACACGGTTGGCAATGCGTGACCAAAGGCACGCTTTGTATCCCGCCGCCAGACCACCCCGGAATCTGACGCCAGCCCCCGCACTCTGTACGCCGGATAGTCCCAACTGACGCAGCTCAGCTGCCAGCAGCTCTGCCAGGCCTGCGCCACAGGTGGCGTACAGTTCGGTACCCTTATCGGATAATGAGGCCATGGGCAGAGGTGACGAAGAGGGCAATCGATCCATCCTGAGTAAACAACGTTGAATTGGCGTTAAAAACCGGCGCTGGGCAACAAGAGCACAGCAGCTGCGGTTCGATACAATGGGCATTGTATACGGGGAAACCAATGCCGCGCCTTATCCCGGCGGCTGATTGAACGCCATGAAACTGACAAGTTACGGTGCAGCCGAGGAAGTCACAGGGTCATGCCACCTGATAGAAACCGGTGGTGCGCGCATTCTGCTCGACTGTGGACTGATTCAGGGTCGCCGAAAAGACGAGCTGCGTAACCACGACCCCTTCCCGTTCAATCCGGCAGAGCTGGATGCTGTGGTCCTGAGCCATGCTCATATTGATCACTGCGGACGTCTGCCCATGCTGTTGAATCAGGGATTCACGGGGAAAATACACTCTCACGCAGCCTCTTGCGACCTTGTTCAGATCCTGCTTAAAGATTCTGCTCACCTGAATGCCCGCGATGTGGAATACCGGAACAAGCGGCGCCGCCGGTCTGGCAAGCCTTTACTGTCGCCTCTGTACGATCAGGCTGATGTGGAAAACACGTTAAACCGGCTCGAAGCGTTGGAATATGATGCACCCTGTAAGATTGCACAAGGCGTCAGTATCCGTCTGTTCGATGCCGGGCATATTCTCGGTTCGTCCATGGTTGAGCTCACACTGACTGAGGGCGATCGGACCCGTACCGTCGTGTTCAGTGGAGATCTGGGGCATCGTGGTTCACCGATCCTGAAGGATTTTTCGTATCTGGAAAAAGCTGATCTGGTTCTCATGGAGAGCACCTACGGCAACAGGCTGCACAGAGACTGGTCGGAAACCTTGACCGAAGTCAGTGAGATAGCCAGCGCACTGAGCAGTGTCAGAGGCAACATACTAATACCGGCATTTTCGGTGGGACGCAGTCAGATGATCCTCTACACCATGGCCCGCTATTTTGACGAATGGGATCTAGGGCGCTGGAAAATATTTCTCGACAGCCCGATGGCTATCCGCGCCAGTGAGGTCTATTTGAGCCACACCAATCTGTATGACGATGAAGCATCAGCCTATTACCGTAAGAACGGGCCGCTACTAGCCATGCCCAACCTGAGCTTTTCCCAGACTGCCGATGAATCAAGAGCCATTAACGCAATGCCTTCTGGCGCTATTGTCATTGCCGGTAGCGGCATGTGTACCGGCGGTCGCATCATGCATCACCTGAAACACAACCTCTGGCGACCCGATGCGCACGTGATAATCGCAGGCTATCAATCCCCAGGTACCCTCGGCCGAAAACTGGTAGATGGCAAGGAGTCCGTGAAGATATGGGGTGAACAAATACAAGTACGAGCTCGTATACACACCATCGGCGGATTATCAGCCCATGCGGACCAGCAAGGCATGGTGGACTGGTACAAAGGCTTCACCAATCAACCCCCTGCTCTGCTGGTGCACGGAGAAAAAAAGGCGATGAACACGCTGGCTGGGCGATTGTCCGACGAATGTGGTGCACGCGCTATACCTGCAAAACGCGGCAAGAGCACCGATCTGCTCGCGCTTGAATCGTTTGGCCAGTAGATTTGAACGGTAACAAGAGAAAAACCTATGAGCAGTGAAGAAAGAGAATCGATGGAGTTCGACGTGGTTGTTGTCGGCGCTGGGCCAGCCGGGCTTGCCACCGCCTGTCGACTGATGCAGATTGCTCAGGAAAAAGAGCAGGAAATCAGTGTGGTCGTTCTGGAGAAGGGCTCTGAAGTTGGCGCCCACATTCTCTCTGGTGCCGTCATCGAACCCCGCGCGCTAACCGAGCTGTTCCCGGACTGGGAGTCTGAGGATGCGCCGTTGAAAACTGCTGTCACGCGTGATGACATTCTGTTCTTCACAAGCCCCGACAGCGCTATAAAAATGCCCGGCTTCCTGTCTCCCAAGACCCTGCACAACCACGGCAACTACGTGGCCAGTCTGGGTAACCTGACGCGCTGGCTTGGCGAGAAGGCGGAAGGGCTGGGTGTGGAGATATTTCCAGGCTTTGCAGCAGCTGAAATTCTGTACCACGAAGACGGACGCATCAAGGGCGTGGCCACTGGCGACATGGGGCTGGATGAGCAAGGGCAGCCCAAGGATAGCTATGAACAGGGGATGGAACTGCACGCAAAATATACGGTGTTTGCTGAAGGCTGTCGCGGACATCTGGGCAAGCAATTGATCAATCAATTTAACCTTAACGAAGGTAAATCACCTCAGCACTACGGTATCGGACTCAAAGAGCTGTGGCAGATTGATCCTGACAAGCACGAGCCGGGTGTTGTGGTACACGGTGCAGGTTGGCCGCTGTCTGAAACCGGCTCCACCGGTGGAGGCTTTCTCTATCACTTGGAAAACAACCAAGTGGTTGTCGGGCTGATCATCGATCTCAATTACTCGAATCCGCACCTGAGTACATTCGATGAATTCCAGCGATTCAAGCATCATCCTGTTATCAAGCAGGTACTCGAGGGCGGCGAACGTATCTGCTACGGCGCTCGCGCTATTGCCAAGGGCGGGCTGAACTCCCTGCCCCGTATGAGCATGCCGGGTGGGTTATTGATCGGCTGCGACGCTGGCACGCTGAACTTTGCAAAAATCAAAGGCACGCATACCGCCATGAAGTCCGGCATGGTAGCGGCAGAGACTATAGCTGCCGCCTTGGCCAAGGGTGATGAGGGGCGCGAACTGGTCGAGTTCACAGAGGCTTATCTGGACAGCTGGGCGGGTCATGAGCTTACGCGTTCTAAAAACTGGGGACCGGCCATGCACAAGTTCGGCATGTATGCAGGTGGCGCCTACAACTATATCGATCAGAATTTTTTCGGTGGCAAGCTCCCGTTCAATTTACGTGACGATGTGGCTGACCACGACACGCTAAAACGTGCCGATGAGTGCACAGCGCCCCAGTATCCGAAACCTGACGGCGTTATTAGCTTTGATAAGCCCACGTCCGTGTTTCTATCCAACACGAACCATGAAGAGAATCAGCTAGTGCATCTGCATCTGGCGGATCCATCAATACCTATCCAGATCAATTTGCCGGCGTATGCAGAACCTGCTCAGCGGTATTGTCCGGTTGGGGTGTATGAGGTGATTGTGGAGAACGACGTGCCACGCTTCCAGATCAATGCGCAGAATTGCATCCATTGCAAGACCTGTGATATCAAAGACCCCAGTCAGAACATAACCTGGGTGGTTCCGGAAGGTGGTGGTGGGCCCAACTACCCTAATATGTAATGTCTGATCAGTCCCCTGCAGATAGGTAACGACTGATCTGTCCCGGGCAAATCGTTGCACGCCCGGAAGTATTGCGGACCTCAGACTGATACCACTGCGTTAAAGCCGTCATCCCCGCGGAGGCGGGGATCCATCTCAGCACACACGTGGATTCCCGCAGGCGTGGGAATGACGGCTACGAAGTTATTAATGCGTTCGTAGGAACGACGCCTACGTGGCAGTGACTAAATTGTCTCTATTGGCCTCAATCTGTGTCAATCAATCTCAGCCTATTCGCTATCCGCAGGAGGCTTGGGCTTTGCAACACGCGGAGCACGTTTAGCCTTCGGCTTGGCTGGCTCACCATCGACGCTACTCGCCGCAGGAGCTGCGGCCTTGCTGACGCGTTTCCTGGCAGCCGCTTTTGGCTTTTCGCTGGCGAGTACGTTATCCGGTGAAGCCTTGACCACTGATGATTCGCGTTTGACTCTTGCCTTTACCTTTGCTGCATCATTGCCAGAATCGGCAGCGGCAGATACAGGTGCATCGGCTGCCTTGGGCTTTCGCGGTGCGCGCGGCTTTTTCGCTACGGGTGCATCACTGGACGCGTTAGCAGCAGACGCTGCCGAAGCATTAGCGGCAGGCCTGGACGGTGCCGCCTTTTTCTCAGGCGAAGGTGCTGGTGGCGCTGCGGGCACAGGAGCCGATACGGTAGAAGGCGCGTGCTGAGCAGGCGCTGCAGCTACCGGCCTATTGTGTGACCGGTTATCGGCATCGTCGGCAGAGCGCTCCTGCCTGCCCGGATTCTGCGAAGCATTGTCGCCGGACTCAGGACCCCGCTGATTCTCAGACTGCTGACGCTGATTACGATTCCTGTTGCGGTTCTGGTTCTTGTTTCTGTTTCTGCCACGCCCTTGCTGAGCATTGTTGGGATTGTTAGTCGCACTTGCATCACCCGCATTCTGATTGTTTTCGGGATTGGAGGCCGGGTTGTTCGGGTTCTGATTCGGGTTCTGGTTATTCTGGTTTCTGTTCTGATTATTCCGGCTCGGATTGGTCCGGTTCTGATTATTTCTGTTTTTTGTCCTGCCCTGACCCTGGGCATTGCGCTGCGGACGTGGTTGCCCTTGTTGTCCAGGTGTACGACGATTCTGACTACCGCGCCCTTTGGCCCGATTGCCCCGGCCCCGAGCTTGAGTACCGTGAACCAGACTGCCTACCTGATAGGGGTCTTCCATGCCAATCAGGTTACTGTCAGACGGAAAACGGTTGTTAACGTTGTAGTGATCACGATTACCGAAGTCATCGTCCTCGTTTTCAATGGCGGCGGTAGGCTCCGGTAACGCACGGTTGCCAATGTTGTCCATCTCCTCGGTGAGCTCACGCGGGGCTGGCAATGCACGATTTCCCCGCTCTATCCGGTTACCCGAATTATCGTCACCACCTTGCTGCCGATTGCGATTTGACCGACCGGTGCGCTTTTTACGGCCACGACCTGCATTGCCTCCTTCGGCTCGCTGGCTTGCATTGTTGTTATTTTTCTGGCGAGGATTTCGCTGGCCTCGCTGTGGAGAGCCATTGCCTTGGGATGAACCTGATCGGTTGTCTCCGGAGGCACCACTATTGTTGGACTCGGAAGCCGGCAACTCACTGTTCGTCATACGTCTTTTATCACCTTGGGTTTCCTGCTGCAGGTATGCATTGCACCTGCTTACGGTGTATCAAGTTATTCGCCACACTCATTGCCCGCGTCAACCGAAGCTGACTGGCCCGATGCACTTGAGCCTGACGGCTACGTGAGTCCGGGTAAAAAGTGGGTACTTGCACAAAACCGATACGCTCACCTGAATACTCAGGCATCTGATATCGGCTAGCCATTGGCAGCCCTGATGATTCACAACGCGTTCATCATAAGGACACTGCGTTTACTGCATGGCGTAAAGTGTCTGTCGAGAGAGTTCGTGCTGCCTTATTACCTCTCGGGACAAGGTAATTCTCTGTCAGGTATCACTGATTAGCACTACAATGCAGTAAAGTCAGCGCTATAGCCCCAACTGCTGGCCACGTTCCCTGCGGATCCGATTATACGCCAGCTCGATGGCTTTCGTCGCATAAATGAGTCTGCAGGCACTGCAATGTACCATTCCTCGCTGATTCTATGGCTTACGGCCTGCTGTATGCATTCCAACACACTAAAATTCGAGTACTGATCCCTATCGTGAACACAGATTCTCTATCCCGGTTGCAGTTGGAATGGTTTGGCAATATTCGGGCCGACTTGTTGGCAGGCCTGGTCGTTGCACTGGCGCTCATTCCAGAGGCCATTGCTTTTTCCATCATTGCAGGTGTTGATCCGAAGGTGGGTCTGTATGCCTCGTTCTCTATCGCCGTGATTGTGTCCATCACCGGAGGGCGACCCGGTATGATCTCGGCGGCCACCGCGGCCACCGCAGTGCTGATGGTGACACTCGTCAAGGATCACGGATTACAGTATCTGCTGGCGGCAACCGTACTCGCCGGCCTGCTGCAGATAGTTGCCGGGTTGCTGCGTCTGGGTGCTGTCATGCGCTTCGTCTCGCGCTCCGTCATGACAGGGTTTGTCAACGCTCTTGCCATTTTGATATTCATGGCACAGCTACCGGAATTGACCAACGTACCGTACCTGACCTATATCATGGTGGCAGCAGGCCTTGGCATCATCTACTTGCTGCCACGTGTTACCAGCGTGGTGCCCTCACCGCTGATCTGCATCATCGTGCTAACAGCCATATCGCTACTCATGGGGCTCGATATCCGCACCGTAGGCGATATGGGAGAACTGCCAGACAGTCTGCCCATCTTCCTGTTGCCCGACATTCCACTGACTCTGGAAACACTGAAAATCATATTGCCCTACTCGGCGGCGGTAGCAGCTGTAGGCTTGTTGGAATCCCTGATGACTGCATCAATTGTTGACGAATTAACTGACACCCGCAGTGACAAGAACCGCGAATGTATCGGTCAGGGTATTGCCAACACGGCAACAGGTTTTATCGGCGGCATGGCTGGATGCGCAATGATTGGCCAGTCCATCATCAACGTAAAATCTGGTGGGCGTGGGCGTTTGTCTACGTTCTGTGCGGGTTTGTTCCTGTTACTGATGATCGTCTTCCTCGGTGACTGGGTCAAACAAATACCCATGGCAGCGTTAGTTGCCATCATGATCATGGTATCCATTGGCACGTTCAGCTGGTCCTCTATTGTCAACCTGCGGGATCACCCACGTAGTTCCTCCATCGTCATGCTGGCCACGGTTATCGTGGTAGTTGCCACACACAACCTGGCTATAGGCGTGTTAGTGGGTGTCTTGTTTTCCGGCATTTTCTTTGCCTGGAAGATTTCGCAGATTTTTCGAGTTACCTCCATGCTGTCCGATGATGGTCGAAAGCGCACCTATAAGGTGGAAGGCCAACTGTTCTTTGCTTCCAGCGATGATTTCACCAATGCCTTCGACTTCAAAGAAGCGCTGGAAACCGTCATCATTGACGTCAGTCAGGCTCACATTTGGGACATCAGCAGCGTACAGGCACTGGATATGGTGGTGCTCAAGTTTCGCCGTGAGGGCTCCGAAGTCGAAATCGTCGGGTTGAATGAGGCTAGCGAGACCATCGTGGATCAGCTGGCGGTACATGACAAACCCGGTGCACTTGACGATATGATGTCCCACTAGACAGACACAGGCAACGATACGTGACCAAACTACTGGCAGTAATAGACGGTTCAGCCTATTCGGCTAGCGTCTGCGAGCATGCAGCGTGGATCGCTGGCCATGTCGCAGAGAGCTCGGTCGAAGTCATTCACGTGCTTGGCCGTCGCAATGCGTCCAGCGAGCCTGCTAATCTGAGTGGTAGCATCGGTCTTGGAGCTCGCTCGTCACTGCTGGCAGAGCTGGCCGAGCTGGATGCACAGAAAGCACGATTGGCGCAGCAGCGTGGTCGAGCCATTCTGATCGACGCGGAAAAACTACTGACCGATCGCGGCGTGACATCTGTGAACACCCGCTTGCGTAACGGCGAGATTGTCGAGTCTGTCAATGAGCTGGAAACCGATGCCGACCTGATCGTCATCGGTAAACGGGGAGAAGCAGCTGATTTCGATTCACTGCATCTGGGCTCTAACCTGGAGCGTGTAGTGCGTTCAACCAGAAAACCGGTATTGGTAGCCTCGCGAGCATTCAAGCCAGTCAGCAAAGTACTCATCGCCTTTGACGGCGGTCCCAGCGCGCTGAAGGCGGTAGAGTATTTTGCCTCTCAGCCTCAGTACAGTGCTCTTGAGTGCACTATTCTCAGCGTGGGTAGCGAGACAACCGAGCAACGACGGCAGCTTGAAGGGGCGGTGGCAACATTGAAAAAAGGCGGCTACAACGTTACAGGTGAAATGGTGTCCGGCCAGCCCGAGGTGGCAATTTCTGAAGTCGTTGAAAAATCCGGTTTTGATCTCGTCATCATGGGTGCTTACGGACACTCCAGAATACGGAATCTGATCATCGGATCCACCACCACAGAAATGATCCGTTCCTGCAAAGTCCCAGTGTTGCTGTTTCGTTGAATTGAATTTATGTGATAAGGCACCACCTTTTCACTATTCAGGAGCGGACAGATGACTGCAAGGCATGTTTCGCATTCGAACGCTACAGACAGTTGAGACACAACGCATGAACGACATAAAACAGCAGCTCGCTCCCAGTTGGAGTGCCGTTAACATCGCCATTGCAGCTATCCTGTTCCTGATCGGCTGGTGGCCGTTGGGGCTAGTCATGATTGCCTACATCGTGTGGGGCAGCAAGGTCGGCTTGGATTTGAGCCGCCCGGAAACCGTGTCAGGCTTCGCTAGCCGGATATCAGCGGCCATCAAGGCGGGAATCGACTCATTCACAAAGGGTTGATCGACCTACCCGGATTACCCGATATTTTCGTCAGCAGGGTCAATCTGGCGTGAATGTAGCCGACGCGGCTGTCACACAAACCCTGTTTATTGACCTGTAGCACACAGAACAGCGTAAAAAACCTCTACTGGATTGATCGTCCGGTAGGTGAAACGTATAAAAGGTACAAACCTTTACCATCCCGCCGATAACTCATTATCTACGTCAGCCGACGTCTAGCGAATGGTAGTGACATCCAATGCGTGTGAAACGAGTGGTAATCTATTTCCTGACGATGGTGGTCGGGATGCCACTGTGGTCTCTATCACCGGCTCGCGCTGATTCCAGCGACTCGCCATTGTGTCTCTACGTGGCCTCTTACCACGTGGGCTACGCCTGGTCGGATGGTATAGAAACTGCGTTACGGGACGCGTTGCACGGCAAGTGTGAGATCGCCGAGTTCTACATGGACACTAAGCGACAGAAAACATCGGAGGCGAAACAAGCGGCAGGAATGGCCGCTTATCAAATGATCGTCGACTTGCAACCGGATGTTGTCATAACGTCTGATGATAATGCCGCCAAGTATCTGATCGTTCCGTACCTGGTTGACAGTGCCATACCTGTCGTTTTTTCAGGTATCAACTGGACGGTGGAAGAATACGGATTTCCGGCAGTCAATGTAACTGGCATAGTCGAAGTGGCTCCGATCCGGCCCATGTTGCTGGAAGGTTTGAAAGCCAATAATCAACAAAACGGTCGAGGTTTGTCGGTAGCGTATCTGGGTGCAATGACCCTGAGTGAAATCAAAAATTTCGAGCGTGTCTACAACACTGCCAATACACTAGGCATGAGGGCAGACAGCATCCTGACGGACGATTTTGCTACCTGGAAACACGGATTCACTCTGGCTCAGGAATACGACATGGTCATCATGGGTAGCAGTTCCGGCATATCCGGATTCGATAGCAGCGAGGCAAAAAAATGGGTAAACACTCATACACGGAAACTGAGTACAACCAATCATGAGTGGATGATGCCCTACAGCGCCATCGGGTACACGAAAATTGCAGAAGAACAAGGCGAATGGGCTGCCGCCTCTTCCCTCGCCATATTAAATGGCATAAGAGCTGAGGATATCCCCTTGGTGACCAATCGTCGCTGGGATACCTGGATCAACACACGCCTGCTCGGCCACACGAACGTATCGCTGGACGACACGATCGTCAAGCAAGCCAAAAAGGCTCAGTAGCATGCCAGGCAAATTTCAAGGCATACCCAAGCCCCACTGGTACAGCTCACCGCAGGCTATTGCCACAAGCTTCCTGATTCTATTTGCCATCCCGTTGTTGCTGTGGAGCTCCTACCTGCTCAATTACCACAACGAGAGTACGAAGATTGAACACAATGCTCTCGACGTCACCCACGATATCGGCGCAAAAATAGCTGAAATCAATATGGTCATGGCCTCGCTGGTTGGTATTTACTATGCCTCTGAGAGCCTCGGTGCCAATGAACTGGTGTCGTTTTCCAAAGAATTGAGATCACACAACAACTTCATCAGTGGTGTTGGCCGTTATGAAAAAATCTCGGATGCCGAACGGGGTCGTTTCGAATCTCGCATGAGCGAAACCGGTCTGTTTAACTTCCAGATCACAGCCATCGAGGATTCGGGTGCCATACAGACGCGTACTACTCAGCAATTTTACTACCCCACTACCATGCTCGAGCCTCTGTTACCTGAAAACATGAAACTGCTCGGTGCTGACTTGGGCGCTCTGGAGAATCTGAACCAAAGACTGGACATTGCAGCAGCTAACAATGAAACATTGCTAGGCACTTTCCCGGATAGCTGGCCTACCGATGGAGACCTTATATTGTTTCGCCCGGTCTATCTGGGTAAAGAGGCCCCGCGGACGCTGGAAGGTCGTACAGCACAATCTGCAGGAGGCTTCTGGGTCAGTGTCGATCTGGCAGCCTTGATGGACAAAATCAACCCCAAGCAGAACACGTTTGATCTTGTTGTCAGTATCGTCTCCGATAAGGGCTCTGAACCGCTTCTTTCAAGGCTTGGCACACCTGAACATCCTGCCTTTCTAACATCAATCTATAACCGACACCATTTTATCGAGCAGTGGAATTCAGGTCTGTCATCAGTGGTTCTCAGCCTTCAGACTGAGATGGGTTATACCAAGGAGTCGCTGGTCCTGACCGCAGCTGCATTAGTGTCTCTACTATTGCTGACTGGACTGTACACGGCTCACGTTATAGCGGGCAGAGCAGCCTTGCATCAGCAACTGACCAGCAGGGAAGTCCTGTTCCGTGAACGCGAGAAGGCGGTGACTACACTAAACTCTGTACAGGATTCCATCATAACGCTTGATGCAGACATGCGAGTTGTTCACATCAACCCTGCAGCGGTAATCCAATTCAACAAAAAGCCCAGCTCAGCCGTCGGGCAGTCACTGTCCAACCTGGTACAGTTTCACCTGACCGGTGATCCTTTCGGTATCTTTAATGTCGAACAGGCACTCGAAGATCTCGTACTCAGTAGCAAAAACGAGTTTGATGTTACTCCCATGGGCTGTGATGATCAGGAATTCATCCTGCGGCTAACCCTGAGTAGCTCGTTCGACGTGGAAGATAACGCCATCGGTCATGTCCTGGTACTACGTGATATCAGTCATGAACGCAGACTCAGCAACAAACTGATCTATCAGGCAAACCATGACTCATTGACCGGTTGTACCAATCGCCATTACTTCGAACATAGGCTGGCAGGACTGATAGACGAATTACCTTTCTCTCGAAGAACGCACACTCTGTGCTACATGGATCTGGATCAGTTCAAGGTCATTAACGACACCTGCGGACATCGGGCAGGAGACAGGCTACTGACTGAACTGACCGATCACATGCAAAAACTGATCGAAGAGAACGACGTCTTCTCGCGACTGGGTGGCGACGAGTTCGGACTGTTGATGATCAATATCAGTCAGGAAGAGGCGCTTGAAAAATCAAACCGTATCTACCAGTTCTTCCAGAGCTACGTCTTCCGTCACGAAGACAAAGCGTTTGCCATACGCGCCAGCATTGGCATCGTGCATATGGACCAGACGTGCAACAGCATCATGGATGTCATGTCAGCGGCTGACATCGCCTGCTACGCAGCCAAGGATTCCGGTCGCAACAGCTTGTCTGTCTACTCCACGAATGACGACGTCATGGCTGAGCGTTCCGTGGAGCTCAGCTGGCTACCTCGGTTGCAAAATGCGCTTCACAACAACGAGTTCAGACTCTACGTTCAGGCTGTAGCCTCAGTCAGCTCACTGCCTCACCGTACAGAAATAAGTCATTTTGAATTCCTTCTGCGCCTGGCAAATCCTGATGGTAGTGTAAGCACTCCATGGCAGTTCATTCAGGCAGCTGAGCGCTATGACCTGATGCGCGATATAGACAAGTGGGTAATCAGAAATGCATTACAACATGTAGCTCAATTAACCGACGGACCCGCAGGTGACTGTAGCTTTTCCATAAACCTGTCAGGACAGTCTGCTGCCGATCCCGGGCTGAAACAATACATCCGGGAACAGGTCCAGTACTATCAGGTGAATCCCGCCCTGATCTGGTTCGAACTGACTGAAACAGCAGCCATATCGCAGTTCTCTACCGCTGTAGAACTTATCACCGATATCAGGCAACTAGGCTGCAAAGTGGCCCTTGACGACTTTGGATCAGGTCTCAGCTCTTTCGGCTACCTCAAAAACCTGCCTGTAGATATCTTGAAGATTGATGGGCAATTCATTCGCGAGCTTGCGCTGAACAGGGTTGATCGTGAGATGGTCAGAGCCATTCATCAGGTGGGCCAGTCGATGGGAATTAAAACGGTGGCAGAGTTCGTAGAAAATCAGGATATTGTCGACGTACTGATCGAGATAGGTATCGATTATGCGCAGGGATACCATATTGGCAAGCCCTGCCCCATGGACGAAGCGGTTGCATCGTTGTCACCCATGGACCGCGCTGCCTGAGCTTGCCGCACTGCTCTATCCCAGCGGACTTGCCCGCATCGTTGTCGGTAACCAGGTTGCGAGCTCTGGCACCGCAATCAGCACAAAGACCATGACCACCATGATCATGAACATGGGCAATGCGGCTCGGGCTATGTAACCCATTTCGTGTTTGGTCATACCTTGCAACACAAACAGATTAAACCCGATAGGCGGAGTAATCTGCGCCATCTCGACCGCAACCACTACAAAAATTCCAAACCAGATGACATCAATACCCGCTTGTCGGATCATCGGCTCTACGACCGCCATGGTCAGGACAACCGATGATATCCCATCCAGAAAACAACCCAGAATGATGTAAAACACTAGCAACGCCATGAGCAGTTCGAACTGGGACAGGTTCAGGTCCCCGATAAAATCCGCCAGCGCGCGAGGCAATCCAGTGAACCCCATGGACAGAGACAAAAACGCAGCACCAGCCAGTATCAGCGCAATCATCGCTGATGTTCTCGTGGCTCCCATCAAACTCGTCGTGAAGGTTGACCAAGTGAGTGATCGCTGCGCCGCTGCCAGAGCCAGAGCGCCAATAACACCAAAGGCTGCAGCTTCAGTGGCGGTGGCCCACCCGCCGTACATGGAGCCGATAACCAGCAGAATAAGCAAGATAACCGGTATCAGGTACCGGCTGTTCGCAACCTTCTGAGTAAAACTCATTGTCGGCTCCGGACTCGGGTTCCAGTCTTTCGACAGTTTTGACATCACGGCAACGTAGGTCATGAACATGAGCGCCAGCACCAGTCCGGGAATGACACCGGCCAAAAACAATTTACGAATGGATTCGTTAATGGTCACGCCATAGACAATCAGGGTCAGTGACGGAGGAATCATCAGACCCAGCGTGGCGGCGCCGGCCAGTGTGCCGATAACCATCTTTTCTGGATAATTTCTACGCCTGAGCTCGGGGATGGACATCTTGCCTACCGTGGTCAGTGTGGCTGCAGACGAGCCAGACACGGCAGCGAATACCGCACAGCCCACCACGTTGGTGTGTACCAGACCACCGGGCAAACCTGCCATCCACGGCGACAGACCACGAAACATGTCCTGCGACAGACGGGTACGGTACAGAATTTCGCCCATCCAGATAAACAACGGCAAGGCGGTGAGTGTCCATGACGAAGACGAGGTCCAGACGGTGGTTATCATGGCATCCCCCGGGGGGCGCGTTGTAAACAGGGTCATACCTACAAAAGCTACACCCAGTAATGCAAGCCCTACCCAGACACCTGAACCCAGCAACAGGAACAACACAAACAGGAAAAGACTGATAGCACTTAACTCTTCCATTTTTAACCTTGGCTATGATTCGTGAGCGGGAAAACCAACACGTATGCGCGCATTAGTGTGATGCAACGACGTCTGAGCGAATGGCATGTTCCTTGAGAACAATAAGGCGAACAAGATTATCCCAGAAACAGACAGCCAACAACACGGCCCCTATACTCATTCCCAATTGCGGAATCCACAACGGTGTTGCGTCCTGGCCTTGGCTGATATCGTGGAATTTATGGGACCACACGGTGGCCTTCACGGCGTACCAGGCAAGATAGGTTGATGCCATGGCACCGAGCGTAAAACACCATAACTCCAACCAGTAACGGCCCTTGTCGAACGCATTGAGCAGTATGCTAACGCGTATGTGCGCGCCTCGATTCAATGCATGCGCAAACGCCAGAAACGAGGCCGCAGCCATGCAATAACCCGCGTAGTTCGGTGCGCCACTGAAGACCAGACCAGTCCAGCGAGCCAGCACCTGAGTAACAATAAGCCCGAGGATAGCTATCAGAAACAAGGCTGCCAGCACACCACCCGCTGTGTAGAGAGCATCCAGAAACGCACATAAACGACGGTAGAGAGTCATGCGGTAGCCTCTGTTACAAACACAATAGTCAGAGCGAAAGCGTGCAGCCCATCCGTTGGATGAGCTGCACTATCAACTACTTGGATGCGTTGTACGCATCCAAAATAGCCTTGCCATCATCACCAGCCGCTTCAATCCACTCAGCCGTCATGGTTTCGCCAATCGCTTTCAGCTCTGCAACTAACGCATCGCCTGCAGGTCCTACTTGCATGCCGCCGGCTGCAAGCCCTGCCATAGTGAAGCCTGTATATTCCTTGGAACGCCAGGTTCCTGCATATTCAGCCAGTTTTGCACAACCCTGAATCACGCCCTTGTTGGCATCACTGGTGTCGTTCCAGACATCTTTGTTGACCATGACGTAGTTGTACGGAAGCCATGCATCTACTTCGTAGAAGTGTGTCAGGCTTTCCCAGACTTTTCGATCATAGCCCGTAGCGCCCGATGAAACCATGGATTCTGCAACACCCGTAGCAAAAGCCTGAGAGATTTCGGCGGCTTCGATACTGACCGGGAGCATGCCGGTCAATTCAGCCAGACGCGCTGTTGCATTATTGTAAGAACGGAACTTGATGCCTTTCATGTCGGCAACAGAGTTCACTTCCTTCTTGAAGTAGAGCCCCTGTGGCGGCCATGGCACTGCATACAACATAACAAGATTCTGCTCATCGAGCAACTTTTCCATGGTGGGTTTAGCGGCTTCGAAGAGTCGCGCAGAATCGTCGAACGATGAGGCCAGGAACGGGATCGAATCAAATCCGAATACGGCATTCTCGTTTTGATGACCAGACATCAATCGCTCGCCAATCTGCGCCTGACCTGTCTGCACGGCGCGCTTGATATCGCCACCTTTGAACAGGCTGCCACTTGCGTGCGTGACGATTTCGATATCACCACCGGTGCCTGATGTGACACAGGCTGCAAACTGCGCACCGGTTTCAGAATGAAAGTTGGTAGCTGAGTATGCCATTGGCATATCCCACTTTTCCGCCTGAGCAGCACTTGCAAGGCTAAGACTGGACATGACGAGGCTGGCTATGAGCCCGGATTTAAACCGTGACGTTGACATTATTAGGTATTCCTCCAATTGAACGGTGTAAGACCCTGAACATGCTGTGGTTGCATTTACGCTCAGGATAAGGCCTGACAAGCCATGACACTCTTCGTCAGAGGTCCTCGGCTTGACGTAATCCTACCTGCGGAGGCAGACTAATGGAACCACTGTATCAACTTCCGGCACTATGACGTCAGCTGAAACGATCTGGTCGGAACGCATCCAGAGTGTCCGCCACCGGTACATCACTGATCAAGTCGGCCAGAATTCTGCCCGTTTTGGCGCTACCGGTTAACCCGATATGCTGGTGCCCGAACCCGGTATACACGCCCGTTGAGCGGATCTGACCCACAAACGGCAAACTGTCAGTAGGCGCCGGACGATGCCCCAGCCACTCTTCCGTACCGCTGTACGTCAGCTCAGGAAACGTCTCCCGGACTTTGCGCATCAGGAATTCAATTGGCTTTTTAGAAGCGGGTGCATCCAGACCACCAAATTCAACCACTCCCGCACAGCGCATCCCGTCGTGCATGGGAGTGGCCACAAACTTTCCGGACGCGATCATGGTGGGGGCCGTCACACACGACGACGGTTCTTTGAAAATCACGTGGTAACCACGCTCGGACTCCATCGGCACCTTGAGTCCCAGGCGGTTGGCCAGCGGACCCGACCAGATGCCCGTTGCCAGCACCACAGAATCACAAGCCAACGATTCTTCGCGCGTGACAACAGCACAGACTTTATCATCCACCAATTCAATATCCTGAACATCAGCGGTCTTGAAAACACCCCCACTTTGCTGAAACACCTCCGCCAGAGACTTTACATAGCGCCCTGGGCTGCGTATGTGCCCGTGGTTTTTCATGACCGCCAGCAAACCGATATCAGCACTCAGAGCAGGCTCCTTCTCGCGCACTTCAGCCCCTTCAAGTAGTTCCGGTACAAAGCCGCTTTCGCGTCTGAGTGACCAGACATAAGCCTCGGCCTCAAAGTCGGCGCGAGTGCGGTAAGCAAACTGATAATCAGATGGCACCAACCACTGATCAGCTTGCGTATTGCCAGCCAGCTCCTGATGCTGTTCGACACTGTCTCCAACAATATAAGTCAGGTGTTCGGCGATACGCCGAGTATCCGCATCGTTGGCGTACCCCATATAGCGCCATAACCACGGTACCAGTCTGGGTAGATACGACCAGCGCATAAACAGGGGGAAATCAGGATTCATCAGCATCCTGGGCGCTTTGAGCATGAGACCCGGGGTGGTCACGGGAACCATGGCACAGGAGGCCAGAACGCCGGCATTGCCGTGTGAGGTCCCTTCTCCCGGTGACTGCCGGTCCAACAGAGTGACGCGACGCCCGGCCCTGATCAGCCATAAAGCGGTAGCGACACCGACAATACCGGCGCCGATGACAACAGTATGGGCATCGTTGTGATTCTTGGGGTTCATGTTCATTACGCTTTTTTTACTCAGATGCGCCAGCAAGATTATCAAGGCACGGCGCCAAGAATAACCGACACACTCGTGCGACGCTTGGTAAGGTTCTATCTTATGGAAACACTACTCACCACAAGGCCCAAGAGCGTACACGGAGCCAGCATCGGTATTCTCATGCTCGAAACTCGGTTTCCGCGCTTGCCTGGAGATCTGGGTTTTGCCGGCACTTGGGACTTCCCTGTGCACTACCGGGTGGTGAGCGGCGCCACCGCTAGCAAAGCCATCACCGAAGATCCGGTGCAACTTCTGCAACCTTTTATCGATACCGCTAGAGAACTGGTGGCAATCGGCGTAGACGGTATAACCACCAGTTGCGGTTTCCTGTCGCCGTTACAAAAGCAGCTCAGTAGTGCTGTTGGCGTACCGGTTGCTGCCTCCTCCCTGATGCAGGTAGCCTGGATTGATCAGCTGCTGCCTGAGGGAAAACGGGCCGGCATACTGACCATTGATTCGAGTAATCTGACCAGCAGACATCTCCACGCTGCGGGAGCGGCCCTTGATACGCCAGTTGCCGGTACACAAAAAGGTCAGGCATTTACACGCGCCATTCTTGGCGACGCGTCGGCAATGGATGTGGACCTGTGTCGAGAGGATAATATCCGCGCGGCCAGAGAACTCGTGGTACAGCATCCTGAGGTTGCAGCTATCGTGCTTGAATGTACCAACATGGTGCCCTACGCTGCCGATATTCAGGCCAGCACAGGCAGGCCGGTTTATTCGATCTATAACCTGATTACCTGGTTTCAGTCAGGCCTTGTGAGTAAACGCTTTACTCCTGATTGCTAGACCATCGGAACGCAGTTTGGCCAGCAACAGTAGCAGCACAGCACGCAGCATCCGCCCGGCTGGTCGTCTTTGATTCGCAGTGAATTTAATGGGTCAGCTATCGGCCTCACACCCGATCTCTTTACCCAGTCAGTACTGCTCAAACCCTGACCCAGACACAGAAACGGCCGGCAAAGCCGACCGTTTACTATCAGTAAGCCCACAATCTACGTGGGTCAGCTGTACCGCTTATTTCAGGAACGAGGTGTCGATCGTTGCTGCGTAGTCATCCCGTGCAGGATTCTCATCGGTAGCGAAAGCCTGCCCTACTACACCGATAGCCGCTGTAGCCAGACCCTCAGCATTAAAATAGTTATCCAGCTGGTCTTCAGCACTAGGGAAAATGAAGTCAGCCATCTGAGCCTTGGTGGTGTCCACGTCCAGACCTGCGTCCTTGGCAATAACCATTAGCTCATCGTCGGATCCAGTGAACGAGGCGTTAGCGCTGTGGGTAACATCGAGAAATGTACGCAGCAGATCAGGATTTTCCTGCGCAAATTTTTCAGTCACCGACACAACATCGAAACTGATGATGCCTGCTTCTTCTTTTTGTTCTGGCGTCATCAGAACTTCGCCAGCCTCATACATTTTCGCCATTGAATCAGCGCCATAACCACACGCCATGGCAACGGCGCCATCAGCTAGAGAAACTGCGGCATCAGCAGGAACTTGATCAATAACGTTAACTTCCGATACATCGACATCCAGCGCGCGCATCATCATGCGAAAGCTGTAGTCAGCCATGGTAGCCAATGGCACTGCAACAGCCTTACCTTCCAGCTCAGAAGCATTGCTGCTGTCTATGCCTTCACCTGTTCGGACAACGCAGTCGTTAGCCGGATACTGAACCGCTATTGATACCAGCTTGATAGGTGCATTGGCATTCACTGCATTAATGAAGGGTGCAAGTCCCTGACTGTAGGAGATGTCAATATCGCCTGCGAGCATGGCCTCAGTCATTTGTGTGCCTGCGTCAAAGTTAGTCCAGTTGACAGGTACGCCCATCTCATCGTCATAGGTTTTCATGACTTTCGGGATCTGGTTGGGGGTAGCCCATTCCAGAAAAAAGGCTACATTAACTTCATCAGCCGCTTGAGCGGCAGTGGTTCCTGCAACCACCATGGCGGCAGCAGTCAACGCATTTACAGCAGTTTTACGCAAGTTCATTTCAACTCCAAGTCGTTTTTTTACGTACCTCGGTACAAGGCACGTGGGGAGTATCTCCAGTTATCCGACAAAAATCAACGAAACTACTGTGCCTTTCCGAACCCAGGTGGAAAAGAAATCGGAAGAACGCATTCGCAGACAGCCGACGCTGTTGAAGTGCTTGTCCCTACTGCAGAACCCAAAATTTCAACGCACAGGGAACTTGACTTTCTATCAGATATTTTATCTTTATTAATCAACAACTTAACTAAAATCACCAACACCGCGCGATACCCGGACAGGCCGCTGCACCCAACCGATATCTACAGGTGGTTGTTGACATACCGATAAACTGTTTGCGTGTGTGGAATGTCGATCTCATCGGGTTTTTCTCAAGCGTCCTCGACCGGTGACAGGATTTCCATGCCAACATTGTTTACCCCGATCAACGTCAGTGAACCTGCAGACATTGCCTGCCAGGCGACCATTTCACGCTTTCAGGGATGACCGGAGCCAGCGCTGCATGCTTTTCAACTCGCCGCTATTTCTATTTCTGTTTCTACCACTGACACTGGGTCTGTTTTACGTACAGGCCGTGTTCAACAGCTTTCGTGCAGCTCTTGCAACACTGGTCTTGTGTTCGCTGATTTTTTATGCCTACTGGAATCCGCTTTACCTGCTGCTGTTGCTGATGTCCATTATGGTGAATTACCAGTTGGGTCACCGGTTGCGCAGGCGCGTTGCTAATGCCAGTGGAGCCAAGCCGTTTCTATGGCTTGGCATCGTGTTTAACCTTGCGCTGATTGGTTATTTCAAGTATGCCAATTTTTTCGTGGCTGCCGCCAGTGACATTACGGGTTATTCGCTGTTTCTCAATCAGGTAATCTTGCCGCTCGGCATCTCGTTCTTCACGTTTCAACAGATCACCTGGCTTGTTGATATCTACCGAGGGAACCAGCAGCGCTACGACCTGCTTGAATACACACAATTCGTCACGTTCTTTCCACAGTTGATAGCCGGCCCCATCGTGCATCATCACGAAATGATGCCGCAGTTCAATCAGAGGAACATGCTATCTCATGTTTCAGAAAATCTGTCAGTCGGGCTTACGCTATTCATCATCGGTCTTTTCAAGAAAGTGGTACTGGCAGATTCCATTGCGATGCATGCCACGCCGGTTTTCGATGCGGCAGTCGCAGGCGTTACGCTTACCCTGTACGAAGCCTGGGTGGGAGCCCTCGCCTATACCCTGCAGCTGTATTTTGATTTTTCTGGATACTCCGATATGGCTATAGGCCTGGCCCGTATGTTCGGAATTCGTCTACCGATAAATTTTAACTCACCCTACAAGGCGACTTCAATCATCGACTTCTGGCGTCGCTGGCACATCACATTATCGCGTTTCCTGCGGGACTATCTGTATATCCCGCTTGGTGGAAACCAGCGGGGGTCCGGCCGTCGCTACCTGAACATTGCGATCACTATGATACTGGGAGGGCTATGGCACGGTGCCGGCTGGACTTTCCTGATCTGGGGCGGCTTGCATGGCTTCTACCTGGTTGTCAACCACGGCTGGAGAGCGTTGGCTGCCAGGCTATCAGACACGTCTGGCCAGACAGATGGACGCTCGGCAGGTTCACCACTTTACACACTGGCAGGTTCTATAGCATCCCGCAGCATTACGCTTGTCTGCGTTATCATTGCGTGGGTCGTTTTTCGTGCCGAGTCATTTGACGCTGCAATCTCGCACCTGCGTTCGATGTCAGGTTTGAACGGCATCGCGCTGCCCGCTCAACTGGAGAGCGTGCTGCAAGGGCAACTACCTGAGCCGGTTCAATCCATATTCGCCTACGGCCAACTGTTTGGCAATGAATTATCAACGCCTTCCACGGCCCTGCTATGGATTGTGGCTCTGGGAGTTCTGGCTGTTGCCACACCCAACTCACAACAGATTCTCAGCCGTTTTCAGCCGGTGCTTCAGGGGATAGAGCCCGCTGACGGACTATTCAGACAGCTGCAGTGGTCACCTACACCGTGGTGGTCAATGGCTATCTCTGCTTTGGCTTTGTACACGCTGTTGCATCTTAGCCAGGTCAGTGAATTTCTGTATTTTCAGTTCTGACATGAGCACTACTATCGCATGAATACACTTGCGCAACCCCTGAGTCCAGGCTAACAACTACCGTGAAAATGCAGCAATACGCACTGGTTACCTTGTTGGCACCCTTAGTGGTTCTGGCTGGTATTGCCGTTGTTAATCGTGTAATCGACCCTTATCAGATATTCTCTGCTCAGCCTCAGGGTACCTACGCAGACAAACCTGCGCTGCACGCCAATATGCGGTTGCACAAGGCTTTTCAGGTGCGCCTGCAAAAACCGGACACGCTGATTCTTGGAACATCAAAAGCTATCCAAGGCGTACCTACGCAGCACGCTCTGTTTAATGGCGGTCGCGTCTATAATCTTGCAATGCCACTGGCGAGCATGAAAGAGCTTACGTATCTTCTCAGACATGCCAATACCATCGAGCCCACAGCGCAAGTAGTTCTGGCACTGGATTTTCTGTCGTTTAATGCTCTTGCGCGTACAGATGGCCCTGCGGCTGGATTCCTGCCGGCAAGACTGTCTGGACACAAACTCTCCCGCAGAACACCCATTGAAGACTATCTGGCTGCCACAATATCGCTGGATGCGCTGCTCGCCTCAATAGATGCTTGGAAAGCGCGCAATACTCAAGCACCGGTTGCGATGGGTGATGAATCTCCAGAGCATCGAGTAATGACCGGACGCGGTGGACGTCTGGATACCGAGATACGTTCGCGCCTGAGCGATGGTGGACACCGAAGCAATACCCTGAAGATCGAAGAATTCTTTACCAACGCGGTCTATCTGCCTACACCCCATCGGCAATTCAGCTTCACGTCCAGCAATGAGAACAGTCTGTACTGGTTTGAGCAATTTCTCAGAACATTGCACCAGAACAACATCACAGCCTTCATGTTCATCAGTCCCAGTCACGCACGACTCAACGAGCTGATTGATGCTGCCGGACTGTGGCCCCTGTATGAGCAATGGAAACGACGCATGCTCGCGCTGAGTATTCAGGTAGCACGTGAATACGCTCAGGAACCCTATGATCTGTGGGATTTCAGTGCACCAGGTAAAATCACTACCGAGCCGTTTCCGGAAGCGGGTGATAGCGACTACCCGATGCGTTACTACTATGAGTCCATACACTTCAATCAACATACCGGCACGATGGTACTGGATAGTGTGTACGGCAGCTTCGACTCACCCTCTTCCACCCTGCCAGGGAATACGTTTGGACAAAGGCTGACAGCCGACAATATAGAATCAGTACTTTTGAACAACAAAGACAGCCAGCACCGTTTCAGAGAGCAATATCCCGTTTACAGACACGAGCTGGATACCATAGTCACAGACCGCTAGATTAGCAGCCTGGCTATCAAGCGGCTGACGCTTTGCCTACAGTTTCTTCCACACCGACAACTCAGCTATCGAATGCTGAAACTTGCGTCTGGTTTCACGAATGACAAAAGGTACATCCAGCGCTTTACCGTGCTGAACAAATTCCGGCGACAGTGCCTGGGCAATACCTTCCAATGTCGTGAAGTTCTCTCCCGTCTCTGCCTTGAATCCACCCAGCCACTTCTCGCGCTCGGTAAAATCTTCCAGCCACGTGTACGGTGAGGTGATGACCAGCATTCCACCCGCCTTTATACGCCCCTTGATGATCTCAAGGAACAAGGCTGGATCGTACAGACGATCTAGCAGATTGCCGGCAAATACCAGATCGTAGTTATCAAATTTTTCGGGAAGATTGCAGGCATCACCCTGCATGAAAGATACGTTGTTACTGATGTCCGCATAACCAAAATCTTCTAGAGAAATCTCTTTATAGCTGACCAGATCACCTTCATCCTGAATGGCATAGCGTTGTAACCCACTGGATTGCAGGTGTGACGGGGCTTGTATTAGTCTTGCAGAAAAATCCAGCGCATCGACATGTTCAAAGTACCTGGCAAGTTCGAAGCTCGATCGCCCAGTCGCACATCCCAGATCCAGCGCACGTGCCTTGGGCACTGATTGAGCCGCTGTAACAGCGTGCGCAATACAGGCGACCGGGAAGTTGGGAACACCGAAGTAGCTCTCGCCATAATGAAACTCGATGTATTGCGATACAGCATCGTCCAGTTCGTAAATATTCATCTTTATCTCGGGTATCGGACCTGCCTCAATATATCGCATGCCTGAATGTTGATAGAAGTGACGGCGAAACGCGTAGCGCGCATCCTTTGTCGCATAGTTGCCTGTTGAAATCCAGCAACCGCCTTTAAAGATGTTATGCCGCCCGTCGAACGTAGGCGTGGAGAAATCATCGTAGGCAGGATGCACTTCATAGCCTTGTAAAGCATCTACCGGTGTTTCGGTCCACTGCCAGACGTTTCCAATGATGTCGAAGAAGCCACCCCTACACTCGTGCCTGTTTACCGGACAGGAAGACATGTCGTACTCCAGGTTGATGTTACCCGGGGCGTTATTCCAGAAAGGTTGGTCGGTATCGACGTTATCACGAAGTCGGTACCACTCAGCCTCTGTCGGCATTCTCAGCGTTTTACCTGTGACACTGGATTTCCACTCACAGAATGCCTTGCACTCCAGCCACGTCAGATCTGCTGGCCAGTCCCAGGGCATATCGATGATTTCCAGCATGGTTCGGTAACGGTACGCGTCACCGTCCGCTGACCAGAACACTGGCATCTGAGCCTTGCGATACTGCACCCAGCCCCAGCCCTCATCCGTCCAGTATTCGCGCTTGTTGTATCCATCAGCTTGCATGAACTCAAAAAACTCACCGTTCGACACGAGATACTTACTGGCATTAAAGTCGGCGACCTGACTTACCTGTTCGCCATATTCCAAATCCCAGCCGAACAATGGATCATCTTTTGACTTGCCAATGGACACGGAGCCACCAGCGACGGGTAGTAGTTCGTTGACGGGCGCGGGGCCCGACTCTGAACAGATGTTGCTCCACAGCGGATGACTCCTGACACTGTCCAACGGTAGCTCGCGCATCAGCACGGAGGATGTCTCGAGATGAATTCTTTCATGCTCTATACCCATCATGATTATCCACATGGGATCGTTCCACTGGATGGGCAGCGTCAGATCACAGGTCCTGATGAAGTTATCTACCAGTGCTCGTGTCTTGTCACGATAGGCCTTTACCGTTGCCGGTGTGGGCCAGTCATAGTTTTTATCGTTCAGGTCATCCCAGGACATCTCGTCCACACCGATCGCCAACGAAGACTCGAGTGCAGGATCAACTCGTTGGTTGATCAGGTTGGCTACATTAAGCTTGTTGATATAAAAAACTGCCGTGTGTCCAAAGTAGAAAATCAGTGGATGCCTTAGCGGACTGGCCCGTCGGTAATAGGCCTCATCATCGGCCAGACACTCAAACAGGCTTTCGTACAGAGAAAAACTCTGATGGAAGTAATGAAGAATCTCTTCCCGCTTTGCCTCTGCGGTGCCCTCATTAAGTACGGTGGTCCGCGTTACGATGGACGACAGACGCTCAGCGTTATCGTGTAGGGGTGTTTCAACTTCAGAAGTTGTCATGAAAAGGTTTCTGGACAGGAGTTGGAAGAATCAGCTGCTAGCCAGTTGATGTACAGTATGGCATGGAAAACAGATCACTCATTTACCACATTGCCAATGCGCGGGACCTACCAGAAGCGGACAGTTCCAGCGACTACCGCTGTCCATCGCTCACCAGCGAAGGCTTCATTCATTGCTGTGACCAGAAACAGCTGGCCGGTGTAGTAAATCGTTACTATCAGGATATCGATGATGTGTTCTTGCTGATACTCGATGTTGACAATTTGGAAGCCCCACTGATACTGGAAAACACGGTGGGTGGCAGCGAGCTTTTTCCGCACATCTATGGCCCGATCAACGCATCTGCCATAAGGCAGGTTGTCCCATTCGGCATCCATTCAACTGAAAGAATGGGAATTGAAGAATGACAGACATCAGAGTTGAGATATCAGGTGTTGTCGGTTATCTGACCCTTGCGCAACCTAAAACGCTGAATGCCTTGTCCGCCGACATGGTGATTGCACTCAAGGCCGGCTTACAAACTCATGAAAGCAACCCGGACGTAGCCCTTATCGTAATACGTTCAGACAGCGAAAGAGCGTTCTGTGCCGGTGGCGATATGAAGCGCTTGCGTCAATTTGCCCTGCAACAGGATAGCGCTGCCATCGCCTCGTATTTTCAACACGAGTACGCACTCAATCTAGCCATTGCCGAATGCTCAAAACCTTACGTTGCGCTGATAGATGGCGTTGCCATGGGGGGTGGTCTGGGCGTGTCAGTACACGGCAATTACCGAATCGTTACTGAACACGCAGTCCTTGCGATGCCCGAAACAAGAATCGGTTTTTTCCCCGATGTGGGCGGTAGCTACTTCCTGCCTCGCCTGCCCCATCGGAGCGGCTACTGGCTTGCACTCACAGCCGCAGCGCTCAAGGGCTTCCAGGCGGTTTCAACAGGGTTGGCAACGCACTACGTGCCACGTGCATCTCTTCCGGCACTGGTCCAACGTCTGGAACAGCTACCGGCGTTTGCGACAGGAAATACACCAGCAGCACTGGCAGATTCCCTGAAACAGGCCGCTACAGTAGTTACAGACGAGGCTTTCGATGAGTGCCTGCAACAACGTGCAGTATGGTTTCAGGATGACAATCTGGACGCGATAGAGAGCAGGCTCAACACAGCAGCCGTTAACAACACCGATGCACAAACGTTGCTGACACTACTAAGAGGTGCCTCGCCCTATTCGTTAGCCATAACGCTGTCTCTGTTCGAGCGTACCGCTGGCATGTCACTGAGTGATTGCCTCAAAGCCGAACACGCGTTGGCAGTCGAGGCTTGCCACTTCCCGGATCTGGTTGAGGGCGTTCGAGCCGTGCTGGTCGACAAGGACCGACAACCAGCCTGGTTGCCCTATCCCGACAAGGCCGGAACAGGTGTCAAAGCAACGCTATAGCTGCGCAACATCCAGCGCTATCGTGGTTTGTGCACTTTCCGTAACGATAATCTGCGCCGATTCAACCAACGGCAACGTTCTTTCGGCATAGTAGCGGGCCAGTGTAATTTTCGCATTCAGATAGTCATGATCGGCGGAATCAGCCGACTTGAGCTGCGCTGCTGCCAACGCGGATCGCGCCATCATCCAGCCACCTGCCAGGCGACCTTGCATCATCAGGAATTCGACCGATGTCGCAGACGGCAGAGTTGCATCGTTCTGGCCTAGCAACCATTCGGTAGCGGACTCTGCAGCGACAATGGCAGGCTCCAAACGACGAGATATAGCCTGCATGTCCACAGTGTCCGACTGCTTGAGTTCGGCCAGTGTTGCACGCATATCAGCCATCAGTTCGCCCAGACCCTTGCCGCCATCGCGGGCCGTTTTACGACCGATCAGATCGTTTGCCTGAATTGCCGTTGTACCTTCGTATATCGGGGTGATTCGGGCATCTCGGAGAAATTGAGCGGCACCGGTTTCTTCGATGAAACCCATCCCGCCATGCACCTGAACACCCAACGAGCAAAGCTCTACACCCATCTCGGTTGACCAGGCTTTGACCAACGGTGTAAGCAATTCGCCGCGGCGCTTCATCCGTTCCTTGACAGCCTCATCCGGGTGTCGTTTCGATTGATCGAAAGCGCCTGCACACTCAAGACCCAGACCTCGCATCGCCTCGATCGTTGAGCGCATGGTCATGAGTATCCGTCGTACATCAGGATGATTGATGATGCCCTGATCGTCTTCACTCTTGCCCAGTAGCGTCTTGCCCTGCTTGCGATCACGCGCATAGCTCAGAGCTTGCTGATAGGCACGCTCTGCAATGCCGTAGCCCTCTACACCCACTGCGTGCCGAGCCTGATTCATCATGGTAAACATGTACGCCAGACCATGATTTTCCTGACCGATCAGATATCCGATAGCACCCCCGTTATCGCCATACGACATGACACAGGTAGGGCTGGCGTGAATACCGAGCTTGTGCTCTATGGATACGCACTTCAGATCGTTGTGATCACCCATGGATTCATCGTCGTTGATCAGAAACTTGGGAACAATGAACAGCGAAATACCCTTAACGCCTGCTGGCGCCTCTGGCAGACGGGCAAGCACCAGATGAATGATGTTTTCGGTCAGATCATGTTCGCCATAGGTGATGTAGATTTTCTGACCCGTGATCAGGTAGTGATCGCCGGCACGCTCAGCCTTCGTGCGCACCGCCGCCAAATCCGAGCCAGCTTGCGGCTCCGTCAGATTCATGGTGCCCGACCAGACGCCCTCGACCATCTTCGGTAGATAGCGTTGCTGCAGTTCCTCGGAGGCGTGATGCTCAATGGCATCCACGGCACCCTGTGTCAGCAGTGGGCACAGACCGAAAGACATGTTGGCGCTGTGCCACATTTCCTGCACTGCTGTCGCCACACTCATGGGCAGGCCTTGTCCACCAAACTCGGGCGAGAAAGACAGACTGCCCCATCCACTGGCCACAAACTGGCTGTAGGCGTCTTTCCAGCCATCCGGTGTGGTTACCACCCCATCATCCCACTGGCTACCTTGCTGGTCTCCTGCCCAGTTCAGTGGCGCCAGCACCTCACCGGTAAATTTTGCCGACTCTTCAAGAATGGCCTCGACAAGATCAGGAGATGCGTCTTCAAAACCCGGAAGTTTTGCGATGTCGGCCAAGCCGACAACGTGGTTCAGAACAAACGCTATGTCTTTCACCGGAGCACTGTATGTCATGAAGGATCCTTACTTGTCTTTCTTGAATTGCTCGTTCCACTGACTGAACGCTGTGTGCATGTCGCCCATTGCTTTTTCTGCAAGGCTCTGCATGGTAACGGCTGACGCCTGAAATTCTTCTGCCAGCTTAGATCCCCGTTCTTCCCAGAAATCCTTGGCTTCCATCATTGCAAGATGTCTTTTAAGTTCTACCTCATCCAGCAGCTTTTTGGATTCATCAGAAGATCTTGAAACGAGGTCTTCAAACACAGCTCGAGAGGATTCGAGTTTATCCTGAGCCTCCATCAGCCCTAGATGGGCTTGCAGCGGGGCCTCTTCGGCCTTGTCACCGGCCTGTTCTACGGCCTTGTTCAGCAGACCATTGATCTGCGCAAGCGCATTTTTGGTAGCGCCTTTGATGTCCGCTGTGTCATCGGGCAAACCGTCGATGTAACTATCGACCTTGGCCTGCATGTTCTTAAGTTCTTTGAGCGACCGATCAATCGCTTCTCGAATGTTCTTTTCCATGTAACGCTCCGGTCAGTAAGTTGGCCGCCAGTATAAGCCCTTCGCCCCCCATTCATCGAGACTAACAACCTTATAGTCACTGTTACTACCGGCCTGCCTGGTTGCAGGAGCAAGCGGAAAAGGCTCTTGAGGGACAGGTGTGGAGCCGTCCATAACAAGCTCCGAACACCTGTCAAACGCTTCATTTTTCCAGCGCAGCAGACAGCTCAGGTAGCGCATCAAACAGATCCGCCACCAGACCGTAATCAGCCACCTGAAAAATGGGTGCTTCTTCATCTTTGTTGATCGCCACGATAACTTTGCTGTCTTTCATGCCAGCCAGATGCTGGATGGCACCTGATATGCCCACCGCCAGGTACAGATCCGGAGCCACCACTTTTCCGGTCTGACCCACCTGATATTCGTTAGGAACAAAGCCTGCATCCACGGCCGCACGTGATGCGCCGACAGCGGCATTGAGCTTTTCCGCAATTTCGTCGAGCATGGAGAAGTTCTCGCCGTTCTGCATGCCACGCCCACCCGACACGACAATATCCGCACTAGTCAGTTCAGGCCGATCAGACTGCGACAACTCCTGACCAATGAATGACACCAGAGTACTGGCGTCTGCAGCATCCACAGCCTCCACCGTGGCTGAACCACCCTCTGCCGCTGCTGCATCGAACGAGGTAGTTCGCACACCCACAACTTTCACAGAATCCGAGCTTTGTACAGTGGCTAGTGCGTTACCCGCATAGATGGGCCGGACAAAAGTATCGGCACTCTTCACTTCAATGATGTCCGATATGCCCGACACATCCAGCATCGCCGCAACGCGAGGCATGACATTTTTTCCAGCAGCTGTGGCCGCGAACAGGATATGGCTGTACCCAGCCGCATGCTTGAGTACCAGCGCAGACAGATTTTCGGCCAGTTCATTCGTGTAGGCAGCATCGTCTGCAACCAAAACCTTGCGAACGCCTGGGATGGCAGCCGCTTTTTGCGCTACACCGGCAACATCACTGCCGGCTACCAGCAAATCTACATCACCACCAATAGCCTGTGCTGCAGTAACAACGTTTAACGTGGCGGGACGAAGCTCACCTGCCTCATGTTCGACTAGAATTAATGTACTCATGATTTCTCTCCGCTATTGGCCGCGTTAAATGACTTTTGCTTCGTTACGAAGTTTGTCTACCAGTTCGGCAACACTGCTGACGATGATGCCCGCATCACGTTTGGGCGGCTCATTGACTTCCACTACTGATAGACCACTGGACACATCAACCGCTGTATCAGCTACGGGGATTATCTCGAGAGGTTTTTTCTTGGCTTTCATGATGTTCGGCAACTTCGCATAGCGAGGCTCGTTGAGACGCAGATCTGTGGTCACGATGGCGGGCATCTTGACACTGATGGATTCAAGACCCGCATCAACCTCACGAGTCACCTTCAACTGCTCGCCTTCAAATTCCACTTTCGATGCGAAGGTTGCTTGCGCCATGCCAGTGAGCACCGACAGCATTTGTCCTGTCTGATTGGCATCATCGTCAATGGCCTGCTTACCCAGTATGACCAGGCCAGGTTGTTCTTTCTCCACCAGATGCTTCAGCAACTTGGCAATAGCCAAAGGTTGAAGCAGTTCGTCGGTTTCGAACAGGATGCCACGATCGGCGCCCATGGCCAGCGCAGTGCGGATGGTCTCCTGGCTCTGTGACGGCCCGATAGAGACAGCAATGACCTCTTCCGCGTTTCCTGCTTCCTTGATCCGCAAAGCCTCTTCAACGGCGATCTCGTCGAAGGGATTCATCGACATTTTCACGTTGGCCAGCTCAATACCTGACTTATCCGCCTTTACACGGGCCTTGACGTTGTAATCAAGCACTCGCTTGACGCCTACAATTATTTTCATGGGGCCTTTGCCTTCCGATTAATGCTGAATCTGTACTACCGCAATAGTACCCGTTTGAGTAGGCAATGTTCTACTCGCCGATGTCCTCATTCCACAACTCAGGTTCTTCGGCAATGAAGGATTCCATCATGGCGATACATTCTGGGTCATTGAGTACCTCCACGGTGACTCCACGACTGCGCACGTAGTCTTCAGGACCCTTGAATGTCTTGTTTTCCCCGACCACCACATGCCCGATTCCATACAGAAGCACGGCTCCGCTGCACATATCGCAAGGTGATAGCGTGGAGTACAGAATTGCCCGCTTGTATACGCTGGCGGCCTGTCTACCCGTCTCTTCCAGACAATCCATCTCCGCATGGCGGATCGTACTGCCTTGCTGAACACGTTGATTGTGCCCACGGCCGATTATTTCACCATCCAGAACCAGTGCTGATCCGATGGGAATGCCGCCTGCCGCGCGACCCTTGCGGGCTTCTTCAATCGCCGCTTGCATGAATGATGAATGATCCACAGTGACCTCTCTCCTGTTACCTGCGCGGTAGAAATTACTACCATCCTGACTGAATATGCCTGATCTACTCGGACAGTAGCTGAACCCGACCGAATACCTGCACACTCACCCGACTGGTTCCTGCTTCTATCGCCGGTTCGCTGACTACTGCACTGCGCATCATGTCAGAGGACTCACCGCGTGACTGCGAGGCAGCATATCCGCCCTGCTGATCCTGCACATTGACGTCCAGAATCCTGAAGTCCGAGGCGCCCATATTCGTCTGAATCAGTCGCGCTCTGTCCTTGAAGGCAATCAACGCCTGATTCATCAATGCATCCGACGCACTTTTGCGAGTGGCAGGCTTGACAGTGAGCCTGATATTCTGAACTTGCAGTCTTTCCTGCAGTTTCTGTATCGCCTTGCCTGCTGCCTTGAAATCATCAGTCTCGATGAGCAATGTCTGGGTCGCTCGCCATCCAATAAGCCGGCGCGCCTGGCTGGTGTCATAGCGAGGGTATGTCAGATACTCTCGGGTCGTCTTTTTCAGCGATGGAAAGGGTCGCAGTGTGTTGACGGCCCAGCTCATCGCGGCATTGACCTTACTCGCCAGCACACCGGAATCCTTGTCCTCGGCCTGCACGGCAAGCGTTGCAATCATCAGGTCGTTGTCCACTTCAGCACTGGCTTCACTACTAAAGGAAAACACGTTGTAAATCGGTTCGGGCACTAACTGCGTCTGTGCTTGTACCGAAAGACTTGATAACAGGGCCAGACACATCACGAACCGCGTCAGGATATCCGTCGAAAAATAACGCAATGAAAATATCACAGAGAACTCCGCCGTGGCTATGTAGTGGAACCTTACCAAACTCTGTGCGCCAGACGCACCCCACCGCGTTACCGTGAACACACTGAATCAGTGAGCCGGCAACTCAAGCACATCGGCAAGAATGGATTCTGTGACGGGTTTAAGCAGGTAACCTCGTATCGAATACTGGCCCGCTTTGGTCTTGTCGTTCGGATTGTTGGATGTCGACATGATGTACACCGGTACCTGCGACAGGAACTCGTCGTCCGCGAGTTCATCGAGTAATTCGAAACCGTTCATGCGTGGCATATTGATATCCACCAGCATGACAAAAGGCGGCACCAGAGTGCGCTCACCATGAGCGGGGCGCAGCATGGCGAGCGCCTCTTCTCCGTTGGCAGCACGCACTATCGGATAATCAAGAGACATCCGTTTCAGGAGCCGCTGCACCATAATGACATCCAGATCGTTGTCTTCGACCAGCAGTATCTTTATTTCACTATCAGCCATGTGTTATTCATTGCCCGCTTGATACAGATTACGGCTACGCCGCCTTGTGCGCCATCTCATCAGGCCCTTCCCCGTATCGTATGTCTGGTAGCGGCAGAACCATCTGAAACGTAGTGCCTTTATCACTGGTCGCCACACATTCCACAGTACCACCGTGTAAATTGGCCAATGCCCGCGCTATGGACAGCCCTAGCCCCAGGCCACCCTTGCCAGCTTCATCCTGCACGCCGTGGTGAATCTGGTACAAACGATCGAACACTCGCTCAGCCAGGTCCGGATCCAGACCACAACCGGTATCTATTACGCGAACGATGAACAATGAGTTTTCTAGTTGAACGTCGGTTTCCAGAATAACCTGGCCACCCGGTTCGGTAAACTTGATCGCGTTAGCCATCAGGTTGCCCAACACTTGCATTATACGGTTTGGATCAATCATCAAATCCGGTAAGGCAGGCGATGTACGATCAATCAGCTCGACACCATGTGTTCGAGCGTCACCACCCGCACCAACCACACAACGTTTGATCAAATCTGCAGGATTCGCCAGCGAGGTGGCAATGGAAAGCTTGCCCACTTCCATGCGGGTTACATCCAGCAGATCCTCGAAATGAGCCGCAATCTGGGAACAACTCTGTAGCGCATAACCCAATAATTCTTGCTGTGGCTCAGAGACCGGTCCGGCAATACCGTCGTTCAATAACATCAGAAATTCCTGCATCGCCATCAGTGGCGACTTGACTTCATGCGACACCGTTTGATAGAACTGATTGATCTCTTCCGAGTTCTTTTTCAACTCGGTATATGCCTGCTCCAGAGAAGCGTTACGCTCAGCAACCGACTCACGTAAACGGGACTTTACTACTGCGTTCTCCACAGCGCGATTAAGCGACGTTCGCGAAACATCCGCTTTGGTCATGAAGTCTGTGGCGTTGACCTTCACCGCCTGAATGGCGGCCTCTTCACCCCCTCCTGCCGTCAGTACAATTGCCGGCGGCACTTGACCTGTGATTTCATCGCTCAATGCCGCGAGAAAGTCAGTACCAGTCCCGTCCGGAAGACGGTAGTCCACGATCAGACAATCAAACACCTGCTCCTTGCACAATGCGGTCGCCATTTCGATCAGAGCGGCAGGAACGATCTCGTAATTCGCATCGGCAGACCGGTTAAGGTAACGCGCGCAAAGAGCACAAAACGCCTCATCATCCTCAACAATCAACACCCGACAGATATCCGGCGACTTACGCATAGCCTTAGTCACTGTGGGTACACCATCAGATGTTTCGTGATCAGACACTGGGTTCGTACACCTGTTAAAAAACCGCCTTGAATCGTGGCAGCTGTTGTTACCGAATTCATCTTCGAATTACCATCAAGCATGCTAGCGGCAGCTAATCCGGTTTATGAACCAATACGGTCAACAGGACTTTACCGTTCCAGCATCGCCGCGAGCCCCATCCCGCCGGCAGTGCACACCGATATCAGTCCATTACCACCGCCGTTGGAATCCAGCTGCTTGGCCAGCGTACCCAGCACTCGCGCGCCGGTTGCCGCGAAGGGATGTCCCACTGCCAGACTGGAGCCCATGGGGTTCAACCGTTCACGATCAATCGACCCAAGCGCCTGTTCACGGCCCAGGTCAGTGCGACAGTACTCATCATCTTCCCAGGCTTTTAGCGTACACAACACTTGAGCGGCAAAGGCTTCGTGTATCTCGTAGATGTCGAAATCCTGTAATGCCTTACCAGCACGGTTAAGCATGTCGCTGACGGCCAGCGTTGGCGCCATCAACAAACCGGCACCGCCGACAAAATCAACTGCCATGGTGGACGAATGTGTGATGTAGGCCTGAATCGGCAAACCACGCTCACGTGCCCACTCTTCCGAACACAGCAACACACCGGCGGCGCCGTCGGTCAGTGGCGTGCTGTTACCGGCTGTCAACGTACCCGATGCCGTTTTGTCATACACAGTCTTGAGCTGCCCCAGAGATTCCATACTGGAATCGGTGCGAAGATTATTATCGCGAAGCACACCTTCGCACGGTATGAGCAAGTCATCAAAGAAACCCTGCTCATAAGCAGCCGCCGCTTTCTGATGAGATGACAAGGCCAGAGCATCCTGATCCTGTCGTGCAATGGACCAGGTCTTTGCCATCATTTCACAGTGCTGGCCCATGCTCATCATGGTGCGCGGCTCGTTGACTGACGGTGGTACCGGCGCAAGCTCTTTCGGGCCAAAGCCCTTGAACAACGCAAGTCTGGACTTCATGTCGCGCGCTTTTCCTAATGAAACAAGACGTTTGGAAAATTTCTTGTTAAACACGATAGGCACATCACTGACGGTATCAGTGCCAGCGGCAATAGCTGAGTCAATCTGGCCACTGGCTATTTTAGCGGCTACAACCATTGCGGCCTGGAGCGATGTGCCGCAGGCCTGTTGCATTGTCAGACCTGGGGTTGTAGGTGCCAGCGAGGTACTTAGCACCGCTTCCCTCGCCAGGTTCCAGTCGCGTGAATGTGTGATTACGGCACCGGCGTTGACCTCACCAATAGGCTCACCAGCCAGATCATATCGCTCAACCATGCCGTTCAGCACGGTGGTCAGAAGCTTCATGTTGGACAGGTCGCCGTAGGCCGTATTGGATCGGCAGAACGGTGTACGAATCCCACCGACAATTGCAACGGGTTTAAGTGCTTGAGCCATCAGGCCAGATCTCTTTTTTGATTAATATAATGCATTGGACCACCTCTGAACGGCGCAAACCCCGTGCCGAAAACAATGCCGGCATCGAGTAGCTCATCGTCGTCGACAATACCTTCTGCAGAGACCGCCTCGCACTCGGCCAGAAACGGCTGCATCAGGCGATTGGCCAACTGGTCTCCATACGGGCTGTCGACATCCACCAGACCTCGCTCGGCGCGCCCCTTTTTCCAGGTGTAGAAACCCTGGCCAGACTTTTTGCCCAGTTCATTTTCATCCAGTTTTTTCTGCAACATCGCGCGATGAGCATCAACATCGCCTTTGGCCAGAGTTTCAGCAACCTTCATGCACACATCCAGTCCCACCACATCAGCCAGCTCGATAGGTCCCATCGGCATACCGAAGCGAATCGCAGCCGCGTCTATGGTCGCCTGGTCGATGCCTTCAAGCATGAGTGTCATGGCTTCCATGAGGTAAGGCGCGAGTACCCGGTTGACCAGAAAACCCGGCGAGCTTTTAACAGGAAGCGGGAAGCGATTGATCTGCGAACAAAATGCACAGCCTCGCGTCACCCACTCGGGACCCGTGTGGGCACCATGAACCACCTCTACCAGCGGCATCTTGGTCACTGGATTGAAAAAATGCAGTCCGACCAGTCTCTCCGGTGAGCTCAGATCTTGCGCCAGCTCCTCCAGTGGTAACGCTGACGTGTTGGTTGCCAGCACCGCGTGTTCAGCCATGCGCGGCTCTATTGACTGGTATAGCGCGCGTTTCGCATCAGCATCCTCATAAATGGCTTCTATGACCACATCGGCACGCGGTACGCTATCACCCGCAACATCAGCAATCAGTCTGGCCTGCGCTGCCATGACAGCCGGCTTCTTTTTCAGACGCTTTTTGAACAGTGCCCTGGCACGTTTCAGTGCAGGTCTAATGAATGCCAGCTCACGATCCTGCAAAGTCACTTCCATCCCTTGCAGAACACACCACGCAGCGATATCGCCTCCCATCACACCAGCGCCGATGACGTGAACGCGGCGTACCGGAAAATCTTCAGCTTTACCCAGCGCCTTCATGCGCTCAGTCATAAAAAATATTCGCCGCAGGTTTTGTGCTGTGTCACCTACCATCAGCTCGCCTACTTCACGCGCTTCTCCCTCAAACATCCGGCGTCGATTATCACGGTGCTCACTCCACAGATCGATCATGCGAAACGGTGCGGGGTAATGATCCGGGTTAGCTTTTTCTGCTGTTTTCTTGCGTAAAACCATTGCCAGAGCTGCGCGAGCAGGTTGTCTGTTGGTTAGGTTTGCAGCGGTTGAAGGCGCGCGTTTCTTACGCTTTTTGATAACCGCACGACGAGCGCTCCAGTGCAGCGAACCAAACTCATCAACCAGTTCATCAACAATGCCCATCTTGCGAGCGGCACCCGCGCGTAGCACACGTCCTGTCAGCATGAGTTGCATGGCAGCCATGCCACCCAGCCGTTCGGTCAACCTGACCGTTCCACCCAGCCCCGGAAAAATTCCCAGCTTCACCTCAGGTAGACCAACACGCGTCTCGTCCACATTCAACGCAACGATGTAGTCACAACACAGAGCCAGTTCCAGACCGCCACCCAGACAAAAACCGTGAACAGCAGCGACCTTGTGACACTTCAGATTTTCCAGACGGGAAAATACAGCATGCCCTTGTGCAATCTTTGCTGAGACCTCCTCGGCTACGTCGAACTGATCAAACTCACGAATGTCAGCCCCCAGAATAAAGCTGGCGGGTTTGGCAGAACCCATAACCAGGCCTGTGATAGACAGCTGCTCCAGTACCTCGACAATATCGCCCAACTCACGGATCACGGCTTCCGATAGAGAGTTACTGTTTTCGCCATCGCGATCACAGTTGAGCCAGACGATATCCTCGGCATCGTGCTCAACCTGCCAGTGATCGTAAAGGCCAAATTTTGCAGTCATGTTTCGTGCTCGCTGGGGTTGTAGTTTTCAGGCCAAGCTAGACTAGAACGTCAGGCTAGTGGACACATAGGGTGTTAATTTTTGTCGCCTCGGATCCCACGCAACATCCAGACGGACGTCGGTGTTACTGATGGCGGTCAACTTCCATCGTAGTCCCGCACCCAGTCTGACATGTTGATCAGTCAGGTCGACCCTATTATCGCGGTAAACGTTCCCGATATCCGAAAATACCAGCCATCGCCATTCAGGATAAGAGAAAAAACCCGACAGATATTCAACGTTGAGCAATGTCAATAAGTCGCCAGTGACCCCACCGGTGCGCATGCCACGCAGTACGTCACCACCACCGATGCTGTAACTTCTCTCACCAAACGGCGCCGATGAACTGAGTCCCAGCCGCCACTGTATATTGAGGTTTGCCTGAGGCTTCTGCAAGGGTATATACCAACGCATTTGGGTGTCCACCCTCGCATAGCTGAAATCTGCACCCAGTACCGCCTGTGCCAGTCGCGCAACAACTGACTTTTGGGTGCCGCGCCGCCTGTAGGTATCCTGATGCACATTCCTGATATCGAAACCGGCCATGACGAATACATTTTCCCCATCGGTGTAGGGACCCGCAGTGCCTGATTGCAATTCGTATTGACGCTGCTCAAGACCAAAGCCTGCAAAGTAACTCAACCCCTGTACACCGGTAGACTGGTTTGCCCAACGCGCTAGTCGCCATTCCAGATTGCGGGACTCGCGACGAGCCTCTCCGTACACGACATTGTCCTGGCTCAACTCCGCATTGCGGCGTTCACTGCCAGCGTTTAACTGCATACCATAGCGACTACCGAAGAATCGTGGCACCGTATACTCAAGCCGGCTGACATACCCCGTGCGTCCGCGTCCATCATCTTCCTGGCGCTTCTCGCTGGTCAGTTTCAATTGATGTAGCTGTCCCAAAAAATTATCCCAGCGCAGCTGAGCGCCATACCGCAGCTCACCATCTGAGGTGCGACTGAAGCGAGGAATCGGCAGGAAATAAATTTTTTCAACAACGATGTATGTCAGCTCAAGCGCTTGCGCATTGATCGCCAGCTCGGCTCTGACTGATTTGAACAAGCCGAGGTCAAGAATATTCTGGATACCGTCAATGACTTCGTCCAGCGAACAGGCGCTGCCTGCCGACTGAACCAGCTCGCGCCGGATGACGTGATCTCGGGTAACCCGGTTACCGGAAAACAGCACGCGGGAGACCAGTCTGTCGCACCACTGTTCACCTGGAATCGCATCAGCCGCCTGTGCTTTGCTGCTCAAGCCAGCAACGCCCGCTAGCACACTGCAGCCAAGCAAGGCAAAGAGGAGAAAAGAACGCCAACCCTGTTGATTCGCCAGGACAGCCTGCGTACGCGCGTGTTGCTTGAATACAGTCCGTAGTGTCACTGGCGGTGGAGCAGACGAGTCTTGGCGGGTAGACTGGTGCTCTCAAGGATCGTGCCGGGTTACTGGATCATCAAAACAGCTACAGTGAAGGCAGCCCATTGCCAGCGCTATTGCTTTCGGTTCTTGCAGAGAGGATCCCATTATCGTGCGACCTGAGTGCCTGAGCCAATTGATCAGGAAGCTCGGTAAGCTTCTCATTCAGTAACTCTGAAGGCGAAGTGGAAGCACCACGACTATAAAACGCTGCGTTGATTGTGGTTAGCGTCAACCTTGCCTCGCTGTCCGGCAATCGTTGTGCGAGAGCATCCAGTGTCAAGGGTGAATCGTCTGGCCATTGTCGAGCGGACCAGTCAAGCAATGCTTGACGCAGCCCCACAAGATCACCTGTTTTTGCACTCGCACTGATCTCAGCCATTGGCTTTATTCGCTGCAGAGAATCAGCTCCAACCTGTCTTACCGCACCCAACCTTGTATCCAGACGGCTATCTCTTTTGTCCGTAACACTATTGCCCGGCTGCCGAAGTCGCAGCACGTAATACAACACCATCAATAGACACGCAACGGCCAGTGCAAGCGCCGCGCTACGCCAATTCGCCACAGAGGTTTCTAGGGCATCCATACGCACGCTTGAGTCTCCCGGCCCCACCAATGAGCCTGCCAGAGGGTCAGACGCCTGCTGCAACTCACTGCCAAATGTACTCTGACCCAGCTCGGCGCTACCTGACTGCGTCAGCTCAACTGGCAGACCCTTGTCGGATGGCGGTGTTACCTTTTGCGCGGCACTGATACCTGCACTGTCGTTACTGGTCGCAGCACTCGGACTATCTGCTGCCGATACCGTGATCATCTCCGCAGGCAATACGGCAGTCTCCATCTCACCGGATTCGGTGTTAAACCATTCCACGCTGAGCGCCGGTATCTCCAGCACGCCGGCACGTTGTGGAATCAGTGCCCAGTTGATGACTTGTTCGGCCAACAGGCCACGGCTGTCCGCATTCATGGCTCGCTCTGGTTGTTCGGCATAAAGACTGACACCATCGATAGCCGGTATGCTGATATCGGGCAACTGGGTATCTGCCACGCCACTGGCGCGCATCGTGACGCGGCGCGTGAGTGGCTGATCCACCGTTGCGTTAGCAACATCTCCCACCCACTGGCTCTCTAGCTGTACTGATCTGGCAGGTAACCACCAGGCCGCACCTGAATCTGGCCGTGACTGAACATCCAGCGTGATGCTGTCTGTACGCCGAATCAGTTTCCGGGTAGGCGAGAAAAAGCCCCGCACACGATCACTTTGCGCAGGCACGGACACACTCAGGGTAATGGGCTCTATGACAATCTGCCCGCTCTTCTGCGGAAACAGCGCAAAGCGTCGCTCGGTCACACTGTATTGTCGACCGTCACGTGTTGCAGTCGAGCGGGTATCTTCACCGATTCGCTCCACCACCAGATCGCTCCCTGATGGCACATCAAGGCCACCATCCACGATATCGATTGCCTGAAACACCCTGAGGGTCATCATGACTTGTGATTGCACCCACGGTGACTGGGTATCAACCGACGCTTCAATGAAAATATCGCGTTGTGCCCCCGTTGGCGTATCGTTAACGGTCAACGTATGAATCTGCGTGCTCAGATCACCCACCATGACAGCGGGGACAGTGAACACACCACTGTCGCGGGGGATCAGTTCCAGAGCCCAGGTAACCACACTGGTGGGCTGCGAATTATTAATCGAACTCAGCTCGCGCGAGCTTGATCGCCCGACAACATCAAAATCCTGCGTCAGTGATGAGGCATCCAGTTCGGCATCCAGCCCGCGTGCCACGATAGTTAGCGTGACAGACTCATCGCGAGTGATTGTCGTAGAACTCAGGCTACTTCTTACACTGCGATCCTGCGCCAGTGAAGGCAACGACAGCAATAGAGTCAGAAGTGATAGGACTACGCACAGGTATCGGGCCATGACGACATTACTACCAGGGTTCAGCTGCATTGCGCACCTCCGGAAATTCATTACGATGGCTTTGTTCAAGTTTTCTCCGCAGCAAACCAGCAGGATCATCAGGTATCCGGCGCAGCAGCTGTTCGGTTGCCTGTTCAGCTTCACTCAAAGGCCGTTCAGTCATGCTGTCAACGTCAAATCCTTCAGACTCATCACCTTGCTTGGCCTGATCTGTTTGCTGTGACGCTTCAGCTGCAAGTGCTTCGCGAGCGGCCTCAGCTTCCTGCTCACGTTCCGTGTCGGTCTGTGAGGCAGTCTCTTCGTCCTCGTCGCCCGCTGAGCCCTCTGTCGAAGGATTATTCTGCGCGGACTCAGTGTCAGTGTCTTGTGAATCAGCGCTCTCAGATTGATCGCCAGATTGCTCACTCTTTTGAGCATCGGATTGCGACTGCTCTGCCGAGTCACCCTCCTGCGACTGTTCCTGCTGCTCTCCGGATTCGCCTGGCTCACCCTGCTCTGAATCCTCTCCAGACTCGACACTCTGCTCCGACTCATTCTGCTGCTGCAGCGTCAACAGGTCTTGCGCAATACGACGATTACGTTGTGCATCATCCATTGCAGGATTCTCGCTCAGCACGTCATCAAAGCGCTCTATCGCTTGCTCATACTGACCGGCCATGACATCACTGACTCCCTGATTATACAAGGCGCGGTTGGCAGCCTGATTGTCTCCCGCCGCTCTGAGTTCCTCAACACGTGCGGCAAAACTCTGCGATGCCGCGGAGTAGTCCTGCGACTTGAATTCTCCGAGACCCGTCCAGCTTGCATCAGGTGACTCGCGCAGCAACGTCTCGTAGTCGCCATCCTGATAGCGCTGCAGGGCTCGCTGCTCGGGGGACTTCCAGAGATCTTTCCAGTCTGCTGACGCCTGTGCACTGAAACACGTGATTAACACGCACAGTCCGATAAGCAGGTATTCCCGACCGATCACATCATGACTCCCTTGCGAAAGGCACCCAGCAGCATGACCAGCAATATCCAGACGCCCCAGGGCGCATATTCAACCCAGTAGATTTGCTCAGCGCGGGCCTCATTCACATCACCACTGAGTGCTATACGCTGACGAACACTATCCAGCTGATCAAGATCCTCGCTACCTGAGCTCAGCTCGACCGCCACTCCACCACCGGCCGAGGCCAGACTGCGCATACCGGGCATATCCAGTCGAGTGACCACAATTGAACCGTTAGAGCGCTGCACAAACTGACCTTTCCCATCACGCAGTGGAGAGCCTGCTGAGGTACCCACCGCCAGCACAGACAGCCGGTGATCAGACTTGAAAGCTGCAGATGCGGCGGCGCGATCAAGCTCGGTAACCGTGGCATCGCTTATTACAATGATGTGCCCTTGCGCAACACTGGCTTGTGATAGCAGCATGACAGCTCGTTCAATGGCAAGGTCCAGCCGGCTACCCTGCACAGGCATGATGCCAGGATCCAGTGACGGCACAAATGCTTCCACGGTAGACGCATCCTCTGTCAGTGGGCTAATGACATAAGGGCGCTCGGCGAATGCAATCAGGCCTGTCTGCCTGCCATCGCTGCGACGCAATAAATCAATCAACTTGAAACGCGCACGCGTCAGGCGATCGGGCGGCAGGTCGTCAGAGCGCATGGATCGAGACAGATCGAACACAATGACTTCAGCCTGCTCACCCTTGAACACTGGGACTTCCTGCTGTTGCCAGACCGGCCCCGCCAGTAACACGATACACAATGCCCAGGCGCTTAACAGCAGCCAGGGGCCATACTGTCTTGACGCTTGGCCAGGCTCAATGACATAAGGTTGCAACGCCGGGTCTACCACCTTGTCCCATGAGCTACCAGAGCGCTGCCGCCTTAACCACAGCACGCTCAGTACCAGCAAGGGTATGAGGGCCCACAACCAGTGCGGCCGCATCCATATAAAGCTGTCCATGTTCATATCGGTAACGCAGCAGTCTTGCGTGGCTCGACTGACAACAGTCCCACCAGTGCCCACAACAGGGTCAGCATCAAAGACGTGCTCAGCGGCCAGACAAACAGTTCACGCAGCGGTCGAAATTCTTCAGCATCCAGGGTGGTGGGTTCCAGTCGGTCAATCTCCCGATAGATACTGGCCAGCTCCTGCTGGTTACGAGCGCGGAAGTATTGACCGCCTGTCTCACTACTGATGGCACGCAGCGTCGCCTCGTCCAGTTCACTACGTTGATTGCCGAACGGCACATTGAAGGCGCCTTGGCGCACGTCTGAGCCTACCCCGATCGTGTGAATACGAATCCCACTGGCAGCGGCAAGTCGCGCGGCCGCCACCGGCTCAATGACACCCGCCGAGTTCTCTCCGTCCGTTAGCAGTATCAGAACGCGAGACGCATCGGGACGATCACGCAAACGTTTGACTGCCAGCCCGATGGCATCACCGATAGCGGTGGAACGACCTGCCAGCCCTACAGCTGCTTCGTCCAGAAAATGCTGCACCGTCTCGTGATCATGCGTAAGCGGCGTCTGGACGTATGCCTGAGATCCGAACATGATTAACCCAACTCTGTCCCCTGTGCGTCTTGAGACAAAGTCTCTGGCAACTTGCTTGACCACGGCCATGCGCGTAGCGCGAGTGTTACCGGCGTACAGATCTGCCTCTCGCATACTGCCGGAAATATCAATACCCAGCATCAGATCACGCCCGGTAACCGGTATACCGATAGGCTCACCAAAAGTCTGAGGCCTTGCTGTGGCCGCCAGCAGCATAAGCCAGGCCAATATCAGGAGTGTTGCACGCAACAGGTTCCTCGAATTTTTAGTGCCTCCCTGTTCCGAGAACGACTGATAAGGACCGATATCCGGGACTCGTAATGCACGATCACGGGATTGTCGGCGGGCGGGCAACAGGTAGTATGAAACCAGAGGCAGGGGTAACAACCACACAACCCAAGGCATGGCCCAAGTGAGGTTACTCAACATGCAAATCCTTTTTCGATTGACGCACCGCGGCGCTGATCAATTCGTCCATGGCATCCAGCAGTGAGTGCAGATCCTCGAGCTTGACGTCGGGGCTACGCTGGTAAGGCCCTGTTTCCAGCAGCCGACCAAAGCCCTCCACAAACAAGGCGCGACCACAGAGCTCGTCCAGTGCAGTCAGCCAGGGTTTACCGTGTAGCTGCGCAACCGCGTGCCGACCTCTGGCAACCATAAGGACCTGTCGTGCAAGCTTCGAAGTGTCAGACAACGTCTGCGACACCGGACGCTCGTCCAGCTGATCACGAAGCTGCGCGATTTCGCTACGCGCTTGGCGTTGCCATCGCCGTGCGCTATAGCGTTTCAGGCAATGACTGGCCAACAGAACGCCTGCAACCGTCGTTAGCAACAGCACCCACCACCCTGGTGCTGGCATCGCACTGACATCTGGTACGTGCACGCCCGCCAGCTGATCCAGAAGTGCCTGCTTTTCCTGCTCATTCATGCCGAATCAGAGGCCAGTGATTGCCGCGAGATGATTCTGGTTGCCGTATCCAGTAGAGAGGCGTCCGTGGAGGCGCTGGTGAAATAGTGTCGGTTGTGGGCAAACATGGCCTTGAGATCATTCTGTCTGTCGTAAAAATTTGCCCGATAGCGCATCTGTTGCGCTTTGGATCCGATAGCCATGACAAAACGTTCCCGTGCGTTCTGTCTGCCTGCACTCAAAGCATAGGTGCCCGGCGCTGGCAGAGAAGACTCCAAAGGGTCGTTTATATGTACCGCCACGATATCCAGTGTTTTCAGCAAGCTGCCCATGACAGAGCGGGCACTACCGTCCAGTCCCTGAAAATCACTGAGCAATACAATCGTACTACCCGCATGAGCCCCATGGCGCAGCCGACTCAACGTGTTCTCCAGCTGTTGACCACCCGCCGGTTGCGGAATGCGCAGCTGGCTCTGGTGTATGGCACGGAACAGACCCATCAGGCCACGTCTACCGGCCTGCGGTCGAATCTCGTCGTGCCAGTCATCGGTAAACACAAACCCACCAACGCGGTCATGACTGGCCACGGCACTCCAGCCCAGAAGTCCAGCCAGCCTTGCCGCCATGACTGACTTGTACATGCCACGTGTACCGAAGCGCATACCTGCTCTGAAATCAACCACCAGCAGTACAGGACGTTCACGCTCTTCCACAAACAGTTTGGTATGCGCACGACCAGAGCGAGCCGTCACCTTCCAGTCAATCATGCGAACATCGTCACCCGCCTGATACTCGCGCACTTCGGCAAAGTCCAGACCGCGCCCGAGACGTCGACTGACTGAACCACCACTCAGGGGAGCCGCACTTTTTTTACGAAGCTGCCGCTGTAATGCCTGAGCGGCGCCGCGCAATTGCACCAGTTCCTCCAGCGACGTGCTCGCCGGCGAGGCAAAGACAAATCGGTCCATTCCGGCCGGCTGCGTGCGCAAGCGCTCTTTCACGGCACCGCAATGAGCCGCAACAGGCGCTCGATGACGTCGTCAGGAGAAACGCCATCCGCCTCGGCTTCAAACGATAACAGTAGTCGGTGACGCAGCACATCATGAACAACCGCCTGTACGTCTCCTGGCGACACGTAGTCGCGACCATCCAGCCAGGCATGCGCGCGTGCACACGAATCCAGACACAGAGTGCCTCTGGGACTGGCACCATACTGAAGCCAGCGTGCCAGATCCTCATCATGGCGAGCCGGGTTGCGCGTCGCTGTAATCAGCCGGACAATGTAATCCTCTACGTCATCTGCCATAAAGACTTCAAGCACTTCACGGCGTGCCGCGAACAGATCAGTCAGTGCAAATACATCATTGCCAGTCAACGGCGTGCGCAAAGTGTCTGTTCTGTCTTGTGTAGAACCACTGGCTTGCAACGCTTCATTGCGTACCAGTCGCAAGATTTCGGCCTCGTGACTGGCGTCTGGATAATCAATCACCACCAGCATCAGAAATCGATCCAGCTGTGCTTCCGGCAGCGGGTAGGTACCCTCTTGCTCTATCGGATTCTGAGTGGCCATAACCATGAAAGGCGTTGGTAACGGATAGGTCTGATGACCCACGGTAATTTGCTGCTCTGCCATGGCTTCGAGCAACGCAGACTGTACCTTGGCCGGCGCACGGTTAACTTCATCCGCCAATATCAGGTTGTTGAACAATGGCCCCGGTTGAAACACAAAGGTGCCATCCGCAGGTCGATAGACTTCCGTACCCGTTAAATCTGCAGGCAGCAGATCGGGTGTAAACTGAACTCGCTGAAAATCAGTTTCGATACGATCGGCCAGTGCCTTGATGGCGCGAGTCTTTGCCAGACCAGGAGCGCCCTCTACCAATAAATGTCCATCGACCAGCAAGGCGATGAGCAAGCGGTTAACCAGCTTTGGCTGGCCGATAACCGATGCTTCAAGTTGACCTCTGAGCCGGTCAACTGCTGTTAATGCACTCAAGAATCAATTACCTCTACTGTCAGTGTTATGACTTCGCCATCTTCATCGGTGACCGTCACAATGGCTGTACCGAGACTGACTGGCGTTATCAGTCCTGCATTGGAGCCGGTTCGCACCAGAGTGATCGGATTAGCCGTCGTTTCTTGATTGGTGAACGTCCAGGTAACCTCTTGGCTAATATCGTTAGCAGAGGTATAGCTGGATCCGGTTGACACCCGTAATCTGAAACCGTTTGTCTGACTGCGTGGCAGGTTATACGGGCTACCCACATTGAAAGACAGTTCACTCGATGAACTGGTGGTACTAACATCACTGACAATAATGGTTCGGACATCTCTTACCGTACCGCAACCAGCGCTAACACTGGCAGCGCCTCCAGACACCCCCGTTACTTGCCCGCGGCTACCGGTAACATTGCTGACCGTGGCTGACAATTCGCCCGTCTCTACCACCCAGTCTACCTGCTCATTAATAACGACAGTGGTGCCCAAAACGTCGGGTTCGTCTTCATCCTCAGCGCCCGTTCTGTAGCTCGCCGAGGCAACCATTGCCAGCGTGGCACCCACATCGACACCCGCCGGATTAGGCGTTATTACCAGTGTTCTGAGCGTGTCAGCAACTTCCACGGGTTGCGACAGGGTCTGATTACCCGACGTTGCCGTAAGGCTGAGCGCACCCACGTTCAGCGCAGTCAACGTACCAGTGCCGTTAGCATGGGTCAGCACTCTGGCGTCATTCTGCTCAGTGCCCGGTAAAGTCCATCTGACATCATCGAGGATGCGCGTTGTATCACCTTCAAAAAAACCGGTAGCGAAGTATTCCTGAGGTATGCAACGTTCAACGGAACCTGCACCACTGATAGCAGTGATGCTTTGCAGTTCACGATCATCCACGGTGACGCGAAAAGGGGCTGACGTCAGACCACCAAACTCTACGAATACATCGACCGGACCGTTACTGAGTGCGCGCAATTGCCCGTCGGCACTGACGGATGCCTTCGCGTTATCGCTGACCCGCCAATCACGATCAGTCGTGTCGAGCGGCACAAGAGCCCCCCCCGCAGTCAATCCCTGCAACCCGAACTGCAACCGCTGATCGATGTTCAGGAATATGTCTTCCACCGAATTGGCTGGTGGCATTACCACTACACCCGTCAGGTTACCTGCGCGCACTTCAACAGCTTCAGAGAACGGTCGCGAATCACCTTCGCAGGCGCTGATGCCCACACACAGTGCGGCGACGAGCAGGAGTCTGGTTATACAGTTCATGGTGTGTTAACCCGTAGTCCAAGTACCAAGGCGTCCATCCGTAACGGTTCACCTGCGTTGTAATGCCGGTATTCAAAGCTGAATAGCAGATTGCGGAATCGTTGCATGCGTTGCATCACCCCAATACTGACCCGAGCTCCCTGAAAGTCCTCAGTGATGGAAGAGCCGGCCAGGCTTGCGGTAGCGCTGGCCTGTTGATCGACCGTGAAGTTGACCCAACCCAACACGATATACCCTTGCACACCACGTGAGGGAGGCGACTGAAAACGGGCAGCGACGCCGTAGGCCTCTTTCACCTCGAGATGGAAGCCACCTCGACGATCCGATGCCAGGCCTGAATCCGCAAACACTTCAATCCCGAAGCCTGGCAGCAGAAAGGCGCCGACACTGACACTACCAAATACGGGGTAGAAATCCAGATCGGAATGCTGCACGCCAGCCGCTGCCAGCTGCACCTCTCCGTATACAGGCCCATCCGCCGTAGCGAAAGAGGAGGATACCGCTAGTACACACGCAATCAGCCAGCGCACATGATACTCCTTACATTAATTTGTATATTCATAGGAGGAAGATAGCACTCGGCAGAGCCTGACGTCATGCCCGGTAGCTCACTTAGGTTATCTACAGAACCCGGCACTCTGGCACTCAAGGGCATTCGGCTGCCGCATGGACGGGTGTTGAAGCGCCTTCCTGAACCATCACTACACAGCCATGGCCAGCAACCGGCCTGTCAACAGCAAACACCATTTCTCCAGATCCGCTGATCTCGCCAATTTTTGCAACGCTCATGACCACGTGATGATTGACCAGCTCAAGATCGCGATTTTCCCCTCCGGTTATCTGGGTGCTGGCGATATCCAGGTAACCAACCAGCATGACATCCACGCCGTCCAGCGCTGCGCGCTGCGCCGCTGCGCCTGTTACACGAACGGTCAGTTGTGCCTGGGCATCCGCGTCGCTGAACGTTACCGTCAGCGATGAATTTGCTACGGCATCCAGTGCCTTTTGCAACTGCCTGCGGTTGGAGCCTACTGCAGCTGTTGTCCCGTTGATAACAGCCTGAGGCGTGTACACACCTGGGCGCCCAGCCAGTTGAGCTGCATTGTAGTCACGCTGCCGCAAAGAATATTCGGGGCTGGAGAAAGGATCGATGAAATTCCCATCACTGCCGTGCACCAGCTCGTTCCAGTAGTCCACGTGGTATTCCAGAGCCAGCAGTTCATCATTCTGTGCAAGCAACTCACCCAGTAACCGATCTGCAGCCGGGCACGATGAGCACCCGTGCGAGGTAAATAACTCGATAAGTTGCAGCTTGCCGGTCTGTGCTTGAGATAGAGAGGCCTCAGTCTTGTCAACCGCGTAGGACAGACCGGCCAGACCGACCCAGACGAACAACAACAGCATCCCCAGATGCAGCGTAGGCAGGGCTGCACTATAGGCTGTCCATTGATTCAATTTCTTTTTCACGGTAATCGGTAAGTTGCGCACTAACCACGACTGCTGTTCGTGGTCTGCCACCCTATTTGGTTCCCTTGATCGCATCGAAAGCATCCAGCGCGCGTCTTCGGGTCTCTTTCAAGTCGACCAATGGCTCGGGGTAATCAATATTCTGCCGATCATCGCTGGGCAGCTCCCATGGCTTGTGAAGAAATTTGGCAGGAACTTCTGCAAGCTCAGGCACCCACTTCCTCACATACTCGCCCTGCTTGTCGAATTTTTCCCCCTGTAGAACAGGATTGAAAACTCGGAAGAAGGGTGCTGCATCTGCACCTGATCCTGCGGTCCACTGCCAGCCCAAGGCATTACTGGCTATATCGGCGTCCACCAGGGTGTCGCGAAACCAGTTCTCCCCTGCCTGCCATTTAATAAGCAGGTTCTTGATCAGATAGGAGGCGACGATCATACGCACACGATTATGCATCCAGCCCGTTGCATACAGCTCGCGCATACCCGCATCCACAATCGGCACACCAGTATGCCCGCGTTGCCACGCTTTCAGATCTGCATCGGTGTCAGACGCCCAGGGGAATCGTGTAAAGCGTTTGTCGAGTGGCTCATCAACCGTATGCGGGAAATGGTAGATCAGTGAATAGGCAAACTCGCGCCAGAATATTTCTTTGGCAAAGGTCAGCTCTCCACCCGCAAGCGTTCCCGGCTTACGACCATCGAGCAGACGTTGCATGGCATAGCGCGGGCTGATTTCGCCAAAATGCAAGTGCGGTGACAATCGGGATGTCCCCTCTATACCCGGCGTATCACGGCCTTTATCGTAATCCTGCACCGTGGTTTTCAAAAACCGATCAAGCTGTGCCCGTGCAGCTTGCTCGCCCACCTGCCAATGGGAGATCATGTCAATGTGCCATTCGATCTCTGGCAGCAAACCCAGCTTGTCAAGTTTGACAGCGGTTTTCAATGTCTTCGCCGTAGCCACACTCAAAGCAGGTATGTTACGAGGTGCTCGTGTAACCTGTATGGCCTCGGCCGATGCGTCTATCCGTGCGGAAGCCTTGCGCCAGAAAGGCGTATACACCCGGTAAGGAGTACCGTCGTCTTTCAGATTTTCCCAAGGCTCACAAACCAGCAGACCATTAAAGGTTTTCGGTTGCTGATCTTTCAGCGCCGTTTTTATGGACTTGTCCCGCTCGATAGTGACCGGATCGTAGCAACGGTTCCAGTAGATACGCGATGCGCCTGTTGCGCTAATGACAGATTGCAGCACCTCAAGACTATCGCCTTGAAAGAAGTACAGCGAACTGGCTTTATCGGACTGCGAGTTCTCCTTGCCTTGTAGCGACTGTTGCAAGGAGCCAAGACTATGATGCAACCAAACACGACTGGCAGCGCCCAGTGTACTGATTGTCTGGTCAGCAGGATCATCAATGAAAAGCAGCACTAGCTGATCACAATCCTTGCATGCAGCCAACAGCGCTGGATTGTCAGCGAGTCGAAGGTCCTGCCTGAACCAGACAATACCGATAGTCTCTTTACTCATGACTGAAGTCACTCATTGTTGAAGCTTTGCTGCAACGCATGCGATACGCCTGCAGGCATCACCATCGACATCAGTAGAATCAAGACTGCCGCTGGCGTGTCGATCGAGCTCTGCGGCATTAGCCTCGTCAGTATCAATGTGCATCTCTAATGCATAGGTGTCTTTCACACGGATCAACACATCACCAAACACCAGATCACGTTCACCGCCGACTATCGCCACGGCCACCTCATCCTTGTCACTCACCCCCATTTGCTCTGCATCATCAGGGTGCATGTGAATATGGCGCCTGGCACAGATTAGCCCTTCATTCAGCTGCACTGTACCGGCAGGCCCTTTTAACGTTATGGCTGCTGACCCCCTGACGTTGCCGGAATCACGCACGGGTGCATCCACACCCAGACGAAACTCATCGGTTCGCGATATCTCTATCTGGTCGACCTTGCGCAACGGCCCAAGCAGGCGAACATTGTCGATACGTTCTCTGGGGCCGATAAGAGTGACGCATTGTTCACACGCATACTGGCCTGGTTGAGACAGATCCTTGATCGGTGTGGGTGAGGCATCGGCACCGAACAGGGTGGCAAATGTTTCAGCGGTCAGATGACAATGCCTGCCACTGACAGCGATAGGTATGGACGATGATGCTGCAGGGCTCGCCTTACGGGTCAGCTTGCGGGTCTGTTGTGCAATCATCAGCTCTTCATTGGTTTTGACCACGATGGCTTCTACGCGGGAGCGAGGTGTGGTGATCAGTGCATAGTCATGGTCTTTCAGAACGCTGGCATCGGTGTTTCTGTCTTCATCCAGTATGACGCCCAGGAACTCAAGTCTTTGCAGAATTCGGCGGCGCATGCTGGCACTGTTCTCACCTATGCCTCCCGTGAATACGATAGCGTCCACGCCACCCATGGCTGCCGCGTAGGCTCCTATGTATTTTCGGGCCCGGTGTGCAAACACATTGATGGCCAGGCGGGATCGATCGTCACCTTGCGCAGCCTCCGCTTCAATTTTGCGCAAATCGTTACCGTGCCCTGACAAACCGGCCAGACCACTGCGACGATTTAACAGATCATCCAGCGAGTCAACGTCATAACCTTCGCGCAATAAAGCCAGCAGCACGCCAGCATCGACATCGCCCGAGCGAGTACCCATCACCAGGCCTTCCAGCGGTGTGTTGCCCATGCTGGTCTCTGCAGAGCGGCCGAATTCTACCGCACAGGCACTGGCACCATTACCTAGATGCAAAGAGATGATGCGAAGCTCATTCAACGGACGCTGCAAAAAGCTTGCTGCAATACCCGCAGCGTACTCATGCGAGATACCGTGGAATCCGTATCGGCGTATGCCGTGTTTCTTTGCCACGTCGTAGTCGATGGCATAAGTGGTTGAGCGCCGTGGCATGCGCGCATGAAACGCGGTATCGAACACGGCAACATGCGGTACCGATGACAAAGTCTTGCAAGCAGCGTTTATCGCAGCAAGGCTAAACGGGTTGTGCATGGGCGCATCGGGAATATGCTTTTCGATCGCGTCTAGCACGTCGTCATTAATCTGCTGAGCTGTTGAATAGTCAGGGCCGCCATGAACCACGCGATGTCCTACCGCATCAATGCGATGACCCGCCACCTCTTGCAGTATTTCATCAATCGCATCGGCATGAGTACGCGCTGTATCCAGTACCCCGGCGCCGAGTCGTTCACGTTTTCCAGACAGCAGCAGTTTGTCCGATGCGTCGATCAAGGCATATTTGATACTGGATGAGCCACAGTTTATTACTAATGTATTCATGGACCTATTGTCGCATCTCTGGAGATTGAAGGTGGCAACGGGCCGTGGCTACTACCCTGCGTCAGAAATTACCGTTTACACAGTTCCTATCAGCCTTCAGGCTGGTAAATGTTCCGCCGATAGTCTAAACACATGATAATAGGGTTTGATTCAGCCACGTGAGGAAAAGTGACAACAGGATGTGCGAACAGGTGAATAAGATCGCCGTCAGGGGCGTCCAGGAATGAGTGTCGTCATCCTTCTTGGAGGCAACAGCGCTGTCGGAAATCCGGAACATCGCTACCTTGCTAACCAGTTCCTGGAGCATTTTGGCGACCGTGTCACAAGAATAGTCACGGCAGAGCCCATTTCCAGACCGATGCCCGAGCGACTGAAGCGCATGATTCGCCGCGGTAATTATGCGGAAAGGCTTGCTCGATTTCGTTATAAAGGCGGGTATGGGCCCGCCGGTGAGGATTTGCAGCGACTGCTGCTACCCCGCGAGAAAACACCCATGATGCCCGGCGGTAGCCGATGTGTTCATGTCGATTCTCACAACAGTGCCAGCTGCGAAGCGATCCTGGACGAAGACAAGCCTGAAGTAATAGTCGTTTATGGGACGCGTATTATTCGCAGCAATATTTTCGAGCGAGCAGCACGCATTACGTTAAACATGCACACAGGGCTGTCACCGTTTTATCGAGGCGATAGCACACTTTTCTGGCCGGTCTACTACAAAGACCCTGCACACTTGGGTGTCACTGTCCATGAGCTTGTAGCCTCCATCGACGGTGGAGACATAGCGACTACCGTGCCTGTCACCTACAGTCAAGGCGATGGTGAGGCAGAGCTTTTTGCAAAAGGGGTCAAGGCAGGTACCGCAGCCTATATCGAGTGTGTAGATGCAGCACTGAGCGGCAATCTCACCTGTCACCCGCAAGATCTTTCACTGGGGCGCGAGTACAGCTGGACTCATCGCACCGTGGCGGCTGAACGCCAGGTCCTGAAACAATTCGAAGAATGGGCGGTATCACCACCATGAGTAATGGAGATAGTCTCGGCCGGCGACTGGGTAAAACCGTACGCGCGGCACTTCGCAAGGTGGGTGCCGGTTTATACCATCTGGGCCTTTCACATCGGATCGTTAATCTGTCACCGCACCGAATCCGTGCCTTGCTGTATCACTCGGTGGAGAGCAGTCCGGGCAGCTATACCGCTGGTCTCAATGTAAATGTGACTCCGGCTACATTCGACTTGCACATGGATTACGTACGCTCTCACTACTCGGTATCCACCATAGAGACAGCACTGGACGGTCTGGGCGGGCCCTGCCCCGCTCTCATTACTTTCGACGATGGTTATTTCAGTGTGGAAAAACACGCCGTACCCATACTCGAAAAGTACGAGCTTCCGGCCACAGTTTTTCTGATCGGTAGTGCTGTGAATGGCGGCGTTGTCTGGGTCAACGAATTGAATCATGCGCTCAATCGCTATCCGCACGTAGTGAATTCGATCTTGCCAGAATTCAAGATGCTGGCCGGACTCAGTCAGGCAGAAATGATATTCAAGGTGCAAACAACGTTCTCTCCTGCCGATGTCAAACGATTACTGCGTCGATTAGCCGATGTCATTCCACGAGAGCACGATACTCTACAGAGCGCGGACCCACTGTTCTCTTCAGCTGACGGCATCCTGGCCATGCAAGGGCGTGGTGTGCATTTCGGTTTTCACACGCAGGATCACTTCAACCTGCAACTGTGTGACGATGCAAGCCTGAACGTACAGCTGAATGCAGCCAATGTGGCGCCGTTACTGAATTCCAATACATTCGCGTACCCGTTTGGCTACTACTCACGAGAAGCTATTCGCAAGCTGACCCAACAGGGATATGATCAGTTGCTGACTGTGGGTTCTGGAACGCGCTCGAGCAGCGCACTGCATACGGGACGAACGGAGCTTTTTGGTACGACGACTGCCGATATCTTTGCGCAGCTCGAGATCGAAGAGCCTGCCATCGCGATGTTGCGAAGAGCCTTTCGTTTCGCGAAACAACTGTTCCGTGGCTCAGCACTGCACCCGGTAGGCATACCCGGATCGTCGGATTTGTCTGGGGGTATTTCACCCCTACCGCTGGAAAGTGACCTTCCAGAAACTAGCAAGCCCCGCTAAAGAGCGGGGCTTGGGTGTAAAACCTTGTCAGGAGACAGGTTTACATAGCAGAAACATTGACTGCTGCTGGACCTTTCTGGCCCTGCTCAATATCGAAGCTCACTTTCTGACCTTCGTCGAGTGTCTTGTAACCATCGCCCGTAATTGCGGTGTGGTGAACGAATACGTCCTTGCCGCCATCTTCAGGAGCGATGAAACCGAAACCTTTCGCCGCGTCAAACCACTTAACTGTACCAGTACTCAAGATAATACCCTGTATATATAAAAAAACAATATGGACGCGTATCCAGAGAGTGGGAAGTCATGTGCTCCACGGGCCCTCTGGTCCTACTCGTCTCGAACAATGACCTTTGACTACACGCCTGTCACCAGGCTTTTGTTTCCGGTCGCTAACGTAAACGTTTGAACAAATCTATGTTTTCAACGTCAACAATCGCAATATAGGTAGTTTGGCCGGTGAATACAAGCGCCGGGAGCACGAGAGCGCATATTACACACGATATTCGGGCTACAATTGAGTCCGATGCATCCCCCAACTCCAGAATAACGCTATTTCGAGACCCAAATTCTCAATATTGGGGCTTTTGCAATATAGCCATACGCCAGAATTTAATGAGCAACGTTTTTACCGCCGGCCAACGCTGGATCAGTGATACCGAGTCAGACCTGGGTCTAGGCACCATACTGGAGGTCGAACACCGTCAGATAACCGTCGTTTTTCTGGCCTCGGGCGAGACCCGTATCTATGCCAAGGAAACAGCGCCCTTAACTCGCGTGGCCTTCGTGGCTGGCGACTCCATTACCAGTCATGAAGGCTGGCAACTGCGTATCGAACGCGTTGAAGATGACGAAGGGCTACTCACTTATGTGGGTCAACGTGAGGACAACAGCCAACCTGCCGTGCTCAACGAGGCCGGACTCGACAACTTCCTCCAGTTCCGCACCCCCAGAGATCGTCTTTTTGCCGGCTTGATCGATGGCCAGCGGTGGTTCTCTCTGCGTCGTCAGGTATTCGAGCACCGGCACTGTCTCGCTCAGTCTCCTGTCAGGGGGCTTATGGGCGCACGCGTCGAGGTGCTTCCTCATCAGATATACATCGCCGTTGAAGCGTTGAAACGCGGACATCCAAGGCTGCTACTGGCTGATGAAGTTGGTCTTGGAAAGACAATAGAGGCGGGACTGATACTTCACGGACAACTCGCTAACAATCAGATTTCCCGCGTACTGATCGTGGTGCCTTCCACCCTTCTCCACCAATGGTTGGTAGAAATGCTGAGAAAATTCAACCTGAGTTTTCGCATCATGGATGCCGAACGCTACGAAGAGCTGCAAGACTCCGCACCCGACGGTAATCCTTTTCTGGCAGAGCAGCTGGTGCTGTGCTCACTGGATTCGTTACTGGATAATGATGAAATGGGCGATGCCGCATCCAGTGCCGGCTGGGACATGCTGATAGCCGATGAAGCTCATCATCTGCAGTGGGAACCCGACGAACCCTCCGAGGCCTATACAATGATAGAAGAGCTGGCGATGGAAACGCCGGCGGTATTGCTGCTGACAGCTACGCCAGAACAGTTGGGACAAGCCGGCCACTTCGCCAGACTTCGCCTGCTCGACCCCGAAAGATTCGGCTCACTGGATCAGTACATGGCCGAGGAAGCCGACTTTGGCTGGATAGCCGCAGCCGCTGCCAAGCTCTCCAACAGTGAAGCACTCGATAAAGATGAGATCAGCCGGCTAGAAAACCTGCTTGCTGAACCATTTTCCGACATACAACTCAAGACCCTGACATCATCGACTGCACTGGCCATGAGCGATCTAGGTCAGGAATTGATCGCCAAGCTGGTTGATCGTCACGGCACCGGTCGCCTGATGTTTCGTAACACACGGCAAGCGATCAGCGGCTTCCCTGAGCGCCAGCTTCACAGACACGAACTGGATGACGACTCTCTGGATGCCAAGGCACTGTGGCTGATGGAGTTTCTGCTCGACCAGTATCCGGCAAAGGTGCTAGTTATCTGCTCAGCGCTCGACTCCGTGCAGTCCATTGCGGAAGTACTTCGAGTAGCGGGGGTGCAAAGTGCTCAATTCCACGAGAATATGTCTATCGTGGAACGTGACAGAGCAGCTGCCTGGTTTGCTGACCCTGAAGAGGATTGTCGTTTACTACTATGTTCTGAAATAGGCAGCGAAGGTCGCAACTTTCAGTTCCTGCATCATCTCGTGATGTTCGAATTACCCGATAGTCCCGATCTGCTTGAGCAACGTATTGGCCGACTCGATCGCATCGGTCAAACGCATACCATACAGATTCACGTACCTGTGGCTGATCAGTCTCGCGACCAGATACTGTTGCGCTGGTACCACGAGGGGCTTGATGCTTTCGAACGCATCTGTAAATCCGGTAGTGCCGTGCGCGCACAACTCAAAGACGACCTGACCGCGTTGCTCGATACGGCACGCACAGTAAAGCCCGCCAAAGTTGATGCGTTAATCAAACAAACTCAAGCTTTGAGCGCCAACCTTGAAGCAGATCTGGAAGCTGGCCGCGATCGCCTGTTGGAACTTAATTCCAATCGCCCCGAGCACATTCAGGAACACCTTGATGCGTTGGCGAGAATGGACCGCAACTATTCCCTGCAGGATTTCATGGATGCGGTGTTCGATCGCTTTGGTGTTGATGTGGCGGAACAGCGCGATCACTGGATCATCCACCCCAGTGACCACATGCAGGTGGAGCATTTTCCACACCTGCCAGCCAGCGGCATGACACTGACGTTTGATCGGGTAACGGCGCTGACACGCGAGGATTTTACGTACCTGACCTGGGACCACCCTATGGTCACCGCTGCGATGGATCTGATTCTGGACGAAGGTTTTGGCCAGGCCGATTGCCAGGTTATCAAGGCCGAGGAGCTTCCCAAAACCCTGACCTTTGTAGAGGCCAGCTACATACTGCAATGCACCGCAGACTCCAGACTCAATATCGAAAGATACCTGCCTGCACGGGTGCAGTCGTTCAGCATCGGCATAGATGGCCAGAACTATTCAGAGGTGATTGAAGCTATCGACCTTGACAGTCGCAAGCAACGCTACGACCGAAACGCATTGCGCAAAGTGGTGGTCAAGAATCGAGAAACGCTGGAAGGCCTGATGGACAAGACAGCAGCCATGGCAGATGAATCGTTACCAGAGATGGTGGAGGAGGCGCGTTCAGCCATTGATCAGGAAATGAGTGAAGCGCGCGACAGGCTTACCTCTTTGGCACGAGTCAATCCTTCAGTGAAAAGCGAAGAGATCGAGGCGGTAGATGCGCGCCATGCAGCACTCATAGAGGCACTAAGCGGCACCCACTCGCGTGCCGTGTCGGTCCGAGTCATGTTTAACAGCTAGCGAGCCTGGAACATCTATGATCATCGTCTCGTTCAACGTTAATAGTGTGCGACTGCGACTGCATCAACTGCAGGCTCTGACAGACAAGCTGGCACCTGATGTCATCGGCTTGCAGGAAACCAAAGTCACTGATGAGCAGTTCCCTGTCGATTCCCTGAAAGAGATGGGATACCACACGGCCTACGCAGGGCAAAAGACGCACTACGGTGTTGCCATGCTGTCGAAAACGCCCATGAGCGATGTCAGCATCGGATTTACAACGGATGATGAGAGCGCCCAGAAACGACTCGTTACCGCCACAGTTGACAGCCCCAAGGGCGTACCGGTTACAGTGATAAACGGCTACTTCCCCCAAGGTGAAAATCGCAAGCACGACGTGAAATTCCCGGCTAAGGAAAAGTTCTATCGAGATCTGCAAAGCAAGATGGAGCACGAACATTCTGCCGATGAGAACCTTTTGGTGATAGGCGATTTCAACATTGCCCCGGTAGACGAAGATCTGGGCATTGGTCCCGACAACGTCAAGCGCTGGCTACGGTCAGGGGCTACAAGCTTTCTGCCAGAAGAACGCGAATGGATGCAACGCCTGTGCGACTGGGGTCTGGATGACAGCTACCGCAAGTTGTACCCCGAAAAAGACGACAAGTTCAGCTGGTTCGACTACCGAAGCAAAGGCTTTGATCGCGATCCGAAACGCGGACTGCGCATCGATCATCTTTTGTGCACACGGCACCTGACACCGCAGCTTGTTGAGAGTGGAATAGACTACGACATTCGCGCGATGGAAAAACCGTCCGATCATTGTCCGGTATGGTCCGAGTTTGATATCTGACCCCACCATGGCTCATAACGAGAAATGAACTATGGCCATTGAACTCTGGATTGCCTTTTTACCGCAATTCATCGATGCGACAAAGGCGGTGGCACCACAACTGTGGATTCTGTCAGTCAGCTTTGTAGGCCTCGCTACACTGAACGCGTTTATATACGCACAGTTGGCCAGTAGCGCACGCACACTACTGTCTTCTGCGCGCGCCCAGAAACGTTTCAATCTCGCTGGCGGCTCGCTGCTATCCATTGCAGGACTGTGGGCACTGCACTGCCAGACTGTGTAAATACCTGCACGACTAGAATAAATCTGGGCGCCAATCAAGCATAGGATCGCAACCCGTGAGAAACTCCCTGATTCGCAGACGAACGAGGATGCCGTGTCCAATAATTTCCATTTCAGCTTCGATGATGTAGCCGTCGTATCCATTGAGGCGTGTGATGCACCCGTTGTGGTTACGTCCGACGATATCGATCAAACGCTTGCCCCTTTTCTTGAGCGTGTTGGTGCCGGCAAGGGCCTGCTGCAGAAGCTCGCTGGAATTGAAGAGAGGCGTCAGTGGCCTGCTGATATCTCCTTTATCGAAGCATCCGCACTGGCTGGTGAAAAGGCTATCAAAGCAGCAGGGATCGACCCGGCGCGCATCGGCATGATCACCAATACCAGCGTATGCAGGGACCGTCTGGAGCCATCCAGCGCCGTATCTGTACACGACCGACTGAGCCTTTCGCCGCACTGCATCAACTTTGACATGTCCAACGCCTGTCTGGGTTTTGTCAACGCCATGCACGTGGCAGGCACACTCATTGAGGCTGGTCAAGTCGACTATGCACTCATTGTTGACGGAGAAGGCACCCGTGAAATCCAGCAAAACACGCTAGACCGGCTACTGGATGAAAATTCGACTATGGTCGATCTATTTTCAAACTTTGCCAGCCTCACGCTGGGCTCCGGTTCTGCCGGCATGGTGCTCGGCCGTCATTCAGATAACCCGGGAAGCCACAAGATCAGTCGCGGAGAATTTCGTGCAGCCACAGAGCATCACAACCTGTGCGTGGGGTCTTTGGAAAGCATGCGAACAGACACCAAGGCACTGCTCACAGCAGGCACAAAGCTTGGCCGGATATGCTGGGACGAAGCCGATAGCGCCGATTGGGGCGACATGGATCGCTACATCATTCATCAGGTCTCTCGCGTGCATACCGCAGCCATGATTGAAACGCTGGGTATCGACCACAACCGTGTACCCCTCACATTTCCAAAATACGGCAATATTGGTCCGGCAGCAGTCCCCTTTACACTGGCCAAGGAGGCTGAAAAACTGAACACGGGTGACCGCGTTTTGTGTGTTGGTATCGGCTCCGGACTCAACGCAGCCTTTCTTGAAATAACCTGGTGAACGAGAGGCCAACTGCACCCGCCCATCTACCGCCGGCAGGCATTACCGGTCTAGAACCGGGCTGGTCGCGTTTGGTACAGGTGCCTGCCACGGATGCACAAGGCCGAACGTGGCATATTCTCGATAGCTGGGCGACCAGAACCGAGAACGCCGCTCCCGCACTCACCCTGCTGTGCGTTCACGGTAATCCGTCCTGGTCTTTCCTATGGCGTGACTTGTTGGCGCAGGTGTCCAATCATGATGGTGATCGCGTCCGGGTTATCGCCGTAGATCAGCTGGATATGGGTTTCTCAGAGCGCACCGGTCAGAAGCGCAATCTGAGTACCCGGGTAGACGACCTATGCCAGCTGACCGATGAGCTGCAGGTAACCGGACCGGTAATCACTGTAGCCCACGACTGGGGTGGCCCAATCTCACTGGGCTGGGCGCTTCGTCATCTTGATACCAGCCCAGCACAACTGGAGGGCGTTGTTCTCACCAACACAGCTGTACATCAGCCAGCACGCTCACCAGCGCCTGCTGTTATACGGTTGATTCGTCATCCGCTAGTGCTCGAGAATTCTACAGTCAATACCCGCGCATTCATACAAGGCGCAATCGAAATGTCGCGCCCCAGACTCAGCGTCGATGTTCGCGCAGGATTCCATGCGCCCTACCTGAAAAGCGCACAACGCTCAGCCATAGCCGACTTCGTCGCTGACATTCCGCTGAGTAGCGATCATGAAAGTGCTGCAACACTGCATGCCATAGCCACAGGTTTGCAAACGCTTAGCGACATTCCGGCGCTGTTGTTGTGGGGTCCGCGCGACAAGGTGTTCAGTGACTTGTACCTTCACGATCTGGAACAGCGATTGCCACACGCTGATGTTCATCGATTCCCCAAGGCTGCTCACTTCGTCGGTGAGGACGCCGATGTTGCTGGCGCTATCGTGGCCTGGCTTGCTCGATTCGATCAACGCGCCGCGGCGGCCCCTGCTGATGCTGTCACTGACACGCAAGCAGCCAAGCTACCCACTCCATCACGCGCACTGACCGACTTTTCAGTAGCCACACCCGCCGCTGATGCCGTCGTAGAAATTGCACCAGTCAAACAGTCCATCACCTTTGCCGAGCTATCACAACGAACAGAAAAACTGGCAGCAGGTATGGCGGTATATGGCATTAAGTCCGGTGATCGCGTAGCCGTCATGGTCACCCCGGGTATTGATCTGAGCCTGGCCGTTTATGCCTGCTGGCGCCTTGGTGCCACTCTGGTACTGGTAGATTCAGGACTCGGCCGGGCCGGTATGCAAGGCGCGCTGCAAAGCGCCAATCCCCGTTATCTGATTGGTATCGACAAAGCACTCATGGCTGCTCGCGTTTTACGCTGGCCAGGGATACGCATTGCTGTCGGAGCACGCTCAACCGCGCTGACCAGGCTGCTTGGGCATGTAACAGACATACAGGCATTGGCAGCACTGGGGCTAGACCAGAAAGCTCCACCACCTCCGCCTCCCGATACCCTTGCAGCCATTGCCTTCACGTCCGGTTCTACAGGGCCTTCCAAAGGCGTGATCTACAAACACCATCATATACAGGCACAACGCGATGCGCTGATGTCTGTCTACAACATAACAACGAAAGACAAACTGGTCGCAGCCTTTGCCCCTTTCGCCCTGTACGGCCCCACAATGGGTATAACCTCCATCGTGCCCGACATGGATGTTACCGCCCCAGGCACCCTCGATGCATCATCACTCGCAGATGCCGTGGCACTGATTGATGCAACTCTGGTATTTGCCTCTCCGGCTGCGTTGGTCAACATCGTTAAAACAGGAAGCTCACTAACGTCTGTGCAGCAATCAGCCTGCGCAGCGGTACGATCAGTCATTTCAGCAGGCGCTCCCGTGCGTGCTGAATTGCTCAAGGCTGCCACCGGCATTTTTAATTCAGCTGAACTGCATACGCCCTACGGCATGACTGAAGTCTTGCCCGTCGCCAATATCAGCTTAACCGAACTGCAGATGCTTGACTCTCAAAAAGCCTCTAGCCAACTGCATTCAGGTGGCGTTTGTGTGGGCTATCCATTGGCTGGTGTAACCGTGCACATTGACCCGCTAAACAGACTGGGAGAAGCCTCTGGCCAACCCACAGCTAACGCAGGTACCATGGGCGAGATCCTCGTGCAGGCTGCTCACACCCGAGACAGTTACGACAGGCTGTGGCTCACAAACCATCGTGCTTCCCAGCCCGTTGGCTGGCATCGAACCGGGGACGTTGGAGAGCTTGATGCGACAGGCAGACTCTGGGTAGGCGGCAGGCTCGGCCATGTTATTACGACAGCTGACACCGTACTAACGCCTGTGGACAGCGAACAGCGCATCGAAAAAATACAAATTGTTTCCATGGCAGCCCTTGTGGGGGTCGGACCAGCAGGTTTGCAGGTGGTGGTTGCAGTATTGCAGCTTGATAGTAGTCGGGCTGATAGTCCATCAGGCAATACAGCTTCATGCGCCCTGATAGATCAAGTACGACAGGCCGTTGCATCAGATATCGACATTGCCGCGGTGCTACTCGTCAAACAACTCCCGGTAGATCGTCGCCACAATTCCAAGGTAGACCGCGCAGCTGTTGCTCAATGGGCAGGCAAGGTACTGGCTGGTGACAGAGTCTCTTCACTATGAAAGTTCTCGTTACCGGCGCCACCAGCCTGATTGGCAAGCATGTCGTTTCACTGCTGCTTGATCGGGGCGATGAGGTGACGGTGGTGCAGCGCAATCCATCAGGTATTGCCAACGTCAAAGAAGCCTGCTGCGATATTGCTGCCAGTGCTAGCGTAGGCACACTGGAAGCCGCCTTGCAAGGCAATGATGCAGTCATACACCTGGCGGCGAAAGTCGGTATTGCTGGCAGATGGGATGCCTATGAAGCTATCAACATCAAAGGCGCGGAACGATTGATCAATTGCGCTCAACGCTCCGGAGTAAACCGCTACGTCCATGTCTCCACCCCATCAGTTGCCCATGCAGGCCTCTCGCTCATCGGCGCAGCTGCAGGTGCGGCCGACCCAGCCAACGTCCGTGGTCACTATGCAACATCAAAGGCCATTGGAGAACAGATAGCACTGGCTGCAAATAGCACTGACATGAGTGTAGTTGCACTTCGCCCTCACCTCGTCTGGGGACCGGGCGATACACAACTGGTACAGAGAATTGTTGATCGTGCAAGAGCAGGACGACTCGTACTCGTGGGTAACGGGCAGGCACTGATCGATACAACCTACATCGACAACGCCGCCAGCGCCATTGTGGCAGGCATCGACAACGCCAAACGCGCCGCCGGTCATGCGCTGGTAATATCCAATGGTCAGCCACGTACCGTGCGTGAAATCATGCAACGCATATTACTCGCCGCTGGAGAAGCAACTGAACTACGCCAGATACCTGCAAGCGTTGCCATAACCGCAGGCACAGCCATCGAAAAAGTATGGGAATGGCTAGACAGAAGCGAAGACCCTCCCATGACCCGTTTCCTGGCAGAACAATTAGCAACCGCTCACTGGTTTGATCAGCGTGAAACGCAGCGATTGCTGGATTGGAAACCTGCTGTGGGGATTGAGGAGGGGTTTGAGCGGTTAGGGGCGCGTGAATTGTCTCGGCAAGCGATTAGCTGATAGTGGCTTCTCAGCAATGTTCATCGTCTGCGAAACACCAGCCCCGCTATCGCCAGCAACAACATACCCAGCAGCGAAGCCTGCCCTGTTCTTGCACCTGTGCCTGCAATAGAACACCCACTACTTGATCCACTACCACTACCACCAGTCTGAGCATCATCAGCCTTGACCAGCAAGTTGTCAGATTGGGCCAGTGGCACAGGATTCTCTGCCAGCGCAAAGTCATCTGCGTAACCGATGGCAATGCTGGCATCACTCGCGAAAACAGCATCCTGAGCCTGAGCGACAGCTGTGCCACCCACCCAAATCACGGATACAGCCATTGGCCGCCAATACCGACGCGACAAGGTAGAAAGAAACTGTGGCATGGCTTTTGTCCTCGGCATATGATTCTCGCGTCTTACGAGATGGCCACAATCTACCGGTCTGACAACATCAACGCATCACCCGATCGGGTGATAAAACCATAATTTCGGTCAGGTTTTTAGGGGAGAGTTCTCATAGTATCGATGCTGACACTACGCCTTCACACCAATTGGCGGCGATGTCTGGCAGGCCAACCGCACCAGTTCCGTTCGGTTCCTGACACCGGCCTTGGCCAGAACCCTCGTCACCTGGGACTTGACTGTCTCGGGGTGAGTATCTCGCTTCTCGGCAATTTCAACATTGGTAAGGCCGTCTACCAAAAAACGACAAACCTCGGCCTCTGCACTCGTCAGATTAGCCCAATGAGCTAAGAGATCAGTTCGTATGATCGATTGCGAATCCGGATCCAACAACATTAAGCTGACACCGTGCAAGTTATCGCCAAGCTCGTTTTCAGCATCACGCACTGGCGTAACTTCGACCAATAGAGGATGCCCACCGACTCGTCGCTGCGCGCTTAACGTGATGGAAGCATCAGTCCCTTTACCCGACGCTGTCGAAACCAGACGCGTTATAGCCTTCTGCAATAATCGATACGCTGTATCGTCGTGCAAGCACAATTGACCTCGCGGACCGATATACAACGCATCGTTCTTTTCCAGCAAGGTTCGCGCAGCAGTATTAATCACAACCGGATCGCCATCGTGGCGCAATATACAAAACCCGACTTGTATATGATCCAATGCGCCCAGTACAGCCTGATAGCGCAGCCTTAACTCACGGTAGGATCGCCCCATATCCAGCGCCTTAGCCAGATGCGGAAAGGTGGGCCGGACACGCTCCAGCGCAGGCTGCGGAATACTGTCAAGTGCCTCGTCGAATTGAAAAGACACACTGTCAAACCAGGCGCCATTGTCATTGAGACGATACGCAATCCGGTGGTAAATACCAAAATGCTTCGCAAGAAAAACACTATCCTCGCGCCCCCTGGGCATATCGATATTGCGAAACGTATCCTCCGTTGATACGGGTGTCTGCTTGGGGAGAGCTTTCAGACAATCGAACGCCGCCTTTTCATAGTGTCCGAATTCTCGAAGATACTGATTAAAGTAGCGCTCATCCAGGTTGCGAAATTCGGCGCTACTAGCAGACATCTGCCATGGGGACACGTCTCCAGTCTCAGTCAGCATCAGCAGACTGGATTTAGCGCCCACGATACCGCGGAGTGAATCAACTACCTCACCCCAGCCGTCGCTCGCCGTGGCTGCATCATAGATAGAGGTCATGGCATCATGCCATTCGCCATCACCAAGTGCTTTCATTTATAACAGGCCCTCGAAGACAGATTTGCTGGCAACGCGATCCTGTAAAACACGTCGGACTCACTGACTACGGGGAGACCGATACAATCTTGTTTTCTCGTGCGCTCGTCTGGACGCTAACATTTAGCCAGATCTAAAACAAGAAAGAAAACTACACTCTCTAAAGGGTACGATCCGCTTAGCGAACAGGAGAATTGATCTTGCAATCCCCGTCACCCGATATACTCAGCAATATATATAGTGCAGCCATCGCGCCCGAAGACTGGCAAACTGCGCTCGATTGTTGTGTCGAACACGTGGGAGCCCGTTCGGCTGCCGTCATGTCAGCTGACGCATTGACTCCAGAACAATACACGTTGTCTGCCATGAGCACTCGGTTAGTTGCAGGGATCAGCGGAGGGATTCTGGAACGCTGGATAAACGAGTTGGCGCCATTAGAAGCAGAGGGCCATATTGACATGCAGCGCCAACCAGCAAGACAACTCTGGTTTGACAATGAATTCTGGCCTGACGACGTTGCATTAAAGCAGCGCGCGGACTATCAGTTCCTAAGGGAGCACGCCGGTATTCATCGTAAAATCGGGATCAGGCTTAACGACAATCCTCGCTGGTACGAAACAATAGCGTTCCACTTTCCCGCCGAGCTGGACAAAGCTCCCGCCTCTTCACTCGAACCCATACGACAGCTCATACCGCATGTTGCAAAAGCCGTGGAACTCACATCGTTTTTCGTAGAGTTGCAGCGTCGCCATTCTGCAGTTCTTGCTGCTCTCGACCATGTTGCTGTTGGCATGGTAGTACTCGATAAAAAAGGATACGTTGTCTTAGCCAATCTGGAAGCATTGCGCATCCTTGAAGAAGGCCATGGAATACAACAGACCGCAAATAGCACGCTTGCCTGTACAGAACCCGCAATGGACGCCCAACTACGCAGCGCAGTTTCCAGCGTTTCTCTCGGACTTGATCAGAACAGAACAAACTCCGAATCTCTACTGGTACTGCGACGCGATGCAACCTCAGAACCTCTGATCGTAGAATTTTCTCCACTTCAGGATGGGCGACGAGAACTGGACGCATTCAACAGCGGTGTGTTGGTACAGCTCATTGATGTTGGCAGCCACCCAGGTTGCGACATCAAACGCTTCGCACTTGCCTGGAGTCTCACTGACGCTGAAGCTGATGTAGCACAATTCGTTGTTGCAGGCATGACGAACAACGAAATTGCAGACCATCGTGGCGTGAAACCAAATACGGTAAAAAGCCAGGTTTCTCGACTAATGAACCGCTGCCGAACCGAGTCAAGAGTAGAGCTGGTTCGCGCAATACTGAAAACAGTACCACCTGTTTCGTAATCCCCGGTATGGGAAAGCCCGATCAGTGGATACTGATCCAGACGCCAACAACGTCCAACGATTCACCGACAATACTCTCCGGTCTTTACCACACCAGAATCAGTAACCGTCTGAGTCTCGAACGTATAGCAATTGTCGTCTGGTGATGATAGAGGTCTTCTACAGACATCTCACCTCATCCTACGTTACCCGTCATCAGCTCAACCAGCCTCGGTAACAGATGCCTGAACTGCAGAACAGTGCAATGGCTCATCATGTGCTGCTAGCGGTGCTACATGCGCAATCAATGCAGCCGATACTAGAATTGGTCTCAACATCATTCTGTTCTCCACCTGCATGTCCTGTTCGATAACCAGACGACACAACAGCGTATTATCGGTTTCCAGATCCCTCCCCCAGATCAGCTGAGCGTTAGAATCCCATGTAATACGATCATAACCATCCTTGGGACTCAACGCACGTTCGCTATGCTGAGCACGGCCAGAATAGTGGAGGGTAAATAGCCCGATTTCGCTCACATTATGTGAGGGTTAGAGATTTAAGACGTCGATTATCTTGGTTGACAAAGAGGGAGAGTACGAATATTTCTATAGTCAACTTGTGGAGAAATGACTATGGATAAGCCTGTGATCGAACATGAAAACCTCTACAACAAGCTGCTTCAGATCGACATAGAACTGGCACTGGATACCCAGGAGAAAGGTTGCCCTTATTGTGGCGGCGTACTGCATCGTGCCAACTACCCTCGAGTTCCCAAGGGTTTATCAGGGCTGTTCGATATCTCTCATGTAGTGCGTTTCAGTTTTTGTTGTAGCGGCGATGAGTGTCGTCGTCGCACGACACCTCCCTCTGTACGATTTCTCGGCCGTAAGCAGTATCTGGGCGTTCTGGTGCTATTGCTGTGTACCAGGAGACAGCTAAGCCAGCAATCAATCACTGGAGATCTAAGGGCTTTTCTGAAGCCGCATGAGAAGACCGTTTGGCGATGGCTAACATGGTGGCGGTCTATTGTTCCGGGTACGAAATTCTGGACTGGGGTGAAAGGTCTGTTCATGCCTACGCTGAACGTCAGCGAACTTTGCGATGAACTGGTGCAGGTATTTTCAGCCACTCACTCAAGCACTGGAATCCAAAAGCTACTACGCTTTATCTCGCCACTGAGTTGCTGCCATAGTACGGAGTCGGACGCACAGAAATTGAAGGTACTGACTTTCCCGCAGAGTATGTCCGGTCAAAATCCAACTCACTGAAATCCTGCGTGAAATCAGGCACGGGACAGAACAACGCCATCAACTAGCGACTATCAAACGTGAGATAGATTTACGAAAAAAATAAATTTAACAAACGAAACGCGCATGACTGCGTGAAAACCCATCAATTATTGTGATCGAAAGAGCATCAAATACCGTGGTCACGCTCACTTCTGCTACCTGCGCACCATTGACGTCAAGCGAAAACCAGTTGTCCGCCCAAACGTCTGCCGTGTAGGTTTCAGCCGAAGCAGTCTGAGCAACGAGGAGAAACGCTAAAACGACAAGGCAGTTATTCTTTATCATCTTACTTTCAATCGCTTGTTCGCTTGGTCAGGGTATAGGATGACATTCAAATGTGCAAAAATAACGAAGCAGTGCCAGTCCAATAGATTTTCTACCCCTATTCAACCGCGCTCTCGATCAACATAATCCGCCAGCTCGGATAACTCATGAAACGTAAAGTGCGTTTGCTACATAATTCCGAGTCCTTACGGAATTATGTAGCTGTTGCACAAGGGTGTGTAGCAGCACTAAAGCCAAGAGACTAGACTCTTGGCGCTAATTCCGAACGCACTAGCTGGCAAGTTAAGTATTACTTTTGTAGTGCTCATGCTCTTCGTCTGGGCATTCCTCAAACCAGAGAATTCCCTTATTGACTACGGAGCTACTTGCCCCGTCAAAAGTTTCGTCCATTGTTCCTCTAGCGATCTTGTGGAAATCAGCACTCCTGCAGAGGATATCTTTATATCTGATGTTAATTTGGTGTATCAGAAGCCAATTCAATCTGAATTTTTTATCGACCGTCTGGCCAGCAAAAAGCCTGCTCTGAATCGGCTGGTCTTGAACAAAATCCTGCCTGCATTTGATAGAAAATTTGAATATTTTGAACTCGCCAGCGAGAATCAACGGTTCCTCAAAGCTGGGCAGGGGCTCTGCAGGTCGATAAACCTCAAGCTGCATATCATCTCCCTCCCAATAGACAAAGTTGAAGCTTGTGGAATGGCCAATAATTTCCGCAATTATATCCACCGCAGGACTTTTCCCGTTATTTGTGACTTTTATTCGCAGGCTAACCCCATAGTCAAGATGGCCTGCTCTCATGGACCCAAACCTTATAGGTATGCATTCGATGTACTCAATAGAGATATAGGGTTGCAATTCGACCTCAGTCGCAATCCTGCTTTGGTCAGCAGCTCTTATTGCCGCTTCTGTGGCAATGCCGGATTGGGTGGTAGCCGCATTGGCAGCGATTGTGGTGTTTCTTGCTTCTTCAAGAGCTTTTTGAGTTACGCAGAGGGTTTGGGCAGTATATTCCAAGGCGTCTTTAGTAGATTTGAAAGTGAGAGCTATAAGGAGCAGCCCTATGGCGGTCAGAATAGACTGGACGAAGGCATAGAGAACAACGATGTTGCTGGCCCGCCAAACACCCTCTTGAGCGTTAAGATCGCGTTTATCTTTGATAAAGGTTTGAAGTTTTTCAAACTCTGGATTCCGGTCATTTTTGGAATCTGTTGTTTCATCTACGCCTTGGATTCCGGTTTGAAAATTGGGATTAGAGACTTGACTCTGACTTGGGTCGTTTTGTTGTGCGGGGGGTTCCTCTTAGTAATGTCTCTCTTCTTTGGTCTCTGGTGGAGCGGTGGATAAATAAATCATTGGAAGAGCGCCAAAAACAATCAACATGAAACCGATACTCAGATAGATCTGAATTTTTCTTTCTTTCAGCCAAACCAAGTTCGACCCAATAGGTTTCTGGAATCTTCTTCCTTGGCGAAACATCAGCTTGAAAATGTCAGCTGATTACACCCGATCACATCGCATACTTGGACCATAAACACAGCCGAAAACTTTCCCCTGGCTATCTTGTTGCTCAAGTTCTGGGATGACTCGGTAGACCCGTAAGCTTCTGCCAGCATTCCCGCCAGTTGGACGTAATTGATATTCCGCTTGGCTAATTCGGCCTTTAACAGCCCTTTTACGCGATCTTGCCATTCTTTATCGTCAGACATTGGTAATATTCATCATAAGTAACGTGAAATCATTATAAATGATGATTTATCCCTTCACAAGGCATCATAGGTGCAGTAATATCATCACCTATGATGTCGTCATACGCCAAACAGCACTATCTTCTTTCAGCGAAAGCCCGTAGCTTCTCGATCATGGAGATTGCACGTCTTTCTGATGAGCAAGCTTTTGACATGTTCAAGGAAGCTAGATGGCCTGAAGGCGTTAAATGCCCTAAGTGTGACGGATCAAGCCACTACTGGCCGGAAACTCGCAAGCAATGGCGCTGCAAGTGCTGCAAGTGCTGCACACACACATTCTCAGTCACTAGCGGTTCGATCTTCAGCAATCACAAGCTGCCATTGAACACGTACCTGATGGCTATTGCGCTGTATTCAAACTGTGCAAAGGGCAAGAGTGCGCTCCAGTTGAGTCGTGATCTGAATGTTCAGTACAAGACCGCTTTTGTGCTCTCTCACAAGCTGCGTGAGTCGCTGATGGACGATCAACCGGCAATACTGGATGATGAGGTAAAGATTGACGCGGCCTACGTTAACGGCCATGTACGGCCTAAGAATCGCATTGAAAACCGCGTGGATCGTCGCAAGAAAGAAAACCAAGACCCTATGAAACGAGCGATTCTGGTTCTGCGTGAGCGTCACGAAGTTGAAGGCATGGGTGGATTCAAGACGGTAACAGCAGTTGCTAAATCTGAGAGTGAAGAATCAGTACAGGCGTTTGTTGCGCGTCACGTTGAAGTCGGTACGGTTATCTCTACCGATGAGAGTAACGCCTACAACGCGCTACACGCTAACTTTAAAATGGAGCGCGTCAACCACTCAATCGAATACATGGGCGAATACATGGGAAAGAATGGCGAGAACACGAATCAGGCAGAGTCTTTCTTCTCACGCTTTCGTCGTATGCAGGTTGGTCAGACTCATAACTTCGGCAACTTGTACCTGAACCGTTACGCGAATGAGGCGGCTTACCGTGAAGATACTCGCCGGAAGTCGAATGACGCGATCTTCAGCGATGTGATGAGCCGGTGTGCTACTAGCCATGTATCGCGTGACTTTTGGGGATACTGTCAGGGTAATAAGAAGCAGGGGGAAACACTAGTTGGCTAGCGTCGTTGCTTATTTTCAGGCAGTATTTCATGATTCCTATCGAGCCATACAAGATAAAAAGCACGCTCCCTCCGAACTCCAAATATCCGGCTTTTTTGGGATATTCTAATTTCAGACATGGTGCAGTCAGTCGATAATCGTGCTGGCCATTGTCGAGATAAACTGCCAGAATTTTGTATCTCTTTGTAACCAAGACCTCCGGAGCTAAGTATTTCTTGCCACGTCGTTTGAGATAGCTGTCTTAATTTTGCAAAGAGTTGCTTAGCCTCACTAGATGTCCAATCGCTAATACACTCTGACGATTCATCAAAATGATGGAACGAAAGGTGAGGCATTAGCTTGTTATGATTTACATCATCTCTCAGCGTTTTTAAAGGCTGATTGGGAACAAACGATGATATTTCAGGGAGGTTTGGCGCCGGTATTTTTTTGTTTTTATTCTTCGGCATTCTTGAGTATGGCGCCGTAAAATTCCTTCATAGATTCTTTTGATATAGTTTCATTTGACCTGTCAAGCGGATCATATCCTTTTCTGGCATTGATCCACGGATCTTCAGAATGAGTCAAGCGCTCAAGGGCTTTTGCTCCGATATCGCCGTAACGCGCCCAGACTTGCTCTAAGTATGATGTGATCTCAGCACTTAATTCGGAAGGCCGAGTCACGATCGCACTGGACGGAATAGCGTTGAAACCGTAGTCAGAAAAACGCCTATACAGTGTTGGTGAAACAGGCCCATGCGCCCAAGCTTCAAACTCCTCCTCAACTAACGGGCTGTCGTAAATCGCTATGTGCCATGCTTGCGAGTAATAAGCTAACTTTTGCAATTTCAAGTTTGTCAAAGACTCTCCTGAGTCTCTGTCGATGCTGACTATGAAATAGTCAGCTAATTGGTTGATATTTATCATATTCTCATTCACCAGCATGTCAATGATCCATCTATGGCGGGCTAGCTAAGTATTATCGGCCAAAGATCAATTCGCTTTTGTGATTCTATTCACAGTATATAGCGGATCAAGCTGTTTTCAACATTTCAGTGAAATCGTCACTATTCTGCGTTGATGTTTATCTCGGTCAAAAATGGTTACTTTTTGTTTTTTGTCGGCTCATATCAGCCGCCACTTCTGAATTCCTTCACCCCGCGACACCTCTTTAATCAAACTACGCGCCTGTAGCTTGTAAATAATGGTCCGAATAGAGGCTATCTGTTTCAGCCGGTTAGATCGCGTTATAGCCTCTTGGCTGAACTTCTCGCAGACTTTGGCGATATCTTCAATAGTCAGGGGTTCGCCTGATTCTCACAGCACGTCGAGCACAGATCGTGTGCCTTCCCGATTCTTGAAATAGACATTGCCTGGTGCAAGCGTTTTAACGGCCTTGATCGAGTTAACGCGATAGGTAGGGTCAAAGGTCTTGATGGACATGCCAAGCGCATCAGCCACCACTCGCAAGTCATCAACCTCCTTCTCTAGCGTCCTGATTTTCCCGAGAATCTTGGCTCGTTGTTTGACTAAACTTCCAACAACATTTTTATTCCCCATGCGCCTATCGTAGCGATTACGGGTGAATCAGGCTTTGTGCAAGTAATACATTATTCCGCGTCCTTATCAGATAGTAGTTCGAAAATACATAGCTGTAAATATATCCAGCTTTACTATTGCCACGCTCACTGTGTGATGTTATATTGACACTTCAACAAGGAGCGCTAAATCATGGAAGATTCATCCGCCAGCCGTACACCGGTAAGACCAACACCCATCCCATTGGGCATGTCGTCTTTCGGCAAGGATGAGCAACAACAGTTCGGCCGGAATATCAGACTGGCTATGGCATGTATCGAGGGTGAGTTGCCACCTAACGCTTCCAAGGCCATGCCGTCTGATGTGTCATCCATCCGCGCACGCCTGGTAACGGTGTCACGGGATATTGCTTCAAACAAGGCAGATCTGCTTGAACTGGTCGTTCGGTTTGATGAAATGAAAGGCTGGAAAGACTCTGGCGCCACACACTGTGCTGCCTGGATGGATCTTGAGTTAGGGATAGGTGTACAGCTGGGATGGGAATATCTACGTGTCGGTCGTAAATTGCGCACCTTGTCTACTACGACCGCATTATTCAGAGCGGGCAAGCTATCGTGGTCCAAGGTTCGTCTCATTTGCCGAATAGCCAATGCCGACAATGAAAAGACACTTTGTCATGCCGCACTGGATGCATCATTCAGTGAAGTGGAAAGACTGTGTGCAGCGTATCGTTGGAACGACGATGATGATGGTAAAACAGAAAACGAACGTGCCGTGCGGCAGTGGGAGGAACGCTCACTGCGCTACAACACAAACCGCAGTGGCAGTGGCAACATGACCATCACACTGACCTTGCCTCCAGAACAGGCACTGGCTTTTCTCAATAGTGTTGAACATTCGCTAAATCAGCTGGAGGATGAACCAGAGGCCACCATCACACAGCGACGCGCCGATGCCGCTCTGTTGATGGCAGAAAGCAGCATCCAGCATGCAGGCCGGGATATAGCCACGGCCGACCGCTATCAAGTCATCGTGTCAGTAGATGAATCAGGACTTCAGCAGCCAGCAAGCGCTGACTCTCAACAACGCGATCGAAGCGATCACAACAACCAACCGCATCCTGAAAAACGCCCCACCATCAACGGCTCAGCACCTATCGCAAAAGAAACAGCCAGACGCATTGCCTGCGATTGCAGTATCTCCACCAACACCGTCATAAACGGTGAACCCACAGACATAGGTCGCAAGTCCCGAATCTGGCCCGCTGGCATGACACGCGCAATTAAAGAACGTGATCAGCATTGCCAGTACCCGGGCTGCAGCCATACTAACCATCTCAACATACACCACATACAGCACTGGGCTGATGATGGTGAAACCAGTATAAGCAATGGCGTTTTGCTGTGCACCAGACACCATCAGGCTGTTCACGAAGGTGGCTACTCAATAGAACGCGTAGATCAGGATGAGCAAAGTCTCTATGAACTATTCGCCCAACAACGTCATGACAGCGATCTCTCGCAATTCGACTTTGAACGACAACTGCGTATTGATCGTGAGTCTTTCGAAACGGTACGCAAGCTGTCACCCACACGTTATCGCTTCCGCGTTCTGGATAGTGAGGGGCGGGATGTTCGCAGCTTTCACTACGGGTCAGCTGATTCCAAGAAGGTGCATTGTGCTGAGTCGCATGGAGCATATGACTATACACGCGTATATTATGGCGAGCCGGATGGGCTATACAACAACACTCATGTGTACTGTGCTGATAGGAGACATCCCTCTTTTAGTTCAACAACAATCCCATTTTTCTTATCAACAAGTCTTGGCAGCAAACAAATGAGTAAGTAACTGCATGCTTTTGCATTTATCATTTACTTGTTCTCCAATGTTCCATCGTAGCAATCAGTATGCTCAATTTTTTAAATTTCACATCTGACCGGCTGCTATGGGTCGATTGCTGCAAGCCTCAAACACAATGAGGAATTTGCAATGTAACGAGTCAAAAGCTTTCTTCAGACGCGCCCAGGCACCATAGTCAGCCGCTTTTTCCCATGAATTCTGTATGTTTCGAAGTCGTTGTTATCTACCGTAAATACTGTAGTCAAAGAGTGTCGCTCTGCGAGTAGCACCAATGTAGCATCGGCATAGTCCATCGGTCGGTCATTGTAACGGTGCATCAGTTTTTCTAGTAGCGGCAGATCGCTATTGTCTATAGGTAGTAGAATTACCGCGCCAGATCGGATTAGTTGCCAAGCGGCAGAGGTTTCATGTGTATTGTCACCAACTAAGTGAAACAACTCGGTAAGCACCGCATTCGTTGTTCCGAGTGGCAATCGCAATTTTGAGAACGCATCGACGCACCGTGAGTGCCAAGCATCATCGGCGTCCAATAATGCTAACAACGCACCGGTATCGACCAACCCCTTAGCCTGCACGTCGTTTTTGCTTCAGTCGATCCTTAACTGCATTTCGGATATTCTCTGATCTGCCAGGAACACCGCCATTGAAAGCACCGAAGCATTGCACTGCAGAATTGTGCAAACGTTCTTGAAAGTCTGACTCTGAAACGTCAGTGTGTTGGTCTCGTAGCCATTCGCTCACTATGATTTCAAGCAGGCCAGAAATAGTTGTTTTATTACTGCGCGCAGCCTCTTCAAGCTCTGCTTTGAGCTCAGAATCCAAACGCCAGCTGTAAACTTGATTCTTCATATTGCACCACACTGTAGTGCATTGATCGCATGGCTGTCAATCAATCTCTATTATCTTGCCAATGGCCGGATTGGACCGTCAGGAGACTATAGCTGACGCTGATAATAGCTGTCTGAACGTCCGCTGCAGTGCTATCGCGCTGCCCCAGTTGCACCCCCGTGATTTTGCATCCTCACAGACCCTGTTGCTTACTCAGCTGATCTGCGTCTCATTTCGGCAAGGATGAGCAAAGTCTCAATGAACTATTCGCCCAACAACGTCATGACAGCGATCTCTCGCAATTCGACTTTGAACGACAACTGCGTATTGATCGTGAGTCTTTCGAAACGGTACGCAAGCTGTCACCCACACGTTATCGCTTCCGCGTTCTGGATAGTGAGGGGCGGGATGTTCGCAGCTTTCACTACGGGTCAGCTGATTCCAAGAAGGTGCATTGTGCTGAGTCGCATGGAGCATATGACTATACACGCGTATATTATGGCGAGCCGGATGGGCTATACAACAACACTCATGTGTACTGTGCTGATAGGAGATATCCGCCTCGTAGATCTGCTTTGCATTTTGACTATCCGGAATTAATTGTCTGAAAAGCTCTTCCCTGAGCGGTGTCTTTCGGGTTGAATAACCTTTTTTACAGATGACTTACTTCGGCAATTCGCCCTGCACACCTTGCACATAGAAGTTCATGCCGAGCAATGCACCGTCATCCAGAACTTCGCCTTCGGCCAGAATTTCTTCACCCGCCTGATTCATGATGGGGCCCTGGAACGCATGCAGGGTACCGTCCACGATGCCTTCACGAACGATCTCTGCAGCTGCTTTTACATCATCAGGAACATCCGCGTTGTATTCTGGAAATGCCACCATGCCAGAGGCAATGCCGTCCCACGTATCCTGTGATTCCCACGTTCCATCAATGATAGCTTTGGTGCGTGCAACGTAGTAGTCGTTCCAGTCATCAATGATTGATGTCAGTTGTGCTTTAGGTGCAAATGCTGACATGTCAGACGCCTGGCCAAAACCCAGTACGCCACGCTCTTCAGCAACCTGAAGAGGTGCTGGAGAATCGGTGTGTTGCGTGATGATGTCTGCACCTTGATCGATCAGGGCTTTGGCTGCATCAGCTTCCTTACCCGGATCGTACCAGCTGTTTACCCAGACGACTTTAACTTCAGCGTCCGGGTTTACCTTGCGCATGGCAATAGTAAATGCATTGATTCCACGAACCACTTCCGGGATAGGGAATGAACCGATATACCCAATCGTGTTGGTCTTGGTCATCATGCCAGCCATAGTGCCGATGACAGCACGTCCTTCATAGAAGCGTGCCGCATAGGTAGAGACATTGTCAGCACGCTTGTAGCCTGTTGCGTGTTCAAAACGTACGTCCGGAAAATCCTTGGCAACCTTGACCGTCGGGTTCATGAATCCGAATGAGGTGGTGAAAATCAGATCGTGTCCTGTACTGGCAAGCTTTCTGATAACGCGCTCGGCATCGGCACCTTCAGGAACACTCTCCACAAAGGTTGTTTCAACCTGTTCGCCGAATTCAGTTTCGATGGCCTGACGGCCAACATCGTGTCGGTATGTCCAACCGTGATCACCCACGGGGCCAACATAAACAAAGCCTACCTTGACCGGATCTGCGGCACCGGCGGTGAAGGCTGTGACCGACAAAGCAGCGGCCGCGAGCAAGGTGAGAGCGGGTTTCTTGAACCGGCTAGTGAACATGCATATCTCCTGATGAACGTGACGACGGGGTGTACGCAAGTTCTACGTCGTCGGATGAAAGGCTTGTCCGATACTGGCGGGTGCGTTACGACGAATTCGGCCGCGATCACGCGATATGAGAACCAGCACCAGAATGGTGGTGAGATAGGGTAGCATCGACATCAGCTGCGAAGGAACATTAATCCCGAGCGCCTGAGCATGAAGCTGCAAGATACTGATACCGCCAAACAGATAGGCGCCCAATAGCAATCGGCCCGGCTGCCATACCGCAAAAACGACCAGTGCCAGCGCAATCCAGCCTCGACCAGCGCTCATGTTCTCTACCCACATGGGCGTGTATACCAGTGACAGGTACGAACCGGCAACGCCTGCACAGCCACCGCCGAACAGGGTGGCGAGATAACGCACGCGAATCACTTTCAAGCCCAGCGCATGGGCGGCGTGGTGTGAGTCGCCTACCGATCGCAAAACCAAACCTGCTCGAGTTTTATTGAGAAACCAGGCAACACCTGCAACCAGCGCAAATGAGACGTAAACGAGAATGTCGTGACTGAACAGCAAGCGGCCGACGACGGGTAAGTCGCTGAGCACAGGTACGTTCAATGAAGGCAGGCCCTCAAATGCGATTCCCACGAGCGGCTGACCGATCAGGGCACTCACACCTATGCCGAATATTGTCAATGCCAGACCTGTGGCCACTTGTGATGATTGCAGGCTCAGCGTCAGAAACGCAAAAACCAACGCCATCAGCATTCCGGCAATCAGGCCGGCCAGAATACCCAGCAGACCGCTACCGGTGTAATGCGCTGCGGCGAAACTGCAGACCGCACCGACCAGCATCATGCCTTCCACCCCAAGATTCAGAACACCAGAGCGCTCTACCACCAACTCACCGATTGAGGCAAAGACCAGTGGCGTTGCTGCCGTGACGATGGTCAGGACAGTCAGAACAAGAATTTCGTTCATGCGCTACGGGGTCTCCACAAGATTCTGTAGTGAATCAACACATCCGTGGCTAGCAGAAAAAACAGCAGCATGCCCTGAAATACGCCAGTGACTGCCAGTGGAAGATTCAGGGTGATCTGAGCGGATTCCCCACCCAGATAAGACAATGCCATCACCAATCCGGCGAAGAACACACCTACCGGGTGCAAGCGGCCAAGGAAGGCCACGATGATAGCGGTGAAACCATAGCCCGGAGAGATACTGGGTAGCAGCTGACCAATGGGGCCCGCCACCTCAAACAAACCGGCCATGCCTGCGCAACTGCCACCGATGAGCATGGCAGTCCACACTAGCCGCGATTGGCTAAAACCTGCATGAATGCCAGCGCGGGGTGCAGCGCCATTTACTCGCAAGGCAAAGCCCAGTAGTGTTCGCGTTAGCAAAACCCAGCCTGCGACCACCACGCCCAATGCAACCAGTGCGCCGGCATGTAGCCGCGTGCCATCAAGAATTCGCGGTAACAAGGCGGCATCGTGAAACAGACGCGACTCGGGAAAGTTGAAACCGTCAGGATCTCTCATCGGACCGGATATCAGCCAGGACAACAATAGCGCAGCGACATAGGTGAGCATCAGGCTGGTCAGAATTTCGTTGACGTTGAAACGTGTTTTCAATAACGCTGGAATAAACGCCCACAGCATCCCTCCGATAACACTGGCCAGAATCATCAGAGGCAACACGAACCAGGCGTCGACTTCGTAGAAAAACAGCGCGACTGCCGCGCCCGCGATACCACCGAGTATCAATTGCCCTTCAGCGCCGATGTTCCAGACTTGTGCACGAAAACCAATGGACAGTGCCACACCAATGATGATCAGCGGCGTCGCCTTTACGCCGAGCTCTGCCAGCCCGTAGAGCGTGCTAACCGGTTCAATGAAAAAAGCATGGAAGGCTTCTCCCACCGGCACGCCGAGGGTGGCAAACAACAATAACCCAGCGACGAGTGTCACGAGCAGTGCGAATACGGGGGCCAGATAGCCCATGAGCGTTGATGGAGTGGCTCTTCGTTGTAGCGTAATCATGCTACCCCTCCCACGGCAGAAGCTGGCGGCTTTTGCGACAGTGACTCGCCGCCCATCAACAGGCCTACCTGTTGAATAGTCACGCTACCGGTGGGATAAAATTCAGACAGACGCCCAGCGCATAGTGCCCCGATTCTGTCGGTAGTCTGCATGAGTTCATCCAGATCCTGAGACACCAGCAAGATGGCAGCTCCCTCATTAGCCAACTCGCGAATGGCTGCGTGGATGATCGCTGCCGCCCCTGCATCTACACCCCAGGTTGGCTGCGCTACCACCAGCACGTTGGGGGATTGCAGTATTTCACGACCGACGATGAACTTCTGCAAGTTGCCCCCGGAAAGACTGGCTGCCAGTGATTCAGGTCCGCTACATTGAACGTTAAACTGTTTAATGACAGTTTCGGCAAATTGCCGGCTCCTGCGATATGACACCAACCCACCCAACCTCAAAGCCTTGCGATGGTGAGCGGTGAGAAAAACGTTCTCGATGAGCGACAGGCTGGGCACTGCAGCGTGGCCCAGGCGCTCTTCAGGAACGCAGCACAAACCGCGACGTCTTCGTTCCCCAGCCCCCAGACTGGATACTGACTTTCCAGCCAGCGACAGACTACCGGACTGCTGCAGCGACACTTCGCCGGCAATTACCTGCATCAGCTCATCCTGCCCGTTGCCGGCCACCCCGGCTATGCCCACTATTTCACCGGAATGCACAGCGAGATTCACTGTATTCAATGCAATGCCGTGTCGCTCAGCAGCAGCATGGTTCAGATCCATTATTGCCAGCAAAGGACTGCCGATACACGTGCGACCACGCTTCACTGGAGCAGGCATGGCTGAGCCCATCATCAACGCAGCCAGACTCTGTGCTGTTTCCTGTCGAGGATCGAGCTCAGCTACTTTTTTCCCACCCCGCAGAATGGTGGCCTCGTGACAGAGCTGACGGATTTCATCCAGCTTGTGACTGATGTAGAGGATGGCAACGCCCTCTTCTGCCAGCCTCGACAACGTGGCAAACAGTTCGCTGACCTCCTGCGGTGTCAACACGGAGGTAGGCTCATCCATGATCAGCAGCTGCGGTTCTTGCAGCAGACAACGCACGATTTCGATGCGTTGCCGTTCACCGACTGACAGGGTATACACCGAGCGATCAGGATCCAGCGGAAGGCCATAGCGAGCCGAGACTTCAATGATTTGCTGGCGCAGATGCACATCCGCATCAACGTCCATGCCTAGCGCAATATTCTCCAGTACCGACAGCGATTCAAATAGAGAGAAATGTTGGAAAACCATAGCAATGCCAAGCTCTCGAGCAGCTCTCGGCGACTCAATGTGCACCGTCTCGCCTCGCCACTTTATTGAGCCTGAGTCTGCGGCCAGCAAACCGTAAAGGATCTTGACCAGTGTACTTTTGCCAGCGCCGTTCTCTCCCAGCAGTGCATGCACTCGCCCACTTCGTAAACGCAGATCCACGGCATCGTTAGCCAGACACCCCGGGTAGGCTTTGGATATGCCGTTCAGCTCAACCAGAATGTCGGGGCTTGTGGCCTGCTGAGCCTGACTCGGCGTTTCCGGCATCTCAGACATGGACAACGATCATTACGAGTAAATTCCGACGGATCACGATGTGCCAAGTGTACATTGCGCAACCGGCAACGCCTATCATAGGGAGTCAGGAATTCAACAAGCCCATCGAGCTGGACTATGTCGTCATCAATCACTGCCGTGCATGCCAATTTTCTCCACTGCCTCTCAGATCCTGACAGGCAGGGAACTCAGGCGATCGAGTACATCCAGAATGGCGTGTTGCTGATTGATGAAGGTCATGTCGTTGCGTGTGCTGAAGCTGGCGCAGTTCAAGTACCGGACAACGCTCAGCATATTTATATAGAAGACAAATTAGTGGTACCAGGTTTTGTTGATACCCACGTGCATTATCCGCAGACAGGCATGATAGCGAGCTACGGCTCGCAACTGCTGGACTGGCTGGAACGCTATACGTTCCCCGAAGAAATGCGATTTTCCGACCCGGAAGTTGCTGCTGAGACATCGCGCTTTTTCCTCGATCAGTTGTTGAGCAACGGTACGACCACAGCGCTGGTATTTGGCACCGTGCATCCGCAATCGGTTGACGCTTTTTTTGCAGAGGCCCAACAACGCAACCTGCGGATGATTTGCGGCAAGGTCATGATGGATCGACATGCGCCAACCGAGTTACTGGATACACCGGAGTCTTCATTTATCGATAGCCAGGCGCTGATAGATCGATGGCACGGAAAAGACCGGCTGGGCTATGCCGTGACTCCTCGTTTCGCCCCGACAAGTTCACCGGAACAGCTGGCCATTGCATCGCGGCTTCTGGATAGTAATCCCGGTGTCCACTTACACACTCACCTGGCTGAAAATGCAGACGAATGTCACTGGGTGGGTTCGCTGTTTCCCGAGACACAGGATTACCTCGCGGTTTACGAACGCTATAACCTGGTGCGCAAGCGTTCAGTGTTTGCACACGGCATACACCTGTCTGATTCTGCCTGGAAACGACTGGCCACGGCAGACGCTGCTGTGGCTCATTGCCCCTGTTCCAATCTGTTTATTGGTAGTGGTCTATTCGATTTGAGAGCCGCTCAGAAGCACACGGTGAAGTTGGGCCTGGGTACAGATATCGGTGGAGGCGATTCAATGTCGATACTGCGCAACATTAATGAAGCCTACAAGATTCAACAACTGCAGAACCATACCCTGACGCCTGCGCATGCGTTTTACCTGGCTACCCTGGGCGGTGCACGAGCGCTGGATCTGGACGCTGCCATCGGTAACTTTGCCGTGGGCAAAGAGGCGGATTTTCTCGTTATAGACGAAAAGGCAACGCCTCTACTGGCCCTGCGTACCAGCAATCAAACTGAATGGCGTGATCGATTGTTCAGCCTGTTGATGCTGGGTGATGAACGTTGTATCGAGCAGACGTGGATCATGGGGAAGCGTTACTTTCGGTGAAGAACCGGATTTGAAAGCCGATTCTACAGGTGTAATGCTGTTCGCTCTGCACCGCAGGGTGCTCATCCTGGTGAGGGACTCGCACGTTGCCGCTGTTAACCGATCACAAACTGAAAGATTTCAGGCTCCGGCACATTGATCAGTACTTACCTATAAAAGGGTTACATTGGCTGGTCGTGTCTGTGTCTCTGGTTGCCACCATGATTGCCTGGCAGGTGTCCTTGCACGCGGTAAAAGAGCGTACTCAAATCAAGTTTGATCGACAGGTGGACTACGCCATCGATCTGTTCAAGCAACAGATGAATCGCTATGCGGACGTGCTTCAGTCGGGTGTCGGTCTTATAGCGACCAGTGAGAACGTCAGCCCCGACCATTGGGATCAGTTCACACAGCGAATGAAGGTCGAGGACCAGTTTCCAGCTTTTGAGGGCTTTGGCGTGGTGTACCGAGTCGATCGGAGTGACTTGGGGAACTTTGTCAGGGAGCAGCGCCTTACGCGGCCAGATTTTAAGGTTCGCACGCCTATAACGCTCGAGTCTGTCGAAGGTATGCACTTTATGTTGCCGCTCACCCTCATTTCGCCAAGGACGCTTGAGAAAACTGCACTTGGGCTGAACGTAGCCAGAGAAGCTCGGCGTAATGACACTATCAAGCGCACTATCAGTACAGGCGCCGTTCAGATTACCGCGCCGATAAGGGCGGCAGGCATCGGCAATCCTGGCTTCGTCATGATGGCACCGATATTCAGAACGATCGACCCTGCGACAAATGCGCTACGTGAGACCGAGTTCATCGGAGCTGTAGTGGCGGCAGTGATCACGGAAAAACTTGCGGTAGGTATCATTGACAGCGCAATGCGGCAAGTCGAGATCAAAGTGTCGGATAATTCTGAAATTCTGTACAACGAGCTGGTAGTCAACAATGAACAGCTTGATCCTGAACCGCTCTTGAAAGGCTCACGCACTGTGCCGTTGTTTGGCCGAGACTGGAGCTTTGAATTACACAGCAATAAGGCATTCCGTCTTGCCCAGAAGAACAATACCCCCAGCTTGATATTGATGGGTGGACTGACTATAGACGTGCTGCTGATTCTATTGTTTCTACACATGTCACGAGCAAATCAGCGGGCTACCGCCTATGGACGGACTATCTCGTTGATGTACGAGAAACAATCAGAGGATTTGCGTCAAAGCAATGAAACTCTGGAAGATAGAAACGAACAGCTTGAATCTTTTTCCTATGTGGTGTCGCACGACCTCAAGGCACCTCTAAGAGGAATCGGATTTCTAGCTAGTTGTATCGAAGAGGATATGGAGGACCTAAAGGCGGGTGATCCGGTACCATTGGAAATCGAAGGCTATGTGGGCCGTATAAAAAAGCAGGTAACACTCGCTCAAGGCCTTATTCACGGAGTGCTACAGTATTCGGGACTGGGCACTGATGATGAGACGCCGGTACTTGTTGATGTGCGTGAGCTGCTAGACAGCCTGCGCATCATGCTGACCGTCGAGGAATCACAACTACAACTTGTTGGAGAATTTCCGAGCTTCGAGACTTGCCAGACACAACTGACTCAAGTGTTCATGAATCTGATCAGCAATGCCTACAAGTATCATCATGGCCAGGGACTTGCGGTTGTAAAAGTAGGCATAGAACAATGCCCACTCGACAACTTTTATCGCTTTTCAGTTTCCGACAATGGTCCTGGCATTGAACCTGAATACCACCAAAAAATATTCGAACCGTTCTCGACGCTGCAACCCAAGGATCACTCCATGAGTTCTGGCGTGGGATTAGCCATCGTCAAAAAGTTGATTGCACTTAACGGTGGCACTATCAACGTAGCGTCAGAGATAGGTCAGGGAACTCGTTTTACTTTTGACTGGCCATCGTCTGCTGACAAGCAGACCAGTGAACAAGCGCACCTAGCACTACCTAAAGCCGCCTGAATTCAACGGTCTGCGGTCCCTGGGCGGAGTATAGCCCTGATTGACCAGCGTGTGCAAAGGTGCGAACAGAGGCTCCGGAAGCTCGTTCCAGTAAAACCAGTTCCAGCATTTGGAACAGGTTCACATTGGAATGGGATTTTGCAGGTAGATAGCGTGTATGCCCTGTTTCACCTCATCGCTGAGCTCAATGGTTGCAGCGCCCAGATTCACCTCTAGCTGTTCCATTGTCGTTGAACCCATAATGGCTGAAGTCATGAAGGGGCGTGACAAGCAAAACGCCAAGGCCAATTGAGCTGGATCCATACCGTGTTCCTGAGCCAGTGATACGTATTGCTCACAGACAATGGCGCTTTTATCGGTGTACCGGCCACCTAGATTGTCATTCATGGTGCGCCGAGAGCCTTCGGGTTTGGCACCTTTGCTGTACTTGCCACTCAACATGCCGGCACCCAGTGGTGAAAAAGCCAGCAACCCGACATCTTCGTGGTGAGACAGTTCAGCAAGGTCCAGATCAAACAACCGGTTCATCAGATTATATTCGTTTTGAATAGTAGCGACTCGCGGTAGGTCATGCTGCGCAGCAATTGACAGGAATGTTGATGTTCCCCAGCAGCTTTCATTGGACAGACCTATGTTAATGATTCTGCCAGCCTTGACTTCATCTTCCAGCGCATGCAACACCTCATGTATGTTGTCTGTTGTTCTTTGTGTGTCCTGACCGGTTGCATCAAAGGTCCAGTTCTGACGAAAGTGGTAGCTACCGCGATTAGGCCAATGCAACTGGTAAAGATCAATCCGGTCAGTTTGCAATCGTTTGAGACTGCGCTCCACAGAGATACGAATTTTCTCCGGCGTAATGTCCTGGCCGCCATACATCCATTCGCGACCGTTGCCTGTCACCTTCGTGGCAATAACAATGTCATCACGGCGGCCTGAATGATTGAACCACTGGCCGATAATGGTTTCGGTGTCACCCAGTGTTTTTTCCGTCAACGGAGTCGTCGGGTACATCTCTGCCGTATCGATAAAATTAACGCCATGATCAATGGCGCATTCGATCTGTTCTGCAGCTTGAGCATAAGTGTTCTGAGTGCCCCAGGTCATACTACCCAGACATAGCTCACTGACGAAGGTGTCGGTTCTGCCTAGTCTGCGCTTGTTCATGTTCGTGCCCAATCCATGTAGGCCTCACGAGCCTGAGTGGCAATAGGTCCAACTTCATACTGTGTGTCATCAAACGCGGTAACTGAAGTCACTTTGGCAAGATTACCTGTGAGAAACACTTCATCTGCCTTATGGAAGTCTTCAGGGCGCAGGCAAGTCTCGTGCACGGCGATGCCAGCCTGGCGAAGTAGTGCGATGATGCGCTGGCGTGTTATTCCATCGAGAAACGTGCCGTTGGGGACGGGTGTAAATACCTCGCCATCTCGAACCATGAAAATGTTGCTGGTTGCTGTTTCAGCCACGTTACCCAGCGAATCACAGACGAGTGCGTTAGTGAATCCTTTGGCGAACGCTTCTCGCATCATTCTCGCATTGTTGGGATACAGGCAAGCTGCCTTTGCGTTGACGGTAGCGACATCCAGCGTAGGCCGGGTATATCGCGTTGTCGTCAGTCTTGCACTGATCGCAACATCCGGCATGGGGATCTCTTGCAGGCACAGGCAGAAATCTGTCGATTCGGGATCAGCGCTGATAAAACCTTCTCCATAGCCGGTAGACCAGTACATGGGCCGGATGTAGATGGCCGCTGACTGGTCAAATTGCTTGAGGCCTTCGTGCACCCTAGCCACGATTTCCTCCGTACTCAGCGTAGGCTGCATCCCCAGACTGATGGCGGACTGATTGACTCGCTCGCAGTGTGGTGTCAGATCGGGGCAGACACCATCGAATTGTCTGGCGCCGTCGAAAACGAGAGTACCCAGCCAAGTACCATGATCGGCAGAGCGCATGACAGGCACGCTGCCTTGTTGCCAGAGACCATCGTGGAACGTAAGAATCGAGTTGTCAATTGACACAGTGGAGCGTTTTCCATGCAAGTTTTAATGGTCCTTGCATGCTACCGCATCGTGTCACTGCATGACTATTTTAGCGCCAGCCCCAATACCGTGTTCAGCAAACCAGCCTTGATTGACCTCGAGCGCGTATTGTGCAGGTTGTCTGGAATCGAAAAGCTGACCGGGACCGACGTCCATGTCGTGTATCTCGTTAATGACAAGATCAGCCGATATGAACGCAATCGACAGCGGTATCATCGTGTTGCGCATCGTGAATGATAGTGGACGCTCCGCCTGATAGACGAAGAGCATGCCGTGATCCTGGTCCATGGATGTGCGAAAACTCAGACCCATGAAGCGTTGCTGGTTGGTAGCGGCAATCTCCACGGTCATGGGTTCACCGTCTATCAACAGATTCACCGTGGGCAAGGCCGGCTGTGCGCTGTCACCCTCTGCCGCTGCCACGAACCCGAGTGAATTTAACAACAGACACACAGTGGCGACTGTTGCGATCAACACACTTGTCAGTCGCCAGATAGCGCTTTGCTGAGTAGCTCTCGCACTTCGTGAGCTCACAGGCAATATGTGGATGTCAGAAGAAACCGGCTGTTGTCTGTTCATGGTCAACCTGCTTGTATTCGAAGAATCAGGATAGCAACTCACGCAATCGGGGATAAACCATACGCGTTTTTGGACGTACGCCTTCCCAGATGAAAAATGACTCTGCAGCTTGCTCTACCAGCATACCCAGACCACTGCTGGTATCGGCACCCCGTGATCGGCTCCAGCTCATGAAGACGGTGTCCTGCTTTGCGTATGTCATATCGTACGCGAGTGTCTGACTTCCCACTAAGCCGTTAGGTAAAGGTGGCATCTCCCCGTTCAGGCTCAGTGAGGTGGCGTTGATCATAACGTCGAAGGCAGCCATGTCACCAAGTGCCTCGTAGCCACTGGCCGATACAGGACCCATATCGCTGAACAGTGATGCCAGCGTATCTGCCTTGGCACTGGTTCTGTTTGCAACATGCAGCATAGTCGGCCCAGCGTCCAGTAAGGGTGCGATGACGCCTCTGGCTGCACCACCTGCCCCTAACAGCAAGATGCGACTGTCTTGTAGAACACGACGCTTGTTGACGACGATATCGGCGACAAGGCCTGCTCCGTCAGTGTTATGACCTACCAATGCGCCATCCCGATGCATCTCAATGGTGTTGACAGAGCCTGCTCGCTTAGCATTGGGCGCCATACGCTGGCACACCGTTACCGCCAGCTCCTTGAAAGGCGCTGTGATATTGCAACCTTTAGCACCTGACCGTTGCCAGTCAAGCACAATACTTTCGAAGGTTTCCGGAGTGGCCTCGGTGCGCGTGTACTTGACTTTACGCTGGGTAAGGTCGCCGAACAACTGATGGACCACCGGGGAGAGGCTGTGCGCAATAGGCTGGCCAATCACCGTGTAACGGTTAATCATATTTACTCAGGATATAGCAATGACGTTTTTGGCACGCTGTGTTGAATGAAGAAATACTTGAGCTCATCAAAGCGCATCTGGGTCAGCGCCGGCGACGCATCCACCTTGCCCAATGAATTCTCGGTCAACTGGAAATTTCCGTCCTGACATCGGCGGTATTCAGCGACCAGTAGCTCCAGCTGTTGCAGGCTTCTACCCCGAATGGTCGGCGAATCGTATCTAAATTGCACCGACACTGGCGCAAGCGCCACGCCGGTGCCGTTGCAGTCGGGAGACAGGACAAGTTTGACATCGACAGCCCGTGTGGGAGGCTTGGGCTCCTTGATACCCAGTTTCTCTTTCAGTTTCCGCGCTCTTGCCTGAGCCTCGGTCTCCTCAGGATTGTTAGTCTGGTTTTCTGCCTGCCCGGAACCAGAATCGGTACCCCCGTCGCCGTTTCCCGCTGATTCAGAGTCATTTTCACCTGCCCTTGCGCGCTCCTTGTCCGCCGGACTTAGCTCATCTGCAGCGACTACCCTGACAACAGACTCTGGCTCCTCATCTGCCACGGAGGTGGTGCCGTCAATTCTCAGCGCTTCGTCTTCGCTGATAGCCCTGGCTGCGGATTTGACAGTCACGGATTCTCCAGTACGCTCTGGAGCTGCTTCCAGTGCAACCAGCATCGGATTTCTGGTGGCTGTCTGCGCATTGACAGATTTTACCGATTGGGACTTTCCGTCGTTTCGCAGATGCGATAACGAGCGCACATCAATCGAACCCGACAGTCTCTCGCTTCCACCGAGAAACTGGGAGATGCCGAAAAAAAGCAGTAGTGCGACAAAGGCCGTCGCGATGATAACCTTGGCTACAGGAGACATGTGCGAATGTTTTATCGGTAAAGGGCGGCCAGAGACCGGCATGATGGCGCGACAACTGCGCGTTTGATACTAAGGAATATCATTCCAGACAAGTCTGACATTATTTCACCTGCACGAGGCACTAACCATCGCAATTTTGAACGACAATAGGCCCACAATGAGAAGGAATACACGATCGTGAGCAACCAGGCAGTTTTTGGAGTCAGGGCACCCTATCCGGGGAACAGGCCTCGCCGTATGCGACGCGATGCGTTCAGCCGCCAGCTGATGCAGGAAAACCACTTCTCTGTGGACATGCTCATCCAACCGTATTTCGTTATAGAAGGCACCAGACAGCGCCAGCCTATTCCGTCCATGCCCGGCGTGGATCGCCTGAGTGTGGACTTACTAGTCAAGGCGGCAGAATCACTTTTTGCACTCGGTGTACCGGCCGTCGTATTGTTTCCTGTCACAGATGACGCGGCAAAAACCGACGATTGCAGCGGTGCCTGGGACCCCCGGGGTCTTGTTCAACGAGCTATCCGGGCGGTCAGAGATGCAGTGCCCGAGATGGGCATCATTACCGATGTAGCTCTGGACCCATACTCGCCGCACGGCCACGACGGCCTGATGAATGACGAGGGCTACATCATGAACGATGAGACTGTGGACGCACTGGTCAGACAGGCCTTGTCACATGCGGAAGCCGGCGCTCAGGTAGTGGCGCCATCGGACATGATGGACGGACGGGTTGGCGCCATCAGAGAATCGCTCGAGGCTGCAGACTACCGCCACACCCGCATTCTAAGCTACGCAGCCAAATATGCATCACATTTTTATGGCCCATTCCGAGATGCTGTGGGCGCTGCAGCGGCTTTGGGCAAGTCCAATAAAAACTCTTACCAGATGGATCCTGCCAACAGTGATGAGGCAATGCACGAAATTGCAGCCGACTTGCAGGAAGGCGCGGACATGATCATGGTTAAGCCCGGGCTGCCCTATCTGGACATTGTCAGGCGCGCAAAAGACACGTTCGCGGTGCCAACCTACGCCTATCACGTCAGTGGTGAGTACGCCATGTTAAAAGCGGCCTCGGCACAGGGCTGGATCGATGAAAAGGCCATTGTGATGGAAACGATGATGGCTTTTCGCCGGGCGGGGTGTGACGCTGTCCTCACCTACTGTGCCGAAGATGTTGCGAACTGGCTCAAGAATCACTAACAACTAGCCGATTAACTAACTACATTGCCGGTTTTTTTCGAAAACCGGTTTCCGCGGTTAACCTGCCTGACGCAGACACATCGCACTTTCTCCACACGCATCCAACGTCAAGTGTCCAAACAACTGGCTTACAGAACTGCACTGATCGGCCTGCTACTCGGCGTTTCCGGTATAGCCGTGGCAACAGATGATCAATGGTTTCTGGGTATCGGCGGGGGTGTATCCCGTTTACAGCCCAATGCCGTGCAACCCGGTATTTCCGTCACTGAAAATTTCGGACAAAGCGCCACGCTTTTCGCTGGTCGTGACTTTGACAGTCGCAGCAGCGCACAGGTACAGCTGTATTCCCTCGGTGAATCCACCTTTAACAACGGTGCGACAGCCAGTTACGTCGCCGGCGACGCTTCTGTAGTTTTTCGTTTCTTTGATTCACGAGACGGACGGCGTAACGCGGTATTGGGCGCATCGGTATATGGCCGGTTCGGGTTTGGCTTTATCAACCGCGGATCGACCCTGGCATTGGAAAAAGATGCACCCGTGTATTTCGGAGCGGGCGCTGGCATTGAGACCTACTTCACACCTAATCTGGGTGTTCGTCTCGAAGCGATGTACCACGAGACCGACACCGCCTCGGCAACAGTCTCGCTAGTCACCCGGTTCGGTGGCTCGGTACGGCCAGCCGGAATGCGCGCTGGACCTGTCAGTGAAAAGCCTGGCGAGGTTCTGACGAGTGCTGTTCAGAAACCTCAAGCCAGACCTGTCACGACTCCCGAAGTCATGCCGCTACCGACTCCCGTACCTGTGCCAGCGACACTACCTCAAACACTACCTCAAACACTACCCGAAACATTGCCTGAGGTACCGCCTGGAACAGTGCCTGAAGCACTGCCGGAAACTTATGCCCTGCCTATTCCGCAAAGTCTACCATCGCCGCAAGCCTTGCCGGCTCCGTTGCAGCCGCGTCAGGAAACACCAGACACAGATCTGCCAAATTCATGGACCGACGAATTTCCTGACGTAGAAATTATGGCCGATACTCGTGAGAACACGGGCGTAGCTCCAGCACCACTGCCGTCTTCGGCGCCCGTTCCGGCCCCGTCAGCGACGCCGTTTGCAGCTGATGGAGACCAGGACGGAATGAAAGATGCGCTGGATCAATGCTCGCGGCCCGCAAAAGACTATACGGTCGACGCTACTGGCTGCTCGTCTTTCAGTGACATAGCAAGGTTACTGATTTTCGATACCGGGTCGGCATCGCTGACAACCACGGCGCTGAGAGCACTCGATGACTTGGCAGAATCACTTCGCCAGTATCCAGCAGCTCGGATTGAACTGATAGCACACACAGATTCGAGCGGCTCAGACCAGGAACAATCCAGCCTTACCCGGCAGCGCTTGCGTAGCCTGGGAGCCTATCTGGTCGGACAAGGCATCAGCCAGGACCGACTGCTGTTAAGATCGTTTGGCGGCACAAGGCCTGCTTATGACAACAACACGGCGCAGGGGCGGCAACGCAACAATCGCATTGAGATCTTTGAAAACCCCTGATCGATCTCACAAGACCTTGCAGACTCATCTGCGATTCTTACACGACGGCGGGTTCTGGGTTGTACTGCTCGCAGGTCCCGCGTGCTGGCTGATTCTATACCTGATCGGCATGCCGGTACGTAGCAGTGCTGTGTCGTTAAGCATCGTTGTCATGAGCGTGATTATCTATCCGGTGTTAGAGGAAATCGTGTTCCGCGGAGGCCTTCAGGGCGCGCTGCTGACACGCCCTGCACTGTGCCGCTCAATAGCTGGCATCAGTCTGGCTTGCGTGATTACCTCGTTACTGTTTGCTGCAGCACATCTTCTGCGTCAACCACCGCTCTGGGCAGCACTGGTATTCATACCGTCTCTGATTTTCGGCTGGGCTCGTGAACGCCACGACTCATTGGTATCACCCACTGTACTGCACATGAGCTACAACGCAGGCTTCATCGGTCTGTTTCAGACAGCCTGATAATCAGTGCCTGAAGTGCCTGACACCGGTGAAGACCATGGCCATGCCATGCTCATTAGCCGCATCAATGACCTCGTTATCATTGCGCGAACCACCCGGTTGTATTACGGCTGCAATGCCGGCTGTGGCTGCGTTATCAATGCCATCCCGAAAGGGGAAGAACGCATCGGAAGCCATGACAGCTCCAGTGACATCAAGCCCTTCGTCGGCAGCCTTTATACCCGCTATTCGCGCTGAATACACCCGGCTCATCTGCCCGGCACCCACACCGACAGTGGCAGCATCTCTGGCGTAAACAATAGCATTGGATTTAACGTATTTGGCCACGCGCCAAGTGAACAGCAGATCGCCAAGTTCAGCATCTGAGGGCTGGCGAGTAGACACGACTCGTAGCTGATCAGTGGTTACATTCAGTTGATCCTCATCCTGCACGAGTATTCCACCCGATACCGGACGATACTGCAGAGAACGGGCAGTGAAGCCCACTGGCTGTATGCACTGGCAATCGAGCAAACGGATATTGGGCTTGGCGGACAGGATGGCCAGTGCCTTATCGCTGACACCTGGCGCTATGATCACCTCAACAAACTGGCGCGATATGATCTCAGCTGCCGTGTTGGCATCCAGACGCTGGTTAAACGCAATGATTCCGCCAAAAGCCGACGTAGGGTCAGTCTTGTAAGCTTTATCGTAAGCAGAGATCTGATCAGCCCCCAGAGCAACGCCACAGGGATTGGCATGCTTGACGATAACGCAGGCGTTTTGTGAAAATTGTCTTACGCAGGCAAGAGCTGCATCGGCATCCATAACGTTGTTATAAGACAAGGCTTTGCCCTGCCTCAGTGCGGCTGTGGCAATAGTACCTTCACCAGCATCAGAGCTGCGATAGAACGCTGCGTCCTGATGTGGGTTTTCGCCGTAGCGCAACGTGTTATTGAGTACAAACTGGGCGTTCAACGTGCGCGGAAATGTCGCCGGCTTGTCATGCGATGATTCACCCGTACGGCTTCCCAGAAAATTGGCGATCATGCCATCGTAGGCAGCCGTGTGCTCAAAAGCCTTGACTGCAAGATCGAAGCGCATAGATAACTGTTCTGCCTCACTGGCGTGCAGCGATTCTATGACCTGCGCATAGTCTGCAGGGTTGGTGACCACCGCTACCGAGGCATGATTCTTGGCAGCTGATCTAAGCATTGCCGGGCCACCAATATCGATGTTCTCTATGGCGTCTGCGAAGGTAACATCTGCCTTGGCAACCGTTGCAGCAAACGGGTACAGGTTGACCACCACAAAATCGATTGGCGCGATATTGCGTTCCCGCATCACCTCGTTATCGAGCTCACGCCTGCCAAGAATGCCACCATGAACAATCGGGTGCAGTGTCTTGACCCGCCCCGCCATCATCTCGGCAGCACCGGTGTGTTCGGACACGTCAGTAGCGTCCAGCCCAGCGGCTCGCAAGGCTATTGCAGTGCCACCAGTGGACAGTAGTCGCACACCCACATTGACGAATGCGCGGGCGAGTTCTTCGATGCCGTTTTTGTCGGAGACACTTAACAGTGCGCAACGCGTTGCCAGTTCAGTCACGCTCAGTCGTACCCCATTTCTGCCAGTTTATTGCGCAAGGTACCTCGGCTAATACCCAGCCACTTGGTTGCCTTGCTCTGATTGCCACCGCACTCACGCATCACGCTGTCTATCAGTGCATGCTCTGCCTGACGCATGACAAGTTGATAGACGTTCGATGGCTCTTCGCCATCCAGCATCTCGTAGTAACGACGAAGCTCCCCCTGCACACAGCGGGTGATTGCCGTCTTGTTGGGCTCCGGCGAATTTTTCACAGTGCCACTACTTTTCTTCTTGGCGCGCGCGCCTGTTTTTTTCTTCGGCTGACCCTGACGGCCGTTGCCCTTGCTGACCGGTTTACCACTGCGTATGGGCGCTAATTTCTGAGAAATAGTGCTCATGTTCAGGCGGCGGTTGCAAATAGTTCGGGCTGAGTGAAAAACGACTCAACCATATTCATCTGCTGCACCGCGTTTTCTGCCTGATTAACGGCCTGACGAAAACTGGCTGCGTGTGCCAGCCCCTTGCAGTACCAGGCGATATGTTTGCGGGCAATGCGCACTCCGCGGAACTCACCATAAAGATGGTGGCAGCCTGCAAGATGCGCCAGTAGCGTCTGACCAATCTCTGCAGCATCGGGGCGATCCGGAACGCGTTCTCCCGCAAGACTTGCATTGATTTCACGGAAAATCCAGGGATTGCCCTGAGCTGCACGACCTATCATGATGCCAGCGGCGTTAGTGTGCTGCAGAACTCGACGCGCGTCCTCGCCGTTCTGAATATCGCCATTGGCGATGACAGGAATGTTGACGGCATCTACGATGGCCGCAATCGTGTCGTACTCTGCATGACCTTTGAACCTGTCGCTGCGCGTGCGTCCATGTACCGCCAGACAAGCGATACCACACCGCTCAGCCAGTCTGGCAATTTCAACGCCGTTACGAGACTCAGGCGTGGGTCCTGTACGAATTTTCAAGGTGACCGGAACAGCTACCCTGGCCACGACAGCGCGCAAGATAGCTCTGACCTGATCGGGATAGGCCAACAACGCTGATCCTGCCTGACGGTTGCACACTTTCTTGGCTGGACAACCCATATTGATGTCTATGATTTGTGCACCGTGCGCCACATTCAGCGCAGCAGCCTCGGCCATGGCCTCAGGCTCTGCGCCCGCGATCTGAACAGCGTGTGGCAAGTGGTTGTCGGCGCGCACGATGCGATGTCGGGTTTTAGCCGTTGCGTAAAGCAAAGTGTCGCTTGAGATCATCTCTGATGCCGCGTAACCGGCACCTTCTCGCGCGCAGACATCGCGAAATGCCCGATCTGTTATACCGGCCATAGGAGCAAGAAACACAGGGTTAACGATGGTGTGTGTTCCTATCTCGATCATGACAGCCATAAGATTCACGCGGCCGGCCATCGTAATACAGTTCGCTTGTTAAAAATACCGTATGCGCCTACAGCATTCGACTAAACCCATCGTGGGTTAATCACGTGCACGCCGGAAATCCAGCTCAAATGAGACGGCTGTGTTACCCGGATCTTCTACAGTCAGAGCCACATCGAGGCGTTTGCCAACATCCAGCACATCACCAGGCTCCCAGTTGTTTGTATAGTCCAGCGGGGAAAAACTGTTAGTCACTACCAGCCTGCCGGCGAGATCTTCAAGTCGGATTTCAATGATTGGATACGCCTGACTAAAATCAGCACCATTCAGGATGCCAAATTTTATGATCAGTGCATTGGTCAGCGTTGGATGGGAGACGACAGTGCGGTTCACCGCCTTCAACGCACGCAAGTCTATTTGTTCTGGTAATGCGCAACGCACAAAGTTGCAGGCTATTTCAAGTACGGGTCGTACGGTGCGATTGCTGATCAATACGTCTCGCTCCTTGTACACATAGAGAGCGCCCACCAGCGTTACTATAATGCCAGCCAACACGCTACGCAGAAGCCATGGCGATGCAGAATTCACCGCTACATTCACGTCGCGTTCAACGCCGGTGAACACTTTGGGCTCATCCGGTGAATCGTAAGGTGAAGCCACTGCAGCGCTCAAAGGCGTCAGTACTTCGCGCTCTTGATAATTGAATATCAACGCGTCGCGTGCAACCTCGTCTTTGATGAAGTCCACATCGTTATCCAGCGTAACGTCCGGGTACGGTCGAGGTGTTGTGGGAGCATTCGTGAGAGCTACGTGTGCATCAACCGTCACATCTCGCGAAAACAAGGTATCGCTGAACGTCTCGTCGCGCTCTTCTTCAGCCACCTCATCAAAATCGAAACTGGACGTATCCCGGGTTTGATCAAAGTAGCTGACTTCAGGTAGGCCGGCGTCGGCCGAAAACAAGTCGAAGTCTGAGTAGGTGACGTCAAGCGATGAGGTGTTGTTTGCCAAGCCTGCCAACGCTGCAGCGCCGGCGTCAGGCAGGTTCGACGTGCCTTGATGATGTTCAGAACCCGCTGCCTCGGGACGTTCGGCGACGTCAGTGGCATCCATTGATAAGGTTTCATCGCCGAAATTTAAATCGTGCTGATTGGCCAGCGCATCAAAAATGCTCAGACATTCACCACAGCGCACGCGCGTATCGGTCGACGACAATAAAGCCAGCGACACCTCGAATACCGTCTGGCAATTGGAGCAACAAGTTTGCGAATGAAGGTCTGTGGCGTCGAAATCGCTGTAGCCCGGTGTCGTCAATCCTGTTCCTGTGTCGTCCGCAGAGCCTGTATCAGCCTCGGCCGAGCTCTTGGCAGCAGCATTGGCTGGCGTTTGGGACTGGGTTTTATTACGGGGTGTACCCATCGGCGTGTTAGCGTTTGATCGCAGTCATCATTGCCCAGCCATCCTGTATCTGACTTGGCTCGAACTTGAAGTTTGCATTGTACCGCAAGCGTAACGGATCCATTTGCTCCTCTAGAATACCGGAGAGCAATAGACGGCCACCAGCCTTTACCTTGTCTGCAAGACTATCGGCCAGCTCCATCAGAGGCTTGAAAAGAATGTTTGCCATCAGAATATCAGCGCTCATGGTGGCCACCAACGCGGGCTGGCCTACCTGCAGCCGATCAGTCACACCGTTTTGTTCCGCATTACTACGCGTCGCCAGCAATGCCTGCTCGTCAATATCCACAGCCCAGGCCTGCGTCGCACCCAGCAATAGGGCGGCAATAGCGAGTACTCCGGAACCACATCCGTAGTCAATAACCTGTTGACCGGAGAACGGCGTTAGTGACGCTTCACTGTGCCGACCTAGCCAGCTCAGACATTGAGCTGTGGTAGCGTGGTTGCCGGTACCGAAGGCTAGCCCCGGATCCAGTCTCAGCGTGATTGCCTGCTCATCGGGTACAGCCTGCTCTGTCGGACAAATCCAAAACCTAGCACCAAACTGCATAGGTTTAAAGTTTTCCATCCATGTTCGTTGCCATTCGCGATCACCCAGAGCACTGACACTGAATCGCGGAACCACCGCACCCGACAGTGCAGCGGACAGATGCAGGGCACTCTGCAGAGTCTCGAGAGAGGTTGTGCGCGAAAATAGCCCTACTAGCGTAACTGACTCCCATAACCTCACCTCTCCGGGAACCGGCTCCAGTACCGCGTGGGCCAGGTCGTCATCGTCATCACTGTCCTTGAGCGTGACGGACAGAGCGCCCGCATCAAAGAACCAGCCTTCTAAGGCTTCCACCTGCTCACGCGTAGCCCTTACTGTCACTTCAAGCCAATCATTGCTCATGAATAATTAACTAATGCCCAGTTTTTTCTCAAGGTAGTGGATGTTACAACCGCCCTCCTGAAAATTAGGATCATTGAAGATATCGATGTGCAGAGGTATGTTGGTCTTGATCCCGTCAATAAAAACCTCACTCAATGCGCCGCGCATGCGCGCCAGAGCCGAATCTCGCGAGTTTCCAGAGACCACCAGCTTGGCAATCATGGAATCATAATGAGGCGGCACGGTGTAGCCGTTGTAGATGTGTGTTTCTACCCTCACGCCCAATCCACCAGCCGGATGGTACTGCTTGATGGTGCCTGGAGAAGGCATGAAGGTAACAGGATCTTCAGCGTTGATACGACATTCGAACGCATGCCCCGTGATCTTGATGTCTTCTTGCTTCCACCGCAACACACGCCCTTCGGCGGCGTAGATCTGCTCCTTGATGATGTCCTTGCCCGTAATCATCTCTGTGACAGGGTGCTCTACCTGAACACGCGTGTTCATCTCGATAAAGTAAAAATTGCCGTCTTCAAACAGAAACTCAAAGGTGCCTGCACCTCGGTAACCTATCCGCTTACAGGCATCGACGCAGCGTTGTCCCATGTCAGCCCGGGTAGCTTCATCAATACCCGGTGCTGGCGCCTCTTCAACCACTTTTTGATGGCGGCGCTGCATGGAACAGTCACGCTCACCCAGATGAATGGCATTACCGTGTTCATCGCAAATGACCTGGAATTCTATGTGACGGGGTTTTTCGAGAAATTTTTCCATGTAAACCATGGAATTGCCAAATACCGTACCAGCCTCGCTCTGAGTTAATGCTATGGACTGTTCAAGCTCCTCTTCAGAACGAACGACACGCATACCTCGACCGCCACCGCCGCCGGCGGCCTTGATGATGATCGGATAGCCGATTTCGTTTGCCATGGCCATGTTTCTGGCCGTGTCATCTCCCAATGGTCCATCACTGCCCGGCACACACGGAACACCTGCCGCTTTCATCTCGGCAATAGCGCTGACCTTGTCTCCCATCAGGCGAATGACATCAGAGGTAGGACCAATGAACTTGAAGCCGCTGGACTCCACTCGTTCCGCAAAATCGGCGTTTTCTGCTAGAAAACCGTATCCGGGATGGATCGCTTCAGCACGCGTTATTTCAGCGGCACTGATAATGGCGGGAATATTCAGATAGCTTTTGGTAGACGAAGGGGGCCCGATACACACGGCCTCATCAGCCAGACGCACATGCTTGAGATCCCGATCAGCCGTTGAGTAGACCGCGACCGTTTGAATACCAAGATCTCGGCAGCATCGCATAATACGCAGCGCAATTTCGCCGCGGTTGGCGATCAGTATTTTCTTGATTGGGGTAACCATCAGTCGCCGCCCGTTCAGTCAATTACGATGAGTGGTTCGCCATATTCCACCGGCTGACCGTCTTCTACCAGTACCGCGCGGACAGTACCGCTGATCTCAGCCTCGATCTGGTTCATGATCTTCATCGCTTCGATGATGCAGATAGTGTCGCCTTTACTCACACTTTGACCAATTTCCACAAATGCCTTGGAGGTAGGTGTTGAAGATCGATAGAAGGTGCCGACCATGGGTGACTCCATGATAGTGCCAGGTGGCATGAGGTCATCTGCCGCCGCAGATTCTTGTGCTGCGTTAGCTGCAAGTGGCGCAGCCACCATCGCAGGAGCCTGGGCTGCTACGGGTGCTGCGGGCGCATAGGTGACGCCGGTGGCGCGCGCTATGCGCACAGACTCCTCACCTTCCACGATCTCAATTTCGGAGACGTCCGAGTCTTCAAGCAACTCGATCAACTTCTTGATCTTGCGAATATCCATGAGTGTCTCTCTTTTTTATAGTGCGTTGTTATGGACGTACGCGTAGGCAGCCGTCAGAGCCATGCTGTAGCCGGCTGGACCGAAACCGGCAAGCGTACCTATCGCGATATCTGAAAAATAGGAATGGTGGCGAAACGGCTCGCGCCTATAGATGTTGGATACATGAACTTCTATCAGCGGCAAGGCGACGCCTAAAAAGGCGTCTCTGAGTGCTACGCTGGTATGACTGTATCCAGCAGGGTTGATAATCGTTACAACACAGCCCTCTGCACTTGCCTGCTGGACACGATCAATCAAGGCGCCTTCACTGTTGCTCTGGAAAAAACTGATGGTCAGCCCGAGATCGGCCGCCTCTTCGGCAAGCGCTGATTCGATATCCGCCAGCCTTAGTGAGCCATATTTTTCAGGCTCACGGGTTCCCAGCAAGTTGAGGTTTGGGCCATTGAGCACCAACACCTGTGACATACTCCGACGCTCCGATAAAAGTTGATAGACGGCTATCGCATCGACAGCACGCAGTGGCGGCTGTTGTTACAAGACATCTGCGCTCTTGAACGCAAACGTATTTGTGCGACGATGCGAGAAGATAGCATCAAAAAGGGTTAATTTACAGACAATTGGCGACATTTATCGACGATTCAGACGCAAACACTGCCTACGGCGATACTGACGCCACACTGGCATTCAGATCGCTGGATCCTGTGCAGATTCTAGATGCCATTGATGGGGCAGGATGGCAGACCGATGGCCGAGTCAGCGCACTGAACAGTTATGAAAATCGGGTCTATTCGATCGGCCTCGAGGATGCGGCTCCCGTAGTTGCAAAGTTCTACCGGCCCGGTCGATGGGACGATGCAACTATTCTGGAAGAACACCAGTTCTGCGCCGCCCTGGTGGAGCGTGACCTTCCGGTTATAGCGCCGCTAAAAGACGCGGATGGTCAGACGCTACATCGATCCGGCCCGTTCCGGTTTTGCCTGTTTCCGCGCTCGGGTGGCCGACCACCTGAACTGGATAATCCTGAACAGCTTGCTGTTATCGGACGCACTATCGGACGACTACATCTGGTTGCTGATACCCACCCGTTTGAACACAGACCGTTTATTGACGCTACCAGACTAGGCGACAACTGCGCCGATTTTCTGCTCGATTCAGATGTGCTGCCCTCAGAACAGGCCCATATTTATGAGTCGGTCATCGACGATTTACTGCCGGAAGTTCACGACTGTATGGAAGCCAACGGGTTTCATGAACTGTCACTACACGGGGATTTCCATCCGGGGAATATTCTCTGGGGCAGCGATAACACACCTAACCTGCTGGACTTCGACGACACGGCCAGCGGCCCTGCAATGCAGGATCTGTGGATGTTCATCTCGGGAGATCGTCGTTACGCCGAGGCACGACTGGCAGACTTGCTGGATGGCTACAACGAATTCAGATCATTTGACGAGCGCGAGATAGCGCTGATAGAACCGCTGCGCACGTTACGCATTATTCATTACGCCGCTTGGATTGCACGACGCTGGGAAGATCCGGCTTTTAAACAGGCATTTCCATTTTTTGCCGGTGCCCGCTTCTGGGATGAGCATATCCAGTCCTTGAGAGAGCAACGAGTAGCGTTGGATGAACCCTGGCTGGTGTACTAGCAGTAGTTAAATACCAGTTCGCCTTTGCCGTATTTTCCTAAGGTGATCGAAAAGGCCTGCTCTTCCAGATCATCGCCAGTCTGGCGACATTCACTACCCGCATCAACGGATGCCAGTTGCAGATGTTCGGACTTGTCATTCATCAAAAGGCTGGAAAATATGTTCATGACCTCGTAGAGGTTGTCGGTCGCCGTGGCAGTGAGTTCCTTGTCTTCCACCATCCCTTCAGCGCCACCCGGCGGGATCATGGAGAGTGCACAACCCAGAGCAGCACCGGTTGCCAGAGTGCAGGAGCAGGTTGCGGCATTGGCACCATGATCGTCAATGTAGGTGGCTGTGAAGCCTATAGTCGCATCGTCGAAATCCTTGGACTCGGCGGCTTCCACATCAGCACCCAGAATCATCGTCAGCATGTCTACAAGCTGCGCTTTCTCTGGCTTCTTGAACCTCATGGTCACCCGATAACCGGGCGTAAAGCTTTTTCAAACGACTCAGCAGTAAAAGGCTTGGCAATCAGAAACTGAGCACCCGCCTCTTTTGCTTCGGCGCGCATCTCAGCGGTAGATTCCGTCGTCACGAAACCGAACTTCACGGTGTTGCCCGCCTCGCGTATTGCACGTAGGAAATCAATACCGTTCATGGTTGGCATGTTCCAGTCGCACAGCACCAGCTCGGGCATAAAGTGATCGATCTTTTCAAGCGCATCTGTACCGTCTTCAGCCTCTTGAAAATCCATGCCCGCAAAGCCTGCCTGTTTTAGCGTGCGCTTGACGATCATTCGCATCGACTTCGAATCATCCACGATCATCACTTTCATCGGACACATACCGTTTCAATAAGGGTACATCTTGTAACGGCCGATCAGGCGTCCTTTGAAGGCTATGGCTACTGCATGTAACGGTTAAATCTGCGCGGTATTTTACAGCTTGCGAAACACCAACGATGCATTAGTTCCGCCGAAACCGAAACTGTTCGACATTACCGTATTTAACGCAGCATCATCTACGCGGGCACGAACGATGGGCATACCGGCTGCCGCCTCGTCAAGCTCGGTAATGTGGGCAGATTCTGCGATAAAACCGGCCTGTTGCATAAGAAGGGAATAGATCGCTTCCTGCACTCCCGCGGCACCCAATGAATGCCCGGACAGTGATTTCGTAGAGCCAATATGAGGCATATCATCACCGAATGCGGCTCTGACAGCTCCCAGCTCTGCGATATCACCTACAGGAGTACTGGTCCCGTGGGCGTTTATGTAGTCAATGGGAGTGTCCACCGTGGACTTGGCGATCTGCATGCATCTGGCGGCGCCTTCGCCCGATGGTGCAACCATATCGTGACCGTCAGATGTAGCACCGTATCCTACAACCTCTGCATAGATAGTGGCGCCGCGAGCTCTGGCAACTTCGAGCTCTTCAACCACTACCATGCCACCACCTCCCGCGATAACAAAACCATCGCGATTGGCATCATAGGCACGTGAGGCGATATCCGGTGTGTCGTTGTATTGGGTAGACAGCGCGCCCATAGCGTCAAACAGGCAGCTTAACGTCCAGTGCTCTTCTTCGCCGCCGCCGGCAAAAACTCTATCCTGCTTACCAAGCTGTATGAGCTCGAGCGCGTTACCAATGCAGTGTGCACTGGTTGAACATGCCGAGGATATGGAGTAGTTAATGCCCTTTATCTTGAACGGTGTTGCCAGACACGCTGATACTGTGCTACCCATGGTCTGCGTGACACGGTAAGGACCCACTCGACGGATGCCACGATCGCGCAGTATATCGGCGGACTCAACCTGGCTGAAAGACGATCCACCACCCGACCCTGCGATGATGCCCGTGCGGATGTTGGACACCTCGTCCTCTGACAGGCCTGCATCGGCAATGGCGTCTTGCATGGCCAGAAAAGCATAAGCGGCAGCGCCGCCCATGAAGCGTAACTGCTTGCGATCTATGGCCTCTTTCAAATCCAGATCCGGGGCGGCCGCAACGTGACTGCGCATTCCCATTTCCTTGTAAATCTCGCGAAAGGTGATTCCTGATCTGGCTTCGCGAAGAGACTCGGTAACTGATGCCTTGTCATTGCCAAGGCACGACTTGATGCCGATACCGGTGATTACTGCTCTACGCATGGTGTGAACTCGTCAGAAGTCTTCGGTGGAAGTAAACAATCCTACGCGCAAATCCTTGGCGGTATAGATCTCGCGATCGTCTACCAGCATGCGCCCATCTGCAATACCCATGACCAGTTTGCGTTCTATCAAGCGGGTAATTGTCAGCTCATAGCGAACCTTGCTGGCCGCTGGAAGCACCTGACCAAAGAATTTCACCTCACCGGAGCCCAGTGCCCTGCCTCGGCCTGGATTGCCTTTCCAGCCCAGGAAAAACCCCACCAGCTGCCACATGGCATCGAGCCCCAGACAGCCCGGCATAACCGGATCACCTTCAAAATGGCAACCAAAAAACCATAAATTCGGGTTTATATCCAGCTCGGCAATAATCTCGCCTTTACCGGCAGCGCCACCGTCAGCGTTGATACTGGAAATACGGTCGAACATGAGCATGTTCGGCAACGGCAATCTGGCATTGCCTTCGCCGAAGAGATTTCCCCGGCCGCACTCGATGAGTTCGTCACGCCCAAAGGCATTTCGGTCTGACAGATCTGGTGGGTTCATGTCGGGTTCTACTGGCTTCCAAAAACGCGTTTGAGAATGTCGGTGGTGCGCTTGACCGGGTTTTCGCGTATGGCTTTTTCTTCCTGTGCCAGATAGTAAAAGATGCCCTCAGAGCCCTCTTCTACGACATGTCCCGTGAGATCGGCATCGACCTTGGGGGCCAACGGTATATTGTTGTACTTCGACAGCAGCTGATTAAACGTGCTGACCGCACCCACTTTCGCCAGCGCCTGGTCCACTATAGGCCGCATCTGTGCCTGTAGCTGGCTACCGGTCTTACCTCTAAAGTATTCAGTTGCCGCATTATCTGGCCCCTGCAAGATACCCTTGGCATCCTCTACACTCATCGCCTGTATGGCGTTGACGAACAGTGCCTTTGCCTTGGGTGTGGCCTCCTCGGCAGCTTCGTTCAACTTAAGCTCTAGCTCGTCGAATGATCCTTCCAGGCCAACTTTGCTAGCTAGATCCCGCGCCTTTACCAATGAAGCCGGCAACGGTATTCTGATAGCCGGATCGCCGCTGAATCCGTTGGCAGCTCCCAGCTGGCTTACCACTGCACTGGAACCGGAGGTTAGAGCTTCTTTAAGTCCTCGCGTGATTTCATCGATGCTCAACGGACCAGTGACAGATCCCCCATCAGAACTCAATACTGATTCGGCAGCCTGTTTCAGGCCGTCCAGATTGGGACCATCTGCCGCACAGGACACCAGCAAGACTGAGGACAGAACAATACCCTTGGTTAGTTTAATCACTTCAGCATTTTCCAGATTGTAGGCAATACGGCCGCCGCGATAAGTACCTTGGCCAGGTCACCCAGCAGAAATGGCGTCATGCCCCACGCTAGAACAGGTTTGTCCCAGCCAACTATCGTACCCAGCCAAGCCAGGCCGCATGCATAGATAATGATGTTGCCAATAACCATGGCTGCTATGGTGGTCAGTACTGATCTGTCCCACTGCCGTTCTGCCAGAACACCGGTGGCTAATGCTGCGAGTACGAAACCCACCAGATAGCCGCCAGTGGTACCCAGCATGTAGGCCAGTCCAATACCTTTTTCAGGCGTGCCTGCGAAGACGGGTAACCCTATGGCGCCTTGCGCCAGATACGTAATAACAGCCGCGGCACCTAATCGGGGGCCAAGCGCCATACCCAAAGCCAGTACAACCAGCGTCTGCAGGGTCATGGGTACAGGGAAGAATGGTATTGCCGCCTTGGCAGACAACGTCAGCAGCATGCTGCCGGCGATAACGGCGAGCGTATTCCTCAGCCAAGTGGCCTTACCAGCCTGCTGAGCAGGTAATACCTGTTCTAACAACGTGCTGGCCATATTCAATGACTGATCGGCATTGGCAGTAGTCATGGCGTTGGAGATCTCCAGATTTGATAGGCAAGAGTAAGTAGTTATCCCTACAGTATATCAAAGCACTGACCACACACCGAGAATAGAAACACCGCACAAGCCTGTACCAATAACCTGATGGAATCGCCATCGCTGTCCGGACAGCCTTCTTTGGTGAGCCTTGAGATCCCACCGGTGCCCGAATGAGACTCAGATTTGTCCACTCACTCATACCCAAGGCTCCGTCCACGAAAATTCGATGGCACCGGTTAACTGTGTGAAATCTGTATGCCGACGGTGGCGAAACACGCTGACGGCCGCGGCCCATGGTCAGCTGGATGACTCGAGCACGTCATGGCTCGGGCAGCTGACAAGATGATCATTGACCAGACCAGCAGCCTGCATGAAGGCGTAGCAAGTGGTTGGACCGACAAACGCAAATCCTGCCTTTTTCAGCTCCTTGCTCATCTCGGTTGAAACAGGCGTGCTTGCCGGTATCTGCTCCAGTGACACGAAGCTATTGTCGATTGACTGATGATCCACGTATTTCCAGATAAAGTCTGAGAAGCTTTGACCGGACTCTTCTATGGCAAGCCAGGCACGCGCATTGGTACGCGCCGCTGCCACCTTTTGTCTGTGCCTGACGATCGCCGGATTACGGCTAAGTGCAAGCAGTTTTTCATCACTGAAGCGGGCCACCTTCTCTGGAGCGAAATTAGCAAACAACTTTCGGTACCCCTCGCGCTTATTAAGAATCGTGATCCAGCTCAGACCAGCCTGAGCCCCTTCCAGATTTATCATCTCAAACAGGGCGACAGAATCTTTGCAGGGACGACCCCATTCAGTGTCGTGGTAGTGTTTGTAAAGCTCGCTGCCCTGGCACCAGTTGCAACGCAGATCAATGCTGTCAGCCATGTTTTTCAGTCAGAGAAAATACCTGGCCAGCATAGCGGATTAACCGAGCAGCATTATCCGTTTGTACCGGTACGCTTCTCAGGCTCGGGCAGCTCAAGCAATTCTGATGTAAAACCAGCCTGCACACCGTAGGGCCATCGCTCCAGCCAATGCGTATATTGCTCGGGACTCAATGGCTTGCTGATGTAATAGCCTTGAGCAATATCACAGCCTTGTGATTTCAGAAAGTTCAGTTGCTCTTCGTCTTCCACGCCTTCAGCCACCACCTTCATGTTGAAGTGCTTGCCTAAACCCAGCACAGCCTCAACTATCGCTACATCGTCATTGTCACTGGAAATATCGGTAATGAAAGCACGGTCTATTTTTAGTGTATTCACCGGGAAGCGCTTCAGGTACGCCAGGGACGAATAGCCAGTACCAAAATCATCGATAGCCAGCTTCATACCGTGTTTGCTCAGCTGATGTAGCGACAGTATCACCTCCTCAGGATCGTGCATGACTGCACTCTCGGTAATCTCAAGCTCCAGTAGCTCGGGCTTGAGCTTGGACTCCGCCAGTGCCTTGCGCACCATGGGTAGCAAACTTCCGTCAGTGAACTGTACAGCGGATATGTTGACGGCAACGTTCAGACCGCTATAACCAAGCTCTTGCAATTCACGTGTTTTCTGGCAGGCCGTCCTCAGAATCCACTCGCCCAACTCAATGATCATGCCGGTTTCTTCGGCAACGGGCACGAAGGCTTCCGGAGAGACAAATCCGTTGACCGGATGACGCCAGCGAACGAGTGCTTCAGCGCCCGTGCACTGACGGGTATGAATATTGATCTTTGGCTGGTAGTAAACCTCAAACTGCTGATCTTGAAGCGCCATCTTCAGATCCTGCTCCAGCCGTATTCTGGCCGTCAATCGCAGGCGCATTTTTTCATTGAACAGCTGATATTGATTCTTGCCGTTACTTTTTGCTTCCTGTAGGGCCACTGCTGCATTGTTGACTATTTCCTCACCCAGCATTTCCTCATCCTGAGTGACATGAACATCATCCGGGAAGCTGGAGATACCCACCGACACTGCAGCCTTCAGCGTAAATCCGCGATATTCATAGGGAGCTGTAGCCACGTTCATGATGCGCTTGGCGACTTCTTCAGCGGCTTCAGTATCCGGTACGTCACGCTGAATGACCACGAATTCGTCACCATCGAGTCTGGCAACCAGATCGATATCTCGCATCATGGTGCGTAAGCGGTTACCCACTTCGGCAACCATCTTGTCACCTACCAGATGACCATACTGGTCGTTAAAGAACTTGAAATTATCCAGATCTACCAGAAAAACAGCAAATTTCAACTCATCTACAATCGCACCACGCACGGTTTTCTTTAAGGCGTCTTCAAACATCAGACGATTGGGCAGATGCGTCAGCGGATCATGATGTGCTGCAAACTCCAGATACTGCTGCTTGACCTTGACCTGCCGTGACGAGTTTCTCTGCGCTTCAATCAGTCCGTTGTACTCTTCCGCCAACAGACGCAGATCATTGCCACTGGGTATTTCGATCGGCTCGGGAACCTGCCCTTCGCTGTCTTCGCGACTGCTTCGCAATGACTGAATCAGGCGATCCATCGGAAGAACATAGTAGCGTGCAGTACCTATCAGGGTTACCGCTGCAGCGATCAAGCTAGCCACAAAACTGAACGCTGTCAGCATGGCTGCCTGTTTGAGCGTGGCTATGAAGTGACCGTGAACGTTGATGTAGGCAACAGCGGTAAGCGGTCTTGTTTCGGTCTTGATATTCCAGATAACAGGCTTCACAAAGCTTTTACTCTGGACCTGTGTATCGCCAACGCCATAGTTGAGCGTATCGCCCTTGTTCAGGAGCAACCGCTCCTCATTGTCCAGCAGCACCAGCCCTACGAGTGTGTCGCTCATAAGAGCTTCAGGCACGTCGAGGAAATCAGTATCGCTGTAACGAAAGGCGGTGCTGACCAGTGCCTGCTCAACTTCGTACTGATGCTGTAGCGTCTGCTGGAAATTGAGGAACATCACGGCACCATAGACCAGCATCTGTACAACAAAGAGCACGACCGCTACAGAGCCTGAGACAGTCTTGGCTGTTCTCGACCGATAAACCTTGGCTGTTAGCGCACGAAAATCCAACAAGACTCGTCCTTTCCGAAGTACAGAGGCGACAGCAGAAACAATTCGCGCCGCACGACCTACTATCGGCAATAGCTCCAACCCCTGAAGGTGAAATTTATTGCGAAGTACAACGCAAAACCCCCGCATTAGCGGGGGTTCTGGTACTACCGGTAATGAGCGTTAGCTCAGATGAAAAACCAAGGGTCGGTTTGACGCTCAGTTACATCATGCCGCCCATTCCACCCATGCCGCCCATATCAGGCATACCGCCGCCTGCTGGTGCATCTGAAGGCAGATCGGCAATCATCGCTTCTGTCGTGATCATCAGACCAGCAACAGATGCCGCGTTTTGCAGCGCGTAGCGAGTTACTTTAGTTGGATCCAGGATACCCAGCTCAACCATGTCACCGTATTCGCCGTTGGCAGCGTTGTAACCGTAGTTACCTTTGCCATCACGCACCTTGGCAACAACGACCGATGGCTCGCCACCTGCGTTGGATACGATTTGTCGCAGAGGCTCTTCCATAGCGCGCTTGGCGATACCGATACCGATATCCTGCTCGTGGTTGTCGCCTTTGACTTTATCGACAGCTGCGATGGCACGGACCAGTGCAACACCACCACCCGGTACAATTCCCTCTTCAACCGCAGCGCGAGTAGCGTGCAGAGCGTCGTCAACACGATCCTTCTTCTCTTTCATCTCAACTTCGGTGGCTGCACCGACCTTGATAACCGCAACACCGCCAGCTAACTTGGCAACGCGTTCTTGCAGCTTTTCCTTGTCGTAGTCAGATGTCGCCTGATCGATCTGCGTACGAATCTGCTCAACTCGTGCGTTGATTTCGTCAGAAGAACCCGCGCCGTCAACAACCGTTGTGTTGTCTTTATCAACCGTAACCCGCTTCGCCGTTCCCAGATCGTCCAGAGTAACCTTGTCAAGAGACAGGCCCACTTCTTCAGAGATAACCTGCCCACCAGTCAGGATAGCAATATCCTGCAGCATGGCTTTACGACGATCGCCAAAACCAGGCGCTTTGACAGCACATGTCTTGATGATACCGCGCATGCTGTTGACAACCAATGTAGCCAGAGCTTCGCCCTCGATGTCTTCCGCAATGATCAGCAGTGGCTTGCCAGACTTGGCAACCGCTTCCAGTGCTGGGAGCAGATCGCGGATGTTGCTGATTTTCTTGTCATACAGCAACACGTACGGGTCTTCCAGTTCAGCAGCCATCGCATCCTGGTTGTTGATGAAGTAAGGAGACAGGTAACCGCGATCGAACTGCATACCTTCAACAACATCCAGCTCGTTGTCGAGAGATTTACCTTCTTCTACAGTGATAACGCCTTCTTTACCGACCTTGTTCATCGCTTCAGCAATGATGCTGCCGATTGACTCGTCACTGTTTGCAGAGATGGTACCAACCTGTGCTACAGCTTTTTCGTCATTGCAGGGCTTGGACATGTTGGCCAGCTCAGCGGTTGCCGCAGTAACAGCTTTGTCTATGCCGCGCTTCAGATCCATCGGGTTCATACCGGCAGCCACTGACTTCAGGCCTTCACGAACAATGCTCTGAGCCAGTACTGTTGCCGTAGTGGTTCCGTCACCCGCTATATCAGATGTCTGTGAAGCGACCTCCTTCACCATCTGTGCGCCCATGTTCTCGAACTTGTCTTCCAGTTCGATTTCCTTGGCTACGGAAACACCATCTTTAGTGACGGTAGGGGCACCGAACGACTTGTCCAGTACAACGTTACGACCCTTGGGGCCGAGCGTTACTTTTACGGCATTAGCCAGAACGTCAACGCCCTTGAGCATACGCTGGCGGGCCGAATCGGAAAAACGGACTTCTTTGGCACTCATAGAAATTCAATCCTCAAAAATTTGTGGGGTAAAACCGCCGGGAGCAAACTACTCGACCGGTGGTAAAACGATCAGATAACGAGCGGCAGTTTCTAGTGCCGATCAATCAGCGGTCAGTAACGGCTACTCGAAGACACCCATGATGTCATCTTCACGCATGACCAGCACTTCTTCACCGTCAATCTTGATTTCGGTGCCGGAGTACTTGCCGAACAAGACTTGGTCACCAACTTTCAGATCGAGAGGCCGGACATCGCCGTTTTCTGCGATTTTGCCTTTACCTACTGACAGCACTTCGCCACGAACTGGCTTTTCGGTGGCTGAATCAGGAATTACAATGCCACCGGCACTCGTGCGCTCTTCTTCCATGCGCTTGACGACCACGCGGTCATGCAACGGACGAATGTTCATACCAATACGACTCCGATAAAATTAAATGTGTAAAAGGACACGGGGACTTGTTAGCACTCACCCCCGAGGAGTGCTAATTCTAATGTCCATCACAGTAATATCAAGTCTCGGGGCCAACTTAATTTCAAAATCATTCGTCGATGCTTTGAAATTCTGCGTCTACGATATCGCCAGAGCTGGCCTGTTTAGTAGAATCGGGTTGCGGTTTGCCGCCGGCGTGAACGCCGTAGGCGTTCGTCGCCGCATCTGTTTGACGGGCGCCCGTGGTCGAACCGGAACCCACCGAATTGCCCGTGGTACTTCCCTGCTCCGGTATTCCCACCCCGGCAACGCCACCGGCCATTCCCCCAACACTGACAAACGTACGTGCCGCTATCCGGCCAGCCAACCAGCGCCGTGACCAGGGAATGAGGCACGCAAACCCGAAGGCATCGGTGACAAAACCGGGAGTTAATAGCAAGACCCCTCCAATTAACAACATCATGCCCTCTAGCAATTGTTGTGCGGGCATCTCACCAGCGTCAAGTCGCTGTCGGGCGGTGTTGATGGTCGCGAGACCCTGTTGGCGAAGCATGGCTGTGCCCAGAATCGCTGTCACTATCACAATAGCAAGCGTCGGCAGCCAGCCCAGAGCACTGCCGATACGCAGCAGCACGGCGATTTCTATGATTGGCATGGCCACAAACAACAGCAGCGCGTAGGGCATTACATCCTCCTTCTTCCGGAACAGGAACCTATCGACGGGACAACACTCTTACAAGACACCTGGATAAGATGCTGACTGGAGCGACAACACGATTCGTCCTCAACGGCACGTGTCATGCTGCAGCAACCTCCGAAACAGGCGGCTAGTATGACAGGACTGATCCAACCGCAGGCCTGCACCTTCTATCTCGTACAATACCGCGAGCCCGCCCACGTTGTGGGAATCCCGAGCTTGTTAACAGCACACGCCAGACGCTTGGAATACTGAAACGATAATGTTGCATCCTGACATCAGAACTAGGCGGCCCCGGCTGCGGATCATGGCGCTTGCAGCCTTGACAATTGCGACTCTGCTGCTGCTCGCCTTGGCGGTCCATTCAAAGGAGAACCTGCTCGGAGGAACTGATCCGCTTTCCCCTGAGGTAGCTTTTGTCCCCAGTACCGACAAGGTCACCGACAAACGCATCACGATCACGTTCGACATTGAAGATGGCTACTACCTGTATAGAGACAAAACCTACTTCACCGTGGATTCTGCCACACCGGTTTCTGAATTTGCTTCTATTTTGAATGCTCCCGGCAAGAACGCGGAAGACTCTGCCAAAGATCTGAACCTGCTGGATGCTGTCTACCCGGAAGCTGAGATCCTGAATGATGATTTTTTCGGTGAGATGGCTACTTACCGACATCAGGTTTCAATCGAGCTTCCGTATACCAGCCAGACGACTCTCCAGAGCGCAAGGATAGCTGTCAAGTATCAGGGATGTGCTGATATCGGATTGTGCTACCCGCCTACCACTCAGGTAGTCGACGTTGATTTTCCTGCTGCCGCCAATGCCAGCACTCCGCTGTCCTCATCAGCAGTACTAAGTGATCTGCGTCCGGCAGATCCTTTCGGGCTGAACGCAGAGCCAGACGAACTACTGCCACCAGAGCTTGCGTTTCTACCACAGATACTCAGCGCAGATTCAGGACAGATTTCAATGCGTTGGCATATTGAACCCGGCTACTACCTGTACCGCGACAAATTATCCTTTGAGCTACAACAGGCGGGTGATGCAACGGTTGCCAGCACGGCCATCAGTGCAGGCAGGCAACAGTACGATGAGTTCTTTGGCGACGTCATGGTACTGCGAGAATCAGCTGAAGCGCAGTTATCACTGACCGCAGGTGTAGACGCGAGCAATCCCGGTAAAGCCACGCTACAGATCAACTACCAAGGCTGTGCAGACATAGGCGTGTGTTTCCCACCCGATACCGTCAGCCTGCCTGTCGTGTTCGACAGTGAACCTTCAGGCTTTGTTGCCACAGCGTTAGTTGCCGCTCAGGGTGCCTCGGTCAGTAGTTTCGCGGCCGGTTCCGCCGAGCCTGGCCCTGACACGCAAGCGCCTCAATCAGAACAGGATCGTCTGTTCTCCATGCTGGGAACCAACAGTCTGTGGCTCAATGTTGCCACCTTTTTTGGTCTGGGCCTGCTGCTGGCTTTCACACCCTGCGTGTTACCCATGATTCCTATTCTGTCCAGCCTGATTGTAGGTAAGGGTGATGACATGAGCACGGGCAAGGCGTTTCGACTGTCACTCGTCTATGTGCTGGTCATGGCCAGTACCTATGCACTGGTGGGTATCGTAGTGGGCTTGTCGGGCTATAACGTTCAGGCGTTCCTGCAGAATCCCTGGGTCTTGTCAGGTATCGCCATCCTGTTTGTCGTGTTGTCACTCTCCATGTTTGGCTTTTACGAGCTGCAGATGCCTATTCGAGTGCAACAGAGGCTCACTCAATGGTCTAACAACCGGGGGGGTGGCGAGATAGGCGGCGTAGCGGCGATGGGATTTATTTCCACGCTGATCGTGGGACCTTGCGTGACCGCGCCATTGGCGGGGGCCCTTATCTATATCGCCAAAACCGGTGATGCCGTCATCGGTGGCGCAGCGCTGTTCGCACTAGGTTTGGGGATGGGCGCGCCTCTGCTGCTCATTGGCACCTCTGCTGGCAAGCTGCTGCCACGCGCAGGTGCCTGGATGAATGCCACAAAGCATGTGTTCGGCATTCTCATGCTGGCGATGGCTATCTACATGATTTCGCGTTTCCTGCCCACCACGACCACCATGGCTCTCTACGGCACCCTGGCGCTGATAAGCGGTATTTATCTGGGGGCAACCGACACCCTGACACGCGGCAGCGGCGGATGGCAACGCTTTGGCAAAGGCACCGGAGTTGTCGTATCTCTGTATGGTCTTGCGTTACTGACTGGCGCTCTATCCGGTGGAAGCAGTTACACCACGCCGCTACGTGGCGTCGTTGGCGCATCATCAGGCCAGAATGAGCTGGCTACTGAACACGGCTTGGTGTTTGCACCCGTCAAGGGGCTCGATGGCTTGCAACAGGTGATTACTCAGGCCAGCAGAGAGGGTCGCCCAGTCATGCTCGATTTCTATGCCGACTGGTGCATCAGCTGTAAGGAAATGGAAGCATTTACGTTCACTGACCCCACAGTTCAGGTATTACTCGAAGATGCCATAGTCATACAGGCAGATGTTACCGCCAATGATGCCGCTGATCAGGCTCTGCTGAAATACTTCGATCTGTTTGGTCCTCCCGGTATCATCTTCTATGACGAGTCTGGCAAGGAGCTACGCCCCGCACGTGTTGTCGGCTTCATGTCGGCAGAAAAGTTTGCTGATCACATCGAACGTTTTCTGGGTGGAATCACCACCGCCGCCGTCAGTCGGTAAACGATTGCCCCGATCCGCTACTCATCGACCGCGCCTACTCAGATAAGCATGCCAGAGCAGTCGTGCTGCGGCTGCCCTGTGCGGTTGCCAGCGAGCAGCATGGTCATCCAATTCCCGGTAACCGGGAATTATATTCAATGCGGTGCTTTCAGCAAAGCTGACAACCAATGCACGATCACCGCTTGCCCAGGCATCTGGCCGGCGCATCGCCATCAAAAGATAGACACCAGCGGTCCATGGTCCTATCCCGCGGATGGCGCATAAACGCTGCACAACGACTTCGTCATCACAGCGCCTCAAACCAGCCAGACTCAACTCTCCACTCGTCAATGCCTGGGCCATGGAGTAACAGTAGGAAACCTTTCGTGCACTGATGCCAGCATCACGCAATGCCTTCTCGGATACCTGCAGAAAGTGCGCGGGGGCCATAGCCGGACACAGAGCCTGCACTCGTTTCATCACCGCCTGAGCACTGGCCAACGACACTTTCTGTTCCAGTACGATATGAACCAGCGTTTCAAATGACTGAGTCCGCTCCCACATTGGCGGCTGTCCGTACTGATCAAGCAGAGCCTGCAGCATGGAATCATTTTTGCACACAGCCATGACAGACGCTTTCAACGATGTCTTTGTCAGTGGCTTCTCGAGATCGTACGTGCTCATCGCCTCACCTAGTGATCAGTAACCTGCCCGATTAAAACCCGGATCTCACATATTGTGTGCCGGTGCGGCCCGACTATCCGGGATTGCAGTTGATACACTGCACACAGACCACCGAACACACTCGTATGATCACCATCAAGCGCGCCTTCATCGCTGAACAACGCCGTCTCAACGCTCACCGTCGTCGCAGCACCAATTGGAAACACTGGGGACCCTACCTGTCCGAACGCGCATGGGGAACGGTACGCGAAGATTACAGCAGTGACGGTGATGCGTGGCCATACTTTCCACACGAGCATGCTCGCAGTCGCGCCTACCGGTGGAACGAGGATGCACTCGCTGGTTTTTGCGATCGTAACCAGCATTTATGTTTTGGACTGGCACTGTGGAACGGTGAAGACCCGTTTCTCAAGGAGCGACTGTTTGGTTTGTCAGGCCCGGAAGGCAACCACGGAGAGGATGTCAAAGAGCTTTACTGGTACAAGGACAGCACGCCGACCCACAGTTACGCACAGATGCGCTATCGCTATCCGCAAAAGGCCTACCCCTACGAAGATCTGGTTGCAGAAAATGCAGCGCGTGGCTATCTGGACCGGGAGTATGAGCTCAGCGACACCGGTATTTTCGATGACAACCGCTACTTCGATGTCGACGTCACCTATGCCAAGGCCAGCGAGGATGACCTACTGATACGGATCACTGTCACCAACCGTGCGGATACCCCGGCCTCGCTGTCGGTACTGCCACAACTCTGGTTCCGAAATACCTGGAGCTGGGGATACCCGGCAGGCCCGCGCGGCAACGTAGGCCAGATGCCGCAGATCAGCGTTGATGGTGAGCATTCGTTACTGGCTGACCATCCTAAACTGGGTGAGTACAGACTCTACTGGCAAGGCCAGCCTGAGTTGTTGACAACAAACAACGATACCAACGAGGAGTTACTCTGGGGCAAGAAAAACGACTCACCGTATGTCAAGGATGCCTTTCATCGTTACATTGTCAACGATGAGATCAATGCCGTGAACCCGGCACAGACCGGCACGAAGGCGGGCTTGCATTATCGGCTCAAGCTGGAAGGCTGCGCCTCACGAACACTGCAGTTCCGCTTGAGTAATACTGAGAACACCAAACCGTTTGCAGGCTTTAAACCTGCCGTGGATCGACGCAAGACAGAAGCTGACGTATTCTACGACCAGCTTCAGGATGCGGCATTAAGCGATGAGCACAAGGCTGTACAGCGTCAGGCGCTGGCTGGTATGTTGTGGTCGAAACAGCTGTATTACTACAATGTCCGGCAGTGGATGGAAGGCGATCCCGGCAACGCTGCGCAACGTGAATCTGTACGCAATGCTCATTGGCAGCACCTGGACAACTTCGACATCATGTCCATGCCAGATAAATGGGAATACCCCTGGTACGCCGTCTGGGACACCGCATTTCACTGCCTGCCTCTGGCGGTCGTAGACAGCGACTATGCAAAGCGTCAGCTTTTGCTGATCACGCGTGAATGGTACATGCACCCCAATGGTCAGTTCCCCGCCTACGAATGGGCCTATGGCGATGTCAATCCGCCGGTGCATGCCTGGGCAACCTGGAACGTCTATGCAATGGAACGACAACAGACCGGAAGCGGCGACAGACATTTTCTGGAAAGCGTCTTTCAAAAGCTGATGCTTAACTTCACGTGGTGGGTCAATCGTAAAGACACGCAAGGCAACTCCATATTCGAAGGTGGCTTCCTGGGGCTGGACAACATCAGTCTGTTCGACAGATCCGAAAAACCGCCCACCGGCGGAATATTAAATCAGTCCGATGGTACTGCGTGGATGGGCTTTTTCTCTGCGTGCATGCTGCGTATTGCACTTGAGCTGGCTCGCAGCAATCCTGTCTATCAAGATATTGCCTCCAAGTTTTTTGAGCACTACTTGCAGATAGCGAGTGCTATCGTTGGTGATGCATCGCATGTTGGGCTCTGGGATGAAGAGGATGGCTTTTTCTATGACAGACTGGATTTGCCAGATGGGCGAAGTTCACCGATAAAGGTTCGCTCGCTGGTAGGGCTGATGCCTATGATTGCAGTATCTATCATAGAGGATGACGTATACAGGGAGTTCCCTGATTTTGTACGTCGCATGAACTGGCATGTCAAACACTCACCTCAACTAACCAGCGGTATCGCCAACGTGGAAGCCACCGGGGACAAAAACCGACATTTGTTGTCGTTCCTGACGGAAACCAAGCTTCGACGCGTTCTGAGCTACTTGCTGGATGAAAACGAATTTCTGTCAGATTACGGCATTCGATCATTGTCGCGTGTCCACAAAGAACATCCGTTCACCTATGTTACCGACAGTGGTGAAGTGTTAAGCGTGGGCTACGAAGCAGGCGAAGGCGAAACCGATCTGTTCGGTGGTAATTCGAACTGGCGCGGGCCAATCTGGTTTCCGATCAACTTCTTGCTGATTGAATCCTTAAAGCGTTATCACAGCTTTTACGGTTCAGACTTCACTATTGAATGCCCCACAGGCTCTGGTCAGATGATGAATCTGGATGACGTGGCAACCCTTATCTCCTCGCGTCTGGTGAAGCTGTTCAGTGAAGATGAATACGGTAAGCGAGCCTGGTGCGGAGACAACCAGGATCTACAGTCAAGTAGTCGGGAAGGCATGCACCAATTCTTCGAGTACTTTAACGGCGATACAGGCGAGGGTCTGGGAGCCAGCCATCAGACAGGCTGGACGGGCCTGATTGCCCTGCTCATGCAACCGTCGCTACAGGAGCTATGAGATGGGCCAGATACTGGTCTGGCTAGACCTTGCCGGTGTGGCGGTATTCGCGATCAGTGGTGCGCTGGTTGCGTCACGCAAGTGTATGGATCCGGTGGGATTTGCGTTGATTGCGACCATCACCGGTATCGGTGGAGGCACTCTGCGCGACCTGCTGCTTGATCGGGATGTTTTCTGGGTGCACCAACCGTACTACGTGGTTCTGTGTACAGTCTTTGCGCTGCTGGTCTTTGTCGTCGCCCCACGTGTTGAATACCGATACCGCCTGCTGTTGTGGGCGGATGCGGCAGGGCTCAGCCTGTTCTGTGTGCTTGGTGCAAGGTTGGCTGTAGAATCCGGATTCAGCGGCGTCATAGCCGTTGTCATGGGGCTCCTGACAGCGACGTTTGGCGGTCTCATAAGAGACGTGCTGTGCAATGAAATACCGCTGATACTGCGCAACGAAATCTATGCAACCGCGGCGCTTTGCGGTGCATTCGTCTACGTCGTTCTCACCAGTTTTGCTCTTCTGGATAACACGGCAGAACTGGGAGGTGTGGCCGCATGCTTCGTGGTACGTGCACTGGGATTGAGCAGAGGGTTGTCGATGCCCACCTACCGAGCTCGCGCAGGACGCGATTACCCCGCGGATGACACGCCCGAGTTCTGACACGCAATAGCTTGTTGGCATAAACCTGCCTTACTGAGTCAGGGCATTCAGAGCCGCCATGGCTGTTGCTGCGGATTCCTGCTGCACAAAGATGTGATCGTGGTAGAAACCGGCTATGACGTTGGCACTGATTCCCTGCTCGGCTAGTGCGGCCGAAAACGCTGCCGTCAGGCCTACAGCCTCGAGGCTGGAATGTACTTGCAGCGTGATAACTGAAAACACAGTGTCATACCGCGCATGGTGTTGATCAGCGCACTCTTTGGGTACAACCAGTGTCAGTCCCTCCGGCTCATTAAAGGTCGCTATAGGTTGAAGCTCGGCATGATCACCATACTGGGCCTGGGCAAATGTCACAAAGACGAACCCACCCGTCGCCAGAACGGGGGACATTGTCTTGAGCAGTGTGCCAAGATTTGTCTCACCAGTGCTCATAATCGTCCCTTGTCTGTGTAGTCAACCTGCTTGCATCTCAACCGTACGTCTATAGATGCTCGATATGATGTTTAACAACGTTGGGTACTGCCTCATGTGTCAGTGTACGCAGTAGCCGCAGTGTCTTGGGCCTGCCGGGTAACAAGGTAAAGCCGTTATCCGACCATACGCGCCTGCCGCCAAGCTCTACACTCACAAAAAATGCCGGCTTGTCGGTATCAAGCGTGATGAAAAGACCATCACTGTCAGAACCCTCCACGAGAGTAATAGTGGGTTTGGGCAAGTCAAAATATTTGTAAGGCTGCGTCCAGTACTCACCGTCACCTGATAAGTCATGCTGTACTGGTTGATCGTGTTGTACCTGCCAGTTAAATGACAGAAAACAACCATCAGGTATTTGCGCAGCGGCAAGCGGCTGTACCTCTTCTGCCTTGTGAGGCGTAATCGTCGTCGCACCTTCCCAATGGACAACTTCAGTACCTCGCATGTCGATCGCCTGCATCTTATAGCGCAGCGTCACCGGATGAGCTGTGTCGTTTACAGCGCGTAGCATCAGATGGGCATCCTCTGCAGGCTCTGCCCCCATGAAGTCACGCGAACCCTTTTCCAGCCGATCTACCGGTACGACCATCATCGTAACGTCTTGATAGAACCAACGGGCGGCGTAATGCAATAGCTTCCAGGCGCCACCGTATTCCAGCGACGACCACGATGCCACAGGCCATGTATCGTTCAATTGCCAATACAAGGTGCCCATGCAATGCGGCTTGAGCGAACGCCAGTACTCCACAGCTGTTCGAATCGCCATCGCCTGCTGGCACTGAGACAGGAACAACGTGCGTTCGAATGAGTCGGGAAACGCAAAGTAGCGAACCAGGGTCTCTACGATACGCGCGTTGCCACCCACGTTTCGTTGGTGTATGCCCATCACTCTGGAACTGACGTTGCGATCGGCAGGTTCGGTGAAGGACTCGATCATGGGCATCGACGGAAATGACTGGAAGCCGAATTCGGAGCAGAAACGCGGGCGGATATCCTGATAGGTAGCGAACGGTTTGGCCTCATGCCAGACATCCCAGAAGTGCATGTCGCCTGCCAGATCACTTTTCCAGCCATCTGCATAATCCAGAATTCCTTGAGAAGGTGAGCTTGGCCACCAGGGAGTATGCGCAGCTTCCGTTGCGACAACCTCCTCCAGAACTGTATTCAGACGCACATAATTGGCCAGATAGCGATCGCGGTTATCCTGCGTAATCTCCCACCACTTGAGTGCCCCAACCAGCTCGTTGTCTCCACACCATAACGCCAGGCAACCAAAGCGTGATAGCCGTCTGACTTGCTGTGTTGCCTCAAGGCGTACGCTGGCTAGCCATTGCCTATCGGTGGCTGGATAATGATTGCAGCTAAACATGAAATCATGCCAGATCAGAATGCCCAGCTCGTCGCATAACGCGTAGAACCAATCCTGCTCGTACTGGCCCCCTCCCCAGACACGAAGCATATTCATGTTGGCATCCACGGCTGATTGCAGTAATTCTCTAACGGCTGCGGGCGTGCCTCTTTCAGGCAGAGCGTCGGGTGGAATCCAGTTTGCACCGCGCATGAATACAGCTTGCCCGTTGACGTTTATCCTAAATCCTCTACCTGGTCCCTGTTCGTCCGGCTGACACACAATCTGGGTGTGGCAAAGCCCGACACGGTGCGACCATGATTCACCGTCGATGATCACCTCCAAGTCATGAAGCGATTGATCGCCCATGCCTGCCGGCCACCACAAGTCGGGGTTGGACAGATCCAGCGTGATGTTGACGCGTTGCTGCCCGCTGTATAGTTCAAATTCTGCCTGTACCTCGACACCTGCGATGCTGACCGTGCAAGGCACGAGACCAGCCTGATAGGCATCGAGCTGAATATTCACATCAAGGCTGACACTATCGCCGTCAAAATGCTGAGTCAGCCTGACGTCATCGATCCTGCAGCGCTCTACCGATTGCAGCTGGATGGATCCGTAAACACCCGTTGGCATGAGGCATATGTTCCAGTCCCAACCAGAATGACAGGGAGTTTTCCTTAAAAAATTATTATTGGGAATGCGACTGTTCAGACTTTCACCGGGGAGTTCAAACGGGTGCGAGGCGCGGCGCTGTGCAGCAACTTCAACCGCTACATCAAATACGATGCTGATGGTATTGTCACCGACGACCAGGAAGTGACCAACGGGTAGAACATGGCGCACAAACTGGTTGTCAAGCAAGCCTGCAACCTGATCATTGATATAGACCGTGGCGATACAGTCCACCCCATCCAGCACCAGTACAGTGTTACCTTTCAGAAAATCCTGAGTGAGCGATACAGTGCGCTGCAATTGCCAGGCATTCTTGTTAACCCAATCTACTGCGTATTCATTATCCCGATAATAGGGCGCCTCGATAGCGCCAGAGGCCAACAAGGCACTATGGACGTCACCCGGCACAGTGAAGGGCACATCAGTCTGTTGTGCGGGCCTTGTCGGGGTTGATCCTTTCAGTGACCACCCTTCCGGCAAATTGATTATCTTGTTCATATTATCCTCATACAATATCACCCGGGCTTTCGACATACTGGACGTCGGTAGGCAGGGCTGTGCCTGTTTCGTCGAATGCCAACATACCCGCAAAGCTTCCTGTAAAAGAAGCATGCTTGCCTCTTGTTTACCGCGGTACTGTTTAACGTCAGGTATAGACTGGCCAGCACAATCCGTCAGCGTAGCTTTAGCAGGAAATCAGGATCCGCAACTCTCAGGACGATCTCGCCTGTCTGTCTGCCTGGCCCGGTGCATAAGCTTCTTGCAACAGGTCGGCAGTCTTGCCGATTTCTGGAATGGTAAAATCGACCGCCCAAGGGACCACTCAAAGGTTAACGTGCCGATGTAGTAGTCGTCACCGACCCGGCAAATTAAAGGATCCGGGTTAAAGTCAGGTAGAACCGAGTATCGGATCATGCTAGCAGTCGATGTGCAGCATCACTGTCCAGTGCCGCTGGCCTGTTACAGGTCGTCTTCAGCTCTATGGCCTGACCGATCTCACCGGACATCAAGGCGCTGGTCATGATATCCACCACGTGCAACGCTAGTGTGTCGTTACAACGGTGTTCACGCCCCTCGCTGATAGCAGCAACCATATCTGCCAGTCCAGCACCCCGGTAGTTAGCCAGAATTTCTCCGTCATCCTGCTCATCGTTGGCTTGAGCAAATACATGATCACTAAGCACTATCTCCTCCGAGTCATGCGTTGCAACCATCAACTCACCGCCGAAAAAATTGGGATCAGGCACAAACAATGTTCCATGTGAGCCATAGAGTTCCATACAATTGTGCTCGTGACGCTGCACATCCCAGCTCATGCACACGGAAATCTGTGCACCACTATGAAATTCCAGCAGAGTGCTCACGCTGGTGGGTGTACCTACACTCAGTGTCTCACCGGCTCTTGGCTCGCTGGTAATCGTTCGGGTAGCAGAGGGCGTAGATGTCATTGACATCAGACGTCTGACCGGACCCAGCAACTGCACCAGATTACTCAGATAGTACGGCCCCATATCAAGCATGGGGCCGCCGCCAGGTTGGTAAAAAAAATCAGGGGTCGGGTGCCAGCTTTCCATTCCACCGTTCATGAAATGACAGGTGCCACCTGTGATGGTTCCGATGTCTCCATTATCTATGATCTGCCTGGCCTGCTGATGTGCACCACCCAGGAAGGTATCAGGAGCAGATCCGATACGAACGCCTTGTGTGGCGGCAAGTGAGTGCAATGCCTGACCTTCTTCGAGGGTTAGTACGAATGGTTTTTCGGAATACACGTGCTTGCCTGCCTGCAGGATTCGCGAGGATACGGCTGCGTGCGCATCTGGCACCGTCAGGTTGATCATGAGTTCGATGCTGTTATCAGACAGTATTTTTTCAATTGACTGAGCAGAGCAACCAAACGCTGTGGCCTGTGTTTGCGCAGCGCTATCGTTGATATCAGCGCAGGCAACAATGTGCAGACCTTTAAATAACGGTGCCAGATGCAAGTAGGTGGATGAAATATTGCCGCACCCAATGATACCGATATTCATATACTCAGGAAGTCAGTTGATCGTTATAAGAGGATGCCGTTGCGATGGAGCGCGTAGCAAAACGTTGCAAGTCTGATGGGTTGTCGTGTTCCATGGCATAGACCGTAGCGGGAGTTTGTGAAAGCAACGGTATGACAGAACCCCAAGGCACCACGCCATAACCCAGATCGGCCCACCCATCTTCGGCAGCACATTCGCCTGTTGGCGCAAGGTCCTTGAGATGTGCGGCAGAAATTCTTGACAGATTATTGTCAACCCAGGGTATTGGATCAGCGCCCGCCCGTACTATCCATGCAATGTCTATTTCCCATTGCAATTCTGCGGCGTGTTCCAGAATCAACTGCATGGGCATGGCCCCATCCGCCAGTGCCGTGAATTCAAAATCATGGTTATGCCACGCAAACGTGAACCCGGCATCTCGCCAGCGCTTAGCATGATCAGAAAGCTCTGCAATCTGTTTTATCCAGCCGGTGGAGTCAACCGGACGTTCCTGCTCTTGCAGAAAGGGACAGACTACGTGATGCGCTCCGAAATCATGGGCGCGCCTTATCATCTCGGCAGGTTCTTCACGTAAGGGGCCCAGATTGATATGCAAGGAGGGGAGTTGTAGCCCATGCTTATCCAGACCGGCTCTCAGAGCGTCGGGATCGTTGAAATTATCCCCATACGCTTCCACGCTGGTATAGCCAGCATCGGCCACAATCTGCAAGGCATCAGCCAGCGCAGTATTACGTGCGCTGTATAATTGAAACGTCCAGCTCATGGTTAACCTCTAACAGTAGGTTTGATGGTGCAGCGCTCGCTGTAACTAGACGCGCTCGCCCGTTGACAGATCAAAGACAGATGCCCGGGACGAGTCAAAGCCTGCTGCTAGTACAGCTCCTGCCTCAGGCAGATAGTCGGCGTCCAGTCGTACCGTAGAAGAATATCCGCCCATGCTGCCCCACGCGATAGCATCCGAGCCCATTGGCTCATTCAGCTCAACCACGAACGATTGCTGAGACGGTAGATCTGCCGCTGCAGAGCCAAGCATAATATGCTCTGGCCGGATACCCAGCTCTACTCGTTGCCCGGCTTCTGGCAAAGACTCGAATTCATAGCTGTCAAGGACAACCGGATTCAAGACGGTATCAGCCCCCTCGACAGAATCTGCCGTGAATATCCAGCTACCCTGCTGCTGACTCAGCCCACCTGTATAGAAATTCATGCTGGGTGAACCGATAAAGCCGGCCACGAAGCGATTCTGAGGTAAGTGGTAAATTCCGTGCGGCGTATCCAGCTGCTGAATGATGCCGCCCTTCATGATGGCGATACGATCAGCCAGCGTCAACGCTTCAATCTGATCGTGAGTGACGTAAATCATCGTGTTACCGAGTCGCCTGTGCAGTCGCTTCAGCTCAACTCGCAAGTCAGTGCGAAGCTTGGCATCAAGGTTAGATAACGGTTCATCGAACAGGAATACGTTAACGTCACGCACCAGAGCGCGACCGATGGCTACTCGCTGACGTTGCCCTCCCGACAACGCAGCGGGCTTACGCTTTAGTAACGGTTCTATCTGGAGAATCTCAGCAGCTCTGGCAACTCGCTCTGTAATTTGCGCTTTAGGTAGACCGGCAACTCTCAGACCAAACGACAGATTTTTTTCGACCGTCATCTGCGGGTATAGCGCGTAGGACTGGAACACCATACCAATTCCGCGGTCTTTAGGCTCAGCCCAGGTCACGTTCTTGCCGTTGATAAAAATCTGTCCGTCAGTGATATCCAGCAAACCAGCTATGCAGTTCAGCAGCGTAGATTTGCCGCAGCCCGACGGCCCCAGTAAGACCAGAAATTCACCTTCAGCAATATCCAGATTGAGTTTCTTGAGAACTTCTACTGAGCCAAAGCTCAAATGCAGATCTCTTATGTCGACACTACTCATCCTTTGACAGCTCCAGCAGCAATGCCCCGGACAAACAATTTACCCGACACAAAATAGACAAATAATGGCAGTGCACCCGTTAACAGCGTAGCCGCCATGTTGACGTTATATTCTTTAACGCCCTGCGTTGAATTAACGATGTTGTTCAACTGTACCGTCATGGGAAAGTTCTGTGTGCCAGCGTAGATAACACCAAACAGAAAATCATTCCAGATACCGGTTATCTGAAGTATCAGCGCCACAACAAAAATTGGCAGCGACATCGGTAACATGATCTGCAGGAATATTCGCCAAAACCCAGCACCGTCGACACGGGCGGCTTTGAACAACTCAATAGGCACGCCCGCAAAATAGTTTCTGAATAACAGCGTCAGAATGGGCATGCCAAAGATGGTATGTATCAGGATAATGCCACCTAAGGAGGCAAATAATCCGAGTTCACGTAGCAGAATTACCAACGGATAGATCATGACCTGATAAGGAATGAAGGCACCGAACAGTAGAATGGTAAAGAACACCTCAGAGCCCTTGAATCGCCAGAACGACAAAGCGTATCCATTGACCGATGCAATGATGATGGAGATGATAGTACTCGGCACCAAAATTTTAACGCTATTCCAGAAGCCAACCTTCAGCCCTTCACAATACAAGCCTGTACAGGCGGTATCCCAAGCCTTGGCCCAGGGTGCGAAGGTGATTTCGACAGGTGGTGCAAAAATATTACCCAGTCGAATTTCCGGCAGCCCTTTGAGTGAGGTAACCACCATGACGTACAACGGTATCAACCAATAAACCGCCGCAAGAAACAAAAAACCATAGATGACAATATTACGTGCCGAGAACGTGCGCTTTGGCTGAGTACCGCGTGGCCCTTCCACCAGACTATCCATGCGAAGCTGCCTTCTTTTCGCGGAATTCCATATAGCCCCACGGAATCAGAATGATAAGCACCGTTGTCAGCATCACCGTGGATGCGGCGAAGCCCTGGCCCAGATTGGCTCGGCCAAACATGTAGTCGTAAACATACTTGGCAGGTACCTCGGAGGTGATGCCCGGACCACCGCGTGTCATGGCAACCACAAGATCGTAAACCTTGACAATACCGGACGCGATGATAACCAGCGTAGTAATGAACACGGGCCGCATCATCGGGATAATAATGAACAGATACGTCTTCCACGCAGGGATGCCATCCACTCTGGCAGCTTTCCAGATATCTTGATCAATACCCCGCAGGCCGGCCAGCATCAGCGCCATGACAAAACCAGTGCCTTGCCATAAACCGGCAATGATGATGGCATAGATGGAATACTCTCGGCTGGCAAGAATGGTCAGCTCAAAGTTCTCAAAACCCATATCGCGGATGACCTGCGCAATACCCAACGAAGGATTGAGTATCCATTGCCAGACCAGTCCGGTGACAATAAAACTTAACGCAAACGGGTACAGGAAAATAGTGCGAAAGGTATTTTCAAAGCGGATCTTCTGATCCATGAACACAGCCAGTAGAAAGCCGATAGTCAGCGAGAATATAAGTGTGCAGATGCCAAAAATGGCCAGATTCTCTATGGATGTCATCCAGCGCGACGAACTAAACAGTCTCTCGTACTGTGCTAAACCGACAAAGTTCTCCTTGGGCAGAGTCTTGGAACTGGTGAACGAGTACACCACTGACCACAGGGAACACCCCACAAACACCACCAATGCAGTGGCTATCATGGGTAAGGCTGCCACTTTGGCAGTCAGGTTCCGCAGCCAGGGATGGCGACGACGAGGCGCGTCAGATGCGCTCGCAGAATGAAATGAGTTAGCCATAGCGACGGGGCGCGCCGATCATGCATCACTGAACGTGACTACCGGTCTTTCGATCGGCAGTCACGGTTCAACTGATCAACGCACTACTAGTCCTGATTGTCCAATCAGTCGGCTTCTTCAATGATAGTAGCCCACGTGTCGTGAGCATCTGCTGCTGCCATCTCCGGACTGTTCCAGAATTCAGTCAGTAGATCTTCCAGCTGACCAGTGGTATCGGGGCTAAACGTTTGATCACCCGATGGCATGATGTTATCCGGGTTTTCCAGAATGGCGAGACCCTTCTGCATACACGCGTTGGCGGTGTCGAGATCCACGTCACCGCGAACCGGTAATGAGCCTTTAGCCAGGTTGAAGTCAACTTGTACCGCTTTGCTGATCATCATGCTGGCCATGCGCAGTTGCGCAGCGGTGATTTCAGCATCATCTACTTTGGGAAAATAGAACGCATCGCCACCCGTATCCAGAACCGGTGCTATGCCCAGACCCGGCAGGCAATCGTATTCCTTGCCAGCGGTATAACCTGCCACAGAAAATTCACCCTGTGCCCAGTCACCCATGATTTGCGCACCGGCCTTACCGGTAATGACTTCGTTGGTGGCATCGTTCCAGTTCTGCAGCGTGTTGTTGTCTGCCTGCAAGGAACGTGCGTCGCCAAAGGCTGACCAGATGTCGGCCATTTCCTGACTGCGAAGAGCGTCGGAGTCACGGTCAACGATGGTTTTTCGCCAGAGCTCAATACCGCCCAGACCCACTTGCAGTACGCCGAACATACCGTTTACCTGCCACGCCTGATTACCCACTGCCAGTGGAGTTATGCCAGCTTCACGCAATTCAGGAGCGGATGCAACGAAGCTGTTCCAGTCGGTCGGTGCCTCAACGCCAGCTTTTTCATAGGCCTCAAGGCTTGTCCACATCCACTGGAAGCTATGGATGTTAACCGGAACACAATAGATCTTGCCATCCAGTGTGCAGCTCTCAAGCAGCTTTGCTGGTCGTACTAGATCCTGCCAGCCTTCCTTTTCGGCCAGTTCGGTGAGATCGAGCATCAAACCTTCGGCTACCAGTTCTTCTGCCTGGCGCCCGTGGTTGAGCTGCGTGGCGCCCATAGGTTCGCCTCCGAGGATTCTGCTGACGATGATAGGACGTGCCACGCTACCAGAGCCTGCAATGGCACTATCAACCCAGTTATCCCCGCCAGCGTTAAAGGCGTCGGCAAAGACCTTGACAGCCGCAGCCTCGCCGCCTGATGTCCACCAGTGAGTGACTTCCAGATCGGTAGCGTGAGTATGGGTTGCACCTATCGTCATCAAGGACAGAGCGCTTGCCAGCGCGGTAACTTTAAATCTTCTCATCGAATATTCCTCGTTTTTTATTGCTTGGGTATTGGTCTGATCAGCAAGTGGTGTCGCTGTCGTGCTGGAATTGTCTTGTCCGTGTAGGCGTAGCGGGTTGCAGGGTTCTACTGCTGCATTCGATAGCTATCGCCGATGACCGCTGCTCTGTTTTGCACCATAGGCAAGCTATTGTCAACCTTTGACCGCTCCTGCTGTCAGGCCACTCACGATGTTGCGCTGGAATAGAAGTACAAGTACAAATAATGGAGCGGTTGCGCTAACGACAGCTGCTACGGCAAACATGACATTGCCTTCGGTCTGAGTGGTTCCCAGAAAACCTGATATTTTCGGCACCATGGTCTGGTTGGCTTCGTTGAGAATGGTCGCCGTTACGGCAAAGTCGTTATAGGCCAGTAGAAAACTGAACAGGCCTGTGGTTATCACCCCTGGCCACATCACTGGCATGATCACATAGCGAAAAGCCTGTATTCGCGTACAACCATCCACTAGAGCACTTTCATCCAGTTCGCGCGGTACGTTCATGAAAAACGAACGCAACATCCACAGTGTGAAGGGTTGGTTAATTGCCACGAGAACGATGATGGCCGTGGGCAAGTAGCCCCAGATGTTGAGCTTGAAGAACGGCAAAAGATAGCCCGATACCAGAGTGATGTGCGGCATTGCCCGAAAAATCAGTGCCACTATCAACAGAACAAATGCATATCGAGCGGTAGATCGTGCCAGTGCGTACCCGCCCAGTGTGCCGAAGGTCAGGGATATGACCACAACAGACACCGTGACAATCAGCGAGTTGATCGTGGCTCGCCAGAACTTCTCTTGTACCCACGCACCCTCGTAAGCAGCGCCAGTAAACGGGCTATCGTAGCGCGCGATGGTACCTGCGCCGGTTAGCGCATTTGTCCAGTCAGTCTTTGAGAAGAAATCTGACTGAATCTTGAAAGATCCCCACAGCGTCCAGAGAAAGGGGAACGCGGCCACGATCAGCCAGCTGATGATAAATACCCAAGTGGCACCGATGAGCAGACGTGAGCGCTTTTCTGTGATTTGCTGGCTCACGAATGGCGGTACTCGCTTGTCGATGAAAAGTCTCGCATCAGGACTCCTTGAAATCTCGCCAGGTGCGATGCACCACGGGTAACAGAATTATGGAAATACCCAGAATGGTCAGTACCGAAGTGGCCGCTGCAGAACCGAATAGTTTTGTCTCCTGACTCAGGTCATTATAGATAATCCACGATAAGGACGTTGCATTGGCATCCGCACTGAAACCAACGATGGGCTCGAACACACGGAAGGCGTCCATCAGGTGGATAAGTACGACAAACAGTACTAAAGGCGCCAGGTATGGAATAACCACATATAATGTTCGTTGGAAACGCGTGGCTCCATCGATCATGGCCGATTCAAGTGTCTCACCGGGCACCGTCTGCAGGCCAGCGTAGAATACGATGAAGGCAAACGGTGTTGTATGCCAGATACCATAGATGATGACGGTAATCCATGTAAGCGTTGGCGAGGCCTTGAGACTTAACTCAGGATCGTTGTACAACCACTGCAATGTCGAGCCGATGATGCCATCCGCATCAATCATCCAGAATAGCACCAGCGACCCGATCAATGGCGTGACGATAAACGGCAACAGGGTGGCAAAGATTACAACACCTTTTAGCCATTTACCGAGTGTATTGACGGCCAGCGCCAACAGGAAGCCCAGCAAGAGAACGATGGGCGTGGTTACGAATGTGTAAGTGAGCGTAAACGCAAGCGCCTTGTAGAAAGGCAGATTCATGATTTCATCGACGAAATCACCCATGCTCTGCCTCTCCGCCCAGGCAAGCTTTAACTCTTCCACCGCCAGATGGTTACGGTTGAAGTACGTACCCAGCCCGTTAAACCGGCCCAGAGGCTGCTCCAGATTTAGCTGCCGGGATGCTTCCTCGTCAATCTGCACACTTTCTTTGCAACCGAAAGGCCCGCAGTTTTCTGTGACGACAAGTACTTTCTCGTTTTCGATATGCAGTGATTGAATAATGACCGACACAATAGGCAATGCGATAAACAGCAGCATGGCCAAAGCTGACGGTGCGAGAAACAACCAGAACGTACGGTGGGGCATAAGCGCAGATTTTCAGCAGGGCTAAAGGTTGGCCTCACAAACAGACCTCATGAGCGTGAACCATGAATCACAGCGACGATCATCAACGGCCCAGGCTAATAGAGGCCTTCGGCCGCCGGTACTAGAAGTAGCAGGATTTACCGGGTCATTCAGCCGGCAGGCTGAATGACCCGGCACCCTCATCATAGGTAACCGCCTTCCTTTGCAGCCGCTACATAGGCAGCCTCAACGTCAGACAACGCTTTCTCAGCATCTTCAGAGCCTTGCAAAAATTCGACAAGCTCAGCTCCCAGCGCTGTGTGCAACAAACCCACGTAGGGCAGCATGGGGTATGGCTTTGCACCACCTCGTGCAGAAGCCAGAACACCGTCATCCGCAGCGGTGGGAATGTAGCCTTCAATCAACCAGACAGCAGCTTCGCCATTTTCATTGGCCATATCCGCGTTGAGACTGCTAACCAGTGTTTGAAAGGTAGCAGCGGCATCGGCATCAGAGATGTTTCTCGGAATGGTAAAACCATCCCACCACAATGTCGTGGCAGGAGTGCTACCCCCGGCTACGGTAGGTGCTGCCGCAAACCCGACGTTTTCGATAACACCGTCGGCAGCACCCTCTTCGTCGATGACAGAGCCTGCACGTGATCCCCACATGTTCATCATGGCCGCCTTACCTTGCTCGAACTCAGCAACAGCCGCTGTTGAGTCGAAAGTCAGGTAATCCGGATTCATGAATTCAGTGAGCGATTTCATCATGTTCAATGCCGCAATGGCGTCTTCATTCCGGATATCCGGCTCAGCCGTACCGCTCATGAACAACTCGCCGCCGTAACCGAGATACAGATTGACAAATTCCTCGCCCAGATTCCAGCCAGACTTGTAAGTGCCTGTCAATGGATGCTCCATCAGGCCCTTTTCTCTGATTGCAGCGGCCGCGTCGATAACATCTTCGTAAGTTGTGGGCACTTCCACCCCAGCTTGCTCGAGGATATCGGTGCGGTACATCATATGCTGTGCATTGGCCATGAAAGCAATCGCCATGACATCGCCATCAATGGTGATTTTCTGCGTATCGCCGATGCCTGATCCGTACTGATCAATGAGATCGTTGAGAGGGCGGATGAGATCATCTTTCAGCAGTGCCGAGATAGTACCGTTGGCCACGAGTGCTGCCGTATATTCTGACGGATTGGCCGTCAGAGCAGGCACTTGCAGCTCCTTGTGTTCTTTAGTCAAGTTGCTTTCAATCGTCAATGAATCACTGCTGCATTCGCTGGCACGCCCTATCACGGCTTGAATGGCAGGAAACTCATTGCCCAGCACGTTGACCGTGCCTTCGACACCCGATATTCCGCAGTCTGCCCAGGCAGCGCCACCGGCAAGCATGGCGGTAACGGCCAGCGCCGTTGCTCTCTTGTAAAACATGATTCAGTTACTCCTGTTAGTAATGCACATTGGATGTGGCACGACACCTGACATGATGTTCGTGCACTGCCACACTGTTAACTGTTTATAACACGACAGGCACTCGATGCAAATGCCGGCATGAAAGGCGGCTCAGGAGGTCTGCAGAAAACCTCCGGACTGTCGGGCCCAAAGCTGGGCGTAGAGCCCCTCGCCTCCTGATAGCTCGGTATGAGTGCCCTCCTCCATGACTTTTCCTGCATCCATGACAATCAGGCGATCCATGGCGGCAATCGTGGATAGCCGATGCGCTATGGCAATGACAGTCTTGCCCTCCATCAGTGAGCTCAGGTTTTCCTGGATAGCCGCCTCCACCTCACTGTCCAGTGCCGACGTGGCTTCGTCGAGCACCAGAATGGGGGCATCCTTGAGAAACATGCGTGCTATAGCCAGCCGTTGACGCTGCCCACCGGAGAGCTTCACACCACGTTCACCGACTTGCGCCTCGTAGCCACGGCGACCCGCACTATCTTCCAGCGTCTGTATGAACTCATGCGCGTTTGCACGCTTGGCAGCCGCAGTAACGTCATCCAGAGACGCATCTCCCCGGCCGTAGGCGATGTTGTCAAAAACTGATCGATGCAGCAGCGAAGTATCTTGTGTCACGACACCGATGTGTCGACGCAGATCGTCCTGATGTACCCGTCTGATATCGGTACCGTCTATCAGGATGCCGCCGGCTTCCACGTCGTAGAGGCGCAAAAGCAGATTGGTCAGCGTGGTCTTGCCGGCACCTGACCTGCCGACCAGCCCGATCTTCTCACCGGCATTAATGGTCAGGTTCAGCGAATCTATTGCACCGCTGTCCTTGCCATAATGAAAGCGGACATTATCAAACTCGATCTTTCCACCGGATACTGCCAACAGTTCCGCGTCTGGTTCATCCACTATTTCCTGCTTTGTGGATAACATCGACATACCATCGTAGATGACACCGATGCTTTCAAACAGACCTGAAAGTTCCCACATTATCCAGTTGGACATACCGTGCAGGCGCAACACCAGTCCAACGCCCACAGCCAGCGCACCCACGCTTGCAGCCCCACTGTCCCACAGCCCAATGCCAATGGCGCCTACAGAAAAAAGCAGCAGGGCATTCAGCATGTCCAGACACACATTCAGGCCCGTCACCATTCTGAACTGTGGCAAGACCGTGCCGAGGAATCGCTGCATACTGTTGCGCGCGTAGCCCGCTTCCTGACCGGCATGTGCAAACAGTTTTACTGTCATGATGTTGGTGTAGCTGTCTACTACCCGACCGGTCATCTCTGAGCGTGCGTCGGCCTGACGACGGGAAATCTGTTTGAGTCTGGGTAGAAAATAGGCCAGCATGCAAGCGTAGAGCATCAGCCAGAGGACAAACGGTAGCATCATCCAGACACTGAACGAGGCCACCAGAACCATGGCGCCAATGAAGTACACCGCCACGTACACCAGCACATCCAGAACCTTGAGAACCGCATCGCGGATAGCCAGCGATGTCTGCATGACACGGGTGGATACACGCCCGGCAAACTCATCCTGATAAAAAGAGTAACTCTGACCCAGCATCCAGCGGTGTGCCTTCCATCGGATTGTCATGACAAAATTACCTATGACCGTCTGGTGTAACAACAGAGACTGGATAAAACCTGCCAGCGGTAACAACACCAGAATAACAAGCGCCATCCAGGCCAGCCGTGCAGATTCATCGTCCACCAGAGTGCCCGGTTCCCGTCCCCCCAGCCAGTCGACCAGATTTCCCAGAAAGCCGAACAAGCTCACTTCCAATAAAGAAATGATGCCCGAGAACAACGCCATCAGGACAAGCCAAGGCCAGGAATCCTGCACATAGAACCACAGGAACGGCATCAGCTGTGAGGGTGGCCTAGTGGGGGTTTCGGGCGGAAACGGTGGTATACGTTGCTCGAAATAACTCAGCAACTTGTCGATAGCGGTCATTTCAGTCTATAACTTCTGCAACATCAGGCTTATGCTATTGATATTTGTCCACAGATACCAGAATGTATAGAGTACTCCTCCACCGATGAGTGTCGTGATGACGCCGGTAGCCGGCGTGGCTATCCAGCCCAACAGGCCCGTTGCAACAATAAACATCAATAATGCAACAGTGGCACTTAACGTTCCCAGATTTCTGATCATGACAATATCTTTGACCACGTTGTCCGGTAACGTTTTAAAACCTGCCAGCTCAATCGTTAGACGCACATCAACGTACAGCGCAACGAGGAACATCAGCGATGCAATCAGAAACAGCACAAACACCAGCTGGGCAACTTTGCCGCGTATTCCAGAACGCAGCACGTGGACTGCAACAGACAGGGAGAATCCCGACATGAGCCCGCTGATAAAGGCCACTTGTCCGGCTTGCAGTTCGAGGAGGTCGCGCATGGGTTCGGAGGATATCCTGATGTCACTTGAGCGCATAGTATACGGGAGCGCTACCCCATGAATCTGCAACCCGGCTGGCGTGGCTGGTTACAGGCGCTAGTACAGCCGGCAATCAGTCCGGAACTTGAAGCTGCGCTGGCAGACAGGCGAGAGTCCCTGCCAGTACTGTGGTTGCTGGGCAAGGCAGGCGCCGGCAAGTCATCAGTAGTACAACGCCTTACCGGTGATAGCCGTGCCGAAATCGGCAATGGCTTTGCACCGTGCACGCAAACGGCCATGCACTACGATCATCCGGCTGTGGCCCCGGTAATGCGGTTTCTCGACACACGGGGTCTGGGAGAAGCCCACTACGACCCAGCTGTTGACCTGCAAGCCGCCCGCGGTGGTAGCCACGCGCTGTTGATACTCACGCGGGTCGATGACACCGCGCAGGATTCACTGGTTGAGGCGTTGGATACGTTGCAGCTGCAGTCAGACGAGGTAGCCGTGTTACAGGTACACACTGCATTGCACACGCTAGAACCTGCAGCGCGTAACCGGGCCATCGCGCACAACACTCAGGCCATCCGTCAATCTCTGGGTCGTGACTGCAAGTCTGTGCAAATTGACTTCACGCACGCGGAGGACGGTTTTGACGATCCCGACGTTGGCCTGCCTGAGCTCAGAGATGCCATCATTGATATGGTACCGGAGCTGTCACGCGTGCTGGCTAAGCGAACGGGCTCGGATGAGGAAGAGAGCCTCTTCCTAAGCCACCGGCGTGAGGTTCTGGGATATGCCAGCGCGGCGGCTGCGGTAGATGTCTTTCCTGCGCTCGGTCTGTTCGCCGTACCGACCATTCAGGGAAAGTTGCTGCACGCGCTGGCAGGTCGATACGGCGTGGCCTGGAACAAACGTATTGCGCTCGAGTTTGTCACGGCTCTGGGTAGTGGATTTCTCTATCGCTATGCGTTGTCACTGGGAAGCCGGCAGTTGGCCAAGCTCATTCCGGTTTACGGGCAGAGCGCTGGGGCCGCAGCTGCGGCCAGCATAAGCTTTGCCAGCACCTATGCTATCGGACGTGCCGTCTGCCTGTACCTCTATCGACGAACCCATCAGCAGGATGTCTCTGCGCAAGCGTTGCGCGAGGCGTTTGAACAAGCCTTCAAGGAGCAAAAACTGTCGTGAACATCAGCCGGCTGTTTCGTCAGACCACGCACGGCGCGCTCTGGTACCTGGCACTGGTTGTCATGTTACCAGTACTCAGTCTAAGCGTTTTAGGGCTGGTCTTTCTCTGGCAACAGAATGTCTTTCTCATTGTGCTGGTTGCCTGGCTGGCAGTGACATTAGCGGGCTATGCAGCATTTTCATGGCAATCTCGCCGAAAACCGAACCATTCTTCCAGCGAGCAAGACACTATCAGCGAATCGGGCGCAGGTGCAGCCGATGGACTACCCGATCAACTGGATAAAAGACCAGACTGGACGGCGGACGACGCCGCCGCATGGCAACAGGCTCTACAGGCAATCAACATCGTTCTGGAAACGAAACCTGACTGGGAAACGTTGCCTGAGCACGCCTTGACGTTATTGTCCGGTGTATCTGCGCACTACCATCCGAAGAAAAAACCGCAGGGCGCTCTGGATAATGACATGGAGTATCGCTTTACACTGCCCGAAGCATTACTGGTGGTATCGGTCGCCTCTGATCGTTATCGTCGGGTTGTGCTGAGTCACGTACCCTTCGCTGAACGCGTTACCGTATCAACGCTAAAGAAACTCTATAGCCGGCAAGGTGATATCAAGAGTAGCTTCACTTGGCTGAACCGGGCTCGACGCGTTGCCCGACTGGTCAATCCGGTTGCTGCCGCAGTCGGCGAACTGAAAGATCAGTTTACCGATCGTGTTTTCAGCCATCTGAGTGCAAGCGTACAAACTGACCTGAAGAGCCTGTTGCTCCAGGAGGTTGCTCAGGTAGGTATTGACCTCTACAGCGGCAAGCTTAAATCTTCAGCTGCCGAACTACAGCAATACCAGAGCAGTTCTTATCAGGAAGATGCCCTTCGCCAGCCCGACGCAGCAGAGCCGCTTCGCATCGTGTTACTGGGCCAGACCAGCTCAGGGAAATCCTCGATGGTCAACGCGCTGGCTAAGACTCTGCAGGCAGAAGTCGATACTCTGCCCACTACCGACAGAACTCAGACACACCTCATTCAACTAGCGCAAGCGGCCCCAATTCACATGGTGGATACCGTGGGGCTGGATGGCTCTCAGGGCAGTCTTGATACGCTGGTGGCACTGGCAAGCGAAGCCGATATGATTATCTACCTTGCACGCGCTACACAGCCTGCCAGAGGCCCCGATCAACAGCTCTACGAAGCGTTGAGCAAAGCTTTCGATGCGAGACCCAACCGTCGTTTGCCACCGGTGCTACTGGCCTTGACCCATGTGGATCTTCTGCCGCCGCGTAATGAGTGGTCACCCCCCTACGATCTGACCAGTGGTGATGGTAAGGCGTCCATGATCAATCAGGCCTTGCTGAGTAGTCTTGACCAGATCGGACTACCGGCGCAAACACCTGCTGTACCGGTGTGTCTGTCAGCTGATCGGGAACAATACAATGTCGATGCAGTTGCCGCCTCACTCATGTTGCTACAAGACTCAGCAACCTTGGCTCAATGGAACCGGCGACGTGTGGAACGCGGTGAGAAGAGCATCAGCTGGGGCGAACGCTGGCGACAAGTCAAACGACTGGGTAAGGTAGTAGGTCGCGCAACACTTAAACGATGAACAGGTTCTAGAGCGGCGGAGCAGGAGGTAACGCAGATTGTGAGTCGTTGATGTGGTTAGTGATATTCGTGAAAAATACGGTACTCATGACCAGCGTCAGATCGACCAGATTCTGATCAATGAACCCAGTCTGGCGAGCGCGCTCCAACAACTGATCCGCAAGTTTTCCCGGCTTTGTGAACAAGGCAGCAGCGAGCGATATCAGGCAATCCATTCGCTCATCCCCAATGGGTTCGCTCTGGCGAATGGCCAGCTGTTCAGCCACTGAAAGACTGGCTTTACTCGCCTTGAAGGTATGCACCGACAGGCAATAGTGACATCCCGTTTGCTGGCTCATCCACAACTTTACGGCTTCCACTTCACGAGTGCTCAGCGATCCTTCCCGGATGCTCTGTTCCATGTGCAGGTAGGCCCTCAGCGCCTCCTCACTACCCGCAAATTGAAGGTAAACATCGGCCAGCTTATTGTTGACACGGACAGGCGCGAGTGCGTCAAGTGTTTCAGGCTGCAGGTCGATCTCATTACGGGTTGAGAGTCGGGACACGGTATGATTACGCCATCTGGATGGAACCCCATTATGCCTGAACCTGTTTATTTGCTGATACAGAACGCGCTGTCGCGCATGCTGGCCATGTGGGTCAAACCTGCGGTGCTGCCAGAAGATCCTCTGCGCCTGATTGACACGGGCAAACCCATACTCTATCTACTGGAAGTTGGCGGTGCTGCCGATCACACCGCGCTACAGATTGCTTGCAAGCGGAGTCAACTGCCACCGCCGGATAAAAAACTTGTTTATGGACACATCACCGAAAAATCTTCAGTAGATGTACTTCAGCGACGCCGCGGCATTGTATTCAGACGCCATAGAAACGTGTTGTCAAAACGCTTGTCACGGCTCATTCATGCTGGCGTCCAGACAGATTCAGAGGAACTGCAGATAGTGCCCGTGTCTATTTACTGGGGTCGTGCGCCAGAGAAGGAAGCCTCATTCTGGAGTTTGTTATTTACTGAAAACTGGCAATTCGGCGGTCGTACTAGAAAGCTTCTCACCACCCTGGTGCACGGGCGCCATACGTTGGTAAGCTTCAGCGAACCACTGTCATTCAGCACGTTGAAAAGCTCGGGAGAATCACCAGAAATTCTACAGCGTAAGCTGTCGCGTATTTTGCGCGTGCACTTTCGGCAACGCAGAATTGCAAGCCTGGGTCCAGATCAGTCGCACCGGCGCATGCTGATTAATCATGTCCTGTCTGATCCGGCGGTCAAGGCAGCAATAGCCACTGAAGCTCAGGGTAAAGCATCTACAGAGCGCGCACAGCGACGCGCCGAGAAATACGCTTTTGAAATAGCGGCCGACGTCTCCTACCCTACGGTCAGAATTCTTCATCGCGCGCTAACCAAGCTATGGAACCAGTTGTACGATGGCGTAGAGCTGGCTGGCGTTGATAGACTCAAAGCTGTTGCTGATGGCAACGAACTGGTTTATGTGCCGTGCCATCGTAGCCATATCGATTATCTGCTGTTGTCCTATATTCTTTACATGCAGGGGTTTTCTTTGCCGCATATTGCTGCAGGCATCAATCTTAATTTCCCGATTGTGGGTGGTCTTCTTCGGCGTGGCGGTGCGTTCTTTCTACGCCGTAGCTTTGTGGGCAATCCGTTATACGCCTCTGTATTCAGTGCCTACCTGAAAGAGATCTTGCAGCGCGGTAACGCGCTGGAATACTTTGTTGAAGGGGGTCGTAGTCGTACTGGCAGGTTGTTGCCGCCCAAGGGCGGGATGCTGGCCATGACCGCACACGCCTATTTGCGCAATACTCAGACACCCGTCGTCTTTATCCCGATATACCTGGGGTATGAACGTTTGCTTGAAGGCCGTGCATTTACCAGTGAATTAGCTGGCGGTAAAAAACAGCGTGAGTCCGTATTTGCATTGTTGAAGTCTTTACGAACTCTGCGTGAAGACTATGGCCGGGTTTACGTCAATGTTGGACAACCCATTGCACTGAATACTCTGCTTGATCAGCACCAACCCGATTGGCGATCTCTGCCAGTAGCTGATGAACGGCCTGACTGGATCAAACCCGTGATTGACGATCTAGGCACACAGATCATGCGCTCGATCAATGAGGCCGCTAGTGTCACGCCCATCAGTCTTCTGGCCACAACATTGCTAGCCACACCTAACGGCTGTATCAGTCGACAAGAACTCATGCAGCAGATCGATCTGTACCAGATGCTACTCAAGGCAACCCACCTTGGCTCAATGGTCGTTGTTCCGGAAATTGACGCAGCCGAACTGATTAAACACGGCACACGACTCCAGTTCATCGAAACGCAAACCGATGCCATTGGCCCTGTGATCAGTCTGAGAAGCGGTCAGGCAGCACCCATGACCTATTTTCGCAACAACATACTACACCTGCTAACGCTCCCTTCTTTAGTGGCAGCCGCATTCACCAACAACCGGACATGCTCCAATAAGGATCTGCGAACACTGGTCAGATTGACGTTTCCGTTTCTTCAAGGTGAGCTCTTTCTCAATACGAACGTTAACGACCACGCCATTGATCAGACGGTGGATGCACTTAAGGCTGCAGGACTGTTATCTGTAGAGAAACACCAGTGGCGTCGGGCTCCCGTCAGCTCCGCTGAAGCCGTCTCACTGATGCGGTTGGCGCAAGTGGTCACACCCGCACTGGAACGTTACTATCTATTTGCCTGTGTGCTGGCCAAGGCTACCGGTGGATCCATAGATCGTGAAAGTCTAGCGCTACGTTGTGAGAACAGTGCTGCGCGCCTTGCCAGAACTCACGGCAAGCAAGCAGGCGATCTGTACGACAAGCATCTGCACCAAGCCTTCATAAAGAACCTGATAGAACAGGCGTATCTGATAGAGCATGACAACACTCTCAAGCCCACGACAGCAATGTTAAATATGGAGACCGAAGCGCGTGCATTACTGGGGGAGCAGGTACGCCAGGCTATTATCAACGCGGCATTGGCTGCCACAGACTCATCACCTGACAACACGCCTGCTGTAGCTGTCTGACAAATTCCAGATATTTTTCAACACCCTATTCGCGTAACCTGCAGCACTTATTGCGGGTATGGTAAATGCACGCTGTACGATCGTATTATACAGCTTGCACACGTAAAGATGCAATGGCTGTGCGACGAGCTTGTATCCTGAGAGGTCTAAATGTCTGTAAATTTTCGCGTTATCCCTGTGCTCGTTGCAATCTGCGCCTGCAGTTCACCTGCCTTGGCTGGCGATGCCAGATCCATTGCACTGGGTGGATCAGCTATTGCCAATGGACAAGGTGTGCAGGGCGCCATGGAAAATCCTGCCTCCATGATGGCCATGCAACGCGCTGTTCAGACTATCCACTTTCGTATTGGCCTTGCTGGAGAGATCCGAGACACTGGAGCCGCTATCGATACTCTGACAGACGATGCTAACAAAGGGCTTATCAATGACATCGAAAGCGAGATCAATATCATCAGTAATAAACAGGTTCAGTGTAATCCCCTGGTCGGTGCTGATGATGACATCTGTGTTGACGGTACTCAACCACTATCCGATCTGGCAGTCCAGCTACTGGATGTCATTAACGTTATCGATGATGAAACCATCGATATTCAGGTATCAGCTGACGTTGGCATGGCGTTCACCAAACCGGCATATCCAATTGCCGTAAATCTTAGAGTCATGGGTACCGGCGCAAGCACAGCTGACATTGCAGAGAACGATCTAGACTATATCCGCGAGTTCGCCGACCTGCTCGACAACGATACGCTAACGCTGGACGAGGCACGAAACTCTACTTATCTGGAAGCCAGTGAGCAGGGAATTCCACTGGGCGTTCAGCAACCCGAAGACGTCCTGTTATCGGCAGGCAACGGTAACGCGCTGGTACGTACGCAGTTGAGTGTGGGTTTAGCCAAGACGTTTGTCGTAAAAGGTATTGATATCGATACTGGCATCACGCCAAAATTCTCGTCACTGCTGGCTTACAATCTGGATGTCAGTGTTGTCGATGAATTCATCGATGGCTCCGATCCCATTGCTGATCGTTTTGAAGACAGTGAAGTGTCAGAAAACTCATTCACGTTTGATGTCGGTGCATCGATGGCTGTCAAGAAACTACCCATTCGAGTCGCAGCGGTATTGCGTAACGTGGTGCCTGAAACCATCAAGACCGCTGATGGTTTCGAATTTGAAACCACTCCACAACTGATTATCGGTGGCTTGTACCAGAGAGGCATGCTGAGCGTCACGGGAGATCTGGCGTTGAACGAAGCGCGAGTAGATAATTTCGACACTCAGAAAATTGCACTGGGGGTTGAATTTGGTACACGCAAGATGGCTATTCGCGGCGGCATCAGCACGGATGCAGCTCGCACCAAAGACAGTACGGCGTTGAGCCTGGGCTTTGGCCTGGGACCACTGCAAATCGGTGGCAGACTCAGTTCCACTGATTCGCTGGAAGCCGGCGCCCAGTTGTCTTACAGCTTTCTGTGAGGACTCATTAACTCAGACCACGGAGCGGTCGCCTTATAGTTGCTCTGGCCTGACGCTGGCTTGCCGGGCTCAGACTACTGGACTCAAGTCGTCTGGACCACTCCCTGGCCCTGAAACCGGTTGGGCTGAGTACACCGATGGCGTTTTCATAGGTTGGTAGCATCCAGCGATACCCGCAGTTGAAGCCGCTGTCAGCCAATACAGGAATTGCCTGTTTCAGCTCATGTGAGTCCACACAATTGACGATCAGCATTCCATCCTGCTCCAAGTGCTGATGCAGACTGGACGTCCAGAGAGGCGCAAGTTCGCAGGCTCTGAGAGGCTCACCCTCACTGTGTCCAAACAGGTCGTCAATGATCAGGTCAAATGGCGCTCCCTGATAGTTTGCCAGCCAGCGAATAGCATCAGCGTGAGTCAAAGTGACTCTGTCGTCATCAACACCAAACCAGCGGGTTGCGATGGACAGATGCTGCTCGTCTATCTCCACAGCAGTCAGTGTGGCAAAATCGATAAGGCACTGCAATTGACGAATGACGGCACCACCCCCCACTCCGAGCAGTAGAATCCGCTGAATTGCCCGTTCGGGGCGGTAAAGGACCGGTAGGCTCAGACAATCCCAAACCCCGCCTGCAAACGGTTTATCCGGATTCCACTGGCTATGGAAAACTCGATTGCTGTAGAGCCTGATCGACGCTCCTGATTGCCGGACACTGTAGTGAGTGTCTTGAGTTTGGTGTTCCCACAGCACACCCACAGCACACTACCCGCCTGACGCTCTGACGTCAGCCACAGTAACGGTGGCACCACCAGCGATGCCAGCGCTGAAACAATAGTCAGTCAACGCTCTCAACGCATGCGTACAGTAATACATGACATCCCCTGTTAGCCGCAATACCATGCCCGGGTTCCTGTGTAACACGATGCCATCGTTGGCTTGAGGCTCGGCAGTCAGTCAGGTTTGTTCCATGACATGCAACTTTGCCTGCATGAAATCTCGATGCTTTACATACAGCAGATCGCACAGTTTGCGAATAGTGTACTCCTCATAGCCGTCAACGTTACCGTCTGCGAAGGCAACTCGCCACATCTGCTCCACAAGGGCCCGCTTGTCCTGCTGACTGAAATGGTCATTCACTAGCTGCACGTGCTGGTGCAAAGAGATGGCGCGGTCAGCATCCTCGAGGGCCTCTGTCACCAGATCATCTATCTCAGTGGCAGTCAGGTTTGAGGACTGATTCAGCGCAGCCACTATGGCCAACCGTTCGGCTGGCTCGATGTCGTGATCAGCCCTGGCTATCTCTACCAGCAGCAAGGTGGTAACCCGTTCAATATCAAGCGACGCTATGACGGATGTTCCAGCAGGATCCAGTGCTGCAGAGATTCTGCTGACAAGTTGACTCAACATCTGATTGTCCGTGCTTTCGTGTAGACAGGGTTTGCCAATGTATTGCTATGAGTGTCGGATCACGTGCAGAATCAATGCGTATGACGCAAACGTTCTCTTTCAAGTTGCTTGAATTCTGCCTGGCGAGCAGTGGCTGGCGTCATCTGCTGGAGGCTTCTGCCTGTCAATGATGAATCAACAGAGTTCCCGCTGTCTCGGTTAGTACACCAATCTACGCCCGGTGTCATGGGTACACTAATTCCTGCATCTTTCGCAAAAAATTGCTCGAACTCATCACTGGAACCGTAAATTAATTCGAATACCCTTCTGACGCGCGGGAGCACCAGTGAATCTGCCATCCGATTGCGAGAGCCCCAACCCACGGTCAAATCAGTACACGCGTAATCCGCCTCGTCTGCCGGTTTCTGAACGTAGGCAATATGATAGTCATGCCCGAAATTGAATTTCATCATCGAAATCGCAAACAGTGTGGCGAAGTCCTCCCGGGTAGTGTTGTAGGCGTAGTACCTGATGGCCCCATCGTTGGCCATCTCTGCACCTGCGTCGGAGGGTGTAAGAGCTTTCTGCGTCTCGGTAGCATCCTCTCCCCGAAAGCTGACCTGACCAAGTCTGTACAGGATGTTCGAATACAAAGGCAAGTCGTTCACGAGGCTACCTGAAAGAAAAAACCTTCGGTTCCGGTTAAGCGCATCGTTAGGTGTTCTTGCTTCATCCAGCGTAGCCACACTGGCTTCGGGTAGGTAATCCACTGCATGAGCAAGCTCATGATAGAGCAGTCGATACATCGGAAATTTTATATCCTCCAGCGTCCGCTCTTCGGTATCGGTCAGATTGAAATAGGAGAAGGCTGGTTTATCGCCATTGCGCAACGTACCAAAAGCCCAGAACTGCAGATCCGCTCCAAATCCACTGCGGAAATCTTCTTTTATCGACACATTGGCCTTTTCTGCAACGCTCAGCCAGAGGCTCTCGGGATCCAGCTGAATGGCTCCCGTACCTGTCCAGTAGTTGGAGGGACGGATAGTACTGCCGATGCTGATAGAGGTTATTGAGCCGAACAGCGGAATCATGTTGTCGGGAGCTGCGTCGATCAGCGCCTCAAACCGCTCCCCCATCCAGTTGTGGGTAACCAGTAGACGGTCCATGACATCCGAGCGGCTGACTGCAGGGGCGACCTGCCTGATAAACGGCAGGGTTGTCAGTGTGCAGGCCTTATCCACTGAATCGATCAGGGCGCAGTCCTTAAGCACGCTGGCGTAAGGGCTGCCAGGGCGATAAGCGAAGAGCTCATCAGCCTCTCGTACGTCTTGGCGTTGCACCTGACCGTCAATGAGAACCGGAGAGCCAGCCACTTCTGGATCCGGATCAGTAAACACTGGTTCTGTAGATTCTGGAGGCTCGGGGTTTACGAAAAGTCCGGAATTGGGGTCGTCGTCCATCGGCAAGCCGGACGATGACCCGCCACAGGCTGACAGGATCAATGAGGACACAACAGCACACGCGAGGGTACTACCGGAAATTTTCAACACCAACTGGAAGGTCCTTTCAACAATTCACCTCACCACCTTAACGCATTTTTATCTCAGCTCGCCTGTTAAGGGTACGACCGTTCTCGGTATTATTATTACTAATGGGACGGGTTTCGCCATATCCTATCGTCGTCATCCTCTTCCGATCGATGCCCTGCCCCGCCAGATAATTAGCCACCGCCTCTGCACGGCGGACAGACAGGCTCATGTTGTACTGCTCTGGTGCTAACCAGTCGGTATGCCCATTGACGAAGAATGTCCGATCGTCGTCTTTGACCGCAGCCGCGAAAGTATCGAGCTTTTGCCGGGCATCAGCGGTTAGCTCCGAAAGATCAAACTTGAAATAGAGGTACGGCGGGACTAGTGGCGCAACGGTTTGGACCGGCGGCGCTACAGGCGCTACAGGCGCTTCAGGTTCGACGGTTGCAACCGCTGCAGGAACGATTGCCGCAGGCACTGCCACATCGCCAAAACGCTTGAGAACACCGACATTCAGATACTTGGCGTCCGTATCCATACTCATGAGCTCGCTACGTAGTGCGAAGCCATTTTGAAAGCCATACTCAAGACCCACACCAAATGCTGCATGCGACGGATAATCTCGCCGATAGGTTACCTGCTCGGAATCATTGCGCATGTGCCCTATGCCAGCTCGCCCGTACAAGGAAAGCCCTTCACGACGAAACAACCCGTTCGTGTCTCCATCGCCCAGGCCGAATCCACTCTGTGTGTTGAACAGGTAACCGAGAAGACTCACGCCGAACACCTGATAACCAACCGTGCCGGCAGCAGCACCCAGAAAGTCAATTTCGGCTTCCCCAAGTTCGGCAACGTAGCCCTCGACGGTCAGTAATCTGTTGAGGTCGTAACCGATACCCAGATGACCACCGGCGGAGCTGTTTTCACTAATCGTCAGCGCCTCTGAAGGCGACTCAGGCTCCACTTGAGTTACGCCAACACCACCATTTATATAGAGGCGTTTAGAGAAAGCAGTGCTGCCCGAATTCTCTTCGGCATCGGCAACACTTGCGCTGGCCAGTGCAACAACCACCGCTGTTACCAGTGGCAGGGCCATAGACTTCACAGCTGCGTTGTTCATTTTTTGCACGTTGATGATAAAGCTGCGATTTCTCATGGCTTCGCTCCCGTAGTCAGCTTGCCTGCGCGTGGTTGTACCAGTGCAGGTTTTGACCGTCTACGAATCCAGACACCCGTCATTAGAACCAGGATGCCAGACAGAGATAGCTGACCAATACCGGATCCGTTCACACCCGTCTGCAAGGTCAGGTCCGAACATTCACATTCGGCGAAGTCATTCACTCCGTTTTCGTTGAGATCACTGTATCGAACGACATCTACATTGACGGTGCCTGTCTGACGGGTTCCATCGGCGTCTTCAACGATATAAAGAAACGTGTCCGGACCATAGAAACCAAAATCAGGCGTATAGACAATCTGGTTATTCACAATGGTTATCGTTGCATTTGGCGACTCCGAAACGCTCACCAGAGTGAGTACGCCACCAGCGGCAACAATGTCGTTGGCCAGTACATCGAAGGTATCCGACGCGCCCTGATTAATCTCAAAGTTATCGTCGACAGCCGTTGTCACCCGATTGTTGTCTGGACCATCATCCTCTGTGCCGTCGGTATTACCGGCTGTTGAGCCACCAGCGTCAGCTGTTCCCGCATCGGCACCACCGGCATCTGCAGTTCCTGCGTCGGCGCTTCCGGCATCTGCACCACCTGCTGTGGCGCCGCCCGAGATGCCATCGGTTGTACCAGAGCCGGTGCCATCCGGGCCACTACCTGTCGCACCGTCGGCGGTACCACCAGCGTCTGTTTCACCGTCGTCGAAGGTTCCGTCATCACCGCCATCAGCACCACCATCGCCGTTGGTATTTACAAACGGAAAGTAGGCAGGCTCTGGATCCACTCCAGCAACTGTCAAGGCAACAGGGTTGCTGCCTGGCGCGCTGATAAGACCCGGTGGAAGCTCCGGATCAGACTCGTCCATGATCACCAGGTAGTTGCCGTCGGGCAGACCAGGCATCAGAAAATTACCGTTTATATCAGTGTCAATAGAATCGCCCAGGCTCTTGTCGGTGGCCTCATCGAGAATACCGTTGCCATTAACATCCTCGTACAACGTAATGCTGATGTCGCTGATACCCGCTTCATCATCATCGGGTAAACCGTTACCGTTTGTGTCATTGAAGACAGCGCCGGTGCTCACCGTTACAGAATCAGCGATGAAATAGCCTGAAAGACCCCCGTAGACATCAGCGTCGTCTCCCAAAACGATGTTGTCGTCTGACGTGTCATCTGGGAATGTTGAAGGATCAATCAGATTATGCCCTGCAGCAATTTCTACGTCATCGGCAAAAAACGAGAATCCGTAGTACCGCTGACCTGCACTCAGGCCTAGATCATTCACGGAGACGAACGCCATGCCAACCGATTCAACGGAGCGCTCGGTCTCTACCGGAAAGCTTTGCGGAGTAACAAAGTCATTCTGCAGAAACGAATAGTTGTGCTGTATATCTGAAATGCCGTAACACAAGGCAGGGTCTGAGCACCCTGCTGGTCTGACCAGCTGCAGAGGTCCGTACGCCGCAGGCTGCCCCAGCACGTCAAGCTCGAGGATTGCAGCAATTTTTACCGGATTGTTACTGGATTTCTCGGACGCTACGTGACCAGCCAGCGCCATGGCGTCTGCACTAAAAGGTGCCAGCACTCCATAGTCAAATACATAGTCCAGTCGTTCGATGTTTTTTGCATCGGGAAGTTTGTTGGAAAACAGATCGACTGCGCCGCGGTTCAGTACGCGACTGGCAAGCATGCTGGCCAGATCGCAATTACCAGTACCCGAACCATCGCTGGGATAATCTGCAGCGAATGTACGTTGCGAGTCACCATCTGACAAACGCTCAACAAAGATACCGCAAGGCTCTCCGGTAGTGACACCCACAATGTCGTCGCGCATAAGCTCCACACGGTTCGCCGACATGGCGTAAGTATAAGCGTGGCCGTCCGCGGTAACAAAGCCTTCCATTATCTGGTTAAGGCCCATGCCCCAGCGATACTCCACTCCATCAGCGGTGTATGTAAAAGCAGTAGCGGGCTGCGTGCTGGTCTGAATGCTGGTGACCTGCCCTGACGCAAAGCTTGTACCGGTGGTCGCAAGCCCTATTACAACGCTGGCTACACTGCTTTTCAAAGTCACTGCTGAAAATCTGTTCAAGACTGGATTCGTCATGATTTCTCCACGAGAGTCGTTCATAGGTACTGTGTACCCTTAAAGTAATAGTGCATATTCAAACGTTCGGCGATTATCTCGCTATGCAAGTTACCTGACGCTTGACCGGTAAGACTTGACATTGTCATGTTACTGACTTCGATAACACCGTTACATGGCCACTTTACCTTACACAACTGCAATAAAGCGGTTCCAACACGCTTATTACACGGGTTTCGTATGGGTAGAATTGCCAAAGATATGCAGCTGGGCGTACTGAATGAGAATTATCGTTTTCGCATCCTCAATCTTACCCTGTATTACCCACTGAGCCGCCTGTTGCAAACTCACTACAACCACTTCGATGTCCTCGCCCTCCTCCTCAAGACCCCCTCCAGCTCCCGAGCGCTGATCGATGTCGAACGGCGCAGCGTAATAATGGAGTTGTTCGGTAACAGAACCAGGGGTCGCATAAGCCTTGAACAGAAACTCAGGGTCACCTATCAAGAAACCAGTCTCCTGCTCCGTCTCTGCCCGAATAGTCTGTTCAGGATCATCACCTTCGATAATCCCTGCCGGAACTTCCAGTAAAAAACCATCTCCCCCCAGACTCCAGGCAGGAAACCGGAATTGTCGCGTTAACATAATTTCATTGCTGGCCAGGTTATACAGAAGAATGGCGGCACCATGCCCACGGTGATATATCTCGCGTGTCTGCCGCTGCCACTCACCATCGCTTCGCTGGTAGTCAAATTCAACAGATTCCAGCCTGGCCCACTGATCAGATAATACTTCGCGTTGATGCACTCGTATGCGCTCAGAATGTGTTCGAGGCTGGTCTTCCGGGAGGTCTGACATGCGTGTACGGTCCGCTGGTTACAGCTGCCAGTCTCTCATCGTAAGCTGTCACAGGGCATTACAGATTGAATCATTTCGAGCTGTAATGCCTAATGCATAGGTTTGGTTACTCGTTACTCTCTGCTCGCCAAGTATATGAACGTCTGAGCCCACCGTGCACAAGCTCAGATAAAATTCGCACAGGACGACACTGACAAAACATGATATTCAGCAAATCAACAAGGTACGGCGTAGCGTGTTGCACGGTTGGTATTACATGAGTCAAGTGCGCCTGAGTATCGAAAAACTTGATTTGCAATCCGCCGGATTCAAAAGCCGCCCGGACAAAACCTGGAAGCAGCTACACGCAAAAGGCCCGATTATTACCACCCGTATTCCATTGCTGGGACGAGTCGCACTGACCACCCGCTATGCCGAATCACGTATTGTACTGCGCGACACTGAGCGCTTTACTCTTGACGCCAGACAAGTCGGTCATAGACAGTCTGCAGGAATGCGATGGTGGGTACCCGGTTTACTCAGACCGCTGGCCAACAATCTTTTGACCCTGGAGGGGCAAGAGCATCGTTCGTTGCGTCAACGGGTAGATTACGCTTTTCGACGCATTCGATTGGACCATTTACAGCACCTCATCGACGACGCTGCTGCTCAACGAGTAAACGATTTTTCGGCGCAACTTCGGGTGTATGGCAAAGCTGACTTTGTCGATAGGGTAGCGCGTCCCATGCCGCAGCAGGTTATCTCGACACTACTCGGATTCAACACAGAGAACGAAGGCGTAGACAGCTCCCTGAACCAGGCGTTGTCACGGCTTGGATCAGTGCGAGGTGCAACCGATCTACTTCGAGTCATACCCGCTATACGAACAATCACGCACAAGCTCAACAAAGAGATAGAGAGCCGCAGAATCACACCTAGCAACGATCTACTCAGTGAACTTGTCAGCCCCAAGGGTGACGGAAGAGCCTTGACATCAGATGAGCTACTGGCAATGGTGTTCCTGTTGTATGTCGCAGGTCACGAGACAACCACACATCTGATGTCGTTGTCCTTGTGGACGTTGCTCAATGGAACCATTTCCGACATCCGGCCACATTTGCCGTTGTCAGACAAATCGGTCGGTGAGCTATTACGTTATACGAGTCCAGTACAAATGACCAAGCCTCGATTCTCCATGTATGACCAGCAACTTGGCAATGCATTGATCAAACGCGGTGAAACAGTCAGCGTTCTCGTTGGTGCAGTCAATCATGACGCCAACTGGATTGAGGATCCTGGTCTATTGAATCTACAAAGAAATCAGATCAAGCACATGGGCTTTGGTGGAGGAGCCCATGTCTGCCTCGGTATGCACCTGGCGATTCGTGAAACCTCAGCTGTGCTCAATGCACTATTAAAGCAGCATCCAGATCTTGCACTACCGTCCACGTCGTCAGCAACATGGACCAGACGCGTGGGTATCAGGGCAATGGATTCGCTGACGCTTGTCGAGCTGAAGTAGGAGAATTCCGACTGAAAAAGAGCGCCTGTCCGACGCTGATATAAGGGATTTCCGATTGAGCATGCCTGCAGTACTGCACATACTGTTTTCTGCTCATGGAAGAACGTAAAGACGGAGAGGCAACGGATTGACTGCCGCTAACAACCAGGGAAGCGAACCACACACATTCGCAGGTTGTCCCCGTCGATAATATTGCAAGGAAGCATCCCCCGGGCCTGTATGGCCGGGGTTCTTTCAACTAGCGGCGACCCAGCAGCAAACGACGACTGGCGGCCCACCATTCACGGATGGCTGCGCCCGGAGCATGCGTTAGCGAGTCGAACAGGCGCACGGTCGCTGCCCATGTGCCCAGGGCCCACGACTGTCGTTGCCGATCTTTGATCGGAGAAGAAACCTGTGGTGTTCGAACTCTGCCGCCAGTAATCATGGTAGCCAATGGCGGTGCCACCTTTGCAGCAATCTTGACGATACAAACGGCTATCGCCATCGCCGTAACCGGGGCAGCCAGGAACCAGACAATAAATACGGGTGAAGACCGATCACCGAACACCGGCTGCCAAAGGCCAAAGTACAACACTGTAAGCGTTAGATAGTGACTACAGAAAGCAGCGAATAGATAAGGAGAGAATTTCAGGATCAGTGCCTGAAATCGGCCACCCATAACGATGGGGATTAGCGTCCAGATGGCCAGGGAACCAAACAGGCGACTCACGGGATACAGCACGACCTCTTTGAAATCCATGCCCTGAGCGTTAAAGATATCGACCAGACCCGCGGCAGCCCCACCGTTCACCATCATGATAAGTGCCGTACCCACGACCGCTAGCGCGATGAAAACAGGGCAATGCTGATCCAGCGCTTTCAGATTCACCTGCCGGACTGCCAGCAGCATGCCAGTAGTGAAGGCAAACAGAATCAGTGGTCTGAGAATTACTATTGAATTTTGATCGTGGCTAAACAGGTAAAAGAGCGCTAACAGCGGCAGCAAGACCCACGGCATACGCTGTACAGCAATCAACAACACCGGTGAGAGCAGAATACAGACGAACAGGTCTCGCAAGAACGCCAGATGCATGGTTGCACCCGTAGGCATTTCGGTTAGAAATAATACAAAGTTCAGCACGTCGAGCACTGAGTTGGCGTTCGCCAGAAACGTGGGTCTGATCAATGAGACGCCCAGATACACTACACAAGTCAGTGCACCCCAGAACACCATAGGCGTGACGATCGATACGAACCTTTTCTTGTAGAGGCCTTTCACGGAGGCGCCACGACGCACCAATGCCATCGCCATCAGGTATCCGGAAACTATACTCAGCAAAGCTGCACTGGCTCGCCCGGGGCCCTCAACCAGAAAACCCTCTAGAAAAAAGCCGAGGCTGGCGGTGTTGAACGAATAGATCGGGGTACCCGACAACCCATCAGGGACGTGCACGAAAACCATCCCGAGCACGCACAACATACGTGCCATCGAGATGCGATCTTTCGTGTCTTGCTGAATTTGTGATACCGGTTCCGACATGCGTCCGACGTAAATCTCTTGGGCGACACAAGATAATAGAAGAGTAAAGTCGCACCCGTGTGGACGTTTGATGACAAAGTATCTCTTTTTGCTGACAACACAGACAGCATGGCTTTGCCTGAGCGGCCTACTCCGCCCAATGAGCGCAAGCTGCCGCACTGCATTTAATTAATAAATTCATACAATTAGAGGAAATAACCATCCCGATGCCGGCCCCCCCACTGACCCACCACGACATTCTCCGTCTCGCTAGTCCGTTGAGTAGCCGAGGATTGAGTGTCGACATGTCTCGGTCTGACCGATCGGCGCGCTATATTGAATTCAAGGCACAACAGAGCTTTTCCCCCCTGATCAGCTGCGTTCATGCTGTACAGCTAGGCACCGAACGCACGCATCAGCTTTCCCGTGTGCTGATACATGCCAGTGGCCTGGTCTCCACGCTTGAGGCTGTGACGACGGATCTGGAGGAGACACTCGACACTTTCCAGACGATCCCACAAGAACGCCAGATGCACTGCCGCGATGAGCATATCATCGCGTTGAGCTACTCACTGGGGTCTATTCGTGGAGGCGATAACCACCGTGTCGGAACCCGGTTGCAATACGCCTGCTGCCGTACCAGCGGACTGGAACTTCGCGTTGATACCAGTACCGGGGGTGCCATGCCGGCTGACGTTCGCCTCATTCTTGACAGACAGACTGCGGCCTACTTGCCAGAGACTCTGGCCAGTGGAAAGGATCTACCTCTCTCTCACCGCGCTGTCAGACGCAGCGCCACCGGTGCCCACAACGCAGTGACGGTGAAATCACAAGAGGGCACCGATGTCCCCTCCCAATCTGCAACTGTTACCAGACTCCCGGAAGACTTTCTGGCGGTCCTCGGAGCGCAGTGGCGTCCTTTACGGTATCAGGGCGATCACTGGAAAGGCGTACTGAGATCTCTGGGCAGTGAGCCGTCTCGCACGGCTCGCGCCGAACAGTATATTCTTCAGGCTGTCGAGCATATGAGGCAAAGCCTGCGGTCGGCGCCTGCGAGCTATCACGAGCGCTTGCATAGTGATAGATGGAAAGTCTATTTCAGACGTCTGCAGCCACTCATGATATTTCTCGCCATACTGGCGATGATGCCTTTAAGCTGGCTACTCGTCTCTCGGGGTGAGATGACGATGCATCCACTGGCACTGGGACTGACACCGCTGCTTATGGTAGGTGTGGTCGTTATCACAGCCAGAGAAATTCCTGTTATGGAAATTCCGGCAAAACCTGCACCCCTACCCGATCATTACTGGGCAACTGGACCTGGCAACATCGATACATGAATGCGACACCTTTGAATATCCCATCCGTTGCGGTAGACACCGTCCGTACTGCGCTGCTGGCTCAATTTCAAGATGACGCACTGCGTTCACGTGCAACCATGTTGTGGGGTACGCGTGGTGTCGGTAAGTCGTCCGTGGTTAATCAGGTGGCACAGGAGGCCGGTGTGCCACTGGTCGATTTGCGCCTGACCACTATCGAACCGGTTGATCTGCGCGGCGCGCTATTTGCCGATGATGAGCTCAAGAAAACTGTCTGGTTTGCCCCTGAATTTCTGCCCTCGGCTGATCAACCCGCTGGCATTCTGTTTCTCGATGAATTGACCGCTGCGGATCAGCGTCTTCAAACATCCGCGTATTCATTGATCCTCGATCGTCGCGTAGGAGACTATCGTTTGCCGGACGGATGGATGATAGTGGCAGCGGGCAATGCAGCCTTTCACGGTGCTGTCAGTCATGATATGGGAACGGCGCTGGCGGATCGCATGTTCCATTTTCATGTGCAAAGTGTACTCAATGCATTCCTGGACTATGCCTTGAGAAACGCACTGGCGCCAGAGGTCATGGCGTATCTGCAAGTGCGGCCAGACAAACTTGACGACACAGCCACCCAGCTGGCACAAGACCATCTGACAGGTGCCAGCCCACGCGGCTGGGAAGACGTATCGCGGATATTGCAGTCAGCACTGGATGAGTCACTTAAAAAAATCTACATTCAAGGCAGAATAGGCGCAGCAAACGCGGCTGAATTCATCGCCGCAATTCGCGACATACAGTCCGGTTCCAACGTTCAAAAATTACTGGGAGCTAACACAGGGCCTGAAACCGCCGCCCTGCTCCCCACAACGCTCGATGGTCTCTATGGTCTTGTCTACGGCCTGGCCTCAGCGGTGACCGATTCTGCTCAAATACATCGCACGCTGGAAATTGTAGAACAGTTCACTGACATGAAAGGCACACTGCCCGTGCGTGAGTCACAGACGCTTGCCATGGAACTGATCCTGAAGAATACTCTGGAGGCGGCCAACGATGATATCGTCATCAGTAGCCCTGCCTGGCAACGCTATAACGAGCAACATGCCGATACGGGTGTCTGATATCGTCAATGAGCACTGACTACCAGATTTCGGCTCAGGGACACCGTGGCACACGCGCTGTGCAACGGCTGGTCGAATACGCACCTGCCAGTGGCGGCCTTGCATTATGGATGCAACACCGTAATGTTGATACAGCACCTGCCCGTGCCTACTGGGCTCATTCAACCGGTTTTAAAAAGCGGTGGGTGATTGGCAACGATGGCACTACGCTGTTCTATGGCGCAGCATTTGAAGAAAAACCTCTGAGTGAACAAACTGGGCTGGTTGCACATCAGGTACTGCATGTCGCGCTTCGCCATGTAGCACGTGAGCGTGATCTGGCTGATAAAATCGGCGATCTGGATGCAGAACTTTTCGCTCTCTGTGCTGATGCGATCGTCAATTCCTCGCTGTCTCATCTGGAATGGCTTAGCCTGCCATCGGGCAGCGTTTTCCTGGATACGGTGTTGCTACGCCTGCTTGGCATTGAGGAACCTGTGGAGGTCAGTTTGCATCGATGGGATACCGAAGCGCTGTACCGAGCCATAGACGACAGAGAAAACCTCGGCAGTTCGTCAGCCGAATCTGGTAAACAATCTCAGGACAACGCCCGAGCAAGCCAGGGTACTCAGACAAGCCAGGATCAGAAGCTGAGCCGGGATGGCCCGAAGAGTGCAGCAGCCAGACAATTGGCAGCCACACTGAATCGAGATCTGGTACCAGATGAGAACCTGTCTCCCGAGCAAACTGCGGAGCAGCAGCAGCAGTGGTCTGAAAGATTATTCAGGGCACACACAGCCGATAGTGCCCAGTCGTTGATGCGGCAGCTGTTGGGTGACAACAAACCTGCACGCACACCTTGGCAGCAGATACTACGCACGCGGTTGCAACGCAGTCTTGCACAGAAAACCGATATTAACTGGTCCAGACCAAACCGTAGCTGGATTGCCAATCAGGGCCGGACATCCTCAGGACGCCGTATGCCGTGGCAACCCGGACTCAGCCATACCCGACAGTGTCCTCGATTATGCATACTGGTAGACGTATCTGGGTCTGTGGATCATTCACTGATGCAGCGATTCGCCAATGAGATAGATCGCATGATGCGCGTACACCGGGCCGATGTTTTCCTGATTGTGGGTGACGATACAGTTCGTCAGCAAATCAGGCTTAAGGCAGGATGCAAGCCATTACGCGACATTGAATTTAGCGGCGGCGGTGGCACGCGCTTTGAACCACTACTCGATGCCGCCAGTGAGCTAAAACCGGATATCGGTGTCTTTCTGACTGATCTTGACGGGCCAGCTGGGAAGCCTCGCAGCTGGCCCGTCATCTGGGCAGTTCCGGCCGAGGCTAGTGCTCGCCCTGTGCCTTTCGGCCAGATGCTTGTGCTCGACTAGCCCGGTTAAGCCATAGCGGAACGAGCTCAACCGTTAGCATGGCAAGAAAAATAAGAGCGCAGCCTATAAACCCGATTGTAGCTATACGCTCATCCATCCACAGGTAGGCAAACATTGCCGCAAAGGGTGCTTCAGAAGACAGGAATATGGCTGCTTGCGGCGCACTGGTATAACGCTGCCCTAAAACCTGCAGCGTAAATGCCAGCCCACTGGCAAAGATACCCGCATAAAGAATTTGCGGAGCAGCGTCGAGGATCGAGCTCCACACAACGGGCTCGAAAAACAGGGCAATGAACAGGGCCAGCGCAGCGGTCACAACAAATTGAACCAACGACAATGCCAGAGGCCGACCGGACTGCCCTACAAATCTTGCAATGAGTACAACTTGCAGCGCCCAGAAAACCGCACTGAGAATGGTTAGCAAATCACCCACTACCAACTGAGCCAAATTCCCTCCCGCAAGGTAGAAGATACCGGTGAACGACAATACAGCCGCAATCCAGGTGACCGGATGCGGCCTGTTACGAAACAGAAGAATGCCCAGGAAAGGCGTAAAAACGACATATAGCCCGGTAAGAAATCCTGAATTTGTGACAGAAGTTGTCAAAAGACCGACTTGCTGTGCTGCCATGCCGGCAAACAGACTCAAACCAATCAGAGAAAATTTGCCAATGTCCTCCATCGATAAAGACAACCACGTTGTATCATTTCCACCTTGAGTGTTCGCGCTAGCCGTCGCCAGTGAGTGTGTGCGGGCTTCACGAAGCGCAAAGGGCAACACCACAATAGAGGCCGTTAAAAAACGTAAGCCGATGAAAAGATACGGCCCTATGTTATCCATGGCACTGGCTTGTGCAACGAATCCCATACCCCAGGTAGCACCTGCAACGAGCAACAGTAAATTGGCCTGCCAACGAGACATAGTAACTACCGGTAGAATGACGTGTGCTCCGGTTGCTACCGGGTGCATGGGCGCGTAAGCGTATCATTAGAATGCTACGTGAACTGCACTTGACAACCTCGTTTCCATCATCATGACGAAGTACGTTCAATACCAGACTACCCATGCCTCTTAGCCGCCTCTCAGCAAGACGTAATCGCGATGCTCTGGTACGACAGCGCGCACGTGCAAAGACAGACAGATCGGGTCAATCTAAAGCTGCCAGCCGGCATCTTGTCTTGTGGGAAGCAGTACGAAAGACGCGCGCAGAGCTGATCCAGTGGCAGGCTCGAGTAGATCAGGTAGATTCGCTCTTCCAGCAGCTCATCGTGCCTCGCGAACAGCGCATGACAGCTGCTTACAGCGAACTCACCAGTACACTGATGAGCCAGTTCGCAGGCACAGGTCTCTCATCAGCAGATCGCTCACTGATCGGACTCTGGATAACAGATAATCTACAGTCCTTGACGGCTCATCCATTTGTCAAACAATCTGATCGTACGGCACTGCTGGATCAATGGTCAGATCTGATCAGTGTCGATGGCCCCATCGAGAACCAGCTGGCTCGACTTGCACAACAGTACTCGCTATTCACTTTTTCCCACGTGAATACAGACAGTGGGGAGGATTCGCACCTCGCCAATGATGGCGCAAAGAAAACAAAAAACGCGAATGAGGAAGACGACTCAGAGCACGACGACGATCTCGTTTTCGACTTCGGCTGGCATCGAAAGAGCTCTGACAAGAACCCTGCAACGACGGAGAAAACCACAGACTCGGAAGATACGCTGAAAAAAATCGATGCTGCTATCGACGATGTCTACGAGGCGGCATGCGGCAGTAGTCATCAGAGTGATACAACGTGTGACGACGAGGCTGACCGTAAGACAGTGGATGAGACCGTCAGCGTTCTGGAAAACCGCTTATCGGTGGATAGGCTATTCAGACAACTGGCCCGCGTTTTACATCCGGATCGTGAACAGGACGAGGCATTGAAAGCCGCGAAACACGTTCTGATGAGTCTGTGCCTGAAGGCGCGACAGGAAAAGGACATCAACACTCTGCTAACGTTGTACTGCGAGCACGTGGGTGAATTACCCGACGAGCTGACCGACGATAGTCATGAAGAGCTGGTGAATGCCTTAGCGTTGCAACTCAGGCAGTTGCAACTGTCGTTACGTGAGAAACGTTTCGGTGATCCATTGCACGCACAGATTGTGGAACGCTATGGCGACAACGACGATGCAGTCTGTGAGAAACGATTCGCTCAACACGCAAAATCTCTCGATACAGAAATCAGGCAAGTCGGACAACGTACGAACCAGGTGAAAACCAGCGAAGGTTTACAGACAGCACTTATCGAGCGACGTGAAATAGAACAGGATCGACTGGCAATCGATGAGATAACTGGGGTGCGTTGACGGACGTGATCCTGGCGCAGGCTGATTCGCGCGTGTGAATCTCCTGGTTGCTCCCCGGTGTGCAACAGTCCTGCTGCATGCTGATCAGTGCAGCGTACTTGCCTGTAAACCTTTCGCGGGTCTGCAGGCAAGCCGCAGTAATACTAGCCGCCAGTACTGAGCAGGTCGAGATTGAAGATCATCACTGCACGGGCTATGACATCGACTTCCGATCCAAATGTATCCGAATCAGCAATGCCCACTTCTACATAAGTGAGGGCTTTATCGTCAATGATCGGCTTCACGTAGCCAAGCGTGATGTTGTAAGGCGTATTGTCGGCACTACGTACGCCTACCACTGCATACATCTGGTCTTTGGCGTAAGTACCCGTGATGGCAATACCGGCATCCTGGCCACCAAAGTAGTTGTCATTTGCCAGTTGCACTGTGCCGCTGACACTGGCCTCACCAACCGGCAAGCTTGCGCTCACACCAAGCCCGATACCCGTGCCGAAATCAACGACTGCAGGCTCATTGTCAAAACCGATACCGGCACCTGAGTTGCCGATGAGCACCGTAGCGCCCACGCCGATGACCATGTCGCCAGACGTCAGTTTTGCACCCACATCCAGGCCATCAATAAAATCGTTATCGGCATCGTTGTCTATCAGCAGAGCTGAAGCCATAAACTGCAGATCACCCTCGCCCGCACTGGTGAACTTCAATTGTGACGACCGTCGTGCACAAGCAAATTCCTGAAAGCAACTGCCCCAGTATGCGATGTCCACTGCAGATGTGACCGCGTCGTAGAACGCGCTGTACTGCTTACCCCCTTTAAGTGTACCGAAATCGCCCTCCACACCTACCCAGGCCTGACGGGTATTGTTGACACCACGATCCTGGTCGAAACCGAACTCGAGATAGGTAATTGCCTTGAGACCGTCGCCGGCGTCGGCCGAGCCGTTCCAGCGCAGGCGTGAGCCGTAGTTGTTGAATGTCATCTCAACTTCAGGGTCAGTGGTGAAACCGAGTCCGAGGCGCAAGCTGGCATCCAGCTCACTGGTAATGTTGCTCTGTGCCTGTGCTCCACCAGCCGTCAGGCAGCTGGCAGCTACGACTACTGCTGTCAATAGTTTGTTCATTAGTTCACCTGTCTATGTGTCTAGTCAGGCAATTGTAGAGGTTAAACAACGACTGTTGCAATAAAACAACAACAATTTTTTCCTCCCCGCCTTTTTTCTTCCCGGCGGCCAAGTCGTCAGTCGTCAGGATTTCAACCGCAATTCACTTAATGCCTGAATCGTCATGCGGGCTATATCGTCGACACCTTGCGCGACAGCTTCAAAGAAAACCTGCTTGTCTTTCTCACGACCATAAAGCGTAAACTGAAACGGCACGGCTTTGAGCAATCGACGACCATCGCCTGACAGCAGTAAAATTTGACCCGCCATATCCACGCCACCCATAGGCTCGCGCAGTAATTTGGCAAAACTCACTTCCACTCTCGCGGCTGGCGCGAAATCACGCGGCCAGGGCTCTATCAGCACGGTAGATCCGGAGCGAATCCTCAGTCGATCTGAAAATACCCGCGAGATGGCTGCCTGAGGCTCCTCAGCCCAACGATGCCTGTCATCGTGTGAGACCGTACCATCCTGGTTGACACCGGTTATACGAGCTTCCCCCACATAGCTTGGTAGCTCCACCGGGCTGATACCCAGCGACTTGAACGCCGGCTTATCACTCAGATTTCGTGCTTCCTGGTCAGTGGATAAGGCTTCCAGCAAGTAAAGTTTTGCCGGTGGACCGCTAGCACAGGCGGTCAGTGAAGCAACAATAAGCCCGGCCAGCCACAGATGTCGACGGCCGAAGCTACGTCGAGCCCGCGTTAGAGTAGTGTCCATCTCAATCATTATCAGCGCCCGGTAAGTATGGCATTAGGGTTCTCTTCCAGAAGTTCGGCAAACGAGGCAATAGATTTTGCCGCTATGCGCAGCTCTCTTGCCGCTGCAGAGAGTTCTATATAGATTTCTGAATCTGGCGATAGACCTTCAAGCACATTATTGGCGTTATCCGATGCCAGTGTCAGTGAGCGCACCATGGCAGGCAGCGTGGAGGTTGCATCCGCCAGCGATGACATCGACGTTGCCAGCTGTCCTGGCAAGGTTGCGATGTCCGGGCTGGCCAATAATTGCCGCGCCTCCTGTAGCAACTGTGTGGCCGCCGACACCATTGAATCAAGAGGCAACTCGGAAAGATTCTTGATCAATGCTTCTACATCAGCGGTAACAGCTTCCACATTAGAGGCGACTACCGGCATCGATGGGTATGGTTCGGCTGAAAAATCCATGGAATCCTTCAGTAGATCCGGTTTGGTCACAAGCTTGACTATCAACGATCCGGTCAGAAGATTGCCGGTGGACAACTGCACACGCAGACCACTTTGCACGAAAGCGTCGACCGTTGCATACCAGTCTTCCTGTGTCGCATCTTGAAGCCCAAGCCGTCGTGGCTGAAATTGCAATACTACAACTGCGGTGCTAGAGGCCCCGGGCGTTTCCGGCAAACTCACCGTCACACTGTGGACTTTGCCTACAATAATGCCGTTGTACTCAATCGGTGCATCTCGCTTGAGTCCTTTGACTGAGCCGTCAAACTGTGCGGTGAGGCGGTACTCGTGATCATCCTCACCGTCGAACAGACTCTCTCTGGCTTCGGTCCTGGAATCGAACAGTTTGTACCGCCTTCCGGTTTTGCTCACCGGTTCGGCATTGGTCACTTCGGGCGGATTATCAAAGGCTATACCTCCGGTAAACAACGCCGCAATGGACTCCACTCTGACAGACGCACCATCAGAGCCAATCTTGCCCTCCACACCGGAAACGCCATAGAAGCGCGTGTCGGGGTAAACATTCTTGTGATAAGGCGCTTCGACAAAGATATCGAACAATACCTGCGTTGCATCGTCGTTCAATCTGCGCCGCTCTACGCGTCCGACTTCAATCTGGCGAAGAAACACGGGCGAACCCACGTAGATGTAACCCGCCTCATCTGCATTCAGCGTCAGGCGTAATCCAGGTGTGCCCCGAGTGGTCAATGGTGGCTCTTGCAGACCTACAAACTCGTACTGCCTGTCGCCTGGGATGTCATCCCAATCCACTTCTATGTAAGAACCTGATAGCAGGGTACCCAGCCCTGAAATTTCCGTGGTGTTGATTCGAGCATTGACGATCCAGAAGCGTGTCTCATCGTCCAGATACGGGGCTACCTGTGGATCAAGCCGCACCCCTACAATGACAGAATTGAGATCGTCCGCAAGCTTGACCGACTCCACTCGTCCCACATCCACATCGTTACGCCTGACACGTGTTTCCCCTGCTGTAACACCACCCGCTTTGGCAAAGCTTATCTCAACCAGCGGACCACGCTCGATGTACGACTGCCACAGTACCCACCCGGCAAATAACAGGGCACCCAATGGCAACAGCCACGCCAGCGAGATTCTGGCGGACAGATTCGCAGCTCGTTCGACGCGAGAGGTTGCCGGTGCTTTTTCAGAACTAGCTGACATGCTTATCGGTATCCCAAAACAGACGTGGATCAAATGAACTGGCGGAAAGCATGGTGAACACTACTGACAATGCAAACGCGTTGATACCAGCACCGGGCAGAATTGTCAGAATGGCATCAAGTTGAATCAGGGCAGCCAGTACTGCCACAACGAAGACGTCTATCATCGACCAGCGACCAATGAATTCCGTTATCTTGTGCAGCCGGTGCGCCGTATGTTCGGACATGTCCCATCTGAACTGCAGACTCAAGGCAAGCCCGATGATTATCATGAACTTGGCAACCGGTATCCCGATACTGGCAAAAAATATGATCAGGCCAACACCCACACTGCCACTGTCGATCAATGAGACCACCCCGCTGAGAATGGTATCAGAGGTATTGCCGGTAAAAGACCGTGTGAGCATGATGGGGGCAATGTTGGCCGGTATATAAGCCAACATGCCGACAATCAAGAACGCCCATACGCGTTGCAGGCTATGGGTGCGGCGCGACAAGACAGTGGCGCCGCATTGTCGGCACGGTCGCGGTTCTCGCAGCTCCTGCAATGCTCCGCAGGTTATGCAGGACTTCAGGCCTGCCTCTCGAGCGTTCAACGTGCCTTGTTCAGGTATGTCCACACCGTATCCCGACACAACAACTGATTGATCAGTATGGACAACGCTACCAGTATCAGAAGCGACCAGAACGCAAGTCCCACCTGCAGGTTAGCCAGTGTACTCACCTTCACCAGCGACACGACTACACCCACCATGAAAATGTCTGCCATGGCCCAGGGTTCGAGTTTGATCGCCCAGCGAAAAGCCAAAGGCATAGAGCGCATATGCCTACGATTAAAGCGGATGCGCCATAACACCCAGCCCAGCAGCGACAATCTGACTAACGGCAGCAGAACGATGAAACCCAGCGTCATCAATCCCAGCCAGCGCATGTCACTCATCCACAAGGCTCCCACGGCATCGAGCACTGATATGGTACTTTCGATGCCTGATCGTGACAGCGACATGAAGGGCAGGCAAAGACTGATAATCAACAGCGCGATGCAAGCAAAAACCACAGCCAGTGATCGGTCAACCGTATGGGGCTTGCGTGTCTGCAGTACGTCATGACAACGCTGGCAACGCGCAAATTCTCCAATCTGCAGCTGTTGCCGAACATGGAGAAGGTCACACCCGGGACACGCAATCAGATCATCTGATGAGCGTCGTCCAGAAAGTTGATTAGGCTGATCAACAGCAGTTGTCATGGCTTGATGTATAGCTCCTGAACCGTAGGCCCCTATTGTAGTGGACGCTTGGATTATCCACAGACCGTGGAACGAATGACAGAGTTCCTGTCGATGACCGGAAGCTGCGCACTCTGACAAGAGCATTGATTACCGGGTGCAACGTCGTAGGCCAGGCTACTGACAATAACGACCCGGTAATCAGGGCCGAAGTTCTTTGCAGACTCCGGCTTCAGGGGTTAACCGTAGAGAGTGGGTACGCCGAGCTTCTCATGGACGGCATTGCACTGTTCTTCGCTCATGTTGATTCCCTTGCGAAGCGTATCCAGATACTGAGCTTCTTCACGAGAATCCAGATTGATGCCCAGTAAAGACATCATGTACACCTGCATCTCTGCACCACGAGGTATGGAGCGAATGAAACCTTCTGCATCCAGAGGCGATTGCATCTCACTAATAACGAACTGCCGCTCTTCATCGCTGACGTCTTCACCCAGGTGCTCAACAATTTTCTGCTGCTCTTGCTGGTCTATCTGGCCGTCGCACTTTGCCGCATTGACCATCGCCTGGATCAGTAGTCGGGCCTGATCTTCCTGAGCAGGCGCAGGCTCAGGGATCTTGTTGCCTTGCAGTGTAGAATTCAGTAGATCACCCAAGCTGCCACCAACAGGAGCTTGCTCTACTGAGCCACCCGCGGAAGCACTACTGGAGCCGCCTGCAATACTTTCGAGCAAACCACCCAGACCACCACTTGCACCTGCACCGCCCTGCCCGCCGAGTAGCGAACCAAGCCCGCCAGCCAGACCACCGAGGCCACCCGCTGATCCTGTATTGGAACCCAGACTACCACCCAGACTACCACCCAGACCGCCAGCACCAGTTTGCTGCTGCTGTGAGCCAGAGCCTCCTCCCCCCAGAGCGTTGCCTAGCAGTCCGCCCAATCCTCCCAGACCGCCGCCAGAACCACCTTTGTTCATCATGCCACCCACACCCTTGGCTAATGCAACACCTACCGCTATTCGTCCCAGTGTTCCTACAAGACTCATGAATCGTCTCCTGTCAAATGTTTTCGCTGTGCGCCTCGGTCGACGCGCTACCATGCAGTGTAACCGATCCGCTCTGAAGCACTGCCTGTCAGCCTGTGACCCCAACCTCGCTCATCCTGTCTAACAAGCAAGCCCGCTGCCTGTGGCTGACATTGCAAGGTATGGCCAAAAATCCCTGTGGCAAGCGTCATACTGCAGCCTTTGCGAACTGTGTACAGCAACTCGGCATGGTTCAACTCGATTCCATTGGCATCCTGAGCAGAGCCCATCATCACATTCTCTGGAGTCGTCAGTCGGCCTACCGGCCGGAAGCCTATAACCATCTGCTGCAGCGTGACCGTTCTGTATTCGAGCATTTCAGCCACGATGCTGTGATCCTGCCGATAGCCACTTATCCCTACTGGCGCAGGCAGCAGCAGCGCCGTTCTGCGGTGTATCTGTCCGGTACGCTAGGCCGCGAAATGGCCGACAAACGCGCACAGAACGCCATTCTTGAGCGTATAGAAAAACAGGGGCCAGTCTGTTCGCGTGACTTCTCGGGCAAGCAAGCAAAACCTGCCAACAGGTCAGTACACGCATGGATGCGACCTGCTCACAAACTGGCACTGGATTACCTCTGGCTATCGGGAACGCTGAGTGTTACTCACAGACAGAATTTTACAAAGTACTACGATTTGACCGAGCGGGTAATACCCGCTGAACATCGCGATAAACAGGTGAGTGAACAAACGCAAATTAACTGGCTGTGTGAGTCAGCCTTGTTAAGACTTGGCTTTGCCAGTGCCATTGAAATCCAGCGCTTCTGGGAAGCCTGCAGCCTGAGCGAAGTGCAAGCCTGGCTACAGAATCCGAGCATGCCGATAACAGCGCTTACCTACCTTGATTATCAGGGTAATCGCATAGAGGCCCATGCAGCTGCCTCCGTGGAAACGGTGATTGCGCAGTTAACGCCCGCCAGTTCACGGGTACGCATTGTTAGCCCCTTTGATCCGATAGTGCGCGACAGGGATCGGTTGAAGCGCCTGTTTGGCTATGACTACAGGATAGAAATATACACACCGGAAGCAAAGAGACGCTATGGCTATTATGTGTACCCGATGCTGGAAGCAGATCGCTACATTGGCCGCATCGACGTTCGCGCCAACCGAGTAACCGATACGCTGGAAACCCGTGCCTGGTGGCCGGAGCCGGGTATCAGGGGTACCGTATCGAGACTTGGAAAAATACACCGTGAACTTGGCAGGCTGGCGAGACTGTCAGGTGTCGGTTGGGTAGGCGACTTACCTCCCCCGTCCCCGGCGCCCGATTGATCACATCAGATTAAGCGGTACCTTGAGGTAACGATTGCCCTTTTTATCAGCATCGGGGAGCTGACCAGCTCGCATATTGACTTGCAACGCTGGAATAATCAGTGCTGGCATGGCTAGCGTCTTGTCTCGTGCTTCGCGCAGCGCAACAAAATCATCGGCGCCCTGGCCTTCACCGAGATGGATGTTGTGAGCTTTTTCATCGGCAACGCTTGTCTGCCATTGTATTTCCCGGCCGTTAGGACCATAGTCGTGACAGATAAACAGGCGAGTAGCGTCAGGCAACGACAGCACGCGTTGAATGGAATGAAACAGGGCACGTGCATCGCCACCGGGAAAATCTGCCCTCGCCGTGCCGCCGTCGGGCATGAACAGGGTATCGCCTACGAATGCAGCATCACCGATGACATGGGTCATACAGGCCGGCGTGTGGCCGGGCGTGTGCATAGCGAAAGCCTCAAGCTGGCCAATCTTGTAAGTATCACCATCCTTGAAAAGCCGATCAAACTGACTGCCGTCGCGTTCGAACTCAGTGCCTTCATTAAACACCTTACCGAACACATCCTGCACCTCCCTAATCTGCTCACCAATACCAATCTTGCCGACGCCAAGTTGTTGCTGGATATACGGCGCTGCTGACAGATGATCTGCATGCACATGTGTTTCGATCAACCACTCAACGTGCAGATCATGTTCTCGGACGTGTGCAACCAGAGCATCTGCAGATTCGTGGCTCATTCGCCCCGCCGCATAATCAAAATCCAGCACCGAATCTATGATGGCGCAAGCGGACGACTGTGGATCCTTGACGATATAACTGACAGTATGGGTACGTTTGTCGAAGAAGCCGCTTACATCCGGCGTCTGCAAGACATTGGATAGTTGTGTAGACATGATATCGCCTCTATACGGCTACTGATGAGGGCAGCAAGACACGGGCACCGGATTTCAGTGATTCGTAGGCTGCATCCGCGATCATCAGCGCGCGCTGCCCGTCAAGTCCACTGGCTGAAGGGCTGCTCGCTCCTTTTAGCACATCGATGAAGTGCTGCCACTCGAGCCGATAGGCATCCCTGTAGCGCTCAATGAAGAAATGCATGGGCGGCTCTCGGCGCACGCCTTCAGATCGCTCCAGAATCAGTGTGTTGGCAGGAACGTTCTCCGTGCGTAGGGAACCCAGCGATCCATGGACTTCCATGCGTTGATCATAACCAAAACTGGCACGCCTTGAATTGGTAATGACAGCAATTTTCCCACTGGCGCACTGCAGCGTGAGGCAGGCTGTGTCCACATCACCCTCAGTGGCAATAGCCTCACTGGTCAACGCTGATGCTGTGGCAACAATGCTGACGGGTTCCTCACCGAGCATGAAGCGAGCCATGTCGATATCGTGGATCGTCATGTCGCGAAACAGACCGCCAGACACTTTGACGTACTCGATCGGAGGCGGCTCGGGATCCTTGGAAATGATAGTGACTAGTTCCACTTCACCGATGTCACCTGCTACAACACGCTCATGCATCGCGGCGGCTGCCGGATCGAAGCGACGATTAAAACCCAGCAGAAAAGGCGCAGTGCATTGAGCGGTTTTTTCCAGTACAGCGTTGACTCGCTCAATGGACAGATCAATAGGTTTTTCACAAAATACAGCCTTGCCCGCGAGTAGCCCCTTTTCAATAAGATCGCTGTGCGTTGGTGTTGCGGAGCAGATCACCACAGCATCCACGGAATCGTCTCCAAATACCCTGTCGATCTCGACAACCGTGGCTCCTACAGAGGCGGCTAGCGAACTGGCCGCATCGCCGATGGGATCCACCACACAGTGGACGACGGATTCCGGGTGATGATGGATATTCATCGCGTGCACTTTACCGATCCGGCCTGCACCGATGAGCGCCACCCGGAATGGGTTGTTTGATGACATTGTATTTCCTGTTGAATCCAGCCGTGATCGAGCCAGGTTACTGACCGGGTGCGCGAGCGATATAGTCCGCCATTTCCTTGCGCTCCATATCCGCTTCCTTGAGTCGGGCGTTGACGATGTCACGAATACTGACAACACCGGCTAGCACGCCATCAACGGTGACCGGTACGTGACGTATCCGCTTCTCATCCATCAACTCCATGACGGTGGCTACTGTGGCATCGGGCTGACACGTAAATACACCGGCTGTCATCAGATCGCCCACGGTGTGAGTACTGAATTCGACTGAGTCATTCGCCAGAGCCCTGACCACGTCACGCTCACTGATGATGCCATCGATTTTACGCCCATCAGCACTGACCAGAAGCGCGCCTATACGTCGCGAGGCGAGTATCCCGATGGCCTCTTTAAGCGTGGTCTGAGCCGTGGTGGTCTGGACTTCTGCGCCTTTGTCACGAAGGATGTCAGCTATCAGCATCAAATCTGTTTCCGTAGTTTATCTGCCGATCCTATCAGTATGAACAATCTAAGGAAACGTCCGTCATACATCTATCGGCAATGTGTCTCGTCAACGCGCTGTTTTCTGCCAAACAAGAGGTGTGACCACGATCGTCTGTACATAACGAGAAACGGCCCCCCAGGGGCCGTTTCCAGCTTCAGACAAGGTGTAACGCCTATATCTATGGCCCGAACTTAACCGTGCTCTTGAACGCATCACGCTGATAGACGCGAATGTAATCCGCCTCGAACTGAATCGGAAAATTGGATGCGTCGGTGATATCCGGAGTTGGCGCCCAGCCACTACCGGTAACGAGGTAGTTAACGATATTCATAGGCTGACGAGATACCTGCGGTCCGAACAATCGCTTCACCTCAATGCCATCGATGTACCAGATGACCAGCTGAGGTTCCCACAGCACACCAAACGTATGCCATTCGCCTTCATCCGCATAGAAACCGCCACCTGGCTTCTTGTAAGACATGGTTGGAGCAGAGCGCGTGATTTTTGTGTTGGGATCACCAAAATGATAAGTCTGAAACGCATCAGGATCACCAAACGGGTTCTCACCCAGATACTCGATGATGTCTATTTCCGGTGCATGATGAAACTGGTCATTACCCGCATAGCGGTGGTACAGGTAAAAGCTGGACAATGCGCCCGGTGTACCGCTGACCTTGAATCTACCTTCTGTATATCCATAGATGAACTGAAAACGATCATGACTGGACAATGCGCCCGACAGAAACTCACATCGATCCAGTCCTGATGGATCTTCTTCATCACAAACCGGTGGCAGATTCCCACGCAGTGCGTCGGGGATTGGTACGGCATTGATTACCAGAGACTCACCGGTGAACGTGAACGGATCGTACCCGAAGTCAGGATCAGTCTGTGTGTTGACAAAATACTGTTGCTCACCATTGATGATGCGGCTATCACCCCATGTCAGGCCGGTCTGCCACTTGTCCGCGTCCACCGAGTCACCGTTGAACTCATCAGCGAACACGAGATCAAATTCCTCCAGCCAATAGTCAACGGCGGACAAATCTGTTTCGCTGGCAAAGCGATCTTCTTCACCTTTGTACAGATCACGGTAGAGAGGCACTGCAGCATTGGTCTCTGCCAGATAGGTAATGCTCAGAGGCTCTGAAGCCGATGACTCCTGACCGTCATCATCAATAGCTGTCACTTCATACTGATAGGTACTGCCCGGCTCTGGCGTATTGTCATTGCACCTGTGCAATCGTTCGGCGAATCGAGTGTAGTTACAGTCGATGAACGATGTTGTCTGCCAGATTTTGGCGATCTCTTCTTGCGTGCCTGATGCTATGTCAGTCTGATCCTCCCGAACTTCATAGATCACGCCATCGCTTCGATAGATGTTGTACTGGACAACCTCGCCATCATCGTTGGACGGTGCCCAGCTGAACTCTGCCCAGTTGTTTGACACAAGGTCGAGACGCAAATTCTTGGGCTGAGTAGGTGGACCTCCTGCAACGGCTTCTTCCGTATCCATTTCCAATCGTGATCCAAACGGATCATCCGCTGCAGGGGATGCCACTGGTTGAGCCAGCGGATCCAGTGCCGGAGGACTGGCCGGGGGCAAATTCTCTGGATCAATCCGAGGTACGTCATCAATGACGGGAGGGGTAATATTCATGTTTCCACCGTCGGCAGCGCCTGCGTCGGAAGATCCATCTGTACCGCCGGCTGTGGCAGCTCCGTCAGTTCCACCAGCAGTTGCACTGCCATCAGTGCCGCCAGCTGTAGCAACACCGTCATCGCCACCGGCTGTAACCGCACCGTCGGTGCTCCCTACTGTGCCCGTGGTGTCACCCGCAGTGGATCCCGTCAACGGATCGTTGCTGGGGGATGAGGAACCGCCCCCCTCGTTTCCGGGAATGGTGTCTATATCATTGGTGTCAGAATCGCACGCACTCAGGCTGAGTGCGAGCACAGCCGATGCAAGCAGACTATGTTTGAATTTCATTGGTTTTCTTGTCATGTGTTAACGCTGAATAAGCTGGGACCCGAACTTTGATGGGCAACAACACTTTCTACGCCTCCCCGCCAGTTCAGGTCAAGGTAGTTTGACCGGGTGTCCAGATCGACATGATCCGGTACTGGCGTAGAAGTATAGTCACTGAATGAGTTTCTACTCTCCCCAGGAAAAATATCGTGATTTCATGGGCCAGTCGACCTCATTTCGCGCTACTTCGCTACGGCCTACTTCACCTGTAATATCTTGCAGCTTTCGAATGTGATCGACATGTCCACCGAGTCGTTCATAGTCAGAGCGTCTCAGAGTGAATTCTATTGGTGCTACCAGTGCCGGTGTGGGTACGTAACCAAAGGCATTGCGTGGCATTCTGGTGACGTCGGCCATCACCGTGATGCCACCACCAGGCCAGACATAAGCCGGTGCACCGCCACAGGAAACATGCGTCAAGGCCTGTCTGACTGAGCGTGTCAATCTGACCGGGTTTTCCGTAACTCCTGCGCGCAATGAACCACCTGCGCCTCCCATGAACAGCACGGTGCATAGGGAGGGTTCACAGTTTTCTGCGATACGTTCAACCGACACTTTCAGCGCATCCGGTAATTCTACACCTTGAGGGTGAAGATTTTCATCGAGTTCGAAATAAGCCCACTGCTCGCCTGTAGTCGATACCATCAACAGGCGCATCCCCGGTCTGGCATGCGCAGGCTTGAAGTCATCCAGAATGCAGAGAGGGTCTTGAATATTGGTGCCGCCCCAGCCCGCGCCGGGCTCGGCAACCTGGAAATATCGCCCCGGCGTGGAACGCCGCCCCTTGATACGAATGCCGGTTGGCGGCATCCCCAGCAGCTTGCCCGCCTGATGTTCTGACAGAACGCCGGTAATATGATCATCCACAACCACGACCTCATCAACATGGGGAGCCCACTGCTTAGCGAACATGCCAATGGTTGCCGATCCACAACCGACCCGCATGAGCTTTTCGTGTACGCCGTTGACTATAGGCGCTTCGCCGGCCTGTACCGTGAACTCGGCACCGTCATCAATCTGCATTTCCACCGCCTCACAATTGCACAGCTTTAATAGCGTGTTGCAGGTGATACGCCCTTCCTTTTTTGATCCGCCGGTGAGGTGATTCACGCCACCCAGCGATAACATCTGAGAACCGTACTCCCCTGTAGTGACATGACCCACAGCCTCGCCATCCACTCGTACCGTTGACTGCTCGGGACCGAGATGGCGGTCCGTATCGATCTTTATCTTGACACCGCAGTAACTGAATATTCCCTCGGTTACTACGGTCACCATGTCTACATCATTGTAGGTCTGCCCAACTATAAAGGGGGCAGGCTTGTAGTCAGGGTAGGTTGTACCAGCCCCTACAGCTGTGACAAACGTACGGTCCCCTCCGATGATGTCGCCATCCCATGCAGAGACTACCGAGGCGCTATCACTCTCTTGTGAGGCAACAGGATTCAGATCGTTTTTATGGCCGACTAGAAACGGGACCGCCTGAGCACCTGGATTATCGATACGCTGGAGTATGGTAAACGCATCGACGCGCACGAGCTCTCCCGCCTCGTTGGCATACCGATCACACGCACCCGTCCGACCGTCCTTGATATAACAAAGCACCGGACACGCATCGCAGCGTATCTTGCCATTGTCTTCTTTTTCCACCGCAAAGCGAACCATCTTCAGTACGAGTCTCGTTGAGCATTGATAGCTGCCAGTACTTTCTCTGGCGTTGCAGGCATGTCCCGAACTTGCGCGCCACACGCATGATTGATGGCATTGAGAATCGCAGGTGCTGTGGGTATCAGAACATGCTCGCCAAGCCCCTTGGCACCGTAAGGCCCATTCGAATCAGCTACCTCAATGATGAGGGTATCGATAGGCGGTACATCCCCTATGGTAGGAATCAGATAATCGTGAAGATTTTCGGTCCTCCCGGGTACAAATTCCTCCATCAGTGCCAATCCTATACCTTGAGCTACACCTCCATGAATTTGCCCTTCAACCAGAGATGGATTGATGGCACGTCCCACATCATGTGCTGCAGTCAGACGATGCAACACAACACAACCCATTACGGTATCAACATCAAGCGTCACCATTTGTGTTGCATAGCCATACAGTACATACGGCACACCCTGACCGTTCTCATCCAGAGGTTGCGTGGGTGGGTCATAGGTCTCCTGAGCCTGTATGACATAGCCTTCCGGAGAGACAGGTAGAGAGGATAAATCAATCGAGCTCTGATCCGGTTTTCCTTCGTTGACCATCAACCAATTTTCGTGCATTCGAATCGAGTGTAGCTGCGTACAATTGGTCATGCGGGCGATGGATTCTCGCAGTGCCAGACCGGTCAAGCGTGCCGCGTTACCCGACACAAAGGTCTGGCGCGATGCCGATGTTTTACCGGCATCTGGAGTGATGCTGGAATCGGCACTCACCAGCTCAATGACATCCACAGGAATTTCCAGTGCATCCGCGAATATCTGAGTAATGACGGTATTGGAGCCCTGCCCGATATCAACGGCGCCCTGATGAAGACACCATACGCCATCTTTACGGATGCCCGCCTTGATGGTGGAAGGATTAGGCAAGGAGGTATTACCACAGCCATACCACCCACTGGCCACACCCACCCCACGACGCATGGCTGATCCAGACGCTTCGGCGTGCTTGTTAAAGCGTTCTGCATCTTCAAGTGATTGCTGCCAGGGGGCTTTCAAAGCCAACAGGCAATCCCTGATACCTACCGACTCAGAGAACTGTTGCCCAGTCACTGTACGTTGATTATTGTCCAGTGCATTGAGCAGACGGAATTCCAGTCGGTCCATACCCAGTTTTTCTGCTAGTTCGTCAAACAAGGTTTCCTGCGCTATCGCAGCTTGCGGCACACCGAAACCGCGAAAGGCTCCCGCTGGCGCACAGTGCGTATAGACACCGGTAGTGCTGGCACGATAATGAGGTGTGTAGTACGGGCCGGAGGCATGCACCGGCACGCGATTGGCAACCGTGGGACCCCACGAAGCATAAGCTCCCGTATTGAACGTACCATCAAATACAAATCCACAGAGCCGACCGTGTGTATCCACACCGATGTCTACCTGCATCTGTGACGGGTGACGTTTCGTGGTCGACTGCATTGACTCTTGTCGTGAATAAACGATGCGTACCGGTTCATTCAAAATCCAAGCAGCCAGTGCTACAAAGGGCTGAAACGACAGATCGAGCTTGGATCCGAAGCCACCGCCAACCGCGGTAGGCACAATACGGATAGCCTGTGGTTTCAGCCCCATGATCTGCGCCAGACTTTCCCGATCCATGTACGGTGCCTGCGTACAGCCGTAAACGTCGAGCGTGTCGCCAGAACGGGTGGCGTAACCGGCTTCAGGTTCTATATACGCGTGTTCAATGAATCCGGTACTAAACGTACCAGACACACGAATGTATGCCTGCTGCAGAGCATTGTCAGCGTCGCCACATTGAACATGGCCGCGACACAGAATGTTGCCAGCAGACTGCTGATGTAACTGTACAGCTTGTGCATGCTGCGCTGATACAGGGTCCAGCAACGCGGTACGCTCGGCCCACTGTACTGGGAATTCAGCCAGATCAAGGCTGTCCATGGTGTGTGCATCACCCACGACAGCAGCAATGCACTCTCCCTTGAATCGTGTATGGCTCTCAGCGAAAACCGGCTGATCGATGAAAGGTGGAATGACTCCGAAACGATTCAGGCCCGGAATATCATCAGCAACCAGTATTCTTCTAATGCCGGGGTAACGCCGCTGAAATTCATCCAGATCACCCACTGTAAATTCAGCGTGGTGATACGGCGATCTGATCAATCTCATCACCAGCGCATCTGTTGGCGCAACATCATCGCCATACGCCTCAGTACCGGATACTTTTTCAGGACCATCCAGCCGGGTTATGGACTGGCCAACCGACAGCTGGTTCGACACATCCACGTGCGCAGGCGTGGTCAACGAAGTAGCGCTCATGACCGCCTCAATGATTTTACGATAACCGGTACAGCGGCATAACACGCCGCCTAAAGCATCTTGAACCTGTAATTCAGTGGGTTCCGGTGTCAACTTTAACAACTGTATTGCTGAAACCAGCATTCCTGGCGTGCAAATGCCACATTGAGCAGCATCCTTCAGCAGGAAAGATTGCTGTAATTGCGCCATCAGAGGTTCACTGGCCGCCAGCCCGGTCAGGCTATCCACCTGCTTGCCGTGTACTTGCCCTACCGCAGTAAGGCAGGAACAGACAGCCATCCCATCCACCAGCACCGTGCACGCGCCACAGTCTCCGGCATTGCAACCAATCTTGACATCCTTGCAAACAAACTGATCACGTAGCACGCTCGATAATCGGCGAGTGGGTGTGTCTTGCGTATGGACAGGCTGGCCATTCAGTCTGAATGCGATCTGATCATTCTCGTGTATGGTCTCGCCTTCACTCACGAACGTCTCATTTCCACAGCTCATACCCGATCTCCCGGAATCGATTGCTTCGATCCCTGTGCAGAACCCGGAATGCGATCTTGTACGATGTCCTGCGCGGCATCAGACAACAGACGACAGATGATTTTCTGAACCGCATCCAGGCGGTATTGTCCACTGCCTCTGACATCATCAATAGGCGCAAGCTCACCCAACATGCCTGACGACACGAGCGACACGATGTTAGAGCTAATGGACTGACCAATCAATGCCTGTTCAAGCCCTGTTAGCCGACAGGCAACTGCAGAACACGAACCCACGGCTATGCGTACATCAACCAGAATTCCCTGATTGTCGGCTACCAGCGTAACGCTCGCCATGACGATTGAAATGACCAGATAGCGGCGCGACCCCAGTTTAAAGAACCGACTACGTGCGTACTCGCTAACTTGAGGTACGTGAATGGCAATGAGCAACTCATCCGCTGCTCGCTCAGTCATTCTTGGCCCTGTGATGAATTCGGACAATGGCATCATTCTGTGCCCACGTAAAGAGGCCAGCTCAACCGTTGCGTTCAGCGCCAGCAACGGCGGCACACCATCGGCAGCGGGAGACGCGTTGCACAGGTTACCCGCCAGAGTTGCACTATTTTGTATCTGCACAGATCCTACTTCGCGTGCTGCTGCCTTCAATGCATTGAACACCGGTGGCAGATCTGCTTTGATAACATCGGTCCACGTAGAGGCTGCGCCTATCGACCACCCATCTGTGGTTTCAGTGATATGTCGCAAGCTGCTGATACGAGTAACATCCAGTACTCTTGCAGGTGCAGCTGCATCACGCAACGCCGGATAAAAATCGGTTCCGCCTGCCAGTACGGGCAACGCTGAGGTTTTCATGGCATCCAGAGCCTGCTGCAGGGACAAGCTGCTCATCTGTCCAGTTGTATCACTCATGTTTTAAGACGAATGGCACTGTGACAAGCTCAAATCGTCATTCCCGCGCAGGCTAAGAATCCCTGTCAGTACGGGCATAGATCCTCGCCTCCGCGGGGACGACGGTCTTAAAGCAATGCCTTTGGTCTCAAGACTTCTGTTGACGGTCATAACCCAGTTTTCCAGCTAGCGTTCATTGATCGCTCTATTCATAAAGGTGGCAGCATTCCAGAATATCCCGAGCTACACCGAAAGATAGGCATCGCGTATCTCAGGCTGCGATTCCAGCTCATCGAAGGTGCCATCGAATTTTTTCAGCCCACCTTCTATAATTACTGCACGGTCCGAGACGAGACGGGCAAAGTGAAGATTCTGTTCCGATAACAAAACAGGTAGCCCGTCCGATTTCAGCTTCAAAATCGTTTGCGCCAATTGCTCGACGATAACCGGCGCTATACCTTCCGAGGGCTCATCCAGCAACAGCAATCCGGGATTCCCCATCAGGGTTCTGGCGATTGACAACATTTGCTGCTCACCGCCCGACAACGCTTTGCCACGGTTTTTGCCTCGTTCGCGCAGATTGGGAAAAAGATCAAAGAGGATGTCTTGCGTCCATTCGAACATGCCCGGGCGCGCAGCTTGCCTACCCACTTCCAGATTTTCGATGATGGTCAGGTCCGTAAAGATACGCCGCTCTTCCGGAACATAGCCCAACCCCAGTTTGGCGACCTTATGTGTAGGCAATCGTGTCAGTTCATGCCCGTCGAAAACAACACTACCGCTAACCGGCTTGACCAGCTGCATGATGGACTTGACGGTAGTAGTCTTGCCTGCGCCATTGCGCCCCAGCAGAGAAACCACTTCACCGGCTCTGATGGAAAAACTCAGGTCGCGAAGGATATGGGCTTTACCATAGAAACTATTGATGCCAGTAAGCTCAAGCATTGTCGGCCTCTTTGGCAAATACACTGCCGCCACCAAGATACACTTGCTGGACTGTCGTGTTGTTTCTGATGTCTTCGACAGAACCGCTGGCAATGAGCTCGCCACGATTAAGCACCATGATGCGATGGGCATGAGCAAACACAACGTCCATGTCATGTTCCGTGAACAGCACACTGATGTTACGTTCACTGACGATATCCGCCGTCAATTGCATGAGACCAATACGTTCTCTGGGCGCCATGCCAGCTGTGGGTTCATCCATCAGCAGCAAGGTTGGCTCATGACACAGGGCGATAGCCAGCTCCAGCCGTTTAAGGTCCCCGTATGCCAGAATTGCACAGGCGCGCTCTGACTGTTCAGACATACCCACAAGCTCCAGCAAAGCCATGGATTCCTCGCGGTATAGTCGAGTGGCAAAGGGTTTGAGTGAATACAGTCGCTGGTGATGTGAGATCAATGCCATCTGGATATTCTCGATGACGGTCATGGATGCGTAGGTACCCGTAATCTGGAAAGTTCGCCCCACACCCTTTCGCCAGACCTTGCGTGGCAGCATTCCCGTGATCTTTTCGTCGCTGAGATAGACATCGCCGCTGGTTGGCTTCAACTGTCCCATCAACATGTTGAAACACGTTGTCTTGCCTGCACCGTTAGGCCCTATCAATGCCAGCAGTTCACCTCGTGCTACGTCAAAACTGACATCGTTGACCGCTTGCAGCCCCCCAAACGATTTGCTTAGAGCCTGAACACGGAGCACGTGATCAATCGAAGGCTGAGTGCTCTGCCCACTCATGTTCTGGACACCGTTTTCAAAGCGTATCGTTCGAATACTCTCCTGATGGAACCCACAATGCCATAAGGTGCAAGGATAACAACTGCGATGATCAACAGGCCCAATGCCAGACGCCAGTACTCAAAACGCGTGAGATAATCTTTCACCAGCTCCAGCGAGGCCGCTCCGACCACGCCACCTGCCAGTGTTTTCACGCCCCCCAGGAAGACAACAATCAGACCATCAAACGACCTGGCGATCTCAAGCTCGTTGGGAAACACGCTGCCTTTAGAGAACACAAACAAGGCGCCTGCAACACCTGCTAATGCACCGGCAAGGGAGAATGCCATCCACTGAATGCGCTTGGTATTGATGCCTGTTGCTTCTGCCTGACGCTGCGAATCTCGTGACGCACGCAATGCATAACCAAACGGGGAATGCGCGATGTGTCTGAGCAGAATGATGCCGCCGACACCAACGATGACGGTGAATATAAAGTAGGTGTTGGCATCAGAGAGCCAGGCCGATGGCCAGATGTCGACAAGCCCATCATCACCACCAGTGAATTCATCCCACTGAAAAACCAGAGACCAGACCAACTGCGCCAATGCCAGAGTAAGCATGGCAAAATACACACCCGTCAGTCGTAAACACAACCAGCCGATGATAACCGCGAGCAGGCCAGCCCCCAAAGGCGCCAGAAGAAAAGCCAGTTCCATCGGTGCGTTAGCCTGCGATACCAGCAGGGCTGCCACATACGCACCGCCACCAAAGTAAGCTGCGTGCCCGAATGAGACAAGCCCACCGAGCCCCAGGAGGAAATGCAGACTGGCCGCAAAGAGACAGAAAATGATGATGTCTGTAGCCAGAATTACGACAAAGTGAGAACCTGACAGCGGCAACGCCAGCAAACACACCAGCAACACACCTACTATCCAACGTGTACGTATACTGGCTGGTTTGATGGGCCTTTCAGGCTCTCCCACCTGACCGTGCTCGCCTGCTACCTCTTCACGCCCCAGTAGTCCATATGGCCTGATGGTCAGAACAACAGCCATGACAACAAACATCAGTACCAACGTGCTTTGCGGCAGATACGATACACCGAACACGTTGAGCACCGAAATAAGCACTGCAGCGATATACGCACCCGGCAAAGAGCCCATGCCGCCTATGACGACTACCACAAAGATGGCAGCCAGAATATTGAAGTCCATTAAAAGATCAGCACCACCCTTGGGTAGCTGAATCGCTCCTCCAAGCCCGGCTAGCGCTGCACCGAGAAAGAAAACACCGGTGAACAACCAGGATTGATTAACGCCAAGTGCGGCAACCATCTCACGATCTTGTGTAGCAGCGCGTACCAGTACACCCACTCGTGTCCGTGTGAGCAGATACCAGAGTCCGAACAGGACAAACGGGGTCAAGGCTATTAACGCAAGATCGTATTGGGGAACGGGTTCACCGAGAATACGCACCACTCCTTTCAATCCAGGAGCGCGAGGGCCCAACACATCTACGGCTCCCCAGATCATCAATGCAAGATCCTGAATGACCAGTATCACACCAAAGGTGGCTACCAGCTGGAAAAGCTCCGGTGCCTTGTATACGGGTCGCAACACGAGCATTTCGACAATGACACCGATTACGCCAACAATCAGTCCCGATAACAAGACCGAGGTCCAGAAGCCAATAGCTCCCGGCAGTACCTGCATCAGGGAGTAGCCCACAAAGGCACCCAGCATGTAGAAAGAACCATGCGCAAAGTTGACGATCCGGGTGACGCCAAAAATAAGCGACAACCCGGATGCCACCAAAAACAACGTGGCCGCGTTAGCTAGCCCCGTCAGTATTTGAGCAATGAACAGTCCCATGATGATTCAGATAACTTGCCTGCGCTATTTGCTGACAGGGCGCATAGCTGCGACATCTTCATCCGAAGGCAAATAGTTCGCACCTTCTTTATAAGCCCAGTCAACCATCACACCAGCGCCCTCCTGCAAGGCTGTCGTACCGACAAAAGCGCCCATCGTTGATTGATGATCCTGCTCTCGATAGTGGATCTTGCCTACCGGAGTATCCACATCTAGGCCGACAAACGCCTCACGAATCGCTTCCATCTCAGTGGACCCGGCGCGTGTGATGGCGGCGGCAATGGACTGGGCTGTCATGTACCCCACCAAAGAGCCGATCTTCGGGGTTTCTTCAAATTTTGCCTGGTAGGCATCAACAAATAGCTTGTTGGGTCCGTCTACGAAGTCGTACCACGGATAACCGGTAACCGTCCAGCCTTCGGGGGCCTCGTCTGCCAGCGGCTCAAGGTATTCAGGCTCACCGGTGAGCAGACCATAAACATCACGGCCATCAAACAAACCTCGCGTTGTGCCCTCTCGAACAAACTTGGCCAGATCTCCGCCAAATGTGACGTTGTAAATAGCGTCTGGCTTGGCACGCTCCAGTGCTTGCACCTCAGCACCTGCATCAATCTTGAATAATGCTGGCCACTGTTCAGTCACAAACTCCACGTCAGGCCGTAATGCAAGCAAGGCTTTCTTGAATGCAGCGACAGCGTCTTTACCGTATGCGTAGTTAGGTGCAATAGTGGCGTACTTGACGGCGTCTGTTTCAGCAGCCGCTTCAGCAAGCATGGCTGCCTGCATGTAGGTAGACGCTCTGAGTCGGAAGGTGTAGTCGTTACCACTCTCCCAGACAAGCCCATCTGCCAAGGGCTCTGCAGCGAGATAAACGACTTGCTTCTCTGCAGCAAACGACGACAAGGCCAGACCCACGTTACTGAGAATCGTACCGGTCAGCATGGCAACTTCATCACGACTGACAAGTTCTTCAGCGATCTTGATAGCCTCTCCCGGTTTGCCCTGATCATCTCGAAAAATGAACTCCAATGGCCGATCCAGCACACCACCAGCATCATTGATTTCTGCCAGACCCAGCTCAATGCCTTTCTTGTAGGGTTCAGCAAAGGCGGCTAGTCGCTTGTAGTGATTGATTTCACCAATCTTTATCGGATCGGCAGCAAACGCAGTTCCACTCACGTTCCCCAGTAGCGTCACTGTCAGCGCCATTGCACTGGTTACGGCACTCAACGTTCTTGTTCTTCGCATATCCCCTCTCCTGCAAGACCGGAATCGGTCTTTCGTTTGTGGTTGTCGAAATATTTAAACAGCTTCACCTGTGTCGATCATCGATTTGATCCGCCGACGATAGACAGTCGGCCCCTTGTCAATCGCTAAACGAATCGGGCGACGTTTCTGTGGTTGTTGCTCTTGTTCATCGATCGCCTCAAGAATTTCCTTGTCTTCGTTGAATGCCACCCTGAACATTGCATCCATCTGCAGCGATGCCTCCTCATTCCCTACCGCCGCATTGCGTAGATGCATCCAGCGATCAATCGTGTAATGTTCATTGACTGGCGTGAGAAAATGCAATGCAAAGATGCGTACGCCCTTGTCTCGTTCGTCTTCCGCCAGATTGGCTGACACGTCAGCGCTTCCAAAATCTATGACGGCTGTGCACGGCAGATGGAGGTAATAATAATGCCATCGATCAACGTGGCCATTGAAGCCGCCAAACTTCTGAAAAAAGCCCACGGGCGGTGCATCGCGAATCCATCGCCAGGCAACCAGCACTTCACCCTCAGTATCAACATGCACCGGCACATTCTCGCTGGCAACGTTACCCAGGGTGGTAGGGTGTACGAAGCTGACGTGAGCGGGGTCCACAAGATTCTCTGCCACGTTCAGGTAGTGAGCCTTCAGATGCAAGGCATCGCCTTGATGCGCATGCCATTGCGCGTCATTGAACTGCGGCAGGTCAAACACATCATTGACGTCGGCGAGCGCCGCCTCCCCCATCCATATAAAAACAATATTGTGCTTCTCATGGATGGCATAGCGCGTTACAAATGCAGTGGACGGGATATCGCTCTGGCCCGGCACTCTTACGCATTCTCCCCGGCAGTTGAACGTCATACCGTGATAACCGCACTGAATATCGTCACCAATGCGCTTGCCTTTCGATAGCGGCAACAAACGATGTGGACACTGATCTTCCAATGCTGTCACGCTGCCATCACTGGCCCGAAACATGACCAGTGCCTGCTCCATGATGATGACACGCTGCAGGTCTTCGCCAAACTCTGAAGACCAGCCAGCCACATACCAGGCATCGCGAACATAACTCATCGCAAACCGTCCTTACCTTCTACTTCTTCGTGAGTCAGACCACCAACCCGTGGCAGTGGGCGGCCCGAATCTGTAACCGCCACTGCAACCATGATTTCGTTGGCACGTGGTGCGTCATTTATACGTACTTCTATACCGTCGAAGTGAGAGCGAACGTAAGCGCCATCCTTATGCCCAAGCGGTACATCCAGAGGCTGCCCCATAGAACCCATTTTCTTACTCGATGCAACCAGGGCTGCGCCTTGCTCGACCGCCGCCCGGAGCGGTTTGCCCAACCGCGGATGCAAGATTGCAGCGGCATGCTCCAGCTCGCCTGCTTCACCCACCATGGCAGCCTTGCCGTAGCTTTGTGCCTTTGCAGGCTCAATGCCCAATACGGCGACGCACTTCTCGCCAAGCAAGCCGCCGAGCTCCTCACCGATAACCATGAGTGCTTCAAGGTCCTGCGTAAAACCGTCCGCGAAAGGATTCTCGATAACCGCTACCGCGGCGGCACGGCGCGTGGGAGGATTGATAATTTGCCCCATTTCGCTATGCGTCTCGTCAATGAAGGTGACCATTTTGCGAATCTTGACTGTACTCATGATGCATGGCTCACAGGTTGAACGCGGGGACGTGGATCGACACCCACCAGAGTAGTCTTTCCCTGAAGATGTAAATAGGCGCAGTGAACAAGAGATTTATCGGTATAACGTCGGGCTCGTGCCGCGCCTGCATTTAATGCACAACGAATCTGCGACGCACTCAGGTACCCGACTTGTACTGTAACCAGCTGGTCAAGCAAATCAGAATCTGGTGCTAGCTCACACGCAGGTTGTCGCTTGACCGATGCGCAGTCCGGTATATCAACGGCGTTGGCAATCAACGTCGCTGCCACATCTGCACTCGCAGCATCTCCAGCTAACACCGTTACGGCATCAGCGATACCCAGTGAATGACTGCGGCCACGCCACCCGCTGGTAGCAACACCACCGACTTTCTGCTGGTAGCTCAGTGTCACGACATCCGTGTGAGTGCCGTTGATCAGATCTGTGCATATCCCAACGCGGGCGACAACGCCCGGTGATAGATGCAGCGCAATATCTCCACCGTTGTTCACCATCACACGGTCCAGCTGGCAGTCTCGCAGCATATGACTCAACACATGATCTGCAACAGCACCTGCCACAGCGATCATGGGGGTTACCGAATTGTCTGTGTAAGGCGCTACGGCCTTTTGCATGCGTTGTGCGACGCTTCCGTGAAACAGATTGTCGCTATCTTTTTTCAGTACACATCTCAGTAACGGCAACTCGTTTGCCAGCGTATGCAGCACCGGCTCGAATGCCACCACGGCTGATCGATAGGCGCGTTGCACTTGAGCATGCTGCCCCACTGCATGAATGATCAAGTCAATCGGACCATGCTGCAGGTGCAGTCGTGCACCGTCGTCTATCAGCCAGGCCTGAGGACCCGAAGCAGCTTCCGCCAAAGCTTGATCAGCGCAAGCCATCGAGCCCCTCTATATCAACAGCATTGAGCCCGCCAACACGATCATGTATCCGTGAACCCGACGTCATGATGAGTACCAACAGCAATTCGTTGGCCTTCGGCGAATCGTTCATGCCGATTTCCATCGCGTCGAAATGACTTCTGACGTAGGAGGCGTTTATGTGGGTAACAGGTACATCCAGACGCGTCCCCGGTGATCCCACCTTTTTTGTGGATGGCACGATCGCCTTGGCATCGCCAAGCACATCACGCATGGCATAACCACCCGGCACATGCCACAGTGCACCATGCTCCAGCTCACCTGCACCGCCGACAATAGCGCCCTTGCCGTAACCTTGCACATTGGCAACTCCACCCAAGGCCACCGCAAGCTTGTTGGCCATCTGCAGCCCTAATGGTTTGAGATCATCCATAAAGTGGGCAATATCGGGCTCATAGCGCGCGGCGAATGGATTATGAATAACAGCCATCGCCGCCGCACGCAGCAGTGGCGATTGAGCGACCGGACCGCCTTCGTGGAAAATTTCTTCCACGTTCAGCCCCATTTTTCTTATGACAACTTCGGGCATGTTCCCACGCATCTCCTCTGTTCAGCGGGGCCGGTTTCAACCACGCTTTGCCAAGACTATATGTTGCAGGTATTCTGGCGATACCGTTCGTGCACAAACAGTTATACCGAATCCCGGCAGAAGGTCAAGCCCTTATGATGACATCAGATCCCATCACCCTTGCAAAGCCTGTAGCGAGCCATGTGGCAGCAGACGAGCCCTATCAGCTGGATAATCAGATCGGTTATCTGCTGCGCCTGGCCAATCAACGCCATCTGGAAATATTCTCTGACCACATACCATCACTGACCCCGACCCAGTTTTCGGTGCTAGTCAGGCTCAACGAGGTGGGTGACTTGTCGCAAAACGAACTGGGCAGACGCATCGGTATCGATGGCGCCACGACTAACGGTGTTATTGAACGCCTGGTCCGAAAAGGCCTGATCAAGTCAGCGGCTGATAATACTGATCGACGTCGGCTACGCATATCGTTAACAGCAGTTGGGCGTAAAGCTGTTAAGCAAACAACCCCCTTAGCACAGAAAATCACGACCCAGACCCTTGCCGGATTGAATGCAACCGAAGCAAAACAGCTCACGGCATTGCTGATCAAGCTGCAGGCGTCGTAAGATGCAGACAGATAACTGTTCACTACTTATCCATTTCTGACAGACGACAACATCATGGCTGAAAAACAGGAAAAACAAGAAAAACTCGTTATCCGGCATATCGGTCGCATCTTGTCTGGAAAGCTTGAAGAGCCACTGCTGGACGGTGACTGTGTGATCGCTGTTGATGGGGTCATAACGCACGTCGGGTACGAGCGCGATCTGGATACCGACAACGCGGACGTTGTTGTTGATGCAGCGGACACGTGGCTGGCCCCCGGATTGATCGACTCACACGTTCATCCCGTGATTGGTGACTACACCCCCAGACAGCAACAGATCCACTGGATAGATTCCTGTCTGCACGGAGGTGTCACCACGATGATATCGGCCGGTGAAGTTCATTTACCCGGCCGCCCCAAGGACATCGTCGGACTCAAGGCCATGGCCATAGCATCGCAGCGCTGGTACGAAAATTTTCGACCTTCAGGGGTGAAGATGCACGCCGGTGCTCCAATACTGGAAGAGGGGATGGAAGAGCAGGATTTCAAGGATCTGGCAGATGCGGGTGTGAAACTACTCGGCGAGGTTGGGCTTGGAACCGTAAAGGCGGGAGAAACTGCTGCTCAGATGGTCAAGTGGGCACGCAAGTACGGCATACAGTCCACCATCCATACCGGCGGCCCGTCTATTCCAGGCTCAGGCCTGATCGACAAGGACATCGTGCTGGAAGCCGATGCTGACATCATCGGTCATATCAATGGCGGCCACACGGCACTGCCGGACGATCAGATTATGTGTCTTTGCGAAAGTTGTTCACGCGGCATCGAGATTGTGCACAACGGCAATGAGCGTGCCGGGTTACTCGCCATGCGAACAGCATTTGAAATTGATCAATCTGAACGCGTTATTCTCGGTACCGACTCACCAGCAGGTTCAGGTGTACAGCCACTGGGTATCTTGCGCATGATTGCACTGTTGTCGAGCCTGGGAAATGTGCCCGCCGAAATCGCCTTCTGCTTTGCAACAGGAAATACCGCGCGCATGAGAGAGCTGGACACAGGCATCATTGAGCCTGGTTACAGTGCGGATTTTGTTATCCTTGACCAAGCTCAACATTCACCAGGCGCCGATATGCTGGAGAGTATCCAGCAAGGGAATCTGCCGGGCATTGGCATGACCATTATCGATAGCAAGGTGACATCGCATCGGAGTCGTAATACACCCCCAGCGGACCGCCTGCCCTCTATCGTGAGTTAGGCCCAATTCGAGCCACGCCTACACGAATACCTTGCCAAGCCAATAATCCTGCGTAACGCAAATCACCAGGTAGAAATGCAGAGTCGACAATGGCAAGGGGGAAGAGCAGCATGCGCCACATGATTCAACGGATGTTCTTCAAACCTGTCGACGCAAGCTCACTTGCTGTATTCCGCATCGTGTTTGGCGCACTCCTGTTGTTTGAGAGTGTGAACTACGGAATTTTCCTGTGCCTCGATTGCATGTACCGCGATACGTCCATGCTGTTCAAGTATCAGCATTTTGAGTGGGTCACATTACCGCCTGGGAATGGACTGGAGTGGATTTTCGCTGCCATGGGGATCAGCGCATTCTGCGTGATGGTTGGCCTGTTCTACCGGGTCGCCATGATCGTCCTCTCAATATTGTTCAGCTGGCTTTTCTTGCTCGATCAGGCCCTGTACCTGAACCACTTCTATCTGGTTCTCATTTACTGCGTGATCATGATCTTCGCTCCGGCTCATCGGCACTTATCGCTCGATGCCCGTCGCAAGCCCAAGTGGGCCAGCGCCGTAATACCGAACTGGTCTCGGCTATGGCTGGCGGCGCAGACCGAGCTCGTGCTCATCTATGCCGGGCTCGTTAAACTGAACACAGATTGGCTTAATCTGGAGCCGATGAGCATGTGGATGACGGCTCGCAGTGCAGATGCGGCACCCTTTTTTCAGTTAATAACGCAGGATTGGGGGATTGCGCTAGCCAGCTACGGTGTCATCGTGCTGCATCTTCTGGGTGCGCCCCTTCTGCTCTGGCGTCGTACTCGTTTACCTGTATTTCTGCTGTATAGCTGCTTCCACCTGATTAACGCATTAGTGTTTGATATTGGCATTTTTCCTTTTCTGACAATCGGCGCCACACTCATGCTGTTCGATGCGGACTGGCCACGACAATTCGTGCGCTTTCTCATTAATGGGAACTGGGCAAGTCGCTCCTCAGGAGCAACGTGTAGCTGGCTTCCTCAGTGGCTACTTCGAATGGCAGAGGCACAGAGTACAAGTGCTGGCAAGCCTACACCTGGATTGTCTGGCGTATGGCGGCGATTGATAACAGTTGCTATTTGCGTCTGTTTAGTTGCGCAGACACTCATTCCGCTGCGTCATTTAGCTGCGCCGGGCAATGTTGCCTGGAACGAGGACGGACACCGTTTCAGCTGGCGCATGAAGTTGCGATCAAAGCAAGGCACCGCTATGTTCACCGTTACTCGTGACGACGACAATCGATGGGATGTAGATCCCGCTCAATTTCTGAACGCTAAGCAAACTCGAAAAATGGTCTGTATTCCCGATCTCATCTGGCAATTTTCGCAGTATCTAGACGACTATTACAGTGAAAACGGACGCTATGAAGTCGCTGTCCATGCCACTGCCATTTGCTCACTGAACGGCCGCGATCCAGCGCCACTAACCAATCAATTGGTAGATCTGACAACGATAAAGCGTTCAGATCCTGTGACGGCCTGGACCTATCCATTGACTAAGCCATTGCCAGATCCATTTCTTTGAACCGCTCCGTCAATTAGAGGTGGAATTTACAACCTCAGAGACCAGTACACACTGCCAAGTAACTCTTGTCAGGCCGGAATTACTCGATACAGAGCCGCAGGCATCCTTACTAAAGACGAGTATTTCGTGACGTATCCTTCTAGAACCTCTTTTACAGAGTGTTCCTCAGTAATGACCCCACCTTCTTTCTCATTCATCTGAAGTCGCTGCAGACCCATTAGCCTGCATCATCTGCCACTGGCTATGCAGCATTTCCGCGTTCGGTGGTAGCTGCGTGTAGAACAAATACTAAGACGGCCAGTACGATCATCATGCCCATGCCCTCGCGTGCGTTTTCCACGTCGTACCAGACAGACTTTCGCCAGAAGCCTGGAACCAGAGGCCAGAAGTACACGACCCCGGCGGCACTGAACGCCAGGCTGCACCACAGAGCCAGTCGAACCATACGTTGTCCAAAACACTGGCGCCATAAAGCCGCCATACCACACCAGAGTGCTGGCACTGCATAGATTGCCATCCATAGTAGTCCATCAGGATCGTTGTACTGAACGGCCATGAACAGCAGCATCAGGATCGACAGAATTCCATACGCGATACGCATTTGCAGTTAAATTCCCTTGCCGTGCTCTATTTAGTGTCAAACAAGGCTTCAAGATTCCTGCCACCCAACCAATATCCGTGTTCTGACACGAATATTGCAGCAGTTCCAGCATTTGAGCCCAGGAACATTCACTGTGTCAACGCCCGCCATCTTCAACAGCTCAAGCAACACAACGCAGACGCCGGGTGAGCGCACTGATGGTACAACGTGGCAACGGTTTGCCATTGATTACCAGTATCCCGTCATCTTCACCAAAGCGCTGTTCAGCACCTGCAATACTGCACTGCTGGATGCAGTCACACTGCTGGAGAACGACAAACAGCATCGGCTCAGCGTATTCATTGATAAAGGAGCTCTGGATGCGTGCCCATCGTTAATCAGTGCCTTGTTGTCGTATGTTGATAAGCACGCAAGACATATGGTTCTGGCGGGCGAACCTGTCATCCTGAAGTCCGGTGAGGGTATCAAGTCAGACCCCATCAGGCTTTTCTGTATCCAACGCACCATTGCGGAACAGCACATTGATCGCCACTCATATATTGTCGCTATCGGCGGTGGTGCCTTACTGGACACTGTGGGACTTGTTGCTGCCACCTCTCACAGAGGCATACGGCATATTCGAATTCCCACCACTGTTCTGGCGCAGAACGATTCAGGCGTCGGAGTCAAGAACGGGATCAATGCATTCGGGCAGAAAAACTACCAGGGAACTTTTGCGCCGCCTTTTGCCGTACTGAACGACTTCGATTTTATCGACACCCTACCCGACCGGGACAAGATTGCCGGCATGGCGGAAGCCGTCAAAGTTGCGCTGATCAGAGATACACTCTTCTATCATTGGCTCGAAGACAATGCCGAAGCTTTATCACGCTTTGACAAGCCGGCCATGCAGTACATGATCCGACGTTGTGCTGAACTTCACATGCATCAGATTGCGCAAGGAGGGGACCCGTTTGAACGCGGCAGCGCCCGCCCTCTGGATTTCGGCCACTGGGCTGCTCATCGTCTTGAGCTGCTTACCGGGTACACGCTGCGTCATGGTGAAGCTGTGGCTATCGGTATCGCCCTGGATAGTCACTATTCTGTCTGCACGGGGTTGCTAAAGAGCGGTGAAGATTCACGCATATGCCAATTACTGGAAACCCTGGGATTTACTCTGTGGCACCGAGAGCTTGAGTCTCGTACTCCTGACGGTACGCTCAAGGTAATTGAAGGTTTAACAGATTTCAAGGAACACCTGGGTGGTGAACTTACCGTCACGCTGCTTCAGGATCTGGGTGTGGGAATAGAGGTCAATAGCCTGAACAAGGACGACATCGAACAAACGATAGAGTGGTTAACAAACCGCCAATTCGCGCGTTCAGCCAACGTTCTGCCCATGACAACGGCTCACAGACAGCCACGGATAAACTCACGACCCGCCGCAAGAGCGCTCTCACCGATGAACAGGGATCTGGATATTGATCTGGGCTCGGTGACAGGCATTGATACCCGCACTACTGATGGCTGCAACGATGTTCTGAACAACGACAGCGTTATTCAACATTTACAATCATGGCTGTTTTCGCGGCTAACTAAAAAGGAACTCAACTGGCTCTACAAGCGCACACAGCTACTTCAGAAAAATCCGGTAGATCGTGATCTGCATATCACGCTTGGGCTAATTCCTCGCAAACTCAGTCGGGCTGAACTCAACTTGACAACAGAAGAGATGTTAAGCGCGCATAAAGCCTGTGGCCGGTCGTGGGACCCTGTTGACTGGACAATAGATACAGCCGCACGATGCCTGGTGATCTGCATACTTCAACGCGAGCACCCGGACGATTTTCTGCCCATTTTTACCGAGCTTTGCAAAACCGCAGAGCTGCAGGAGTCCATGGCATTTTATGGCTTCACGGCAATCCTCCCACAAAGCCCGGAACTGGACACTCTGATTGGCGCTGGGTTGAGAACCCATATACGCGCAATATTCAACGCTATTGCCCACAACAATCCGTATCCAAAGCAGCACTTTGACGAACACCGCTGGAATCACATGGTGCTTAAAGCGCTGTTCATTGACAGCACCCTATGGCCTATTCAGGGAATTGATGAACGGGCCAACGCAGAGCTTGCGCTCATTCTGTGTGACTTCGCACACGAACGCTGGGCAGCCGGCAGAGCGGTAACCCCAGAACTATGGCGCTGTGTCGGACCTTTCGCCAAGGGCAAGATGCTCGATGATTTGTTTAGTGTTCTGAACGCACAGGAGTTACATGCAACAGCAACACTATCACGGCAGGCAGCACTGCTGGCATTGCATGACTGTCCGCAGCTTGATCAGCAATCACTGAAACACCAGCATCCGGTCTGGTATGCGCAGATAGACAGCGGAGCATTAAACTGGGACACCATAGGCCAAGGGGCTCTGCAGACGCTAGCAGCCTGACTATACTTGGGTGTCGCCAGTCAAATAAGTAGAGAAGCCAATGATGTTCATCGATCCTCATGCGCACATGATTTCGCGTACTACTGAGGACTACCAAGCGATGGCTGCATCTGGTGTTGTTGCCGTCATAGAGCCAGCATTCTGGCTGGGGCAGCCCCGTACTCACGTAGGGTCGTATATCGACTATCTCTCCGCTATCCTGGGATTCGAGCGATTTCGAGCTGGTCAGTTTGGCATGCGCCACTACTGTACTATCGGACTGAATTCAAAGGAGGCCAACAACGAAGAGCTCGCTGAGGCTGTCATGGAGATCCTGCCACGCTTTGCACTCAAGGAGGGTGTGGTTGCCATAGGTGAGATAGGCTACGACGAGCAATCCGAACTGGAAGACCGGTACTTTCGGCAGCAGCTGGAACTGGCCAAGGAGCTGGAGCTTCCAGTCATGGTTCATACCCCCCACCGCGACAAGAAACGCGGCACTGCCCGTTCAATGGATGTCTGTGTCGAGCATGGAATAGATCCTTCCATGGTCATTGTGGATCACAACAATGAGGAGACCGTGAAAGAAGTACTGGACCGTGGTTTCTGGGCCGCGTTCTCTATCTATCCATCCACCAAGATGGGCAATGAACGGATGGTTGATATCCTGAACGAATACGGCGCTAACCGGATCATTGTCGACTCCGCCTGCGACTGGGGAATATCAGAACCCCTGGGCGTGGCTAAAACAGCTGCTCTGGCACTCAAGCGAGGCATACCGGAAGAGAACGTCAGGCTTGCGTGCTACCAGAATGCTCTGGACGCCTACGGACAGAGCGGGCAAATGAAAGAAAGTGACTGGCTGGACCCTGCCCCAATCGATCAGCGCACCGTATACGAAGGGAACAGTATTCTCAGGGGAGGACGTGAGCCGGTTGTGCAGGCGCAAGCAGATTCACGAAACACGGACAACCTGATCATCGAGTAAGGTGCAAGGCCCCCTACGCGCATTCAGATTCAGATTGTCAACTCGCCAGCCGTAGCGCGTGTAACCCAGCTTCGTCACTGAATACATGATCCAGCACCAACGCTTTGAAGTCGGTTGCGGCCATATCGCCTGACGGCAACAGCGACGCCTCGCTACTGATCACCAATGGCCCATGATCAGGAGAGTCTGTAGGGCGTCCGTGAGAGCCTTTAACCAATGTTGTCTGATGGTTCGAGATGACATCAAGCAAGGTTCGGAATCCGAGTTTCTTTCGCGCAATACGAGACCCTACAGCCAGCACGGGTGCTCTCATTTCAGGATCGATGAACAACTCTACGGGATCATAACCAGGCTTTCTGTGGATATCCACCGTGCGTGAGTAGTCGGGCGCACGCTCCTCGTCCAGCCAGTAATAATAGCTGAACCATCGATCTGCCTTTGAGATGACAACCAGCTCTCCCGACCGCTCATGATCCAGACCCCAGGCTTTTTTCTGCTCTTCGCCCAGTACGTGTTCCACGCCATCGAGTTGCTCAATGAGGATACGGACCTTATCAATGTTTGCCGGATCACTCACGTAGACATGGGCAATCTGATGATCAGCCACGGCAAATGCGTCTGATGCGCCTGCATCAAACTGTTCATGACCCTGCTCATCACGTACAGCCAGCAAACCCTGTTCACGCAAAGCGCGATTAATGTGTATCGCATCGGTTACAGGCGTTATGCCATATTCAGACACAACGATAACGTGCTGCCCTGTCTTGTCAGCTGTTCCTATCAGCTCACCACACAAAGCATCCACTTCACCAAGATCTTGCTGAATTTTCGGCTGTGACAGATCGGGACCGAGGCGTTGCAGGTTGTAATCCAGATGAGGCAAGTAGGTTAAAGTCAGGGTGGGTTTGCGAGTGTCCATCATGTGGCGAGTCGCATCGCTGATCCACTTGCTGGATGTGATGTCTGCCATCGGCCCCCAGAACTTGAACAGCGGAAAACGACCCAGCTTCTCGTCCAGCTCATCGTGCAGATCAGCAGGATAGCTGTAATGGTCAGGAATTTTGCGCCCATCTGCAGGATACATGGGGCGTGGAGTAGCACTCCAGTCTGCCGTTGAATACATGTTGTACCACCAGAACATCTTGGCACAGGTGAACGCCGGATTTCTCGCCCTGGCAGCTTCCCAAATTTTCTCACCCTTCACCAGCCGGTTGGACTGACGCCACAACCACACTTCGGAAAGATCACGAAAATACCAGCCATTGGCGACGACCCCATGCTCACTAGGCAACAGGCCGGTAACCAGTGTTGATTGCGCCGTACACGTTACAGCAGGCGTCACAGCTTTCATGGAACGCTGGCCACCCCGCGCCACCAGCTTTGACAGATGTGGCGTATGTTCGCCTATCAACGCAGGGCTGAGCCCTACTACCAGTATGACGAGAGTCTGTTGCATAAGCTGAGCATGAAAACTGCAGGTGACTTTGTGTCCGTCTAACCATGCAGTATTCGTACTCAAACATGTCCATACCCGTCCAGAGCACTCGGCTCACTCAACCAGCGACTATACCAACCAACCAAACAGGCTGGACTTTTAACACAGCTCTTCAGCTTGGTCGGGTCTCGAATTTGCCTACCGTCTGGACTAACACGCTGACAGGAATCGTTCTGACAGGAATCGTGGTATCGCCTGTAGTGGCACTGATACTGATTCTGGCTATGAGTCTGGCCTACACCGGTGGCATGTATCTGAACGACGCCTTTGATCGCCATATTGATGCTGTCGAACGGGATGAACGTCCTATTCCAGCAGGCAAGGTCACCGCCAGAGAGGTCTTTCTTGTCGGGTTTTTCATGCTGGGTATTACGCTCTTGCTAGTCACCAGCATTGGCAGGACACAGTCGAACGGGTTAGCGTCCCTGGCAGGCGCTACCGCACTTGCTATCGCCATTGTGAGCTACAACGTGTGGCACAAAGCCAATCCACTGAGCCCGGTACTCATGGGCCTGTGCCGCATGCTCGTGTATGTATCCTGCGCCCTCACACTCACCAGTGCTTTACCGGCAGTACTGCTACTGGGAGCTGCTGTTACCTTCAGCTACCTGATCGGTCTGACCTACATAGCCAAGCAGGAAAAATTCGGGGCTGTGTCCACGCTGTGGCCGTTGGCTTGTCTTGCCGCGCCTATAATCTTTGGATTAATTTACGCAAGTTCTTGCGTAATAACGTGGACAAGCACAATCGCCGTCAGCGGCTGGACAGTGTATTGCCTGCAGCTAGTCATGCAACGGAGACCGGGAGACATGCCAAAAGCCGTTACCGGGCTGATAGCCGGCATAGCGTTGATCGACGGGTTGCTAATCGCAATTGCAGCTGGCATTTACGGATATTCCAGCGCTAACACGATCATCATGGTGGGCACTTGCTGGATAGCGTTCGCCCTGACGCTGAAGCTGCAGCGCTATATCTCTGGAACCTGATCCAATCCCTCAGAGGTTGCAACACGTGGCTCTGGGTCATGAAGCCTCAGCATCTTGACAGCCAGCGCAGCTGCCCCGAACCCATTGTCAATATTAACCACAGCCAAGCCCGGTGAGCAGCCACACAACGCCGCATTCAGTGCCACATGTCCGCCCTTGCCCACCCCATAACCTACCGAGGTGGGTACGGCGATAACGGGCGCTGTAACCAGCCCAGACAGCACACTGAACAATGCACCTTCCATCCCGGCTACAGCAATGACAACAGCATGCTGATTGAGTGTGTCCTTCAACTCCATCAATCGCCATAGACCAGCCACGCCCACATCCACATAGCGCGCAGAATCAAACCCCAGATACAGAAGCGTCTGCTCGATCTCGGCAACAACGGGAATATCGGAAGTGCCTGCGGCTACGATGGCTATCGTGATGTGCCGCGCATGATTGCACGTGGTAACCGACGACTGAGGTGGCGCATGCAATGGCGCATGCAATGGCGCATGCAGATCCTGTGTGGGCCTACCTGCAGGCGCTTGCACGATGGCTTCTAACGGAGCAGCAGCCTGTAACGGGTTAGCACCCACATACAGGGTGCAGGATTCCGGGTGATAGTGAATTCCGTGTTCAATCACTGTGCACAGTGCACTTGCTTGAACCGGACTGAGCCGGGTAAAGAACAGTGTCTTGCCTTCATCAATGGCGACGCTGGCAATTTCCAGCAATTGCGCATCAGACTTATGTTCCGCGAGAACCACCTCAGGAATACCGGTGCGTGATTGACGGTTCCAGTCAAATCGGTAATCCTTGTTGCGCTCTTCCATATCCAGATTACCGTCGAACTATGACCGTGTCATGCAGAAAGGCACTGCCACGCTGATAGTCTGAAATACCCGCCAACACACGTCCATCCGAGTGGATAATGTTTTCAAGATCCTGAACAGTCTGGTCCCACAACGCTGTGTGATTGCTGATCAGATCCTCAGATACCCACTCTGGCACTTCCACGCGTATACCTTTGGCCGTTACTCGGCAACGGAAGTCACCCGTACCCAGACTATTGGCCAGAAATTTTTCTACTCGGTGTACGAATGCCAGATCATCTGCATCAATTGCAATACCCGTTTCAATACGACTGGACAGACAGGGCTGTGCCGGTAGATCAGCGATTTCCTGCAACTGCAGGTACGCAGCAATTTCACGCACCATCGCTTTGTCTATATTGCACTCTATCAGTGGATGAACTACCTGCCTCTCACTTGCCGCAAGCAGCCCCGGACGGTAATCGCCCAGATCATCAAGGTTGGCCCCGGATGCCAGGGTACCGGGCCACACCTCACTGAGTCGCTGATACAGATTGGATTTACAGTAGTAACAACGATTAACCGGATTGTCGCGATAGCGATCATCATCAAATTCACCCGCAGACACCACCGTCAACCGCCAACCTGCCTGTTTCGCATACCGCCTGACCCGGCCTGTGGCCTCCGGCGGCACCGCAGGTGATTCGGCGTGCACCAGCAAGGCACGCTCGTTAAGCACAGCACTGGCAACAGTGGCCAGCGTCATACTGTCGACACCACCGCTCACCGCAATAGCCAGTGATGAATAGGTACGAAGATGATCTTGCAGTGTCTCCAGTGTGGAAGTCACGGTTGCAAAGTTGTTGTTGTCCCTGTTTATTACTGGAGTCTCGTCGACGGTTGCGACAGTGGTCTTACCTGCAACGTTGAGCTTGCACATCAACCTGCTCCACCAGACTGGTCTAGTAACTGTCGAGCGCGAAACCGCCTTGCCTGTAGCCCTGGCTGTGTTGCCAGATCATCACTCTCCACTTTGGCTGTTGTGCCTCCGGGGCGATCCACAGTTTTTATACCGGCGCTACCCGTGCTATCGGCCCTGACACTCACGCTACGCTGCAGCAAACGCCGCCTGATTAGACAAACCCGCATACCCAGAGTTGTCGTTTCGAAAAAGATGCCATGACAGACGCTTGCCTCAACAGCAGGCTGACACATCACCACAATGTGAAAAAACGTACGGCCTTTCTTTCCCATAGCCAATTGGAAACTGACGTCGATGACACCTGTATAAACGCGAACATGCTCCAACGATACGGCTATCTCCTCAGGCGTCATATCATCGATATCACAGGTAATTTCAAGGATATCGTCTTGTAGTGTGTCTGCACCCGGAATGGGGTCAATGGTTTGTTCGGTCACAACCAGCCGCAACATGTTAGGGCGGGTATTGAGCTTCCGTTGTCCTGCGCCGCAGCCTATTGTAGTCACTGAACCAGACGCTCTATGATCACAGGCGACCAATTTATTATTGGGCCCGGTGAACAGATGCCTTACGATGGCAGCTCCAGTCGGTGTTACGCGCTCACCCGGATCCCCATCGTCCCATACCGGAAAGCCGCGCAGCAGTTCAAGGGTTGCTGGCGCCGGAACCGGCAACTCACCATGTTCGGTGTTGACCATACCCGACCCCAGGGGCAACGCTGAGCAGCTCCAGCTATCGACGCCACTGTGCTCAATCATACTGGCAGCAGCCACCACATCCACCAGGGAATCCCAATCGGCTATTTCATGGAAGTGCACGTCATCAACATAGACTCCGTGCACCTGTGCTTCTGCCAAAGCCATAATATGGAGTATGGATAATGCTCTGCACTGGACACTTGCTGACAGCGCGCTCTGCTCAAACCACCGTTTGATGTCCGCGTAGCGCCCAGTACGCTTTGCGGGCGATTCACGCAAAGTGACATAAAACCTCTTCGCTGCCAGACCTTGCGTCTTGCCCGCTGACAGCTCAATACTGACGTGCTGCAGCAAACCTGCAGCCTCAACATCATTCCAGCACGTCGTCTGTTGTTCAGGAAATGCATCAAGCATGGCGGCTACAAACATGTCGCCTGCCACACCACCCACAGGATCGATATGGATATGTCTTTGCATCAGCTTGGAGACTGTGCCAATCGGTCGATACTCACAACCGGGACCACATAAGGTCCTTCCGGAATAACCGCTACGGCATTGTCGTTGTGCTTAGCCATGCTGCGCGCAATGGCATCAGTGAGACTATCGATTCGTTCAACGCCTGTCAGTGCATACTCATCATCGCTGAGTCCGGTTGTGTATAAACACACGCTCCCGCTACGCATCGGTTTGAGTTGCATTTCAGTTTGCCATTCATCAACATCGGCCAGTTGTTTGGCCAGCAATGTCTGCAGAAACGCATCAGGACCCAGAGCGACCAACCGACCCTGCGCTTCACGATAGTGCTCTGAACCAATGCCCTCGGCGCACCCGGATGCAATGATCAATGTTCCCCCCGGTTCGAGTATGTCCAAAGGCGTGACCATACCCTTGACAGTCTGATAGTAGGTCTGGTCAAGCGGATAACCAGCCGAAGAGGTCACTACCGTGTGGAAGCGTCTGCCTACGGCAATCTCGGTAAAATCACGAACGAATTCCACAGCTGAAAGATGACTGGCAATAACCTCCCCGAACGTTGCATGTACCAGAGTTCGCTCTTCATCAATGATAGTGTTAAACGCATAGACATCACCGAGCATCTGAACGATTTCAAGTTGCTCTTCATGCAGTGGATTGTGTTGAAGGTTACATTGCGTCGCTGCAGGGTCTTCCATGAATCGCGCGCTATGGAAGGTTCGAATGGTTTCATGATGCGCAACGCCAGGTGCAATCACCTTGCGCCCACCCGAGTAACCTGCCATGAAATGCGGTTCCACCAGACCCGTGGCAATACGCAGATCGGCTTCGACAAAACGCCTGTCAAGCTTGACAGGTGTTGCTCTGATCTTAGTGACGCCCAGATCAATATGGCTCTCTTCATCCAGTGCAAGATGATTGACTACGCTAACCGTTTCCAGCACCCACGGATCACCCACCAGCTCGGCCATCTCATCGCCCTCGTTAGGTCGATGCAGCCCCGTGGCAATCAGAACAGTGATATTGGCCGCATCGATACCGTTGGCCATCATCGTCCTGATCATGGGCTGCAGGAACACATGATTGGGCACAGGGCGTGTGATGTCACAAATGAGAATGCAGGCGCTCTCGCAGCCACTACACAGTGATTCCAGCGAGCCACTTCCAATCGGATTTTCCATGGCGATGTTAAAAACGTCCTGCGCAGAGGCCGCTGGTGGGAAATCGGGTTTGCTGACGACAGTGGCTACGGCATCAGCTGGCAGCTGTAAGGTCAACGTGCCACGTCCATACAACAGATCTACGGATTGGTCAGTCATAGTATGCAGCTCTTTGTTGCAGGGATTGCAGGGATTGCGGTGTTAGCCTTTCTTGACGCTGCGCAGTCGCTGGATAAGACTGGAGGTATCCCAACGACCCCCACCCATCTGCTGAACGTCAGCATAAAATTGATCTACCAGTGCAGTCACCGGCAGGGACGCACCAATTTCCTCCGCAGTATCCAGAGCAATTCCCAGATCCTTGCGCATCCAGTCAACCGCAAAACCGTAGTCGAACTTGTTGTCAACCATGGTCTCTGCGCGGTTCGATAATTGCCAGGACCCGCCTGCCCCCTTGGACACCAGATTGGCCATCTGCTTGGCATCCAACCCAGCTTTCTCAGCGAAATTGATGGCCTCTGACATGCCCTGAACCAGACCTGCGATACAGATCTGATTACACATCTTGGTGATCTGTCCAGCGCCCACGTCACCGAAGCGTTCAATGGCTTTCGCGTAGACATCCATGACCGGATGAGCTTTGTCGAAATCAGGTTGAGCGCCACCACACATGATTGCCAGCTGGCCATTCTCGGCACCTGCCTGCCCTCCAGAGACCGGAGCATCGACAAACCCGACACCAGACGCGGCTGCCAGCTCGGCTAATTCACGAGCGACCACGGCAGACGCGGTTGTATGGTCTACAAAAACGCTGCCTGCCGACATGCCGGCCAACGCACCTTGCTCACCGATAACTACTGAGCGTAAGTCGTCGTCGTTACCCACGCAGGACATAACAAAATCTGTATCTTTTACAGCCTCTAGTGGTGTTGCCGCAGCTGAGCCACCGTACTCCTCAACCCACTTAGCAGCCTTTGCCGCGGTCCGATTGTATACCGCGACTATGTTGCCAGCCTTGGCGAGATGACCCGCCATGGGATAACCCATAACACCCAGACCCAAAAAAGCGATGCGCGCCATATCGAAGTTTCCGTAATGGTAAAAGCCCAATGGTACCGCATTGCCTGACTGGACAAGCGGTGGACTGCTCACCGATTCAAACGTCAAGCGCCCAGAAGAGCCTATCAGAACAATTCATCTAGCAGATTGACAGGTGCCACTCCTGTATTGTTAAATAGATTAACTCAGGTTAATCCCTTGGTAATTTCCTACTCTTTTGCTCATAGTGCCAATCAATCGTTCTTTAATAACGCGGAAAACCATTAACCTCTTAACGATTCTACCTGAAGGCAAGCAAGACCCCGACATGACGATCGAGAACGTAACACCCCTCGAGCGGGCCCTGAGCAGCACCGTCGAAACCGAGCTGAGCTTGATGCAGGCATTTTGCCAGGATTCCTACCCTTGCGATGTCGCCACGGTGGTGGCAATGAGGATGTCCCGATCGGTGGTTTCAGCGATCTGCAGGGTTCGTCTGCCCGAGGATGGATCGGGAGTGCTTCTGGTCTCCAAGCCAACCTGTGTCATGCTCGAAAAGGCACTTGAAAGCCTGGAGGATCTCAACAGTCATTTCGAAAGGAGACTAAGCGCTCTACCTCCCGAGGCACCGGAGAAGCAGGCCTGGTCTGCCTGATCTACGAGCTGGCAGTCCACCTCTGCTGACCTGCCTGACGTAACATCCAGATTCCATTTGACTCTGACTCTCCTCCGTGTCTACGAAAACACTGATCCTGGGTGGCGTAAAATCCGGTAAATCCCGATATGCAGAACGGCTAGCCGAAATGCAGCCCCTACCGGTGCGCGTGATTGTTACGGCCACAGCCGAAGATGCTGCAATGGGTGAGCGAATTAAACGCCACCAACAGCAGAGAGATCCCAGTTGGCAGGTCAATGAAGCACCAATCATGCTCGGCGAAGCGATTTCAGCGACTGGCGGGAATACATGTCTCGTCGTGGATTGCCTGACACTCTGGCTGACCAACCTGCTGATGCGTGAAGATGAATCTCTGTTCAGCGACCAGCGCGGCCTTTTTCTGGATGCAATGAAGAGTTGCCAGAGCCGCATCATCGTGGTTTCCAACGAAACCAATATGGGAATAATGCCTCTGGGCGAGCTTACGAGACGCTATTGCGACGAAGTCGGGCTGCTGCATCAGCAGGTTGCAGAGTTCAGCGATGATGTGGTGCTGATAGTAGCTGGACTACCACACCACTTGAAATCATCCCCTGTATAAGCGCCTCAGAGCTTGTACACGAACTGGAAAGTCAACGACTGCGGCGTACTCTGTCGGGGCATAGCGTACTGCCCCGCAGCCAGGGAATATTTTCAGGCTTTTATTGTAGCCACCTTTACAGGCGTTTCACGTAACGGCTGGTGCCTGGAGATAATATTCCGACTTTTACATCCTTTGGGGTCTGTTTGCTCACCCGTATCCTGATCTGAGGCGCTGCTCTGCTCCCCACCCTGATCGCAATCTGACGCCAGCAGATTTCCACTTGCAGTAGCCGAAACTCCTGCGAGTAAAGCACCTCCGCTAGCACGGATAAAACGTCTACGACTGCTTTTGTCGAGTACAACAGTGGCATTGACAGATTTTTTCGGCTTGCTCATATCTTGTCCTCTGCTGATCTGAATTCTGTAGATACCCTAACGCACACACCGCGTTAACGTCAACGTACGTCCAGTAAGCCGGCGTTGATCAGCTCGCGACACACTGCGAGGCGTTCCTGACTGGAAGCGATAGACAGCTGATCCACCCTTAACCAATCACCTTTCACCAACTGCTGCAACGCCTCGCCTACTCCCCTGTCAAACACTATCACCTGACCTCGCAATCTGTACCTGATTACATCCAATCCGGATTCGGTACCGAGAATTTTATGCGTGCGCAGCCTGACAGCAGAGTGGGCGTCGACAGACTGGGCACCATCGGTAGGCGCGAGTGCACCGACCACATTCTGTGCTGTTTCCATAGCAACATCGTCTAACAGGGTGGATACCGCCTGGTGTAATGCTTTTTCAGTCAACTCAGGACTCCGGCACACCATACCGGCTTCCGAGTGTGCACGCCCGGCATCACCGTTACCACCAGAGACAAAGCTACGAGGAATACTCTGCCTGAGTCGTGTGTCGGATTCACCAAGGCGCTGCACCATTTCCAGCATCACGTCGTGCAAGGTAATGGGATAAATTCCCAGAGTAATATGCAGTGACGAGATATCGTGTGCAACCGCGTCATGCATGACTCCCCGGGGTATGTATAGCGTATCTCCCGGTTGCAGAACAATGGATTCCTGTAGCACGCCACACGGGTGAAGATCGCGTTGAAAAGACTCATGAGAATACGGCAGCTCCACACCACCGCCATAAATATTGAAGGTCTTCGATCCAGCTACCTGAAGTATGAAAACATCATGTGAGTCATAGTGAGGGTTGAATCCTTGCTCATCCGGAGGTGATAGATAGACATTAGTCTGACATCGAAGTTGTAGTGCACTTTGGATGTCAGCCTTGAACGAGCCAAGGCGACTGAATTTTTCGTGGGCCTGAGAAATAACAAGGGTGGCACCTTGATGGTGCCTTGAGACCAGTTGCTTGGCGACGATATTGCGGCTTTCGTCCGTGTACTCTGATGTGCTTACAGGCCTTGCACTATGCGTCAGCTGCACCGAAGGAAAAGACTGACTCTGCGTCGAGAGTAACAATTCAATATCAGCCACTGACAGGAGCGCCGCAAAGTGCGATTCGTCGTCGCGCCCTATATGGACGGGTGAGCGCTCCCAGTAGGTCTCGAAGAATTCCGTTTCGCTCAGCGGACTCAAAACCTTATCGAGAGAAGGTTGTGATTTCTCGTTCACGTAAATAGCGTTCATTCCAACCTGTCTTGATAATGAGCAACTCGATCACGATAGATGCGCATTCTGGCCTTGGAGAATAGCCGATAAAAGACGTTAAGACACGACCGTAGTGCCGGGACCCGCCTGATCAACGGCACCAGTCGTCGGTATCCGGGGAGCCTCTCCCACATCGCCATGAATCCGTCGACCCCTTTGTGATATTCCCCGGAAGCATCCCGCACATGTATATTTTTCATGGCCTCCTCATAGGAGATGCCTGCCACAGATAACGGAGCATCTTCGGCATTGATATCTATCCATGTGATCGAATTGTCACCATCGAGCTTGCGCATGAGACCAACCTCTGCCCGGCACATGGGACATCCGCTATCGTGATAAACGGCTAAACCGGATTTATCGTCTGGTGTAGTGGAACTCATAGCTCTCTCCGCACAGAAGTTTTTATCACTCATTCTTACGAAGCTATACAAGGCACAGATTGATCTTTTGCCACAGCAAGAATGTGCTGTTCTTCCCGGTCGATTAGACACTCTGGCAGTCAGACGGTACCGCTGATGTATTGTCCAGAAGTTCGGCAAGCGACGCTCGTTTTTCAAGTCTGGTTCTTCACAACCTACTGACTCAGCGGTGAGTTGAAGCGGGTACCCATGTGTAAACTGCATTAGGTATAGCGGCGCAGCAACAGACCGATTAGTGGTATCTGAAACGATAAATGGCTGGATTATCGAGGGGTGGTCTGGCCTTTTTCCGTCGCAGCTTCATGTTTGTTTCACAATAACGCTCTAAACTGGCCCAGTCGAAACAGACACGCCCCGTTGACAGCCGGCCATCGACTGGCGAGACGGATTGAGGAATACAACGAGACTCACCACAATGAAACTAACCATAATTGCAGCCGCAACTGCACTGGCAGTAACACTGGCAGCGCCTGTTAATGCCGCTTTCAGCCTGGACAGCCGCTACACAGACGTAGATGGCGACCTGATTGCCGACATACCAGATGCCGCTGATCAAACAGACCCAGGCACCCTTATTTTTGCCTATACCCCCGTTGAAGATCCTGCGGTCTACGCAGAAGCCTGGTCCGACTTTCTTGCTCATCTGGAAACAGTTACGGGTAAAAAGGTCCAATTTTTTCCAGTACAGTCCAACGCGGCACAAATAGAAGCCATGCGTGCTGGCCGGCTTCATATCGCAGGATTCAATACCGGCTCCAATCCGTTGGCAGTCGCGTGTGCAGGCTATCGACCTTTCACAATGATGGCCAGTGCCGATGGCTCTTACGGCTATGAGATGGAAATCATCACGTACCCGGGCTCGGGCATCGAAAAAGTGGAAGACATTAAAGGTGGCAAACTGGCCTTCACGTCCGAGACATCAAACTCCGGTTTCAAAGCGCCTTCAGCTATCCTGATGGCTGACTACAGCATGTCGGCAGGAACAGACTTCGAACCTGTCTTTTCAGGCAAGCATGACAACTCTATACTCGGTGTTGCGAACAAGGACTACCCGGCCGCCGCTGTAGCGAACTCGGTCTTGAACCGCATGTTGTCACGAGACGTTGTGACTGCTGATCAGATCAAATCTATCTACAAGTCTCAGACATTCCCAACCACAAGCTACGGACTGGCTAACAACCTGAATGCCGAGCTTCAGGACAAGATCAAGGAAGGCTTCGCCTCATTCGATTGGGAAGGCAGCACGTTACTCGAGGAATTCAGCAAGTCGGGCGAAGCCCAGTTCGTGCCGATCACGTTCAAGGAAGAGTGGGCCGTGATCCGCAAGATCGATGAGGCCAATGGCGTCAAATACAGCTGTCAGTAACGGTTGTCAAAAGCAGAATTTTGCCAGATTCTGCTCACGCATGATGTAAGGTATTCGTTGGTTACCCCGCAGGCCTGAACTTGTTCGGGCCTGCTGCTTTTTCGGAGATGACTTTTTGCTTAGCGTATCCAACGTATCCAAGACTTATGCAGCTGGCGACAAGGCTCTCGACGACGTCAGTTTCACCATTCCCTCAGGTCAGGTAGTCGGCCTGATCGGACCATCAGGAGCTGGTAAGTCCACCCTGATCCGTTGTGTCAACCGGCTGGTTGAACCTACCAGTGGCAAGATTATGCTGGGAGACACACCGATCACAGGACTCTCGGCAGGTGACCTTCGCGCAGTGAGACGCCGCATAGGCATGATTTTCCAGGAATACGCACTGGTGGAACGGCTCACCGTCATGGAAAACGTATTGTCCGGACGTCTTGGCTATGTCTCTTTCTGGCGAAGCTTGCTGAGGCGATATCCAGTGAAGGACGTACAGAAAGCCTTCGCCCTACTGGATAGAGTGGGCTTGGTCGATCATGCAAGCAAGCGAGCCGATGCGCTGTCAGGTGGTCAGAGACAACGGGTAGGCATTGCCCGGGCGCTTGAGCAAGACCCTGAACTATTACTCATCGACGAGCCTACGGCCTCACTGGATCCCAAGACTTCCCGACAGATCATGCGTCTGTTAATCGAGATCTGTAACGAACGTCAGTTACCAGCGATCATTAATATCCACGATGTTGTACTGGCGCGCCAATTCACTGAAAGATTGATCGGACTTCAGGCGGGTCGAATTGTGTTCGATGGGCCACCATCCGAGCTCAACGAGACCGTCCTTACCCGCATCTATGGTGAAGAGGACTGGACGACGCTCGACAGCGATACAGAGGCCGCCTGAACCGTGCAGCCCACATCGAACGGGTTTGCCAACAACGCACCCGGTAACGCTTATCCCACGACCTGGAAGCGTCCACCGGTTTTTATACAGAGAGCCTGGTTACGCTGGACGGTAGGCTTGATCGCACTTGTCTGGTTCGTGCTGGCAGTTGGCACGATCGAGGTAAACTGGGTTCGAGTCGCCGAAGGCATGGAGCGTGGCTGGCGATTCATCAAAGGATTTCTCACGCCAGACTTCACCACACGATGGTCTGATATATCCACAGGTCTCGTGGAAAGCTTGACGATGACGCTAACGTCCACGGTAGTGGGTGTTCTGTTATCAGTGCCTGTCGGAATAGGTGCTGCCCGAAATGTTGCGCCCAAAGCAGTCTACTACGTCTGCCGCTCAATCATTGCGGTGTCCCGCTCACTGCAGGAAATTATTATCGCCATCTTGTTCGTCACCATGTTCGGATTCGGTCCGTTCGCTGGCTTTCTGACATTGAGTTTTGCCACCATCGGCTTTCTGGCAAAGCTGCTCGCTGAAGACATCGAAGACATTGATGAAAAGCAGACTGAAGCCATCAAAGCGACCGGTGCATCCTGGCTACAGCTGATCAGTTACGGTGTGCAACCTCAGGTCATGCCTCGTTTGATCGGCCTCTCTCTGTATAGACTCGATATCAACTTCCGGGAATCCGCAGTCATCGGTATTGTGGGTGCAGGAGGTATTGGGGCTACGTTGAATACCGCAATTGATCGTTATGAATTTGATTCAGCCGGTGCCATCCTGCTTATTATCATCGCCATCGTGATGATCGCGGAGTACTCCTCAGGCTACGTACGCAGGTGGGTGCAATGAGCGAAAAAACCTGGCAACACCGGACTCCACGAACACGCCTGTTTCTATGGGTTGGCTGGCTATGTTTTGTGGCGCTATGCGTATTCTGCTGGCAATTGATGACCAGAGACACCATCTGGTACTTCGTCACCGACGCACCCAGACAGGCTGCTGATCTGGGTGCTCGAATGATGCCACCCAAGTGGAGCTACATTGACAAACTGTGGGTACCTCTGTGGGACACGTTGAACATAGCAACGCTCGGCACATTGATTGGCGTTTTGCTGGCCATACCCGTAGCGTTTCTTGCCGCGAGCAACACCACACCCAGTCGCTTGTTTGTCAGACCGATTGCGCTGTTTATCATTGTCGCCTCACGCTCCATCAACTCATTGATCTGGGCGTTGCTGCTAGTGTCCATCATTGGCCCCGGTTTACTGGCCGGCATTATTGCCATCGGCCTACGCTCGATAGGCTTTGTTGCCAAGCTACTGTATGAAGCGATTGAAGAAACGGATGTGCTTCAGATAGAAGCGATTACAGCGACCGGTGCATCCCGTGCGCAAATTCTGAACTACGCCATCGTGCCGCAGATACTGCCTGCATTTTGTGGCATAACCGTGTTTCGATGGGATATCAATATCCGGGAATCCACAATACTCGGACTTGTGGGTGCCGGAGGGATAGGTGTGCAGCTGCAGGCCTCACTAAACACTCTGGCGTGGCCACAAGTGACCATGATTTTCATTGTGATACTAGGAACCGTGGTAATCAGTGAGTGGGTATCGGCTAGAGTTCGTCACGCCATTATCTGAACATGACGGGTGGTTGTGATTCAGGCGCTTCTGCGGTTAAGCGGCGGCTTTGAGCCTTAGTGGAATGACCATTGAATCAGATACTTGCCTGAGCATTCCGCACTGAATTCGCTACGCACAAAGTGTCGTATGAGGGGCAGTGCAGTATGGCCAGTAAGAATTGGCTACTTTTGTCAACATCCAGAATTTCAACTATTCGAATCAGTTAACCAGTAATGGTTTTCGCGGCATCGCACAAGCCAATTCTAAACTTGCATCGTAATTGGCCGAATAACTCTGCATTAGCCCACAAAAAGTCTGTGAGAGCTTCTCACACATGGCGCAGAGCTACACATGATGTCAATAGCCATACAGCTGATCCTATTCTGGCGGCAAAACCATTTTCCCAGCATCGCCTGTAAATGCGTGTTCTGGGCAACTCTGGCGTGGACAAGCATCAGTGTGATGACGAACACTCAATTCGCACTTGCGGGAGCTGTGATCATAGCAGCGATGAGTGCAGTCAAATATGCCCTTAGCCGCCAGGCACAGACTAGAAAATTGAAGGAATTGTGTAATGGTGACGTTGATAAGCTTTCCAGGTTACAGAAAAAACTCAGCTCATCGGGAATGGCTGGTACATTCATGCGTGAGATGTTAGTAAAGGATATGGATAGCAAAGAGAACGACTGCATGGACCTTGCTGAACCATCAAAAGATGAGTTGCAAGCCAATATCAACGCCAGCAACAAGTTGATAGAAAAAATGGCACGTCTCACTCGAGCAGCGGGACTCGGTAGCTACCAGCACTGTATTGAGATTGAAGCTGATTTGCTAAGCGCTTATAGCTCTGGCGAATACAAAATCGGTGTCGATGAGTTAGTAAGCGAATTTCTGCCTGACAACGTCCTGTGTATCTGCGCAGGTGACTACAACGATGATGGCGATCATGCATCACTTATTGAAGCGTTCTCAGCGTCTACCAATGGCATATGGGCTGTCTCGGACTGCAGTTCCGGGTACGATCAACAAACACAGAGCTGGGTAGTCAATTTCACTGACAGTGGCAAAAGAAAAACGTGGCAGGTTGCTCAACAATCCAATGGGTTAAGCAAAGCATTTATACAACAAGTCATCAATTACACCGAAAGCAGATCCGGGTATACCGTGACCATTCTGGACGATACCAGTTTGATAAGCCTTGTTTGCCTGCCTGATGGAATGTATGAAGAGTTAGTTGGAAATTACGTAGAGATGGCTGCCTGAAGCTTACCTGAAGCTTACCTGAAGCTTACCTGAAACTCGCCTGAAACTTGCCTGAAACTTGCCTGAAACTTGCCTGAAACTTGCCTGAAACTTGCCTGAAACTTGCCTGAAACTTGCCTGAAACTTGCCTGAAACTTGCCTGAAACTTGCCTGAAACTTGCCAGCGAATATGTCAGCAAATATGCCGCCAATCAAAATACACCTGATCACTCGCCCACTGGAAAACTCGACAGAACAAGAGTTCCGAACCTAGCACTTCGACACCAGCGCTTTATCAAGCGTAGATATCAGCTACTGGAATTGACGTATCGATATAGCCGCACCATTGTTGGTGAATTGCTCGATAGCTATTTCGTCCTGCGCTACGAGAATATAGTCGCGAAGCGACGGTAACTGCTGATAGGCAAGTCGCGTGTCACCACGGTCGAAACGTTGAGTACTCGGCGAGAGAACTTCGATGATACAAGTGGGGTCACCTACGGAATACTAATCAGTGCCAGCAGCATAATCTGCGCAACGGACAGAGATGTCAGGGTAATAAACATTATTGGCGACGCGAATTTTGATATCGCTCTTGTATACCCTGCATGAACCGCCTTTTAAATGCTCCTGCGTTTTTGAGCACATGGGCCCAGGTAAGTATCAAAGCAGATCAAAGTCAGATACACAAACAACAAAAGGGCCACCCATTGGGTGACCCTTGTGTTGTAAATAAAACCCGGCGATGACCTACTTTCACATGGGGAAGCCCCACACTATCATTGGCGCAGAATGGTTTCACTTCCGAGTTCGAGATGGGA